>ERZ773157.1-NODE-1-length-403839-cov-17.450622_pt1 | contig 403839 bp, 362 predicted proteins | sample MGYA00511480_ERZ773157 | MGnify/ENA primary metagenome ERZ773157 (study PRJEB29015, sample SAMEA2737863) | human gut metagenome | biome: human gut; feature: human-associated habitat; material: faeces | place: China | collected 2012 ... | reverse complement strand
TGTGCGATACTGAATGTTATGTTAAGATAGCAAGCATAGCGAGTGGGCAATTCCAGTCGGAGTTGCCCATTTTCAAAAGTATGATAAAAGTCTAAAATAAAATCAGGTAGAATGTCAGGTATGAAATTTCGAGAAATCAAAGAAAACAAAAAACAGTTTCTATCATTACTGCTTTTGGCAGATGAACAGGAGAATATGATAGACCGCTATCTTGAAAAAGGCACTATGTATGTGCTTGACGATAACGGCGTGAAAGCTGAATGTGTCGTCACCGATGAGGGCGATGGTATTCTTGAAATAAAGAATATTGCGACCGTTCCAGAATATCAAGGCAATGGATATGCCAAAAACCTAATTGATTTTATTGTTAAAGAGTATGCCGACAAATATTCCGTTTTACAGGTCGGAACCGGCGACAGCCCTCTGACAGTTCCATTCTATGAAAAGTGCGGTTTTGTTCGTTCTCATATTATACCGAACTTTTTTACAAATAATTACGACCACCCGATATTTGAATGTGGCGTCAGGCTTACAGATATGGTGATTTTTCAAAGAAACCTATAAATTAATTCATTCAAGCTCTTTGAGAGAGGAGAAATCCTTTTCTCAAAAGGTTGTGCGATACTGAATGTTATGTTAAGATAGCAAGTATAGCGAGTGGGCAATTCCAATCGGGATTGCCCATTTTCTAAATGAAGTACAAATCGAATGTTGGAGGTGTTATGAATGAAAAATAAGAAATTTCCATTTTCAGATGCTCCTAATACAGCGTGCTTTACTTGCTGTCATGTATTAGAGGAAAATAAACCTATATTATATGTTTCTCATGATGAAGATGGATATTGGCAGTTCCTATGTGGTGGAAACCATAAGGAAAAAGATGCAAGAGTGGTTTCATTAGCATCCATTTTAAGTATTGATGAAACAATGGGTGATTTAGCAGAATTGGATTATGGTGAATGTGCGGAAGCAGAAAGTGTTACAAGTGATTGGATTGTAAGACGTATGAATAAATAAAATTTTAGTGTGTCAACTTGCCCTTTGAGAGAGGAGAAATCTTTTCTCAAAGGGCTTTTTTGATTTTGCAAATACTCGCGATATGCAAGTCAAACACCATAATTTATATCCCCTCCGTTATCTGTCTCACTTGCAATGGTGATTCCCCACGGTGTGGGGAAATGTCGCGGAGCGACAAAAAAGGCTCCCTTGAAAAGGGAGCTGGCTACGAACGAAGTGAGTAGACTGAGGGATTAAAAAGTAATTTGCTTTCTATATAAATTCCGTATAACCCCTATGAAATCCCTCAGGCTTGCCTTGCGGCAACCCACCTCCCTTTACAAGGGAGGCAGAATCCCTCCGGCTTGCCTTACGGCAACCCACCTCCCTTTACAAGGGAGGCAATGGCGAAGATGACTGAGGGATTAAACAGCGAAGCACTTTCTTTTTGAAATCTATTTTTTAAGAAAATCCCTCCGGCTTGCCTTAACGAGGCCCACCTCCCTTTACAAGGGAGGCAAAAAGCGGATTTTAAAAGTCAAGCGCTTTCTGTAAACAACAATAAAATTCCGGAGGATAAAAAATGAAGCTGATACTTGCGTCGGGCTCTCCGAGACGCTCCGAAATACTTAAAAACGCAGGATATGAATTTGTCGTAAAGCCGACGTCTGCGGACGAGTCTCTGCCCGGCGGTATATTACCTGAGGACGCGGTAAAGCTCTTATCGGAAAGAAAGGCCGACGCCGCGAAAATCGAGTGTAGCGATGTGGTGCTTTCCGCCGATACCGTGGTGGCTCTCGGAGACAGGATTCTCGGAAAGCCGAGCGATAAGGCCGAGGCATTTTCGATGCTGCGAAGCTTGTCGGGAAAAACGCACAGCGTGTATACGGGCGTAACGATAAAGAGCGCCGAGAAAAAACGTGTGTTCGCGGTAAAAACCGACGTTTTGTTTTATCCCCTTACCGATGATGAGATAAACGCTTATATAGCTACGGGTGAGCCGTTTGACAAGGCCGGTGCATACGGAATACAGGGGCGCGCCGCCGTCTTTGTCGAAAAAATCGACGGTGATTATTACAGCGTGGTGGGCTTGCCGCTTTCAAGATGCGCAAGAGTCCTGCGCGACTTCGGCATTGTGCCGAGCCTGTGATTTTAAACAAACTACAACAACAGCCGTTCGCAAAATCGGAAACCCGAAGTGCGAGACGGCTGTTTTTATTGCAAAAAGCTCCCGTGCGATGTTTTTTCACCGTACGGGAGCTTTGCTTTTATATTGTTTTATTCGGCATTGTGTGATTGAAACTGCGGCAGAGTACTGTTTTCGTCTTGAAGAACGGAAATGGCCCTCTCTATCTCGGCGGTCAATTCTTCGGTCGTGAGCCCGTCGGGAGAAATGGGCTTTCCGAAGGTTACGCTGAGGCGGAACTTTTTGTTGTGCTTCCAGTCATAGAACTTGGGCATTTTTCCGCTCTTCGGGAAAATGTTGTATGCCCCGTCTACGTATGCCGGTATAATAGGCGCACCGGTTTCGATTGCAAGGGTGCTGGCGCCGTTTTTAATCTTTCTGAAAACGCCGTCTTCACTTCTGGTGCCCTCCGGGTGAATGATAACGCCCCAATTTTCCTTGAGTCTCTTTTTGATATTTTCCATGGAGCTTGAGTTCATTCCGCCGCGGTCAACGGGAACCATACCCGCGCTCTTTATGAGCTTGCGTGAGAACGGGTCGTTTCTGAACAGCTCTTTTTTTGCCATACAGCAGAGCTTCATGTATCGTTCTTTGCTGAGTGCGAGCGAAATAAACAGGAAGTCGATTTTTGAGACATGGTTTGCACAGATTATAAATCCGCCGTTTTCCGGAATGTTCTCGGCGCCTCTTATTTCGGTCTTATAGAGCCCCTTTGCAAGACCCTTAAATAATTTGTATGCGGCATAGTCGCCTGCGTTTTTATCCTGTGGGTATGAAACTCCGCTTTTGCCTATTGAGTTAACCTGCTTGCCGTTGCCCTCGACAGCTTCAACGATGTCGGCCACGGTCATATCCTCATGGTAATACGGCTCGATATTGACCTTGAATTCGTCCTCAAGCTCCATTGCGAGCGTTATTGAGCTTAGCGAGTCAATAGCGAGGTCGGAAAATACCTTTGTCGAAAGTGAAATGTCGTTTACGTTGGCATTTGCGATTTTTGCGACGGTCGCTATTACCTTCGATTCTATATCGGCACCCTTTTGCTCAATCATTTTTTCGTCTGCGGCGTCATCGCCCTCAAGAGCCTTTTTCTTGAGAAGATACCTTTTGGGTTTCTGAAGGGAGGTACGCGGAATTTTCTCGACGAAATGAGTTTTTGCGATGCGCATATTTTGTATGAGCGTAGCGCCGCGCTCGGTGATTTCCCTGCGTATTTTTTCAAGACTCTCGGCTGACAGCCTCTCGGGGACCACAAAGGCCTGAACCTCGTCGTAATCGGCGTTGTTAACCGGAATGCCGCATATTACAAGCTCCTTTACACCCGGCAAATCGGAGTATTTCTCCTCAATGTCGTCGGGAGCTATTTTTTTGCCGGTCGCAAGAACTATATTTTCCTTGAGCCTGCCCGTAACGTGAACATGACCCTTCTCGTCTATGCTTCCGAGGTCGCCCGTCTTAAACCAGCCGTCCTTATCGAAGGCCTCTTTTGTAGCCTCCTCGTCGCGGAAGTAGCCTACCATCATATACGGAGATTTTATGAGCATTTCGCCTTCGTCGCTTATCTTGAGCGATATGGCGGGGTACGGAACGCCGCAGGTATCGGTGGTTATGTCCTCGGGGGTATTGCCTATTGTGGGAATATTTGTCTCTGACGCGCCGTAGGTTATCATAATGTTAAACCCGGCGGCGTAGTAGAAATCGGCAACCTCTTTTTTTATGGGCGCGCCTGCGGAGCAGAGCACGCGCAGACTGCCTCCGAAGCCGTTGTGAATACTTTTGAATATCTTTTTGCCGAGCAGTTTACCGTTTTTGCGGCGAGCCTTTTCGCATATCGGGTAAAAAGTCTTAAACATAAGCGCGGTCACGGGGTTTTCGTTTATCTTGCGAAGTATCTGTGCCATAAACAGCTCGTAGACCTTGGGTACGGCGGAGAGAACCGTCGGCTTATATTCCTTGAATGCCTTTAAAATGGCCTCCGCGCCGAGAGTTTCTATATAATGTACGTCCGCTCCTATTATGTGCGGCCCGAGCACAAGGCATATAACGCCGTAGATATGGCTGTTCGGAATGATGGCGAGATAACGGTCTGTCTCGACAAGCTCCTGAACGTTCAGTGTCATCTGAGTCGTCTTTATAAGCGAATCGTGAGTGTGCATAATTCCGGCGGCACGGCGCGTTGTGCCGGACGAATAAATTATAGTGGCGATTTCGGGCGCGGGATCGACCGTCGGTTCCTCCTCAACCGAATTTTTGCAGCCGTCAAATACGGTGCAGTCATATACATTAAATACGGGGAACCTATAATCGGGGAAATTTGTGAATTTTCCGAAGGTTTTGGGTGACAGAAACGCCGCTCTGACATCGGAACGGTCAATAAAGCTTTTAAGCTCCTCGGCGCCGAGAGAGGCGTCGATTAAGGCCGCGGTGCATTTTATCTTGCAAACGGCGAGAAACGCTATCGTCCATTCGGGCGAGCCCTTGCACGCTATCGCAACGCGGTCGCCCTCTCTAACTCCCGATGACAAGAGCCTGTCGGCGTATTCCGCAACCTTCGAAAATACGTCGCCGTAGGTATATGCGCGCGTCGAGCCGTCGTCCATGGTTACGGAAAGAGCGAGCTTTGACGGGTGATTTATGTTGCACTCGTAAATAGTTTCAAATATATTCATTTCTGCCTCCACACAAATGTGATAAATTTACGCTTTAGTGAGCTGAAATTATGTAATATTCTAACATCTCCGCGGTGATATGTCAATGAGCTAAGATTCACTGCGCTTCGGCGAGGCGTGCCGGCTTGTCGCATTAACTATTCCGCCCTTGTAAAATTCCTCCTTGAACCACACGTCGCCGGCCTCAAATGTTCTTTTGTCGAGATAAGAGAGTATTCCGGCATCGGTGGTGAAATCGAAGGTCAATTTGTAGGAATACAGAAATTGCCTCTTGTAAGAGCCGTATTTGCGGTTTTGCTCGTTACTGCCGTATTTTCCGTCGCCGAGCAGCGGAGTGCCGTAAAAGGCGAAATGCGCGCGTATTTGGTGTGTTCTGCCCGTTAAAAGCTCTACCTCGGTAAGCGAAAGACCGTCTATTGTGTCTATAACTCGATATTTTGTGCGTATTTCCTTTGAGGACGGCACCTGCTTTTTATATATGCGCACGGTGTTTTTCTTTTCGTCCTTTATGAGATAATCCTTTAAAATTCCGCTTTGCAGCTTGGGTCTGCCGATTAAAACGCAGAGATAAAACTTGTGCAGCTCCCTGTCCTTCATCTTTTGATTCAGTATGCGCAGTGACTCGGCGTTTTTTGCCGCAATTACTATTCCGCCCGTGTTGCGGTCTATACGGTTCACAAGAGAGGGGACAAATGAGTTTTCTCTGTCGGGGGAATATTCACCTTTTTCGTACAGATAACGCTTTATGCGGCCTATGAGCGTGTCAACATATTCCTCGTTGTCCGGATGACACAGAACACCGACCTTTTTGTCAAGGAGCATTATGTTTTCATCCTCGTAAATTATGTCGAGGTGCTTCGATGCTTTTAAAAAGTCGTAAGTTGACTCTTTTTTTTCAAAGAACTCGTCGTTTATGTACATATCCACCTTGTCGCCGAGGCGAAGCCGCGTTGAGATTTCGGCTCTTTTCCCGTTAACCTTTATGCGCTTTGTTCTTATATACTTATATAAGAGCGATTGCGGCAAAAGCGGGGCTGCCTTGTGTATGAATTTGTCAAGTCTTTGCGACTCGTCGTTTTTTCCGATTTCAAAGCTTTTCATTGTGTGCTTCTCCGTGATTTTCGTATACTATTATATATAGGCGTTTTTTTACGCCGGATTTCGGCGGATGTTTTTCGGGTTTTGAGCTTGCATTTTTGCCGTTTTGTGCCGTTTTTCGGTACAAGCGCGAAAAATTCTCCGCCGCCTTTGTTCTCTGCCGAAAAATGATGCGCCATCCCGTCTGCCGAGATGAAAATTCGCACCGCTTTTGTGCGGAAAACGTTACATATTTATTATACCATAACACAGCGAAAATTACCATAAAAACACCTTGGCTTGACGACGGTTGCCGTCCGAATCGCCCGCCGCCGCCGGAGTTTTTTCTCTTTGTAAACTGTCAATTTCGCGCTCGAAGATAAGTTGTGCCGAAAATTGCCGTAAGTGTCCTCAAAATGGGACCTTATCCCATAAAACAGCCTGTTTTTAATCGGAAAATCGGTGCCTAAGTGGGGAAATTTTGTATGTTTACGGGTGATTTTTAATATAAGAAACGGTGCAAAAAGCGGTAAAAAACATAGTTTGGAATTTTTAGAATATTACGGAATATAATAATAGCGGAAGCCTTGATAAATAAGGTCGCGCAGTACCATAAGCAATGTAATTGTTACAAAATTGTAATAAATTGTTACGATTTTTAACTTTTACACAAATATTTTAATAAATTTGTCAGTAATTATTCTCGATAAGAGGTGTATTCGCGACTATTTGACATAATCTGACAAACAACATTGTGCAAAATAGATAAAAATCGAGAATGAAAATATTTGACAATTATGTGACCTGGAAATATAATGGCTTTCGTCACAAGCGAAATAACAGCGACGCCGCCGTATGCACTTACGGCAACAAAGCTTTCGCGAACGCAACGCGGGGCAAAATTACAGGCGTCCGGCAGCCGCGTTTCCGAATTTCAGGGAACGGCAGGTATGAGTTAAAGGAGCAGAATGATGATAACAGAAATTAAGGGCTATGTAAAAGTGAGCCGCAAGGCTTTTACAAAGGTCACGGCACTTATAGTAGCGCTCGCGATTATGTGCGCCGTAACCGCTTTTGCAGCCTCGCCGTCGTTTTATGTTGACATATATGACGGCAACGAAATAACGAGAGTCCTCACGTCGAAGAGCGACCCCAAGACCATAGTGTCGCAGGCGGGCGTTAAGCTTGACGACAGAGATAAGCTCGATTCCACCGGCTTCACGGCAGGCGAGGACAGCGCTCTGAGGATTTACCGCTCGGCAACAGTCAGCTTCACCGATATTGAAGGCAATACGATATACACCGTATTTGCAGGTACTGTGCAGGATCTTTTGGAGGAGCTTGACGTAACGCTTTCGGACGGTCAGCTTATAACCTATCCTCTCGACACCGTACTCAAGGACGGTATGGACGTCAGAGTGACAAATTCCTACGACGTGTCGGTCACCGCGGACGGCACCACAAACTCGTTCACCATGGGCGAAGGTACCGTGCGTGACGCTCTCAACAGAATAGGCGTTACACTCGGCGATGACGACGAGGTGTCGCCCGAGCTTGACAGTGAGGTCTGCGAGGGCACGGCTATAACCGTTTACAGGGTTTCGTATTCTTACAGAACTGTCACCGAAACGGTTGAATTTACAAAGAAAACAGAAAAGAGCGCGGAGCTTTACACCGACCAGCAGGTTATTTCCCAGAAGGGTGTGAACGGCTCCAAAAAGGTAACGTACTGCGACAAGACCGTGGACGGCAAATATGCGTCGAGCGAGGCGGTTACAACTGTGGTTCTTGAGCAGGCGGTTCCGCAGATAACGACCGTGGGCACAAAGCAGCGCCCGATTGTTGTAAGAAATCTTAAAAATAACGGCTCGCCCATTTCCGAGCTTACCGTTCCGTCAAGCATAAACATTGAGAACGGTGCTCCGACGAGCTATTCGAAAATAATTACCGGTAAGGCGTCCGCCTATACCGCGTCCCCTACGGCAAAAACCTCAACGGGCAGAACCGTTAAGGCGGGTTACGTTGCCGTAAATCCTAAACAGATACCCTATGGCAGCGAGCTTTGGATAGTCTCCACCGACGGTATTGTTTACGGATACGCCATAGCTGCCGATACGGGCGGATTTATCCACAAGGGTAAATTTACAGTGGACCTGTTTATGAATACAGAATCCGAATGCAGGCAGTGGGGCGCAAGAGACGTAATAATCTACGTTTTATAATCCCCGAATACTTGTGACTGAGAGCCGTAAAGCTGATTTTACGGCTCTTTTTTATATGGGCGGCATAAAAATACGCGGCACGGAAAGCCCGTCGCCCAAAAAATCGCAGACAAGGCGTTTCGTCTCCGCGGGGAAAAGCGCCTCGCTTTCATGTTTAATTTCGTTTGCGCCAACGCCGAGCGTCACTTTGCGGCAGAAATCGGCACTTCCCGAGCCGCACTCAAAAAGCAGCGTGCCCTTTAGGAGCCTTGCGACTCCGAGACAAAAGGACAGACCGCCGTCATTTTTTGTTTCGCGGCAGAAATCATATGCGGTAAAATCGCCGAAGCTCTCGACGGAGATAAACAGCATATCACCGGAAACGCCGCCGCTGACGAGCGTGTGGCACCGTTTTGAGTAAAGCAGGGAATTCCCTATAATTTCCGCGGCGGCAGCGGAAAACAGAACGTCGTCCGTCTCGGCGGAAACGTCCATCGGAAGCGAAACCGCAAATGCCTTTTTATCGCTGTCGCCGAACAAAAACGAGCAGCTTACCGTAAGAGCGTTTATAAATGCTCCGACATTTATGCGCGTTCGCCTTTTGGGTCTGTCGGGCGAGAGATAGGCCTTTCTCAGAAAATTGCGCAGTGAAAAAAGCGCGAAAATATATCTGTCGTCGTTTTCGGCGACCGACTCCCTTTGCAGCAGGGAAAAGACCGTGTGAAATCCCTCGCGTGTGAGCGCGATGTCCGCTTTGCCGGCGCAGCTTTTGTTTAAACGCCTTATCTCATCATAAAAATCAGCTTTCATCCTATCCCCCGAAGACAATAAATACTGCTTTATAAGTATTGCTTTACCGCGAAAAAATATACCCGAATTTCGCGGCCGAGGACACTTCTCAACTAACAGGAAACTTCCAGCGACACACTTTTTATGCAGTTTGACAAAACATTCACAGAACAGGCCTTTTTCGCATAAAAAATCTTGCATAATTGCGTATTTCGGTATAGAATAATAGAGCAATAATTTAAAAACAATTTATTGGAGGTAATACCAATGTCAGTTAAAGTTGCTATTAACGGTTTCGGTCGTATCGGCCGTCTTGCGTTCAGACAGATGTTCGGCGCAGAGGGCTATGAGGTAGTTGCCATCAACGATCTTACCGATCCTAAGATGCTCGCTCACCTTCTCAAGTACGATACCGCTCAGGGCGGTTACTGCGGCAAGATCGGTGAAAAAGCTCACACCGTTGAGGCCGGCGAAGACTCCATCACCGTAGACGGCAAAAAGATTACTATCTATGCTATGAAAGACGCTAAGGATCTTCCTTGGGGCGAGATCGGCGTTGACGTAGTTCTTGAGTGCACGGGCTTCTATACTTCTAAGGATAAGGCTCAGGCTCATATCGACGCAGGCGCTAAGAAGGTCGTTATTTCCGCTCCGGCAGGCAATGACCTCAAGACAATCGTTTACAGCGTTAACGAAAAGACTCTTGACAAAGAGGACAAAATCATTTCCGCTGCTTCCTGCACCACAAACTGCCTTGCTCCCATGGCTAAGGCTCTTAACGACTATGCTCCCATTCAGAGCGGTATCATGTCGACAATCCATGCTTACACCGGCGACCAGATGATCCTCGACGGTCCTCATCGCAAGGGCGACCTTCGTCGTGCTCGTGCAGGTGCCGCAAACATCGTTCCGAACTCAACGGGTGCTGCTAAGGCTATCGGCCTTGTTATCCCCGAGCTCAACGGCAAGCTTATCGGCTCCGCTCAGCGTGTTCCGGTTCCGACCGGCTCTACCACCATCCTTACAGCTGTTGTTAAGGGTGCCGATGTTACCAAAGAGGGCATCAATGCCGCTATGAAGGCTGCTGCTTCCGAGAGCTTCGGCTACAATGAGGATCCGATCGTTTCCTCCGATGTTATCGGTATGAGATACGGCTCACTCTTTGATTCGACTCAGACCATGGTTTCTCACATCGCTGACGACCTTTATGAGGTACAGGTTGTTTCTTGGTATGATAACGAGAACAGCTACACAAGCCAGATGGTAAGAACCATTAAGTATTTCGCTGAGCTGTAATCAAGCGATATTGCAGTATTTTAAAGAGCTCGACGGCTGAGGCCGGCGGGCTCTTTTTTTAAAAAGGTGTTTACAAAAGACTTTTTGTGTGCTACAATAACTATAATTCTTTACTGGATATTATAGCTATCACTGTCCGGTAATGAAAAATTTTTTCAAAGGGAGAGTTCCTACATGAAGAAAATGGCTAGCCTCTTGGTTGTAGCGGCCCTTCTCATTTGCATGGCAGTTCCGGCATTTGCCGCAACCGGCATCAACACTTATGAGGAAAAACTCATCACGTATGTTAAAACCGCATACGTTGTTGACGGCACTACAATCACTGTTCCCGATGAGTATGTAACTGCTCTTGAGAACATTTTCTCTACCGTTGATCTCACTGAAGATCAGTACAACCAGATCAAGGGCATTCTCGATGAAGCTCTTGAATACTGCAAAGCCAACAACCTTGTTAAGCTTTCAGACATCACCGAGAAGAAAGCTACAAACACCCTTCTCGCTTATGCTAACAAAGCTCTCGGCGTTGTAGGTTACAGCGTAACCGCTTCGGGTTCGCTTGCAGATGCTGATCACGGCCTTCTCACTATCCTCGATTCAGAGGGTAAGGTAGTTGCTAAGCTCCATCCGGCTGTTACTTACAGCAAGGGCGGTCAGGGCGGCACTATCGCTAAGACCGGCGCCGACTTCACTTCAGCTGCATTCTGCGGTCTTGCTGCAGTAGCTGTTCTTTCGGCTGCAGGCGTAGCAGTTAAGAAGTTCCGCAAGGATTCAGATGACTGATTCCGGTACTAATCGGAGTAAGAAGAGCTATCGGAAGAGTTTTATAATTCTTCCGATAGTTTTTTTACTTATAGGCTATTTGCTGTTTTTTATATGCCTCACTCCAATACTCAGCCCCCTTGTCTCGATTTACGAGCTTGCATTTTCTAATGCGAACGTCAACACCATTGTCGAGCCCGGGGAAAACAGTGCTTTTAATGGTGGCAGCGGTGTGGATAACGGTTATCTTACATCGGGTGATATAACATTTCCGTCTTACGGTGACCATTTCGGTCATATAACTGTTGAGGGGACGGATATTGACACGGATGTTATTTTCGGCGATGATACATCGCTGCTTAAAAAAGGTGCGTGTATGTCGTATTACAGCCATATTCCGGGCTGCGGCAGAGGCGTGCTTATAGGTGCCCACAACAATACTTATTTTCACTCGCTTCAAGATGTGCAGACGGGTGCGCTTGTAAATTTGAGTACCACCTACGGTAACTTTGTTTACCGCGTATACCTCACAAACGTAATAAACGTAGACACAGACAGCTCTTACCGTGCCGCGCTCAACGGCGACAAGGAGACGCTGATACTATATACCTGTTACCCCAACAACACTTTATCGCTCACTCCGTACCGCTTTATAGCGTACTGCGAAAAGGTGTCGGGGCCGCACGTGAATATGTACGAATGAGGAGGCGCGTGATATGACTAAAAATTCAAAAGCCATGCGGCGCGTGCTCTGCGGAGTGGTTTCGTTTCTGCTCTCGTTCTTTTCGTGCCTTTTTGTGATGTGCCTTGTGTTTAAATTCACGGTGCTCAGCTCCTCATTCCTTGTCGGGGTCGAGAAGCGTTCAGACTATGCGGAGGCTCTGCATTCCGAGCTTAAGGAGCAGTTCGTCTCATACGGCAGCGCAGGTAATGTTGACGAGAGCTTTTTTGACTCCGTGTTTGAAAACATCATCACTCCCGACCGTATCGACGAGGACACAAAAGCCGTAATTACCGATTTTTATAACGGCGAGGTCAAGGACTCGATTGATACCTCCGATATACAAAGCGAGCTTGAAACGAGACTCTTGGAATACGCCGCCGAAAAGGGCTTTGCGGTGGACAACGAGCTCAAAAGCAATATAAAGGATATGGCGGTGCAATTCGGAGACCTCTATAATTCTTACATATCGCTGTTTTCAAATTCGTATTTCAAATCCGCCGGCAATATGCTCAAACGCTACAACCCTTATGCCGACTATGCCGCGATTATAGCGGTTACGCTTTCGCTGATTGCGGGGCTTGTGCTTCGTATGTCGTATAAAAAGCGCAAAAACGTGTACAGATATTATATTTATGCGTTTTCGGGTACCGCGCTTATGCTTCTTGTAGCACCGCTTGCCGCGATTATAGGCGGTGTGGGCACAAGAATAAACATCGGTACAAAATCGCTTTACAGCTTTGCGAGCGGATTTATGACGGACACTCTTTGGGCGTTTGTTTTTGCCGCTGCGGCCGTTGCGGTCGTTACCGCTGTATTCTATGCGCTCAGACGCATATTTGTAAAAAAGAATATTTGACGAAGTGCCAAAAAAACAACCCGTGAGCGGTATGATTACCGCCCGCGGGTTTTCGGTTTTATGCCCGAGTTTTCAGATTTTTGAGCATATTTACCGATTCTAAAACGGAAAAGGCTATTGTCGCAACAGTCAGTGCCGTTTTCATTATACAGAAAAAATTAAGAAGCTTTTGCGCCGCGCACATAAGGCTTATATCGCGTTTAATTATATTCATATCCATATTGGTTTTATTCCTTTCACGTCGGTTTAGATAAAAGAACGGCATGGGCTATTGACGGTATACTCTCGCCCTGCAGCGAGGAAGTAGGCGACATCAGCGCGCCCGTGGCGACAAAGAGAACGCGCGACAGCTCGCCGCTTTCGAGCCGCCGCATAATATACGAATTTAAAACCGAGGCACCGCAGCCGCAGCCGGAGCCGCCTGCGTGAACATCCTGCTTTTCGATGTCGTACAGGAGCAATCCGCAGTCCGCGTGAACGCTCTCTATATCGATTCCGCGGTCCTTTTGCAGAAGCTCGCACAAAAGCCTTGACCCGACCTTGCCGAGGTCGCCCGTCAATATCATATCAAAGTCGGACGGCGAAGAAGAGGTATCTTTAAGAAAATCGGCTATTGTGTTTGCGGCGGCAGGTGCCATGGCGGCTCCCATATTGTTTGCGTCCTTTATGCCGAGATCGGTTATCCTGCCGATGGTAACGGCATCAACCGCCGGCTTGCCGCTTTGCTTTTTCTCGACTACGCTTGCCCCTGCCGCCGTGGCGGTGCGCTGTGAGGTGGGTGTGCGCTGTCCGCCGTATTCGAGCGGAAGCCTGAACTGACGTTCCGCCGAGCAGAAGTGGCTCGATGTTGACGCAACCGTGACCCTTGCCGCGCCGCAGTCAACAAGCATCGAGGCAAGCCCGAGAGACAGAGCCATGGTGGAGCACGCTCCGTAAAGCCCTATAAAAGGCATATTGAGCGATCGCAGACCGAACGACGAGCCTATGCATTGGTTCAAAAGGTCGCCGGCAAGAGAAAAATCCACTTCGTCGGGCGTTTTCCCGGCTTTTGATAATGCGCGCGTCACGGCCTCTTTTTGGAGCGCGCTCTCCGCTTTTTCAAACGAAGCCTCGCCGAGCGTATCATCCTCAAAAACAAAGTCGAATTCGTCCTTGAGCGGCCCCTCGCCCTCGGTTTTGCCGACTACGGCCGCAAAGCCCGTTACCGAGGGATGCGAATTGAGAACAATAGTGTATTTTCCGAGTCTTTCAGCCATAAACTCACCTCAATAAAGCTTAAAGCAGTAGCAGATTATTCCGTAAATGAAAGCCGCAAGCGTGCCGTAGGCTATAACCGGACCGGCGAGTGAAAACAGCTTTGCACCCGTGCCGAGTATTTTGCCCTCGGCGCTGAACTCCATGGCCGGCGATACTATCGAATTTGCGAAGCCCGTTATAGGCACTATTGTACCCGCACCGGCAACCTTTGCCATTTTGTCATAAACGCCGAGTCCCGTAAGACAGGCGGCTATAACTATAAGCGTCACCGAAACTCCGGCTTTCACTTCGTCCTCGGAAAATCCAATTACGGTATAAAGGGTGTTAAGAGCCTGACCTATGGTGCAAATAAGTCCGCCCGTCCAAAAGGCGTTAATTATATTTTTGATTTTCGGAGACGGCGGAGACGCACTTTTTGTCATTTTGCCGTATTCCTTGCCCGTAGTCATATATTTCAGTCCTTTCAAAGCTATTTTTGCCGTCAAACGGGTAAAAATTCATAATTTATACATTGATTTATATTTTTTTATGTTTTAAAATTTAAACATCAAATAAAGGCGGTGCTTTTAATGGCGCTTATAGAAGTCAAAGACTTATACAAGATATACAATCCGGGCGAAAACGAGGTTCGCGCGCTTGACGGTGTGTCGCTGACGATTGACCGCGGCGAATTTGTCGCCATTATCGGCCATTCGGGCTCGGGCAAATCGACGTTTATGAATATGCTCGGTCTTTTGGACGTTCCCACAAGCGGCGAATATAAGCTTGACGGGCACAATACGTCAAAGCTCTCGGACGACGAGATGAGCGAGATACGAAACAAAGAGATAGGCTTTATTTTTCAGGGCTTCAATCTTATATCGAGCCTTACCGCGCAGGAAAATGTGGAACTGCCGCTTGCGTATCGCGGTATGCCGAAGGCACAGCGCCACGTTCTGTCGGAGGACGCGCTCAAGCGTGTCGGGCTTGAAAAGCGAATGAACCATCTTCCGAAGCAGATGTCGGGCGGCCAACAGCAGAGAGTTGCCATAGCCCGCGCCGTAGCCGCAAAACCGCCCATAATTTTGGCGGATGAGCCGACCGGCAACCTCGACAGCCACTCCGGAGCGGAGGTTATGCGAATACTTCATGAGCTGCACCGCGAGGGCAGAACGGTTATACTGATTACCCACGACAACGAAATAGCCGCAAATGCTCACCGAGTAATACGTATACAGGACGGTCAGGTTATAGAAGACTATATAAACGCGGACAAATAAACCGAAAAGACACGGTACTGTAAGCCGCGTCGCAAGGCGTTTTTTGCCAAAACAGCTTTTTACGGCTGTTTTTAAGCATAATGTATTGTATTTTTACTCGCATTAGTGTATAATAATTTTGATTATCAAGGGAGGCGGCAAAAGTGCTTGATCCGAACAAAACCATTCAGTTTTCAATAAAAGACGAGCGTGAAGAGGAGATGCGTCAGACGATGCTCACTGTCTACAATGCTCTCAAGGAAAAAGGCTATAACCCGATAAGTCAGATAGTCGGATATATTTTGTCCGAGGATCCGACATACATCACCACGCATAACAATGCGCGCAGCCTTATTCGCCGCCTTGACAGAGACGAGCTGCTTCAGGCGCTTGTCAAAAACTATCTTAAATCAAGCGAAAATAAATGAGGTGAAAGTTTTGGCTGAGAAAAAAGAGTTTCTCACATACAAGGGCAAACCCCTTGTTCGTCAGGGTAACACCATTTACTATGGCGATATGGCGGACGACTACGTTATAATGATGCAAATCCTTGCAAAGAAAGAGGTCGGCGATAAGGATAAGGCAGAGGTTGCCTCCAAGGTATCCGTTCAGCTTTTGAGCACGGACCCCAACGCGTCAATGAAAGAGCGCATCATTAAAACGAGCGAGAAAAAAGGTTTATATGCGGCAATGGACATTGCTGAAATTTGGCTGCAAAGAGCACTCGCACACGAATAAGAAAAAGCGCCGTACCGAGAAATTCGGTACAGCGCTTTATTTTTTTCTTTTAAGGTTCTGCTCGCTTAAGCCATGAGCTTTGTGAATATTTCGATTATAACGCCCGAGAACGCTGAGATTCCGTAGAGCAGTCCGAGAATTTTCAGATTTTCACGGGGTTTTTTATTTGTTCTGAACAGAACCATAAGACCTATGCCCGCTCCGGAGCAAAGCCCCGCTATTACCGAGGCAAAGCTCAAGGCTCCGCCGAGATACATTTCCGTTAAAAGCACGGAGGCGGCGCAGTTCGGAATAAGCCCTATAAGCGCGGCTATAAGCGGCTGGAAGAAGGTGTTGCCGAGAAGTATTTCGGAAAGTCTGTCGGCGCCCAAAAGCTCAATGGCGAAATTCAGCGCAAGCGTGAAAACAAGCAAAAAACCGAAAACTTTCAGCGTATGTGTGAGAGCCGGCACAAAAATTCCCTTGTGCTCGTCACAGTGGCAGTGCTCCCCCTTACATATGTCGCCGATATCGTGCTTTTCCTTTTCGGGGTGCTTTTTTACAAACAGGTCAACAATGTAACCCGCAGTAATGCCGATGATTATTTTAAACAGCAGAAGAAGCAGTATGTCCTTGCCTCGTGACGGCTCGGAAATGAGTATTATAAGCGCCTCGTCCGATGTCGCAAGAAATACCGCAAGAAGCGTGCCGAGCGTTATAACACCGCCCGAATATAAATTTGCGGCGAAAACCGAAAAGCCGCACTGCGGAATACAGCCGAGAAGCGAGCCCAAAAGCGGCCCTGTCTTGCCCGCAGAGCGAAGAGCGTTGTTAATCCTTTCGCCGGCGTGGTGCTCAAGAGCCTCCAAAAGTAAAAATGCGAGAAACAAAAACGGAAGTGTCTTGAGGCTGTCAATAAGAGTGTCCTTGATTACGTCTAAAGCTATTGTCATCTATGAAGCTGCCTTTCCTTTTTCAGACAGTCGCCGCACACTCCGTATAAAACCGTGCGCGAACCGTCAACCTTAAAGCCGTGCTCGTTGTAAATGTGGGCGGAAAGCTCGCTCAAAAATTTGCATTCGGCGTGTATGAGCTTGCCGCATTCGGTGCATTTGAGGTGGTAGTGCTCGCGGCATTCGGCGTTTTTGCCGGCGTATTGATAGCACGCGCTGTCGCCGTCGCCGCCAGTGAATTTTCGTACCTCGCCCGAGGCGCACAATTTTTCAAGATGGCGGTAAATCGTTGTTTTACCGACGCTCTCTCCGCTTATTCTGAGCTTCTCAAAAATCTCGTCCGCCGTCAGATGGCGGTCCTTGTTTTCGAGCAGTATGTCAAATACCATTTTGCTCTGCTTTGTGTTGTAGCTCAAATTTTCCGCCCCCGAACAATCAGTTTTGCGCGTTGTATCTTGCGTGTGATGTCTTAACCGCTTCGTTTTGCACGTTTTGCCGAGCAAAGCGAAACTGAAATTCAATTTCAATTTCGTTTCTGTATTTTAAATCTGTTTTTTGCGTTTGTCAAGTGCTTTTTATAAGAAAAAATTTGGAATTACAACGGCGGTAAAAGCCGCGAATTAAACGCACACACGCTTTTCACGCAAAATTCGGAATTTTTGTAATATCGTCGGCACAATATTGTCGGAATAAACATAATATTGTATGTGCGGCGTCGGCGCCTGTCTGTCCGCTCGTCCGCAAATCGGCTGCCGCTTGCCCGAAATGCGGCAACGGAGCGGATTTAATCGGTAAAACGGTATATATGTTATTGTCAAATTGACGAAAACACAAAAGCAAAAAAGCGAATACAAATTCACCTAAAACGAACTAAAAAGGCTGTACGAGGGCAAAAATGTCAAAAAAGCACACTCGAAATTGACTATATGCACAAATAACCCGTAAAGCACATCTTAATGTTGCACAAAAATAATTTAAAAAACTTGTGCAAAAAGTCTTGACAAAAATTACAAACGGTGGTACTATACAGTCAAGATGAAACGAAAGGAGCTGTTAAGAATGATCGTTAAGGATTATGAATGCGAAATGCAGCTTATCAACGAGCTTAAGGACGCTAAGTTGTCGTGGAAAACGATCGGTAAAATGCTTCGCCTCTATGCGATGGAAGTAAGATAAGGCAAACGCCTTATTAAACCGTCAAATCCCCGCGTCAGCGGGTTTACATATACCAATTCCAATCCCTTTTTATACAACTTAATGACACTTAGCAAGCAAAAAGGACCGCGTAAAAACGGTCCTTTTTGCTTGTTTATTTTTATTTCGGGCGGCGGTTTTTCGGCTTTTTATATAAGTGTTAAAGTATTTCGCCGAAATGCGGCATGGCGAGAGCGGCAAAAAAGTGCGTCCGCTCTCAATAAGGCGCGAAGCCGAGAGTGTGAGCGATGAGATAATACAGGCCGGGAAGAAGCAGACAAAAAAAGACCCGACGCTCTGCGCCGGGCAACTTTAATGTAATGGGTTTTGGCTTTTATGACCTGTGCGAGTTCTTAAAACATCCACCACAATGTTCTTCTCTCGTTTGGTACAGCCTTATATTAACAAGCGATTATTGCAAACCGCACACAAAAATGTGAACAAATTGTTAACATTTTCAACTTTTTGAGGAAAATTGACAATTTTTTTGTTCGTCCTCCTTTTTTTAGGGGCTGTTCGTGCAAACAAATAGACATTATACATTACAAATGTTGATATACGTAAAATCGCTCTTGACAGTTAATTCTCAATGGGCTATAATTACACAGTATCCCAGAATAAAGGGAGGGAATCAGAATGAGTCAGGTAAAAGTTAAAGAAAATGAGTCTTTGGAAAGCGCTCTTCGCCGCTTTAAAAGACAGACCTCTCGTGACGGCGTAATTCAGGAAGTTCGTAAAAGAGAGCATTACGAAAAGCCTTCTGTTAAAAGAAAAAAGAAGTCAGAAGCAGCTCGTAAAAGAAAGTATAAGTAATTGAGAGGCGGACAAGGTTTTGTCCGCCCTTTCTTTTGAAAAAACAGGGAGATCCCATTTAAGGAGCATTATGGAAAACGAACTTATGCCGAAATACCGCTTTCACAGCGTGCTTGACGTAACGCCCGAGGATATACGCAAAATGGGCGCACGCGCAATAGGCCTTGATATTGACAATACCATAGCTCCGGACGGAACCTTTAAATTTTTAAAGGGTGTGGAGCATTGGCTTGACACAATGAGAAAAGCCGGGATACCGGTTATCATAATTTCAAACGGTACGGTTTTCAGAGTCGGGCCGATAGCTAAAAAATTCGGTCTGCCGTATGTTTGCGTTGCTGCAAAGCCGAAGCCCAAGGGGCTCTTAAGAGCTGCCGCAAAGCTCGGCGTGCCGATAGAGAAGCTCGCTATGCTCGGCGATCAGATTTTTTCCGACATCAAGGCGGCAAACCGCTGCGGCGCGATTGCCGTCAGAATAGACCCTATGCCTGCAAAGAGTCTTTATCCGCATTATTATGCGTGGAAGGCAAAGCGCGAGGAGCCTATAATAAAAGAATTTGAAAAATTACATGGGTATGGTGTTTACGATGATTAAAGAATTGCAGTTTTTGCTGAAAAATTCAGAAAATATTGATTCGGCGCTTATAGTGTCGCCCGAAAACAGGCGTTATTTCACCGAATTTCCGTCGTCCGACGGGTTTTTGCTCGTAACGCGCGACGACGCCGTTTTTATAACCGACAGCAGATACATAGAGGCTGCCGAAAACAAGGTTACGGAATGTAAAACCGCTCTTCAGAAGAGAGAAATTTCACAGGTCTATGATTTCTTTAAGTCAAACGGCGCCGAAAAGGTCGGCATTGAGGCGTCACGTATGACTGTGTCCGAGCTTGCGAAATTCGAGAATGCGCTTAAAGACATAAGCATAGATTTTTCGGGCGAGCTTGACAATATGATTGACGCTCTCCGTATGGTAAAATCCGAGTCCGAAATCGAAAAGATAAAGAAAGCACAAAGAATCGCCGAGGGAGCATTCGACGACATATGCGGCTTTATAAAGCCCGGCGTTACCGAAAAGGAGATTGCGCTCAGACTCGAATACTATATGCTGACGCACGGCGCCGAGGGCCTTTCGTTCGAGACTATCGCCGTAAGCGGTAAAAATACGTCTATGCCGCACGGCGTTCCGACGGATAAGAAAGTCGAAGTCGGCGACTTTGTTACCATGGACTACGGCGCACTTTACGACGGTTACCACAGCGATATGACAAGAACCGTGGCCGTAGGCAAGGTGAGCGACGAGCAGAAAAAGGTTTACAATACCGTTCTTGAAGCGCAAAAGGCAGGTCTTGACTTCATAAGACCCGGCGTTTCGGGCAAGGATGCCGACAGAGTTTCGCGCGATATTATAGAAAACGCGGGCTACGGCGAATATTTCGGGCATTCGCTCGGTCACGGCGTGGGAGTGGAAATTCACGAAAAGCCTAATCTTTCGCCTTCGCGTGAATTTATCCTGAAAAAAGGCAATGTGGTAACCGTTGAGCCGGGAATTTACGTTCCGGGCAAATTCGGCGTGAGAATAGAGGATTTTGCGGTAATAACCGAAAACGGAGCGGAAAATATGACACACTGCCCCAAAGAGCTTATAATCCTTTAAAAAACACTTGAAAAACAACCGGATATATTATAAAATAAGTATGATTAAAATTGCGCTTCGGCAAAAGTGCGCCGAGGCTTAAAACGGAGGATTTAAAAATGGTATCAGCAGGCGATTTCAGAAACGGCGTTACTTTTGAAATGGACGGCGGCGTTTATCAGATAATCGAATTCCAGCACGTAAAACCCGGCAAGGGTGCTGCTTTTGTCCGCACCAAAATCAGAAACGTTATTACCGGCAGCGTTGTAGAAAAAACCTTCAACCCGACCGATAAATTCCCGACCGCGTTTATTGAGAGAAAAGATATGGAATACTCTTACAACGACGGCGATCTCTATTACTTTATGGACCCCGAGTCATACGAGCTTGTTCCGATAAGCAAGAGCGAGCTCTCAGACAACTTCAAGTTCGTAAAGGAAAATATGGTTTGCAAAATACTTTCCTACAAGGGCAAGGTATTCGGCGTTGAGCCGCCCACATTCGTAACTCTTGAGGTTACTAAGACCGATCCCGGCTTCAAGGGCAACACGGCTACAAACGCAACAAAGCCGGCTACTCTTGAAACAGGTGCCGAGATAAAGGTTCCGCTCTTTATTGACGAGGGCGAAATGATTAACGTTGATACCCGCACAGGCGAGTATATGTCAAGAGCCAACTCATAACAGAGATAAAAACGGGGAAAATAATTTTTCCCCATTTTTATAGTGTTCGGATTTTGTGCATTGCACTCCGAAAAAAACACGGCGTTCTATGTCAGCTACGATAGGACGTCCGCGCATACAATAATATTGTAGCTGTGAAAGGCTATGGTGATTACTATGACAGTTACCGAAAAAGCGGCTTATCTCAAAGGCGTAGTTTCAATGCTTAAGCTCGAGGAGAATTCCGACGAGGCTAAGGTTTTGAACGTACTTGTTGACACAATAGACGAAATGGCTCAGTCCATTGCCGAGCTTGAGGAACAGCTTGACCTCACAAACGAGCAGCTTGATGCCGTTGACGAGGACCTTGACGATCTTGAGGAATATGTTTACGGCGATGACGATGACGACTGCTGCTGCGACGACGATGATATGTACGAGGTAGAGTGCCCGTCATGCGGCGAGACTGTATATTTCGACGGCGCTGCCATTGAGGATGGCTCTGCCGAGTGCCCGAATTGCGGCGCAAAGCTTGACTTTGATCTTGACGGCTGCGACTGCGACGACTGCGGTCATGACCACGACGAAGAATAATCTCGTCGAAATAATATAACTGTAACGGGGCAGTAAGAGCGTGATGCTTTTACTGCCCTGCTTTTTTATACCGCAAAAAAAGTCGGAGCGAATCGTTTTGGCCGCAAGTGTGACCACTGAAATCGAATGCAGATGAATTTTGTAACAAAATGCACAAACGGCCGTAATGAAGTTCGTCGGAAATTTGATTAAAATAGTCAAAAACCCCTTGAAAAATAGATTTTGTTTTGATAAAATAAAAATTAACTAAAAGGATAAGTGGCAAATTGCACATTTCCCATGTTTCCCGAAGGGAGTTAAAGAGCAGGATGAGCACTAAAACAACCAAAAAGCACAGCGAGAACGATGTTCCGCTTTACCTTTTCCATGAGGGCAGCAATTCAAATGCGTATGAGTATTTCGGCTCCCACAGAAAAAATAAGAATACCGTGGTTTTCAGAGTTTGGGCGCCTGACGCAAAAAATGTCAGCGTGACGGGAGATTTTAACGATTGGTCGGAGACTGAAAATCCGATGAAGCAGCTCAAAAACAGCGGCGGCGTTTGGGAGGCTGAAATCAAGAATATCAAGCCCTACGATATGTATAAATATTGTATAACCGCTGCCGACGGAAGAACGCTTATGAAGTGCGACCCATACGGCTTTCATATGGAAACGCGCCCCGGCACGGCTACAAAATACTATGAAATCGACGATTGCTACGAGTGGCACGACGAAAAGTGGGTGGAGGGCAGAAACGGCAAAAACATCTACGAGTCGCCCGTAAATATCTACGAGATACACGCGGGCTCCTGGAAGCAGTATGACGACGGTAATTTCTACTCGTACCGTGCGCTTGCCGACTCTCTTGTGCCGTATGTTAAAAAGATGGGCTATACCCATATTGAGTTTATGCCGCTCACTGAATATCCGTTTGACGGCTCGTGGGGATATCAGGTAACGGGTTACTTTGCCGCAACGTCACGTTACGGCGAGCCTAAGGACCTTATGTATCTTGTAGATAAATGCCACGAAAACGGAATAGGCGTGATTTTGGACTGGGTTCCGGCACACTTCCCTAAGGACGCAAACGGTCTTTACGAATTTGACGGCGGACCGCTCTATGAATACAGCGACCCGAGAAAGGGTGAGCATTACGGATGGGGAACAAGAGTCTTTGACTTCGGAAAAAATGAGGTTCGCTCGTTTTTGATGTCCTCCGCTTCGTTCTGGCTTAAAAAATATCACCTTGACGGCATAAGGATAGACGCCGTTGCATCGATGCTGTATCTTGATTACGACCGCAAGGACGGCGAGTGGGTGCCGAATAAAAACGGCGGCAACGAAAATCTTGAGGCTGTCGAATTTTTGCAGAAGCTCAACGAAAACATTTTCCGCGACTTCCCGTATGCCATGATGATAGCCGAGGAGAGCACCTCTTGGCCAATGGTTACAAAGCCTGTATTTTCGGGCGGACTCGGCTTCAACTTCAAGTGGAATATGGGTTGGATGAACGATATTCTCCGCTATTTTTCGCTTGACGGATTTTTCCGCAAATATAATCACGACTGCATCACCTTCTCCATGTTCTACGCATTTTCCGAGAATTTCGTGCTTCCCATTTCTCACGACGAGGTGGTGCACGGTAAGAAGTCGCTTATAGACAAAATGCCCGGCTCATATGACGAAAAGTTTGCCGGAGTTCGCGCGTTTCTCGGCTATATGATGGCGCATCCCGGCAAAAAGCTTATGTTTATGGGTCAGGAGTTCGGCCAGTTTATCGAGTGGAATTACGAAAAGGGCTTAGATTGGCTTCTGCTCGATTATCCCAAGCACCGCGCGCTGCAAAACTATTTTAAAAAGATAAACGAATTTTACAAGGCAAACCCGGCATTTTGGCAGATAGATTATTCGTGGGAGGGCTTCTCGTGGATATCCTCCGACGATAAGGATAATTCCGTTATCGCATTCCGACGTATTGATGAAAAGGGCAAGGAGATAATCGTTGTCTGCAATTTCACGAATGTCGAGAGATGCGACTACCGCATAGGAATACCGAAAAAAGGAGCCTATAAGATAGTATTCAATTCCGACGACGTCGATTTCGGCGGCGAAGGAAAGGGAAACAAGGGTAAATTAAAAACCGAATCGATAAATATGCACGGCTTCGAGCAAAGCATTTCTCTTGATTTGCCGCCGATGTCTGCAATATACATAAAAAAAACAAGGTAGTCTTGTACCGGTTCGGTGCAAGGCAGAGGCTAAGGCCTTTAAAAGGAGGATAAATCTATGGCACGCAAAATGGAATGTATTGCGATGCTGCTGGCAGGAGGTCAGGGTTCAAGACTCGGAATTTTGACCAAGAAGATTGCAAAGCCCGCAGTTCCCTACGGCGGTAAGTACAGAATTATCGACTTTCCGCTTTCAAACTGTGTGAATTCCGGCATTTCGACCGTCGGCGTTCTGACCCAGTACCAGCCGCTTGAGCTTAACGACTACATCGGCAACGGTCAGCCGTGGGATCTCGACCGAGCGCAGGGAGGAGTTCATATTCTCTCGCCTTATCAGCAGATAAAGGGCTCGGAGTGGTACAAGGGCACCGCAAACGCTATTTATCAAAACATAAACTTTATCGACAGATATAATCCCGAATATGTGGCGGTTCTCTCGGGCGACCATATTTACAAGATGGATTACTCAAAGATGCTCGACTATCATAAGGAAAAGGGAGCGGCCTGCACCATTGCAATGCTTGAGGTTCCGTGGGAGGAGGCTCCGCGCTTCGGCCTTATGATTACCGACGAGGACAACGCCATAAAGGAATTTGAGGAAAAGCCGAAAAACCCCAGAAGCAACAAGGCTTCCATGGGCGTTTACATATTCACGTGGTCAAAGCTTCGCAAGTACCTTATAGACGACGAGAATAATCCGGAGTCGTCAAACGACTTCGGTCACGACGTAATACCGGCAATGCACGCCGCCGGCGAAAAGCTCTACGCTTACCTCTTTGACGGCTACTGGAAGGACGTCGGAACAATCGATTCCCTTTGGGAAGCAAACCTTGACCTTTTAAATCCCAAGGTTGACCTTGACCTTTCGGACCCCACCTGGAAAATCTATTCAAAAACTCCCGAAGCACCTCCGCACTATGTTTCACCCGAGGCTACGGTGCAGAATTCAATGGTTGCCGAGGGCTCGCAGGTTTACGGTGAGCTTGATTTCTCAATTTTGTTCTCAAATGTCACCGTTGAGCGCGGTGCCGTGGTAAGAGATTCCATAGTGATGCCCGGAACGGTCATAAAAGCGGGCGCTGTGGTACAGTATGCAATAGTTGCCGAAAACGCGGTCATTGAAGAGAATGCCGTTGTCGGAGCGAGACCCGAGGATGTGGAAAATCTTGACGACTGGGGCGTAGCCGTAGTCGGAAGCGGTGTTACCGTAGGTAAAAACGGAGTTGTAGCACCCAAGGCAATGGTTGACGAAGACGTAAAGGGGGCTTAAAAATGACCGGAAATAACATAGTCGGAATCATTTATTCAAACATATATGACGAGTGTCTCAGCGAGATGACGGGGCTTCGCACCATGGGCAGCGTGCCGTTTGCCGGCAGATACCGCCTTATCGACTTTCCGCTTTCCAATATGGTAAACAGCGGCATAGAAAAGGTCGGAGTTATCACAAAGAGCAACTATCAGTCGCTTATGGACCATCTCGGAACAGGCAAGCCGTGGGACCTCTCCCGCAAGACCGAGGGGATGTTTATTCTTCCGCCGTTCGCCTCCGCGGGCAACAAGAGCTTTTACAGCGGCAGAGTCGAGGCTCTCAAGGCGAATATGGGCTTTATAGCACGCTCCACCGAGGAGTACATACTTTTTGCCGATTGCAATAATATAGTAAACATCGACATTGACGAGCTTATGGATTACCATACCGACAAGGCGGCAGATATAACGATTGTTTATAAGCACGGTAAATGTCCGCGTCTGCAAAACAATATGGCGTTTTCCTTTGATGACGACAGCAGAGTGAAAATGGTCGCAATGTCGCCCGCAAGCGATACCATAGTTGATTATTCGATGAACATAATACTTATGAAGAAATCTCTTCTTCAAAGGCTTGTAAACGATGCCGTAAGTATGAATCACGAGTCGTTTGAGCGCGACATCATACAAAGCAATGTCGAAAAGCTTCGCATTTACGGCTTTGAGGCAAAGGGCTTCTCACTTACCGTTGACTCCATGCAGAGCTATTTTGACGCGAATATGCAGCTTCTCGACCCCGACAACTGCAAACAGTTGTTTAACAGAGAGCGCCCCATATACACAAAGGTTCGCGATGATATGCCGGCTATTTACGGTCTCGGCTCAAGCGTTAAAAATTCGCTCGTCGCAAACGGCTGCATAATAGACGGTGAGGTTGAAAACTCCATACTTTTCCGCGGCGTAAGAGTGGAAAAGGGCGCGGTGGTCAAAAATTCGATTCTCTGTCAGGGCAGCTTTGTGGCCTCCGGCTCTTCTCTCAACTACACCGTTACCGACAAGAGCGTTGCGATAACGCCTAATAAAAACCTCTCCGGCGCGGAGGATTATCCGGTTTATGTCGGCAAGGGCATAGTTATTTAACGCGGCGAACAGAGTTTACCGTTTACAAATTTTTGATTGAGGCGATTTTAAATGAAAGTATTATATGTAGCGAGCGAGGCACTCCCGTTTATGGCTTCGGGCGGCCTCGGCGATGTGGCAGGCAGTCTGCCGCAGGCTCTCAGGAAACGTCTTATAGGGTGCCGCGTTGTTATGCCGCTCTATGACGGCATTAAGCAGGAGCTTAAAGATACCATGACGTTTATCACGAGCATATCCGTGCCCGTGGCATGGCGCAGGCAGTATTGCGGAATTTTTGAGGCTAAGTACAAGGGCGTTATCTATTATCTTTTGGATAATCAGTATTATTTTAAGCGCGACGGAATTTACGGCTATTATGATGACGCCGAGAGATTTGCATTCTTCTCGCGCGCGGTGCTTGAGATGATACCGTATATCGACTTTAAGCCCGATATAATTCACTGCAACGATTGGCAGACGGCTCTTACGCCGCTCTATTACAGCTCAATGTATGCAAGCAGCCCCGGCTATGAAAATATCAAGACCGTGTTTACAATACACAACATCCAGTACCAGGGCACATACGGCAAGGAGCTTATAAACGAGGTTCTCGGCATACCGCAGAGCGCAACGTCGCTTATTGAGTACGACGGCGACGTAAACTTTATGAAGGGTGCCATAGAGACTGCAAACAGGGTAACTACCGTAAGTCCCTCTTATGCGAGTGAGATTTTGGACCCGTGGTATTCCTACGGACTTGACACAATTCTCAACGAGCGTTCGTGGAAGCTCTCGGGCATACTCAACGGTATAGACACCGAGCTTTATAATCCCGAAACCGATAAGGACATCTTTGTAAATTATTCGGCGAACGATTTCCGCAAAAAGGCGGACAACAAGAGGGCTCTTCAGGAGCTTATGAATTTGCCGCAGAGAGCGGACGTACCGCTTATCGGTATGGTATCAAGGCTTGTTTCGCACAAGGGACTTGACCTTGTAAGAGCCGTTCTTGACGAGTTCTTGGGTGGTACCGATGTGCAGATGGTCGTTCTCGGCTCGGGCGAGTGGCAGTATGAACAGTTCTTTAAGGATATGGCGGCGAAATATCCAGATAAATTCGCCCTGAAGCTCGGATTTGTTCCGTCACTTTCAAAGAAGATTTATGCAGGCACCGATATGTTCCTTATGCCGTCAAAGAGCGAGCCGTGCGGACTTTCGCAGATGATAGCTCTGCGCTACGGCTCTGTGCCGATAGTCCGTGAGACGGGCGGTTTGCGCGACACGATAAGGGACAGCGGCGACGGTGAGGGCAACGGCTTCACATTTGCGAGCTACAACGCTCACGATATGCTCTACACAATACGCCGTGCGATTGAGGGCTATCAGAACCGTGAGGGCTGGAGCATACTCGTAAAGCGCGCCATGGAGTGCGACAACAGCTGGGGCAAGTCCGCTAACGAATACATAAGACTTTACAAGGATTTGCTCAAGGAGTAATCCGTATAAAATAAAAACCCGACTCACATTAGACCTAATGTGAGTCGGGTAATTTTTTGCTTTTTATTCGCCCTCTGTGTGCGTAACGCCGATGCCGAGCTCATTTAATTGCTCGTCGTCAACCGGAGCGGGACATTCCGTCATAGGCTCCGACGCGTTTTGAAGCTTGGGATACGCGATAACGTCTCTGAGGCTGTCGCAGCCTATCATCTGCATGCAAAGTCTGTCAAGACCTATGCCCATTCCGCCGTGCGGCGGTGCGCCGTAACGGAAAGCGTCAAGCAGATAGCCGAATTTGCTGTAAGCCTCTTCTTTGGAAAGACCGAGCAAATCAAAAATTCTGCTCTGCAATTTGGGGTCGGTAATTCTTATGGAGCCGCTCGAAAGCTCAATTCCGTTGAGCACAAGGTCGTAGCACTTAGCCCGAACCTTGGCCTTGTCGGTTTCGAGGTACTCGAGGCACTCGTCCATCGGTGCGGTGAAAGGATGGTGCATTGCGACAAACTGCTTGAGCTCCTCGTCATATTCAAAGAACGGGAACTCGGTAATCCACAGGAAATTGTATTTTCCCTCGGGGATAATGTCGAGCTTTTTGGCGACCTTTTGCCTTAATGCGCCGAGCACCGTGAGAACGTGATTTTTGATTTTATCGGCTACAATCAGTATAACATCGCCCTTTTCGGCGCCTGTCTTTTTAAGTATGGCGTTCATTTCGTCCTCTGTCATAAACTTTGCAAAGGATGAGGAAACGCCGTCGTCTGTCATACGAATCCAAGCAAGGCCCTTTGCGCCTATGCCCTTTACGTAATCCGTGAGCTTGTCAATTTCTTTTCTCGAGAGAGCCGATACCGCATTTTTTGCGTTGATGGCTCTGACTGTGCCGCCCTCGGCTGTTGCGCTTTTGAATACGACAAATTCGGACGAGGAAACCTCGTCTGTTATATCGATAAGCTCCATACCGTATCTTGTGTCGGGCTTGTCCGAGCCGTAACGGTTCATAGCCTCATTGTAGGTGATTCTCGGCAGAGGGGTCGGCACATCAACGCCTATGGCGTCCTTGAAAACGCGCTTGATGTAGCCCTCGCCTATTGAAAGCACGTCCTCCATATCGACAAAGGACATTTCAAGGTCTATCTGCGTGAATTCGGGCTGACGGTCTGCGCGCAGATCCTCGTCGCGGAAGCAGCGCGCTATCTGCATATATCTGTCAAAGCCGGCAACCATGGAGAGCTGCTTGTAAAGCTGCGGCGACTGCGGCAAGGCATAGAAGCTGCCGTTGTGAATTCTTGACGGTACAAGAAAGTCGCGTGCGCCCTCGGGTGTGGAACGGATAAGCATCGGCGTTTCAATTTCGATAAAGCCGTTCTCGTCAAAATAGTCACGCGTTATTTTAGTTATTTTATGTCTAAGCAGTATGTTTTTCTGTAAATCGGGTCTGCGAAGGTCAAGATAGCGGTATTTAAGCCTTGTAGTCTCGGCGGTCTGACAGTTCGGAACTATCTCAAACGGAGGAGTTTCGCTCTTGCCGAGAATCCGAAGCTCAGTTACCTCAACCTCGATTTCGCCTGTGGCAATCTCGGTGTTTTTTGCTGAACGCTCTCTTACCTTGCCGACGGCTGCGAGAACATACTCGCTTCTTGCGGAAAAGGCCTTATCAAACACGGCCTTGTCGGTGTTTTCGTCAAATGCGAGCTGAACTATGCCCGTTCTGTCGCGCAAATCTATAAATATGAGTGAGCCGAGGTCACGCTGACGCTGAACCCAGCCGCAGAGCGTGACGGTTCTTCCGACGTCCTTTGCGGTGAGTGTGCCGCAGTAGTCGGTGCGTTTAAGTCCCTCAAGAGTTTCCATTATGCGTTTCCCCCTAAAATATCTTTAATATCAATGCCTTCGGTATCGAAGCCCGCCATTGCCTGGCGAATTACTATCGATTGGAAGTTATCGGTGAAGTCCTTGAGCGTGGTCCCCTCCTCTGTGCCGTCAGCCATATTTTTAAGCTTGACATTTCCCGAGGACAGCTCGTTTTCGCCGAGAACCACGGTGTAGAGAGCACCGATTTTGTTTGCGTATTTCATCTGCGCCTTAAAGCCCCTGCCGACTGTGTCAAACTGAGCGGAAAGCCCCTCGTTGCGAAGGTCGGTTGCAAGCTCGGCAGCCTTGATATTTGCTTCGTCGCCCATGGATACTATAAATATATCGCATTTTTTGCGCTCGGGGAACGGAGTTTTTTGCGCCTCCATCAAAAGGAGCAGCCTCTCTATGCCCATAGCGAAGCCGCACGCCGGAAGCGGATTTCCGCCGACCTCCTCTATTAAGCCGTCATATCTTCCTCCGCCGCATACGGTGCCCTGCGCGCCTATTTCGTTTGAGACAAACTCAAACACGGTGCGCGTGTAGTAGTCAAGTCCGCGGACGATGCGCGGATTTACCGTATAGGCTATATTCATGGCGTCGAGATATTTTTTTACCGAGTCAAAGTGCTCGCGGCAATCGTCGCAGAGATAATCCGTTATGACGGGCGCGCCCTTTGCGATTTCGGAGCATATGGGACTTTTGCAGTCAAGTATTCTCATCGGATTTTTTTCGAGTCTGCCGCGGCACGTGTCGCAAAGCTCGTCAATATGGGATGCAAAATATTCCTTCAATGCCTTGTGATACTCCGCGCGGCATTTTTTGCAGCCGATGGAGTTTATTTCGAGTGAAAGATTTGATACGCCGAGGTAGTTGAACACCTCATTTGCGAGCGCTATAATTTCCGCGTCCTGCGAGGGAGCGCCTGCGCCGAAGCATTCCACTCCGAACTGGTGGAATTCGCGGAGCCTGCCTGCCTGCGGTTTTTCGTAGCGATAGCATGAGATGAGGTAGTAGATTTTTTGCGGCATCGGCTCGTTGAAAAGCCCGTTTTCGAGGAATGCTCTTACCGCGCCTGCCGTGCCCTCGGGACGGAGCGTTATCGAACGGCCGCCTTTATCGGAAAATGTGTACATCTCTTTTTGAACTACGTCTGTGGTGTCGCCCACGCCGCGCTCAAAAAGCTCGGTATGCTCAAAAACGGGTGTGCGCATTTCGTAAAAGCCGTAGTTTTCGGCTATCTCGCGCATTGCCGCTTCAATATACTGGGTTTTGTAGCTGTCCTTGGGCAGCAAATCGAGAGTACCCTTTATGGAGCTTGTTATAAGTGACATCTCAAATATCCTTTCGGTTGGGGATTATATCAGTGACGCACAGGGTGCGTAACACTATAATGCCCCCTCTGTTCGGAGGGGGCGAAAAAATACTGCTTATTTCGGATTTACAATATCACGCCAGTCAAGATCGCCTCTTTCAAGGCTGTGTATAAGCGCCTCTGCCGTTGCAATATTTGTTGCAACCGGAATATTGTGTACGTCGCAAAGCCTTAAAAGGTTATTCTCCTTAGGCTCATGCGGCTTCGGATTGAGCGGATCTCGGAACATCAAGAGAAGGTCTATCTCGTTGCAGGCTATACGCGCGCCTATTTGCTGGTCGCCGCCCTGCGAGCCGCTTAAAAACTGCTGTATTTTAAGACCGGTAGCTTCGGAAACAAGTTTTCCCGTAGTGCCGGTTGCGCAAAGGTTATGCTTAGACAAAATTCCGCAATATGCTATGCAAAACTGAACCATAAGTTCCTTTTTTTCATCGTGAGCCATCAAAGCTATATTCATAAAAGTTCCTCCGATCTTTTATTCGTTTGTGTTTTATACAACTTAAAATATTCTCCGATAGATATAATAACAAAAAAAAGTCAACTTTTCAAGATTTTTTTCATTTTGCACAAAAATAGTGTGGATTACATCCGGTACAGCACCCCAAAATACCCTAAATTAAAAATATTTCGGCGAAAACGGCACATTTTTGCCGAGAAGACGCTCGGCGATTCGAGAAAAAGCACTCCCTATAAAGCCGGAAAGCCTGCCGCCTTCGCTCAAATGCATCGCGGACGAATCATACGGGACAACTCCGAGCAGCTTTACGGAGGAAATATCCACGCAGTCGTTGAGCTTTGTCTGCCTGCCCTCCTCCATTTCGGAGCGTATCACCTTATTCACTATAAGCCGCGCCTCGTCGGAAAGAAGTCTTATTTTTTCGGCCTTGTCAAAGGCGCTTCGCAGAGATACGGCGTCGGGCGTCGTCACGATTATCGCCTTATCGCAGATTTTTGCTGCGAAATCAAAGGCTGTGCCGCAATTCTCGGCGTCAAACAATATATAATCATAGCTGCTCTCAAAAGAGAGTATAAGCTCATAAAATTCGTCGTATGTAAGCTCTTCCGTGCTTTTTGGGGCCGGCAAAAGCGAAACGCCCTTATATAATGTATCGTAAACGGCGTCTTTTTTTTTGCAGTTGCCCTTAGCGGCGTCATACCAATTAAAAAGTATGTCCTCGCCCGTTTCGAGGAGCAGGTCGAGACTTCTGACGGAGATGTCGGCGTCCGCGCACAGCACCCTTTTGCCCGCAGAGGCGAGTGCGGCCGCCAAGCCTACGGTTACCGTCGATTTCCCGGAGCCGCCCTTGCCGGAGCACACTATATACTTTTCAGCCATCGGAAATACCCCTTTCTTCAGCCGAGCAGCGAGCCGTAGCCTTGCGCGGTATTGACGCTGCCGCCGTCGGTCTCAAAGTAAGCCTTGTATATTTCTGCGACGAGCGAAGCTGTGGCGGAACCGCTGTTGAGGTTTTCGATTGCCACGCAGACCGCTATCTGAGGGTCGTCGGCAGGCGCAAAGGATATCATAAAGCCGTTAAGACCGGTAACTATTTTGCCGCTCACCTTTGCCTTGCTCTCTGCGGTACCGGTTTTCGCCGCCACCTTTACAGGGAGACTTTTAAATGCCGGAAGCCTTGCACCGAGCATTTCCATACCCTCTTTGACTATGCGTATGCTGTTTTGCGAAACACCGGTTTCGTTTAAAACAACGCCGTCGTTTGAGAGCAGAGTTTCGGAATAGTCGCTTGATTTCACACTTTTTACAAAGTGCGCGCGGTATCTCGTTCCGCCGTTTGCAATGGTCGAAACATAGCTGCAAAGCTGTATGGGCGTAAAGAGGTTGTCCGACTGACCTATTGCAGCCTGAACGGTGTCGCCCGGGTACCATGTGCCGCCGTGAGCCTCTCTGTAAGCAATGCCGGCAAGTACGCCCGAGGATTCGTTTATTTCAACGCCCGTCTTTTGGCCGAGTCCGAATCTTGTGCAGTAATCGTTCATACGGTTTATGCCCAAAAGCCTGCCCGTTTCGTAGAAATAGATGTTGCAGGATTGGTTAAGCGCGTTTTTAACGTCTATCCAACCGTGCGAGCCGAGACATTTGAAGGTCGTGTCGGTAAACTGACGGTAAATGTGGCTGCAATAAAATTTTGACGTTTCGGTTATAACGCCCTCCTCGAGCCCCGCTGCCGCTATTGCCGGCTTCATTGTGGAACCGGGCTCATAGGTGCTCATAAGAGCTCTGTTCCAAAGCGGAGAGCTTTTATCCTTTGAGAGAGCCTCGTAATTTTGATAGTATGTGTTCAGGTCATAGCTCGGATATGTCGCGCAGGCGAGCACGGCACCGGTATTTACATCCATTACCACGGCCGAACCGACCGCCGGAATTGCGTCTTTGTCGCGGTACTTTTCGACAAATGCCGCAAGCGAATCCTGAACCTTTTTTTGAAGCACGGAGTCAAGCGTGAGTATTACCGTGTCGCCGTCAACGGGCTCGCGGGTGATTTCACTCGTTTTTGTGCCGTCGGACGCCGTGGTTGTTGTCATTATGCCGTTTGTTCCGCGAAGGTAATCCTCCATGGCGCTTTCAAGGCCGAATTTGCCTATGGTGTCATCCATGGCATATGCGCGCAGGCTGAGCGTGGTTTTTTGTTCCGTGGTCAAATTCTGATCCGCGCTCTCCGCCTTGTAAGCGTCAGTTCTGTCCTTGTATTCGCTCTCGTTGAGCTTGCCGGTGATTCCTATTATATGCGGTGCTATCGTGCCGTCGGTGTAGTGGCGCGCGGTAGTCACGTTTATATCAACACCCCTGTAAAAGCTGCTGTTTTCTTTGATTTTGGCGGCGAGCGTCGGTGAGACGGAGGCGGCCACCGTGAACGGATTTGCCGCCGAAAACGAAATTTTCTTTAAAGAATAACAGACGGACGCGATTTTGAGTGCGTCTGCCGCCGAGTAGTTACCGAGAGAAAACTTTTCGACAAGCTCGTCGAAGCAGTTTTGCGCCGTGGCGTAGGAATTAAGATACAGAACGTCCTTGGATTTTAAATATGTTATGTCCTTGTCGGCATTTTCCTTAAAAGAAACAGAGCCGTCCGAATTTAACACGAGCGGCAGATTGTCGTTCCAAGCTGTGCCCTCGCTCTCAAGCAGGTTTATAAGCGACAGGATTATTTCGTTTCGCTTGTCCTGCTCCTTTGTGGACGGGAAATAGGACGCGTTCAGCACGACGGAATTTATCTGCTCGTTTGTGACAAGCGGCGTTCCGTTACAGTCGAGTATTTCACCGCGCGATGCGGCTATTGTGGATTTTGTCTCGGACAGAGCGACACGCTGCGTCGAATAGTCCGCCGCATTGACAATTTGAATACGGAACAAATCCACCGCGAAAAGCGAAAATAAAAACAGGACGGATACGGTAAAAATAAGTATTCTTCGCCTTATTTGCTTTTTGTTATCCATATTTGCCGCTCCTTTCTCATCAGTTTTCAAGAACGTTGATTTTTGTCCGCCGCATAACGGCACGAACTATAATGTACCACAGCGGCGTGAAAAGGAATGAATACACCGCCGCAGGTATATAGTAGCGTATAAGCAGGTAGCCCGTGCTGTCAACTCCGTTTGCGAGCAGGAAAAACACAACATAGAATACCGAGTATATAAGGCACGCAAAGCCCGACAGCAGCAGCGCCGTCATAAGATTGTTTCTCATAAGGTAGTCTATGAGCAGACCTGCTGCCGCACCCGCAAGCATAAGCAAAAGTGCATTGTAGCCGTCGCCCATGGGTGAAACGCTGTCCCAAAGTATACCGGCGAGCATACCCAAAACAGCTCCGGCTATTTCACGCTCAAACATACCTATGCAAATGACAAGCGGAATTAAAAGATTGGCTTTAACGCCGAATATTTCGGGGAAAAGCCCCCTTGTGTTTTGCAAAATGTGAACCGCAAGTATCAAAAGCACAAATACGGTTCTTCTGACAAACAGTATTTTTGTTGACCTACGCATCAGCTTTTACCCTCGAATTCGGTTATGACAAAAGCGTCCTGAACATCTCCGGGAGCAACCTCGGGCTTTACCTCGGCATAATATGAGATGTTGCCCTCCTCCTTGCTTACGGCGGTCACCGTGCCGATAATGAGGCCGCGCGGATAAATTCCGCCGACGCCCGATGTGCAAACTATTCCGCCTACCGCAACGGAGGTGTCCTTTGTAAGCCCGGTGAGCTTCAAAAGGCCGTTCAGAGCGAGCTTTGACGTGGTTTCGGTGTAGCCCATTTCACCCGTGCGTATTTCGTATGCCGCCGCGTTGACCTTGGGGTCCGTTACGGAGAGAACAACGCACGAGGTCGGCGTTACTTCGTTTACTATGCCTATTAAGTACTCGCCGCTTATTACGGGGTCGTTGACTTTAACTCCGTCGTTTGAACCGCAGTTCAAAACAAACGAGCCGAAGGTGTCGGCGGAGTCTCTGCCGATAACGGTTCCGGCAACAAATTTAAAATCGGGATTTTTTTCTTTGACCTCAAGGAATTTTTCGTATGCCTCGACTTGCTTTTTCAGCTTTTCGTAATCGACAAGCTTGCTCTGATAATCGGCAACCTCCGATTCAAGCTCGCTGATACGGTCGCGATATGTGCTCGACGAGACAAAGCTTCCCTTAAAGCCGTCGAGCTTGTCTACAAGATACGACGAGGCCTTCTGGAGCGGAGAAAATACAAACGACGTCACCTTTGAAACGGGTGTTGTGCCGTCTGCGGCAGAAGCCGCGGCAGCAATGGCAGCAAGCAATACAAGCGCGATCGCAAGCAGTATTTTAAAAGCCGTACTCTTAAAAAATTTCTTCATATCGTACTCCGGTCACAGTTAAAATTTGCGGGCGAAAAACAATTCCGCCCGCCTTTTTATCAGTCGTAATTCTTTTTGGCGGTAATGCCCAGAGTGTTGCTCTCAAGGCAGACGCCGCAGCCGTCAACAACGCAGTCAAGCGGATTTTCCGCAACGTGGACGGGGATTTTTGTTTCAATGGAAATGAGCTTGTCAAGTCCTCTTAATAATGCGCCGCCGCCTGTGAGCATAATGCCGCGGTCGATAATATCCGCCGAAAGCTCCGGGGGAGTTTTCTCAAGAGTGGAGCGAACTGCGTCGAGGATCTGATTTACGGGGTCCGAAAGAGCCTCACGGACTTCTTCGGAAGTGATTTCGATGTTTTTGGGGAGACCGTCAAGCAGGTTTCTGCCCTTGACGTCCATGGCGCCCTCGCCGTCGTAGGGGTAGGCAGAGCCGATTTTTATTTTTATATCCTCTGCGGTGCGCTCGCCTATAAGGAGGTTGTGCTTCTTTCTGATGTAAGCGATAATAGACTCGTCGAAATTATCGCCGGCAACCCTTGCGGACTGAGCGGTAACTATGTCGCCGAAGGAAATGACGGCAACCTCGCTTGTACCGCCGCCTATATCGACTACCATATTGCCTATGGCCTCCGAAACGGGAAGACCCGCGCCTATTGCGGCTGCCATGGGCTCTTCTATAAGACTAACATATTTTGCGCCTGCCGAGCGTGCCGCGTCATGAACGGCCTTTCTCTCTACCTCTGTAACTCCGGACGGGATACAGATAAGAACTCTCGCCTTTGAAAACGGCGATGAGCTTATGGCCATTTTTATGAATTCCTTAAGCATATCCGAGGTTATCTCAAAGTCGGCGATAACACCGTCTTTAAGAGGTCTGACCGCGGTTATTGAGCCGGGTGTACGGCCTATCATTTGCTTAGCCTTGTTGCCGACTGCGACAACCTTTTGCGGATAAGCGCTGACATCGACCGCAACAACGGATGGTTCACGGATTACTATTCCCTTACCTTTAACGAAAACGAGGGTATTTGCGGTACCAAGATCGATTCCGATGTCCTGTGAAAATAACATTTTTATCTCCCTTTCGGTTTTATGAAAAATAACTTCTCTGATACAATTAAATATTATAACCTCAAACCGGATTTTTCTCAACTAAAAAAATTCTAAATCTTTAAAAAATTACGGTAAAATTTGTGTGTATTTCGACACACGGTATGTTTCGGCGCATTATAAGCCGAAAAAAAGGCCTTTTCGTTATTCGACGGAAGTTCAAAATCGTTTAAATCCTTGCAAAGCGCGGTAAAATACTATATACTTTTTTCAGAAAGTGAAAAGGGAGTGACATTTTGGATCCTATAAATGTTGATTTTACGGGAAGAGGCAGAGACGACGGCAAAAAGGGCGTCGCGGATGTGTTCATACCGCCCGAGCATTCGGGTAAAAAAATAGCGATAAATATCATATTGACGATTATACTCGGTGCCGTGCTGTATTATTTTATGATACCGGCGCTCAATTTTAAGTCGATAGAGCTTTATCTCTTCGTCGTTTTTGTGTGTCTTATATATCTGCTTCTGACGATTATTTCGTCAAGGGCGTTTATAAAGCCCGAATATCTGCCCTACGTCAAAAGGCGGTCGAGGGTTCCGGGTATCTTGATTCTCGCTCTTGCCGCAGTGGCTCTTGTGGGCTGGCTTACCGGCGTTACGCTGTTCAGGGCGAAGTCTTACAGCAAGCTTATAAGCGTTCAGGACGGCGATTTCGCGGAAGACGTTGCCGAAATAGATTTCTCAAGCGTTCCCGTGCTTGACAGCTCCTCGGCAAACAAAATAGCCGAGAGAACGCTCGGAGATCTGTCGGACAAGGTCTCGCAGTTTGTCGTATCGCCGTATTCCACGCAGATAAACTATAAAAACACGCCCGTCAGAGTTACCGCGCTTGCTTACGGCGACATCTTCAAATGGATAAAAAACACCAAGGAGGGTCTGCCGGCATATATCATAGTTGATATGACCACGCAGGAGGGGCAGCTTGTTCGCCTGCCGGAGGGTATGAAGTATTCGCCCACCGAGCACTTTAACAAGTATCTTCTCAGATATTTGAGGTTTAAATACCCCACCTATCTCTTTGATGAGCCGTCGTTCGAGATAGACGAGAGCGGCTCTCCGTATTGGATAGTTCCGATAGTCGATAAGACCATAGGTCTTTTCGGAGGCACCGACATCAAGGGTGCGATTATAGTAAACGCCGTCACGGGTGAATGCCATATGATATCCACAAGCAATGACGGTACGACAAAGCTGCCGACCTCGAGCTTCGCTTCGGACCCCGAGTGGATGTGGATAGACCGCATTTATTCCCCGACGATTCTCACTCAGCAGTATAATTACTACGGAAAGCTCAACAACGGCTTTATAAACTCCGTAATCGGCCAGGAGGGCGTTAAGGTTATGAGCTCGGGTTACAATTACCTTGCGCTCAACGACGATGTGTATATGTACACGGGTGTAACGTCCATAAGCTCCGACCAGTCCATTATAGGCTTTGTGCTCTCGGACCTTCGCACCAAGGAGACAAAGTATTATCAGGTGTCCGGTGCGCTTGAAATGACCGCTCAGACCTCCGCCGAGGGCGCGGTTCAGCAGTATTCGTATTCGGCTACCTTCCCGCTTCTGCTCAACATCAGCGGCGAGCCGACATACTTTATGGCTCTCAAGGATTCAAGCGAGCTTGTAAAGATGTACGCCATGGTTAACGTGAAGCAGTCCACGATAGTCGGTACGGGATACAATCTCACCGAATGTACTGAAAACTACGCGGCAGAGCTTAAACGCAACGGCGTAAACGTGGATATTGACGTTGACGAAATGGGCGCAAAGGACGACCCGACCGCTACCGCCCCCGAAACAGAGGAAATAAGCGGCAAGATAACCGAGATAAGAAGCGTCGTAACGGGCGGCGAAACGTACTTCTATTTGAAGCTTGACGCAGGCAGTACGTTCTATAAGGTTCCCGTGGCACTCGCCGAAAAGGTTGTAATCTTGAACGTCGGCGACAGCGTTACCGTCTTAGTACCCAAGGAGTCCTCCGGTGACATAGTTGAGGTATCCTCACTCAAATAACACCTTTAAAACCGCCGCGCGGAAATTTCGGCAGCTCCGAAAAAACGCGCGGCTTTAATTTTTACCGAACGGAGTAAAATTATGTTTGATATGCACGGCGAAACCGTATGCTATAACGAAAAAGACGAGACCGCGGTAATTATAGACCAGACTCTTTTGCCCGGTGAAATTGTCACGCTTGAACTTTGGGAAAAAGAGGAGATGTATGACGCAATAAAGCGTCTTGCCGTTCGCGGCGCACCGGCAATAGGGGTTTTCGCGGCAATAGGGCTGTCGGTTCTGGCCGCACGCGACAAAACGGCAGACGAAAAAACGCTTATTGAGCATTTTCTCGAAAATCTTGAATATCTCACCTCCTCGCGCCCTACCGCGGTAAATCTTTTTGCGGCGGCGGACGAGATGAAAAGGACGGCTCTTTTACATAAGGGCGAGGGCGCGGACGCCGTAAGGGCGGCACTCAAGGAAAAGGCTTTGGAGCTGCATGACAAAGATATTGAGGTGTGCCGTAAAATCGGTGAATACGGTGCTCGGCTTCTCGAGAACTGCGACAGTGTTTTGACCCACTGCAATGCGGGCAGGCTTGCGACGGTAAAGTACGGAACCGCTCTGGCACCCGTATATGTAGCGGCGGAAAACGGGCATAAAATACGTGTGTTCTCTGATGAGACAAGACCTCTTTTGCAGGGCGCGCGCCTTACGAGTTTTGAGCTTGCAAACGCAGGTATAGATACTACGCTGATATGCGATAACGCCGCATCATACGTTATGAAAAACGGGCTTGTTTCCGCGGTGCTTGTCGGATGCGACAGAGTGGCGGCAAACGGCGATACAGCCAATAAAATAGGCACCTCCGGAGTTGCCGTCCTCGCAAAATATTATGGCATTCCGTTTTATGTGTGCGCCCCGTTTTCAACAATAGATAAAAACTGTCTAAGCGGCAGGGATATAAAAATTGAAATGCGTCCGGGCGACGAAATAACCGATATGTGGTACGAAAAAAGAATGGCTCCGAAGAATATAAGAACGCTGAATCCGGCATTTGACGTTACCGATAACAGTCTCATTACCGCGTTTATTACCGAAAAGGGTGTTCTCTCTCCGAATGAATTTTGATACGCCGAAGCCGGTATAAAGGCTCTAATCGGGGCTTTTTTTCACGGCGACGTTGTGTTATAATGTTTTGAAACGTGATTTAAGAAAGGCGTGAGAAATTTGGACGTACAGGTAGGCGACAGGCTGATAATGAAGAAAAAGCACCCATGCGGCTCAAACGAGTTTGCGGTGCTGCGTTCCGGAATGGATTTTCGCCTTAAATGCTGCGGCTGCGGACGCGAGGTTATGGTGCCGCGCATCAAAATCGAAAAAAATATCAAAAAGGTCATAAGGGACGAAAACGGCGATGTTTGATAAATTACAGGGAATCGAGGACAAACTCGAAAAAATAAATTCCTCCCTGTGCGACCCCGAGGTCGTGTCAAATCAGGAGGAGTACAAAAAGCTGATGCGCGAAGCGAAAACGCTGACGCCGATAGTTGAAAAATTCCGCGAATACAAAAAGGCAAATTCCGATTTAACCGAGGCAAAAGAGATGCTTGCGGACAGCTCCCTCGATAAGGAATTCCGAGATATGGCAAGCGAAGAAGCGACAAAGGCCCAGAAAAAGACCGAAGAGCTGAAAGAAGAATTAAAGGTGCTGCTGCTGCCTAAAGACCCGAACGACTATAAAAACGTAATAGTTGAAATTCGCGGCGGTGCAGGCGGCGAGGAGGCAGCTCTTTTTGCCGGCTCGCTTTTCCGTATGTACAGTATGTATGCCGAGCGCAAGGGCTGGAAAACCGAAATAATGAATGAAAATCCGACCGAGCTCGGCGGATATAAGGAAATAAGCTTTATGATAGAGGGCGAGGGCGCTTATTCGCGGCTCAAATTCGAGAGCGGCGTCCACCGCGTTCAGCGAGTGCCCGAAACCGAGAGCCAGGGCAGAGTTCACACGTCCACCGTAACCGTAGCGGTACTCCCCGAGGCGGAGGAGGTCGAATTTACGCTTGACCCCGCCGACCTTCAGATAGATGTTTTCCGCTCAAGCGGTGCGGGCGGGCAAAAGGTAAACAAGACCTCGTCCGCAATTCGCGTTACGTATCTGCCCACGGGTATGGTCGTTGAGTGCCAGGATGAGCGCAGTCAGTATAAAAACAAGGATAAGGCACTCAAGGTTTTGCGTTCAAGGCTCCTTGAGGAAAAGACCGCAAAGCAAAATGCCGAAATCGCCGGTGAGAGGCGTTCACAGGTCGGCACCGGCGACAGGAGCGAGCGAATACGCACGTACAATTTCCCTCAGGGTCGTGTGTCCGACCACAGAATAGGGCTGACGCTTTACAAGATAGAGGCGATAATGAACGGCGACCTTGACGAAATCATAGACGCACTTGTTACTGCGGACACAGCCGAAAAGCTGAAGGCAGAGGATTAATCTCGGGCGATACAGTAAAAAGAAAGGCAATAATATGTATACCTCATTTGAAGAACTTAAAAAAGACTGTTTAAAGTGTAATAAATGTCCGCTTGCCGCGACGAGAACGAATGTTGTTTTCGGCGTGGGACCCGAGGATGCCGAGGTTCTTTTCATCGGCGAGGGACCCGGTGAAAACGAGGACCTTACGGGCCAGCCGTTTGTGGGCAGAGGCGGAAAGCTGCTCGACCAATATCTGTATGATGTGGATTTGGACAGAAATAAAAATATCTACATAGCAAATATCGTAAAATGCCGTCCGCCGAAAAACCGCGATCCGCAGCCGCTGGAGCAGGAATCGTGCGAGATGTGGCTGAGGGAGCAGGTTAGGCTTATGAGACCGAAAATCATAGTTTGCCTCGGCAGAATAGCGGCACAGAAGATAATTTCCCCCGATTTTAAAGTGACAAAGCAGCACGGCGAATTTTTTGAGCGCAAAGGTACCCTTTTGATGGGAACTTTTCATCCGGCGGCGCTTTTGCGCAACCCGAACAACAAGCCGGCAGCGCTCTCGGACTTTTTGGCGCTTCGGGACAAGATCAACGAAATTTGCGAAAGAACGTATTGATATATGGATTTTATACCCTTTAACTCGCGAGACACGTTTTACAAAAGTAAATTCGGTGCGGTAAAAACCGGAGAAAAATTTCGTCTCAGGCTTTTTTTGCCGCGCTCTTTTTCCGCCACGGCGGCTTATTTTATGCTGCGGCGCGACGACGGTGATTTTTGCGAGCATAAGATGTGCTGGGCGGGTATGAACGGTGACGACAAGGAGATATGGGATATAGAGCTGTCGGTTCCCGAATGCGGACTTTACTGGTATCATTTTGACTATGATTCGTCCTGGGGCAGAGGCTCCGTGTATAACATCGGCGACGGCAAGGGCGATGTTTGGAACGGCAGGAACAGCCGTCTCCAATGGCAGCTTACCGTATACGATAAAAACTACAAAACGCCGTCATGGCTCAAGGGCGGAATTATGTATCAGATATTCCCCGACCGATTTTTTCGTTCGGGCGAGAAGAAAGAAAACGTACCGTCCGACAGAATTTTGCGCGACGATTTCGACGGCGAACCGAATTGGCGACCGAACGAAAAGGGCGAGGTGCTCAATAACGACTATTTCGGCGGCGACCTTCGCGGAATTACCGAAAAGCTCTCATATCTTTTTGAGCTCGGAGTCACCTGTATATATTTAAACCCGATATTTGAGGCACATTCGAATCACCGCTACAACACGGCGGATTATATGAAAACAGACCCGCTTCTCGGCACGGAGGAGGATTTTAAAAAGCTGTGCGAAAGTGCCGGCAGAGTGGGAATAAAAATAATTCTCGACGGTGTTTTTTCACATACCGGTGATGACAGCCGTTATTTTAACCGCTATTCGCGATATGATACCGTAGGCGCGTATAATTCAAAATCGTCGCCGTATTTCAAGTGGTATAAATTTGACCGCTACCCCGACGAATATAAGAGCTGGTGGGGCTTTAAAACGCTTCCGGAGGTTACCGAGGAGTGCCCCGACTACGACGAATTTATCTGCGGCAAAAACGGAGTTATACGGAAATGGCTGCGGCTCGGCGCGTCCGGCTGGCGGCTTGACGTTGCCGACGAGCTGCCCGACTGCTTTATAGACGATTTGCGCGTGGCGGTAAAGACGGAAAAACCCGACGGCATATTGCTCGGCGAGGTTTGGGAGGACGCCACCACAAAGTTTTCATACGGCACACGGCGCAGATACCTTTTGGGGGTTCAGCTCGACAGCGTTATGAATTATCCGTTTGCGGAGGCCGTTACTGACTTTGCGAGAAACGGCGTTGCAGAGAGCTTTGAATCGTCGGTTATGACGATTATTGAAAACTATCCTAAGGAAGCGCTCGACGTTTTAATGAACCACATAGGTACTCACGACACGGAGAGAGCGATAACAAAGATAGCCGGCGAAAAGAGCGATTATCGCGACAGGCAGTGGCAGTCGGAGCATTTTTTGTCCGAGGAGGAATATAAGCGCGGAGTAAAGCTTTTAAAGCTCTGCGCGGCGATTCAGTATACCCTCCCCGGAGTGCCGTGCGTCTACTACGGCGACGAAGCCGGCATGCAGGGTTATAAGGACCCGTTTAACCGCGCTTTCTTCCCGTGGGGCAGAGAAAACCGCGAGCTTCAAAATTACTATATAAGGCTCGGCAAGGTGAGAAGAAGCACCGACTGCTTAAAGGAAGGCGAGTTTATACCTGTTTCCTCGGTGCTCTCATGCGTCTGCTTCGAGCGTCGCGGTAAAAATGACTCGTGTCTGCTGATAGCCAACAGGAATGAGCAGGATATAACATATTATCTTCCGCCGCGCTGGCAAAACACAAGCGAAGTGCTTTTGGGCGAGAGTGTCGGCAGCTCGGTTCATGTGCCGGGGCTATCGGCGGTCATACTGAAAAAAGAATCTACTTGATAAAAGCGCATATTGCGGCACCGGCGCCTGCCGCTGCCGCGATATTTGTTATTTTAAGGATTATTTTGAGCGCTTTTTGCTTTTTGCTTACGGGCACTCCCGGTGGGTCCTTGAGGGACGCCTCGGCTTTTTCGCGCAGGGTCTTTTCGGGTAATGTGCTGAATTTCGGGTCAACGAAAAAAAGTGCCTGAGTAAAATATTCGCAGCCCGTATCTTTTATTTCAAGCACCTGTCTGTTTACGCCTTTTATCATAATTTTTCCTCCGGTAATTTATGTATTTATTATTGTTTTAAAGAGCGATTTTTATGCGGAAAAGGCGGAGAAAAAATCGGGGAGATTTTTGTCAATATGGGATTTTACACAAATTTGAAAAGCACGAAATTATACAGAGAGTATTATTTTTTGATGTCTAAAAGTGTTCAAAACTATGTTCAAAATGTTAAAAAGTCACCTAAAAACAGGTAAAAACATACCGATTTTCGAGTTTTGAACATCAATGTGCAAAAGTTCAAGGGTTTCTGCGTAAATACGCTGTGTTATAAAATCTTTACAAATTATACAGTTAGGAAACTCTCTTAGACAGTTTTTAAGAAATGTTTTTGTGCAATTTTACGCTGTTCAAATTAGATATAATTTAATGTGGTATTTTGTGAAAAACGGGAGAACGGAAAATGGTTAATGATGAAAATATAATCCGACTTAAAAAGCCCGATATGTTTTCTCTCGAAAGAACACTTGACTGCGGTCAGGCTTTTCGATGGGAAAGTGACGAGAGCGGAATTTTTTCGGGTGTTGCTTACGGCAAGGTTATGCGCGTAAAGGAGGAGGGCGACAGCCTGCTTTTTTACGGTATGAAAAAAGATGACGTTTATGGCGTTTTTTACAGATACCTTGATCTCGGCCGCGATTACCGTGAAATTACCGATCGCTACAATGGCGACAAATATCTGTCGGAGGCCGTAAGAGCTTGCCCCGGTATCAGAATTTTGCGTCAGGAGCCGTGGGAGGCACTCTGCTCGTTTATAATTTCGCAAAACAACAATATTCCGCGTATAAAGGGAATAATAAAAAGGCTCTGTGAGAGCTTTGGCGAAGAGCTTGAGAGCGGAATGTACACCTTCCCCTCCCCCGAAGTGCTGTCCGGCAAGGCACCCGAGGACTTGGCTTCGCTTCGCGCCGGTTTCAGGGCAAAATACATAATTGACGCCGCAAATAAGGTTTCGTCGGGTGAAATCGACTTTGACAAGATAACCGATTCGCCCATAGAATTCGGCAGGCAGGAGCTGCAAAAAATAAAGGGCGTGGGCAAAAAGGTTGCCGAATGTACGCTTCTGTACGGATTCGGAAAATACGAGGCGTTCCCCGAGGACGTGTGGGTAAAGCGCATAATGGCGGAGATGTACCCGGACGGTCTTCCTGCCTGTACAAAGGGCAGCGAGGGCATAGCTCAACAGTATTTGTTTCATTGGAGGCGCACGGTGTACCGCGAAAACCTATAACGGCGGAGGAGTTTTTTATGATAACAGACAAGCCCGATATTTTTGACAGAATAATGTCGCTCAAAATATTTAAATGGGCAAACCCGTTTTACACAAAATACAAGGAAGTGCTGATGTATCTGCTGTTCGGCGGACTTACAACGCTTGTAAGCGTAGGCGTATTTGCACTGTTTGAGAGTCACTTCGGGCTAAACGAGCATATTTCAAACGTCATATCTTGGCTGACTGCGGTACTGTTTGCGTTTGTGACAAACCGCATATGGGTTTTTCCGACAAAGACTAAAGGTTTTGCGGCTTTTATTTTTCAGATGGCAAAGTTTTACGGCGGCAGGCTGTTTACCTTGGGCGTTGAGGAACTTATGCTCTTTGTATTTGTAACAAAGCTTCAAATCAATGCCGTTTTGATTAAGCTCATAGCGCAGGTCGTAGTCGTGATACTGAATTTTGTTATAAGTAAGCTGTTTGTTTTCAAAAAAAATAAAAATTCTTAATAAGGCTTTTTGCTTAAAAAAATAACCTCCGCATTTCATATGCAGAGGTTGTTTTTTTAGTTATAGGGAATTTAGTTTAATTCGGGATAAAATGCCTTGTGAACTGCCGCAACGGCTCTGTCGGCGTCCTGTGCGTCTATAAGAACGGAGATTTTGATTTCGCTTGTTGAAATCATATCAATATTTATGTCGTGCTCATAGAGTGCCTCGAACATCTTTGAAGCGGTTCCGGGGTGAGACTCCATACCGGCACCGACAACGGAGATCTTTGCAACGTTTGTGGCACAAGTGATGTTTTTATCATCGATATCAAAGGTCTCGTGAACGGCTGCTATCGCGTCAACCGCATTATCCTTGGCAACGGTAAAGGTGATGTCCTTTGTGCCGTCGCGACCTACGGACTGAAGAATTATATCGACGTTTATGCCTTTCTGTGCAAGCTTTGAGAAAAGCTTGAATGCAATACCGGGGGTATTGTCTATATTTGTAACCGAAATTCTTGCGACGTCGGTATCCTTTGTGACGCCTCTTACGAGCATTTTTTCCATTTTAGCGACCTCCTTGACTATTGTGCCGGGTACACGTTTAAGGCTTGAGAGTACCTCTATTTCAACATTGTATTTTTTTGCCATTTCCACGGAACGGTTATTGAGAACCTGCGCGCCGAGCGTTGCAAGCTCAAGCATTTCGTCGTAAGTAATTTCCTTGAGCTTTCTCGCCTCGGGTATCTTTCTCGGGTCGGCGGTGAATACGCCCTCAACATCGGTGAATATCTGACAACGATCCGCGTGCATGGCGGCTGCTATGGCAACGGCACTCGTATCCGAGCCGCCTCTGCCGAGCGTTGTGAGGTCGTCGTATTTGTTTATACCCTGGAAGCCTGCGACAACAACTATGTTGTGGCGGTCAACCTCGGCACGTAAGCGATCGGTTTTAATTGATTTGATTCTTGCCGAGCCGTAAGCCGAGCTTGTTCTGAAGCCTGCCTGCCAGCCGAGAAGCGAAACCGAGGGGCAGCCGAGCTTTTCAATAGCCATTGAAAGAAGCGCGATTGAAATCTGCTCGCCGGAAGTCAGGAGCATATCCATCTCTCTTTTAGAGGGATGCTCGTTTATTTCGTGAGCCTTGTCGATAAGATCGTCGGTGGTGTCGCCCTGAGCGGAAACCACAACTACTACGTCGTTGCCCTCACGGTACGTATCGGTGACTATTTTCGCCACGTTCATAACTCTTTCGGCGTTGGCTACCGATGAGCCGCCGAACTTCTGAACTATGAGTCCCATATTTTTCCTCCGTTAAAAAAATCAATAATCTGTAACTCTTATTGTTGAGAGGACGTCTATGCCCTCTGTCTTAGCGAGCTTGTCGGTGAGTACCTTTTCGATGCCCTTATCGGTAACGAATGCGATTTCGTCCTCGGGGGCGCCGTTTCGAGTAAGATATTTTACTTTGCCGAAGTTTTCGCCTATCTTTTTAAGAACATCGTCCTTGTTTCCGGTGACCTTTGCGCGTATGTAAAGAGCCGTTTCGAGGGTTCTGTAATCAATTACGTAATTTTCCTCGGGAGCGCCCCAGCCGAACAGCTTTTTGCGTTTTTCATGCTTTGCGCAGTCTATTACGTCGGCAACAACGGCGCTGGCTGTGGGCAATTTACCTGCGCCTCTGCCGTAAAATACAACGTCGCCTATCGCGTCGCCGCGAACGAGAATGGCGTTGAATACATCGCTTACCGAGGCGAGCTGGCTGTGATTTTTAACTATGCAAGGGCAAACCATGGCGGAAATTTTGCCGCCGTTTTCGCGTCTTGCCTTGCCGAGGAGCTTAATAACGCCGCCGAAATCGTTGACATAGGCGACATCCTCCAAGGTTATTTTTGAGATGCCTTCGGTGTGAACGCTGTCGGGGTAAACGTGCTTGCCGAAGCAGAGAGATGCGAGAATGCAAATTTTGCGGCATGCGTCTATTCCCTCAACGTCGGCCGTCGGGTCCTTTTCCGCGTAGCCGTTGTCTTGGGCGAGCTTGAGAGCCTCCTCAAAGCTCATATTCTGCTCTATCATCATAGTGAGTATAAAGTTTGTAGTGCCGTTTAAGATGCCGGCTATTTCGTCTATCTCGTTTGCCGCGAGGCACTGCGAAATGGGGCGAATAATCGGAATACCGCCGCCTACCGACGCCTCAAACAGGAAGTTTACGTTGTTTTCGTCGGCGAGGGTCAAAAGCTCGTAGCCCTTTTGCGCGACAAGCTCCTTGTTTGACGTTACAACGCTCTTGCCCGCCTTTAAAAGCGAAGAGACAAATTCAAATGCCGGATGAAGTCCGCCCATAGTCTCGACAACTATTTTGACGGAGTCGTCGTTTAAAATAATATTGAAGTCCTTAATAAATTTATCTTCGTTCGGGTCTCCGGGAAAATCACGGAGGTCGAGGATATATTTGAGTTCAAGGTCTTTCTGGGTGCTTTTGCTTACGATACTGTCGTGGTTTTTGTGAAGCACTTCCACAACGCCCGAACCGACGGTTCCGTAGCCCATAACGGCTATATACATTTTTTCTCACATCCTAAATAATATGAATATACATTTAGCATAATACCATAAATTCCCGACGTTATAAAGGAAAAAGCTCAAAAATTTTTGCGTTTGTTTAAATTTCTATAAAAGTTTGAGATTATTGATTGTAAGTTTTTGAAAAATAGTATAATATGTATATATGTTATCGGCCGGCAAAGCGTCGGCTTTTATGTTAAAGGATGTGAAGCTGTGGATAATATTGCAAAACGCCGTAATTTTATAATCAACGTAGTTTATATAATAATAATCGCAGGGCTTTTTTATTTGTTTATGAAGTATGCCTTCGGGGTTCTGTCCCCGTTCATAATAGCCATGTTTATAGCCATGCTGCTTCAAAGGCCTGTAAATTTCGTGATTGAAAAGACGAAAATACCTCGCGGTATAGTTTCGACCGTGGCGGTTTTGCTCGTCGTGTTTGTTTTCGGAACAATAATAGGACTTATACTTTCCAAAATATTTTCCGAGCTGAAGTCCTTTTTTAATTATATTATGCTGCAGCTTGACAATGCGCCGCTGTTTGCGTCGCAGCTTAAGGATTGGGTCAACACTCACTTTACGTTGCTGCCGGACTCTATAAGGCAGAATATCATCTCGACCGTGGCGAATCTTATAGATAAAATACAGGGCGTGGATACGGGCAGCTCTTCTTCCGCGGCGGCAGCCGTAGCGTCAAGCGATACGGCGGCAAAGGGCTTCGACTTCTCGTCATTCTCATCACCGCTGAGCGCTCTTTGGGGAACGGCAAAGCAAATACCGTCTATACTCGTCGGCACCATAGTCGGCATAGTTTGCTGCTGCTTTATGACTTCCGATTATCACACCCTTCGCTCGCTGATTATGACTCAGGCGGGCAAGCGCGCAGACGCCTTTATAAGAACAAAGCAAATAATATTTTCGACGCTCGGAAAGATGATAAGGGCATACGGCCTTATCATGTGCATAACCTTCCTTGAAATGGTGCTCGGCCTTTCTATATTAAAGCTGTTCGGAATATATGAAAACGGCTATATTTTTGCGATAGCGCTGATAACCGCCGTGATAGACATTGTTCCCGTTCTCGGAACCGGCACGGTGCTGATACCGTGGGCAATTTGGATGTTCTTCTCCGGCGATGTTGCCATGGGCATAGGGCTTCTTGTGATTTACGGCGTTATAACCGTTGTACGCCAGATAATCGAGCCGAAGCTTGTGGCGTCGCAGCTCGGGCTTCCCGCATTTGTCACTCTTATGGCGATGTATATAGGTTCGCAGCTGTTCGGATTTATCGGACTGTTCCTGCTTCCGATGACGGTTATGCTCCTTAAGGTGCTCAATGACGACGGCGTAATTCACATATTCAAGGTTCCGCCCGAGGAGGCGGCGGAATTTAAGGCTGCCAAGGACAAGGATGAGAAAACGGACGCCGAGAGGAAAGCTAAAAAGCGCGAAGGCATCAGGAAAATCAAAACAGGAAAGAAGAAGTAACCGAGAACCCGATATGAAGATGATTGATTTGCACTGTCATATCCTATATGACATCGACGACGGCGCAAAAACAAAAGAGGATTCCGCCGCGCTGCTTCACACGGCGGTACAAAACGAAATAAAAGCGATAATAGCAACGCCGCATTTTAACGATTATTCGGCGGTGGACGAGTTTGTCGCAAAACGAGACGAAAGAGTAAAATTCCTGCGTGAATTTATAGGCGAAAAAGGGCTTGATATAGGCCTCGGAGCCGGCGCGGAGGTCTTTTTGCAAAACGATGTTTTTTCGGACTGCGATTTATCGCCGCTCTGCATAAACGGCAGTCGCTATTTGCTGTGCGAATATACGCTGCGTCCCTTTGACCCAAAATACGCCGTCATATACGCCGAGCGTGTTTTATCCATGGGACTTGTACCGATAATAGCGCATCCGGAAAGGTACATATGTTTCCACACGGAGAAGTGGGTTGCAAAGGAGCTTTGCGATATGGGTGCTCTTTTACAGGTCAACGCTTCGAGCCTTGCGGGCAGAGGCGGCGACGAAATAAAGGGTTATGCGACGGAGCTCGTGCTTTCAAGGCTTGCCGATTTTGTTGCCACGGATGCGCATTCGGCGGTATCAAGACCCAATGATATTATAAAATGCGCGGAGCGTTTTGATGAGAGAATAACTTCGGAGGACATAAAGAGATTGGTTTACAAAAACCCGTTGAAGGTTCTGAAGGATGAAATATTGTAGCCGAAGCACAAATGTGTATTTTAATGAGGGCGATTATGGAAAAAATAAAACGGCGCGGTGAAAATTACACCATACCGCAGATAGATTTAAGTGTTGAACCGAAAAACACAAAAGAGGAATTTAAATATCTTTACGAAAATGTCACCGTTGAGAAAAAGGGCGGTTATCTCGGGCACCCCGATTCCGTGCTTTTAAAGGACGGTGGCATACTCGTCTTTTTCCCGGAGGGTCACGGCAAGGGAAAAACTCTTTCAAAAATTAGTCGCGACGGCGGCAGAAGCTATACCGAGGAAATCAAAAATCCGCCGAAAAGCTGGGAAAATTCGCGCGAGACTCCGACGGTTTATCGTCTTGAGTTCTCCGAGAGCGACACACCCGACAAGCTGATAATGATAAGCGGAAACCCCATATGGGGGCGCGAAAAGTCGCGCGGCGGCTTTGACTGTTCGCTCTCCTCGGACGAGGGCAAAACGTGGAGCGAATATGAGAGCTTCTTTACGGAAAAGGACGAGGTTACGCACTATCCGATAGTGGCACTCAGCTCGCTGACAAGACTTCGAGAAAACGGAAAATTCGTCGATAAATGGATGGGCCTTTTCCATGAGCGCGATTTTGTAAATTATAAAACCGTACTGTCTTTTTCAAAGGACGGAAAAATGATGTGGACAAAGCCCGAACCGTATTTTTCCGCGTATAGGGACATTGAGAAAAAGTCGCAGATGTGCGAGGTCGAGTGTGTCCGCAGCGATATGGGCAGGGGCGACGAGCTTATGCTCATAACGCGCAGCAATTCAAAAAGAATAAATTCGCTTTTGAGCTTTTCCCGTGACGAGGGAAAAACGTGGTCAAGACCCGTTGCGGCTCCCGCGTCATTAAACGGCGAAAGACACAAGGCTGAGTATCTGCCGGACGGCAGACTGTTTATAACCTTCCGCTCGATAGAGCGTGATCTGCGTAAAAATCTGAAACACAGCGAAAATAAGCTCCGCGGATGGTATTCCGAGGGCTGGGTTGCGCTCGTGGCGGATTACAACGACCTGAAAAACGGCGGCGAGGGAGATTACCGCATCAAGGTCGCGCATACATATCTTGACTCGCAGTCTGAGCCTTGCGTTGCGGCAAATGCCGACACGGGCTACTGCGGAAACGTCATTTTGCCCGACGGTACTGCGGTTATCTGTTCTTACGGTATCTTTTCCGTTGAGGAAAAAAAGGACGGTGTTTACTCTACCGATAAAGGCAGAAAAAAGCGCAGAACGTATATTATTTCAAAAAGAATAAACGTGAAGGATGTCGAAAAAATACTCGGCAGATAAAAACAGCCGAATGTTAAATCGGAGCTTGCAAATCACGAATTTTGATTTCCGACGGAATTGAAAATACGTATAAAAAACCGGAAAGCGAGAGCTTATGAACGCTCAGCTTTCCGGCTTTATTATGCTTTTGTGTTTTTGATTACATACTTTCGGGAACCGTGATTTTAAATTCCGTAAGTATTATGCCCATAACATCCTTGACCCTGCAGCACAGATAAAGTCTTGCCGCACGGAGCTTCTCGTCGTCAACGCCCACTCTGCAGGCGTTGTAGAACTTGTGGAAGAGTGTGGCAAGCGTTACGGCATAGCGTGTTATTCTTGCCGGGTCATAGTCCTTGGCGGCGGTGATTATCTCGTCCGTCAGAGCCGAGAGGTGGCGTATAAGCTCGCGCTCCTCGGGCGCATTTAAGAGCATAAGCTCCTCTTCGGTGCAGTCGCGCGGTTCAATGCCCTCCTCTTTCATCTTGCGGAGTATGCTGCATATTCTCGCGTTTGCGTACTGACAGTAATAAACGGGGTTTTGCGAATCCTCTTTTACGGCAAGTCCCAAATCGAAGTCTATTGTCGAGCCGGGCTCGCGCATATTGAAGAAAAATCTTGCGGCGTCAATCGGTACTTCGTCAAGCAAATCGACAAGCGTTACGGCGTTTCCCGTACGCTTTGACATTCTTACGGGTTCGCCGTCCTTCATAAGGTTTACAAGCTGCATTAAAACGACGTCGAGCCTTGACGAATCAATGCCTATGGCTTCAAGCGCTCCCTTGAGTCTTGCCACGTGGCCGTGGTGGTCGGCGCCCCAGACGTCTATCGCTTTGTCAAAGCCGCGGTCAACAAGCTTGTTGCGGTGATAGGCTATGTCGGCGGCAAAGTATGTGGGATTGCCGTTTTGACGAATGAGCACGTCGTCCTTTAATTCAAGGCGGTCTATCTGCTCCTTCGTTTTGCCCGCCTTTTTAAGCAGCTTTGTCTGCATTTCGATGTTTTTATACCAGAGAGCGCCGTCTTTTTCATATGTCATACCGTTGTCGGTGAGGATTTTTATCACATCGTCGACAGCACCGTTATGAAGCACGCTCTCGTGGAACCATGTGTCGTATTTAATGCGGTATTTGGCGAGATTGTCCTTCATATTCTGTATGTTTTTAGGCAAAGCGAAGTCTACGAGTGCTTTTCTCCTCTGCTCCTCGCTCTTTTCCATATAGCTGTCGCCGTACTGCTTTGCAAATTCCTCGGCACGCTCCTTTATGTCCGCGCCGTGATAGCTGTCCTCCGGAAGAGAGGGCGCTTTATCGCCCAAAAACAGCTGTTGATAACGAATATCCAAGGAGAGTGCAAATTTATCTATCTGATTGCCTGCATCGTTGATATAGAATTCACGCGAGACGTCGTATCCTGCCATTGACAGTACCGAGGCGAGACAGTCGCCGAGGGCACCGCCGCGCGCGTTGCCCATATGCATGGGACCCGTGGGATTTGCCGAGACGAATTCGACGTTCACTTTTTTATTCTTGCCGAAGTCGCTGCTGCCGTATTTTTCGCCGCACTCCTTGATGTCGAGCAGTATATCGGCGTAATATCTGTCGCCGAGCGTGAAGTTTATAAATCCGGGACCCGCAACGCTGCAGGACTCGAAATATGAGTCGCCGAGGTCAATATATTTCGAAACGGCGTCGGCGATTTTTTTCGGAGCGGTGCGAAAAGCTCTCGCGCAGGCAAACGCCGCGTTTACCGAGTAGTCGCCGTTGGCTCTGTCGGCCGGGACCTCTACCTTGAAGCCAGGTATAGGCTCGGCAGGTAAAACTCCGTCGGCAATCGCTTTTCCGAGAGCCTCGGTTACGAGAGAGTGAAGCCGGTTTTCGGTATCTTTAACTATTTTAGACATCTTCTATTTTCCCTTCAGAAACAGTTATTTTCATTGAATTGAGAGCCCTTGAATCAGGGGCAAATTCTATTGTGTACTCGGTTTCGAGCGTGCCGCCGTTTTCCGACATATCCGTGAAAACACGGTTCGTAAAAAGTCCGAGCGAAAATTCGCCGTAGGGCGTTGAATATACGCTTGTGCGGCGCTCGCCGTTTTTAAGCTTCAGCTCCGTGCTGTATCCGCCCTCTCGCGCTACGCTGACGCTGTCGCCGCCCTCAACGGTAACAAGGGTCTTGCAGCCCTTCAACTCTCCGTCGTATTCGGTGTAGGCGAGAGTGTATCGTCCGTCACCGTATTCGAGCGTGCCGTTTACGCTGACGGTGTATTTTTCGTCGCGGCCGCCGAGCGTCTGGGTGTTTTCCACCTCTATCAGAACATCTTTTTTCATATTATCACTTATCTTCTTTTATCTCCGCGGCAAGCTTAAAGAGCTTATCCAAAAGCTTCGGGTAGGGGACGCCGCTTTGCTCCATAAGCTTCGGATACATACTGATTGAGGTAAAGCCGGGAATTGTATTTATCTCGTTGAACATCACCCTGCCGTCGGATTTTCTCACAAAGAAATCGACTCTTGACAGCCCCGTACAGCCGAGAGTTTTAAATGCCCTTACGGCTTCCTTGCGAACCTCGTTTTGCTTATCCTCGGGAAGCTCTGCGGGAATGAGTAAGCGGCTGTCGCTAACATATTTCGCGGTGTAGTCATAGAATTCGTTGCAGGAGATTATCTGGCCTATGCAGGACGCCATCGGCCTGTAATTTCCTATTACGGCACACTCAACCTCAAAGCCGTCCACAAATTCTTCGAGAACCGCTTTTCTGTCGCACGAGAACGCCTTTTCGAGAGCCTCTCGCAGCTCGCTTTCGTCGTGAGCCTTTGTGATGCCTACGGAGGAGCCTGCGTTGGCCGGTTTTACGAATATCGGATAGCCGAGTGTTGCTTCGGCTTTTTTTATGAATTCGGTGCAGTTTTCGCGGTATTCGTTTACGTCGGTCGCGAGCCATTTTGCCTGAGCTATTCCGGCTTGGTCGGCAAGCGTGTTTGTGACCGCCTTATCCATGCACACAGACGACGCAAGAACGCCGCAGCCGACATACGGTATCCCGGACAGCTCCAAAAGCCCTTGTATTGTGCCGTCCTCGCCGTTTTTGCCGTGCATTACGGGAAAGCAGACGTCAATACGTATCTTTTCGGGACCGGACTCCCTGAAAACCGTGATGCCGTGGTCTTTTCTGTCGGGCGAGAGCAAAGCCTTTGTACATTTGCCGCTTTTTATCCATTTATCCTCCGGCAAAAGAGAAACGTCGCCCTCAAAGAGAAACCATTCGCCCTCCTTGGTTATACCGAGCGAGCAAACCTCGTATTTATCGCGCGGAATGTTGCTTACAACGTATGAAGCCGATACGCACGAAACGTCGTGCTCGCTTGATACTCCGCCGAAAAGAACGAGAACCTTCTTCATAATTTATCACCCCGTGAAAATTTCAGAAAATAAATTGAGCTGAGATATAATTATACATATACTAATAAATGATAACATATTACGGCGGCATAATCAATCTTTGTTTAAATTTAATTTCAAAGGCCGCAAAAAGTCCTTGACAAAGCGCAAAAGAAGTCATATAATACCGTTACAACAAAGTAGAGCAGTTCGTTCTCACCCGTGATTTTAAGATGAAACGGGTCAATACATCGGGGGTATCCCTTATTAAGTGTGTTGAGTGCGAGCGGTTATCTGTTCGCACTTTTGTTATTTTATTTTAAGAACGGAGTGATTACCTATCGGTACCAAAGAAATGCAGATCAATGAAGACATCCGTGACAGGGAAGTACGCGTAGTAACCGACGGCGGAGAGCAGCTCGGTATAATGTCGGCTAAGGAGGCTCTTAGAAAGGCAGAGGAGAGAAACCTCGACCTTGTTAAAATATCCCCCAACGCAAAGCCGCCCGTTTGTAAAATCATGGATTACGGCAAATACCGTTTTGAGCAGTCAAAGCGCGAAAAGGAAAACAGAAAAAACCAGCGCGTTATTGAAATCAAGGAGATTCGTCTTTCGCTCAACATTGATACTCACGACTTTGAGACGAAGGTCAATCACGCTCACAAATTCTTAAAGGCCGGAAATAAGGTCAAGGTTTCCATCCGTTTCAGAGGCCGTGAAATGGCTCATCCGCAGATAGGCGAGGTTTCTATGAAACGCTTTGCCGAAGCTTGCGAAGAGTTTGCAACAGTCGAAAAACCGGCGAAGCTCGAGGGGCGTCAGATGCTGATGTTCCTTGCGCCCAAGGCGTGACCGTAAAAAATATCAGGAGGAATTTTGCAATGCCTAAGATCAAAACACACAGCGGAGCTAAAAAACGCTTCAAATTATCAAAGAACGGCAAGCCGATAAGAGCACATGCCAACAAGTCTCATATCCTTACCAAAAAGAACACAAAGAGAAAGAGAAATCTTCGCAAGACATCCGTTGCCGATACAACTAATGTTAAGCAGATTAAACGTCTCATTCCTTATAAATAATCGGAGCGGTTTATATACCGCCATACTTAAACATTCGGAGGTAACTAACTAATGGCACGTGTTAAAGGTGCGATGATGACTCGCAAAAGAAGAAATAAAACATTAAAGCTTGCTAAGGGCTACTACGGCTCAAAGAGCAGACTTTTCAAGACCGCAAAGGAAGCGGTTATGAAGTCCGGCCAGTATGCTTATATCGGCAGAAAGCAGAAGAAGAGAGATTTCAGACAGCTTTGGATAACAAGAATCTCGGCTGCCTGCAAGATGAACGGTATGAATTATTCAACCTTCATAAACGGCCTTAAAAAAGCCGGTATCGACTTAAACCGCAAGATGCTTTCGGAGATTGCAATTTCGGATCCTGCGGCGTTTACCACGCTTACCGAAAAAGCTAAAGAAGCGCTTAAATAAGTTATTGCCACGCCTGAGAGTTTCCCTCAGGCGTGTTTTTCCTTTTAATTACGGCACTTCGGTTTTGCTTTAAATCACGTGCATTCGGGACTTTTTTTACACAAGGTTTCAAAGGCGCGCGATCTAAGGAAAAACCGATGCTCGCATCACAGGAGAATTTTATGCGGATAACGAGCAGAAATAACGAAAAAATCAAAGCCTTCGTAAAGCTGCGCGACAGTGCGAGAGCGCGAAATACAGCGGGGCTTTTTGTCCTTGAGGGAGCAAGGCTTTGCTTTGACGCTCTTGAGAGCGGATACAATGTGCAGGAGCTTTTTTATACCGAGACGGCACTTTCGCGTTACGCTGAAAGGGTGACTGCGCTTATAGAAAACAGCGTTGCGGCTTTTGAAGCTGCGGACGAGGTGGCGCAAAAGCTTGCGGATACCGTGAATTCACAGGGCGTGTTTTGTACGGTAAAAATGAAAGAATCGGCGGAGATATGCCCGTCTTCACCGAAAAAATACGTAGCGCTTGACGGTATTCAGAATCCCGACAATCTCGGCGCGATATCACGTACCGCAGAGGCACTCGGAGTTGATGCGCTGATAGTCGGCGGTGGCTGCGATATATATAATCCCAAAGCCCTCAGAGCGTCAATGGGCGCACTTTTGAGACTTCCCGTCATAAGCGTGCCGTCTGTTTTGCCGGTGCTGCAAAAGGCGAGGGAAAACGGCTTACCCGTGTTGTCAACGGTGCCGGATTCCGCGGCAGAGGATATAACGACTGTCGATTTTTCGCACGGAGCGGTCACCGTTATAGGAAACGAGGGAAACGGCGTGTCAAAGGAAGTAAAGGCTTTTTCCGACAGGTTCATAACAATACCGATGGGCGGCAAGGCGGAGTCACTTAATGCTTCCGCTGCCGCTACGATAACAATGTGGGAAATGATGAAATGAACAATGAGAGTGTTTACTGGCTCTGGCTCGCAAAAACTCTCGGAGCGGGGGCCAAAACTGCGGATATTATAAATTACTTCGGAAGCGCGCGAATGCTCTATGAAAAGGGCAGTCGCGAATGGCGGCTTTCGGGTATACTTACGGCGTCACAGATAAACAAGCTGTCGCTTTTCAGCCCGTCGCAATTCGCCGAGACGCTTCGTGTTTGCGTCGATAACGGCTGGCGCATAATAACGCCCGACAGCGAATATTATCCGAAAAGACTCAGAGAAATCGCAGACCCTCCGTCGGTGCTCTTTGTTTGGGGCGATGAAACGATTTTAAACAGCGAGGTTATGCTTTCGGTAGTCGGCACGAGAAAGGCGTCGAATTACAGCATGCGCGTCACAAGGCTGCTGTCGTCAAAGCTTGCAAAGGCGGGCGCTGTCATAGTTTCCGGCGGTGCGCTCGGCGTTGACAGCGCGGCGCATACCGGCGCTATGGAGGGCGGAAGAACGATCGCCGTTCTGGGCTGCGGGCTCGGAACCGACTATTTGCGCGACAATGCCGCTCTAAGGCGTGAAATATCAAAAAACGGTGCGGTTATAACGGAGTATTTTCCGTTTACTCCTGCGTCGAGAACAACATTCCCGATGAGAAACAGGATAATTTCGGGGATGAGCCTCGGCACAATAGTGGTTGAGGCCGGCGAGAGGAGCGGCTCGCTTATTACGGCAAGGCTTGCTCTCTCGGAGGGCAGAGACGTGTTTGCCGTCCCGGGCGAAGTCATAACCTCTGCATTCACCGGAACCAACCGCCTGATACACGACGGAGCAAAGCCCGTGTTTACGGCACTTGACGTTTTGGAAGAATATTATTATACTTACCCGGATAAGATTGATTTAAGCGGAGCGGATAAGCCGCTCGGCGAGGCTCTTAAAAATATGCCGATTGGGGAAGTCTCCGTTCCGGAAGCCACTCATCGTGCCGTAAGGCAAAAATCAAAGACGGCACAGAAAAAAGCGGCGGAGAATAAGACTCCGCAGAAGAGCGCGCCGAGGGAGCTTACCGACTCGCTTACGGAAAACGCGAAAAAGCTGTATTCGGTCTTAACAACCGAGCCGCGGCATATTGATGATTTGAGCGAGGAAGCGAAGCTCTCCTCCGCCGATACACTTGCCGCTCTTACAGAACTCGAGCTGTATTCGCTCGTCGCCCTCTCTGAGGGAAAGCATTATTATAAGGTCTGATACGGCAAAAGCCGTTATTATCGAGAAACAGGAGTTTGTTTATGTCAAAGCTTGTTATAGTGGAGTCGCCGCACAAGGCGACAATGATTAAAAAATATCTCGGAAAAAGTTACGATGTAACCGCGTCCGTAGGGCATATAAGGGATTTGCCGGCGGCAAAGCTCTCGGTTGACATCAAAAACGACTTTGCACCGAAATACGCAATAGTTAAGGGCAAGGAGAAGCTTGTCAAGGAATTAAAGGAAAAAGCAGCAAATGCAGATGAGGTTCTGCTCGCAACCGACCCCGACCGAGAGGGAGAGGCTATTTCCTGGCATCTTGCCACGGTTCTCGGGCTGCCGCTTGATGAAAAGAACAGAGTTAAATTTAACGAGATAAATGAAAACGCGGTCAGAAAGGGCATAGCAAGCCCCGAAAAAATCGATATGGACCTTGTTGACGCTCAACAGGCGAGAAGAATTCTCGACAGACTTGTCGGCTATAAGCTCAGCCCGTTCGTATCGCAAAAGATACACAGAGGACTTTCGGCAGGCAGAGTTCAGTCCGTTGCCGTAAGGCTCGTCGTTGACCGCGAAGAGGAAATCCGCAAATTCGTTCCCGAAGAATATTGGTCACTTGACGCAAAATTCACCGCGCCGTCCTCAAAAAAAGCGTTTAAGGCAGCGTTTACGGGCGACGAAACCGGCAAGATAAAGCTCAAGACAAAAGAGGAGACCGACGCGATTTTAGCGAGACTTCAGGATGCGGAATACTCCGTGTCGTCGGTCAAAAAAGGAACGCGCAGACGTTCTCCGGCGCCGCCGTTTACAACCTCCACAATGCAGCAGGACGCCTCCAGAAAGCTCGGATTCCAGGCTAAGCGCACTATGAAAATAGCGCAGGAGCTTTATGAAGGTATGGAGGTAGAGGGCTTCGGCGCAACAGGTCTTATAACATATATGAGAACCGACTCGCTCCGTATATCGGAAGAGGCAAGGCAGGAGGGCAACGCCTTTATCGAGGAGAATTACGGCAAGCAGTATTTGCCCGAAAAGCCGCGCTATTTTAAAACTAAGGCGAGCGCACAGGACGGCCACGAGGCAATTCGCCCCACTGTTCCGGCAATCACACCCGAAATTGCCAAAAAGAGTCTTACTCCGGAGCAGTTCAAGCTTTACAGCCTTATTTGGAAGCGCTTTATGGCAAGTCTTATGTCAAATTGTATACAGGATACGGTAAAGATAGAAATAAAGGCAGTCGGCGAGAGTGACAAAAACACCGACAGATATTGCACGTTTAATGCGAGCGGTTATACGGTTCGTTTTGACGGTTATACACGCCTTTACGAAGCCGCAACAGATGAGGACGAGGACGAGGGCAAGCTACCCGAAATCAAGGCGGGCGATGCATTAAAGCTCAAGGAAATGCTCGGAAATCAGCACTTCACACAGCCGCCTGCGCGCTATACCGAGGGCTCGCTCATTAAGATGCTTGAGGAAACGGGCGTCGGCAGACCGAGTACGTACGCATCAATAGTGTCAACCATTACCTCGCGCGAATATGTTGTCCGCGAGCAGAAGCAGCTTAAGCCCACGGAGCTCGGAGAAGCGGTCGTCAAGCTCTTAAAGGAGCATTTCCCGAATATAGTTAACGTAAAATTTACGGCCTCCATGGAGAGCGATCTCGATAAGGTGGAGCATCACGAAATAGATTATATAGCAATGCTTCATACGTTTTATGACGGCTTTGACAAAACGCTTGAAAAGGCAAAAGCCGATATGGAGGGCGTTAAGATAAAGCTTAAGGAGGACGAGACAAATATTCCGTGCGAAAAGTGCGGAAGAATGATGGTTATAAAAACCGGCAGATTCGGTAAATTCCTCGCGTGCCCGGGTTATCCGGAGTGCAAAAACACAAAGCCGTACGTAATAGAGACAACCGCCACCTGCCCGGTGTGCGGAGGCAAGGTGATTCAGAAAAAGAGCAAAAAAGGATATACGTTCTTCGGCTGCGAAAATTATCCCGAATGCAACTTTATGACGTGGGATAAGCCGACGGACGAAAAATGTCCCAAGTGCGGCAAGTCGCTCTTCAAGAAAAAAGGCGGAATCTTAGCTTGCCTTGACGAAAACTGCGGCTTTGAGAAAAAAGCGGAGCGCAAAAAGAAAAGCACAAAGACTCAAGAGGACGACTGATGAAAGCAGCGGTAATCGGTGCGGGTCTCGCCGGATGTGAGGCGGCAAAGCAGCTGTCGAGGGCGGGAATACCCACATATCTCTATGAAATGAAGCCGAAGAAATTTTCTCCGGCGCATAAAAACGAAAATTTTGCGGAGCTTGTATGCTCAAATTCACTGAAGGCGGAGCGGCTCAATTCCGCGGCAGGGCTTTTAAAGGCGGAGATGGAGATGCTTTCTTCCGTGTGCGTCGGGGCTGCCAAAAGGACAAGAGTTCCGGCAGGAGGCGCACTTTCGGTTGACAGAGACAGATTTTCGGCTCTTATAACGGAAAATATAAAAAGCGATAAGAACATAACTGTCATAAACGAGGAGGTTTCCGTCTTACCCGATGCCGATGTTGTTATAGTGGCGGCAGGGCCGCTCGCGAGCGACGCGCTGACAGGTACAATACACGCTCTCTGCGGCGACGGATTATCATTCTACGATGCGGCGGCACCGATAGTTTCGGCGGACAGCGTCGATATGGAATATGCCTTTACACAGTCGAGATATGACCGCGGCGGCAGCGACGATTACATTAACTGCCCAATGAATAAAGAGCAGTATGAAGCGTTTTACGAAGCAATTATAAATGCCGAGAGTGCCGAAACGCACTCCTTTGACAAGCGGCACGATGTGTATGAGGGCTGTATGCCTATTGAGGTTTTGGCGTCGCGCGGAAAAGACACCATGCGCTTCGGACCGTTAAAGCCCGTAGGGCTTCGCGACCCGAGAACGGGACACAGACCGTGGGCAAATCTTCAGCTTCGCCGTGAAAACAGCGGCGGTACGATGTATAATCTTGTCGGATTTCAAACAAATCTCAAATTCGGCGAGCAAAAAAGAGTGTTTTCCATGTTTCCGGCACTTCACGATGCGGAATTTCTCCGCTACGGAGTTATGCACAGAAACACGTTTATAAATTCACCGCGGCTTTTAAACGCCTCATATTCTCTGCGCTCGGACAAAAGAATATTTTTTGCCGGTCAGATAACCGGAGTAGAGGGCTATATGGAATCGGCCTCCTCCGGAATTATGGCGGGGCTGAACGCCGCAAGGTACCTTTTGGGAAAAGAGCCGCTTGTGCTTCCGAATACCACCGTCACAGGTGCTCTCGCGAGATATATAAGCGATGAAACCGTGACGAATTTTCAGCCTATGGGGGCCAATTTCGGTATGCTTCCGCCGCTCCCCGAAAAGATAAGGGACAAGAGCGAGCGTTATACGGCAATCGCCGAAAGAGGCATGAGAGATCTCGAGGAATATCTTAAAAGTCTCGGGCTGTGAGAGTGAAAGGACTTTAAAATGGATAACGGACTTAACGAATTACAGGAAAAAATACAATATAGATTTAAAAATATATCGCTTTTGGAAAGAGCGGTCACACATTCGTCGTATGCAAACGAAAAGCATCTTACTACGGGCGACAATGAGCGACTTGAGTTTCTGGGCGACTCGGTTCTCGGCTTTATAACGGCTGAATATCTTTTTTCGCACCACAGAAATTTTCCCGAGGGCGAGCTGACGCGCCTGCGTTCTTATGCCGTGTGCGAAAAATCGCTTTTTGAGTATGCCAAGGAAATAGACCTCGGCGACAGGCTCTTGCTCGGTAAGGGTGAGGAGATGACGGGCGGCAGAACAAGGCCGTCGGTTGTGTCGGACGCATTTGAGGCTGTAATTGCCGCAATTTATATCGACGGTGGCATAGGCGAGGCAAAAAAATTCGTTTTGCGCTTCGTCGAGCCGTATGTTGAGGCAAAGCCGTCCTTTAAGGATTACAAGACCATACTTCAGGAGGTCGTTCAAAAAAATCAAGGCGAGAGCTTAAAGTATGTTCTTGTCAGCGAGAGCGGCCCCGACCACGATAAGCACTTTAAGGTTGAGGTGCATTTAAACAGCAATGTTATAGGAGCGGGCGTCGGCAGCAGCAAGAAAAAGGCCGAGCAGGCGGCGGCAAAAGAAGCGTTGGAGCTGATGGGAATTTGAAACACATAAACGTGGCTCTTTTTGTGCCTCACGCGGGCTGCCCTCATCAGTGCAGCTTCTGCAATCAAAAAACAATATCGGGCAGTATAAAGCCGCTGACACCGGAGGATGTGACAGCGGCTTGTGATATTGCCAAAAACGGCGGTGTAACAAGGGAAACCTCGGAAATAGCGTTTTTCGGCGGCTCGTTTACCGCGGTTGACAGAGATTATATGGTGTCTCTTTTAGAGGCGGCAAAGCCGTATATCGACGGAGGATATTTCGGCGGAATAAGAATTTCCACGCGTCCCGACGCAATTGACGACGAAAGACTTGAGATATTAAAGAATTATCACGTGACGTCAATCGAGCTCGGCGCGCAGAGTATGGACGACGATGTGCTTAAAATAAACCGACGCGGCCACACGGCAAAGGACGTCGAAAACGCCTCGCGCCTTATAAAAAGCTACGGCTTTTCGCTCGGACTTCAGATGATGACAGGGCTTATGGGCGACACCGACGAGAAATGTATTAAAACCGCCGAAAGGCTGATAGCCCTCTCGCCCGACACGGTCAGAATCTACCCGACGATAGTTCTTGAAAACACACCTTTGGCGGATTATCTTCGCGACGGCAGCTACAGAGCCGAAACCCTGAATGAGGCTGTGAGTCTCTGCGCAAGGCTGCTTTTAATGTTCCGAGAAAACAACATAAAGGTAATCCGTCTCGGTCTTCACAGCGGCGGAAATGTAGATGAGGGTTACCTTGCCGGCGCATACCATCCGGCATTCCGCGAGCTTTGCGAGGGCAAGATTTACCTTGAAAAAATGCTCTCCGAGCTGTCAAAGCTGCCTAAGGATATGCCGTATGTTATAGAAGTCCCCGAAAAATCGATCGGGAAAGCAAAGGGACAGAACAAAAGAAATGAAAAAGCATTGCTAAACAACGGATTTCAGTGTAAAATAAAGGGTAACGAATTTTTAAACGATTACGATATAAAGATAACAGAAGATATTTAAAGGAATTTAAAGAATGATTTTAAAAGCGCTGGAAATGCAGGGGTTTAAATCCTTCCCCGATAAAACGGTACTTGAATTTAATAAGGGCATTACAGCCGTAGTAGGACCCAACGGAAGCGGAAAGAGCAACATCTCCGACGCCGTGCGCTGGGTTCTCGGCGAGCAGTCCACAAAAACGCTTCGCGGCTCAAAAATGGAGGACGTTATTTTTTCGGGAACGAACGTCCGCAAGGCAAAGGGCTTTGCGGAGGTAACGCTGCGCCTTGACAACACCGACCGTTCGCTTAATAAAGACAGCGACGAGGTGTCGGTTACAAGGCGTTATTACCGTTCGGGCGACAGCGAATATCTCGTGAACGGCGAATCTGCGCGTCTTCGCGACGTAAACGAGCTGTTTATGGATACGGGCCTCGGCAGGGACGGTTACTCCATTGTCGGTCAGGGCAAAATCGCCGATATGGTGTCGCCCAAGGCGAGCGAGCGCCGCGATATGCTTGAGGAAGCGGCGGGAATTTCGCATTTTCGTTACAGACGCGGTGACGCGATTAAAAGACTCGCGCAGGCGGAGGAAAATCTCGTAAGGCTTCGCGACATACTCTCGGAGCTTGAGAGCAGAGTAGGTCCTTTAAAGGCGCAGAGCGAAAAGGCACAGAAATTCATAGTGCTTGCCGGTGAGCGAAAAAATCTCGAAATAGGTATTTGGCTCAACACGATAGACAAGACCGGCGAAAAAATGCGCGATCAGGAGCATAAAATAGAAATTGCCGAGGCGTCGCACAAGGAGGCTCAGGATGAGCTTTCAAAAATCGGCGAGATGATTGACAAGGCGGCGGACGGCACAAGAGACATAAACATTAAATTGGAGGAAATCAGAAATTCGGCTTCGGGCTTTGAGGAAAAGCTTTCGGATATAGATTCGCAGATAAAGGTTGCCGAAAACTCGATTTTACATAACAACGAGACAATAGAGCGTATAAACCGTGACAAGGCTGCGGAGAATGAGACGGAGCAAAATATTGACGCCGCCGTTTCCGCTGCGATAGAATGCATACAAAAGGCAGAGGAGCAAATAGCCGACGCAACAAGGCAGATGGACGAGCTCTCAAAGCAGGAGGAGACTTATCGCCTGAGCAGCTCCGAGTTTTCCGATATGGCGGCAGCTCTTTCGGGTGAAATATCGGCACTTTCCGTAAGGCTTGCGGATTGCCGAGTTACGGCGGAAACCGCAAATTCCTCCATAGAGGAGATAAGGTCGAGAATTTCCGCGATAGACGAGTCCATGGGAACGCGCAAGGACGATTACGACGCGCTTTTAAAACGCAAAGCCGACGCGGAAGCATCACTCAAGGAAATACAGGACGAGATAGTTTCCGTCAAAAACGCGATAGACGGCTATACTCTGCGATTTGAAAACCGCGGCAAAAAGGCAGACAGCGTAAAACTTGCCATAGACGAAAAACAGCGCGAGCTTCACAAGGGGCAGGACAGGGTCCGCCTTCTTGAGGATCTCGAAAAAAATATGGAGGGCTACTTCGGCGCGGTAAAAGCCGTTATGAAGGAGTCGGGCAGAGGTGCGCTCAGGGGCATATACGGTCCCGTATCTCAGCTCATAACGGTTAAGGATAAGTATTCGGCTGCTATCGAGACGGCTCTCGGAGCGGCTGTGCAGAACATTGTTGTAGATAATGAAACCGACGCAAAGCGCGCCATGGGCTTCTTAAAGGAGCACCGCGCAGGCAGAGCCACATTTTTGCCGATAACCGCAATTAAGGGCAGAGTTCTCTCAGAGCAGGGGCTCGACGACCAATACGGCTTTGTAAGCATTGCCTCCGACCTTGTGTCGTATGACAACAAATATTCGGAGATAATCCGCTGGCTTTTGGGGCGCACGGCAGTTGCCGAGGACATAGATTCCGCCATAGCTATCGCAAAAAAATATTCGTATCGCTTCCGCATAGTCACGCTTGACGGTCAGGTTATAAATGCCGGCGGCTCCATGACGGGCGGCTCTCGCGTTCAAAATGCAGGCATACTCAGCCGAGGCAATGAGATTGAAAGACTTAAAGGTTCTCTTGCTTCAATGCAAAAAGAGCTTGACGGGATGCTCTCGGATTACAAGCTTTTGTTGGAGGACGCCTCTGCCGCAAAGGCGGAGCTTGAGGGCGCCGAGGGCGACCTTTTAAGAGCTAAAGAAGAAAATATCCGCCGCGAGGGCGAATTGAAGCTTGCAAGCGACAAGCTCGCGTCCGTTTCCTCGGGCGTTAAAGAGCTTTTGGAGGAAAAGGAGACTCTCGAAAAGAGAATCGAGTCCGTAAGCTCGGGTGCCGAGGCGGCTCGTTCGCAAATCGACGAGCTTAAAGAAACGCTGGAAAACAAGGAAAAAGAGCTTGAGAGTATAACCGGCGACAGCAAAACTCTTCAAAAGAATCGCGAAGAGGTCGCGTCAAAAGCGGCTGAAATAAGACTTCGCATAGTTTCACTCCAAAAGGATGTTGAGGCGAACACGGACGAGATTACAAGGCTTAAAAATCGTAAGACCGGTCACCTTGACCGTCTCTCGGAGCTTGACGAAGAAATACGCGAAATCGAAGAGAAAAACGACGAGCTCAGAGCCTTGACCGAGCGGCTTTCGGCTGATGAAAAGGCTCTTAAAGCAAATCACGGCGACGCGCAAAATCAGATAAACGAGCTGATTTCACAGCGTGACGAGCTTGAAAAGCAGGCGAATGACTTAAGGCTTCACGAGCGCGCAAAATCCGAGGAGCGCGAACGTCTCAGCGGCGACATAGCACGTCTTGAAGAGCGCAAAATAGCAATGCGCAACGAATATGACAATCTGACGAGCAAGCTTTACGACGAGTATCAGCTCACCCGTCGCGAGGCTGCGGCTCTCGAAATAGAAATTGACGATTACTCCCTTGCGGCAAAGCGTCTCGCAGAGCTTAAATCGCAAATCCGCGCTCTCGGCTCCGTAAACGTCTCCGCAATAGAGGAATACAAAGAGGTATCCGAGCGTTACGAATTCTTATCGGGGCAGATAAATGATGTCGAAACCTCGCGCGCGGAGCTTAATAAGATGATAGATGATTTGACCGGTAAAATGGCAGAGCAGTTTCGCGAGCAGTTTAATCGCATTAACTCATGCTTCGGGCAGACCTTTATTGAGCTGTTTGGCGGAGGTAAGGCGGAGCTTCGACTCGAGGACGAGCGCGACGTGCTTGGCAGCGACATTGAAATCAAGGTTCAGCCGCCCGGCAAAAACGTTCAGAACATCAACTTGCTCTCCGGCGGTGAAAAGGGACTTTCCGCCATTGCGCTTCTTTTTGCGATACTCAAGGTAACCCCTGCGCCGTTCTGTATTTTCGACGAGGTTGAAGCGGCACTTGACGACGTCAACGTTTCGCGTTACGCTCAGTATGTTCGCCGTATGACTAAAAACACCCAGTTCATCTTAATTACCCATCGTCGCGGCACCATGGAAGAAGCCGACGTACTGTACGGTGTGACCATGCAGGAAAAGGGTGTATCCAAATTACTTGAGTTAAAGACAGCCGAAATGGCGAAGAAACTCGGTTTAGCATAAATCTTGCGCACAATGCGGCTTTTGTTCACCCAAACTCGCGTACCGTAGTACGCGTCGGGGTTCGCAAAAACCACCTTGTACACAATCTTTAAGCTAAACGGCATTGATATATAAAACCAAAAATTACGGCGTAAATCTTGCGCACGATGCGGCTTTTGTTCACCCGAACTCAGGATAGACAAAAATTAACTACACGCCGCTCGGAGCTTTATTTGCGGCGAAAAACGCGGCGATACTGTGGCTGTGCTTAAAATATTCGCATAATCTATTTGATTGAAATCAAAAATTTCTTATCCGAAAGGAATAAACAAATGGGAATTTTCAGCAAAATAAATTTCGGCCTTACAAAGACCCGAAATAAAATGGCGGGAGCGATTGATGATTTGCTCGACAGCGTCGGCGAGATAAACGACGACCTTTACACCGAGCTTGAAGAGCTGCTCGTTATGCACGATGTCGGAGTGCAGACCTCGCTTGAGATAATCGAGGAGCTTCGCAAGCGCGTGCCGGAGAAAAAAATCAAAAATCCGACAATGGTTAAGGATGAAATCAAGGAGATTGTCGCCGAAAAGCTATACGGCGGCGAGGATATGGGGCTTATAACAATACCGTCCATCATATTTGTAATAGGCGTCAACGGCGTAGGTAAAACCACGACCATAGGCAAATTGGCGGCTATGTACAAGTCCGAGGGCAAAAAGGTCATTTTAGGAGCGGCCGACACATTCCGTGCCGCGGCAATCGACCAGCTTCAGATTTGGGCGGACAGAGCCGGTGTTGATATAGTAAAGCACTCCGAGGGAGCAGACCCGGCGGCTGTTGTTTTTGACACGATAAATGCCGCAAAGGCAAGAAACTGCGACATTGTCATAATTGACACCGCGGGAAGACTTCACAATAAAAAGAACCTTATGGATGAGCTCGCCAAAATGTACCGCATTATAGACCGCGAGCTTCCGTATTCGGACCGCGAGGTGCTGTTGGTGCTTGACGCCACAACGGGACAGAATGCCGTAAATCAGGCGCGCGAATTTATGAACGCCGCCGAAATCACCGGCATAGTTTTAACAAAGCTTGACGGTACGGCTCGAGGCGGAGTTGTTCTCACTATTAAAAACGAGCTTGGGATTCCCGTTAAATTTATAGGCGTGGGCGAGCAGATTGATGATTTGCAGCCGTTTAACCCCAGGGCTTTTGCCGATGGTCTGTTTGAAAAAATAGATTACAACGAGGAGGACGAAAAAGATGGAATTTCGCAAGAAGATGTGGCGCCTGACGGGCAAATTATTCAAGCTGATGGATCACAACAGATCGGACATACTGATAAGGATGAACAAAGCGGCAAAGACGAAGATAAAAAAGAAGAGGGCAAAGTCAAAGCTGACGCCGACGCAGCAGATGAAAGCGGAGTTCATGGACTGGAACAGAGTGAGAAAGATATAGAAGACGCTCCGTCCGACGCAGAGGAGCCCAAAAAGAAAAAGGAGAAAAAGCGCTTTGGATTTTTTAATCGCCACTCATAATATGAAAAAACGCGCCGAGCTTCAGAGAATACTCTCGCCGCTCGGAGTTAACGTACTGACCGCCGATGAAGCGGGTATAGTTCTTACCGATGTTGAAGAGACGGGAACAACGTTTGAAGAAAACGCATTTTTAAAGGCGGATTCGGGCTGCCGTGAGAGCGGTATGCCGTGTATAGCCGACGATTCGGGACTGTCCGTGGACGCGCTCGGCGGCGAACCGGGTGTATATTCGGCAAGGTATGCCGGAGAGCATGGCAATGACGATAAAAACAACCGAAAGCTTCTTGAAAAGCTCCGGGACGTTCCGCCCGAAAAGCGTACTGCATCGTTCGTTTCGGCGGTGTGCTGTGTTTTCCCGGACGGCAGGCATTTTACTGTCCGCGGCGAATGTCACGGAGTAATAGGCTATGAAAAGCGCGGCGACGGCGGTTTCGGGTATGACCCTCTCTTCTATGTGGGCGACCGCTCGTTTGCGGAATTTTCACCCGAAGAAAAGGACGCCGTGAGCCACCGAGGAAATGCTCTGCGCAAGCTCGCAAAGGAGCTTCCCGAATATTTAAAATAACCGAAAGGCATTGATATACAATATGACAAGTAAAGAAAGAGCCGAAAAAAGAGCTCAGGCAAACAATATGGAGCCGTTATTCCAGCTCGGTAAGGGCGGTATGTCCGACGCGCTGATAAAGCAGGTTGACGACGCGCTGACCGCAAGAGAGCTTATAAAGGTCAAGGTGCTTCGCGACACTTCTCCGCTTACTCCGCGCGAGGCGGCGAACAGGATAGCCGAGGCAACGGGCAGCGAGGTTGTGGCGGTTATCGGCGGAAGTATGATATTTTACCGTTACAGCAAAAAGCTTCACGAAAATAAAAAGAAGAAGAAATGAAAATCGGAATTTTCGGCGGTACATTCAATCCGCCGCACAATGGGCATTTGAGATTAATCGAGACCTTTGCCGATAAATTGGAGCTTGACAAGGTGCTCGTAATTCCCGATAAGCGGCCGGTTCACAAGATTTGTGAGGACCTGGCACTTGACTCCGACAGGGCGGAGCTTTGCCGCCGCACGTTTACGGGCAAAAATTACGAGGTCAGCACCATGGAGATCGACCGTGACACCGACAGCTATATGATATTCACGGTGAACGAGATTTTGAGCAAATACAAGGACGCGCAGCTGTTTTTGATAATAGGCTCGGATATGTTTTTGTCGTTTCATAAGTGGTATAAATACCGTGAAATAATGAAAAAGTGTACCCTGTGCGTTATGTCGCGCGAGGACGAAGACACCGTAAAGGCACTGCGCTCATATGCTTTTTCGACCTTGCACATATATATGCCGTCGAATGAGGCGAACGGTATTATAATTTCTCCGAGCAGCCCTCTCGAAATTTCGTCTACCGAAATAAGGCAAAAAATATCCGCGGGTGAGGATGTGTCCGACGTTCTGACGAAAGAGGCGTATGAATTCATAAAGGAAAGAGGTATGTATGGATACGCAAAGAAATGAAGAGTTCTTTTATGAAATTAAAAAGCATCTTACGCCCTCGCGTTTTTACCATTCGCTGAATGTTGCGTATGAGGCGTATCGTCTTGCCGGAATTTACAAAGCCGACAGGGAAAAGGCGTTTACGGCAGGGCTTTTGCATGATATTATGAAGGACACTCCGAAGCAGGAGCAGTTGAAAATAATCACCGATGATGGTATAATTCTAACGCCTACGGAGAAAAGCAGCACAAAGACGTGGCATCAGTTATCGGGCGCCGTATACATAAAAAAATATCTCGGCGTAAAAGATGAGGATATAATTTCGGCGGTGCGGTATCACACCACGGGCAGAGAAAATATGACTCTTCTCGAAAAGGTGGTCTACATAGCAGACTATATCTCGGCGGACAGAAAATATCCGGGAGTAGAGCGTATGCGTGAAAAAGCATACCGAAGTCTTGACGAGGCAATGCTTGAGGGGCTTCAGTTCACCGTTATCGAAAATGTAAAAAAAGGCTTCCCCATTCATGAGGACAGCGTTAAAGCATATAATTTTATCGCAATTTCTTACGAAAGGAAAAAGTTATGACGACAGAGGAATTACTCAAATTGACGGTCGAAACTCTCGACAGAAAAAAGGGTATGGATATAAAGGCTCTCAAGGTAACGGACCTTACCGTTATTGCCGACTATTTCGTGATAGTCACCGGCACGTCGCCGACTCATATAAAGGCTCTTTCGGACGATCTTGAGGACAAGCTCGCCGAAAAGGGCAAAAACGCAAAGAGCGTTGAGGGTAAGGCTACGGGTTGGATACTTCTTGATTACGGCACGGTTATAGTTCACGTATTTACAAAGGAAAGCCGTGAAAACTTTAATCTCGAAAAGCTCTGGGGCGACGCCGAGGAGGTTGACGTTTCCGAGTGGATAAGCGAATAATATCCTTAGTTAAAAATTGACTATACTGCAAAAGGGTGAAATAAATGGAATACGATTTTAAGCATATTGAAAGCAAGTGGCAGGAAAAATGGGAAGAGGAGGGCGTTTTCCACGCCGTTGACAATTCCGATAAGCCTAAATTTTACGGACTTGTGGAATTTCCCTATCCGAGCGGAGCCGGTATGCACGTAGGTCACATCAAGGCATATTCGGGTCTTGAGGTGGTATCTCGCAAGAGAAGACTTCAGGGCTACAACGTGCTTTTCCCGATAGGCTTTGACGCATACGGTCTGCCGACGGAAAACTATGCCATTAAAACGGGCATACATCCGCGCAAGGTCACCGATATGAATATAAAGAAGTTTACAAGTCAGTTAAAGCGCGTGGGATTTTCGTTCGACTGGACAAGAGTTATAGACACAACCGAAGAGGGCTACTACAAGTGGACCCAGTGGATATTCCTCAAGATGTTTGAAAACGGTCTTGCGTTCCGCGACAAGACTCTCGTAAACTATTGCCCCTCCTGCAAGGTCGTTTTGTCAAATGAGGATTCTCAGGGCGGCAAGTGCGATATCTGCCACAGCGAAGTCGTACAAAAGTCAAAGGACGTTTGGTATCTTCGCATTACCGAGTATGCCGATAAGCTCTTGGAGGGCCTCAAGCACGTTGACTATCTCCCAAACATCAAGGCTCAGCAGGAGCATTGGATAGGCAAGAGCCGCGGCGCGTTCGTCAATTTCTCTCTTAAAGATATTCCCGAAAAGCTTAGGATATACACAACTAGGCCCGACACTCTCTTCGGCGTTACATTTATGGTAATTGCTCCGGAGCACCCGATAATCGACAAGTATAAGGATAAAATCCGCAATATGGATGCGATAGTCGATTACCGCACAGAATGCAGTAAAAAGACAGAGTTTGAGCGCACTCAGCTCGTCAAGGATAAGACGGGCGTCAAAATTGACGGTCTTACCGCGATAAACCCCGTAAACGGCAGGGAAATACCGGTTTATATTTCCGACTACGTAATGATGGGCTACGGCACGGGCGCAATAATGGCTGTGCCGGCTCACGATGACCGCGACTACGATTTCGCCAAGAAATTCGGTATAGACATTATCGAAGTCATAAAGGGCGGAAATATCGATGAGGCGGCATATACCGGCGACGGCGAAATGGTAAATTCCGGCTTCCTTAACGGTATGGACAATAAAAAGGATTCCATCAAAAAGATGATAGATTATCTCACCGAAAAAGGCATCGGTGAGGGCGGAGTTCAGTATAAGATGAAGGATTGGGCATTTAACCGTCAGCGCTACTGGGGCGAGCCTATTCCGATTATCTACTGTCCGAAGTGCGGAATGGTTCCCGTTCCGTATGACGAGCTTCCGCTGAAGCTTCCGAATGTTGAAAACTTTGAACCCGGTCAGGACGGCGAGAGTCCGCTTGCAAAGATTGACTCGTTTGTAAACTGCAAGTGCCCCGTCTGCGGCGGCGACGCAAAGCGCGAGACGGACACCATGCCTCAGTGGGCAGGCTCCTCGTGGTACTTCTTAAGATATGTTGACCCGCACAACGATAAGACCTTTGCCGACTATGACAAGCTTAAATACTGGATGCCGGTAGACTGGTACAACGGCGGTATGGAGCACGTTACACGCCACCTGATATATTCAAGATTCTGGTATAAATTCCTCTATGACCTCGGCGTAGTGCCGTATGAGGAGCCGTATCAAAAGCGCACAGCTCAGGGTCTTATCTTAGGACCGGACGGAGTTAAAATGAGTAAATCGCGCGGCAACGTAATAGACCCCAACGAGGTAGTTGATGTATACGGCGCCGATGTACTGCGCACCTACGTTCTGTTTATGGGCGACTATGAGCAGGCTGCTCCGTGGAGCGAATCGAGCGTTAAGGGCTGCAAGAGATTTATCGACAGAGTATTTAATCTTCAGGAAATCCTGACGGACGGCGACGAGTATTCAAAAGAGCTTATGAGCGCTATGCACAAGACCGTCAAAAAGGTTTCCGAGGACATAGAGCAGATGAAGTATAACACGGCAATAGCCGCTCTTATGACGCTGCTCAACAAAATTTACGAAAACGGTAAAATCAACCGTGCCGAGCTCAAAACGCTTATTATTCTCGTGAACCCGTTTGCACCGCACGTCACAGAGGAGATGTGGGCGAATTGCGGTTACGGCGAAATGCTTGCAAAGGATGCAAAGTGGCCGAGCTTTGACGAGGCTAAATGTGTTGACAGCACCGTTGAAATAGTAGTCCAGATAAACGGTAAGATAAGAGCGAGACTCTCTGTTCCCACCGACATTGAAAGTGATAAGGCAATAGCTCTCGCAAAGAAGGACGAAGGCATAGCTGCCGCTCTTGAGGGTAAAAATATCATCAAGGAAATCTATGTAAAGGGCAAGCTTGTCAATATTGTCGCTAAATAATGATATATCGTTTTTCGATTTTTGCGGATAAGCTGTCACAAAAATACAAAAGCGCGCGCATTGCGGACTTCTTTATGTTTATAGGTTCGCTGTTTTCGGCGCTCGGTAAATGACAAATGCTTATATGAAGGACAGTTTAAAAAGAATTACGGCCGTTATACTGCTGGCGGCGGCAACCTTGCTTGTCGCTTTGCAGTGCGGCTCAATAGCAAAAAAAGAGGAAGCGGCAGCACTTTTACGTGCCGACGCTTCCTCTTCGTGCAATAAAATGCCTCCAGACGGATTTTTTCGCGAAAGCGTGGAGTCGCCGAAGGCTGCCGTTGACAATAAAATCAACGCTTCCGAAAATGCCGGTATAGATGTCAAAAATGAACTTACCGCGCTGTTTACCGACCTTTACGGCCTTGTGGGGGACGTTTTGTCGGGAAACGATGTTGACACGGGCGAGCTTGAAGTCAGATTTAAAAATATATTTGACGGGCTGTTTAAATTGGATGCGGATACCGTAAAAACCGACCCAACCGCCGACGGCGTGCTTAAAAACGACGGCTTTGTGGCGTCTGCCGCCGAGGTGCTGTGGAATTATATGGATTATTACGACACAAACAGGCTGAAAAAACAGACGGAATCCGCAGGCGTGACGGTGAAAAAGGATATACCTTATATTTCGGACGGCAACAAATATCATCTTCTTGATATTTATTATCCCGAAAATGCCGCAGAAAAGCTGCCGGTGATAATCGACATACACGGCGGCGGACTTATGTATGCGGAAAAAGAGGTTAATCGCGTCTATGCGTCACGTCTTGCGAAAAGAGGATATATAGTTGTGTGTATAAATTATTCTCTGTGTCCCGACGTAACATATCCGACGCAGGTGAGCGATGTTATGGCGTCGTACCGCTGGGTGGCGGAAAACGGCGAGGCTTATGGCTTTGACCTTGACAGAGTCTTTGTTGCAGGTGATTCTGCCGGTGGTCAGCTTGCATTTTACACCGCGGCGGTAAATACGAGCGACGAATTAAAATCGCTTTACGGCGTTTCGGACACCGGACTCAACATAAAAGCGATAGGGTTGATTTCCGGAATGTTTGATATGAAAAACGGCGTTAACAGCGCGCTTTTGTCGTGCTATCTCGGCTACGATTATAAAAATTCGCCGTATTATCCGTATTTGCAGCCCGAGGAGATAATTGATAAATCCGACATTCCGCCGGCATATATTGTGACGAGCGTCAAGGACTTTTTGCACTCTGCTTCGGATGACCTCGATAAGCTTTTGACGGAAAAGGGCAAGGAACATATGTATCACGATTGGCAGCTTACCGTGAACCGTTCGTCGGGGCATATAACGAGCGTCGCCTATCCCGATCTTCCCGAAAGCGCGGAAACAATCGATGAAATGCTCGCGTTTTTTGAAGCACATTCATAAATAAACGGAACCGCAATGGGCTTTTACCCAAAACGGTTCCTTTTTTCGCCTTAAAAGCTGACAAATTAGCCTAACGTCTCTGCTTTATATTGATTTTTTTTGGATATCATATATAATAGTGTTATATAAAATAAGGACAAAATCGTTTTGCACCGAAGGACGGTAATTCATAAAAGACTCGGCGCAAGTCACATTGTCCGAAAGACACAGAGAATTCGGAGGTGTCCCTTATGGACAACGGCAAAACCCTGCGCCCGTTCGGCATGCGCGACAAAATCGGCTATGCTTTCGGTGACTTCGGCTGTAATATGAGCTTTGCGTTCATAAACAGCTATCTTATGCTGTTCTATGTTACTTGTATGAAGATAAACCCGAAGCATTTTGCGATTCTCATTTTGCTCGGTAAAATTTTCGACGCGATAAACGACCCCATTATAGGCGGTCTTTGCGATGCGACAAAGCCGGGAAAAGACGGTAAATTTAAGCCGTGGATAAAATGGGCAAGCCCCGTACTACTTCTTTCAAGCATAGCTTTGTTTATCTATGCTCCGAATGCCCCGTACGGAGTAAAAGTTGCTATGTGCCTCGGTATATACTGCCTTTGGAGCGTTGCCTACACAAGCGTAAACGTGCCTTACGGCTCTATGCAGAGCTGTATCACAAACGACCCCGACGGTCGTTCCGCGCTGTCAACGTGGCGCAGTATCGGCGCTATGTGTGCTCAGATTCCGATTATGATATTACTGCCCCTCTTGGTCTATGATAAAAACGATAACCCCAGAGGTGAGCTGTTTATCGTTTTTGTAGGCGTTATGGGAGCCATAGGGCTTGTTTCATTCTGGCTGCTCAGACGTATGACAACCGAGCGCTTGGCACCTGCCGTCGCTTCGGAAAAGCAGAAATTCAACTATTTTGCCACTTTGAAGTCATTCTTTAAGAATAAGCCGATGATGGGCGCCACCATAAGCACCGTCGCTTACTTAGCACTTATGATGACCGTAACCACATCAATGCCGTACGTGTTTATGTGCTATTTTCAAAACACGAAGCTTATAACGATTGCCTCCATGCTTGCGGGCTGCCCCATAGCACTCGGAATAGTCCTTGCAAAGCCCATGCTTAAAAAATTCAGCAAAAAGCAGCTTTGCACATACCCGTTTTTACTGTCGGCTCTTTCGGCAGGGATTGCGGCGTTTGTAAGAATAAAAAATCCCTATGTCTGGATAGCCCTCGTAGCCGTTTCAATGTTCGGCGCGGCGTTTTACCTCACACTTATGTGGGCACTCGTTGCGGATTGCATTGACTATCAGGAGCAAAAAACGGGGCGTCGTGAGGAAAGCTCCATATATGCAACCTATTCTCTTTTCCGTAAAATCGCGCAGGGCGTAGGAGCCGCGGTAGTAAGCTACGCAATAGGCGCAACCGGCTACAATCAGAACCTCGGCGCGCTTGAGCAGGCACCGGGCGTTCCAGAAAAAATATATTTCGTAACCGCATTTCTTCCTTTTATCGGTGCGATTATCAGCTTTTTAAGTATGCTGTTTTTGTATACTCTTGACGATAACGCACAGGAAAACGGCAAAGACGGTAAAGATAAAAAAGAAAAAACACAAGAGTGATTTTATAATTTCCACGGAGGAAAGCTATGCGAGAAGTAATAAATATAAACAAAAATTGGCTTTTTTCAAAAAAAGAGCAGCCTGTGCCTAAAACTCTGCCGGAGGATTGGGAAAGCGTCAACCTGCCGCACACCTGGAACGGCACCGACGGTCAGGACGGCGGAAACGATTATTACAGGGGCAAATGCTGCTATGTAAAGCTGCTTAAAAAAGCGGAATTGGGCGAAAAGCCCGTGCACTACATTCAGTTTGACGGTGTAAACAGCAGTGCCGAGGTCTGGTGGAACGGCGAAAAAATAGGTTCACACGACGGCGGATATTCTGCATTCCGTGTAAGGATTCCGGAAATTTCGGATGAAAACATACTCACGGTTTACGCCGATAACAGCCCGAACGACACGGTGTATCCGCAGGTTGCCGACTTTACGTTTTACGGCGGAATTTACCGCGACGTAACGGTTATCGGAGTCGATGAAAGCCACTTTGACCTTGAGTTTTACGGCTCGTCGGGAATTATGATAACCCCGAAGGTAACCGGCTTGTCCGCAGCTGTCAATATAACCGCGAGGGTCACAAATCCGCAGGACTGCTCCGTTCGTTTTGTCGTGACGGACGCGGATAAAAAGCCCGTGGGCGAAAAGAGCGTCGATGCGTCCGACGGAAAGACGGTTATAGAAATCGAAAACGCGCATCTGTGGAACGGCACTCAGGACCCGTATCTTTACTCTCTTACAGCGGAGCTTTTGAAGGACGGAGAAAAAACAGACGAAATTTCGGTAAGGTTCGGCTGCCGCAGCTTTTCCATAGACCCGCAAAAGGGATTTATCCTCAACGGTAAGCCTTGCCCTCTGCGCGGTGTTTCGAGGCATCAGGACAGACCAGGCATAGGCAACGCGCTCACCGAAAAAGAACACCGTGAGGATATGGATTTGATATGCGAATTGGGTGCTAATACCATACGGCTTGCACATTATCAGCACAGTAGAGTCTTTTATGACCTATGCGATGAGCGCGGTATGGCGGTTTGGGCCGAGATACCGTACATTTCGCGGCATATGCCGGGCGGCAGAGAAAATACCGTAAGCCAGATGAAGGAGCTGATTTATCAGAATATAAATCATCCGAGCATAATAGTTTGGGGCTTGTCAAATGAAATTACCATGAACGGTGCGTCTGATTCGTCGCTTATCGAAAATCACCGTATGCTCAATGATTTGGTGCATAAAATCGACCCGACGCGCCCCACCACAATAGCGGTGCTCAGTATGTGCGACCCGGGCGAGGAGTATGTCAGGATTCCCGACGTTTTGTCTTACAATCACTATTTCGGTTGGTACGGCGGCAAGACCGATATGTACGGGCCGTGGTTCGATAAGTTCCATAAAAAATATCCCGACCGTGCCGTCGGTATGAGCGAATACGGCTGTGAGGCTCTTAATTGGCATACCTCCGACCCGCAGCAGGGCGATTACACCGAAGAATACCAGGCAAAATATCACGAGGATGTAATTCGTCAGATTGCCGTTCGCCCGTGGCTTTGGTCAACTCACGTCTGGAATATGTTTGACTTTGCCGCAGACGCACGCAGCGAGGGCGGCGAGAACGGAATGAATCACAAGGGCCTTGTTACGTTCGACAGGAAATATAAAAAGGACTCTTTTTATGCATATAAGGCGTGGTTGTCGGATGAACCGTTTGTGCACATCTGCGGTAAACGCTATATTGACCGCCCCGAAAGCGTGACGAGCGTCACGGTTTATACAAACGAGCCGTCCGTTGAGCTTTTTGCAAACGGCAAGAGCATCGGCGTGCAAAAGCGCGGGGAATTTCCGTTCTTTTACTTCTCGGTACCGAACGAGGGCGAAACCGTGCTTACGGCAAAGGCGGGCGACTGTACCGACGAGAGCCGCATACGCAAGGTCGATAAGGCGAATCCCGACTATGTATTGCAGGAGGAGGGCGCGGTTATCAACTGGTTTGAAATCGAGACTCCGCCGGGATATATGAGCGTAAACGACACCATAGGCGATATTTTGGCTACCGCAAAGGGCAAATTGCTCGCTTTGAAAATTCTCAAAATGGTTCGTGCCAATATGAAAAAGAACAAGGGCAAGTCCACAGGCGGTATGGCGGATATGGCAAAGGGTATGAAAATCAACAAGAGTATGATAGAAATGGGCAAGGGCTTCAGCGTCAAGCGCGTATGTATGATGGCAGGCGGCTTGTTTACAAAGGAACAAATCCTTGAAATCAACGCAAGCCTTAACAAGATTAAGAAAAAGCAGAAATAAAAAAGCTGTCCCGTGCAAAATCACTTTGCACGGGACTTTGTCGGCTTGACAAACCGCCGATAAAGGAGTCTGCTTTGCGGCGTAAAATTTAAAACAGCATTTTTAATGCGAGAAATTTCAAAAAGCTCTTGCTCTACTACCCGCCGCGTGTTATAATAATTAGGTTCACGGGCCTGTAGCTCAGCTGGGAGAGTGCTACATTCGCATTGTAGAAGTCGAGAGTTCGAATCTCTTCAGGTCCACCAAAAAAGACATTGCTTTTTGCAGTGTCTTTTTTCTTTTATATGTGCAATTTTAAAAAGTGGATTCGAACGCACTGATGGGAGCGAACGCCAAGCAAAGAAAAAGATTTTGATATTGTTGTTTTATCAAAACTCAAAGTTAAATTCATATTTTTTTAATAAAAATATCTGCGGATGAATAATGATTGTGCGACTTAATAAATTTAAAATCAGGCAATTGAAGTGGAAAATATATACAACAGACTTGTCAGGGACAATATCCCCGATATATGTATTTCAAACAATCAAAAGTCTAAGTTTAGGGAACTTGACGACTTAAAATATGTATCTGCTTTAAATGAAGAATTAAAAGAAGAAACAAAAGAATATTTAGCGGATAACAGTATAGATGAACTTGCATATATTATTGGAGTTATTGAAGCACTTGCAATCACTAAAGGAAGCAATCTTGATGAAGTTTGAGAATAAAAGAATAAAAAGCCGAAAATGACGGCAAATTTTTGAAAAAATATTTTTTTAGAAAGCGTTTGGGATTGAACTAAATGCAGTATCTATATATGAAATAATGCAAATTATTGTACTATATAACTAAATAATTTTTTGTCGTACAGACATACAATAAAAACCTCTTGATGTTTATTCATCAAGAGGTTTTTTATGTGTAGTTAAAAATCTCGGCAGATAATTCCGAAGTGATTGTAAAGATTTGTCAAAAATTGTCTGTCAACGGCAGAAAGCGGTTCGCCAACGCGTTTGCACCAAACAAGCTCGTTGTTATACGGGTTTGAATTGTTGTCAACTATGGGGATAACATGAATTTGAGAGTTGTCAAAACATCCCGCAGTCCATTTGTTGATATACAAAACCATGTCGGTGTTGAGCAAAAAGTGCTTGCAGGCGTCTATTGAATTGAAAAAGAAAACTTTTTGTTGCTTTTTGCGTTTTAATCCGCTGTCAACATAGGTGTTTTGTTTGTACGCGTTTTTCATGTCAAGAGCAAAAGACGAGTACTTTTTTGCATCTTCAATCGTTACTTCTTTTTTGTCATATAGAGGAGAATCAGGACCTACGCAAATGAAAATTTGGTCCGTTGCAATGTGATGAATATCAATCAGGTTTGCCTGAGTTTTCCACAAAAAACTTTTTCCGTCAGAGTTTGTACGAATGAAAAGTCCCAAATCGGCGGCGTTTTGAATTACCATAGAAACAACATTGTCCCTGTCGGTCTCAGTCAAACTGCCGCTTATGTTTTTGCCTTCGTTTTGTTTATAGGTTTTCAAAAAAATATCATGGGTAAAGTCAAAACATTGAGATGCAACATAAAGACGAGCAGAGGGTTTTGCATTTCCACCGAAAAAGTTGTTGTTCAGCGATTCTGCTGCCGCCACTACTTCGCGCGCGTAATATACAAAGTCTTTTCCTTGCTCGGTTAACTCTACACCCGACGCTACACGCTGAAAAATCTTTATATTATATTCGTTTTCTAAACTTTGTATGTTTTTAGTCAGCGTCGGCTGACTGATAAACATCTGTTCTGCGGCTTTTGTGATAGAACCGCATTCAACAGTTTTCAGTAAATATTCGAGTTCTTTTAACTGCATCTTAAAACACCTTTTTTCTTTGTGAAAAATATATAAAAAATTGCGTATTAAATTGGAATTTTTGACAAATATTCATTTTATGAATATCCTCAGTATCAAGTATTGATATTTGATTAAATCAATTTTGCATTATATAATAAGAATGAAAACGAAAGAAAAATTAAAACAATTTTATCTATTATGCTCAATATTTACAATTTAGAATTTATTATGAACTTAATTTAATGTTAATAATAAAAAACCAATTAAATAAAAACAGAAATTGATTTTCGCTTTTATTTATTCTAACAGATAATTCACGAATTGTACATAGCATATAAAAAATGAGAGGAAATTGCAATGAGCAATGAAAATAAACCTATTGCAAATTCAATAAAAGAACAGACTTATTACAAAGGAAAAACCGCGGAAGTCAGAAAATGGGCGTTTGCGTCGGGCGAACTTGTTTACAACCTGCCTTGGATGCTCATAAGTTCGTTTTTGGCGTTTTTTATGACAGACATTGCACTGATTCCTGCTCAGACGGTAGCGATTTTGTTTTTGGTTTGTCGAATTTGGGACGCAGTAAACGACCCTATGATTGGTTCAATGGCGGACCGAACAAAAAGCAAGATGGGACGATACCGTCCGTGGATGCTCGGCGGAGCTGTTTGTTTGATGCCGATAGTGGTACTGCTTTTTACGGCGCACCCGTCTTGGAGTGTAGGAGCGCGCACGACATACGCTTGTGTGCTTTACGCTTTGGCAGTCATTGCGGCGACTGCGTGGAATATTCCTTTCTCGGCACTCAACGGAGTCATTTCTCCGTATCCGAATGAAAGAGCTTCGTTTTCAAGCCACCGCATTTTTGTTTCTTCAATAGCCTGTGCAGCAACAAATGCAATGTTTCTTCCGCTTGTAAATCGTTTTTCAGAACAGGGAGGCAAAACACAGGGCTATTCAATGGCGGCTCTCACAATTTGTCTTTTAACAGTGCCGTTCATATTTACAAGTATTTTGGGGACGAAAGAGGTTGTGAAAGCGCCACCGTCTCAAAAGATGGGCACAAAACAAGTTTTGGGCAATTTCTTTAAAAATCCGCCGTTGCTGATAGTTTGCACAGCATTTTTAGTTTATGGATTCTTAAACTACGGCAGAATGACGGCGGGTATGTACTACTTCACATATTTTTGGGGCGATACAGGACTGTTTTCAATATATGCTCCGATTAACGGCATCATTTGTGCAGTTTCGGCTTTCTTCAGCGGATACATTATTAAACTTTGCAGAGGCAAAAGAGGTGCGTTGCTGTTTTGCTACGGCACAAGTTTTGTCCTGAACAGTATTTTATTTTTCTTAAATCCGTCAAACTCATCTCCTTCGGTTGTCATTGCTTTGCTTTTCTGTGCAGGTGTCATGAATGGATTTTGTACATCAATTCTGTACGGAATGATAGGCGATACGGTAGAGTATGGTCAGTGGAAAACAGGTGCAAGAGCGGACGGACTGAGTTCTTCGGGTACAAGTTTTATGATGAAACTCGGCGGAGCTATTGCCCCGACAATGTTGCTTTCGCTGTTGGAAGTGAATGGCTATGCAGCAGGCGCTCAGACTCAGACAGACGGAGCGTTGAACGCTATCAATATCACAATGAATTTAATTCCTGCAGGTCTTGCTCTTTTGAGTTTTGTGATTTTCTTTTTCTATAAATTGGACGACAAACTTCACGCTAAAATCATAGATGATTTAAAAGAACGCGGAGAGTATATTGTCGATTAAATTAAATAAATTTTCGGTAATTATAGTCAATAAATTAAAAGACTTTTAATTATATAAATTTCAATAAATACAGGAGGTTTTTATTATGAAAGAATTAAGTCCTGAGCTTGTAAAAGAACTCAGACTCAAAGCAAATCAAATACGCAGAGATATTTGTATCACAACATCCAAACTGCCTTACGCACATTTAGGCGGAGGTATGTCAATGACAGATATGGTTACGGCGTTGTATTACGATGTGTTGAACTTTGACCCGAAAGACCCTCGTAACCCCGACCGAGACAGATTTGTTCTTTCAAAAGGACACTGCGCTCATGTGCTTTACAATGTTTTGGTAGATTTGGGGCTCTATACGAAAGAAGAATTGTGGTCGGAGTACAACCAAATTCACGGTCGTTTCGGTATGCACCCGAACTATCTGTATTTGCCGGGTATCGACGCTTCAACAGGTTCTCTCGGTCAGGGTATGGCTCTTGCAGTAGGTATGGCTCTTGCAGGCAGAATTGACAAAAAAGATTATAGAGTTTTCTGTATGACAGGCGACGGCGAATTGCAGGAAGGTTCAAACTGGGAAGCAATTATGGCGGCAGGTCATTATCAACTCGGCAATATCGTTATGATTACTGACAAGAACCAAATTGAAGCAACAGGCTGGACAAAAGATATTATGAATATTGACCCGTTGGACAAGAAGTTAGAAGCATTCGGTTGGGATGTCATCAGCATTGACGGACACAATATGGAAGAAATATTGAAGACATTGCACTCGTTACCGGCGTCAGACTCTCAAATTCGCCGTAAACCGATTGCTATCATTTCAAATACAAGAAAAGCGGAAACTATTCCGGACCTTGAAAACACACCTAACTGTCATCTTCGTCCCATGCCGCCTCAACTTCTCGAGAAGTGCCTTGCCCGTTTGGACGAAATTGAACAGGAAATTGAAAGGAGCTGAATAATATGAACAAGACAGTTAAAACATTTGAAGGCGAACTTGAACTCGGACATTTAGATATGTTGGTTGCAGCTTCTGCCCGTGATATGTGGGTAGAAGAATTGCAGGAATTGGCAGAAACAGATGAGCGTATAGTGTTCGTTACGGCGGACGGCGGATATGCAGGCAAAGAAAATGAGTTTCGTTTAAAACACCCCGACCGTATGCTGCCCGTAGGTATTGCAGAGATGGACCAGGTAGGTATTGCTTCGGGACTTGCTCTTTGCGGAAAAATTCCGTACATTAACGGTTTTGGACCTTTCCTTGCTTTGCGTACACTTGACCAGGTACATACAAATGTGTGCTATCCGAACTTGCCTGTTCGTATTGTAAATACTCACTCAGGTTTGACTTCGGCAAGCGGCCCTACCCACTATAATATTATGGACATCGCTATAATGCGTACTTTACCGAATATGACCTATGTTATTCCCGCAGACGCAAATCAGTGCGTGAAGTTGATCAGTAAAAGTGTTGACTACCCGGGTCCGATGTGTATAAGAATTGCACGTGGTGCAGAACCGCTTGTTTATACAGAAGACTATGACTATGAAATAGGCAAAGCGATAATTGCACACGAAGGCAATGATGTTACAGTTGTAGCGTGTGGTTGTACTGTTGCTTTTGCAGTATCTGCGGCAAACGCTCTTGAAAAAGAGGGTATAGGTGTTCGTGTTTTAGATATGCACACAGTTCGTCCTCTTGACAAGCAGGCAATTCGCGACGCAATCAAAGATACGGGAAAAATCATTACGGCAGAAGACGCTTTTGTAATCAATGGTCTCGGAAGTGCAGTTTCAGACCTTATGGCAGACGAGGGGTTACAGGCTAAATTTAAGCGTTTGGGTATTCCGAACGACGAGTTCCCTCCGCTTGGCGACAGCTATGAATTGTACGCTCATTTGGGCTATGACCCTGAGGGTATTAAAAAAGCAATTCGTGAAATTTTGGAATAATTGACCGAATATTTTACTTTTATCTGTTTTATAAATACTATTATTTTGATTATCAATTTTAATTATCATTGCAAAAGGGCAGTTGAAAAAACTGCCCGTGCAAAATCTAAATAGAAAGCAGGCGAATTTTTTGGACAAATCTCCTACTATGAAAAAGGAAAATCCTTTAGCTAAAAAAGCGTTCACTTTAGCGGTAGTTTTTATGATATTTCAGGTCATAATTTCTTTCTTCCGTTCACAAATTTCCTTTATGGTACCGCCCCTTATGCAGCCAATCACAAGCGATTTGGGCATAGACTTGGGTCTCGGCGGAACATTGCAGACATCTGCAACTCTTATGATGGGCGTAGGCAGTCTTTTAGTTAGTTTGTTTATTGACCGTATCGGTACAAGTAAGTCAATGACAATAGGTATGGTAGGTTACTTCATTGCAGGTATCCTGGGATACACAGCACAGTCTTTCACACCTATGCTCATTGCGCGTTTAATTACAGGCCTTTGCAACGGTTTTGTAATAGTTTGTATTACCACTCTTGTTTCGGAGCGTTTTACAAGCAACAATGCAAGAGGTATGTGTTCAAGTTTGGTACAGGCAACAAACTCATTGACGACTACGGCGGCGTTCAGTATCACTATTCCTATGTACACTTCTTTAGGTCAAAGTTGGAACAAGATGTTTATGATATGGGGCGCTTCCTGTTTAGCTATCGGCATTGTTTGGGCAATTGCCGATTACAAACCAAACAAATTCTTTATTGAATATAATTCTCAAAATGCACAAAATAATGTCGGTGCTCAAGCTGAAGAAAAATCCGGTAACAGTATTCTTAAAGCGTTGAAATTTCGTTCTGTTTGGAGCGCAATGATTTGCTTTGCAGGTGCAACATGGCTCTACATGATGTTCCAAACATATCTTCCTACAATTTTGCAGAAAGTTCACCAAATGGAACCTCAGGAATCAAGCCAAATTACAGGTCTCATCAGTTTGGCAGGTTTGATTTCGTGTGTTGTTTCAGGACTTTTCATCGGAAAAATCAAAAACTACAAAATTGTTTATATTGCACTTATGGTAATTTTACCTCTTGCTTGCTTCGGAGCAATCAATGTTAAATCTGAACTCTTGCTCAAAATAATGGTAATTTTGGTAGGCGTATCATTTTCGGTATTTGTTCCTGTTGTAAATATCAGCATTATGACAGCTGCAGGTATGACTTCAAAAGTTTTCGCAGCGGCAAACGGTTGCTGGACTCTTCTCGGCAATGCGCTTTCTCTTGCAATGCCGTTTGTATTCAATGCTTTGCAGAAAAATATGGGCATGCAAAACGCTACAAGTATGATGTGTCTTGCAGGTGTGTTGACAGTTGTCGGCGCATTGATTTACCCGAGCAACAAAAAAATTAAGGCACAGGCAGAGGCAAAAGCATAAATTTTAGAATCATAGTTTGTTTCAGTATAATGACATTGCTTTGCAATGTATTATAAATTGCTATGGCATAACACATATACCCCTTGTAATTATTTTATTTGTTATGCCATACAAAAGCAGAATTGAAAGTCAGCGACGGTTCTCTTTTTGTTCAGGACAGATTTGAGTACGGACTTGCAGATAAACAAAATGCTATTGAAAAGTCGCTTGAAGATGCCGAAACAGTTGCAAATAAAAATGATGTTTTCATCAATTTCGCAAGTACGAAAGGCTCGCTTCCCGTCGGACACTCGTACTTTTTTGCAAAGAAAATGAATGAAAGATTTTTGCAGTCGGAACTTGAAGACAAGTATTTCGGCCGGCTGATTTTTGACTATGCGACAAGCGCTGTTGCAAGCAAAGTGATTGAAACGAATTTTTGATGTTGATACATTTTGAATTGATATAACTATAAAAAATAAATTACAAAAAATAAAACAACAGACCTTTGTTTAAACAAAGGTCTGTTGTTTTTTAAAAGAAGGCTTACAATGAAAAAATCAAGCAAGAAAATATTTTTTTTGACGATTTTATTCTTCTTTTGAGTCTTCAATAATTTTTTGAGCAATGTGTTCAGGCACTTTTTCGTAGCGTGCAAATTCAATTTCAAAACTGCCTCTGCCTTGAGTAATCTGACGCATGGAAGTCGGGAACGACGCCATTTCTCCGATAGGAACTTCAGCCAAAATTTCCTGCATTCCGTTGCCTTGAGGAGTCATACCGAGAACTCTGCCTCGTCTTTTGTTGATGTCGCCGATAATATCGCCCATTGCTTCGTCATTGCAAAGTGCTTTAAGTGTGCCGACAGGCTCAAGTAAAACAGGATTTGCCTGAGGAATACCGTTTTTATAAGCAAGACTTGCCGCAATTTTAAAACTCATTTCCGATGAGTCAACAGGGTGATATGAGCCGTCGTAAAGAGTTGCTTTTATTCCAACCATAGGATAGCCTGCAACTACACCTTTTTGTATAGACTCTCTCAAGCCTTTTTCAACGGCAGGGAAGAAGTTTTTGGGAACGGAGCCGCCGACAACTCTTTCTGCAAACTCAAGTTCTTCGCTTTGGCAAGGTTCAAATTCAATAAATACATCGCCGAACTGACCGTGTCCGCCGCTCTGCTTTTTATGTCTGCCCTGTGCACATAATGATAATATCCGATTCTGCTGCAGATTTTAATGCTGTTTCCTTGTCATGTTTTGTGCTTTGATTATAAAGATGTATGCCTCTTATAAATTCAGTATCAATGTTATATTGTGAAATAGCTTCTGTAACCATAACAAAATGCGACGGATCTCCAAAATAATTTCCGAGGTAAGCCAACTTGTTATCAGCATTAAATCCTGTGATCAAGATTTTCTGTGCGTTTTCTTTAAGGGGAAGTATACCGTCATTTTCTAAAAGTACAATTCCTTTTTCTGCCATTCTAACTGCTTCGCTTTCGTGCTCGGGTGTTGCATTATCACTAATACTTATTTCGTTATAAGGGCAATCCTTATCAAACATTCCGAGAGCACTGCGAATTGCCATCAGCCTCGATACAGACTTTTTTAAGGCTTCTTTATTTGTATATCCCAACTTAACGGATACAGGCAATAATGAATATACTACTCCGCATTCAAGGTCGCAACCTGCATTTACTGCCATCGCGGCGCCTTTTGCTGGATTTAATGTTTTCTTGTGTTTATATATAACATCTAATATTGCAGAGCAATCCGAAACATAGTAACCGTCAAAGCCCCATTCTTTTCTTAATAGCTTATCAATAAGCTTGTTAGAGGCACAACAGCTTTCACCGTTCACCATGTTATATGCTCCCATAACACCGCTGACCTTTGCTTTTTTAATGGCGGCTTCAAACGCAGGAATATAAGTTTCATAAAAATCCTTTTTGGACACTTCGGCATTAAAAGTGTGCCTTAATCCCTCGGGACCGCTGTGCACGCAAAAGTGCTTTGCACATGCAGAGGCTTTCATATATTTTTCGTCATCACCCTGTATTCCCTCAATAAAGGCACAGCCGAGAATGGAGGTTAAATACGGGTCTTCGCCATAGGTTTCGTGACCTCTGCCCCAGCGTGGATCCCTAAAAATATTTATATTAGGAGACCAAAGCGTAAGTCCTTTGTATATACTGTAATCCTCGTTCTTTTGACTCTCATTGAATTTTGCCCTTACCTCTGTTGCAATAATATCTGCACATTTTTTTACAGCCTTTTCATCAAAGGTTGAAGCCATGCATATAGCTTGGGGAAATACGGTTGCAACACCGGCTCTTGCAACACCGTGTAAACCTTCGTTCCACCAGTTGTACTGTTTAATATTCAGTCGCTCTATTGCTTTTGATGAATTGCGCATCTGTGACGCTAATTCTGTCAGAGTCATCTGCCCTGCAATATGCTTTCCTTTTTCTTTATGATGTATGTAATTTCCTTCTGTCATAGAAATACCTCTTGACTTTCTTAACTTAATGAATTACAATCATTATAGCCGTGCACGAGCACGAGCATAACAATATTTACTATATAATATTTGAAATAAAATGTCAAGCGGAGGAATTTATGGCAATAACCTCAAAAGAAATTGCAGAGCTTGCAGGGGTCAGCAGAGGTACGGTTGACCGTGCTTTGAAGGGGAGAGAAGGCGTAAATCCCAAAACCAAGGAAAGAATACTAAAAATCGCAGAGGAGAACAACTATAAGCCGAATCTTATCGGAAAGGCATTGGTATATTCCAACCGCTCTGTGCCTGTTGCGGTTATTATGAACAGTATCGGCAATTCCTTTTTTGACGATGTAAAAAAGGGAATGCTTGCCGCCGAGCGTGAATATTCGGATTACGGTATAAAACTGAATATAAAGGAAATAAAAGGATATAACGCTTGTGATATTATTCAGGCTGTTTCCGATTTGCCCGAGGACACAAAAAATGTAATTCTGACTCCTGTTGAGGACGATGCACTTTGCAAAAAGATTGACGAAATGACTGACAGCGGCATAAATGTAATCACGCTTTCAAGCGATATATCCGACTCAAAGCGTCTTACATATGTGGGCTGTGACTATCTGAAAAGTGGCGAAACGGCAGGTCGTCTTGTCGGTCTGCTCTCGGGCGGAAAAGCAAATCTTTGTATTGTTACGGGTAGCCTGGCGCACAAAGGACACAAGCAGAGAGTTGAGGGCGTTTCCAATGTTATTAAAGAATACAAAAATATTCAAATTGCAGATGTAATAGAGAATAACGATGATAACGAAAAAGCCTACACGGCAATGAAAATCGTGCTGGGAAAAAACAAAAACATTGATTTTGTGTGCATAACCGCAGGCGGCGTTACAGGAACGCTGAAAGCAATTAAAGAAAGCGAACGGAATATAAAGGTCTGCTCATTTGACGATACCGAAACAACAAGAAAAGCTATGCTAAACGGAGATATATTGGCAACCGTTTATCAGCAGCCCTTTGAGCAGGGATATAACGCAGTGAAAAGCGTGTTTGAAACGGTTGTTGCAAAAACAGCCGTGCCCGAGTATCAGTATTCACAACTGTATATAAAGGTTGATAAATCACTTTAATAAAATGCAACGCCATTGCATTTTATTTTTACATATTATCGTGCACGAGAACGGAGAACATTATGGACGAGAATTTACGAACATTTTTACAGCATCACAGTAATATGAAATATTCGCTTTTTTTGAAAAAATTAAAGCAGAGCATTTACACTCCTATTGCTCAGTTAAATGCGTTTGTGCATAAATCAACCGAACCGTTATGCTTTGAAGATATGAAAAACGAGCGTTTCGATAATATAAAAATCGGCGACAGTTGGGGCGGATTTTTTGACTGTGCATGGTTCAAATTCACGGCGGATATAGAGAATATGCAGAAAAATCTTGTTGCTGTAATTGATGTCGGCGGCGAGGGTTGTATCTATAATAAGGACGGTGAAGTTATCCAAGGCATAACAAATGTGCTTGGAATGGTGGATAATTTTCAGACTGTCAAAGGCAAAGCGGTAATTCCTTTAGACCGAATAGATACATTTAAGGACGGTAAAGTATTATTTTATGCCGACTGTGGCAATAACGGCAGAGGTGGAAAAAGCAGCGGTCAGGCACGCTTTAAAAGAGCTGATATTTGTGTCTTTAGACAGGATATATTAGATTTGTATTACGATATTTTAGCCTGCTATCAGCTCCTCAGTGCAGTAAATGATAATGCACAGAAAAGAGAAATTAAGGCTCATATAAACAAGGCAATATCACTTGCACACAATACAGATTCACAAAGTGTTTTGAATGCAAGAAATGCTTTATCAAAAATGTTTGACGGTAAATATAAACAAAATTTTACCGTTTATGCTGTCGGACACGGTCACCTTGACCTTGCTTGGCTGTGGCCTGTTCGTGAAACAAAAAGAAAAGCGATAAGAACATTCTCAAATGCAGTTTATGAAAGCGAACAATGTCCAAGTTATGTTTTCAACGGCAGTCAGCCACAGCAATATGAATTCATAAAAGAAATATCTCCCGAGTTTTTTGAAAGAATAAAGCAGTCTGTTCAACGAGGAAATATAGAGCCACAGGGCGGTATGTGGGCTGAATCCGATACAAATCTGCCTTGCGGAGAAAGCCTTATCCGTCAGTGCTTTTATGGTAAAAAATATTTCAGAGAAGAATTTCAAAAGGATGTTAAAACACTTTGGCTTCCCGATGTTTTCGGATACACGGCAGCTTTACCGCAAATAATCAAAAAATGCGGTATGGATACATTTATGACAATTAAGCTTAGCTGGAACAACATAAATGATTTTCCACACCACACATTTATTTGGAACGGACTTGACGACAGTAAGGTGCTTGTTCATATGCCACCGGAGGGCGACTATAATTCAAATGCCACACCTTATGCTTTTGAAAAAACATATCAGAAGTATAAGGAAAAGCAAGTTAGTGATATTGCGCTTATGTCATTTGGTATCGGAGACGGCGGAGGAGGACCGGGCGAATACCATATCAATATGGTAAAAAGGTGCGAGAATTTGCGTTATATTCCTAATGTCAAAATGTCCTCATCCGAAAGCTTTTTTGATAAACTCAAAAAAGATGTATCAAATTATCCCGAATACAAGGGCGAGCTTTATTTAGAAAAGCATCAAGGCACATATACCACACAGGGCAAAGTAAAAAAGAACAACAGAGAGTGCGAGCGTCTGCTTCATTTTGCCGAGTGGATTTGTACTATGGCATATATGCAAGGTGAGGCATATCCGCATAAAGAATTAGAGGAAATTTGGAAAGAGGTTTTGCTCTATCAGTTTCACGATATTCTTCCCGGCTCATCCATCCACAGGGTTTATGAGGAATGTAACGCACGGTATGAAATCTTAAAGACAAATCTGAACAGCATTATTGATGAAGCCGTTTCTTATTTGAGCAATGACGAAAATGCTTATTTTGCGGTAAATCCCATTGATTTTGAACGTTCAGGCTACACAAAACATAATGGCGAATGGTACAGATATTCCCTTGCGCCCTATTCATCGTGTAAATTGGAAAAAGCAAAGTCGCCTGTTTCGTTGCATTTTTCCGAAAATACGCTTGAAAACGAAAACTTAAAGGTTGTGTTTAATAACAAGGGACAGATAGAAAAATTACTTGATACGCACAATGATTACAACTGCGTTTCATCAAGCTTCAACGCAGTCAGAATTTATAAGGACAGAAATGTCCGCCCATATAACGCATGGGATATTGATATAAATTATACAAAGCATAAGCCAAAGGATATGCAGCTTGTAAAAAGCCGTGCATATATTGACGGCAACAGCGTTATCCGTGAAAATGAATTTTCATACAACAAGTCCTCATTAAAACAAAAAATTATTTTGACTCAAAACAGTCCGTACATAAAGGTTGAAAATGAGGTGAGCTGGCACGAAACACATAAAATGCTTCGTATTGACGCTTATCCGAAAAATTTCAGCGACAAGGTTTTGTGCGACATTCAGTTCGGTAACATTGAACGCAGTACAAAAACCGACAACAAAATTGACTATGCACAGTTTGAAATTCCTGCTCATAAATGGGTCGATGTTTACGATGGCAAGTACGGCGTTGCAATACTCAACGACTGCAAATACGGACACAGGGTAAAGGACGGTTTAATCAGTCTTAACTGTTTGAGAAGTCCGGTTTATCCCGACAAAACTGCCGACAGAGGAGAGCACTTCTTTACCTACGCAATTTATCCTCACAGCAAAAAGCCTATGGAAAGCGAACTTGTAAAAATCGGCTACGAGCTGAATAATCCGTTAAGAATTTACAAGGGCAGTTTGGATATTAAGCCTATATTTAACTGCGATAATTCAAACATAATTATTGAAACGGTATTTGTGAACGATAAAGGAAATATTGCGGTAAGAATGTATGAAACAGCCGGTATAAAAACGGTTGCAAGGGTCAAAGCAAATATTAACTTTAACAGCGTAAAGCAAACGGATATGCTTTTTGAAAATCCGAATGATGTTGATTTAGATGCAATGACATTCAAGCCGTTTGAAATTAAAACATTGGAGGTAAAACGATAATGAAAAAATTTACAATTACTGTAATAAGCCTGTTTATGGTGCTGCTGATCTCGCTTTCGGCGGTCGGCGAGGCTATGGGCACAAGCTCAAAATATGCGTCCAATCAGGACTACATACAAAGTGAAAACCTTGCACTCAGAGATAAAAGCAATAAAATGACTGACGGAAAAGACAGCTCTGTTTGCCGCTTTAAGACAAGAAACGGTGGCGAATCGATTATTGACCTTGGCGAAAGCTGTGATTTTAACTCTGTTATTCTAAAAGAAAAAGGACTTAATGTGCAGAAATTCTCTATATCGGTATCGGACGATAACGAAAACTTTACGCAAATTTATGCTAACGATAAAATTGAGTTTCACCGCCTTTGCACCTTTGATACGGTCAAGGCTCGTTATGTAAAGCTGACGGTGGAGAAAAGCGACAACCTGCCAAAAATCCGTGAAATGGAAATATATAATGCCGTTCCCGAAAAGAAGAATGATTTTCGTGTTTCAACATACAGTACCTTGGGTGGTTCCGTATTCGGAATCATTGATGACACAACGCTGTCCGATGCTGAAAAAGACGCAAAAATCAAGGAGCTTATAGATGCAGATTATTACGATACCGTAACCGATTATATTGACATCGGCAATGTTCGTTGGGATGAGGAAGGAATAATTCATACAGACGGTTGGGACGGTATAGAGCGTGACGAGGACAAATACTATGCCGTAATGATGAGAAATCTCCACGAGGTACTCGACGAAAAGGGTGTAAATCTTGTTATTACTATTCTTAATCCATCGGGCGAAAACGGTAATCAGAGGGTTATGAAATCCATTACGGAAAACAGGGATACCCTAATTACTAATATGATTGCTTTTGCCAACAAATATGAATTTGACGGCATTGACCTTGACTGGGAATTCCCATTGTCGCAGGACGAATTTGACGCATACAACAGCTTTTTGCAGGAACTGAAAGCAAGAATGAAAACTGAAATGTGGAATAAAGAGGACGCAACGCTTTCATTAGCCCTTGCCACATGGGCATTAAAATACACGCCGGAAACAATCGAATGTATTGATTATGTGAATGTTATGGGCTATGACATTCTTGATCAGGACGGACAGCATTCTTCATTTTTCAGCAGCTGTGTTCAGGCGGCGGATTACATTGAAATTCAAGGCTTTTCAAAAGAGCAGATAAACATCGGTTTCCCGTTCTACGGAACATGGGAGGGCGGTAGAATGGAGCAATATGCGTATAACGCAATAAGTGAAGAAATATCTCCGTTCAATAATTTTTATACAATGAAGAAAAGCGACACAAAGGAAGACAGATACACATATTTCAATTCGCAGGCAATTATCCGTGACAAAACAGCCTACGCTTACTTAAAAGGCTACGGCGGCGTTATGATATTCAGTCAGTACTGCGATTTGCCGTCAGACGATGAACGCTCGCTGACAAAGGCAATATCTGATTACTTACAGGAGGTAACAAAATGAAAAAGCTTACAAAGTTTTTAACATCTGCAAGCATAGGCATTTCCTTGTCTTCGGTCATTTTTTTGATTAAGGATTATGTGTATGATTCTGCAATGAAGGAACACGAAATATTTACGATTTTGATAGCCTTATTTGCACCTCTTTTTGCAGTTGGTACTTTGCTTTCTGTTTTACTGCCGAAAAAATTTGACAGGCAAAAGCTTCTTACATTAGGACTTTTGTTTTCGGGCATTTTTATAATACTGCTTACATACTTAAATATTTATCATCTGCAAATGCTTATGCCCTTAATGAAAACTAATTCAATAACCTTAGCCGTTATGTGGATAGCAAGAATTATGGGCGGTTTAACGGGACTGTTTATCGGTCTGTCGTTTGGTGCAACAGTAAAAAACGGTGTGATTCATTATATATTGCTTGTACTTTTTGCTGTGGGAATTTTTGCTTTAAGCAGATTTATGCCCGCACTTATCAGCTATGAGCCCATACTGTATACCGCAGGCGGCTTGTCGCTTGCTTGTGCTTTATTAAATTCATATATAGAAACGGAGAAAAAGAAAAATGAGTAAAACAATTAAAGGTCTGATTATAGGTATAAGCGTATTTTTAGTTATCGTTTTAATAACCGTATCAATATTGATGTTTCCTTTGAAAGGAAAAACATACGATTACGACTATTGGTACAGAGACAAACCTTATGATATAAATGATACGATTGTTCTTGAAAAGGAAGAAAATAAGGATTTCAAAATTCTTATTATTACCGATTTGCAATTTAACGATGCTTTAGATTTGTGCGGAAAAGCCGATAATGTATATGAAACGGTTGATACGCTTGTTACAAAGCAAAAGCCCGATTTAATAGTCATCACAGGAGATTTGGTTTGGGCAAAATTCACTAAATTTTCTGTGATTAAAGCAATTAATAAAATAGACAGCTACGGTATTCCATGGGCACCGATTAACGGCAATCACGACGGTGAGGGAAATGTTGATTTGGCATGGATAGCAAATAAATACGAAGAAGCAGAAAATTGTTTGTTTAAGCAAGGCCCCGATAATATCGGTGGAATCGGAAATTACATAATAAATATCAGAGAAAATGATAAAATCGTGCAGAGTCTCATTATGATGGATACGCATGCAAGCCGTTACTACGATAAGGACGATGAAAATATGCATTATGATTTTATTTTTGACAGTCAGATTGAGTGGTATAAATGGGCAATAAACGGAATTAATGAATATAACAATTCCAAAACAGATTCTATGATATTTATGCATATTCCTATTCCTGAATTTAAAACAGCCTATGATTTATGGCAGCAAGAAGGTGGTGCAGAAGGTGAAAACTTCGGCATTAAAGGTGAAGAGGAATGCCCGTCATATATAAATACAGGTATGTTCAATGCAATCAAGGAGTTTGACAGTACAAAATATGTATTTGCCGGTCATGACCATTTGAATAATTATAGTGTGATGTATGAGGGAGTAAGACTGACTTATGCAATGAAAACCGGCGACAGATGCAATCAGACACCCGGTCAGAATGGCGGTACACTTATAACAATGGGTGATAAAATAACAGTGGAGCATATATATGTTGAAAATTAAGAAAAAATAATGAAAATTGTTTTAGAAACAATTTCAGTAATACTAAATATTAAAAAGGATATAGAAAAACAATGAAGAAAACACATTTAATTATATTGTCTTTATTTTTGACATCGGCAATAATAATTACGGCAACAGTAATTACTTATAAGGCTCTCACCGTTCCTAAAAGTAAGAAATATGTTGTTGAAACCATAGAAGCAAATTCAAAAGGCTATATAAAAGTCGGCATTATTTCAGACGCACAGCTTCCACAGGAAGAAAAAAATCTTTACGGTTGGGATTATGCTACTGTTATGAATGGTGCAGATCATCTTATAAAAGCATTAAAATACTATAAAAGTCAAAATGTCGATATGATAGTATTTAACGGAGATATGGTCAACGCTACCGGCGATTATGCTGCATACAGCGCATATAACAAAATTTTAGACTATGTTTACGGTGAGGACAGAGCAGAAGCACCGCACATTATTTATCCTATGGGTAATCATGAATTTTACGGCGGCAACCAGGAACACAATTTTTACAAGTCAACCGGTCTTCCTCTCAACACAAGAACGATTGTTAACGGCTATAGCTTTATCTCCATTTCTAATTCAAAACTTGAAAAAGGAGATGAAGAACTTGCCGAAAGCAACGATACACTTGCAGATGGAACATATAATGAGAAAAGAATAGAATTTTTAAAAGAACAACTTGCTGCCGCAAATACAGAAGATCCAAACAAGCCTATTTTTGTTTTTATCCATATGCCCATCAGCAATATTGTGAATGGCGGACATTGGGCAACACCGCAATATGAAGAAATATATAGTATTTTAAAAGAATATCCGCAGGCGGTTGTATTTACAGGACATTCTCATTATTGCATGAGCGATGAAAGAGCAATTATGCAAAAAGATTTTACCGTTATCAATACGGGAACAACAAGCTATTTCGATTTTGACTGGCTTGATAATGAAGATGAAAATGAAGCAAACGACTTTCCGGCGGATATTTCACAAAAAAATCTTGTCTTTCAAAGTCAGGGACTACTTGATAAAAAGGATTATATGGTAAATCCTCAGCTTATCGGTATTTACAAACTCGAAGATGTACCTGACAGAAATAATGTGAATAACGGATATTTGATGTATGTAGATACGCAAAGCAATTCGTTCACATTGAAAAAAGTAAACTTAAATACCGGAATTGAATTCGGCGAAGAATTTATAATGCGTTCTTTTGAGAAAAGTTCATTTACAAGAACTGCCGAAAAATTAGGGAGTGGCGTTACTCCGACCTTTGGTGACGCTGAAATTTCTGCTGAAAGCACATCAGACGGTGCTGTAGTAAGCTTTGATTGTGCTTGTCAAAATGTCCCGATAAAGTATTATATTTATGAAATTGGAAATGAAATCGGTCAAAAAACTTATGTGCGTTTTTTCGGAAAGAATTATATTCTGGGAAATGATATAATGTATACCGAACAGAATAAAATAAGAGGCTTGGAGAAAGGTAAATACTTTTTGCATGTGTATGCAGTAAATTCGTTTAATAAGGTCAGCGATGAATATTTAACGACAGAATTTACGGTGAAGTAAATATCTTTATTACAGTTAAAACAGAGGAAGTTCTATGAAAAAGAAAATCATAATTTCAGCAGTGTCTGTCGGTTTGGCTCTTGCCGTAATCGGAGCATCGGTAGGTACATATATGTCGTACATAAATAAATATGAACCGATAGCTTCCCCAACGGCACTTGCTTACACAAAATCGGACAGACAGAAAGCGCTTGTTAAAAATGCGGATTTCTATGTATCCGTAAACGGTGATGACAATGGCGACGGCACACTTGAAAAGCCGTTTCAGACAATCAAAAGAGCACAGCAGGCTGTGCGTGAAGCTATTGCAAATTCTGAAGAAAATAAAGCATCCCTTACCGTTGCAATAATGGCGGGCACATATTATGAAACGGGTATCGCGTTTGACGAAAGAGATTCTTCAAAAAGCACATCCGTTACCTACACTTCCTACGGTGATGGTGAGGTTATCCTCTGCGGCGGCAAAATTTTAACTCCTGCCGATTTTTCCTCTGTCAACGGTGAAACCGCAAAAAGGCTCAGCAGTCAGGCAGCGGATAAGGTTAAGATGCTTGATTTGAAAAAATACGGTCTTACAAAATCGGATTACGGTAAAATCAAGGCGACAGGCGGATTTAATACGGAAGAGTATTATGACAATGCGGCAACTGAAAATCCTTGTGAATTGTTCTTTAATGATAAAAGAATGACAATTGCACGCTATCCCAACGATTCGTATATAACCGTAGGTAAAGTAAGCGACATCGGCGACTGCTATGAGCCGAATGCTCCCGCACCTGTTGATGAATCGTGGCTCGAAAGACGCAATCAAAGAGGCGGCACATTTGCCCTTGACGAGGATACTTATTCAAGAGTAAAAAGCTGGCAAAATACCAATGATTTGTGGGCGTTCGGTTACTTTTACTGGGATTGGGCAGATATGTCCACACCGATAAAAAGTATAAATGACGATAAGACAATCACTACTGAATATTGCAGTAAATACGGCTTTAAGGAGGGCGGATATTATTATTTTTTCAATGTTCTTGAGGAACTTGATGCACCGGGCGAATATTACATAGACCGTGATAGCGGTATATTGTATTTTTACCCTCCTGATGAAAATGAGAACAGCAAAATTATGCTTTCAACAAGCAATGAAAATATAATCAGTATCACAGAAAAAGCGTCCAATATTACCGTTGATGGTCTTACCTTGCAGGGCACAAGAGCCGATGCCCTTAACGTTGCAGGCGAAAACTGCAAAATCGTGAACTGCACGGTTAAAAATGCGGCGGATTGCGGAATCAATGTCAGCGGCAAAAATAATCTTGTGGAAAACTGCGAGGTCGCTTTTATCGGAAAAGATGCGGTTGTGCTTTCGGGCGGCAGTGCAGAGGGCTTTGTCTATGGCAGTAACACCGTCACCAACAACAGCCTGCACGATTACGGCGAAATTCAGAAAACATATATAGCAGGTGTTAATTTAAGCGGTATCGGCAACGTTGTTTCTCACAACGAAATCTATAATGCACCGCATATGGGTGTTTACTATACAGGCAATGAAAATGTAGTGGAATACAATTACATTCACGATGTAGTTTTACAATCCTCAGATGCAGGTGCGATTTATACGGGATACAGCTACAGCACCTACGGCAATGTTGTCCGCTATAACTGTATCAGCAATATCGGCTCGGGCACTTTTACACCAAGCGGCATTTACTTTGACGATAATTCTTCAGGGCAGACGGCATACGGAAATGTGCTTATCAATATCCCGGGTTACGCTTTCCTTGTCGGCGGCGGCAGAGATAATATGATTGAAAACAATTTAGTAATCAATGCAGGAAAGCAGATACTCTATGATGACCGAGCATATGACGGTTATCACAATGACGGCTGGTATGCAAAAAATTGTAAAACGCCTGACAGCCGTTTATGGCAGCTTATGAATGAGGCAAAGGAGTTTAACGCTTCAATCGGCAATAAGTATGACGGCATTGAGCGTATGCATCAGGATTATGAAAGAGAAGAGGACGAGGGCTTTGCAGTTAATCCGTCAGGCTCATCTGTTCAAAATAACATCATTATTTCAAAGCAAAACAAGGTCGGTGAAATCGCAAAGACAGTCAAAAAATATTCTGTCGTTGAAAACAATCAGACCTTTACCTTAAACGGTGCAAAAAGCTCCTTTGAGGATTATGAAAACGGCGATTACAGAATCAAGGCAGACAGTAAAATTTCAAAAGAATGTTCCGATTTCAAAGAAATTCCTTTTAATGAAATCGGCAGAAAATAAACAGAGGTAAGAAAAAATGTATTTCAATAATATCGAAAAAATCAAATTTGAGGGCGTAAATTCAAAAAATCCTCTTGCTTTCAAGTACTACGATGCAGATAGAATTATAGCAGGTAAAAAAATGAGCGAGCATTTAAAATTTGCTATGAGCTACTGGCACACAATGTGTGCCGACGGAACAGATATGTTCGGCAGAGGAACAATCAACAAATCCTTCGGCGGAAAAACGGCTATAGAGATTTATGAGCACAAGGTATATGCCGCATTTGAGCTTATGGAAAAGTTGGGTATGCAATACTTTTGTTTTCACGATCGTGATATTGCTCCCGAGGGCGCAACCTTAAAAGAAACAAACGAGAATCTTGAGAGAATCGTTCCGATTATCAAGTCGGAAATGAAAAGAACAGGCATAAAGCTTCTTTGGGGAACGGCAAACTGTTTTAACCATCCGAGATATATGTGTGCCGCTACGGTATAATAAAGACAAACGGGAAAAGCCTGTATTTTCAATGGGTTTGAGCGTTTGTCGCAGTCACTTCAATTCCTTTTCCAACATTGAAACTGACGCGAAAATCTGAAAATAAAGGAGGCTGTAAAGGAAAGAACAAATTGAATATGTGCGGTCATGCCATGGCTGCTACTGCCTAAGGGCGTTTCGTCTAACCGGATGGAGCGCCCTTTCGCTATATATAAACGACCGAGGAAAGGAGGATCAGGATGGCCGTATTTAGAGTTGAAAAGACAAAGGACTTTACGATCATGTGCAATCACCACTTGCGCAACAGGAAACTATCGCTGAAAGCAAAAGGGCTCCTGTCCCTCATGCTTTCGCTGCCGGAGGATTGGGACTATACGACCAAAGGATTGGCCCATATCTGCAAGGACGGCATAGACGCCATATCCACGGCTCTAAAAGAGCTGGAACAGCAGGGATACCTCACAAGGGAGCGTATCAGGCTGCCAAACGGACGGCTCGGAGATATTGAGTACACGATCCACGAGCAGCCCGTAACCCTTGATATACCGCCGAATTCACCTAAACGGGAAAATCCAAGACAGGTAAATCCAGGACAGGCTTTTCCAGAACAGGTAAAACCTGAACAGGAAAACCACGCCCAATTAAATACTAATAGACCAAAAACAGAAAAAGAAAATACGGATATATCAAGTACGCATCAATCAATCTATCCTAAAGCGGGAGAAAGAAAATATAACTCAGAAACACAGGATCGGATGGATTGGATGGATGAGGCAAACGCTTACCGTGATCTCATTATGACGAACATCGAGTATGACATTCTCTGCGAGCGTTACGGCGAGGAACGCATGGACGAGGTCGTGGAGCTCATGCTGGAAGCCGTGATCTCAAAAAGACCATATATCCGTATTGCCGGTGACGAGTTCCCCCGTGAGATCGTCAAGAGTCGTCTGCTTAAAGTAGGCCCCATGCACGTTGAGTATGTGTTCGACTGTATCGACAGGAACACAACCAAGGTCGGGAATATCAAGGCTTACCTGCTGACGGCTCTTTTTAATTCTCCGGCTACGATGGACAGCTATTACAGGGCGGAAGTCAATCACGACCTGTACGGCACTTAGCGCCGCAAGGCGCTGAAAAATATGAATTCGAGGAAGGAGGTGCGCTGTATGAAAAGTAAAGCCGCAAGAAAGCCATGCCCGGCGTAACCAAGGAGCAGATCAGGCAGGCGCGGGAGGCGGATCTGTTTGCCTATCTGGAACGGCACGAACGCGGCGTATTGAAGCGTGACGGACCCAACTACCGGCACAGAGAACATGACAGCCTTGTCTATGTCACAGCAAAGAATTACTGGTACTGGAACAGCCGCGGAAAACGGATTAACGCTCTTGATTATCTCATGGAGATTCGGGGATACGGCCTTGTGGAAGCGGTAAACGCTCTGGCAGGACCGGCAATGCAGTATTCTTTCCCTTCCAGGTCCTATCAGGATCACGCTGCGGCAAGGCAGGCAAGGAAGCCTGACCGCTGCTATCTGCCCTGGCAGAAGAAATGTGCGACTTCGTATGTGTCCTATCTGCAAAAGCGCGGGATCAGCACAGCCGTGATCAAACGCTGCACACAGCTCGGCATTCTCTACGAGGGCTCCTACAGGAAAAAGGAGCCGGACGGCAACGCGACATATATCCCGGTCTGTGTGTTTGTCGGTAAGGATGAACACGGCACGGCAAAGTTTGCCTGTATGCGCGGTATTCATTCCGACCTGCGAAAAGACGCCTACGGCAGCGACAAAGAATACAGCTTTTGTCTGCCTCCCCATCGAGCAGGCAGCCGCCATGTCGCCGTGTTTGAGGCGCCCATAGACGCGCTCTCTCACGCAACCTTGCAGGAAATGGACGGCTGGAAATGGGACGGCTACCGGCTTTCGCTGGGCGGCACTTCCCATGTTGCGCTGTTTGCATTTCTGGAAAGGCACCCAAAGATCCGGCATGTGGATCTGTATATGGACAGCGACTATGCGGGGCTGAAAAACGCCCGGAAGATCAAAGATATGCTGCGGGCCGATCCGTGTTTTAAGCATATCCGTGTCGGCATACACCCGCCCCGTCAGGGCAAGGACTACAACGAACTGCTGCAAATCAAAAAACAGGAACGTCACCGTTTGCCAGAACGCCGCCTTGAAAAACAGGTGGCTATTTCAATTTAAGGAGGATGATACCAGATGAAAAAAGAAAAAACGGCACTGCAAATGATCGCCGGAGCTGCCCGATGCCCGGAGTATGGCCCCGCAATGGTAAAGGCGCTGATGAAAAAGCTGGACATGAACGAGAAAGGCTTTGCGCTTTTAATGAATGTCACGCCCACCACGGTCCGGCTCTGGACCTCCGGCGCAGTCCATCCCTGCGGGACGGCCAAGCGCCTCATGCAGATCTATGATACCGGTCCGGAGATCGTCAGCATTATCGCCGGAGAAAAGGAGGACGTAGATGCCACCTGAACTGCATGAGGACTTCGGCGAAAAGATCGGCGGCGCGAAGAAAGACCTCTGGAAAGATCGCGGCCTATACACCGACGACCTGGACGAGATGAATGAGCGTGAAGCCGAAAAGTACGTCAAAAAGGATAATGTCTGGAAGAAACCGGACTATCAGGCCATGCTTGACGAGGGTATCCCTCTGGGCGTGGTCTTTTTTATGAAAAAGGCGCGTGACAGCCTGAACGCCTCCCCGCAATACCCTTATCGGGATAGCACCCCCGAAAAACGGCTTGACCGGCAAAAGCAGTACGTTGAAACCGTGCGTGAGCTGCAGGCCGTTGTCGAAGGCGTCCGAACTGTTGAGGATGTCATGCAGGTCTGCGACCGCTTTTTCCTGGATAACGGTTATCTGGAAAAAAGGCATGGTTACGGAAGCACACCGGCGTATCAGGGCACGAAAAAAGGCTCTGACAATCCTGTCATTACAAATAAGCTCTTTCGGGCTTTGCGGGTCCACTCCCCGGCAGAGTTTGAACGGGATTATACAAGGCAGGCTCAGAAGGAGCAATTCGGCGTTGCGAAGGATCAAAAGGTGCCGCGTGGCTATGAGCTTCACCTCTACGATGGCAAGGGATATTCCCGCAATAGGGACTGGAAGGAAGGCACCTACTATGTCACAAAAAGCTATTCCATTTTGCAGGACAACCTGCCCACCCGTGAGGCTGCCCTTCGCTGGGCGCAGGAGCACGCCAAAGGCCGCGGCAAAAGCGGTAAGCAGCGTTTCGTCCCGCCCCAGCTCGAACACATCACCCGAACCGGACCGGACTACCGAAACGGCCAGGAAATCGTCGGGCAGCACTACCTTGATACCTTTGGATTCCGCGGCGGCGAGTTTGGTAACTGGCTCAATCAGAATGACCGGCAAGCGTCCCTAAACATGGGCTTTGAGGCTTTGAAGGATCTGGCGGCTGCGCTTCACGTTTCGGATAAGGACATTGCCTATCAGGGAACTCTTGCGATTGCCTTCGGCGCCAGAGGCAGCGGTAACGCTGCGGCGCACTATGAACCGCTACGCAAGGTCATCAACCTTACCAAAATGCACGGAGCCGGATCGCTGGCTCACGAATGGTGGCACGGTCTGGACGATTACCTGGGCGGCAAGATGGGCGCGAAGGGCTTTTTATCGGATAACGCGCACCTCTATCCTCCTATGAAAAAGCTGATCGACGCCATGAAGTTCAAGGCAGAAACGCCGGAGCAGGCGGCCAAGCGTGCGGAGGTACAAAACGCAAGGCTTGTAAAGCAGGCCGAAGCCTGGGCGGATTCCGCTATGAAATACGCCGTGGACCGCTACGGTGACGACGCCGTAAAGGAGCAGTATGCTTCTCTGAAAGCGGCCTTTGTTTCCGGCGAGCCCGGCAGCGTGGATAAGCTAAGCGACCTGAAAAAGACGATCAGCGGCCATGTGATCCCGAAAAGCGAGCGCGACCAGCTTCATAATTACGAGCGTATCATGCGCGAGATCAAGGAGAACCCGCAGCCCACGCCCGGCAAGACGCCGACGGACTACTACCGCAATTCCAAGAAGATGGGCGAAAACTGCGAGCGTGACGGCGGCTATTGGGAAAGTAATGTAGAGATGACGGCGCGGGCGTTTGCGTGCTACGTCAAGGATCGTCTGCCTTATCAATCGGACTATCTCGTGGGTCATGCGGAAAGCTGCGTGACCATTGCCTTTGATAAATCCGGTCATTCCGAAGTGATACGGGCTTATCCCCAGGGCGAAGAACGAAAGGCGATCAACGCTGCCTTTGACGAGATTGTGGCGGATTTGAAGCTGGAGCGTATCTTCACCCACACGGCGGAGATCACCGCTTTGGAAGCCTCCGCTATCCCACTGAAAGATGTCGCGCAGCTTTCTCTTTTCGGGTCGGACAAACCTTCCGTGATCGGGCAGCTTGCGTCTGCAAAGGCGGCGGAAAAAGCGGCTCCTACGCCTAAAAAGACACATGAGCCGGAACGATAACATACAGGAGGTAACGAGTGAGAAAAGAAGATTTTTACGATGTTTTTGAGTATGGCGATCGATTAGAACCCGGTGTAGAACTCAAAATTGAGCACAGTATCACGATGGAATACGACACGCCGGATCTGACGCCTTTTACCAACAGCGACGTAAAGGAGCTGGAAAGCCTGCGGAAAATCAGTGCGGGAACGGAGCAAAAAATCTTTGACAGCTTGAAAGAACCGCTGTCGAAGTGGGAACGGCAGGCGGCACTTACAAAACTGCTGGATCGGGCTATTCAATATCTGAAAATGCCTGAGGTTGAACACACGTCTAATCAATGGATGCATGATGACAGATCTGACCGCGATAAAATCAGCAACAGGGTCTATCAAATGTCGGTGTCTGTTTACGAGGATTATAAATACGACCAGCAAACGCGGGAGCGTATTCCAACGGCGTGGTATGTCACCTGGGATGTGACGATTAACACGCCAAGGCGAGGCTATGGAAAAGTCATTGCCGGACAAAGGCAGAAACGCTATACGGACAAAGACGCCGCCCTGAAATATATCGAAGGCCGCAAAAAAGCCTATGCGCACCTGTTTACAGAGATTTCCCCGCCCTTACCGCAGGAATACGCAGATAGTTTCAAAGTACACGGCGTACTGCTCCCAGGCTATACCATCGAGGGGCAGGAACCGATCCCCACCAACCGCACCGCCATTGAGGTTTTGAATGAACTCTCAGGCGGTGCTTTTGCATTACAGGATAAAAAGCCGTCCGTGCTGGGAAAGCTGGCGGCAAGCAAGGAAGATATGAAAAAAGCTCCGTCAGCCGGAGCCAAGAAAAAGGAGGAACCTGCACTATGAAAGTTTTAATGGTCGAGCCCGGCAAGGCGCCGTATGAAACAGAGATCGAGGGCGGTTTGGAATCGCTGCAAAAGGCTGTCGGTGGCAGCATTCAGGCTGTTTATCCGTATGACGATCCGGTCGCCCTGATCTGCAACGAGGAAGGCAAGCTCATGGGGCTGCCCTTAAACCGCTCGCTTACCGATGACAACGGAGAAATCTACGACATCATCGCCGGCAACTTTATCCTTACGGGACTTACGGAGGATAACTTCGGGGATCTTTCGCCGGAGCTTATGGAGAAATTCAGTGAACAGTTCAAACACCCGGAAGAATTCGTCCGTATCGCCGGGAAGATCCTCGGCGTCAAGCAGCCTGTTCCCGGAGAAAGCGAGCCGAAGAAAACTCATACGGGGCCGGAGCTATGATGCAGCTTGCCATTCAGGAGCCGTATATGCTCATGGTCCAGCCGGACGATTTCTTTATCAGCCCCCGGAGACTGGACGAAAACTTTGGCACAATGATCTGCTTTCACCGGCGCTATGATCTGGGCGATGAGCATAACTATGGCGACAACGAAGATTTTCTGAAAGACCTGTATCTCAAAACGGTTTGGAACGACGAAAAAGGCGAGGAAAAATACGACCGGCTGCTTGACCGCCTCTCTAAGCAACCGGACACGCCTTTCGGATCAAGGGAGTATGCCTGTGCTGTCAATCAGGCGCTTATGGCGGAGATTGAAAAAGAACATATCGTGCTGCCCCTCTATCTCTACGATCACAGCGCCCTTGCCATGAGTACGGACAGCTTTATCGGTCGCGCTGTCCATGCGGAATGGGACAGCGGTCAGGTCGGATGGATCTATGTATCCAAAGCGGATATACGGGCGGAATATCAGGTTGACCGCATCACCCCTTCTGTCAGGGAGCAGGCGGAAAACCGGCTGAAAGATGAAGTCAGGATATATGACGCCTACTTACGCGGCGAGTGCTACGGCTATGAGCTCTACAAAAACGGCGAGCTCACCGATAGCTGCTGGGGCTTTATCGGCAGCTTTGATGAGGCCATAAAAGACATCGCCGAATACCTGCCCGACGAGTGCAAGGGCATGACCGAAAAGCTCGCGGAGGTAAGTGATCCTGCTTCCATGGTAAAGACCCTGCTGAAACACGCCCGGATTCAGGTCGAGCAGGCAGCAAAGGACATGGAGCGTAAGCCGCGTGAGCAGGTGCTTGGCGCAGAACTGTAACACGATCAAAAATCGGAAAGGAGGAATACTTTGCAGGAAGAACTGGAACAAAGAACCGTATCCGTCACCGTCCAGGCGGCAAAGCTGTCCGGCCGCGTTCTGAAAGCGGCGATTGCCGCTGCGCTCCGCAAGATGGAGCAGGAACGCAACACACCGAAGGTCGGACGCAACACCATGAAACGCCTTGCCGGTCGGGACGGCGGAATGAATACGATTGAGGTGTCCGGGCGTATCCGCTCTTTTGAAAGATACGCAAGGAAACACCAGGTACGTTATCACATTGAAAAGGAAGTCGGTGTTGATCCACCCCGCTGGACCGTATATTTCAAAGCAAATCAGGCGGACGCTCTGACGGCGGCATTTAAGGAATACACCAAAAAGGATCTGTCCCGTGAGAGTCGTCCGTCCATGCTGGCGAAGCTCCATAAATTCAAGGAGCTGGCACAGGCGCTCGGAAAGGACCGCGTAAAAAACAAGGAACACGGAGGGCCGGAACGATGAAGGTAAGCGATATACTGAAAAAGTATGTGTTGCCTAATCTACCGTATCTGATGTTCCTTTGGGTATTTGCCAAGCTGGGCGAGACCGTAAGACTTGCCCCCGGCGCCGACGCTTCTATGAAAATGCTGGGGCTCTCCGAGGGCTTCTCCCTTGCTTTCGGTCACTTTCTCCCGACTGCTGGGATTGACCTTCTGATCGGTCTTTGCGGTATGGCGGCGGTTCGACTTGCGGTATATATCAAAGGCAAGGACGCCAAAAAGTACCGAAAAAATGTGGAATACGGAAGCGCCCGCTGGGGCACCAAAACTGATATTGCCCCCTTTATGGACCCAAAGCCGGAGAATAACATCATTCTTACGCAGTCCGAAGGGCTTATGATGTCCGGCAGACCAAAGAACCCGGCCAATGCCAGAAACAAAAACGTGCTGGTCGTTGGTGGTTCCGGCAGCGGCAAAACGAGATTTTTCATCAAGCCGAACCTTATGCAGATGCACAGTAGCTATGTTGTAACAGACCCAAAGGGTACGGTGCTGGTGGAATGCGGAAAGCTCCTGCAAAGAGGCGCGCCGAAGCTGGATAAGGACGGAAAACCGGTGCGGGACAAGCGCGGGAAGATCGTCTATGAGCCGTATAAGATTCGGGTGTTCAATACGATCAATTTCTCTAAATCCATGCACTTCAATCCCTTTGCCTATATCCATGATGAAAAGGATATTTTGAAAATCGTCACCACGCTTATCGCCAACACCAAGGGCGAAGGCAAGGCCGGTGACGATTTCTGGGTCAAGGCGGAAACGCTGCTTTACACGGCGCTGATCGGCTACATCTACTACGAGGCCCCGACAAACGAACAGAACTTTGCCACGCTGGTAGAAATGCTGAACGCTATGGAAGTACGCGAGGACGACGAGAGCTTCAAAAATGGTGCGACCCTAATTGCAGTGTAAAACTCCCGTAGTAGGGTGACACCACTGCAAACCTGATAAGAGGTGCTAAGGAGGTGAAAAGCGGCACACTCTTGTAGGTAATTGATATGACTGGAGGCGGCATGGAAGCCAAATATTCCATGTATCCGACCTCGACTAATACTCCTGCCGGCTGTCTGGTAACAGGCAGTCGCGAAGCATAGGTGAAGGCGGGGACACTGCTGGTGACAGCACACCCCGGGTTCCACTGCATATGGATTCAACATTCCGCATTTGCTAAAGCTTCGTTATGAACCCTATCCTGCTCTGCTGTGCAGAGAGGACGGAATAATAAATCTACCTCACGTGATTTCGTTTTGTCACTATGGGGGATGGCGTTATGGCCGCCATAGAATACGTGTAAAACGTATCGGGGAGACCCAGGTTTACGGAGCAGAGGAAGTCCTAAGTGCAGTATTAAGGCAGTCATATTGATAAGGGCGAACTGCCCGACGTTTAGGAATAGCCGGGGACGGCCCGCACTGAAAGGGTAAGGCCAGAAAGGTTATGAACGGGTAGTCAGCGGGGCCATAGTAGCGTAGATACCCTGTCAAGAAACAGGGGGTAGCGAAGGGCCTTAGTCTTGCTTTGAATAATAAAACAATATTTCCGATTCGCCTGATTAGACGCAAGAGACTATTCGTTACGGAAATGAGGCGACAACCTATGAAGAACCAAAGAAAAGTAATTGAGTACCAATAACATCTATTTTGTGGACATGGAAAAGCGGTTTGAAGATTTCCAGAATAACAGAATTGACCTACGGGCACTCCACGTCATGGTTTATGACACTGATAACGTAGCCCTTGCACTGCGTCAATTAAGCAAAAGTCCGGGAAGAATGGCACTGGGGCCGGATAAAACAAACATCAAAACTCTGGAACCCTACTCTATTCAGGAACTTGCGGAGATTGTGAAAGACCGTCTGACAAACAAAAGAATGGATTATGTACGGAGAACGTACATACCGAAAAGCAATGGGAAGAAGCGGCCTCTTGGGATTTGCTCCATTTGGGATAAGCTGGTTGAAAAATGTATTCAACTGGTGGTGGAACCCTATTGTGAAACAAAATTTGTAGAGAGTTCATTCGGATTCCGGAAACAGGTCAGCACTCACAATGCGCTGGCAAAGGTGAAAAGCCAATGTCAGACAATGCCCTATGTCCTGTCCGTGGATATGAAAGATTTCTTCGGAACCATAGACCCGGATATAGCATACCGGGAACTGTGGCATATCGGGATAAAAGACCAGATAATCCTCAACTATATCTACCGTTTCATTAAAAAGGGATACTATGAGGATTCCTGTAAAGTGGAGAATCCGAAAGGCTCTCCACAAGGTTCGATTTTGGGGCCGTTAATCAGTAATGTATATCTACATCGATTTGATGTATGGCTCCGTGACCAGGGTGATTGCTGGCATGACAGAAGCGTTGCAAAGTTTCACAACTATGCGAACAAGCGACGCAACCTCGCACTCACAAATCTAAAAGTTGGGATTCATGTGAGGTATGCTGATGACATTCTGGTATTGTGCAAGGATTATGAGGACGCTGTGAAATTCAAATACAGTGTTACGAATTACCTGACACGGAACATGAAGCTGGAAATCAACGAGGATAAGACAAAAATATATGACCTTACCCGGGAAAAGATGAAGTATCTGGGATATGACTTCTATGCCTATAAAAAGCAGACGAAGAACCCACAGCAAAAGGGGAAGCTGATGGTGACAAATGAGCTTCCAAAAAGCAAAGAGGACGTGATTGTTAAGAAATGCAGGGAACTGCTACATGACATCAGGCGCAATCCGTCATTTGAAACAATACACGCATGGAATGCCTATGTGGTGGGAGTCCACAACTACTATAAAGGCATGTCTCTGTTTTGTTTGAGCTTTAGAAAAATAGGTTGGCGAATCAAAGAATTGTTTTATCACACAATGAGCAGAGATGTTAAATTCATAAAAGACCAAGCTTACAAGGATAACTTTCAGGGCGGAGAATACCGCTCATGGGGAAAGCGTGGCTATTACTGCTTCCATCAGTTCCCGGTCATTGAGATTCAATGGGCCAGTTGGGACAATAAACTGATAGCTGCAGAAAAGGGCAAGGTAATCCGTAAAAATCCTTATGCCTACGGCGAAAAGAAGCACAATCCCGGTGTATCAATGAAGGATATCAGCTACTTAGTCAACACTTCAAAATACATCAAAAACAGCCGGTTAGCCATGTTCAGAATCAGTAAATACAGTTCCATGAAAGGTGTCAGCTATCTGTCGGGAAATTTTGTCCCCGTAGACGAATACCACTGCCACCATATCAAACCACTTAGCAAAGGCGGAACAAATGATTTTGAAAACCTCTGTGTGCTTTCAGAAATGGAACATACGATACTGCACAGCAGTACCCCGGAGCGGCTTTATTCCATTTTTCCCAGAAAGATACGGAGAATAAAAGCACTTATTGATTCCTTGCAAAGAGATTGATTGTGAATATGTCGTTTGCTTGTTGAGCAAGAGACCCCTTTGGAATGGGGGAATCTTCACAAAGTAAGAGGGTACGCCGGATGCGCTGAAAGGTGCCCGTCCGGTGTGGGCCGGGGGAAAAGGCCGAGACGAAAGTCAGAGCCTTACCTATCGGTATCGGTTGATCTTCTCTTTGACGCCCTGGAACAAAAGGACCCGGATCACTTTGCGCTGCGGCAGTACAAGAAATACAAGCTGGCGGCCGGCAAGACTGCGAAAAGTATCCTTATCTCCTGTGCCTCCCGCCTTGCTCCCTTTGACATTAAAGAGGTCCGGGAGATCACCATGTATGACGAGCTGGATCTGGATATGCTGGGCGACGAGCGGACGGCGCTGTTTTTGATCATGTCGGATACGGACGGCACCTTTGCTTTCCTGATCAGCCTGATCTATTCGATCCTGTTCAATCGCCTGTGCGAGCGGGCGGACGATGTGTACGGCGGGAGGCTTCCGATCCATGTGCGCTGTCTCATTGACGAGGCGGCAAACATCGGCCAAATCCCGAACCTGGAACGCCTGATGGCTACGATCCGGTCAAGAGAAATCTCTGCTTGTCTGGTATTGCAGGCACAAAGCCAGCTCAAAGCCTTGTATAAAGACAACATGGATACGATCATCGGCAACTGCGACGCCAGCCTGTTTCTGGGCGGCAAGGAAGAAACCACGCTGAAAAGCTGGAACTCCCTGCTCGGCAAGGAAACCATCGACCTGTATAACACAAGCGTCACCAAGGGCACGCAGGAAAGCCACGGGCAGAACTTTCAAAAGCTGGGCAAGGACCTCATGTCCATGGACGAGATCGCCGTGATGGACGGCGGAAAGTGTCTGCTGCAGATACGCGGCGTTAGACCGTTCCTGTCACGTAAGTATGACATTACCAAGCACCCGAACTATAAATATCTGTCCGATCACAATCCGAAAAATGCCTTTGACATCGAAAAATTCCTATCCACAAGGCTGTCTCTCCGTCCGGGCGAACCGTACCGCAGCTATGAAATCAGCCCAGAGGAATTGACAGAGAATACCGCATAAAGGAGGTCTCATTTGAGGGCACGCGATTCTCCCATGTAACTTACCGGCAGAAATGCTTCTGCTGTCGCCGCCGCTGTGTTTTGATCATCAACTCACAGCGGCGGCTTTTTGTATTTTACGGCCTTTTTGACCGCATCAAAAAACTAAAACTTAACTACAAGGAGGAACTATATGGCTTTTTTTACAAGTGCTATTGATACCCTGAAGATCCTTGTGATCGCGCTGGGTGCAGGTCTCGGCGCCTGGGGCGTCATCAATCTTCTGGAGGGCTATGGCAATGACAATCCAGGAGCCAAGAGCCAGGGCATGAAACAGCTCATGGCCGGCGGCGGTATTGCGTTGGTGGGCGCCACGCTGATCCCGCTTCTTGCAAACCTTTTTGGGTAATCCCTTATGGGCAGTCTGTTTGACTGGATAACAGACTGGATCAAAGAGGGCATGATCGAGGCGATCACAGGACAGTACACAAGCATATTTGAGTCCGTAAACAATCAGGTGACGGACGTTGCGGCGCAGGTGGGTCAGACCCCGCAGGGCTGGAACGGGGGCGTATTCAACATGATACGCTCTCTGTCCGATAATGTTGTCGTTCCCATCGCGGGGATGATCCTGACCTTTGTACTGGTTTACGAGCTGATCCAGATGATATTGGAAAAGAACAACATGCACGACTTCGACACCTTCAATATCTTCAAATGGATCTTCAAGACCTTTGTCGCGACCTACCTTCTCACCAACTGCTTTACCATCGTCATGGCGGTCTTTGATCTGGCGCAAAATGTGGTATCCCGCAGCGCCGGGATCATAAACGGCAGTCTGAATGTGAACGCGGCTCTTGCCGACCTGCAAACCCAGCTTGAAGCAATGGGCGTGTGGGAACTGATCGGCCTGTGGCTTGAAACCAACATCATTCACCTGTGTATGTGGATACTGTCTATCGTGATTTTTGTCATTGTGTACGGCCGCATGATTGAAATATATCTGACGGTCAGCCTTGCGCCCATACCTTTTTCAACAATGGCAAACCGGGAGTGGGGGCAGATGGGTCAAAACTATCTGCGCTCCCTCTTTGCCCTGGGCTTTCAGGGATTTCTTATCCTGGTCTGCATTGCGATCTACGCGGTGCTGGTCCAGGCGATCCCTTCGTCCGGGAGCATACACGGCGCCATTTGGGGCACGGCGGGATATACCGTCCTGCTTGCCTTTGCCCTGTTTAAGACAGGCTCGTTATCCAAGAGTATCTTCAATGCGCACTGATGCGCAGACAACTACCAAACACACATTTTTAAGGAGGATTTCTATCTATGAGTAAAACCAATGAAACTATGCAGCCCGAAGCCGTGGAGACCGGTACTCTGAAACTGGATGTTACCGTGCGCCCTATTGCGCCGAAAGAGAATCTGATCGGCTTTGCCAATGTCACCTTCAATGACAGCTTTGTCGTCGAAGGCTTCCGTATCTGCACCGGCGACAAGGGAATCTACATCAACATGCCGTCTGCAAAGGACAGCCAGGGCAACTGGCGCGACACCTTCAAGCTGATCACGGCGGAGGCGCGCCGTCAGCTCACCGAGGCCATCGCAGAGGGTTACGGGATCGCTATGGAGAAGATGCAGGCGACCCTTGACGCTTCCAGAAACGCGACAGAGAAGCCGTCCCTCACCGGTGCGCTGAAAGAAAACGCCGAAAAGGTCAAGGCGCAGCCTGCTAAGTCTGCCGGAAAGAACGAGCAGTCTCTTTAATGGCGGCTGAAAAGAAATACGGCATTATCTACGCTGACCCGCCCTGGCGCTATGAACAGCGAAGTATTCAAGGCGGTGCGGAAAAGCACTATCCCACCATGAGCTTAGAGGAAATATGCGCGCTTCCTGTCGCAGAGCTTGCAGACAAGGACTCCGCGCTTTTTCTCTGGACTACCTTTCCGAAGCTGAAAGAGTCCTTTCGGGTCATGGACGCCTGGGGCTTTACTTACCGGACGCTTGCTTTTTTGTGGCTGAAACAGAACCGCAAAGCGGATAGCTGGTTCTACGGCATGGGCTTTTGGACCCGCTCAAACGCGGAGGTCTGTCTGCTTGCGGTAAAAGGTCATCCGAAGCGGCAAAGCGCCGGTATCCATCAATTCGTGATCTCCCGGATCGAGCAGCACAGCAAGAAGCCGGATGAAGTCCGGGATAAGATTGTAAAGCTCATGGGCGATCTTCCGCGGGTGGAGCTTTTTGCAAGGCAGAAGGCTCCCGGCTGGGACACCTGGGGCAACGAAGTGGACTGCGACCTTGTAATGCCGGAAAGGAGCGTGTGAATGGAACAGGAAGCAAAACTTCTTTTATTTAAGCGTTTGGACGAGTGTTTGAAATCGCATACGAGAAATATGTTTTTGAGCAATGCACAGCCGGATATGAAGGACATCTACGAGCTGCAGCAGCTTGCGGAGCTTCATTACCACCTAAAGGTTTCGCACCCTTTTACCCCGGCCGAGGTGGAGGCGCTTCTGTCTTTCAAAGACCCGCTGAACGTGGCGCGCTGGTGCTGGGAGGAAAACACCCATGCACACAGCTTTCCGATCTGTGAGCTTTTGCAGACGATAGGTGCGGATAAACGCTTTGAGAAAGAACCGTCCGAGAGCCGGGAACAGAACAAGCGTCAGGAACTGATCGCCCTTCTGGGGCAAAACCTGTATGCGTATCAGGAAAAAATGCAGGGCTGGAGCCGGGCGGAACTGATCGACAAGTGCGAGGAAATCGCTGCTACCATGGCTGCTTATAAATTCATGGCAGAGGACTACCATCCTACGGAGGAAGAAATCGACTATCTGCTTCGCTATGACAATCCGCTGGAGCTGCTTTGCAGCTATTGGCCGGAGTGCTCTCTTTACGGAGAGGATGTTATAGAAACGCTCATGGACGATATAAGCACCCCGCCGGAGGAACGCCGGGAGCAGCCGGCATCCTTGCGCGAGCGTTTGCAACAGGCGGCGCATGAAGTCAAAGACCGCCCGGCACCGGACAAGCCGGATCGCGGCGGCGAAGCGCGCTGACAGAACACAAGGCTATACGAAACGGAGGTGATCTATCCATGCCTTATGTACCGGTTCCCAAGGACTTGACGAAGGTCAAGACCAAGGTGGCTTTTAATTTAACCAAGAGGCAGCTTATATGCTTTTCCATTGCGGGTGTCGTCGGCGTGCCGGTGTACTTCTTTTCGAGGGGCACCATCGGCAATTCCGCGGCGGCGCTCATTATGATCGGGCTGATGATGCCCTTTTTCTTTTTCGCCATGTATGAACGTGACGGACAGCCGGCGGAAAAGATACTGAAAAACAGGCTCCGCTTTATGCTGTGGCCGAAAGAGCGGCCATATAAGACGGAGAACATCTATCACACATCAAATGTAAAGGAGGTATCCAGTATTGGCAAAAACCAGGCAGCAGGAGGCGCAGGAAAAACGGCTGCAAAGAAACATCAAGCAGTCAAAAAAACTCCGCGCCGAAACGCGAAAAAGAGGTCGTAACGCTGCGCCGAAACGGAAAGAGCCGTCCAAGCAGGGCGGCTTTTTCGCGCGGTTCTTTGGTAATCCTCCGCAAACGGTTCAGCAGAGTATCCCCTACCGGGAAATGCACCGGGACGGGATCTGCCGGACAAGCGGGCGGACCTACACCAAGACGATCCAGTTTTTTGACATCAACTATCAGCTTGCGCAGGCCGAGGACAAGGCGCAGATTTTTGAAAGCTACTGCGACTTTCTCAACTACTTTGATTCTTCGATCCATGTGCAGCTTACCTTTATCAACCAGCGGGCCAACATGCAGGACTTTGAGAAAAGTATCAATATCCCGGCAAAGGGCGACGAGTACGACGATATACGGACCGAGTACGGCGACATGCTCAAAGGTCAGCTCCAAAAGGGAAACAATGGCCTTGTAAAGCGCAAGTACATCACCTTCGGGATCAAGGCGGACGACCTGCGGACGGCAAAGCTCAGGCTGGAGCGTATCGAGGCGGATATTCTGTCCAACTTCAAGACGCTTGGCGTACAGGCTCATGCTCTGGACGGCAAGGAACGGCTGGAGCTTTTACACAGTCAGCTTCACCCGGACGGTCAGGAAAAGCTGCGCTTTGAGTGGAGCGACCTGCCGAAAACGGGCCTTTCCACCAAAGACTTTATCGCACCTTCGGGTTTTTCGCTTTCAGGCGACGGAACGAGCTTCAAGGTGGGCGATCAGTTCGGGACGGTTTCTTTTTTGCAGATTCTTGCCCCGGAGCTTACCGACAAGCTCCTTGCGGAGTTTTTGGACTTAAACGACGCCGTGACGATCAACCTGCATATCAAATCTATCGACCAGGCGCAGGCGATCAAGAATGTCAAGCACAAAATGTCTGACCTTCAGAAAATGACCATCGAAGAACAGAAGAAAGCGGTCCGTGCCGGTTACGATATGGACATTATTCCCACCGACCTTGCTACCTACGGTGAGGACGCCAAGAACCTTCTGCAAGACCTGCAAAGCAGGAATGAGCGAATGTTTTTGGTTACGGTGATCGTAACGAATATCGCGGCAAAGAAGCAGACCCTTTCCAATGACATCTTCGCGGCGTCCGGCAGCGCGCAGACCTACAACTGCGTATTAAAGCGTCTGGATTTTCAGCAGGAGCAGGGCTTCATGTCCTCCCTTGCCCTGGGCGTCAATCAGATCGAGATCGAGCGAGGGCTTACCACAAGCAGCACGGCCATCTTTGTGCCGTTTACGACCTGCGAGCTGTTCCAGGAGGGCGAGGCTTTGTATTACGGTCTCAACGCCCTTTCCAACAACCTGATCATGGCGAACCGAAAGACGCTGAAAAACCCCAACGGCCTGTTTCTCGGAACACCCGGCTCCGGCAAATCGTTCTCTGCCAAGCGCGAGATCGTCAACGTGTTTCTTCTGACGGACGACGACATTATCATAGCCGACCCGGAAAACGAGTACGGGCTGCTGGTGGAACGCTTTGGAGACAAGGGACAGATCATTGATATTTCCCCGAACTCCACCAACTATATCAATCCGATGGACATCAACCTGGATTACAGCGACGACGAGAACCCGATCACCTTGAAAAGTGATTTTGTTCTGTCGCTCTGCGACCTGATCATCGGCGGGAAAGAGGGCCTTTCCCCTGTGGAAAAGACCATCATCGACCGCTGTACAAGGATTGTCTATCGTGACTACCTGCAAGACCCGAAGCCGGAGAATATGCCGATCCTGGGCGATCTGTACGACCTTCTTCGGAAGCAGACGGAGCCGGAAGCGCAGACCATCGCGACCGCCCTTGAAATCTATGTCAACGGCAGCCTGAACGTGTTCAACCATCGTTCCAATATCAAGATGGACAATCACAGGGTACTTTGCTTTCAGTTAAAGTCTCTCGGCAAGGCGCTGAAAGAAATCGGGCTTTTGATCATGCAGGACTGCGTATGGAACCGTGTTACGGCCAACCGCTCCAAGCATAAGACGACCTGGTTCTATATCGACGAATTCCACTTGCTCTTAAAGGGCCAGACCGGAGCATTTTCGGTGGAGATCTGGAAACGCTTCCGTAAATGGGGCGGGATTCCAAGTGGGCTCACGCAGAACGTCAAGGATCTTCTTGCCTCGCGGGAGATCGAGAACATCTTTGAAAACAGCGATTTTATTTACATGCTGAATCAGGCCCAGGGCGACCGGCAGATCCTTGCCAAGCAGCTCGGTATCTCTCCGCACCAGCTCTCCTATGTAACGCACTCAGGACCGGGCGAAGGTCTGCTTTTCTTCGGCAACGTCATTATCCCGTTTGTGGATCACTTCCCGAAGGACAGTTCCCTTTACCGCATTATGACGACGCGCCCGGATGAAGTCGCCAAAAACGGAGAATAAACGGCAGTAACACAAAGAAACGGAGGTGATGATTATCGCACGTGATATGGACTTTTCAAAGCCGAAAGGCAAAGCGCGGGATGCTCCCACAAGGGGGCGTCTTTCTGCAAACAGCCGGGAGTTTGATCTTCGGGAGGCGAAGGCGGGCTCTGTCTCGGCGGATGAGCTTTTACGCCGCAGGCAGCAGGAACGTGTTCGGGAGAAAACCGCCGAAAAAACGCCGGAAGCTGATCCGGAAAACTTGCGGGAGCAGGCGCCGGAAACAGAAAAACGGCATACGCTTCACCAACACGGAAACAGGTATCAGCAGCGTTTTCAGGAGGCGGCAAAGGCCGAAGAACAAGCGCCTTCTGCCCCGGAGGAAATAAAAAAGCCGTCCAAGCTGACCTTTGACGCGGACGAGCTTCCCTTGCAGGATCAGCCGGACCGGAAACTGACAAAGGCAAGGTCAAAAGTGGACCGTGCGGCGGAGAAGCTGGAAAAAGCGGAAAAGCGTCTGCCTTCCTATCGGAAGCTGCGTATGGAGACTTCTTCCGACCCGGAAACGGGCAAGAAGAAAACGCGCCTGAAATTTGAACAGGAAGCAAAGCCCCAAAGCGCGCATGTCAAAGGCCCCGCCGTTTTGCGTCCCGTAAAGGGCGCGGCCGGTATGGCAGGCATAGAGCTTCATAAAAAAATATATGAGGCGGAGCATGAAAACATCGGGATCAAGGCTGCGCACCGCACCGAGCTTGTGGGCGAGGCAGGCGCGCGCACGGCGTACCGGCTCCATAAGACCGCGCCGTATCGAAAGGTGGCGAGGCTGCAAAAGAGGGCTGCGCGCACAGAGGCAAAGGCGGCCTATACCAAGCTGCTGCACGACCACCCGGATCTGAAAAAGAAAACGCTTGCGAAGCTGTGGTACAAGAAAAAGCTGCAAAGGCAGTATGCCAAAGCCCTGCGGGAAGCACAGAAAAAGGGCAAGCGCGCAAAGAAAACCGCCGTCACGACGGAAAAGATCGCCGCCCGTGTGGTGGAATCGGTCAAGCGCCACCCTATCGTCTGGGCAATCGTCGGGCTTATCTTGCTCCTTATCCTGATTGTTGCCTCCGTATTTTCCTCTTTTTCTTCCTTGGGAAGCGGCGGCGCCGGGATCATTACTGCGACAAGCTATCTCGCGGAGGATCAGACTATCAGCAACGCGGACCTGCTCTATACCGAATGGGAAACCGGTCTGCAGATGCAGGTGAACCGTGTGGAGACGGATCGACCGGGCTATGACGAGTACCGCTATCAGATCGACGCCATCGAGCACGATCCGTATGTGCTGATGGGGTACCTCACTTCCGTTTACCGAGACTTTTCAGCGTCCCAGGCGGAAACGGCGCTCAGGCAGCTATTTAACAGCCAGTACAGCCTTACCTTTACGGAGGAAACGGAGATCCGCACACGGACGGAAACCGAGATCGACCCGGAAACCGGAGAGGAAACCGAGGTCGAGGTGGAATACGAATGGCATATCCTGAATGTTCAGCTTTCGGCCGTTCCGATGGAAAACCTGGTGGTATCCCGCATGAGCAGCGAGCAAAAGGAAATCTGCGAGCTTCTTCTTATGACAAAGGGCAACCGCCAGTATGTAAAGAACGTGTTCGGCACGAACTGGCTGCCTTATGTGACGAGCTATTACGGCTACCGGATGCACCCAATCAGTGGGCAGAAAAACTATCATACCGGCGTGGACATCGGAATGCCCCAGGGCACGGATATTTTAGCCGGGCATGACGGCACGGTCAGTCTTGCGGGCGAAGCCGGAGGCTACGGCTTATGCGTCGTGCTGGACGGCGAAACAAACGGCGGAAGTGCCCTTACGACCAAGTACGGCCATTGCTCACAGCTTCTTGTAAGTGCGGGCCAGACCGTCAAGGCCGGGGACGTGATCGCAAAGGTCGGAAGCACCGGAAACTCTACAGGACCGCACCTTCATCTGGAAGTTCTGCTGGACGGCGAATATCTCAATCCGCTTTATTTCGCGGATACGGGAGATTTCAGCGAACGGCATTTGCCGGAGGCGTCCCAGGTGGGCGGAGGCGGAAACTATCTCCATTACACCGTACCTCCGGAAGCTCTTTCGGATGCAAGGTTTGCGGCCATGCTCACAGAAGCGGAAAAGTATCTCGGCTACCCTTACGTGTGGGGCGGATCGAGCCCGTCCACGTCCTTTGACTGCTCAGGGTATGTATCGTGGGTAGTCAATCACAGCGGATGGGACTTTGGCCGGCTTACGGCTGACGGACTTTTACACAAGTGTACGCCGGTCACGGCGGCGGACGCAAAACCCGGCGACCTGATCTTCTTCCAGGGCACCTACAACACCAGCGGCGCAAGCCACGTGGGGATCTATGTGGGCGACGGCATGATGATCCATTGCGGCAACCCCATTTCTTACGCAAGTATCAACACCAACTATTGGCAGAGCCATTTCTATACCTTTGGCCGACTGCCGTAACACCAACAGATTGGAGGTAATCTATTGAATCCCAGAATAGAAAAGCTGGAACGAGAAATCGAAAAAACAAAGACCAAGATTGCGGACCTGCAGGTCAAGCTCCGCGACATGGAAAAGCAGAAAACGGAGCTTGAAAACACCGATTACGTGGCGATTGCAAGGAGCTTCCAGATGACCCCGGCTGAGCTCTCCGAGTTCTTGCAGTCGCGGCTTTCCGGGTCGCATACCTTGCCTGTTGCGCAGAAACCGGAGGAATCTTATGAGGAATAAAATAACCATTACGCTTCTGGCGCTCGTGCTCTGTGCGAGCGCCTTCGTTTTCCCTCTTTCCGCTTACGCAGCGGGAGGAAACGACACCACGCCGCCGACACTTGAAATAAAGAAGGATGGCGACAAGCTCTCCGTCGCAGCAAGCGACGATATATCCGGTGTGGAGGCGGTCTATATCGACGAAAACCGGATCAACTCTCTTGCAAATGGCAAGGCGACGGTCATTTTGAAGGACTACGCGGGGACGGAGAAAAAGATCAGCGTCTATGCGGTGGACTATGCAGGAAACCGCTCGGAGGTAAAGACGCTGGACAATCCCTATTACAAAGAGCCTGTGGCTGCCCAGACTCCGGCTGCCATGCAAAGCGCCTCGTCTCCTGTGACGACCACCCAGCAACCGGCAGCGCAGAGCAGTCCTGGCGCTGCAAGCCGCTCTCAGGCAACTTCTCAGCCTCAGACAGCGCAGCCGACACAGACGCCGCAGGCTCAGGAGCCGGAAGAAACAGAGAGTACAAGCGTGTCTTCCATTCCCGAAGGAGCCTTTACCCCGGAGGGAACCGGAACGGTGCTGGACCGCGCCACGGGTGCTGAGGGCGACAAGCAGTTCTATACCATCACCACCGACGCCGGAAACGTCTTTTACCTGATCGTGGACGGTAAGCGCGACAGCAACAACGTGTATTTTCTAAACGGCGTCACCGAAGCGGACCTGATGGCGCTTGCGGAAAAGGACGACAATGTTTCGATCAGCAGCGTCCCGCCGGTGGAGACCTGCATTTGCACGGATAAATGCGAGGCGGGTCATGTCAACACCGACTGCCCGGTCTGCAAAAACGATCTGACAAAGTGTACGGGAAAAGCTACGGCACAGCCTACGGAAGAACCAAAAGAACCGGAGCCGGAAAAAAGCGGCAGCGCGGGCACGATCATCTTCTTGGTGATCGCAGTGATCGCCGTTGCGGGCATCGGCTACTATGTCAAGATCGTGCGCCCGAAAAAGCAGGCAGCCTTCGACGATGACGACGGCTTTGAGGAAGAAGGCTACGGCGAAGACTTCGGCGATTATGACAGAGAAATCTACCTGCCGGAGGATGACACCTACAGCGACGGGGACGGTGAATAAGCCGTCCTTTTGAAATGATAAGGAGGAAAATCTATCGTGAAAACAAAACACCATTCCCGCCGCGGGCTTTCAAGGCTTGTGGCGATCCTGCTCTGCGCGCTTTGCGTGATCGGGCTCTTTCCCATGTCGGCCTTTGCTCTGGAACCCGGCACGAAGGCAAGCTCCTGGATGGGCGATCAGTATCTTGCTTCTGACGGCGATACTTACTACCATCCCGCACCCTGGTACAGCATGACCTACCATGAGGACGGCTCCACCTCGTATGTGACCCACGGCGGCGGAAGTCCGTACAATCACTACATACTGACAGATTCATCCGGCGTGACCCATACCGTTTACTGTATCGAAAGCGGCATTGACTATGGCGCTTCGGATAACGCCTATACCGCGGCAAGCGGCAAGGACAGCAACTACTTCAAACGCATTCCTGCCGCCGCGCAGCGAGGGATCGAGCTTGCCGCCCTTTACGGCTGGCAGCCCGGCGCCTCTCTCCCGATTTCCGGAATCAACGCGGACGACTGGAAGATGGCGACCCAGGTCATTATCTGGGAATACCAGCAGCAGCTTCGCACAGGCCCAGGAGGACGGCAGAACAACGGAAGCGTCTATGCTGATCAGTTCTACAATGTAGTAAAAGGCCGTCCGGCGGAAAAGGCTTACAACTACATCCTGCAGAAGATCGCAAGCCATACCGTGATCCCGTCCTTTGCCGCCGCGTCTTCTGAAAACGCCCCTGTTCTGGAGCTCAAATGGGACAGCGGCGCAAAAATCTATACGCTGACCGTAACGGATACCAACGCCCTGAACATCGACCTTGAAAGGCTGTCTGGCAGCGGCGTATCTGTTACCAGAAACGGAAACAGCTATACCTTCACCAGCAAGAACATGATTATGGCCCCCGTGACCTTCACTTTCCGAAAGAATGTAAAGATTGCGGATCAAATGCTCATTTGGGGAAGGCCCGGCTATCAGACCATGATGACCGGGGCGTCTGACCCTGTGACCTTCTCTGTCAAGGTCAAGACCGAAACCTACGGCACGGCAAAGATCGTAAAGACCAGTGAGGACGGTATCGTTTCAGGTATCTCTTTCAACATCAAAGGAAGCGGCGTCGATCAGACGGTAAAGACCGACAACAGCGGCACGATCAGCCAGCAACTTCTTCCGGGCACCTATACCGTGACCGAGCTTCCAAGCGAACGCTATGTAGCGCAAAAGCCTCAGACCGTCACCATTGAGAGCGGCCAGACCGCCACGGTCCATTTCAGCAATATTTTGAAGAAGTTCCGTGTAAAGGGATATAAGGTTGACGCGGAAACGGGCGACACCCAGGGAGACGCGACCCTTGGCGGCGCGGTCTATGGTCTGTTTGACGGCGACAAGCTGGTTGACACCTACACCACCGGGCCGGACGGCTCATTTGAGACCCGCTACTATGTCTGCGGCGATAACTGGACGATCAGAGAGATCGACCCCAGCACCGGCTACCTTCTCAATGATACGGTTTACCCCGTAGGAGGCTCCGCAAAGCTCTATGAGCTGGAGTTTAATACCACCGAGAACACGCTGCCGGAAACCGTTAAGAAAGGCAATATCCAGCTTGTCAAGCATGTGGATGAGCCCGATCCCGATGTAGATGCGGACGAGAACGGCGACGGCGAGACCACCGGCATGGTGGAGCGCCCGGAGGTAGGCGCAGTCTTTGAAATCTACCTGAAACGCGCCGGAAGCTACGAAAACGCAAAGGAAGCCGAACGCGACCGTATCACTACCGACGAGGACGGCTTTGCAGCTTCAAAGGCTCTGCCTTACGGCCGCTATACCGTTCATCAGGTGTCAGGCGAAGAAGGCAAGGCGCTGGTGCCGGATTTCACCGTCTTTATCTCCGAGGACGGAAAGACCTACAGCTATATCCTCAATAACACGACGATTACGGCAAGGATCAAGGTGGAAAAGCGGGACGCTGAAACCGGAAACATCATTCCGCTCCCCGGCACCGGTTTTCAGATCAAGGATCTCTCTACGGGTGAGTTTGTTAAGCAGGAGATTTATTATCCAAACCCGGAAACGCTGGATACCTTCTATGTGTCGGATGAAGGCTGGCTCATGCTCCCCGAAGTCCTGGCGTATGGAAACTACGAGCTTTACGAGGTGTCGGCGCCTTACGGTTATATGCTCTCTGGCGAAGCGATCCCGTTCACCGTTGACGGCAGCGAAACCGTCGTCACGGTAACGCAGTACAATATGCCCCAAAAAGGACAGATCTCCATCTCAAAAACCGGCGAGGTATTTTCCTCCGTGCAGGAAAACGAGGGACTTTATCAGCCGGTCTATGAGATCAAGGGGCTTCCCGGCGCGTCCTATGAACTGATTGCCGATGAGGATATTTATACCGGCGACGGTACTCTCAGAGTTGCAAAGGACACGGTCGTAGAAATGCTTACTACCGGGGAGGACGGAATCGCGGAGAGTGGGCTTCTCTATCTTGGCAAATACCGCCTGGAGGAAAAGGAAGCGCCGTATGGCTTTGTGCTGAATGAAGCGCCGGAGTATGTGGAACTCTCCTATGCAGGCGAGACTGTGGAGATCACGGAACAGCCCATCGGTCTTTATGACGAGCGTCAAAAGGCAGGGCTTGATCTGACAAAGGCAATGGAGACAGACGAGCTTTTCAAGATCGGCTCAGGCGAGGAATATAAGGATGTGAGCTTTGGCCTTTACGCTGCAGCGGACATTGTGGCAGCGGACGGAACGGTGATCCCCGAAAACGGGCTTTTGGAAGCTGTCTCTATCGTTCCGAACGAGGATGGGAACTTCGCCGCCATTTTTACAACGGATCTTCCTTTCGGCAGCTACTATATCAGAGAGCGAACCACGCATGCCGCTTATGTGCTTTCAGATACGGCCTACCCGGTGGAGTTTTCCTACGGCGGACAGGAAACGGGCGTTGTGGTGATCCACGTAAACGAAGGCAAACCCATTAAAAACGCCCTGCTGCGCGGCAAGGTAGAGGGCATTAAGTACGGCGAAGCAACAGACGACAGCGATCCCAAAGAGCTCGCCGGCGCCTTGATGGGTCTATTTGGACCGGATACGGAGAGCTTTACCAAAGACGCCGCGATCATGACCTGTGTTACGGGAGAAAAGGGAACCTTTGCTTTCGAGGATATTTCCTTCGGTCATTTCATTGTGGCGGAGATCGAGGCTCTCGCGCTTTATACCGTAAGCCCGGAAAGACATCATGTGTATATCGGCACGGACGGGCAGGTAGTCAAGATCCGCGTTGACAATACCTTGATCCGAGGAAGCGTGCAGATTACAAAGACCGAAGCTGTGGCAGAGCCTTCTGCTGTGGAAAACACAAATAAAAACACATTTATGCGCTTCCTTCCCGGTGCGGAGTTTGTGCTATATATGGACACCAACGGCAACAAGGAGCTTGACGGCGAAGATAAGCAGATCGGAAAACTCACCGAAACGGACGGCGGCCATCATACCGCTGAAAACCTGCTGGCTGGCGGCTATTTCATTCAGGAAAGCAAGGCTCCGAAAGACTATATCAAAGACGAAAAAGCCTATTACTTCTCCATTGAGACAGACGGTCAGATCGCCGTGATCGAAAACGGTGAAAAAGGGCACGGCTTTACCAATGAGGCCTTCCGGGGCAACCTGAAAATCGTCAAGGATTCCAGCGACGGCCGAAAGGACGGCTTTGCCATCGAGGTAAAGAGTGCGGACGGAAGCTACTGCGAAACCTTCACTACGCCAAAGGACGGCGTGATCGAGGTAAAAGGACTGCGCGTCGGCGTCTATACCGTAACGGAAGTAGCCAACAGAGCAAGCCGCGACTACATCATCCCGGACGCAGCGACCGTGGAGATCAAGGCGGACAAAACGGCGACGGTGCAGTTTTTCAACGAAAAGGAAAAGCCGAAGGAGCCTACACCGTCGCAGCCGACTACTCCCGGAAAGCCTGTGCCGCAGACCGGCGACGATAATTTCATTTTCCTTTGGGGCGGATTGCTGGCGGCAGCCGTGATTGGCGGCGTGGTCTTTGCTGTGATCCGTCTGAAAAAGAGTAAGGGCGGGAAGAACGCAAAAGCGGTCAATGCCGTTGTGCTTTTGTTCTGTGTGGCTCTTGCAGTGGGCAGCGGATGCAAGCTCATGCAGGAGATCGCGCAGTACAGGGACAGCGCCGCAGCCTACGATCAGCTTGCGGAGGCGGTAAAACTGCCGGAGACCAGACCCGAACCATCGGAGGGCTCAGAAACGGAGGCGGATTCGGAGATCGAAACGGAAACACCGGAACCTTTGGTTGCGCTCCCTGTGGTGGACTTCGCCGCCCTTCGTGAGACGAACGCGGACATTATTGCATGGCTCTATCAGCCGGATACGGCGATCAATTACCCGGTCATGCAGACGGACAACAACGACTACTATCTGACCCATCTTTTTGACGGGACTTACAGCAAGGTCGGCGCAGTCTTTGCGGATTATGAGAACAAGCCTGACTTTTCGGACCGCAATACCGTGATCTACGGTCATAACATGCGGGACGGCTCGATGCTTGCTTCTCTAAATGCGTATAAGGATCAGCTATATTTCGGCGAACACCCGGAGCTTTACCTTATCACACCGGAGGCCGGCTATATCGTGGAGATCTTCTCCGCTTTTTCTGCTGGCCCTTCGGAATCCGGCAGCGACACGTCACCCTGGCGTCTTGATTTTCGGGATGACGGCGCGTACAGCTCCTGGATCTCCGCTATGGTGGAGCGCTCTGTTATTGAGACCGGAACCGCCGTTACCGGAAGCGATAAGGTGCTGACCCTATCCACCTGCGCGCCTGGCGGTGAAACACGTTTTGTCGTAATGGGAAAGCTCACAAGGGTAAACAACTGAACAACAGCCATGGACGCGGGAGTAAAAAAGCTCCCGCGTCCTGCATTTACGGAGGAAAATCTATGGTAAATATCTTAATTCCCGTCAAGGGATATGTGCATTTATACCGGTCGCTTCTTCGCTTTTATGACATGCCGGAAAACGAGATCAAGGAAATGCTCTATCTTCTGAACACGGCAAACGTGGACTGCTACGGCTACTATCATCCGGAAAGGCGTCTTATTGAGAGCGGACCGGTTACATTCTCCCTGTGGCTTGACAACATGGACTGCCGCCCTTACCGGACGGAAGTGCAGCTTCATAAGGCGCTCATGTTCTTAAAGCGCAGCGTGGAACGCGATATGATCATCACCGCCCAGCGGGAGGCTTTGCAGACGCTTCGCTGTATCATTTCCAATATCGAGTACCGCTTTTATAAGGCATACAGCATGGAGATCGAGGACAAGCGCACGGTTTATGAAGCCTGTGCCTATCACCTGATCCCGAAAGAGGACGAGCCAAGCGTGTGCATGATGCACGACTGGATCTATCTGCCGAGCGCGTAAAGGAGATTTTATGACAAACAACGAACTGAATACCATCTTTGACGAACAGGTCAAACGCTGCGAAGCCGTTCTGCTTCACAAGGGCAAGGAATACGCCCCTGATGAAACGGACCGGCTTTCTTCTTTTAAGGCGGCTGCGGCGCTGCTTCATTGCACGCAGCCGGAAGCTCTTTGCGGAATGCTGGCAAAGCATATCGTGTCTGTTTACGACATGTGCCTTACCGGTTCTGAGCATTACGGTATGGACGCCTGGGACGAGAAGATCACCGACAGCATTAACTATCTCATTCTACTGAAAGCAATCGTAAAGGAGGAACAAAGCCATAGACAAAATTGAAGTTAAAATACTGAACTGTTCGGCCGTGAAGGAAGCTGAACAAAACATGGTCTTTGCGGCCAGGCTTACGCAGCGCGGCCACGAGATCAGGAGCATGGACGACCTGATGGTCCTATATGAAAAGTCGTTCAGCGAGGGAACGCTGAGGGCCATAAGCGGTCTGCCGCACCCCACCGTACAGAAATTCGCGGTCATTACCGTGGCGGTCGTTGGCGCGAGCAGACGCTTTCTGGCGCAGATCACCAGGCATCAAAACGAAGTGAAGTTTATGAGCGCATCGCTGCAATACAGCGACTACAGCGGTCAGGCGGAGTTTGCCATGCCCTATGAGATCATGATGGCTCCCGGCGAGCTTAAAGGCCTGTATCTTGAAAGCTGCCGGTCGGATCTGGACTGCTACGAAATGCTTTGCAAGGCAGGGATCGGGCATGACGCGGCGGGCTATGCCACACCGCAGGGATTACGGAACGTGCTTCTGATTTCCGCAACGCCCTATCAGTGGAAGCACATGATCGGACAGCGCACTTGCAGGAGAAATACAGATGAGACCCGGATCGTGCTCCTTAAAATCTGGCGGGAGCTATATGTTTTGAGCCCTTCGCTATTTGGCCTTTCACAGACCGGACCTTTCTGTCAGCGCGATAAATGTGCCGAGGGAAAAATGAGCTGCGGACAGCCGATAGAAAAAACGCTCGGCCCGGCTGAAATCCTGCAAGCTGATTATCCTGCGCTCATGGCGGGAGGCGGCCTATGAAGATCAAACTGATTGACTTTGGCGTACCCGATGGCCACCGCCCTTACCGGGCGCACGATAACGACGCCGGGGCGGATGTATATATGCCCTATGACTGCACCTTGCAGCCCGGCGAGATCGCAAAGGTTCCGCTGGGTTTCGGGATCGAGGTGCCGGACGGCTATGCGGGCTATGTGTTCCCAAGAAGCAGCATGGCGGTCAAAGGTCTTGTCTGCGAGCTGCCCCCTGTGGATTCCGGCTACCGGGGCGAGATCCACGCGATCATAAGCAACGTGAGCCGCGAGCCGCACACCATACAAAAGGATACGCGGATCGGGCAGCTTGTGATAACCCCGGTCGTGATCGCTGACTTTGTATCGGAGCGGGACAAGGAGCGTGGAACCGGCGCATTTGGCAGTACGGGCGAATAAGGAGGACCAATGAACATACTGACACATTTTCTCTGCTTTGCGGCGGGCGCCGTTTCGGGCGTCGTTCTTATGTGCCTTTTGATTACGGTAAAGCAGGAAGATGAACGATTATCTCAAATGAAATGGAGGGATGAACAGTGAAACTTGTAATTGCGGAAAAGCCCTCCGTCGCCATATCCCTGGCGGCGGTTTTGGGCGCAAAGGAAAAGAAAGACGGGTATCTGGAGGGCGGCGGTTATCTTGTGAGCTGGTGCTTCGGACACCTTCTGGAGCTGGCGCAGCCGGACGCCTACGGCGAGCAGTACGGCAAGTGGCGCTATGAGGATCTTCCGATCTTGCCGGAGAGCTGGAAATATGCTGTGCCGAAGGACAAGAAAAAGCAGCTTGATCTTCTCTGCCGGCTGATGAAGGACGAGCGCGTGAAAAACGTCGTGTGCGCTACCGACGCCGGGCGCGAGGGTGAGCTGATCTTTCGCCTGGTATATAACCACGCGAAATGTAAGAAGCCTATGGAGCGGCTTTGGATTTCCAGTATGGAGGATGAAGCGATCCGGAAGGGCTTTGCACACCTTCGCCCAGGTAAGGACTATGACCGGCTGTATGACGCTGCGCTTTGCCGCGCCGGTGCGGACTGGATCGTAGGGATCAATGCTACCCGCCTCTTTTCTGTGCTTTACGGCGCGACGCTCAATGTGGGGCGCGTCATGTCCCCGACGCTGGCGCTCCTGGTAAAACGAGAGGCAGAGATTTCGTCGTTTGAGAGCAAGCCGTTCTATGTGCCGGAGATCGCCTGCGGCGGCTTCACGGCTTCCGGCGAAAAAACAGACGACAAGACCGCTGCGGAAGCCGTTCAAAAGGCTTGTGACGGACAAAACGCAAGGGTGAAGTCTGTGGAGAAACAGACAAAGGCCATGCAGCCCCCGAAGCTCTACGACCTTACCACTTTGCAGCGAGAAGCGAACCGCTTGTATGGATACACGGCGCAGCAGACCCTTGACTACCTGCAATCGCTGTATGAAAAGAAGCTGGCGACCTATCCGAGAACCGACAGCCAGTATCTTACCGAGGATATGCGCGGTACGGCAAATGACCTTGTTACATGGCTTTGCGGCAATATGCCTTTTGGCAAGGCGCATACAGGAGAGACGGACCTGAAACGGGTGACGGATAATGCAAAGGTCACGGACCACCATGCGATCATTCCCACGATGCAGATCACAAGGACGGACCTTTCCGCTCTCCCTGCCGGAGAGCGCGACATACTGATGCTGATTGCCGCACGTCTGCTCTGCGCCACTGCGCAGGCTCACCAATTCGAGGCAGTCAAGGCAGTGCTGTTCTGTGCCGGGCACGACTTTACGGCAAAGGGCAAGACCGTTTTGGAAGCGGGCTGGAAAGAAATCGAAAGTCTTTTCAAAAGCGGCCTCAGACAGAAGGAAGAAAAAGACGACGAGGACGCGGCGCTGCCGGAACTTACCGAAGGACAGGTCTTTGAGCACGTTGCCGCTTCCGTCCGAGAGGGCAAGACTGCGCCGCCGAAACACTACACGGAGAACACCCTGCTTTCCGCTATGGAAACGGTCGGAGCCGATGAAGCACCGGACGACGCCGAGCGCAAGGGTCTGGGAACCCCGGCCACCCGCGCGGCTACACTGGAAAAACTGGTATCGACCGGCTTTGTAGAGCGAAAGAAGAAACAGCTTATTCCAACAGATAAAGGCGTCAACCTGATCACCGTGCTGCCGGAGAAGATCAAATCACCGCTGCTTACCGCAGAATGGGAATCCATGCTGAAGAAGGTGGAGCGAGGCGAGATCAGCGCGGACGCCTTCATGGACGGTATTGCCGATATGACCGACGAGCTTGTGAAAGCACACACCGAACCGGACGAGCAATTCCTGCCCCTGTTTCCGAGAAAGAAAACCGAAAGCGAAGCTGTTGGCACCTGCCCCCGCTGCGGATCAGCGGTCCGAGAAAGGCAAAAGGGCTTCTTCTGCGAGAACCGGGATTGCAGCTTTGCGCTTTGGAAAGACAACCGATTTTTCAGCGGCAAAAAGAAAACCGTTACAAAATCTATCGCTGCGGCGCTCTTAAAGGAGGACCGCGTTTTCGTATCCGGTCTCTACAGCGAAAAAACCGGCAAGATCTATGACGCGGTAGTGCTGCTGGATGATACCGGGGACAAGTATGTCAATTTCAAGCTGGAGTTTTCGGATAAGCGAGGGGGCAAGAAATGAGCCGCGGCATGTGTTTTTCTTACGGGGACTTCCACTTTATCCCTGTGCGGCAATTTGAAAAGGACGAGGGCGATTTTTTCGCCCTCTCCAAGCGTCTTGCCATTGATCCTGTTCTGGGGCTGTCAGCCGATGCAGAAAGACAAAAGCACCCGTATTCCCATAAAGAATTCTATACCGCGACCGCAGATAAGACCTGTGATATATTTCGCTGTCTGGAAAACGGAAAGCTCTATGTGCCTGGAGACCGGGAGCTATTCATCTATCACGATCCGTATCCCGGAAAGAAAGCGCTGCTTGAAATCAAAGACAGCCTTATGCTGATCGACACGGCAACGAAGGCATTTGACATACAGGAGATCGACAACCGGCGCTTCATGTACGAGCCAAAGACAGGCGTGCTGATCTTTGGTGAGCAATACTGGAAAGTCAAAGGGCTTCCGGGAAGCCATGCCGAGGATCTTGCAAAGGCCGGTATCACAGCAGGTTACGACGATTATGTCCGGGGATGGGTCGGTACCGGCAAGGAGTATCCCAAGGGTGTGGTCCATTTCGCGCCCAATGTGGACGAGAGGAATATCACCCTGCTTGACCGGGCCTTTGACACACTTGAAATGTTCCGGGAAAACGGAGCGACGGCGGAAACGGTCGTGCGGGCTTTCGGCAAACGCTGGGAGCAGCCCTTATTTGCGATCCTAAAAAGCGTGCCGGAGCCGGAGCATAAACCCTCTGTCAAGGAGCAGCTAAGGCAAAAGCCGGAACAGAACGCCCGGCCAAAACAAACACATAAATCAAAGCAAAAGGAGGCGGAAATTTGAGTATAAAGCATATCAATACAGATGACCTTCGGCGCATGAGCGACAAGGAAGGTCTTGTCATCATGGGCTGTGGAGGCGACCTTTCGGAATGGCTTGACGGGATCAACGATACGCTTGCAAAGGCGGAAATCCTGCAAAGCGGAAGCCGTTTTGAGGAAGCCAGCTCCTTTGAGTATAAAGGGCTTACCTGTATGCTTTTTCCCTTCGATGATGTGGATCTGAATATGGGAAAGCTGGCAATGTGGCGGCTCAACACCCATGAAGCCTACGGCGGCACCTGGCTTTCCGATTTTGTTCCCAACTATCTGGGCGGGTATCTGGAAGCGCAGGCTGCGGAGACGGAAAAGCCGGACTGTCCTCTGATCGGGAAGGATGGGAACGTCTTTAACCTGGTCGGCATTGCAGCCCGGACGCTGCGCCAGAGCGGGATGCCGGATCAGGCAAAGGAAATGACTTCCCGTGTGTTTTCTTCCGGCAGCTACGATGAAGCACTCTGTATCATTTCGGAGTATGTCAATATCACGGATGCAGAGAGCGCCAGAGAGCCGAAGCGGTCGGTACGGGATCAGATCAAAAATGCCAAGCTGCCGGAGGCGTCGGATAAGCCTAAACATAAAAATCAACCGGAACGGTAAAGGAGGTACCTACATGGAACAAAAGACTTATGGCGTATGGGCGGTGCGCGGCTCCGGCTCTGTCTTTGGAGCTGCACAGGCCTGGTGCAAGGAGGACGGAAAGCCCCTTGAGTTTGACTCAGAGGATGCGGCAAAAGCATACGCTGCAGAACTGAACGGCAAGGCGACCGCCAATGTCCGTTACTACGTCAAAGAAAAAGAGCCGGAACCCGGCGCAATCAGGAAAACGGAAACGGCGGCGGAGCTGGATGCGCGAGCGCATGATGATTTCACGCCCCGTGACCCGGCTGCGGAAAAGTTGAACGAGATTCCCGGCAGACAGCTCACCCCGGACGGGAAAGCTCCCATGCCCGGCAGACCGGCGCATTTGCCGGAGAACTATCTGCTGAACGCGGAGCTTCACAAGGAAGCGCAGACCGGCAATTACAATATGCTGGACGGACGCCTGGACAACTTGGCGCCCGAAAAGCCGGATCTGACAGACGGCCAGACCCATGACGAGCTTATGGAGCTGGCGCCGGAAACGCTGGCGGACGAAAAGGAATCTGTCTTGGATAAGCTGAAAGCGGAGCTCCCGGAGCATGAAGCAAGGCGTCTTGTCCCCGGCAATCCCGAAAGGGAGCGATAATATGATCCTGAATAAATTTGAGGATGCAGACATACTGGATTCGTTAAGACAGATCATGGAGCTTCATACGAAGCACTACAAAGAGGACTTCGGCCTGGACGTTAAAATCATACAGAGAATGGCTGCATCGGAAAACCCGGAGGATCGCCGCCTGGTGTGGCTGTCCAGGCCGAACGGCACCCACTGCTTGCGTGAGCGGGACGTCTATCTGCAAGACAGTCATGAAAACAAGGTCTTCTGTTTTTATCATGACCAGACAAAAGACCCGGTGCTTGCCTATGCGCTCACATTGAAAGACAGAACCGGGCCTACCGTAACGGGAGACATTTATCAGCTTGATTATCATACGGAAGTGGAGCGGGTAAAGCTCCTGACCTGCCCGATCCATAGGGCTGCGCTGACCTTTGCGGACGGCGCGGAGTTTACCGTGCCATACGAAACCTACCGGGGCTATGTCAACGAGCTTTCCGTCAAACACGGAGAACTGAAAGCAATCGGATATGAACCTGAAAGTGAGGCGGAGCTGTCTGCTATCCTGTCGCGGCAAAGGTACCGGAGATCTTTCCAGGCAAACAAGGGCGATATTGAGAAGCATATCGGTGATCTGAAAAAAACGTCGGTACGCGGGAAGCTGCAGGAAGCCAAAGAGACTGTTGCTCCGCCCTCTGAAAAGCATGTGCGCAAAGGAGAACCCTCATTATGAGAAAAGAGCCCCGATCTGTGCAGCTTCATTTCGTTGTGTCCGGGCTGGAGGCAGAGCTGATAAAGGAGCGCATGGCGGAGCTTGGGATCACAAATCTGTCTGCATACCTGCGAAAGATGGCGGTGGACGGCTATATCGTTCATCTGGATATGAGTGAGATCCGGGAACTGACGCGGCTCCTGCGCATCTGCTCCAATAACCTCAATCAGTATGCAAAGCGAGCGCACGAAAGCGGAAATGTCTATGCTGCGGATATAGACGATCTGCGTACAAGACTTGACGAGCTATGGGAAACGGCAGACGGGCTCCTGCGAGGATTTGCAAATATCCCGTAAATCTCCCTTCTGCCCCGCTGACTTTTCATTTCCGGCACGGTAGAATGTGATTGAAAGAAATATGCAAAGGAGGTCTTGGCTATATGCGTTTGATCCTTAAACTGTTATCCCTTCCGCTGATTCTGGTCACCTGGATCGTATATGCGATATGCCGGCTGTTTGTTATTGCCTCCGGCGCCGTGCTGGGGATTCTGGCCGGTCTTGTGTTCATGGCTTCTATCGTTTTATTCTTCAAGGCCGGTGTCATTGCAGGGCTGTCATGGCTGGCGATTGCGTTTCTGGTCAGTCCTTACGGTCTGCCGATGGCGACCGCCTGGCTGACGGGAAAGATCGGTGGACTGAACTATGCGCTACGGGACTTTCTCGCAAGCTGACAAACAAAATCGATTTCGAGCGGGGCGTTTCGGCGTCCCGCTCATTTCATCTATATTGATTTTTCTTTTATGATATTTTTGATTTTTGCGCAATAATACTTCTTTTTAGCGCTTATCGTGCAAAAATTAAAAAAGAAGATTAGACAGCCCTTTGATCCAAATCCTCCATCCGAATGGTTTTTCAAACGGAATTTTTAATTTTCGCACAATAGTATTGCTTTTTAGGTCTTTCTGTGCTAAAATTAAAAGTAATTGGAGGTGAGTATCCTATGAAATACTATGAGAGCATGGCAAATATGGGGTGCTTTTCCCGCTCCGAACTTAGCGAAGCCCTAAATTTGGGTGACGCCACGGTTGCTACTCTCTTACAACAATATCAGAAAAAAGGCTATATCGAACGGGTGCGGCATGACCTGTATGTCGTGATAAGTATAGAAAATAAGCAGCCTGTCTTATCCCGCTATGAGATAGGAGGCAGGATATTTGCCGATGCCTGTGTTTCACATCATAGCGCCTTTGAGGTATATGGGTATGCAAATCAGGTGTTCTACGAAGTATATGTTACGACAAACAGCCGTTTCAAGGACTTTGAATATGACGGAATAACTTATCGTCGCATGGCTCCGAAAGGAAATGTTCAAAAGGAAACTGCGCGTGGCGTCCGGGTGACCGGAATAGAACAGACTGTTATTGACAGTATCAATGCTGTCGATAAAATAGGCGGACTGGAAGAACTGCTGCGCTGCCTGTCCCTTATACCTTCCCTGAATGAAGAAAAGCTACTTCTTGCTCTTGCGGAATATAAAAATGGTTTTCTCTATCAGAAAACAGGCTTCTTACTGGAGCAGTTTCGCGCAGAGCTTAATTTGACGGGTGCTTTCTTTGAGACCTGTGAGGGCTGCATATCAAAATCTGACCGTTATCTGACAAAAGAACATACAGGCTTTGTATATCATCCGAAATGGCGGTTGATAGGTCCAAAAGATACAAACAAGATCGTAGATAAAGGAGTGAATTATCATGCTGAAATATAGCAAAGCGGAACTAAACAGGCAGGCCAAAGAGCTTGGCTTTGTCCGTGATACTTTTGAAAAGGTATGTCGCCTCGCAGACGTTCTTACCTTTATGGAGAGTGACCCGCTGCTGGCGGACAGCCTTTCCTTAAAAGGCGGCACAGCAATCAACCTGACGATTTTCAATCTGCCCCGCCTTTCTGTGGATATCGATCTCGACTTTTCAAAAGATGTCTCGCGGGAACCTATGCTTGCGGAGAGAAAGCAGATCCATGCGCATATCCAAAAGTATATGGAGGCTGCGGGATATTCACTCAGCCTGAAGTCGAAGCAGTATCATGCGTTGGATTCTTTTGTGTACGAGTATATCAATGCCGGCGGAATGAAAGACAATCTCAAAATAGAGATCAATTATATGCTCCGCTGCCATGTGCTGCCTGTTTCCCGCAGGTTGGTGCACTTGCCGTGGAACGATACTGAACTTATGGTATTAAGCGTTGATCCCATGGAGATCTTCGCCGCAAAGACGGTAGCTCTCCTGAATCGCGCAGCGCCGCGGGATCTCTATGATATGTTCAATATGCAAAAGTACGGATTATTTGACGAAACGCAGGAGCGGCTTTTCAAAAAGTGCGTCATGTTCTATTCGGCTATTGCCTCGGAGAATGTACCGGCAGAATATGATCTCGAAGGCTTCGGAATCATATCGACCCAAAAAATCAAAACGGATCTGACGCCTGTGCTTCGTCGCGGAGAGCGTTTTGACCTTGCCGATGCGCAGAAGCAGGTAAAAACCTATCTGTCCGATATACTCAAACCGGAGGATACGGAGCTTGCTTTCTGGCAGGCTTTTGCGGATGGGAAATATCAACCTGAATTGCTTTTTGACGACGCCGACATTCTTGCGCGGATTGCTCATCATCCGATGGCACTATGGAAGTGCGGAGGACGCGGCGCAGTCCAAAAGGAAACGCCGGAAATATAATGACTACATAGCAAGGGCTGTCCTCCGGGGCAGCTCTTTTCAATTCATAATATAAGGGGGTGATCCTGATAGCGACTACACGGCTTATGCCGCTTCATATCGGAAAAGGTCGGGATGTATCGACCGCTATTTCCGACATCATAGACTATGTGGAAAATCCGCAAAAGACGGATAACGGACGGCTGATCTACGGCTATGAATGCGACACCCGTACCGCCGATGCGGAATTTCTTTTATCCAAACGCCAGTATATAAATCTTACCGGCAGGCAGCGCGGCGCCGACGATGTGATCGCCTATCACCTTCGCCAATCCTTTATGCCCGGAGAGATCACGCCTGAAAAGTCAAACGAGATCGGCCGGGAGCTTGCGCTGAAACTGACAAAGGGCAACAACGCCTTTATCGTCTGCACTCATATAGACAGGCACCATGTCCATAACCACATCATCATCAATTCCGTGGATCTTGACTGCATCCGGAAATTCAGAAACTTTTGGGGCTCGACCTGGGCGATCCGGAGAATGAACGACAAGCTCTGTTTGGAGCATGGGCTATCAATCGTCGAAAACCCGAAACCCAGCCGCGGGCACTATGGCACATGGCTGGGCGAAGAAAAGAAGCCCTCTTATCAGGAACAGCTTCGCCGGATCATCGACGCGGTGCTGGAAGAACGACCGAAGGACTTCTCTGACTTTCTGGAAAAGCTCAAAGATTACGGCATCGAGGTCAATGCCGAACGGAAGAACCTGCGGCTGAAACTTCTGGGTCAGGAGCGCTTCACCCGCTGCAACACCCTGAAAGGCGACTACACGGAACAGGCGATCAAGGAGCGGATCAATGGCACAAGAACCGTAATGCCAAAGCGCGCCGGGCGAAAGCAAACGCCGCCAAAAATCGGTTTACTGGTCGATATAGACGCGGCGATCCGAGCGGGCAAAGGTCCCGGCTATGAGCGCTGGGCGAAGGTCTTTAACCTGAAACAGCTCTCTCAGGCTGTCCTTTATCTCAAAGAGCACGGCGACATGAGCTATGCGGAATTGGAGGAACGCTCGGCGGCGGCCACAACAAAATTCAATGAGCTCTCCGCGGAGATAAAGGATCTGGAAACGCAGATGACCGCCAACGGTGAGCTGCAAAAACAGATCGTAAACTATGCCAAGACGCGGGCGGTCTATGTGGATTATCGCAAAACCGGGTACAGCAGAAAATTCAAAGAAGCGCACGAGGCGGATATTCTGATCCACCAAGCGGCAAAGAAATACTTTGACGAGCTGGGAATAAAAAAGTTGCCGTCCGTGAAATCACTCCGGGAGGAATACGCCGGACTGCTTGCGCAAAAGAGGACGGCCTATGCTGCCTACAAGCGGGCGCGTGAAGACATGAAAGAGCTCTATAATGTCAAATCCAACGTGGAGCACCTTCTTGAAATCGACGAGCGGGGTCAGGCCCCCGACCGGGAAAAAGCGCGGCAGTAGCTTTTCTCCGCTTGCGGTATTCAGCGTTCTTTGAACGCGCAGCCGTGAGTGAAACTCACGATCTCAGGGGTTTGGGGAAACGTCACCAACAAGCATTTTTGCGAGGACAGGCCATCGGGCCGCCTCGCAAAATTCGCAAACTTGTACAAGTTTGCATTGCTTGCCATGTTTGTAATAACGAATTTAATTTCGGTTTTGATATTGACTTTTGCCGCATTGTGCGGTATTATTAAAACCGAATTGTGATTCTGTTTTAAGCGAGGAGGGAAATCAGCAATGCCCCAAGTGCTAAAAGAAGAAGTATTTGACCGTATTTTTCAAGCGGGTATAGATGTGTTTTATGAAAAAGATTATCGTAGTGCCAAAATGCAGGAGATAGCCGAAAAAGCCGGTATTGCGGTCAGCTTGATTTATAATTACCATAAGAACAAAGAGGAATTGTTTGATAAGATTGCTTCCTCTTTACAGATAAACTTTGACAGGATTGCAGTAGAAGAAGAACAAGCAACGGGACTTCCATCTGAAAAGTACAAAGATGTTGCCGAAGACTATATTCTTGATTTATTGGAGAATCACAAAGTCTTTGTAATCCTTATGGATAGAAGCCAAGGGACAAAGTATGAACACACGAAGGAGCAACTGATTTGCTCGATTGAACAGCATATCAAGCGACAACTCGGAAAGAAAACACATGCTGTCTATAATGATATGCTATGCCATATTCTTGCCAGTAACTTTGCGGAGGGCATTTTGGAGGTGGCAAGGCATTATAAAAACCGTGAGTTTGCCCAAACAATGCTTTCTCTTGTAACAAAATGCTACTTTGAGGGGGTGAACTCTTTATAAAATGGGTCTCATGCTTACCCATTTCGGATGAACATGAGATCCTTTATTTTCAACTTCGGTTAGCCTACTCTAACCATATTCTTGGCGAAATACCGAATTGCGATTCAGTATTAAAAGGAGGTTGTTATATTATGATAAAACAACAAGAACTTATAAGACGGGTGACGGGCAAAAACAGGCTGTCAAACATAATGCTGTGCTGCAAAACTGTTCTTGATCTGATCCCGCAAGTGTTATTGATTCACATGATTGGCCTATACTTCGCCGCATCCCTCACAAGGGAACAAATCCTTTGGGAGTGTGGTGCCATGCTGCTCTGCTTCATAGGAAAGGCTGTCTGTGCCTACTCCGCAATATGGACGGCACATAAAGCGGCGTACACCTGCTTGACGGATTTGCGTTTGAAAATCATCCGACATCTGAAAAAAATGTCCCTCGGATTCTTTCAGGAACGAAAGACGGGTGACCTGACAAATATCGTGCAGCATGATGTGGAGCAGGTGGAAGGACATCTCGCCCACGGTCTACCGGAGACCATGTCTGCAACCATTCTTCCGGCTGTCGTTTTCCTTGTAATGTTGTTGGTGGATTGGCGCCTCGCTCTTGTAATGGTCGTTGGACTTCCGCTAATGTGGATCACGAAAAAGGTATCCGCCCCGCTTTGGACAAAAAACTTTAAGATATATGCCGATTCTGTGACAAGGATGCAAGAGAATGTCATGGAGTATGTCTCCAATATTTCCGTCATCAAAGCCTTTGGAAAAGAGGAAAGCAAGACGGAAAAGACGATTCAATCAGCAAAGGACTACGATTATTGGGTGAAAAAATCAATGGCCGGTATTTCTGTTCCAATGGGCTTGATTACCCTATTTATGGAATCTGGTGTTGTTCTCGTGATGATTCTCGGCACCTATCTTCTCTCTATCGGACAAATCGAGCCCCCGCGGCTGATCCTTGCGATTGTTTTAGGTAGTCTGTTTACGTCCTCTATTACCAAGGTTGCCACCTTCCAGCATTACGGGATTGTGTTCAAGCAAGCTATGAAAGGAATTTGGTCGATTCTGGGCGTATCTGCGCCAAACAGGCCGGAGCATAGCGACGCGCCAGTTAATGGGGAAATCGTCATTTCAGATTTAAGCTTTGCCTACAACGGTGACGGCAAGGTGCTGGAAAACATCAATCTTCGCTTTCCGAAAGGCAGCAAGACCGCACTGGTCGGAGCCTCCGGCTGCGGAAAAAGTACGCTTGCCAATCTGCTTATGGGCTTTTGGGAGCCGACAGACGGACACATCATCATAGCAGGAGAAGATGCGGCGACCTTCTCCGAAAAGCAGTTGAACCGTCTATTTTCCATCGTTCAGCAGGAAGTCTTTCTCTTTAATCTGAGCATGGAAGAAAACATACGGATCGGAAAGCCGGAGGCCAGCATGGAAGAAATCATAGCGGCAGCGAAGAAAGCCCGCATCCATGATTTCATCATGTCCCTGCCAAACGGCTATCAGACCATGGCGGGAGAAGCAGGTGTCAAGTTTTCCGGTGGAGAAAAACAGCGTATTTCCATTGCCCGTATGATCCTAAAGGACGCGCCAATCATTATTCTGGATGAAGCAACCGCAGCGGTAGATACGGAAAACGAAGCATATATTCAGGCGGCAATTGACGATTTGAGCCGCGATAAAACTGTCATTATGATTGCCCACCACTTAAACACCATCCGGGGCGCAGATCAGATCGTTGTCATGGACAGCGGGAGGATTGTAGATACAGGCAGGCATAACGCGCTGCTTGACCGCTGCGCCCTGTATCGAAAGATGGTGGAGGATCAGAACAAGGTCGATAACTGGAAGATCAAGGAGGTGTCCCTTTGATTAAGGAAATCTGGAATACCCTTACCCCCAGCGGGAAACGCTCTTTATCGCTCTCTGTCACGGGCTTTACGCTGTATGCCCTTTCAGGGATTGCTATGATGTACATTGTTCTGAAATCTCTGGAAGCCGTCATGTCCGGAAGCTCCGTGCTGCTGTGGTACTGGATCGCATTGGCCGCCTGCCTGCTGATAAAAGGCGGCAGCAACATCCTTGCAGATGTGAAAAAGCACCATGCTGGCTTTGATATTGTCTTTCAGATACGTAAAAACATCATCTATCGCCTGAAGGCGTTTTCGCTTGGCTTTTATACCAACGAACGGTTGGGCGAAATCAGCACCATCATTCATAAAGACGTAGACAAGATGGAAATGGTTGTAGGCCATGTGTGGACGCGGATGCTTGCCGATTTTATCGTGTCTGCTATTCTTCTTACGGCGCTGGTCGTTTATGACCCGAAAATGGCGCTACTTATGATTTCTGCCTTACCTGTCGCAGTCCTGTTTCTTACGTTGGGCTTGAAGCGTGGAGAGAGGTTAGAGGAAAAAGCCGGAAACGATCTTGCCGATATGGTGAGCGTCTTTGTGGAATATGTAAAAGGGATTCCCCTCCTGAAAGCCTTTTCCGAAAGCCGCCGCTTTGAGGAAAAGGTCGAGCAGACGGCCCGCGACTTCGGACAGAGCAGCAAAGCGGTATCCAGAAACCGGGCGGCAGTCTTGTCCGTCTATGGCCTTATCATTGATGTCTCCTTTTGGATCATGCTCACCGCCGGGCTGCTCCTGCTGCTGACGGGGAAACTCCCCGTTTACGGTTTCTTGCTCTTTGCCATCATCAGCCGCGAGTTTTACAAGCCCTTCCTTGCGTTAGAGAGCCATTGGGTGAATTATCTGACGGTAACAGACAGCTATCGCCGCATCAAAAAGATAACCGAAGCCGAAACCGTCCCGGAGCCGGAAAGGCCAATCCACCCCACGGAATACGCAATTTCCTTTGAGGACGTGTCTTTCTCTTATGAGGAAGGCGGTTTCACCATGCAAAACATCTCTTTCCATACACCGGCACAAACACTCACCGCCCTTGTCGGCGGCTCCGGCTCCGGCAAAACGACAATTACAAATCTCCTGCTGCGCTTTTGGGATGTGACGGATGGAGCGATCCGCATCGGTGGCGTGGATGTTCAAGATATGAGCTACGACGAGCTTTTAGGTTCTGTCAGCATCGTCATGCAAAACGTCCAGCTTTTTGCGGATACCATCGAGGGGAATATACGGCTTGGAAAGGCCGCGGCCACACAGGAAGAAATCATTACCGCCGCAAAAAAGGCCCGCATCCACGACTTTATCATGTCGCTTCCTGACGGGTATCAGACCATGATCGGAGAAAACGGCGTGGGGCTTTCCGGCGGCCAGAAGCAGCGCCTTTCTATCGCGCGAGCATTTTTGAAAGACGCCCCGATCCTGCTTTTGGACGAGATCACAAGCAACGTCGATCCGGTCAATGAGGCTTTGATCCAGGAGGCCATTTCGGAGCTGGCAAAGGACAGGACGGTTTTGGTAATCGCACATCATTTGAGTACGATCCGTAGCGCGGATCAGATATTGGTATTTCAGGATGGCCGGATCGTTCAATCAGGGCAACATGAAACCCTGCTATCGGATTCCGATGGATACTATCACAAGCTGTGGAACGCCCGCGGCAGCAAGGAGGTCAACGCAAATGAAGGATTATGCGGTTGAGCTGCGGGAGGTATCGTATCAATATCAGGGTCACTCCCAGCCTGCTATTCATGGAATTGACCTCAAAATCGAAAAGGGCTCTTTTGTGCTTGTCAGCGGCGCAAGCGGCAGCGGGAAAACAACGCTTTCCCGCTGCATCAATGGGCTTGTTCCGCACTTCTACGAAGGCACATTTAGCGGCGAGGTCTATTTGAATGGCAGGAATACCGGAGATTACGCTTTGCGCGATTTTGGAACTATCGTCGGCTCCGTCTTTCAAGACCCGCGAAGTCAATTCTTTATGACGGATACGACAAACGAGATAGCCTTTGGCTGTGTCAATATGAAGCTGCCGCGGGAAGAAGTATGGCAACGCACAAAGGACAGTCTTGAAAAGATCAATATTTCCAAGCTGACGGACAAAAATCTGTTTCAGTTGTCCAGCGGTGAGATGCAAAAGGTGTCCATCGCCTCCTGCTACGCCATGGCCCCGGATATTTATGTGTTTGACGAGCCCTCCGCAAATTTGGATTTTCGGGCAATTATGGAGCTGCATGATGTCCTTTCGGAACTGAAAAGCGAAGGGAAAACCGTGATTGTGCTGGAACACCGGGTTTTCTATCTGGCCGATCTGTTGGATCGTATGATCTTTTTGGAGGATGGCGTTATACGAAACGATTTCAACAGGCAGGAAACGCTTTCGTTAAGCGACAGTGATTTGAGGCAACTCGAACTGAGGGATTTCAGCCTTGACGCACTCACGCCCTGCTCACGCCCGACAGCTTTACAGGAGGAATCGAGACTGACACTATCCCTCTCCCATGTGTCTTTCGCCTATGGGCGACGCAAAAGGCGTTCAGAGGCGGAGGTTGCGCTTTTGCACGATGTTTCTTTTGAAGCGTATAGCGGAGAAATCATAGGGATCATCGGAGATAACGGCGCGGGCAAAACGACTCTTGCGAAACTATGCTGTGGGCTGCTGAAAGAAAGTGCAGGGATTATTTCCATCCACGAAAAGCAGCTTCCGCAGAAAAAACGCCTCGGCCAGATTTGCTTTGTCATGCAGGATTCCGATTATCAGCTCTTTGGGGATAGTGTGTTAAACGAGTTGCGGATCGGAGCCGGAAACAAAAGCTCAAATGACGCAGAAAATCAGGCGATTTTGAAAAAGCTCTCCCTCTGGGAAAAACGCGAAAACCATCCTGCCGCCCTTTCCAGAGGGCAAAAGCAGCGGCTCACGATAGCCGGAGCTTTGAAAGCAGACAGCCGTGTACTGTTCTTCGATGAGCCGACCAGCGGTTTGGATCGCGGGAATATGCTTCGTGTCGCCGCGGAACTCAAATCGCTTGCGAGAGAAAGCCGTGTCGTTTTCGTGATTACCCATGACTACGAGTTTATCTTGGCGGCCTGCCATCGTGTGCTTTATCTGAACGACGGGAAAATAGAACAAGATTTCCCTTTGACAGAAAACAGCAAAGACACGGTGCTCCGTCTGCTTCGGAAAGGGGGTGCTTCTTCTGGACAAGACTAAGCCCGCATTAGACCCACGGATCGTTGGATTTGTAGTAATTCTGCTCGGAATAACGGCCATGTTTATGAACAAGGCCATGACTGCGCATATCATCTGCGCGGTAGCCGCAGTTTATCTGCTTGCCGCAAAGGCATACAAGCCGTTTGCCGTGTATCTCACCATTTACATTGCCGTTGCCTTGCTCATGGCAAACGTGGACAAGATCCATAACACAAGCGCGATGCTTCTTATCGTGTCGCTCAGCTATTTCGTTCAAAAGCTGGTCGTCCTGCTGATGATGGGAAGTTTCTTTGTCCGCATGACAACGATTCCTTATGTGTTGTCCGCCATGCAGCACATGAAGATACCGGACGCTGCCGCCGTTCCGATCATGGTGGCGCTGCGTTTCTTCCCCACCATACGGGAGGATTATCACAGCCTGAAAGACAGCCTGCGGATTCGCAAGGTATCCCTGTCGCCGCTGCAATTTATCATACATCCCGTGCGGATGGTGGAATACCTGTTCGTCCCGATCCTGATGAAAAGCCTCCGTACATCCGATGAACTTGCAGCCTCCGCGTTATCGCGGGGATTTGAGCACATGAACGAACAGACGATCCTTTATCCGCTGAAGCTGAACGCACTCGACTACCTCATTGGAGCACTTTCTACCCTGATTGTTGCCGCACTATTCTATCTACAATACAAATAAGGAGGATTTCAAAATGAACACCATCAAAACAGAAAAGTTGGCCGCCCGTGATTTTATTACCATCGGTATCTTTGCCGCCATCAGCCTTGTCATTTTCTTTGTGATCGGCGGAGCCGCCGGAATGACGCTTGTTGGAACGGTTGCCAATGTTCCAATCACAGTATTCTTTACAGCGATTGCCTACATGCTGCTGGTTTCAAAGGTCAGGAAAAAAGGAACGTTCCTGATTATGGGAACGATCAGCGCGCTTCCTGGGCTTATGGCCGCAAATGCGATCGGCGTTGTAGCATCTATTGTCGGCTGGATCATTGCTGAGATTGTTGCAAGTGCCAATCATTACAGAAGCAAAAAGGTGTTAATCTTCACCTATGTTCTCGGCTGCACGCTTCATTCTGCTGGATTTACACTTCCCATGTATTTGTCAAACGCTCAATACCTAATCGACAGGCAGGAAATACTTCATTTAACAGATGAGGCTCTCGCGGTGTACTTACAAATGTTTACATGGCCCATGTATTTTGGAATGGTGGCATTAACGGTTATAACCAGCTTCCTTGGCGCAATTATTTCCACACGTATTTTGAAAAAGCACCTTGAGAAAGCTGGATTGTTGTAATACGGGAAGTTCATAAAGAAACTCCACGCTTCGGGCGAGAGCTATTTGAAAGCCATCTATATATTGGAAAAGAAGAACGGCATGGTGAGATCTGTGGATGTGGCAACGCATATGGGCGTATCTAAGCCGAGTGTCAGTCATGCCGTAAAAATTCTTCAAGATTGTGGTGTGATCTATATGGACGATGAACACCACCTGTATTTGACAGAGGACGGACGGGAGATTGCGGAAAAACTCTGTGGACGCTACCAGTATTTTGCAGAACTCCTTACTGATGCAGGAGTGGATTCCGCAGTTGCCGAAGAAGAAGCCTGCAAGATGGAGAATATAATCAGCCACAAATCGTTCCAGATCTTAAAGGAACAGAAGCAAAACACCTGCCAGTTTGTGGATTCTTACCAGTTAACGGAAGATAAGCGAGAGCTTAAATAATAATAGCAATGGGGTTGTAATTTTACACACAGAAAGTTGAGGTGGGTTCCTTTGAAAATCAGGTTTGCTATTATTTCAGCAATAAAACGCACCCTTTCGGTTAGGAAGGAGCCTTACTACACCGCGATCTGCAAAGAATCGATTGCGGTGGATTTCAATTCGCCTATTATTTGACTATTTTCAACTATATTTTTCCTTTTGCAATAATACAATATGCTACCTGACCGTACCATGCTTTGCCGTGGTGCGGTCTTTGTTATATGGAGAGTTACTTAACGGATTGATCCGTTGTCGTTCTCCTCCCTCTGATTTTGATTTTGTCATTCAAACCACAAATTGAGATCGGAGGTTAACCATGAAAACAATCAATCTGCGGGATTATTACCCGCACTATGTAACGGATAAAGTCGTTGAAGTTCCGGACGAGGTATTTGCTGTTTTGGAGGATTTCAGACGCAAGGAAGAAAACTACCAACGATACCTTCGCAGATACAAGGCGTTCTACTCTCTGGATGCGGACAACGGAATTGAGAAGGATATTTCATCAGAGCAGCTATCCCCTTACGAGATTTTGGAGCAGCAGCGGATAATTGCTCTCTTATATCAAGGTTTGGCTACTCTATCGGAAAAGCAACAGCAGCGGATACATGCACATTACTTTCTCGGCATGAGTCTGTCGCAGATTGCCAAGAATGAAGGACGCTCTGTTCCCACAATTAAAGAAAGCATTGAGCGAGGAATCAAACGGTTGGAAAAATATTTTGAAGAAAAAGGAGAACCCGCCCCTTAATTCTGCCTTGAAATTGTCCTTACTTATAGAGGGAGATTTTTCGGCGGGACAAGTCTCTGTCATACGGAGCGTCCGAGTATATACCCCGACGCTTCTCAAATGTGAGAAAGTCGATACTGCCGCCCCCCTCGCGGCACTTTGACAACTGAATATACGTTGCTATAGGTACGTCATTCTGTGTTTTGAGCGACAAATGAGGCGGCGCCATGATGGATCGGTCCGGGAGGTGATGAAAAGGGCTGTCCGAGCGATCAACGCAGCTCATTGGTCCGGCCGTGGCAGGCAGGGCGCGACGACAGCACAGATCATAATGGTACTTTCTCACGACCTCCCACAGACTTGAGGGGGAGTCCCTTCTGTATGCGCTTGCGGTGGCGACGCGGCGGTACGAGCAGGGCTATGATGCGGCGAAGCTAACCGCAGCTTATGGCAACCCCTGTTCTGCTTTATCGGTGGAGCCTGTCGGGGGGCGTGGCAAATACGGCAGGAACAAAATCGAAATCAGATACCATGAGCCGGGCTTGTGGTAACACACAGGCCCGGCTTATTCATGTGGTTTTGATTATTTCAAATATACAGATCACAGGAAGGAGCGTATTTTATGCAGATGACAGAACAGAGAGCGGAACCTGCCTCTACCATTCTGGTTGATATACGGGATGTATCGGTCAGTAAGGAGTTGACGAGGGAGGAACGCATTTCAGAGTTTATCAGACAGATCAAAGACCCTTACTGCTTCAAGTGCGGCAGGTTTACCGTCCGGGCGAGCTTTGCGGCAGACGGCGCAACCCTGGAGGACTGCATCAAGGGGATCATTCGCTGAACAGAAAATTTCCGAAAAGGGGCTGACTTTTCCGTTTCCCCGATGTATAATAAGTGTCGGAAAAGGAATTGAATACGGCAAACAACACTCCTTGAATTGCGGGATTTTTCTGCAAAGAAAGGAGTGTTTTTATATGGAGCTTTACAAAGCAATCAAGTACATACGCCTGTCTTATACGGACGACAAGACCGTGGAGAGCGACAGCGTAGCCAACCAAAGGCGCCTGATCGATGATTTCGTGGAGAAGCACCCGGAGATCGAGGTCGTTGCCGAGAAAATCGACGACGGATACAGCGGCGTCCTGTTCGACCGTCCTGCGTTTCAGGAAATGATGGACATGATCAAGCAGGGCGAAGCAAACTGCGTGATCGTGAAGGATCTCTCCCGTCTTGGCCGTGAGTATATCGAGACAGGCCGCTACATGCGCAGGGTGTTCCCGGCCTACGGCGTCCGCTTTATCGCGATCAATGACAATGTAGATACCGTGAATGACGCGGCGGACGATCTGACGGTCTCGGTCAAGAACATTATGAACGAGGCATACTGCCGCGACATATCGGTAAAGACAAGAAGCGCCCTGGAAGCCAAACGGCGCAGCGGCGATTTTGTAGGGGCGTTCCCGGTATATGGATACTTCAAGACCGGGGAAAAGCACAAGAGTCTGGAGGTCGATCCCTATGCCGCCGATGTGGTGCGGGATATTTTCAGAAAGCGTCTGGACGGATTCAGCGCCCTTCATATCGCGGAAGAACTCAACCGCTTGGGCGTCCTCTCTCCCCTGGCATATAAGCGGAACAACGGACTTCCTCACGCCAAGGGCGGCTATACGGACCGTAAGGACTGTAAATGGTCCGCTACCACCGTTATCCGCATTTTGCAGGATGAAACCTACACCGGCACGCTGGTACAGGGCAGGCAGGCCACGCCGCATTTCAAGCTGAAGGAGCTGGAAAACAAGCCTTCATCTGAATGGGTCCGCGTCGCCGGCGCACATGAGGCGATCATCAGCAAGCATGACTTTGACCTGGTACAGCGGATCAGAAGAATCGATACCCGCACTTCTCCCAAAGAGGACAAGGTATATCTGTTTTCCGGTATTCTGATCTGCGGCTGCTGCGGCGGGCGCATGACGCGAAAGATCAACCGCTACAAGGACAAGGAATATGTTTATTACTTCTGCCCTTCCGGTAAAAAGAACGGCTGTGCTTCCGGTGCTATGGTTAAGGAAAGCGATCTAATCCAGTGTGTTCAGGACAGCTTAAAGGGTCATATTGATAATATCGCCTCTCTGGACACCATGCTTTCCAGTATCAGTCAGGAGCGGATCAACCGTGAGCTGGCGCGAGAGTACGCCGGACAGATCGGAAGCTGCGAAAAACAGCTTGCGCAGATCGAAAAGTACAAGGCGAAGCTGTATGAAAACCTTGTGAGTGGCATACTCACAAAAGAGGAATTCTTATCTTATAAGCGCAAATACAACGCCGACATTGAGGGCTTGCAGGCGGCAATCGAAAGCTGGAACGAAAAGCTGACGGATGTTTTGGAGAACCGGAGCGAGCGCAACCGCTGGATCAATCATTTTATGAAGTTTTCGGAAATGGAGGAAATCGACCGGCGCGCTGTGATGCAGCTTATCCGCAGTATTCGGATCATCAGCAAAGAGGAATTGCAGATAGAGTTCAATTATCAGGACGAATATCAAAAGGCGGTCCGCTTTGCCGAGCAGATGGAGCAAGCAAAGCGTGAAGAAAGGAGGGCCGGCTGATGGCAAGAAAAAGCAGAAAGACGGCAGCGCAGGAGCATATCTATCATGTCGCTGTCTATATCCGTACCGCCCTCTATATCCGCCTTTCGGTCGAGGACAACAAAAAGCGCGGAAATTCCATTGATAATCAGCAGCTTGTTCTCAATGACTATATCGCGGACAAGCCGGAATTCAAGGTCTATGATACTTATATCGACAACGGCCTTTCCGGGACCACCTTCCGGCGCCCCGCTTTTCAGCAGATGCTTTCGGATATTGAGGCGGGTCACATTGACTGCGTAATCGTAAAGGATCTGTCAAGGCTTGGGCGCAACTTTATAGACACCAGCTACTATATCGAGCAGTATTTTTCTACGCATAATGTGCGGTTTATCGCCGTTACGGATCAGTTTGACACGGCGGACGCGGACAACCTGCACGGAGGCATTATGCTGCCCTTGAAAAACATGATAAACGAGGCTTACGCTCTGGACATCGGAAGAAAGATCAAGGCACAGCAAAGGCAGGCTATGCAGGACGGTGAATTTGTAGGAGCCCGCGCCCCTTACGGCTATCGCAAGGACCCTGGAAATTGTCACAAGCTGCTGATCGACGAGGATACCGCAAAGGTGGTTCGTCAGATTTTCACATGGGCTTACGAGCGTGTTGGGCTGAATGAGATTACTCGACGCTTGAACGAGGCAGGCATACCGACGCCGAGCCATCATAAGAAAAAGACCGGTGAGATCAGCCATGAAAATCTGATCGGCAACGGCAAATGGCAGACCCGGACGGTGGCTAAAATCCTGTCCAGTGAGGTTTATACCGGTGATTTGGTGCAGGGCAAGACAAAGAGCATCGATCACCGCCAGACAAAGGCGGATGAAGAAAACTATATCAGGGTTTCCGGTACGCATGAAGCTATTGTGAGCCATGAGGTTTTCAACGCCGTGCAGGAATACAGGCGTATGGTCAGTGAAGAAAGCAAAAACAGAAAAATCAATGCCTTCACTCCCAATATTTTCAAAGGCAAGGTTTTCTGCGCCCATTGCGGCGGCAGCCTTCACAGGCAGCGTAACACACGAAAGAAAGGCCCTGATGTGTACTTTTTCCATTGCCTCAGCAACAGCCGTATTGCAAAGGGAAGCTGCGAGGGCGTGACGATCCGGGAGAAGGAGCTGATTTCAACTGTAACAGCCATATTGGAGAAGGAATTGTCTGTTATGCTTGGTTCCTCATTATCTTTATTTCAATATGAGATACGGCAAAAGCAGGAACGGGATCGCATTAAGGAACAGCTTTCCGCAAAGCGCCGGGATATGGAGCAAAACCGAAAACTGATCCGCGGCTTATATGAGGACTATGTTCAGGGGATCGTGACCGGCGAGGAATATCTTTCTATGAAAGAGGATTACGAAAAGCGTATCGCAGCGTTATCCGCAGATATAGCGGCTCTGAACAATGATAATGCTGCGCTTGACGAACAGCTTGCCCGGTATCGTTCTATGGAGGAAGATGCTCACAGGCTGGAAAGCGACCACACCCTGACGGCGGAGCTGATCGAAAGGCTGATTGACCGTATTGAGATCACCCACGACCACGATATACATGTGACTTTCCGCTTTCAGAGCGAATTTACAGAACAGAGAAAGGCGGTGCCGCTATGCGCAAATACCTGATAGCATTATACATTCGCCTGTCTCTGGAAGATTCTAAAACGGAAAGCATGAGTATCCCCAATCAAAGACTAATCTTACGGGAGAAGGCAATGTCGCTTCCTGAATGGGAGAATGCCGAGGTCATGGAGTTTGTGGACAACGGACACAGCGGAATGAACTTTGAACGACCCGCCGTCCAGGAGCTTTTGGAAATGGTGCAGGCCGGAAAGGTCGATTGCATTATTGTAAAGGATCTCTCCCGCTTCGGGCGAAACAGTATTGAGACGGGATATTTCATAGAGCGCGTGTTTCCGCTGTATCATACCCGGTTTATTTCCGTAAGCGATCACTTCGACACGGCGGATTACAAGGGCGATACCGGCGGGATTGACGTCGCTTTCAAGTACCTTATCAGCGAGTGCTATAGCCGGGATATGTCCATGAAAACCAAGAGCGCCAAATACGCGAAAATGCGCCGTGGGGAGTATCAAAGCGCGATATGCCCTTATGGGTATCAAAAGAGCGCAGACGGGCGTATGGAGCCGGATAAGGAAGCTGCTGAGATTGTCAGTCAGATGTTTCTATGGGCCGCTGACGGAAATACCGTTGCGGAGATTGTAAGAAGGCTGTATGCTCAGCGTGTGCCCACCCCGGCAGAGTACAGAGCGGCCAAAGGAAAACCTATCCATGATACCAGCCGGTCAAACGGTGTGTGGTCATCTTCGGCTGTCATACATATCTTGACCGACGAGCGATATGCGGGAACCTATGTGATCGGTAAGCGCGCCGTCAAAGAGATCGGCGGCACACGCTCCCGTCTGAAAGATGAAAGCGAGTGGATCAAGATCCCGGATCATCACCCTGCAATCGTGAGCATGGAGCTGTATGAGCAAGCCAACGCTGTAAGGCGTCAATTCAAGCAGCCAAATAAACAGCGCAGGGATTATCTGCTGCGCGGGAAGGTTTTTTGCGGATATTGCGATCATGCCATGTCCCGCAAAGGGAAAACAACCTGGTTCTATTGCAGACACGCAGAAGTTTCTGATAATCTTCCCTGTCATGGGCTGCAGGTTCGGGAAAAGGAACTGGAGCAAGCGATCTTTGAAAGCATAAAGGCGCACATGCTTCCGGTCCTGGGTCTGGATATATGTAAGGATGATCTGACCCTTCAAAGCGTTCAACAGGCGGAGCAGGAAAAGAAACTCCATGCCCTGCAGGATAGCAAGCGAAAGCTCTACGAACGATATGCACTCGGAGAGATTGACCTTGACTCTTATAAGGCAGAAAAGGAAAAGTACGATATTGCCTTGGTGGGCGAAAAAAACACCCATGCCATGATTACGGCACGGGCAAAGCGGGCTCAGGGCGATTATGAGGCAAATTTGAAACACCAGGATCTTGCAAAAGAAATCGGCAGCTCCACGACATTGACGAAATCGCTGGTAGACACGCTGATAAACAAGATCTATATTTTCAAGGATGAACGAATTGAAATCGACTACGCTGTCCGGGATTTCTTCGAGAACGAGACAACACAGGAAATGCCATCATGCGGCGCCGAGGGATAGGACCGGATGTTGCGAAAAACGCTCCGATCTTGCCCCAAACGGATTTGCAAATTTTTTTGTTTTCCGCTTGACATACGGGTGGCGCAGGCACTGCTCCGAGTGCCGATGTGTTTGCTTATGCGGCGGCGCAAATTAAAAAAGCCATTGAAATCACCGTAGAACTTGGTGGTCAGGGCTATGTGTTCTGGGGTGGCAGAGAGGGCTATGATACGATCCTGAATACCGATATGGCAAAAGAGCAGGATAATATGGCATATCTTATGCGTATGGCTGTGGATTACGGCAGGAGCATCGGATTTACGGGTGATTTTTATATAGAACCAAAGCCGAAGGAGCCAACAAAGCATCAATATGATTTTGATGTGTCAACCGTTCTTGCATTTTTGAGAAAATACGATTTAGATAAAGATTTTAAAATGAATATTGAAGCCAATCACGCAACGCTTGCAGGGCATACTTTCCAGCACGAGCTGAGAGTTGCAAGGGATAATGGCGTTTTCGGTTCCATAGACGCCAACCAGGGCGATATGCTTTTAGGTTGGGACACCGACCAGTTCCCCACGGATTTATATAGCACAACCATGTGTATGTACGAAGTGCTTAAGCAGGGCGGCTTTACAAACGGAGGACTTAATTTTGATGCAAAAGCAAGACGTGCAAGCAATACATATGAGGATGTTTTCCTTTCCTATATTGCAGGTATGGACGCTTTCGCTTACGGTCTTATCGTTGCCGACAAAATCATTTCAGACGGCGTTATGGATAAGTTCGTTGAAAACAGATACAGCTCATATACCGAGGGCATCGGCAAAAAAATTGCTGATAAGCAAACCTCCCTTGCAGAGCTTGAGCAGTACACACTTACAAACGGAGAGCCGACAGCAGAAAGCGGAAAACAGGAATATTTAGAAGCACTTGTCAATCAATATATCATTTCGGCAGGCAGAGAATTATGAGTTATTATATCGGTATAGATATCGGCACTTCGTCTGTTAAGGCGATGCTGATAAATGAAAATGAAATCCAAAATACAATATCTAAGGATTATCCGATTTACCTTTCAAACGGCAATTATGCAGAGCAGAATCCCGAGGATTGGTACAGGCAGAGCATGCTTGCAATGAAAGAACTTTTGCGTGATGTTGACAAGAGCGAGGTAAAAGCCATTGGCTTTTGCGGTCAGATGCACGGTCTTGTTCTGCTGGACGAAAAGGACGAGGTTATTCGCCCTGCCATACTTTGGAACGACGGCAGAAGTGAAAAAGAGGTCGATTACCTGAACAACAAAATCGGCAAAGATTTTCTGCTCGACAACACAGGGAATATCGCCTTTGCAGGCTTTACCGCTCCGAAGCTCCTTTGGGTTTATAATCACGAGCCTGACAATTTCAAACGCATTTCAAAAATACTGCTTCCGAAGGATTATGTTGCTTTTATGCTTTCAGGCGTGTTTGCAACCGATGTTTCCGACGCCGCAGGCACATTGTATTTTGATACTGAGCATCGCTGCTGGTCAAAGCCAATGCTTCAATTACTGCATATTGACGAAAGTTTTTTGCCTGCTGTTTATGAAAGCAGTCAATCAGTTGGCTGTATAAAAGAAAAGCTTGCAGATGAGCTTGAGCTTTGTCCAGATACTAAAATTATCATCGGTGCAGGGGACAATGCCGCATCTGCAATCGGAACAGGAACGGTGAATGACGGCGACTGCAACATTTCTCTCGGCACATCGGGAACAATTTTTGCCTGCACGGAAAAATATAACTGTGACAGAAAAAATGCAATTCACTCCTTTTGCTCTGCAAACGGAAAATACCATTACCTTGCCTGTACCTTAACGGCGGCAAGCAGTCAGAAATGGTGGATAGAGGATATTCTGAAAAGCTCCTATGATTACGAAAAAGATGCGGAAAAATATATGGGCAAAAGCGATGTGCTTTTTCTGCCCTACCTTATGGGCGAACGCTCGCCTGTGAATGACACAAACGCAAGAGGAATGTTTACCGGTCTTTCAATGCACACAAAGAGAGAGGAAATGAGCCTTGCAGTGCTTGAGGGAGTTGCCTTTTCTCTGAAAGAAAATATTGAAATTATTAAATCACAGGGCGTAAATATTTCAAAAGCAAAAATCTGCGGCGGCGGTACAAAAAACAGACTGTGGCTGAAACTGATTGCAACTATTCTTAATGTTCAGCTTGAAATACCGTCTTTTGAAGATGCAGGTGCACTGGGCGCCTGCCTGCTCGCCGCAAAGGGCAACGGAAATAATGTATCGGATAATTTTTACAGTATAAAAGAAACTATAATCCCGGATAAAACATTTACACAGTTTTATGAAAATAAGTATAATGAGTATTTAAAACTTTACAGAATGACAAACAGTATATCTCAAACAAGGAGATGAATCTCACATAACCAATGAAAACGGAATCAATAAAAAGCACCGACAGGTATTATCCTGTCGGTGCGGGGCGCTTTTGCTGTGCAGAAAATCAACCGCTGTTTCATACGAATAGCAACAGTTTTTTAATTATGTATATTGTGGATGGTGCGTTTACATTTGTAAAAAACGGTATGCAAATTTCCGCACACGTAGGTGATATGCTGTATTGTGACAATCCGTCAGCTCTTCAATCGGACATGAACAGCCGCGGGGAACTTATTTGGATGCAAATCGGCGGAGTAGATTATTTTGAACTGATTCAAAAAAACAAAGGTATTACAAAGTGCAAGAATACCGCTTCCGAAAAAAAGCTGTTTTTGCATATATATGACAGTATTTGCAATAGCACAAAGCCTTTTTCTAAACTAAGTATAAGCACAGATATAGAAAAATTATTGCAAAAATTATTCTGTTTCAGCAACAGTAAAAACGACCGTGAAAACAACTATAATGACAGTGTTCAAAAGATTATAAATTATATTGCCGATAATCTGAATGAGAATCTTAGCGTTAGAAAGCTTGCCGACAAAATGCCAATGAGCGTTTCTCATTTTAATAGGGTTTTCCAAAAATATACGGGCGATTCACCGTACGCTTATGTTATGGCAATGCGGATAAAAAAAGCAAAATACCTGCTCAGAAGTACGGAATTAACCATAACTGCCGTGGCCTATGAAACAGGTTTCAATAGCGAGGCTAATTTTATTTATGTTTTTACGAAAAATGTAGGCGTTTCTCCCGGTAAATTCAGAAAATTAAAAAATGAAAATACAGTATAAAAAGAAAAAACTTTATTCATTGAGATAATATATTATTATGTAAATATAGACTATTAAAAATGTAAAAATTCAAAATTTAAATACCAACTATAAAGCCAAATTTACCCTTTGCATAACGAGGGGCAAATTTGGCCTTTTTTATTGTGCCTATAGCTGTATCAATTATTATAGCGTAGGTTGCCGCAGTCCTCCAAACCAATCTAAACCTAAAAATTTAGATTGATAGGAGGAAATAACGGTGAAAAATACACCGAAAAAAGTATTTATTTTAGAAAACGGTAATTACAAAGAATTAAGTTATGAGGATTTTTGCTCGTTTAAAGAAAACGATATTTCTTATGCGGACAAGTTATTTATCCCTCTGCACGGAATGCTTATGGAAGTAACAGAAGAAACTTATAGAAATTTCTATAAATCCAAACGCCGTCAAAAATACATAGATGAACGTTCAGCAGAAAACAACGATTTCTCTTATGATATGCTCACAACCGATGATTTCAATGGTGAGGATATTCTTGCGGATGAGAGCGAACCTCTTGACGAACAAGTTATTCGAAAAATAATGACGGACAAGCTAAAATCTGCTTTGCCTCTACTTGCAGAAGATGAGCAAAAACTTATTCGTGAAATATTTTATGAAGAATTATCCGAACGCACGCTTGCAGAAAAATACGGAATTTCGCAGGTTGCAATACATAAGAGAAAAGTCAAAATTCTTGAAAAACTTAAAAAAATGATGAAAATTTAAAATTTTTGGTTATCAACCCCCTTACTTTTCGGCATGGAAAGTGAGGGGCATTTCTTTTGCCTCTGTTGTTCCTTGAAAAGTAAATATCACAGCGCATTTTTTACATTCCCTCTGCTGTCGGCTAAAACCGGCGAGCCACATGAGCGAACGCATTGATTTTCAGTGCCTTCAGGACTCAGACGATACAGGCAATCTGCACGAAGGCGATGACAGGCAGAGGCAATAATGATACTTCCGTTCAGTCCTAAAGTCGAGCGTGATAAGACCGTCGCAACAAAGGAGAGCGGCTCGGAGAGATCCTCGGAGTGGTGAAATTCCAATGAGGCCAAATGCATGGTCGGAAAGTGCGTTCCCGTGTATTCGAGGGGTGGCGTGGTTCAAATATCGGATAACAAAACGATTGATACAAAATTACAGGCGGTCGTTTACCAATTTTGATAAGCGATCGCCTTTTACTTATTAACGGAGGCAAGGAAAATGGAACAAATAAAACGAGGAGAAATATATTACGCCAATTTATGCCCGGTTATGGGTTCTGAGCAAGGCGGTATCCGCCCTGTGGTTATCCTGCAGAACGATAAAGGAAATCTTCATAGCACAACTACAATTGTAGCACCGATCACAGGGGAACTGGATAAGCCGTACCTTCCGACACATGTTATTTTTAAATCAGACTGCATGAAAAAAGAATCCATGGTTCTACTTGAACAGATAAGAACAATCGACAAATCCCGTCTCGGCAGATTTGTCGGTGAAATGGATGATAGGCAGATGAAACGGATTGATAAAGCAATCTTAATCAGTTTAGGTCTTGACTATTTAGAGAGGTTACAAAATGAAAAATAAAGAAGATATAAATAATTCGGCATTTTATTACAGTGTAAATATGTTAAGGCATTTGCTGAAAATGAATCTGATTACAGAAGATGAATATAACAGAATCGTGCGTATAAGTTCGGAATACTACAGCACAAAAATTTATTGTGTCTAAATTTTTAAATCTGCTCAATTTCGCTGGAAGTATGTGAACTCTTGTGGTATTGTTGGTGTTGCACCGAAGATAAGGTGACAACAGCAGATAGAATCTGCGGAAAGGAAAATGCTTATGAATGTAACAGAAATAACGGCTAAGAGTAAGGAAGAAAATAAAATCATTCGTTTGGCAGCCTATTGCCGTGTGTCAAGCGATTCTGCGGATCAGTTGCACTCCTTCGCCGCACAAATCAGATACTACAAGGATTATGAGCAAAAGCATCCCGAATACAAATTGGTGGATATATATGCAGATGAAGGTCTGACAGGCACTTCAATGGAAAAGCGCGATGAACTGAATCGGTTAATTCGTGATTGCAAAAAAGGCAAAATCGATCGTATCGTTGTAAAATCAGTATCCCGATTTGCAAGAAATACGCAGGAGCTATTGGTATGTATCAGACTGCTGAAGGAACTCGGTATCAGCGTGTATTTTGAGGAACAAGGCATTGATACTGATAAACTGAATATGGAAATGATCGTTACATTCCCCGGTATGGCGGCTCAGCAAGAGAGCGAGTCCATATCGGGGAATATGCGTTGGAGCTATAAAAAGCGGATGGAATCAGGTGAATTCAATTGTTGCAATCCTGCATACGGATATATTTTAAAAGACGGACAATTGATGATTAACGAACCGCAAGCTGCCATCATCCGACGCATATTCGATTTATATCTCAGTGGAGTCGGAAAGCAAAGTATTGCGAATATTCTCAATGACGAAGGCGTGAGCAGAAGATATGGTAAAGACAAATGGTATGAGTCCACAGTACACTATATCTTAAATAACGAACGGTATATGGGTGATGCTCTGCTCCAAAAGAGCTATACAACTGAAACTTTACCGTTCAAAAGAAAGATGAATCATGGCGAACTGCCGAAATACTATGTGGAAAACAGCAATCCGCCGATTGTAAGCCGCGAAATATACCAAGCGGTTCAGACATTGCAAAATTCAAGAAAAAATGTTTACAGTAACAGCAAAGGCAAATACTTGCTGTCAAAAGTTATGCGATGTCCCGACTGCGGAATGACCTTCAGACGGCAGATTGTAAAAGGTACAGCATATTGGTTATGCAGCAATAAAGCTGCAAGCATGACGGACTGCAGACCACTCAGGCTGAAAGAAACTGCCGTATATGAAACCTTTACAATGCTGGTTCAAAAGTTAACGGATAATCGAAAAACCTTACTCGGTGATTTAATCAGGCAAGTTGAAGCAATGCAAAACAGAACATCAGACAATATAGATGTAATACGCAGAATTGACAAAAAAATTGCCGACCTTGCCGCACAAAATCTTGTAATCGCAAGGCTTCATACCAACGGAGTGATAAATTCTGCGGAATTCTCTGCACAGTCATCTGAGATAAATAATAAAATCAGCACGCTCAGAACAAAAAGACGGAAAAAGTTATCGGATGATGAAAATGATGCGTGGTTTGATACGCTGAACAGTCTTAATGAGATCCTCGAAGCTTATGATCCGAGCAACAATTTTGATGAAGAGCTGTTCGAAAAAATTGTAGTCGGCATTACTGTGAACAGCAACGCAGATCTTACATTTAAACTCATCGGTGATATTGAACTTACAGAAGAAATTCCACTGAAAGGACGGTGTCGCAGGCGTGAAAATTCGTAATATTCCATACGGCTATCAATACAAGAATGGCAGTATAGCAATCCAAGAAAAAGAAACTGAAACCGTCAAACGTATTTTTACGGAATACCTCAACGGATTATCACTGCTGAAAATTGCAGAACATCTGAACAATGAACAGATTGAATATATGCTCGGCGTATGTGGTTGGAATAAATCAAGAATTAAAAGAATCATTGAGGATGAGCGTTATCTCGGTACGAGTAGCTATCCTCCGATTATAGACGAAGATATGCATAAAACCTTAATGCTGATAAAATCGGAAAAGAATACGCAGAAGCACATCGACAGAAAATCAGATATATTTAATCTCGGTGTGCCGATACTATGTCCAAAATGCTGCAGTAAGATGTGCAGGCGGCATGACAGCAATCGAAAATGTCAGGATTGGTGGCTGTGTCAAAATGATAACTGTAAAAATATTATCAGCATATCAGACAACGATTTGATATATGGTATTACCCAATGTTTAAATACAGTTATCAGCAATTCTGATGCAATTGAAATGATTACAGATATTGATAAAGACCCAAGTTTGGATGTTCGCAGATTTGAAAATGAAATCAGCAGGGTGCTTGACAGTCACAGCTTTGATAAAAATATCCTGCGGAAAAAGATACTCGAATGTGTATCTTTAAAATATAAGGATATAGATTCGCAAAAATATACATCAAAAATATTAAAAGCGGACTTTGCAAATGCGAGTCCGCTTTCAGCATTTTCTATGGATTTATTCAACCGTACCGTTAAAGCAATTAAATTCAGCACCGGCGGTGCGGTAAGCATAATTTTATTAAATGATCAGCAGATCGGAAAGGAGCAGAGCGATGACACAAACAGCAGTAATACCACAGAAATCAGTACATGTGATTCCTGCACAGGTTAATATTCAGGATGAAATCAAATCTGCATACAGACAGCTTCGGGTGGCTGCTTACTGCCGTGTATCTACCAAAGAGGAAGAACAGCTGAATAGTTACGAAGTGCAGACAAAATACTACATCGAAAAAATTAACAGTGAGCCAAAATGGTCTTTGGTAGAAATATTCGCTGATAAAGGAATCTCCGGCACCAGTCTTAAGAAACGTGATGAGTTTAAACGCATGATTAAAATGTGTAAACGTGGCAAGATTGATATGATTATTACGAAATCCATATCACGCTTTGCCCGAAATACTGTCGACTGCCTTGAAAGCACAAGATTGCTAAAAGAATTAGGCGTAGATGTATTTTTCGAGGAACAGGGCATCCACAGTACCGATCCCGGTGCAGAGTTTTATATCACCATCTACGGCAGTATCGCACAGAGCGAATCGGAAAATATCAGCGCCAATGTTAAATGGGGTAAGGCACAAAGCGCCAAAGAAGGCAATGTACCGTTCCAATACAAACGGTTTTTAGGCTATAGAAAAGGTGCAGACGGCAAACCTGAAATTGATCCCGAACAGGCTGAAACCGTTAAACGAATATATGAAAGATTTCTCGCAGGCGACAGCCTTGCAAAAATCGCAGAGGATTTAAATACGGACGGTGTGCCGACACCGTCCGACAAAGGCTCATGGCTTCGAGGTACAATACAATCTATCCTCACCAATGAAAAATATAAAGGCGATGCCGTGCTTAACAAAACATATATATCGGACTGTCTTACTAAAAAAGTAAAAATCAATAACGGTGAGCGACCGAAATATTATGTAGAAAACAATCATCCTGCGATTATAGACTCCGCTACTTTCGGCAGAGTTCAGGAAGAAATGGCACGGCGTTCTGGCAAGCGTAAAGTCAAACAAGTTGGTACTAAAACCGAGCAAGGCAAATATTCAGGTAAATACGCTTTAACCGAACTGCTTGTCTGCGGAGAATGCGGAACACCGTATCGCAGATGTACATGGACTGCTAAAGGCAAAAAGAAAATCGTATGGCGATGCATCAACCGTCTTGATTACGGAAAAAAGTACTGCCACCATTCGCCGAGTATTGAAGAAAGCATACTGCAAAATGCGATTATGTCAGCCGTTATAGATACAGCAAAACTCAATGCCGATATTCTTAAAACGCTGAAACTTCACATCGGTATGGGACTAGACCAAAACGATACAGAGGATAAAAGCCTTGATATACAGATTCGCATAGCAGAAATAGACGCGGAATTTCATAAAATGCTCAAAGCCATATCCGCCGATACGGTAGAAAGCTTTGACGAAACCAAGGCAACGGAACTGATGAATGAAAAAAGCCGATTGGAACAGCAGCTTGCTCAGTATGCGGAGGTACAGCAGAAAAGAGAAAACGCAAAATCCCGTCTTGATGAAATATACACAATACTTGACGGACTCAAAAATCATCCGCTAACCTATGACGATCAAATCATTCGCCAAATTCTCGAATGCGTAGTGGTGGAATCCAAAGAAAAAATAAAGGTAGTATTTGTAGGCGGGTTGAAAGTTGAGCAGATGCTGAACTAATTGAAAAAAATAGAATTTTGTGATATTATATCAACATATATTTTATATAAAAAATAAAATTCAGTTGTTTTATGCATTTTACAAAAAAGTAAATGAACATATAAAGGAAAGAAAACAATGACTATAAAAGAGTTGATTGAAAATGGATATCGTGTGATTTTAGATACCAATGTACTTTTAAATATTTATAGGTATTCTCCTGAATTCTCTGAGTTTGCACTTGAATGCTTAAAAGCTGTAAAAATTATATAATTCTACCTGCAACCGTGAGATTGGAGTATGAAAAACACAAACGCGGAGAGTTTTCCAAAATGGAAAAACGCATTGAAGAGGCGAGCAAAGAAACGGCCAAGCAAATAGAAACCGCAAAATCGAAGATAATTAATTCGTGCCATAGCCTTGAAAGATTACAGTATCAAGATGTTGACGACTTGAAGATTAACCTATCAGAAAAAATAGATGCAGTTAAATCTGTACTTGATAATTATTTCGAAGACCATGCAGCTCTTGGACTTATTCAACATTCGTGGGCTGGAAATGATTTTCTTGAAAAGTTCATTGAAGCAATAGATACTAACGGACAAGTTATGATTGCACCATCACAAGAGGATATATATCGTTGGTGTGAAGAAGGTCAAAAAAGATATAAAAACGAAATTCCGCCTGGCTTCAAAGATGCTAAGAATAAAGATGGCGTTCGAATGTATAGCGATTTGATACTTTGGCAGGAAACTTTAAGGTATGCAAAAAAAGAATCAACCAATTTGATTTTTATTACTGATGATGTCAAGGCGGATTGGTGGGAGGTTATAGATGGAAACAGACAATTCCATACAAAACTTATCGAGGAATTTGAAAAAACCGGTCAACAGATTGTTCCTATGACATCGAAAGACTTTTTTTCAGATGTTTCTGAGGCTTATGATATTGAAAAAAATGATGCAGTTGAAATTGCTCTTCGAATGACAGATAATGATTATTGCGTAAAGATTGCAAATAGTGTTTTTGAATCAGTTGAAGAAGAACTAATATATAACGCTACTGAGTATATTGATGAAGAATCAGCAAATATCGGTTCCGAAGGAATTGACGAGTTTGAAATTACTGAGAGTGAGTTTGTTAGAGCAGAAAGAATTGCTCGTGATGATAGTACGGCCATCTATGAGTTTGTCTATAAAGTAACTGTAGAAGGAACATCTTATGAATACTGGGGAAGAGATGAAGACACAAGAGAAATTATTCGTTCTGATGGAAGAGACCATGTGTTTGAAGGACAGATTATTGTGCAAGTAGAGCGAGGAGCAGAAGTTTTTTATGATTTCGAAGATGATAATAGTTATGAAACCGCAGTTATAAGTGAAGGAAAGTTAGAGCAAACCTATTTTAATGATAGACCAGAACCGCCTGGGGAGCTAGGTTACTGCCCAGCGTGTGGAACTCCACTTGATATTGAAAATGATGGCGGTAATGGATTTTGTATAAAATGTGCTTTAGATCATAACTGAAAATATCATTTGTAAATGCAAGTCGCTCGAGAGTTCAACTCTCTCCTGTAAAAACGGAAAAACATCTTTTTCGTACCCAACAGACAGAAAAGGACAGATTTCGTTAGAAATCTGTCCTTTTCAACTAAATCCACCCTTGCGGGTGGGTGAAACATTGCTTCGCAATATGAAATACGCTTTCAGCGTATGAAATCGCTGCGGCGATGGGTGGATTTAATTTCATTTTCTGCGTAGCCGAAAATTTCATCAAAACCGTAGGTTTTGATTTCATCGTGAGCAACGCGAACGATTTCATTAAAAATTCCGAGAGTTCAACTCTATCCACAAAAAACATAAAAACATCTTTTCTGTACCCCACAGACAACAAAGGTATCGGGTTTTTCCCGGTACCTTTTTTCTGTATATTGAAAAGGCAGAGAGGCCCAAACTCTTCGCCTGCCTTTTGCGGGGCATTTTCGTTATTCACAGGATTGCGGGGCGATTTTTTTGATATACGGATTTGCACAGAAAGGTGCTTAATTGAAAGACCGGCTGTAACAAAATGCTGCAGCCGGTCTTTATGCTTTTTAAAGCTATTGTTTTCAGTCCGTTTTCTTTTCCGAGTCGGAAGCTTCTGCGGCGTGCGAAGCACAGAGGGCACAGTTGCCGGAGCAGCCGAATTCGCGTTTGCCCTCTTCGGTGTCGCGGTAGTACTGTGTGTGCGTATCGCGGTGCTTTGTGGAATTCCAAAGCTTTTCGGCGCGCGGTGCCCATTCCTTTGCAAAGTCTACGCATTTATCGCAAAGCTCATCGACATCCTCTTTATTTAAAAGGTCCGAGGAATGCGCTCCGCTCTCCTTTACTATTTTGCGTAAAAGCTCGGGATTTTCAAGCATCGGACAGGGCCTTAAATGATTGTCGTTAAACGGCTGACCCTTGTAATATGCGGTAAAGAGCGGACTCTTGAGTGCCTCGAGAAGCGTGTGAGTGCGTATATTTGTATCGGAATAGTGTATAAATACGCACGGCTCTATGTCACCTGCGGAATTTATGTGGAAATAGTTTCTGCCTGCCGCTATGCAGCCGCCGACATATTCGCCGTCGTCCTGGAAATCCATAACGAACATCGGCTTACCCGTTTTGCCGTTACGCATTTTGCGAAGCCAGCGGTACATATATTCCCTTTGGTCGGGAGTCGGGATAAGCTCCTTGTCGGCACCGTGACCCACGGGCATATAGTTGAAATAAAATGCGAATTTCGAGCCGTTTTCTATCATCTTGTCGATGAAATCGTCGCTCGTTACGTATTCGTCGTTTTTGCGCGTGTAGCAGACCGAAATGCCGAAGAGGCATTTGTTCTTTTTAAGAAGCTCCATCGCCTTGAGCGTGGCATTGTAAGCTCCCTCGCCGCGGCGCCAGTCGTTTGACTCCTCCGTGCCCTCAATGCTCATGGCAAGGGCGACGTTGCCGACTCTTTTAAGGTCATCACAGAATTTTTGGTCTACAAGCGTTGCGTTTGTGTATATTAAAAATACGCAATCCTGATTGTTTGCGGCAAGCTCTATTATGTCGTTTTTGCGTATGAGCGGCTCGCCGCCGGTGAGCATATATACATGGGTGCCGAGTGCCTTGCCCTGAGAGACTATGCTCTGCATTTCTTCGTTCGTAAGGCTTTGCTTGTGGCCGTATTCCGCAGCCCAACAGCCCTTGCAGTGGAGGTTACACGCGCTCGTGGGGTCAAAAAGGATTATGAACGGCACGTTGCAGTGAAGCTTTTCGCGATTTCTGCGAACGGTCTTTGTGCCGTAGTATCCTGCGTCAAAGCCGAACGCCATAATCATTTTTTTGATTACATCGCGGTCAATGTCGTTTAAAATGCCGAGGGCGTACTTGGTCCATACATTATTATCATCCCGGACGACTTCCCTCATCTTTTTAAGATTGCCTGCGGGGAATATGTTTTTGGTTAGCTTTTCCGCCACCGACAGCATTTTGCAGATGTTTTCCTGCGGATTCTTGTCAATGTATTTCATTACCTTGTCAAGCGTTACTTTAACCGCTGCTCTTTGCAGCTTGTGTGAATCTGACATAATTCGTAAGTCCTCCGTGGAATGCGGTATAGTTAATATTATTTTGCCGCATTTTGTGCCGTAATTATAGCATAAATATATTTTTTTGTAAACCGAACTAAGCCTGTTTCGCCGATTTAATACACTTTATCACGCATTTGTTTATTTTTTAACAATGTCTGCTTGAACATCATAAGCCGCACGTGTTCAATGTGATTATTAACTTCAAAAAGCTGATTTTGTTTGCCGTCGCGAAAAAAATAAAAATACTGCGGATTTTTGGAATTGCGGTAATTAAATTTTTTATAAAGCTGTGGAATTTTTGACGCTTATATGATACAATAATAAATAATTATAGGCTTTAAAAGCCGTGCCTTGCCGCGAGAAAAACAGCACTCGGGGCGAGGTGCTTTCAAAAAACTATTTCGGAGGCGTTCTCGCAATATGGAAATTACTCCAAAGCTTTCTGTTACCGAAGATAAAATAAGGCTTTTGACCGTAAAAACCGATATGTTCAAAACGGCGTGCCTTACGCTTAACGTGTTGGTGCCGATGGGTGAATATGCGGCCGAATATGCCGTGCTGTCATCGTATTTGGTGCATTCGTCAAAAAAATACGATTCGCTTATAAAGCTGAACTCACGCTTGGAGGAGCTTTACGGCGCACTTTTGTCGGGCAGCATTTCAAGACACGGCGAGAATTATCGTATACAGCTTTCGATAACCTGCATAGACGACAGTCTCACCTTTGACGGCAAGAGCGTCACGGGCGCGTCGCTGGAGTTGCTTTTGTCGCTTCTTACAAAACCGTCGGCGGACGAAAACGGATTTTCACCGGAGCAGCTGTCAACGGAAATACGTCTTACCGCAGAGGACATTGAGAGTGAAATCAACGATAAACGTTCATATGCGATGACTCGTATGCTCGAGACGATGTGTGCCGACGAAATCTACGGACTTACCAAAAACGAAATTCTCGAAAACGTGAAAAAGGTCACTCCGCAATCGCTGCTTGCCGCGTGGAAATTTATGCTGAAAAACGGCATAATTCAGCTGAACGCCATAGGCAATATTTCGGAGGACGATTGTAAAAAGAAATTACGCGAGGCTTTTTCGGACGTCGGCGAGAGAACGCCGTATGAGCCGGAGACCGTTTTTGTCGAAGAGGCGGAGGATTTAACCGAGCTTACCGAGGAGCTTACCATGAATCAGAGCAAGCTTGTTCTCGGCTTCAGAGGCGGTATGACCGATGAAAACGACGACTTTTATTCGCGCCGCATTATGACGGACGTTTTCGGCGGCGGCCCGTATTCGAGACTTTTTATGAATGTACGCGAAAAGCTCAGCCTTTGCTATTATTGCTCGGCAAGGCTTATAAGAGGCAAGGGCATAATCGTTATACAGAGCGGAATCGAAAAAGAAAACAGGCAAAAGGTGCTTGATGAAATAAACAGGCAGCTTGACATTATGAAGAACGGCGAATTTTCGGACGAGGATTTTGAAGCCTCCAAAAAAGCCATATGCGACGCATACCGCAGCTTCAACGATACTCCCGATGCGCTTGACATATATTACGGCACGCAGCTGACGGGCGATATAGTAACACCGGATGAGGCAATAGAAAACTTCCTTGCTGTCACAAGGGACGACGTCAAGAAAACGGCTTGCGCGCTCTCGCTCGATACCGTTTATATGCTTGCGGGAACGGATAAGGAGGACGGCGCAGATGAATAACGTCACAGAAATCAAAAACGAAAAGCTCGGTGAGAGCTATTACGAAATAAAACATCAGTCGGGGCTTAAAATTCTTGTGTATCCAAAAAAGAACTATGCGTCGTCATATGCCATGTTCGGTACGCGCTACGGCTCCATAGATACGCAGTTTAAGCTTTCGGGCGAAAAAGAGTTTACCGAAGTACCTGAGGGTATAGCGCATTTTCTTGAGCACAAGCTTTTTGAGAGCGAGGATCTCGACGCATTTCAGCGTTACGCCGCAACGGGTGCAAGCGCAAACGCATATACGAGCTTTGATAAGACCTGTTATCTGTTTTCATGCTCGGGCGACTTTAAGGGCTCTCTCGAAATTTTACTCGACTTTGTAACCCATCCGTATTTTACGCCCGAAACAGTTGAAAAAGAACAGGGCATAATCGGTCAGGAAATTAAAATGTGTCAGGACGAGCCCTCCTGGGAGGTGCTCTTCGGTATGCTCCGCGGAATGTACAAAAAGCATCCCGTGAGAATAGACATTGCCGGAACCGTGGAGTCTATATCTCACATAACGGCGGAGCTGCTCTACAAATGCTACGGCACCTTTTACAATCTTTCGAATATGGTGCTCTGCGTCGCGGGCAATGTTGATGTTGACACGGTTTTGTCCGTAGCTGACAAGGTGCTTAAAAAGCAGCCCGAAAAAAAGATTGAGAGAAAATTCCACGAGGAGCCGAAAGAGGTCTGCGAAAGCTACGTGGAGGAGTATTTACCCGTAGCCACGCCGGTTTTTGCACTCGGCTACAAGGAGGATGTTAAAACCCCTGAGCGCAGTCTTAAAGACGTTATATGCAGTAATATAATTCTTGAGCTTGTTGTCGGCAAGACGTCAAAGCTTTATTCCGATATGCTCTCCGACGGGCTTATAAACACCGCATTCGGCTTTGAATTTTTTGAGGGCTACGGCTATGCCTGCCAGATATATTCCGGCGAGAGCCGCGATCCCGAAAAAGTTAGAGAGCTGATCTCCGGTAAGATAAACGAGCTTAAAAGGGACGGCGTGGACGAAAAGGACTTCGAGCGCATACGCCGCAAGCTGTATGGCAGAGCGGTGTTCGATTTTAACGATATAGAGTCTATTGCCAACGAGATGGTATCGGCGACCTTTAACGGAGAGACCGTTTTCTCGGGAATGGAGGTGCTTGAAAATCTCACCAAGGAAGATGTTGAAAAGAGACTTTTAAGCTCCGTTGACACCGAAAACTGCGTGCTCTCGGTTATAAAGAGCAATTAAAGGAGAAAAGAAGATATGACTTTTTTGACCGACGGCACGGCGGTAAAATTTACCGGAATAGACCACACGTTCAATGTGTATTCGACCTTTGTAGAGTTCAATATCGGTTCTTCCGTGTTCAGTATTAAATTCTACGGGCTTATTATAGCGTTCGGCTTTTTGCTCGCGGTGCTTTTCGGCGGCAGAATGGCTTACAAGTGGAAGATGGATTTAAACAAAATGCTTGACGTGCTGCTGTACGGAACGATAGGCGGAATTATAGGCGCAAGGCTTTACTATGTAGCCTTTGAGTGGGATTATTACAGCCAAAATCTTTCGGAAATTCCGAAAATTTGGAACGGCGGGCTTGCAATCTACGGCGGACTTATCGGCGGAATAATCGCCGCAGCCATAACCTGTAAGGTTGATAAAATGGACTTTTTAAAGCTGCTTGACCTTGCCGGAATGAGCTTTTTGATAGGCCAGGGCATCGGCAGATGGGGCAATTATGCAAATCAAGAGGCGTTCGGTACAAATACGACAATGCCGTGGGGCATGACAAGCTCCAAGGTTGTCGATTACATAGTGTCAAATCAGGCTCTGTTCAGGGCAAAGGGCATAGAGATGTCTCCGAATGTTCCCGTTCACCCGACGTTCCTGTATGAATCCGTATGGTGCCTTTTGGGCTTTTTGGTAATATATATCATTTGTCGCAAATTCTACAAATTCAGCGGGCAGCTCATACTTTGCTACGGCGTTATATACGGAGCGGAGAGAGCGGTGGTCGAGGGACTTCGCACGGACAGTCTTTATATAGGCTCGTCAAATCTTCGTGTTTCACAGCTTTTGTCAATGGTTATAGCTGTCGTTTGCTTTGCGATACTTACGGCAAAGCTTGTTTCGCTGAAAAAACATCCCAAGCCGTTTTCACCCGTAGAGGTGCGCGAGGATGCCGAAAAATCGGACGCGTTAAAGGACGGCAAGGAGGATAAAAAGAAAAATAAAATCAGCGCGGAAAAACGCCGCGAGATGATGAGACAAAAGGAGCGCAAAAACGATGGCGACGATAATTGACGGTAAAGCCGTTTCTGCCTTTTTGAAGGACGGTATAAAAAAGGAGTGCCTTGAATTAAAGGAAAAAGGCGTTTCCGTTTGCCTTGCTGTTATAATAGTGGGCGACGATCCCGCCTCAAGGACATACGTAAACAATAAGAAAAAGGCGTGCGAGGCCGTAGGTATAATCTCGCGCGAATATGCTTTGCCGGCAGATACGTCTATGGCGGAGCTGCTCGCACTTATAGACGAGCTTAATAATGACAGAGAGGTAAACGGCATACTCTGTCAGCTGCCGCTGCCGAAGGGACTTTCTGACGAGCTTGTGATAAAGGCAATCTCGCCGAAAAAGGACGTTGACGCCTTTAGCGCAGAAAACGTCGGGCATATTATGATAGGCGACCACACGTTTTTGCCGTGTACGCCTGCCGGAATTATGGAAATGCTGAAATATTACAATATCGATGTCTGCGGCAAGGAATGTGTCGTTGTAGGCAGAAGCAATATTGTGGGTAAGCCGATGGCTATGCTGCTGCTTCAGCAGAACGGCACCGTTACGATTTGCCACTCTAAGACGAAAAATCTCAAAGAGGTTACACGTCGCGCCGACATTCTTGTTGCCGCCGTCGGTAAGCCGTACTTTGTAACCGCCGATATGGTAAAGGACGGTGCGGTGGTTATAGACGTAGGTATGGACAGAAACAGCGAGGGCAAGCTCTGCGGCGACGTGGATTTTGCCGAGGTAAGCAAAAAGGCGTCTTACATAACTCCCGTTCCGGGCGGCGTAGGCCCAATGACAATAGCGACACTTCTTAAAAACACCGTTACCGCCGCAAAGCAGCAAAACGGTCTTATATAAATATTATTTGAAAGGGGTTTGTACTTTGAGCGAAAAACCTAAATTCTATATAACTACGGCTATTGCGTACACTTCGCGTAAGCCGCATATCGGCAACAGCTATGAAATAGTTTTGACCGATGCAATAGCGAGATACAAAAGACTTCAGGGCTACGATGTGTTTTTCCTTACGGGAACGGACGAGCACGGGCAGAAGATTGAAGAATATGCAAAAGAGGCCGGTGTGTCTCCTAAGGAGTATGTCGATAAGGTGTCGGGCGAAATACGCGCCATTTGCGACGTACTTAACACCACATATGATAAGTTCATAAGAACCACCGACCCGTACCACGAAAAAATAGTTGCAAAGATTTTCAAAAAGCTCTATGAACAGGGCGATATATACAAGAGCGAGTACGAGGGAATGTACTGCACCCCGTGCGAGAGCTTTTGGACCGAGAGCCAGCTTGTAGACGGCAAGTGCCCCGACTGCGGCAGAGAGGTTAAAAAGGCAAAAGAGGAGGCGTATTTCCTGCGCCTTTCAAAATATCAGAAGCAGCTTGAGGACTACATCGAGAGCCACGACGATTTCATTTATCCCGAAGCTCGCAAAAAAGAGATGCTCAACAACTTTATTAAACCCGGACTTCAGGATTTGTGCGTTTCGAGAACGTCATTTAAATGGGGCATTCCCGTGACGTTTGACCCGAATCACGTCATCTATGTTTGGATAGACGCACTTTCAAACTATATCACGGCGCTCGGCTACGATCCCGACGGCTCAAGCGATATGTATAAAAAGTATTGGCCTGCCGATGTTCATATCATAGGCAAGGATATTGTGAGATTCCACACCATTTACTGGCCGATTATGCTTATGGCTCTCGGCGAGCCTCTTCCGAAGCAGGTATACGGTCACCCGTGGCTGCTTTTCGGCGAGGATAAAATGTCAAAATCCCGCGGAAACGTCATTTATGCCGACGACCTTGTAAAGGATTTCGGCGTTGACGCGGTGCGTTACTATCTTCTCTCCGAGATGCCACACGCGCAGGACGGCTCCATAACGTACGAATCACTTATCGAGAGATACAATTCCGACCTTGCCAACACCATAGGCAACCTTGTTAACAGAACCGTTGCCATGCAGAATAAATATTTTGACGGCGTAATTGCCGCTCCCGCCGACAAAGAGCCGCTTGACGACGAAATATCATCGCTTGCTTTGAAGACCGTGGCTGAGGTTGACAGGTGCTTTGACGAATACAAGATAAGCGACGCTACGGAGAACATTCTCACTCTTGCACGCCGCCTTAATAAGTATATCGACGAGACTACGCCCTGGGCACTCGCAAAGGACGAGAGCAAAAAGGGCAGACTCGGCACGGTGCTTTACAATTTGCTTGAGGGTATACGTTTCCTTGCGGTGCTCTTAACTCCGTTTATGCCCGATACGGCAGAAAAAATATTTGAGCAGATAGGCACAAACGAACGCTCGTACGAGAGCCTCAAAGCCTTCGGCACGTTAAAGTCTGGTGAAAAAGTGGGAACTCCCACGCCGCTGTTTAACCGTATAGACGGTGAAAAGCTCATAGAGGAGCTGACCGCCAAGCAGAAGGAGCAGCAGAAGGCCGAAAAGAAAATGATAAATTCGCTTGAGGGCGTTGCCGAGATAGGCATTGACGATTTCGCAAAGGTTGAGCTTCGCGTGGCCGAGGTCAAGTCGTGCGAAAAGGTTCCGAAAGCGAAAAAGCTGTTAAAGCTCACGCTCGATGACGGCACGGGCAAGGACAGAACCGTGGCGAGCGGTATCGCAAAATGGTATGCGCCCGAGGACCTTGTAGGCAAAAAGGTGGTTGTTGTCGCAAACTTAAAGCCTGCGGTGCTGTGCGGAGTGGAATCAAACGGTATGATACTTGCCGCAGACTGCTCCGAGGACGATGTTAAAGTTGTGTTCGTTGACAAGAGTATGCCGAACGGCTCAAAAATAAGATAATGTATAAAAATATATTTGATACGCACGCGCACTATGAGGACGAGCAGTTTGACTGCGACCGCGATGAGCTGCTGTCTTCGTTTCCCGAAAACGGTATATCGGGCGTCGTCACCTGCGGTACGGACATAATAACGAGCGAGAAGTCGATAGCTCTTGCGGAAAAATATCCGTTTATCTATGCCGCCGTCGGTTTCCACGCGCTGAATCTCGATTCGTTGACCGCCGACTGGTGCGGCGATATAAAAAAGCTTGCCGCGCAAAAAAAGGTGGTGGCAATCGGTGAAATCGGGCTCGATTATCACTACGAAAGAGACAGCCGCGAAAAACAGCTCGAGGTATTCGAAAAACAGCTTGTGCTTGCAAATGAGCTGTCGCTGCCCGTTATAGTTCACGACCGCGAAGCGCATGAGGACACGCTGAATTTGCTTAAAAAGCACCGTCCGCGCGGAGTCGTGCACTGCTTTTCGGGGAGCGTGGAGACGGCAAAGGAGATTATAAAGCTCGGTATGTATATAGGCCTCGGCGGAGCGGTCACATTTAAAAATGCGGTAAAGCCGGCAGAGGTCGCGGCTTTTGTGCCGAAGGACAGGCTTTTGCTTGAAACCGACGCGCCGTATATGTCGCCCGTGCCTTACAGGGGTAAACGATGCACATCGCTCTTGATTCCTTATACCGCGGAAAAAATAGCTGCGGTGAGGGGCGAAGCGGTAGAAGAGCTGCTTTTTGAGACCGATAAAAACGCGCGCACTCTCTTTCGCATAGGTTCGTTGGTTTAACCGACGGCAAAACACTTTATGTGCAAATTTAACAAAAAAGTTATTGACAACTGACATTTTATATGATACATTACAGACAGATGACACGCCTTTAAGCGGAAGAGTGTGTCGGGGCAAATGCGGTCTGTGCGGTGTAATGTAAACAAGGATTTAGAGCTGTGGACCCTTTGCCCACAGCTCTTTTTGCGTTTTTCGGGAGGTGATCGGAAAGCGAATCAAAAAAAGCGTTACTCCCTTTCAATATAAAATAAGGAGTTGGTATTTATGTTAAATACGAGAGATAAAATTTTAATTTCTCTGACTGCGGTTTTGCAGGCGGTGTACGGCGCGGTTTTTATTTACCGTATGTTTGCGTGGAAAACTCTTATCGCGGGTGGCGAAAGCGACCTGCTTGAGCTTGAAATAAGCCTTGCGGCACTGTTTGCCGTAACCGTTATTTTCTCTGTTATAATGCGTAATTTGCCGGCTAAAATATACAGCCTGCCGGCTCTTTGCTGTCCTCTGCTGTTTCAGCTGGCGGCGGTATGCGGTTTCGCGGGTTCCGCATACGATTCCGATTGGAACGTGCGTTTTACGGCGGCAGGCGTAATTGCAATTATCGCTTTTGCGGTCATTACCGTATGCACGATAGTAATTGAGCTTCGTCACGTGCTTAAAAAAGCCGATAAATGAGGCATTGCAATATAACAACAGGAGATGATAACAATGTTAAAGACAAGAGATAAGGCTCTTATTTCTCTGACTGCGCTTTTTCAGGCGGCACTCGGCATTTTCGGCTTTTTGCGTATGCTTGTGAGAAAAGAGATATTTTGTAATGAAAATGATTTACCGGCGGCAGTATCGATGCTCGTCTTGCTGTTTGTCGTTACATTCGCATTTGCGGTCATAATGCGTGACTTGCCGTCAAAGACGTATGTTATACCCGCATTTTCAATGCCGATGATTTTTTTGATCGCCGGTTTTCTCGGCACAGGCGCCGATTTTGACGCGGCAGGGGTCGCGCACATGACGGCCGGCGGCACAGCTTCCGTGATTATTTTTGCGGTCGGTACGGCAGGTATTGTAACATACGAGCTTTGCACGGCATTTAAAAAGAACAACAATTAAAATTCGATTTAATTTATGCCGAATGTAAATTCGGGCAGAAAAAAGGAGCCGCAGTTCAAGGCTGAGCGTTCATAAGGAAGTTCGGTTTCTCGCATAAAAATTCCTTATGCTTTTGTCAAAAAGCCTCGCAAGGCGACAGCCTTGCTTCGTTTCCTGACTTCGGCATAAAAAATTTTTACGGCTACGAAACTGCGGAGCACTTCAAAATGATGTATTGATGTATTTTTGATACAAAAAATAGATAACCCCTCGGATGAGACCGGCTCATCTGAGGGGTTAATTTGTTATTGTGCAAAAGATGTTATTTTGAAGCAAAACTGCCTCATAAACACTCAGCCAAGACTGCGGCTCCAGTTGGTTTTTGCGTATAAATTATACTATACCCTGTGCCATCATCGCGTCGGCTACCTTTAAGAAACCTGCAATGTTTGCGCCGGCAACAAAGTCGTCGGGGGTACTGTATTCCTTTGCGGCATTTGCCATGTGGCCGTAAATGCTCTCCATAATATCCTTGAGTTTTTCATCAACCTCATCAAAGGTCCAAATCATACGTGCGCTGTTCTGGCTCATTTCAAGCGCAGAGGTTGCAACGCCGCCTGCGTTTGCCGCTTTCGCCGGAGCAAAGAGAACCTTGCTCTGTAAAAATGCGTTTGTCGCGTCGATGGTGGATGGCATATTTGCGCCCTCACCTACTGCTATGCAGCCGTTTTTAATAAGCTCTTTTGCGTCGTCAAGTGACAGCTCGTTCTGAGTGGCGCACGGCAGAGCTACGTCACAGGGAACCTCCCATACTCTCTTGCCGGGAACGAATTTTGCGGTGGGCTTTAATTCGGTGTACCTTACTATTCTCGCTCTTTCCTGCTCCTTGACCTGCTTTAAGAGCGCGATGTCTATGCCGTCCTTATCGTAGACATATCCGCTTGAGTCGCTTGCGGTAACTACCTTTGCGCCAAACATTTGAGCTTTTTCTATGGCGTAAATTGCAACGTTGCCCGAGCCCGAAACGGCAACCGTTTTGCCCTCGATGGAATTGCCGTGATTCTTTAACATCTCCTCAACGAGATAGATAAGGCCGTAACCGGTAGCCTCTGTTCTTGCGAGCGAGCCGCCGTAGGAGAGACCCTTACCGGTGAGCACGCCCTCGTGGCGGCCGGTAATTTTTTTGTACTGACCGAAGAGGTAGCCTATCTCTCTGCCGCCTACGCCTATATCGCCTGCAGGCACGTCGGAGTTGGGGCCTATAACCTTGTAAAGCTCTGTCATAAAGCACTGGCAAAATCTCATTATTTCGTAGTCGCTCTTACCCTTGGGGTCAAAATCCGAACCGCCCTTGCCGCCGCCTATGGGAAGACCGGTAAGCGAGTTTTTGAAAGTCTGCTCAAAGCCGAGGAATTTAATTATACTCATATTGACCGACGGGTGGAAGCGAAGGCCGCCCTTGTAAGGACCTATCGCGCTGTTAAACTGAACACGGTAGCCGCGGTTTACGTGAACCGTGCCGTTGTCGTCAACCCACGGAACTCTGAATACGGTTGCCTTTTCCGGTGCCACAAGCCTCTCAAGAAGAGCCGCTTTCTGATACTGCGGATTTCTCTCAACGGCAGGCTCTATGGATTTAAGAACCTCGGTGACAGCTTGGCAAAATTCGGGTTGATAGTCGTACCTTGTCGTTGTGCGGTTAAGCACTTCGTCAATATAGCTCATTTTTAGTCTCCTTTTCGGCACCGAGCGAATAAAGCCCCGCACCGTTTTTATTACGGTATATATTTTATATTATGTGCTTTATATTTGCAAGAAACACGGCGTAAAATTTCATTTTGCCTCCGTCGATACTTTTGTGTATTATAACGATAAAGTGAATTTGCATTCGCCGAGACACGTGAAAACAAACAAAAATGCGTAAAAAGACATTTAAAAAAATAATTACCGTGACAAAAAAGATGAATAACCGCACTTATAAACTTTCAAATAATTTCGGTGTTCGGATAGTAGTGTGCGAGAATTTCCTCGTAAGTGCTGCCCTGTTTTGCCATATAATCCGCCCCGTACTGCGACATACCGACGCTGTGACCGTAGCCGTATGTCTTAAAGAAAAACGCACCGTCCTTTTGCTCGAGCGTAAACGCCGGACTTCTCAGCGAAAAAAGTGCTCTGAAGGAGTTTCCGGTAAAGCTCTTGCCGCCGACCTTCAGGCTTTTCACCACGCCGGAGCCGCTGTCCGTGTAGACTATATCGGTTATCCAGCCGCTTTGGTCGTCTCCCAAGACTATTTCGGGGTCGTTTTTTGTGTATTCTCTGACCTCGTCCGCGGAGAGAGATATTTCCTTTATGCAGTCCGGCGAGAGCTTGTCGCCGGGACTTGTGACCGAGACGAGATATTCGATTTTTCCGCCCCATATATTTTCGGCACTCTCGGTTCTGCCGGGTGATATTGCACAGTATGCCGCCACAATCGGCTCGCCGTTAAACACTATTGTTTTGCCGAGAACATCGTTTACCGCCTCCTCTGTTTTGGCTCGGTATTCGTCGTATTTATCGCCCCATTTTTCCTTTTGTGTTTCGATGTCGTAATAGCCCTGATGACGTCCGGGGTCGTCCGATATGTCGGCGCCCGAAAGCGAGGAATCGGGATTTTTCTTAAGCCTTACAAGGTTTGTATAGGCGCATACCGCCTGTGCTTTTAAGGCCTCCGTGCTGTATGTTGCGGGCATTTCGGCGGCGACACAGCCTATTATGTATTCCTTTGTTGAGGCGGTTGCCACGTTGCCGCTTGCGGCTGATTTTATTTTTACGCTGTCGGATTTTTCGTCAAGCAGCTTTTCCTCGTCCTCGCTGTCGTTCTCCTTTTGAAAGGTGCTTTTGACGTTGGAGAGAGAAAAGGAGGAGTAGTCGAGCGATAACAGCGGCGTAAGTATCATAAAAAGTGCCAAAACAAAGCATAAAATACCGTATGTTTTCATAATTGACCTCCCTAATTTTATTGACTTATTGCGATTTTTAATATAAAATATTATATCTATAATTATATGCTTAGAATGAGTTAATATGTCCGCTTAAATGTAAGTCAGGAGGTTTTAAATTTGTCTTACAACCATTCTCCTAAACTTGACGATTCGCTCTCGTCCCTGAAGAAAGAGCTTATACGCAATAACCAGATAAAGCTTGATGATTATCATCGTTACGACGTAAAGCGCGGCTTGCGTAATTCCGACGGCACCGGTGTTATGGCGGGGCTTTCGAGAATATGCTCTGTTGAGGGTTATTACATAGACGACGGTGAAAGAGTGCCGAAGGAGGGCAAGCTTATTTACCGCGGTATAAATATGACCGATATAGTGAGAAACTGCCAAAAGGAAAACCGCTTCGGTTACGAAGAGGTGGTTTGGCTGCTTCTTCTCGGTGATTTGCCGACACAGGACCAGCTAGATAAATTCAGAGCGGTTCTCGCCGAGGCAAGAGAGCTCCCCGACGAATTCATAGAGGATATGATAATGAAGGCTCCGTCGCCGAATATTATGAATAAGGTCGCAAGGAGCGTTCTCGCGCTGTATTCATATGACAACAATCCCGACGATCTTTCAATAGAAAATGTGCTGCGTCAGTCCATTAAGCTCATAGCGCAGATACCCACCATTATGTCATATGCGTATCAGGTAAAGCGCAGAGCATACGACCACAAGAGTATGTATATCCACCAGAACGATAAAGCGCTCTCCACGGCGGAGTCCATACTCCATACAATAAGGAGCGACCGCAAGTTTACCGATGAAGAGGCCAAAATACTTGACCTGTGTATGATTATTCACGCCGATCACGGCGGCGGAAACAACTCCACGTTTACAACACGCTGCATAACCTCAACGGGAACGGATACCTATTCCGCAATCGCCGCAGGTATAGGCTCGCTCAAGGGGCCGAAGCACGGCGGCGCGAATATTCAGGTTCACAATATGATAGCCGACCTCAAAAAAACCGTCAGCAACCCGACAGACGAGGGCCAGGTGGCGGACTATCTCACCAAGGTCATTCATAAAGAGGCGGGCGACAGAACAGGCCTTATCTACGGTATGGGTCACGCAGTATACACTCTTTCCGACCCGCGCGCCGTACTCTTAAAGGAATTTGCCTCGCAAAAGGCGGAAAAATACGGATTTGCCGATGACTACAAGATAATTTCTCTTGTCGAAGAGCTCACTCCCGAGCTTTTCTATAAGTATAAGGGCGAAAAGAAAAAAATGTGCGCAAACGTGGATCTTTATTCGGGGCTTATATACGATATGCTCAGAATTCCGCCGGAGCTTTTCACTCCGATGTTTATGGCGGCAAGAATTTCTGGCTGGTGCGCTCACCGTCTGGAGGAGCTGTGCTCCGGCAGCCGCATAATGCGACCCGCATACAAGAGCGTCGCTCTTCCGAGAGCGTTTGTTCCGATTGCCGAACGCAATGTTGACCACATAGTGCCGGATTACGTTCCGTCCGAGGAAAGATAAAAACGGAAGGACTCTTATAAATGAAAAAAACGGGCTTCGAAAAAAGCTTTAATTTTAAACAGATTCTCATAACGCTCGCCGCAGGAGCGGCCGTGCTGTTGCCGGTACGTATATATCAGCTGTTTGCGATAATAGATACGGGCAGTACGGGATTTTACAAAAAAATCAATTTCAGCGTTTACTTTATGTATGTCGCAGTTGTTGTGTTTACGGCACTGCTTATCGTGTTTTCGAGGCTTTGCGATGATACGAGAGCTTCAAGACCCGCTATGTGCAAAAACAAGCTTCTCGGAGCGGCGGCCGTTGTTATGGCTGTCGGTACGGCGTATGATTCTGCGGATTCGATGCTGTCGTTCTCCGCGTCCTGCAGCGATTTTTCGAGTAACCTCGACGTGTCGTTTATGAGATATTTTTTCTCAAACGGGATGTTTGCGTCGCTTTTTGAGAGCATATTCGGAATAATCGCCTGTGTTTATTTTATAGTTTTTGCACTTTCGTATTTTAATGACAAGGCCGATTTTACATCTTATAAGGTGCTCGCTCTGGCTCCGCTTTTCTGGGCTATGTGCAAAATGATAACAAGGTTTATGACCAAGATCAGCTTTATAAACGTTTCGGAGCTTATGCTCGAAATGCTTGAGCTTGCGCTTGTGATGCTGTTCTTTATGTCGTTTGCGAAGATTTCCTCCGACGTTGCCGACAAGGGCGAGTTTAAAAAGCTTGTCTCATACGGTATGCCGGCTGCGATGCTGGCGGCGGTGATAGGCGTTTCCCGTCTTGTAATTACGCTGTGCGGAAAAAGAGACCGCCTGCCGTCCGAACTCGGATTTTCCTTAACCGATCCGGCATTTGCGTTTTTTGCGATTGTATATATACGCCATCAGATGAAGCACGGCAGACCGGAGTCCGAGGACAATGCGCCGAGTGAGGACGAAACGGCAGCCAAGGCTGACAAAATCAACTGACATATCGGCGGTGTAGATAATTATGTTTCTTTCCGACGTGGCAACAGCCGCGAAGCAGGTGTTTATTCTCTATGTACTGGTTCTTCTCGGCTTTATATGCGACAGGACTAAAATCTATACGGAAAAAGCGGCAAGGCTCACAAACGACCTGCTTTTTTATATAGTTACGCCTGCCATAATAATTCAGTCATTTTCGTCCGTCGAAATGTCCGGTGAAAATGTTCGCGGTATGCTGATGTCGTTTCTGGGAGGAACGATTTTGCACGTCGTTGCAATAGTGATTTGTATTCCGTTTTGGCGCAGGACCGACAAAAATCTGTCGTGCATATATAAGTATGCGGCGATATACGGAAATGTCGGCTATATGGCATTGCCGCTCGCCGAGGCAGAGCTCGGAGCAGAGGGCGTGTTCTTTTGCTCGGGTGTGTTGATTCCGTTTAATATATTCGCATTTACGCACGGCATCTATCTTATGTCGGGCGAAAGCGCGAAAAAAACCGGCTTCAATCCGAAATGGCTGATACTCAATCCCGGAGTAGTGTCGGTGCTTTTGGGACTGCCGCTGTTTTTCTTTAATATCAGGCTTCCGTCTCTTATTTCGGTTCCCGTGAATTACGTTGCCGGTCTTAATACGCCGCTTGCCATGATAATGTTCGGCACATATCTTTCAAAAACAAATCTGAAAACGATGTTTTTAAAAAAGGACACTTATCTCGTATCGTTTTTAAAGCTCATAGCTTTGCCGGCTGTGATTTTGGCGGTGCTGAAGCTTATGGGCGTAAAGGGAACACTTTTGACGGCGCTTATAATTTCCGCGTCGGCACCGAGTGCAAACAATACCGTTATGTTTGCGGCAAAGTACGGCAAGGACAGTGCCGCGGCCTCACAGGTCGTCGCCGTGGCAAGCCTTCTGTCGATAATAACAATGCCGCTGTTTATAGCACTTTCGCAAATATAAATTCATATGTCGTTTTAAATTGAAAGGAGGACATTATGAAACTTTTAATAGCTATTGTCAACAACGAGGATGCATCCTTGGTTATCTCAGAGCTTAACAAGGCGGGCTTTATGGTAACAAAGCTTGCCACCTCCGGCGGATTTCTCCGTGCGGGTAACGTCACCATGCTCACGGGTGTGGAGGACGAAAAGGTCGGTGACGCGCTTGCCGTAATAGAGGAGTTTTCAAGTCAGCGCAAGCAGATTACTCCCGTTAATTCAACATATATAGGCGATTCCATGCTGACCGTTCCCGTTGAGGTTTCGGTTGGCGGAGCCACGGTCTTTGTGGTGGATGTCGAGCAGTTCTATAAGATATGACGGCAGACATTTCTTCATTCGGCGAGAGCTTTAAAAAAGAGGTTTTGCCGTATATAAACACCTTATCGTTCCCTAATACAATGCTTATTGAGGGCGGCTCTGCCGAGCTGCGGCTTTCGGCGGCGCGTTTTATAGCGCAGAGCCTGCTTTGCGTGGGCAGCGGCGCACATCCGTGCGGTGTTTGCCCGTCCTGCGTGAAATGTGAGGCTTTGTCGCACCCTGATATGCGTGAATACGGAGACATAAGCTCCGACGCGGCTTTTAAGGTTGACGCCTGCCGCGCCGTGCGCTCCGATTGCTTTGTCCTGCCGAATGACGGTGACAAAAAGGTGTACATTTTAAAAGAAGTTCAAAATATGAACGACAGCGGTGAGAACGCACTTCTCAAAATATTTGAGGAGCCGCCCTCATACGTGTATTTTATTATGACGTGTCCGAGCCGCTCGGCTATGCTTGACACGGTGCTGTCGCGTGCGACGGTATTTTCGCTCGGGTCTGAAAATGACTCGGCTCTTTTTGACGAGGATACCGCCGATTTGGCGCAAAAAATAGCTAAGGCGCTGTTAAGTCCCGCGGAAACGTCTCTTTTGGCTGCGGTGAGCCCTCTTGAAAAGGACAGGGCGGGATTTAAAAATACGGTTCTCTGTCTCAAAAGCATTTTCCTCGACGCCGTTAAAATCAAGCTGCATGCGGCGGCGACTCCGGAATTTTCCGAAACGGCAGGAGAGCTGTCCTCGGCACTCACGGCCGATAAATTATACCGATGCTGCGGCGTGCTCGATGAGCTTTTTGACGGCGCGGCAATGAATCAGAATCAAAATCTGCTGCTTACCTCGCTTTGCTATAAGCTGCGAGAGGCTGTGGGTAAATAATATAAAATAGCTCCGAAAGGAAGACATACAAATGGCAGAAGTTGTCGGAATACGATTTAAAGAGGTGGGTAAGGTATACTACTTCGACCCTGACGGCAAGACGTTTGAGAAGGGCGACAGGGCAATAGTCGAAACCGCGCGCGGCGTGGAGTGCGGCGAGGTCACAATGGGTAACTCCGTTGTCGATGACAGCGAAATAGTAAAGCCGCTCAAATCGGTTATAAGAGCCGCTACAAAGGCCGACCTCGAAAGAGTCAGGGAAAACGCCGAAAAAGAGAAGAAGGCATTTTCCGTCTGCGAAGAAAAAATACTTAAGCACAAGCTTGATATGAAGCTTGTAAACGTTGAATACACCTTTGACGGCGGCAAGATACTGTTCTATTTCACCGCCGACGGCAGGGTGGATTTCAGAGAGCTTGTAAAGGACCTTGCGTCCGTGTTCAGGACGAGAATAGAACTAAGGCAGATAGGCGTGAGAGACGAAGCCAAAATGCTCGGCGGCTTCGGCATCTGCGGCAGACCGTTTTGCTGCAAGACCTTTCTCGGCGACTTTCAGCCTGTTTCTATAAAAATGGCAAAGGAGCAGGGCTTGTCGCTGAATCCAGTAAAAATAAGCGGCACCTGCGGCAGACTGATGTGCTGTCTTAAATACGAGCAGGACGCCTACGAGCATCTTTTAAGGCATACCCCCAAGGTCGGAGCATTTGTGGAAACGCGAGAGGGCAGAGGAACCGTTATAGAGAACAACCTTATAACGGGAATCCTGAAGATAAGGCTCGACCGCCGTCCCGACGCCGCTCCGCTTGTGGTTGACCGCCACGAGGTGAAGCTTTTAAAGGACGCGAAAATTCAGGTGGACAAGGCCGAAATAGAAGCTCTCAAGGGCATAGAATAATTAAGTTACAGACAAGGAAAAGAGGATTTGAAATATGGCATTTATTGAGGTCAGAGACGTAACCAAGACCTACAAAATGGGCGAGGTTGAGATAAAAGCCGTCGATGAAATAGGCTTCGGCATAGACAAGGGCGAATTTGTTGTAATAGTAGGTCCGAGCGGAGCCGGAAAAACGACGATACTTAACATTCTCGGCGGAATGGACACCGCTACGTCCGGCACGATTTACGTTGACAATGTAGATATAACCAAATTCAACGAAAACGAGCTTACCAAATACCGCCGCGACGACGTCGGCTTTGTATTTCAGTTCTATAACCTTGTCGGTAACCTCACAGCGATTGAAAACGTAGAGCTTGCGCTTCAAATATCAAAAAACCCGCTCAGTGCGAAGGATGTTTTGAAGGATGTCGGACTCGGCAACAGGCTTGATAATTTTCCGGCTCAGCTCTCCGGCGGCGAGCAGCAGAGAGTCTCAATAGCGCGAGCACTTGCAAAAAATCCCAAGCTGCTTTTATGTGACGAGCCTACGGGTGCGCTCGACTATATAACCGGTAAATCAATACTGAAGCTCTTGCAGGACACTTGCCGTGAAAAAGGAGTTACGGTTATTGTAATCACCCACAACTCAGCACTAGCTCCCATGGCAGACAAGGTAATTAAGGTCAAAAACGGCAGAGTTGACAAGCTTCTTCTCAACGAGCACCCGACTCCCGTCGAGTATATCGAGTGGTAAAATACCGAATATTATATTTGACAGAGAGAGGTACACGTTAAATGACAAAAGGAATGAGAAAAGATTTTCAGCGGGAAATAAAGCTGAATTTCAGCAGGTTCCTGTCTATAACTCTTATCGTTGTTTTGGGCGTAGCGTTCTTTTCGGGACTGCGCGCCGCAAAGCCGGCCATGCAGGCCTCGGCGGATAAGCAATACGACAGTGAAAACCTTATGGATATAAGAGTCGCGGGGACTCTCGGTATGACCGATAAGGATGTTGACGCGCTTAAAAAGGTTGACGGCGTGCAGGACGCGGAGGGCACATACGAGCAGGATTTCCTCTGCGATACCGGCAACTCCGAGGCCGTTACAAAGGTAATGTCACTAAACGACGGCATAAGCCTTGTAAGAGTCAGCGAGGGGCGTTTTCCCCAGGGCTATAACGAGTGTATAGCAGACCGCAGCTTTCTTGACGCTACGGGATATAAAATAGGCGACACGGTAAAGCTCACCACAGGCACCGATGAAAAGGTGAGCAAATATCTTGCCACCGATGAATTTACGATTGTCGGCGTCGGTACGACGTCAATGTATATGGACAGCGACAGAGGTTCCGCGGCGATAGGCACGGGCAGAATAAACGGATTTTTGATAGTCCCGAAGCAGGCCTTTACGATGTCCTGCTATACAAGCGTTCATATAACCGTTAAGGATGCCATGGCACTCGGCTGCTATTCAAGCGATTACACCGAGCTTATTTCAAAGGTAAAAGACAGAATAAACGGCATAGCCGACAGACGCTGCGACATAAGATACAGCGAATATAAAAACGAAACGGCGACATATATAAACGATGCAAAGCTGAAGTTCGAAGAGGAAAAGGACACCGCAATGGGTCAGCTCGGCGACGCGTATCAGCAGCTTTTGGACGCTCAGGCGGCAATAGAAACCGGTAAGGCGGATCTTGCAAGCAAAAAGCTTGAAATACAGAATGCGCAGGACCTTATCAATTCAAACGCAAATACTCTCGTTGTAAGTCAAAGCCAGATAGACAGCGCAAAGGCCTCGCTTGTCGATGCGGAAAAAAAGTATAAGGAGCTTGAATCGCAGGTCTCGGATTCCGCGGCGGAGATTGAGAGAATGCAAAAGGAGCTTGATGACGGCAAGGGCTCCATGTCCTCTGATGAGTATCTCCAAAAGAGCTATAATCTCATAGCCGCAAAGGCGACGCTTCAGTTCTACAAAACTCAGCTTGCCAATACGCGAAACACAATAGATAATGCCAAGCAGCAGGTAGCTGCCGCTCAAACCGCCGTAAATAACGGCGGAACGGCACTTCAGGACGCGCAGAAAAAGGTCAACGAGGCTCCGGCGGCTCTTGAAGAGGCCGAAAAGCAAATTCAGGACGCTCAAATCGAGCTTGACCGCAAAAATGAGGAGTACGAGCAGGCAAAGCAGGACCTTGCCGACGAGCTTGAAGCGGCGCAACAAAAGCTTGAGGACTCCGAGGATAAGATATTAAACGTGGAAAAGCCCACATGGTATGTGCTTGACCGCGAAACCATTCCGTCTTACACGGCATATAAGAGCGATACGGACGGTATGGGCTCAATAGGCTCGGTGTTCCCTGTGATATTCTTCCTTGTTGCCGCTTTGGTATCTCTCACAACCATGACGCGAATGGTCGAGGAGCAGAGAACGCAGATAGGCACATTAAAGGCTCTCGGCTACACGAAGGGCGCGATAGCGGCAAAATATGTGCTTTATGCTCTGCTTGCTACCGCAATCGGCAGTGTGTTCGGCGTGCTTCTCGGCGAGAGCACAATACCTCTGCTCACGGTTAACACGTATAAGCTTGTGTATATAGGGCTTCATAATACCGTGGTGAAGCCGGACGTATTTGACGCATTGTTCGCTTCGCTTCTTGCGATTATTTGTACGACCGGAGCGACGCTGGCTGCGTGCTATCGCGTGCTGAGCTCATCGCCGGCACTGCTGATGCGCCCCGAGGCACCGAAGGCGGGCAAACGCATACTTCTCGAAAAAGTCGGATTTATTTGGAAGCACCTCAACTTCGCACAGAAGGCGGCTTGCAGAAACCTGTTCAGATATAAAAAACGCCTGTTTATGACAATAGCCGGCGTTGCGGGCTGTATGGCTCTGCTGCTTGTCGGCTTCGGACTCAACGATTCAATAAAATCAATGACGGGCAACCAGTTTGAAAAGGTGTGGCATTTTGCCGGTACCGCAGGTATAAATTCCGAGGCTACACGAGCGGAAAAACGTCAGTCGCTTGCCGAGGTCAACACCATGAACGGTGTTACGGAGTATTTGCAGACATATCGCTCAATGCTCTATACCGACGCAAACGGTGAAGAAAAAACCGCGTATGTCATAGTTCCGCAGGATACCTCACGAATGGCGGATTACGTTAACCTTTCGTCGCGCGACGGCAAAAACACCTATGTTATGGATGATTCCGGTGTTATCATAACCGAAAAGCTCGCCAAGACTCTAGGTGTTTCCGTGGGTGACACCGTGACCTTCAAGACGAGCGAGACAGGCACTGCAACCGAACCCGTAAAGGTCGCAGGAATAGTCGAAAACTATATGTACCACTACATTTATATGACGCCGAATGTATATAAGCAGCTTTTTAACGAGACGGCTTCGCTCAATACCATCTTCATTAAAACGGACGGTACCGTGGACGACGTGACTCTGTCAAAGCAGCTTATGGATTTGAGCGCGATAAATTCGGTTTCCATGAACAGCACCACCGAGAAACAGATAAGCTCAGTTATGAACAGCCTACTGTTTATAGTTGTAATACTGATAGTTGCTGCGGGGCTTTTGGCGTTTGTGGTTCTCTATAACCTCAATAACATCAACATCACCGAGCGCAGGCGTGAGCTTGCAACGCTCAAGGTTCTCGGTTTCTACAACAAGGAGCTTGCCTTTTACGTGTACCGCGAAAATATTGTACTGACGATTTTCGGTGTGATATTCGGTATAGTTCTGGGTATAATTCTTCACGCGTATGTTATGAGCACCATTGAGACGGACTATATTATGTTCGGTAAGGAAATGACGGTTATCAGCTATCTCGCAAGTATTTTGCTTACTGTGTTGTTTACGGCGATAGTCAACTTCGTTATGTATTTCAGGCTTAAAAAGATAGATATGGTTGAATCGCTGAAGAGCGCAGAATAAACATTTTTAATTTATATGTTGACATATATATTGTGTGGTGATATAATAGCACCACAATATATAGGCGCCGTGCAACTGACGGAAAGCCCATTTGGGCAGGCAGGCTAAACTGCCGGGGAACGCGGCGTACAAAAAGCCGACCGTCTGGGCAGCCTCTTTTTCGGGGGCTGCCCTTTTATATTGTAATTTATTTATGTATATATGCCTCGAGGCATCTGTGAAAGGAAGATGGCAAATGGAGTTTTCAAGAGCGTGGGAAGGCTTTAATCCCGGCGAATGGAACGAAAAAGTAAACGTCAGTGATTTCATCAAAAGGAATTACACGGAATATACGGGCGACAGCTCCTTTTTGAGCGGAGCCACCGAGCGTACAAAGGAGCTTATGGAAAAGTTTTCAAAGCTTCTTGACGAGGAACGTGAAAACGGCGGAGTGCTCTCTGTCGATACCGAAACCGTTTCATCTCTCGTCACCTATGCGCCCGGTTATCTTGACAAGGAAAAGGAGCTTATCGTGGGTCTTCAGACCGACAGCCCCCTGCGCCGAGGTGTAAATCCCTTCGGCGGTATGCGTATGGCGCGTGAGGCGGCAAAGGCTTACGGCTATGAGCTGTCCGATAAAATCGAGGACGAGTTCAGATATAAGACAACTCACAACGACGGAGTATTCAGAGCCTATACGAGTGAGATGAGAAAGGCACGCCATATTGCGCTGCTCACCGGTTTGCCCGACGCCTACGGAAGAGGCAGAATAATAGGAGACTATCGCAGAGTTGCCCTCTACGGTATGGATACGCTTATCGAATTTAAAAAGGCAGATAAAATCGCGCTTGAAAATAAGGATATGACAGAGGAGGTCATAAGGCTGCGCGAGGAGCTGCAAAAACAGCTTAACTTTATGGAAATGCTCAAGCAAATGGCGCAGATGTACGGCTATGACATATCTTCGCCGGCAAGCAACGCGCGCGAGGCGATTCAGTGGCTTTACTTTGCATATCTTGCCGCAATCAAGGAGCAGAACGGAGCGGCTATGTCGCTCGGCAGGACAAGCACGTTCCTTGACATCTATATTGAACGCGACATCAATAGGGGCGTACTCACTGAGAGCGGTGCTCAGGAGCTGATAGACGATTTTGTTATGAAGCTGCGCATGGCTCGCCATCTTCGCACTCCCGAATACAATGAACTGTTCGGCGGCGACCCTATGTGGATAACCGAGAGCATCGGTGGTATGACAAACGAGGGTAAAACTCTCGTCACGAAAAATTCGTACAGAATGCTAAATACGCTTTACACTCTCGGCTCGGCTCCGGAGCCCAATATGACCGTTCTCTGGTCGCAGGGCTTGCCCGAAAACTTTAAACGTTTTTGCGCCGAGGTTTCGGAGGACACCGACTCCATACAATATGAAAACGACGACGTTATGCGCCCGATTTACGGCGACGATTACGCCATAGCCTGCTGCGTTTCCGCTATGCAGGTAGGCAAGCAGATGCAGTTTTTCGGTGCGCGCTGCAACCTTGCAAAGCTTTTGCTTCTCGCATTAAACGGCGGATATGACAATGTTTACTGCGAAAAAATAGGCCCGCAGACTAACCCGATTGAGGGCGACAGGCTCGATTACGACGAGGTGGTTGAGAGATACAAGACTTACCTTAAATGGCTTTGCAGGCTTTATGTCAATACTATGAATGTAATCCATTTTATGCACGATAAGTACGCGTATGAGAAAATCCAAATGGCACTTCACGATACCGATGTGCACCGCTTTATGGCATTCGGCGTAGCGGGACTTTCGGTTGCCGCAGACTCTCTTTCGGCTATCAAGTACGCAAACGTTAAGCCAATACGTGACGAGAACGGATATATAGTCGATTTTGAGACGACAGGTGATTTCCCGAAGTACGGAAACGACGACGACCGTGTTGACAATATCGCAAAAGCATTGCTTGAGGACACAATAGCCGAGCTTCGCAAGACTCCGGCTTACAGAAACGCAGAGCATACACTTTCGGCACTCACAATAACCTCCAATGTCGTGTACGGCAAAAAGACAGGCTCCACGCCCGACGGGAGAAAGAAGGGCGAGCCGTTTGCTCCCGGTGCCAACCCCATGCATAATCGCGAAAAGAACGGCGCGCTCGCATCGCTCAACTCGGTTGCCAAGATGCCCTATTCACAGTGCCGCGACGGAATTTCAAATACGTTTTCAATCGTTCCCGCAGCACTCGGCAAAACGAGAGACGAGAGAACGGCAAATCTTGTGTCGATACTTGACGGCTATTTTAAAAACGGTGCGCATCACCTGAACGTCAATGTTATGAACCGCGAAATGCTTGTTGAGGCTTATAACGACCCGACTAAATATCCAAATCTCACCATTCGTGTTTCGGGCTATGCGGTCAATTTCCATAAGCTCTCAAGGGAACAGCAGAGTGAGGTCATAAAGAGAACCTTCCACGAAACGATATAACAATCAAAAAATAAAAAAAGAACGACCCTTGAAAGCCGGCTTAAAACCGACGGCCAAGGGTCGTTTTTTGATATCGGATAATTTCGGCGACTCTATTTTTCCCTTTTGACATATTTTATTATTGCCATACCTGCCGCCGCGCCGTCGCCGACGGCTTTTGATACCTGCAAAAGACCGCCTGTGCAGTCGCCTGCCGCAAAAAGGCCGTTTACGTTCGTCATCATAGAATCGTTGACCCTGATTTTGCCGCCGATTGTCACCGCTCCTGCTTTTTGGGCGAGAGCTGCCGATGATGCCACTCCGTAGGCTACGAAAAGGCCGTCGATTTTTACCTCGGTACCGTCGCGCAAAACGGCTTTTTCGATTTTTGTGTCACCCGTGAGAGTCGACAACGGTTCTTTAACAATTGTAAATTCTGAGGGAAATACTGCCGTCGGCTCTTCGCCGTTTGTGAACACGGTAACGCTTTTTGATGTTTTTGCGAGAATTTTGGCCTCGTGCAGAGCGTATTCGCCGGAGCCGAGAACGCCGACGTTTTTGTTTCTGTAAAAAAATGCGTCACAGACCGCGCAGTAGCTGACCCCTTTGCCTTCGAATTCGGTCAAGCCCTCTATGCTCGGTGCGAGCCGTCTGCTGCCGGTCGCCAAAAGTATCGCCTTGCACCTGTGATTTTTGTCGTCCGAGGTGACGACGGAGAACCCGCCGTCCTCATATTCAATCGACACCGCCTGCTTGTTCGTGAATTTCACTCCGAGCCTTTCGGCACCGTCAATTCCGCGTGTCAAAAGCTCTTTTCCGCTAATCGGTTCGGCAAAACCGTAATAGTTTTCGATTTTTTCGGCCTTTGCGAGCGCACTGTCTCCTGCGGTTATCACTGTGGTTTCAAGACCGCTGCGAATTGTATACAACGCCGCCGAAATGCCGGCAGGGCCTGCTCCGATTATGATTACATCCGACATACAAAAGCTCTCCTTGCAAAATAAAATCAAACAAATTTTTAAACCTTATTATAGTTATATAATATCCGTTTTGTGCTGATTTTTCAAGGAAAACGGGTATTTTTTGGATATATGTGAGTTTTGTGTGTTATTGTGAATTTTTTTATAGTTTTTTTGACAATACAGATATAAAAGTTTATTGAAAAGCCTATCGTTTTGTGTTAGAATAACAATGTTGTATAAAAATATGGGAGGAAATCGAATGAAGTTAAAGGAACAGCTCAGTACTTTGGCTGACAACATTAAGACCTACTGGAGAAGGCCGCCCGAGGGCAAATATATGCCCTTTAAAGAGGTAGCGGCGTATTCTGTCGGCGGCATCGGTGCGTATTTCATCATAACTCTCGGTACCGCTTGTCTTCTTGCGACGGGTAACACTCTTATTTCGAGTACACTCGGCGTAAATCCGACGGATATGTATGTTCTTTATGTTATTGCAGTTCTTGCCAATATCCCGCTTACGGGAATCAGGGCAAATATTATTGATAACACAAGAAATAAAGCGGGTAAGTACAGACCGTACATAGTGTCAATGGGTATTCCGACCACAATAATCTGTGTGCTGATGGTGTGGTTCCCGTACGATAAGTTCGGCGCTTTGTTCGGTGAGGGAATGCTTTTCGGCGTAACAAGGGCATATTTTGTAAAGTGCACTTTGATACTTATTTTCAACCTGCTCTTGCATTTCTTCTATTATTTCTTCTATGACAGCTATGAGAATCTTATACACGTTCTCTCGCCGAATTCACAGGAGAGAGCCGATGTTGCGGCTATAAAGAGCGTCGTTTATTCACTCGCTCCGACCATAGTAAACCTTATTACACCGATTATAGCTCAGAATGTTTTCCACACGAATTCGACCGACATCCGTGTTTACAGACTTCTTTATCCGCTAATCGGTATCGGCGGCATACTTCTTTGCATACTCGTTTATAAGAACACTCAGGAAAAGATAGTTCAGGCGAGAACGCACGTTATTCAAATCAAGTTCTCCGACGCTCTCAGAGAGGTTGCCGGCAACAAGTACTTCTGGATAATCTCCTTTGCCGGTTGGATAGGCTTCCTTGAGGCATCGTATGCAAACGTTCTCTATTGGCTTTATAACTACGGCGGAGTTTGCTCCGGTAACGTATACGGACTTGTTGTTACCATTTACGGTAACGCTTCGCTTTGGGGTATGATATTAGCTCCCATGTGCATCAGAAAATGGGGCAAAAAATTCGTGCTTGTTGTCACGAATATTATGAACATCATATTCATTCTTATGATGCTTCCGTTTACCTCTCAGATGAACGGCTCCACCATTTGGGCTATTATGGGCTGCCTTTACCTCAATGCGTTTATGGGTTCGTTTGCGCTTATTTTAAACCCCGCAATTCAGGCAGACATTCGTGATTATCAGCAGTATAAGAGCGGTGAGAGAATTGACGGTATGTTCTCGGCAGTTGCTACAATCGGTACCGTTATCGCACTTCTTACGAGTGCCGTTCTTCCCGTAGTATACAAGAGAGGCGGTATCACAACCGATAACGCTCTCGCCGTCACATCAAATCCCGACATTCTCGGCAGAATGCTCGGCGACGGCAAAACCGTAGGTGAAATACTCTCCGAGCAGATGGCAAACGGCCAGAACAATTACAGCAACGCATATTCCGCACTTTACGACCCGAATATTCTCGAAAACCTCCTGAAGGTGCTCATACTCTTCTCGGCTCTCGGTGCTCTTCTCAACGTCGTACCTTATTTCTGGTATGACTTTAACGAGAGAAAACAGAAGTCCGTGGTTAAGGTGCTCAAGGTACGCGCTATGTTTGAGGACTACAACAACGGCGCCATTGAGGATAAAGAGCTTGTAGAGGCTGTCGATATAATCAGAGAGTCAAGAGCTCTCGCCGCCGAAAAACCCGTTGACGTCAGAAAAAAGTGGTATAAGGATATCAGCGACAAGGCCGAAAAGAAGGCTCAGAAAAAGGCTTACAAGGCAGCTGTTCAGAAGAATGAGGACATTGAGATTGCCAAATTCGTATGCGAGGAGCTTGATAAGTTCTCGTCTAATCTTGTTAAGTATCAGCTCAAGACATATAAAAAGGTTTACGACGGCGGACTTGAAGGTCTCCGCAAAATCACTCTTGACGATATAAACAAGGAGCTTGCCGAGGCTAAGGCTCTTCCCAAGACCGACAGCGAAGAAAAACAGATACGCAAGTTTGCGATTTCGGTTGCCAAGAAGAAAAAGTCAGCTTATAAGGCCATACAGAAGTATTACGGCGACCCGTCCGTTAAGTTCGAACGCCTTGACTTCTCTGTGCTTGAGAAGTACTTTGACCAAGAGGACGCTTGCGACGACAGACTCAAGACGCTTTATACCGAGCTTAACGACGCCAAAAAGGCTGGCAACAGCGAAAAGGTTCAGATGCTTCGTGCAGATATCAAAAAGACTGCAAGCGAGCGCAAGCAGGCGCGCGATATGTCTAAGAAGGAAATGGACAGGCACGCATACTTTAACCGTGCCGCAAAGCCGTATCTTGACGCCGAACGCCTTATAAATCAGGAGAAGTACTATCAGCATTTCGGTGAGATAGAGGCTCTCTATGACGAGGCAAAAGAGCGTGAGGCTGAGGCTAAAAAGGCAAGAGACGCCGAGGTTGAAAGACTTAAGGCTGAGGACGCCGCATACAAGGCACAGAAAAAAGCCGAAAAGCTCGCAAAAAAAGGTAAGAAATAATAATCGGCAAACAAAATAAAACCGAATAAGCATAAAGCTGCCCTCCTTATCGCACGAAGCGACCGGGGAGGGCAGCTTGTTTTATTGATTTAAGGTTTTACAAAGCCGAGATATATGCATTTCCGGTTTGACTTTAAGCAGGGTAAAGAAGAGACAAAGGTTACGCGCTCGTTTTTATTTAAATGACAGTCGGCTGTGCACCGATGGAGGACAATGCAAATCGCAAAAAAAGCTCCCGAACGAAATCGGGAGCTTAAAATATAAATGTGCGGTATGCGGTGCGTCAAGCTTTTTTCCATGCGCCCCTTGAAATAAGAGCCAAAATCGGGAATATCTCAAGTCTGCCGGCGAGCATATCAAATATCAGCACAAGCTTTGAAAACGCGCTGTAAGAGCTGAAGTTTCCGGTAGGACCGACTATCTCAAGACCTGGGCCTATGTTGTTGAAGCAAGAGAGAACAGCGGACAAATTTGTTACAAGCGGCTTATTGTCAACCGATATAAGCAGTATACTCAGAACAACCAAAATAAAATATGCGGCGAGATAAACGCTTGTGCCGTTGATTATTTTTTCGTCAACGGGTGTGCCGTCTACATGTACAACCTGAACTCTTCTCGGGTGAAGTATCTTGTGAATGTTTCTGCGTAAATTTTTGAAAAGCAACAGAACTCTTGCGCACTTGAGACCGCCGCCGGTAGAACCAGCGCACGCGCCTATGACCATAAGTGTGAGCAAAATGGTTTTTGAGAAGCTCGGCCATGTGTCAAAATCCGTAGTCGCAAAGCCCGTAGTCGTCATGATACTTGCTACCTGGAAGCAGGCGTGGCGAATCGTTTCGTGAATAGTCGGGTATATTTTACGGATGTCAACGGCTATCAGCGCAGCACTCATAATTGAAATTCCGAAGTAACAGCGAACCTCCTCATTTTTAAAGAGTGCCTTGAATTGGCGCATAATGAGCAAGTAATAGCAGTTGAAGTTTACGCCGAAGAGCATCATAAACACGGTGCAAACCCACTGTATATAAATGCTGTAACCCGCTATGCTGTCATTTTTGATTCCGAAGCCGCCGGTTCCTGCGGTGCCGAATGCCGTGCACAGCGCGTCAAAAAGAGGCATTTTCCCGGCGAGCAAAAACAATATATTCAAAAGAGTAAGTGCTATATACAGTACATACAGTATCATGGCGGTATCGCGCATTTTTGGTACGAGCTTACCGACATCGGGGCCCGGGCTTTCCGCCTTTAAAAGGTGCAGCCGCGAGCCGCCCGATTTTGAATTTGACGGGACAATGGCAAGCAAAAATACAAGCACACCCATTCCGCCGAGCCAATGGCTGAAGCTTCGCCAATATAAAATTCCGCGTGATAAGTCCTCAACAACGGGCACTATTGACGCACCGGTCGTTGTAAAACCCGAAACCATCTCAAAAAACGCGTCGATGTAAAACGGTATTTCGCCCGATATAAAAAAGGGCAGTGCACCGAAAAGACTTAAAAAAATCCAGCCGAGGCCAACGCAAACTATGCCCTCCTGAGCATAAAAGCCGCGCTTTGCTTTGCGGCAGATAAGCCACAAAAATGCGGATACCGCTATCAGTATGCCTATTGTATATAAAAAGGCCTTTGCCGCATCATCGACTCCGTCATATATGCTTATAAACAGCGGCGGAAGCATAAAAAATGCTTCGAGCGCCAATATTTCCGCAAAAATACGACCCATCATTTTATAGTTCATAAAGCACTTTTACCCCATTAAATAAATATGTCGTTAAGCTGTCGCACCACATCTCCGCTGCTTGTGACAATAATGATGCCGTCACCTTTTTTAAACGAAGAATTACCGTTGGGTATTTCGATTTTACCGTTATGCGTTATGCAGACAATAAGGACATTTTTGCGAATTTTTATATCCTTAAGAGCCTCTCCGCAATGCTTTGTCTGCTCGTCAACTCGAAATTCTATGGCCTGCGCCTGACCGTCTGCGATAAAGTGAACGGCGATTGCCGCACCGCTTTGATTTTGTATGGCTCTGACATAGCGTACTATTGAGTTGCAGCACAGCTCCTTGGGACAGATGATGCTACCGAGCGGAATGTTTGAAGGAATACTGCCGCTGTCTATTCGGCTGAGCTTTGTTATTGTCTGCGGAACACCCACATTGTTGGCATAGAGCGAAATTATCATATTCATTTCGTCAAGCCCGGTGGCGGTAACAACCGCCTCGCAGTCGGCCAGTCCCTCGCTGTTGAGAAGATTTTGATCGCTCGCGTCGCCGTGGATTATATTAGTTGTCGGCAGAAGCGAGGCAAGCTCAACACAGCGTTTTTCGTCTTTCTCTACAAGAGTTACCGAAACGCTGCTTTTTTCAAGACGCTTTGCAAGGTAATAGCTGATTTTTCCGCCGCCGCAGATAAGTATGTTTTTGGTTTTTTTCGGCGTCATACCGAGACTCTTCAAAAGCATTGAGAGGTTGTCCACAGACGCCGTGACAAATATTCTGTCGCCGTCCTGTAAGACGAAATCGCCGTTGGGTGCGAGTGCTTCACCGTTTCTGATTACCGCACAAACAAGTACGTTACACTTTGTCTGTGCGGGCAGGGAGCTCAGAGGAATGTTGCAGAGCTTGCTGTCGCTTTTGACGCGCAGCTCAACTATATCGACGCGCCCCTTAGCAAAGGTGTCATGCTTTAAAAATCCCGGGTATCTGAGAAGCTTTTCTATGGCACTTGACGCCTGCTTTTCGGGGTTTACGGTCATGGACAGCGCATACATATCGCGCATATCATAGATTTGACTGCTGTATTCGGGATTGCGGATTCGCGCTATTGTGTGCAGGTTCTTGTTAAGTCCGTGAGCGGTAATGCAGCACAAAAGATTTACCTCGTCCGCGCTTGTGGCGGCTATTATGAGGTCGGTGTCCGTAATTCCCGCCTTCAGCAGCGTGTCTTTGGTGGCACAGTTGCCGTGTACGGTCATTATGTCGAATTGCTCCATGCTTGAGCTCAAAACATCCTTGTTTGAGTCGATAAGAGTAATGTCATATCCCTCTGCGGTCAGCTGACGTGTAAGCGTGGCACCAACCTTACCGTCACCTGCAACAATAATCTTCAATTACAATTCCCCCAAAAAATCATATATAACCACATATAATATAGCATAAAAAAAGTAAAAGTCAATGAATAAAAAGGCACAGTAAGAGCGGCATAAACGCCGACGGCAGCAGGTTTGCAACCTTTATTTTTGTGACCTTCATTGTGTTGAGAGCTATGGCTATTATAAGCACGGAGCCGACGCACGACATCTCGTTTATCATACTGTCGGAGAGAAATGACGAGAGAAAGCCGGCGCCGAGCGTCAAAATCGCTTCATAGACAAAAACTATAATTCCGGAGAAGAAACAGCCTATTCCGAATGTGGTAGTCATTATCATCACAAAAAAGCAGTCGAGCAGAGCTTTTGCATAGTATGTTGAAAAGCTGCCCTGCATACCGGCTTCAATCGCGCCGACTATTGCCATAGCTCCGACGCAGGTGAAAAGCGTGGCATTTACAAAGCCCTCGCCGAACGATGAATTTTCGGTATTGCGGCTCAGCTTCTTTTGCAAAAAGTCGCCGAATTTGTTTAAATGCCTGTCAATGTCAATGAGCTCGCCTATTATTGTTCCTATCGCGAGCGACAGGGCGGCAATCAATGTATTTTCTCCTTTAAGCGAACCCTTGATTCCTATGTAGAGTACGCACAGCGACAGCGCATAGTTAAGACTTTTTTGCACGCGTTCCGGAATACCCTTTTTAAACAGCAGACCTAAAAGAGAGCCTAAAAAAACAGCTCCGCAGTTTACTGCCGCGCCTATGAGTTTCATTTTTTCACCTTATTTGTTACCGTGCCGCGCCGAAATCGACGAAATGCCGTAGTGACGGGCACTCTTTACCTTAATTTTAATTACGGCGACTATAATAACACAAAAACCGCCGTGTATCAATAATAAGGTTGAGCGTTCATAAGGAAGTATCGGTTTCGCATAAAAAATGTACGGCTGTGAAGCCGCGAAGCAAAACTGCCTTATAAACGCTCGGCTAAAGCGTGTAGATTTTTAGTTTTTTTACGCTGTGTTTCGTAATTTGAAAATCGGCAGGGAAATTACGGCGACAACGCCGCAACTGTTCCGTCCGCCGCCGCAGTCGTAAGCTGACGAAATGCCTTTGTGCGGCAGTCGCCTGCGGCGTAAATTCCGTCCGTGCTTGTTTTACAGCTCTCGTCCGCCTTGATGTATCCGTTTTCATCAAGCTCTGTGACCTCGGCAAATATTTCGTTTTGCGGCTCCTTGCCTATTGCGACAAAGAGCCCGTCAAGCGGAAGAACTGTTTCTTCACCACTTAGATTATTTTTAACTAAAACGCTTTCGAGCCTCGTCTTGCCGTTTATCTTTTTTATTTCGCTGTTTAACAAAAACTCGATGTTATGAAAGGACTTTAACTCTTCACAGAGCCTTTGTTCGCCGCGAAATTCATTCCGTCTGTGAATCACATATACCTTTTTGCAAAGCTCTGCCAGCAGCCTTGCGCTTTGCAGAGCCGAGCTGCCGCCGCCGACCGCGGCAACCGTTTTACTTTTGAAAAATGCACCGTCGCAAACCGCGCAGTATGAAATGCCTCTGCCCAAAAGCTCACGTTCGTTTTCAAGATAAAGCGGACGCGGTCTTGTACCGACCGCAATTATAATTTTATCGCATTGAGTTTTTTCGCCGTCAGCAGAAATAACATATTTGTCCTTACCCTCAAGCTTAATTGCGGCTGCTCTTTTTTTAATAAGCTCTGCGCCGAGCTTTAACGCCTGCTTTAACAGCCTGTCAGAAAATTCGTCACCGCTGATTTCGCAAAAGCCCGGGTAGTTTTCTATTCTCGGCGAATCGACTATCTGACCGCCGAATATTCCGCTTTCAAAAACCGCGACACTCTTATTTTGGCGAGCGGTGTAAATTGCCGCGGTAAGACCTGCCGTTCCGCCGCCGATTATAATTGTATTGTATTTTTTCGGCATAAAAATCCCCCCGTTTTCGTCTGCCATAATGAGTTTGCCGCGAAATTGCGGTTTTATCCGAAACCGGGAGGGGAAAGTATTATTTAATTGTACCGTATATAAGCTTTTTCTTTTCGGGCGGATTGTCGGCTATTTTAATTGCATTTAAATACAGCTTTTCGGCACTGTCGGCTCTTGCTTCGCAGGAGGTGTAAAGCGTTGCCAGAGCGTCGCCCTTATTAACTCTTTCGCCGGTCTTTTTGCGGAGTACAATTCCCGCGGCCATATCGATTTTGTCGTCCTTTTTCTCTCTGCCTGCGCCGAGTATCACGGCGGCTTCGCCTATCTTTCCGGTGTCCGCCGAAAAGATGTATCCGTCGCACGGCGATAATATGTCGCGAACGCATTTGTCTTTTTTGAAGAGGCTTGTATCATTTATATAATCGACGTCTCCGCCCTGAGCCTCAACAAGCTCACGGAATTTATCAAAGGCTCTGCCGCTGTCGAGCGCATTTGTCGCTTCTATAATACACTCGTCTATATCCCTTCGGAATGAGAGTGACAGCATATTTGCGGCGAGATAAACAGATAATTCGCGAAGGCTCTTGTCACCGTTACCGCGTAAAACGTCGACTGCCTCGATAACCTCAAGCGCATTTCCGACATTTCTGCCGAGCGGCTCGTCCATATTTGTTATAACGGCTATGATGTTTCTGCCGCAGCTTTTGCCTATGCCTACCATTGTTTTTGCGAGAGCCGCGGCGTCATTTTCGTTTTTCATAAATGCGCCGCTTCCGCATTTCACATCGAGAACTATATTTTTGTCGCCTGCCGCAAGCTTTTTGCTCATAATGCTCGCAGAGATAAGAGCCCTGTCATCCACGGTGGCTGTTACATCTCTAAGTGCGTAAAGCTTTTTGTCGGCAGGTGCGAGATTTCCGGTCTGACCTATCAGAGAAATTCCGATTTTGTTTACCTGTTTAAAAAAGCTGTCGCTTGCCATTGCTGTGTTGTAGCCGGGAATAGACTCCAGCTTATCAACCGTACCGCCCGTGTGGCCGAGACCTCTGCCGCTCATTTTGGCAACCTTCAGACCGCAACTTGCGGCAATGGGAGCGACTATAAGTGAGGTTTTATCACCGACGCCGCCGGTTGAGTGCTTATCGCAGGACACGCCGTCTATTTTGCTCATATCGTTCATATCGCCCGACTGCGCCATACATAAGGTGAGATTTGATATTTCGCTGTCACTCATACCTTTAAGGCATATGGCCATAAGCAGCGCCGAAGCTTGATAGTCCGGTACCGAGCCGTCCGTAAATCCGTCGACAAAGAACTTGATTTCGTCAAAGGACAGCTCTTTCCCGTGCTTCTTGTTATCGATGATGTCATACATTCTCATTTCGCCACGACCTTTCTTTTAATTTAATTGCTTATAAACCTTGCGGCAATGCAGAAAAGCAAAAGCAGGGAAAAATAAAAACTGCCGAAAAGGATTAGGCCCTGCTCCGACAGCTTTATGTGTGAAATATTAGAATCCGCGTGAGCTTCCTCCGCCGGAGAAGCCGCCGCCTCCGCCCGAAAATCCTCCCGAGGACGAGCCTCCCGAGAACCCTCCGGATGAATGCCCGCCGAAGCCGCCTCCGTAAAATCCGCCGCCGTGATAATCGCCGCCGTGATGATCGCCGCCGCCGTGATAAATTGCTTTGCGAATTATGCGGCCGGGTAAAATCAAGGTAATCAGTACCAGAACCGTTATTATAATTATAACGGCGAGGTCGATTTTTTCGTCCCCGAAACCTGATGAGGAGTAATCGCCGATGTCCGTGTCGTCAATGCTCGTATAGCCCTCTACTCCGTATTCGGAATAAACCTCCTCGACGAGCTTTTTGTAGCACTCGCGAAGACCTGTGGAATAGTCGCTGTTTTTGAGGTACGGAACTGCATAGGAATCGAGAATTCGTCCAGATTTACCGTCGGTGAGAGAGCCCTCAAGACCCTTTCCGACTTCAATCCGCACCTGTCTGTCGCCCGTGGACAACAGCAGCAATACGCCGGAATCATCGTCCTTATCGCCTATGCCCCATTCACGCGCCAGTCCTATCGAATAGCTTTCAATATCTCTGCCGCCGAGGCTTTGAACCGTGACAACTACTACCTGCGCCTTTGTCTTTTTGTACAGCTCCTCGCCGAGAGCTTGAATGGTGCTTTTGTCCTCATCGGTGAGACACGAGGCAAAATCGTTGACGAAAAAGTCGCTTGTGGGAGACGGGTAATCGTCTTGAGATTGTGTGGTCATTTTGTTGTCATCGGTAAAGCTTGGGGCGAAAAAACTGCTTGCCGGCAACGGATGCTCGCTTATTGCAGCTGCCGGCAGAGCCGTCAGCAAAACAATCAAAAGTGAAACAAGCAGTGCGCCTGCACCTATCGTCTTTTTCATGGCTTATTTACCGAAATCCACAGAGGGAACAGTTGCAGCTTCGGCTGTGGCGGTGAAATAATCCGCCTTTTCAAAATGGAAGAGTCCCGCAATTATCGATGCGGGGAACGATTGAATTTTTGTATTGTATTCCTTTGCGGCATCGTTATAGTCCTGACGCGCAACGGAAATACGGTTTTCGGTGCCTGCAAGCTCATCCTGAAGATTTATAAAATTCTCATTTGCCTTGAGATCGGGATAGCTTTCGGCTATCGCCAAAAGTCGTGATACGGCACTGTCAAGCTGACTCTGAGCACTGTTCAGCTCATCAACCGTCTTGGCACCCGAAAGTGCCGTGCGAGCGTCCGCAACTGCCGTAAAAACGTCCTCCTCATGAGAAGCGTAGCCCTTTACGGTGTTTACAAGGTTTGGTATAAGGTCCGCGCGGCGCTGAAGCTGTGTTTCAACCACGGACTGCGCGCTCGTCACGTTTTCACGCAGCTTTACGAGATTGTTGTAGCTGCCGACAATGCTGCCGATAAGTGCAATGACTATAACGGCAACAATGATTCCTACTGTAAGACTCTTTTTGTTTTTCATGGTGTTACCTCCTTTTTCGGGGGAGAAATATCAGTCGTCAAAACCGTTCGGATTGTTTTTTTGCCAACGCCATGAATCCTCGCACATTTCCTCGAGGTCGCGTTTTGCCTCCCAACCGAGCTCTTTTTTAGCCTTTGACGGGTCTGAGTAGCAGGTAGCTATATCACCGTCACGGCGAGGAGCGATTTTATAATTGATTTTAACGCCTGTGGCTTTTTCAAATGCTTTAACTATATCTAAAACGCTGTAACCCTTGCCTGTGCCGAGATTATAAATTCTTACGCCGCCGTTTGAGGATTTCAGCTGCTCTACGGCTTTTACGTGACCGAGAGCCAGGTCAACCACGTGGATGTAATCGCGAACACCCGTTCCGTCGCGGGTGGGGTAGTCGTTGCCGTAAATCGAGAGGCAGTCAAGCTTGCCTATTGCAACCTGTGTTATATACGGCATAAGATTGTTCGGGATTCCGTTGGGGTTTTCACCTATGAGGCCGCTCTTGTGAGCACCTATCGGGTTAAAGTAGCGAAGCAGCGTAACATCCCAGCTGTTGTCTGCTTTATAGAGATCCTCGAGGATTATCTCTATCATATACTTTGTGGTACCGTATGGATTGGTTGTACCGCCGGTTTTCATATCCTCCGTGAGCGGCGAAACATTGTTCATACCGTAGACGGTAGCGGAGGAGGAAAATACAATCTTTTTGCAGCCGTTGTCTCTCATAACCTCGCAGAGCGCAAGAGTTCCGCCGATGTTGTTATCGTAGTACTCAAGCGGCTTGTGGCAGGATTCGCCTACCGCCTTGAGGCCTGCAAAATGTATGACGGCGTCTATTTTATTTTCCTTAAATACGGAGTCAAGCTTCTTTTTGTCGCGAACGTCGCACTCATAAAACTTAACCTTTTTTCCGACTATTTCCTCAACGCGCTCGAGTGCCTTGGGGCTTGCGTTGTAGTAGTTATCAACCACTATCGGTTCATATCCTGCGTTAATAAGCTCTATGCAGGTATGGGTGCCTATAAATCCGGCACCGCCGGTTACTAATATTGCCATTTAAAATGTCCCCCTTGATAATATATACAAAATATGACGGATTAAAAAGTGTTATGAAAGATTTGTTCCGGGATAGTATTTTGCGAGTATCTGCGCGTAGGTCGAGCCGTCGGCCGCCATTTTGTTTGCACCGGAAAGGCTCATACCGACACCGAAACCGTTGCCGTATGAGGTTATCTTAAAGGTGTCGCCGGAAGAGGTGTAGGATACTGCAAAGCAGTATGACGGAATCTTGTTTTCGAGAAGTTCACAGGCGAATTTATATCCGCTTATTTCCTTACCGCCTACGTTTACGGTTTCGACGTATCCTACTCCCGTGCTTATGGCGCCGTCGTGCTTTGTAACTTTTACCCAGTCCTTGGCGGAGCCGGAGAGATTTATCGAGCTGTCAAATTTATTTGCAAGCTCCTTTAATTCACCGGATGTCAGAGTAATCTCCGTTTTGTAGCCGTCTGCGTTTTTATCGGATGCGCTGTCTACCGTTTTAAGGTAGGGGAAGGAATTACCGAAAACAACGTCTGCCGAGGTGGTTTTACCTGCCGACAGCTTAAATGTGGGAGTGAATGCCGGTTGACCGTTATATACGACATATTCGCCGAATACCTCCGAAACGGCATTCAGTATGTTGTCGCTCACCGTTTCTGCGGCATTAAGACCGCTCACGTTAAAGTTTGTGTTGCGGTATTTCAAATATGTATAAACGGCAACTGCATCGGCTTTTATGGCTTCGGAATTGTAGCTGTCGTCCACATCCGCGGCCACAATTTTTGCGAGTGCCTTTTTTGCCTCCGTTTTTACGCCGTTGAGCACAATGTATTCGGGCACTACGTTTGCGTTTGCCGCATTGTCACCCTGAGAAGCGGCGTTTGCGGTGTCCTCGGCCGCTCTCGCAAGGTCGTCCTTGTCAATTCCGTTAACCGCTTCATTGCGCATAAAAACAGAGAGCGGAACCGTGTCCTTGGATATTTCCGGGGGAACGGTCGTTTCCTCGGAAGTCGTTTCGGGCGCGGTGTTTGCGAGTGCCTCGGCGGCTTTTTTGTCTCTTTGATATTTCACAAGGAAAAATGTGCCTGCCGCAACGGCAAGAGCGAGAATTATTACAAGTATTGAAACAAGGACTTTTTTCCCTTTGCCGGGAGTTTTTTCGGCTTCGGGCTCTGCTGCGGCTTCGCCGGAAATCTCTATGCCGACGGAGCTTTCCCCGGAGGCCTTTTCGCCGATAAGCTCTATAAGCTCCTCTGCGGCGTCTCTTATGAAGCTTTCATCCTTTTCATCGGGCTCGCGGTAGAGCTTTCTGACTATTGCGGAGCTCTCGCCTGCGACGGCAATGCATATGTAAGAACAGCCGTCCGTATTGCAAATATCCGAAATGCACGCGCCGAAATCCGCAGAGGCAAGCTCCTTTGCCGATTTTGCCATCTGTGCGGTGTAATCGGTGACATTAAAGTCGCCCTTGTCCTCGACATGCGGTGTAAATGTGAAGAACTCGAAAAAGTCGGGTGAAACAGAGCCGAAGGATTTTACATATTCGGAATTTTGATTGCCGTTCACCGCAACACGGCTGCCGCTCTCGCGAAGAATATTTACGGTTTTAGAAGTGACTTCCCCTACACTCTCGGGAAGCGCGGGAGGCGTCTGCGCGGCTTTTTCGGGAGCCGGTGCCTCTTGCCTTTTTGGCGGAACAGACGGCTTTACCGTTGCGTTTTTCGGGGCGTAAGCCTCCTCGCGGACAGCTATGGTCTCGCCGCTCGTGAGATACGGAATAACGCCGTTGCGAAGCACCGTGTCAAGGCGTGCGTCGTCAAGAGGCAGATACATTATCTGTTGATGTCCCTTAGAAATGACAAAGCCGGAATTTACTCCGTCGCGGGTTAAAAACGGGACGGCACCCTTCGGCATCTGCGATTGAAGCAGCTTTTGCGACTCGGGAATTTCCGCGGCGCGTCCGAGTGCTTTTTTGACCGTCGGATTTTCCTCAATGTCAAGAGAGAGTGCCCTTGTAAGCAGCGTCTTTGTTCTGACATATATCTTCGGGTCAACGGCAATAACTATAAGCTCGGAGTCCGCGAGTGCTTTGCCGAGCGACGGGAACATCTCCTTGAGAGAAGAAAATCTCTTGAAGGACACGTCATCGTCGGTAAAGGCGTTAAGACTGCCGGAAATTTTGATTTGAAGCTTAGTAGACGGAATGTCGTCACTCGAAATAAGTGAAAACAATTTCAAATTCATATCCTTGTCCATCCTTGTTTATAAATGTGTATTAAAAACCGATTATTCGGCGGGCTGCCATTTTTCCGCCGAAGCAAAGGGGTTCTTTTGACCTTTTTTATCATACCATACCTGCGGATAGCGCGGATTTTCGTTGACCGTGACGAGCGAAGTGTCTACATTTTCGCTTTCGCCGTCGCGCAGAAGTCTGCCGACAACCACAAGTCTTGCGTTTGAAAATTCGTAGCTGCAGGTGGATAGTGTAATAAGCTTATCCGTATAGTCTACGCTGACGCCTGTCGAATAAAGCTTTCTCTCGTCTATTGCCGCTATAAATGCGTCAAAGTTTTCCTTTGTCGGGAATTTGGGCGTGTTGTAGTAAAAGAGGTAGCCGTTATCCTGCTCGGGCGCGCTGCCTGCTATAAAGGCGGCATAGATTTTAAATTTATAGGTCTTAAACAGAGTGTCGTATTCTATAATCGGCGACTCCTTAAAGCCGTCGGGCTTCTTGTATTTGTCAAGCTCGGCAAATACAAGGCCGTCGCTCATGTGATGACCGTAAATTACAGTGTTCTGGCTGAGATATTTCGGGTCGCAGCGGAAATCAAGGAACGGGCAGCCGTAACGGCTGTAATTGCCGTAGAAATCCTGCTTTAGGTACTCGTCGTTATCCTCAGCCTGCACAACCTGTACATCAATTGCCGTATTCGGAACGCGAATCCAACCGACAAGGTCGTTGTTTATGGCATAGAGATAAGCGTATTTCGGCATCATACCCTGAGGCAGAGTGACATTTGGATATTTGGCAAAAAATTCCGCCCACGCCTCTTCGTCGGTAAGATTTGAATCGGCGTCGATAACCTGGCCTTTAATGTTAGCGTTTTGCTTGTTGGCGCTGTTTTTCTGACCCATCAGCACGCCGAACCAAACAGCGCAGCCGATAAGCGTGAAAACAGAGACGTCCATTATTACCTTTCTGATTATCTCGGAAACCTTGTCATGCTTATTCGGGAAGAACGCCGCAAGACCGCTCTTGAACATCTCACCGAAGGTCTTGACGGGTTTCTCATCTTCTTCCGGTTTTTCTTCCTTCTGCTCATCCTCGGGCTTTTCTTCCGGCTTTTCTTCCGGCTTTTTATCCTTGGAGGGGCGAACTATTGCGATATTTTCTGCGGGAGCTTTTTCCTCCTCGCGAGGCTTCTGATATTGATTTGTAATATCGATGAAGTGGTTATCGTCGCCGGAATATTTGTTTCTTCTCGACGTCTGCTCGGTTTCATTTTGAGAGTTGTCGTTTATGGCAGACAAAATATCATTATAGATTCTGTCGGTGTTTTTATCGATAACCTCGTTTTTCTTTTCGCTTTCGTCTTTTGACTCCGCATTTAAGTTTTGCGGCTCCGCTTCTTCGGTGCGAGACTGCTCTGTTTCGGCCGGTTGAGCGTTATTTGGCTCAGGCTGTGACTTATCCTTCGACTCGTCACCGAGGGCAGAGAGTAAATCGTTTATCTCGCTGTCGGGTTTTTCGTCCTTTGCGGTTTCGTGGTTTACCTTATTTTTAAGCTCTTCAAATGATAAAAGCTCGTTGTCGTTGTTTTTCTTGTCCTTGCTTTTGCTCATTTAAGCTCTCACTCCTTTCGGATACCATCTTTCGGCGTTTTTATATGGATTTGCTTTTTTATATTTGTCATACCATATCTGCGGATAGCGCGGATTTTCGTTTACCGTCGCAAGCGAGGTGTCAACCTCTTCGCTTTCACCGTCTCGTATGAGCCTTGCAACCAGAACACAACGGGCGTTTGTCTCGCCGCGGCGCGTTGAAATATCCATATCGCGCGTGCAGGTCGAGAGGGTGAGTATTTTGTCGTCGGTATTTACGTCTATTCCCGTCGAATAGAGCGAACGTGACGCAATCTCGTCAAAGTACTCCGCGTAGTTTTCGCCGCTCATAAACGGGTATATGTAATTGAAAACATAGCCGTTGTCGTCCTTTTCATCCGCGTTTGTCAAAAAGACGGCTATGACTTTCCATTTGTAATCGTGATAGATAGTGTTAAACTCAATTACGGGATTTTCTTTCCAAAATTCGATGTCCTTGTATTTTTCAACGTCCGAGAACATGGTGGAATCGAGGTAATTGTGACCGTAAATTATGGTGTTTGTGTCAAATTCGCCGTCGGTTATCGTGTTGCGGTAATCGACAAACGGAGTTCCGCGGCGCTCGTAGTTGCCGTAGAAGTTGCGCCTTAAATAGTAATTGTTGTCGGAGCCGTGCACAACGGGATGATTTACAGTTGTACCGGGAATTTTTATCCAGCCGACAAGATCGGGATTTACGGAATACGCCTTTTTGTATTTTTCCTGAATGCCGTCCGGAAAAACCGTGTCTCCGTAATCGTACTCGGGCACGTCAAACTGCGGATTTGCAAGGCTTGCTATTTCCGCCGCCTCTTTTTTGCTCTTTATTATATCAACGCCGTATTTCACACAGAAGGTTCCTGAGACTATCAAAACAATTATTGATATAAAGAGTATAAATTTGCTGCCCTTGCCCATCGGCTTCTTTTTTTGTTTCTTTTTGCCGCCTTTTTTCTGCGGAACGGTGTTTTCGGTGATGACATTATCGTCGTTCATCGTATTGCCTCCATAATCATTTCAAGAGCGGTATCCGCGCTGATGTTACGGTTTTGCTCCCTGACGTCGCCGGTAAAATTGTTTAGAAGCTTTTTAACTATTGTGCTTTTACCGTCGGAAACGGCTATATAAACAAGGCCCACGGGCTTATTTGTATCGTCCGAAGACGGTCCCGCTATACCCGTAACGGCAACTGCTATATCGGCCTTTGTAAGAGACAAAACGCCATTTACCATTTCACGCGCGGTTTCGCGGCTTACGGCACCGTATTTTTTCAGGGTTTCCGGGGAAACGCCGAGCACATTTTCTTTGAAACGGTTTGAATAACAGACAACGCCGCCCTCGAATACCTCGGAGGAGCCGGATACGTCGGTAATGCGTTTTGAAATGAGTCCGCCGGTACAGCTCTCTGCCGTGGCAAGCTTAAGTTTTTTACTTTTGAGAAGTTCTACCGTCTGCTTTTCAATACTCATAATTTTTTCCTTTAAAATGTGATAAGCTCCTGCTTTACGCCCTCGACCGCACGGCTTATAAGCGCGTCGCTGTCAAGCGATAATTCGGCTTTTTCGATTTCTTCGGGCTTCGGGTGAAGACGCGGATGCTTCGGTGTAAATACCGTGCAGCAATCCTCAAACGGTCTTATCGAAATATCAAATGTGTCTATCTTTCTTGAAATAACGACTATTTCGTTCTTATCCATACCTACAAGCGGGCGAAGCACCGGTAAGCGCGAAACGCTGTCGGTAGACATCATCGCCGTAAGAGTTTGGCTTGCCACCTGACCTACGCTCTCTCCCGTGACAATAGCCTCGCAGCCCTCTTTTTCGGCAAGGATATTTGATATGCGCATCATATAACGTCTCATAATGAGGGTGAAAAGCTCCTCGGGACATTTATCGCGTATGTTTTCCTGTATCTCGGTGAACGGCACGGTTATAAGCTTGATTGTGCCGCTGTACTTTGCTACTTTAGCGAGAAGGTCGTGAACCTTCATTTCGGACATGGGCGATGTGAACGGGGGAGAGGCGAAATGTACGGCGTTTAAAACAACTCCGCGTTTTGCCATCATCCAGCCTGCAACGGGGCTGTCGATTCCTCCCGAGATAAGAAGTGCCGCTTTGCCGCCCGTGCCGACGGGCATACCGCCTGCGCCCTTTTTCTGGTCGCCGTGAATGTAAGCCGCGCTTTCGCGGATTTCTATTACTATGGTTAAATCGGGATTTTTAACATCGACTCTGATGTGCGGAAAAGCGTTTAAAACCGCCTCGCCGACATCACAGCATATTTCCGGTGATTTTAAGGGGAAGGTCTTGTCTGCGCGTTTTGCCTCCACCTTAAAGGTTGAAGCGTTTTTAAGAGCCTCGCTTAAATACACGGGAGTCGTTTTGAGGATTACATCCATATCCTTTTCGACTGCGGCGGCGCGCTCATAGCCTGCAATGCCGAATATGCGTGAAATTTGATCCTCTGCCTCTTCCATATCAAAGCTTTCGTCAAAAGGCTCTACGGTTATTGTTGACTGTGAGCGGATGACCTTGAATTTTCCGAGCGACTGAAGACGCCTTTTGATATTTTTTGCGAGCGTTGACTCAAATGACGAGCGGTTAAGGCCCTTAAGCGCAAGCTCTCCGTTTTTTATAAGTATTATTTCTTTCATATTGCTGTTTCTTTATCCTTTGTGTTTTCTGAGTTTTTCGACAGCGATTTTTATGACATCGGCACAGCGGTCAATTTCATCAATCGAGGTGTCGTTTGAAAGGCTTATCCGTATGGCGGAATCTATTCTGTCGGGCGGAAGCCCCATGCTTTGCAGCACATTGCTCCTGTGCCCCTTGGAGCAAGCCGAGCCTGCCGAAATGTATACGCCGTTCATCGAAAAGAAGTTTACCGATACCTGAGACGGTATTTCGTCTATGGAAATATTGATAATGTACGGCAGGGCGTTTTCGGGGGAATTTATATGTACTCTGGGAATTTCTTTTATCCGCTCTCTCAGACGGAGATTGAGCTTTATTACATACTTAAGATTTTTTTCGACGCTTCCGCCGTTTTCAACAGCGGCGGCAAAGCCTGCTATCGCCGGCATACCCTGAGTTCCCGAGCACATATTGTTCTCCTGACCGCCGCCGAGAATATACGGGTTTATGCGTACGTTTTTATTTATATAAAGCGCTCCCACGCCCTTGGGACCGTGAACCTTGTGTGCACTGACGCTCATAAGGTCTATTCCGCAGCTTTTGGGACAGAGCGGAATTTTCATATAGCCCTGCACATCGTCAACGTGCAGAAGAGCGGGAGAATTTTTGCTCTTTATGATTTTTTTGAGATTTTCTGCGGGCATCACAGAGCCGACTTCGTTGTTGACGGCCATTACAGATACCAAAATCGTATTTTCGTCTATGGCGTTTTCGAAGTCCTTTAAGCTTATATTGCCGTCGCTTTGCGGCTGTACTCTCACTACCTCAAAGCCGCTTTCCTCGAGGCGTTCCATACATTTTTCAACGCTCGGATGCTCTAAAGCCGTAGTGACTATTTTCTTGCCGAGTCGCTTTTTTGCGCCGACTGCACCGAATATCGCTGTGTTGTTTGACACGGTGCCGCAGGGGGTGAAATATATTTCATCGGGGCTCGCTTTTAAGCTTGCGGCAATCGTACCGCGGCTTTTTTCGAGAAGCATATATGCGTCAACGCCTTTTTGATGAAGCGAAGACGGATTTCCGTAAAGCTCGGTCAGTGCGGAAATTTCTGCGTCCACAGCGGCCTTACAGGGCTTTGTGGTTGCGCTGTTGTCAAGATAACATTCCATTTTGACCGCTCCTTTAATTCAAACTTAATCAGTATATTATTATACACTATAAGGTGCGGTTTGGCAAATAAATAAGCGGCTTTTTTCAAGTATATTTATGTTTTTTTTGCTAAAAATATCGCAGAGGTGAAATTTATGGAAAAGAAGATGAAAAGACGCTCCTATGTGCGCGTTGTATCCTTTGTCGCAGCACTTGCGGCGGTGCTTGTCGCAGCGTCGATATGCGGCAATGTACGCGCGTCAAAATACAAAAGACAGATTACTTTGTCGCAGCAGCGAGCTCTTACAGAGCTTGACGGAAGACTGCGTGAAATAGGTACAAGCCTCAAAAAAGGGGTGTATTCAAGCACTCCGCCGATGCTGAGCGGTATGGCGTCGGAGCTGTCAAGAGAGACTCTTGCGGCAAAAAGCTCGCTTTCCGTGCTTCCGCTTGAAAATACAAATCTTGAAAACACATATAAATTTTTATCGCAGGTCGGCGATTTCACCGAGACCTTAAACCGCAAGGTTGCCTCAGGCGAAAGCATCTCAGACGAGGAACGTGAAAATCTCCGCTCCCTTATCACGTTTTGCGATGCGCTGTCGGGAGAGGTTTCAAATATACGCGCGGATATGTTCGACGGAAGCTTCAGCTTTTCACAAAAAAGCGGTGAGCTTGCCTTAACGGGTGAAAAGACGGAATATCTTGCAGGCGATATGGAGGACGCACAGCAGTCGCTGAGCGATTATCCCACGCTTATTTATGACGGCCCGTTTTCCGACCATATTATGTCGGCTCAGCCGAAAATGACGAGCGGAGCAAAAGAAATATCAAAGGAAAACGCCCTTGATGCGGCAGCTGCCTTTCTCGGCTGCGACAAAAAGGAGATATCGTTTTTAAGCGAAGAGTCGGGGAATGTGCCTGCATATTGTTTTTCACATAATAATAAGACGGTTGCTGTAACCAAAAACGGCGGATATGTTATATATATGCTCGACTCGTCCTTTGCGGGCGAAGCGAAGCTGAAAACAGCCGATGCGCTGAAAAAGGCTTCCGAATTTTTGGCGTCTCACGGCTATGCCGATATGAAGGAGAGCTATTACAGCACGTCGGACGGGGTCTGCACCGTAAATTATGCCTACAAAAAGGACGGTGTTATTTATTATCCCGATCTCATAAAGGTAGGCGTAAATCTCGAAACAGGTGATATTGCGTCATTTGATGCAAAGGGCTATATTATGAATCATACCGAGCGCAATTTAAGCTCCGATATTTTGTCACAGGCGGAGGCTCAAAAATCCGTCAGCGGTCTTTTAACGGTGCTCGATTCAAAAAGAGCCGTAATTCCGACAAAGAGCAAGGGCGAAAAGGATTGCTGGGAATTTCATTGCACCGATAAGGACGGTAATGAGGTGCTCGTCTATATTGATACAAAAACGGGCTATGAGGACGATATACTTCTGCTTTTGTATTCCGACGGCGGAATCCTGACAAAATAATAAAAAGAAAAAATACGGAAATAATAATTTTGTCCGAAATGAGACAAAAGAAAGATTGTGGTGATAGATATGAAAAAGGCTGTTGCAGCTGTTTTGCTCGCCGTGCTTCTTGTTTGCGCCGTGTTCTCATCCTGCGGTAAAAAGGAGGACGGAGCCGTTACCGGAAACGGAAATACTACTCGCTCCGCCGCGCAAAATGCAGTTACAAACGCAGGCGACGCCGTAGGTGACGCAGTCACCGGCGCCGGAGATGTTGTCGGCGATGTTGTTACCGGAGCCGCCGATATAGCAGGCGACGTTATCACGGGTGCGGGCGACATAGTAAACGACGCGGTGACAGGTGCGGGCGAAGCCGCAAGCAAGGCTGCGTCGGACGCGGCAAGATAAAATTGACGAAGCCACGGTTAGCGCTAACCGTGGCTTCACTTTTTTATTTAAACCGGAGCGTTTGTGCTGCGGCAGCTTATCAGTTGCCGTAACCGTATGCGCTGAACGGATTGTACGAATTGCTGCGTGTTGTGGACTCCGTCTTTACGGAAGAGGAATCGCCCTTATCCTCAACGAGGGTTGCCTTTACTTCAAATTCATTGATGTTGTAATTGCTGTCTATTCTGCAAATCGTAAGCGTAAGCGTATCGCCCACGGCAGATTTATCGATAAGGTCCGGAAGATCGTCTGCGCTGTCAAGGTCCTTGCCGTTGACCTTGGTAATTAAGTCGCCCTGCTTTACGTCCTGAGACGCAAGGCTTGAATCGGACTGAACACTCTGAACTATCAAGGAACCTGCCGGGAGCTCCTTAAGGCTTACGATCATACTGTACATCTGACTTGAAGACGCCGGTGAATAGGTTATTCCGAGCTTAGGTCTGTTAGTAACATAGCCGTTTGCAACTATTTCGTCGTAAACTTCCTTTGCTGTAACGCTCGGTACGGAGAATGCCATTCCCTCGTAATCGGTGCTTGCTATTTTAGATGAGTTTATGCCTATTACCTGACCGTATTCATTGACGAGCGCGCCGCCGGAGTTGCCGGGGTTTATGGCTGCCGTGTGCTGAATACAAATCATCTCATAGCCTATCTGACTGTTTACGGGGCGAGAAATCGCGGATACTATACCGTTTGTGAACGAGCCTGCAAACGCCGTTCCGCCGGGATTGCCTATCGCGTAGACCGTCTCGCCTACGGAGAGCTTGTCGCTGTCGCCGAATTCCGCGGCTTTAAGACCCGTGGCCTTGATTTTTAAAACTCCGATGTCGGTTTTCGAGTCATATCCCACTACGGTAGCGTCGTACTGTGTTTCGTCGGATAGCTGAACTCTGACGGAGCCGCCGCCCGAAATTACGTGAGCGCAGGTCATAATATATGTGTACTGCTTACTGCTGTCCTCGCCGACTATTACGCCCGAGCCCTGACCCGATGCGGAGGAGGAACGGCTGTCGGAGTATACGAGTATGCCGACGGAGCTGTCCTTTATTTTATCATAAACGCCTGCCGCGGTAAGACTGCCGCTCTTATCGGTAGAGGAAGCGGTGGGAGTTTCGTTTATAGTAACGGTTGAGCTGTCTGCGGAAGCCTTTTCGCTTGTCTGCTTTTTGGCACCGTCCTTATTGCTGAGAGAAACCGCAATGCCCGTAACACCGAGTGCCACACAAACCACAACTGCGATTATGAGGGCTATAACGCCGCCTTTTTTATGCTTTGACGGCTTATTGTCAACCGGTTTTTTCGGCGGTTGGCCTGAATTTCCGTAATAGACATAGCTGTTATTTCCGCTGTATGTCGAGCTCGGACGGTATGCGCCGTTTGAGCCGTAGTAACCGTTGTTTCCGCTTGAATAGCCGTTGTTGCTGCCGTTTGCATTTGAACTGCCGTTATTTGTGTTTCCGCCGCCGTTCGAGTAAGGGTAGCCGTTATTCGGCTGATAGCCGCCGTTATAAGGACTGCCGCTGTTCGCTCTTTGAGCGTCATTGCCGGCTTCGGGAGCACTTTGGAAATTACCCGTGCTTTCCGGGGTGTTTTGCTGCTCGTTTCCCGAAGGGGTGTTGTTATTGAAATCGTCCATAAAAAGATCTCCTTGATTTATCTGATGAAGACAAGAGCTTTTCTCTTATCGTTGTCATAATCATAACCGACGGTTATTACAGAACTGTTAACTCGGTTTAAATAATCTGAATACTTTTACAGCTGCTTAGGCGGAAGATATTTCGGAATAGTAAACCAAAATTCGGTGTATTTGCCCTCTTCACTGTTGCAGCCTATGGAGCCGCCGTGCATTTCGACTATCGTTTTGCATATATAAAGACCGAGTCCCGCACCCTTGACGTCATAGCTGCGCGATTTATCAACCTTGTAGAAGCGCTCGAATATTTTTTCGCGCTCCTCCGAGGAAATACCTGCGCCCGTGTTTACGACCTTTATAAGTGTTGCGTTTTCGTCATCGTCTGCAAATACGCTTATGGTGCCGTTTTCCGTGAATTTGACCGCGTTGTCCACAAGATTGTATATGACCTGATGTATCATATCCTCGTCGGCGGTGACCGTTACGGAATGAAGCCTGTCAAGCCCGGATATTTCAATGTGCTTGCGCTCTATTATCTGCTCGAACGACAGCAGCACGTTGAATATTTCCGCGCTTATGTCAAACGCCTTCGGGTTCAGCTTTAATTCGCCCGCTTCGATTTTGGACATATTCAGCATTGCCGTAACAAGCCTTGACAGACGCTTGGTCTCATCGGAAACAATGCTCAAATAGTGTTTTTGCTGGCTTTCGGGAATGGTGCCGTCAAGGATTCCGTCTATGAAGCCTCCTATGGTTGTCATAGGGGTCTTAAGCTCGTGCGAGACGTTTGCCACAAAGCTTCGCCGCGAGCTTTCAAGAAGCGACAGATCCGATGCCATCTTATTGAATGCGCGCACAAGCTCGGCGAGTTCGTCGTCACCCTTTACCTTGACTCTCGGGCCAAAATCGCCCTCTGCGTAAGCTTTTGTCGCCTCCGACATATCGTGGAGTGGTTTTATAAGAGAAGCGGTGAGAAAATATACCGCGATAAAGCCTACCGAGAAAGCCATAAGACAGGCAAAAATGAACATTTTAAGGATATTCATCGCATAGTTTGTGAAGCCCGCCGTCATAGGCGCCACGGCAAAAACAACTGCTGCGGTTTCTTCGCCGACCTTTACCGGCTCCGCCGCGACAAGCTGCTTTTTCATATAGACGCCGTTTAAGGTGGTCTTTGCAAAATAGTCGCCCTTTTTCGCCTCGTCGATTACCTCCTGAGGTATTGTGTAGCCGCCGTGCAGACTGCATCTGCCGTTGTTTGAGATACTGTAATTCTGTGTTATGACGTCCTTGCACAATATTATGTTGCCCGAGGTATCGGTTATGTAAATATCAGCCGAGATAGCGTCCGAAATCATCGAGAGGTTACTGCATATCATCGCTATCGAGCCGGAGGCATCGGTTTGAATTCTTGATGAGAGAACAGATGAGGTAGTGTTCGCTATGTTTTTTGCGTTAGAGGAGAGAAGCTGTTCTTTTTGACTTGACCAGTAATTCGAGAGGAACACGCCGAGCGTTACTCCCAAAAGCAAAAAGCATATGAGTACCATTGCCACAAATACCGACAGAAATTTAGTGAACAGTGACTGATGACTGAATTTGCGGTAGGTGCGGTGCAATACCGTTTTAAAACGCGCCTTTACGCTCTGCTGCATTCTTATCAGTCCTTAGTTTCAAATTTATAGCCTACGCTCCAAACGGTTTTCAATTCCCATTTGTCGGAAACGCCCTCAAGCTTTTCGCGAAGACGCTTTATGTGAACGTCTACCGTTCTTGAGTCGCCGTAGTAGTCAAACCCCCATACCTCGTCAAGAAGCTGGTCGCGTGTAAATACACGGTTGGGATTTGAGGCGAGATGATATATAAGCTCGAGCTCTTTCGGAGGAGTGTCTACGGATACTCCGTTGACCTTCATCTCGTAATTTGTAAGGTTTATCGAGAGCTTGTCGTAATTTACCTCTTTGACGTCGCTTGTGTCGGAAGCGGGAGCGGTGCGGCGAAGTACGGCTTTTATTCTTGCCACAACCTCTTTTGTGTCAAAGGGCTTTGTAACATAGTCGTCCGCGCCGAGCTCAAGACCCAGAACCTTGTCAAAGGTCTCGCCCTTGGCGGTGAGCATAATTATCGGCTTGTCCGAGAATTTTCTGATTTCACGGCATACCTGCCAGCCGTCAAGCTTCGGTATCATTATGTCGAGCAGCGTGAGGTCGGGATTTTCCTGCTTGAATGCATTTATTGCCGACACACCGTCGTTAACTATTTTTACGACGTAGCCCTCTTTTTCGAGATAGAGCCTTAAAAGCTCGCAGATATTGGTGTCGTCATCGACGACGAGTATTTTTTCGTTTGGCATAAAATACCACCCTTTCGAACCTCTTATAATCAGAAATTATAAAGTACATTTAAAAATAATATGTGAACAAATTCGTAAGAAATTTAAAATAAAAGGGACTATAAAAAACAAATTTCTTTATAGCCCGATTTTATGATTATTTAAGCGACGACAGAAGTCCGCCTTTTTTGATTATATCCTGTATGAACGGCGGAAACGGCTCTGCCCGGTAGCTTTTGCCCGTGGTGTTGTCGGTTATTACGCCACTGTCAAAATCTACCGAAACCTCGTCGCCCTGCTCGATTTCGTCGCCTGCCTCCGGACATTCGAGAATCGGCAGACCTATGTTGAGCGCATTTCTGTAAAAAATTCTTGCGAAGTTTTTGGCGATTACGCAAGAAACACCCGCCGCCTTTATGGCAAGCGGAGCATGCTCTCTTGAGGAGCCACAGCCGAAGTTTACGCCGGCAACTATTATGTCGCCCTCTTTTACGTTATTTACAAATTCCTTGTCTATATCCTCCATACAATGAGCCGCAAGGTCCTTAGGGTCGGAGGAGTTGAGATATCTTGCCGGAATTATGACGTCCGTATCCACATGGTCGCCGTATTTATGAACTTTGCCCTGTATCTTCATATAAATCGTTCCTTTCTTACCTGAGCTGCGAGGGTGAGCATATATAGCCCGTAACGGCACTTGCCGCCGCTACGAAGGGGCTCGCGAGATAAACCTCGCTCTCCGGGTGTCCCATTCGGCCCACAAAGTTGCGGTTTGTGGTGGAAACGGCTCTTTCACCCTTTGCGAGTATGCCCATATGACCGCCGAGACACGGACCGCAGGTCGGGGTTGATACAACCGCGCCCGCTTCTACAAATATTTCGGTAAGGCCCTCTTTAATGCACTGCAGATAAACCTTTTGTGTTGCCGGAATTACTATAACGCGAACGCCGTCCTTTACCTTTCTGCCCTTTAAGACGGAGGCGGCAGCGCGCATATCCTCTATTCTTCCGTTTGTGCAGGAGCCTATAACTACCTGATCTATGTCGATTTTTTCAATTTCGTCAACGGTGTGAGTGTTTTCGGGAAGATGCGGAAAAGCAACCGTGGGTTTCAGATTATTTAAGTCTATCTCTATTGTCTCGTCATACTCGGCGTCCTCGTCTGCCTCGAATATACGAGGCTGTCTGTCGGTCCTGCCGCTTATGTATTTGAGCGTCTTGTCGTCTACCGGGAAAATTCCGTTTTTGGCGCCGCATTCTATTGCCATATTCGCTATGCAGAAGCGGTCGTCCATTGAGAGTGCGCCTACACCGTCACCCGTGAATTCAAGCGAACGGTATCTTGCTCCGTCAACGCCTATTTTACCGATAAGGTGAAGTATTACATCCTTGCCGCTGACAAATTCGGGCAAGGTGCCTTTTAGTACAACCTTAATTGCGGACGGAACCTTAAACCAAGCCTTGCCGGAGATCATACCGGCAGCCATATCGGTTGAGCCCACACCCGTAGAGAACGCGCCGAGTGCGCCGTATGTGCAGGTGTGTGAGTCGGCGCCTATAACGGCATCGCCGGAAATAACGAGACCGCTCTCGGGAAGAAGCGCGTGCTCTATACCCATTTTTCCCACGTCAAAGAAATTTTTGATTCCCTTTTCCTTTGCGAAAAGACGAACCTGTTTGACATTTTCGGCGGATTTAATATCCTTGTTGGGGGTAAAATGGTCCATAACAAGTGCTATTTTGTCCGTTGAAAATACGTCCTTAAAGCCCTTTTTTGCCATCTCGTTTATGGCAACGGGCGAGGTTACGTCGTTGCCGAGCACGAGGTCGAGCTTTGCTTCTATGAGCTGACCTGCCGTAACCGACTGAAGGCCGGCGTGCGCCGCGAGTATTTTTTGGGTCATTGTCATTGACATTCTGTTATTCCTCGATTCCTTTTATGTTTGTATCGCCGCTCTCAAGCGCGGTAAGACCGGAGCGTGAAAGCTCGATTATTCCGTGCTTTGTCATTTTGCCTATGAATTTGTCGATAAGCGACGGCAGACCCGTAAGCTCGGCAGTTATTGTTGTGTGGCCTATATCCTTTACCTTTGCGCCGAAGCCGTTGATTGTTTTAAGCACGGCTGTGCGCTGGCTGTTTGTGGCGTGAACCTTTATAAGCAAGAGCTCGGAGGATACAAGGCGCGATTCATTGAGCTTTACCACCTTTATTACGTCCTCAAGCTTTGAGAGCTGACGCTCAACCTGCAAAAATTTGTGCGGCTCAACGTCTGATACTATTGTTATTCTTGAATATACGGGATTTTCCGTTTCGGCTACGGTAAGGCTTATTACGTTGTAGCCGCGTCTCGCAAAAAGACTTGCGACGCGCAAAAGCACGCCCGTGCGGTTATATACGAGAGCCGAGAGGAATATTCTCTCAAGACTGTTTGCATTATTTCCTTCTGCCATTTTTGTTTTCCTTTCCTTTGCGGCTTATTCGGCTGAAAAACGATACACCGTGTCAGATACGAACGGATGGTTTTCGTCAAACAGATTTTGTATGAAATCGGGGTTGTTTAAAGCATTCGGGTAGTACTGCGTTTCAAGGCAGAAACCGGAGCGGTGAGTGAGGGGCAGCTTACCTTTACCGATTTGCGAGCCGTCCATATAGTTGCCTATGTAAAACTGGACTCCGGGAAGGTCGGTATAGCACGTCATTTTCCTGCCGCTTTCGGGGTCGTAAACCATTGCGAATTCGCGCAGAGCACCCGTGTAATTTTCGAGGCAGAAGTTGTGGTCGTAGCCCCTGCCTATTATAAGCTGCTCGTCGGGAGACGATACGTCTCTGCCTATCTTTTTAGGTATTCTGAAGTCAAACGGTGTGTTTTCAACGCTTCTGATTTCGCCTGTCGGGATGCTGTCTTCGTTCATCGGCGTAAAGTATTTTGCAAAAATCTGCATTTCGTGAGAGAGAATGTTGCCGGAAGCGTATCCGCCGAGGTTAAAGTATGAGTGGTTTGTGACGTTTATCGGAGTCTTGCCGTCGGGTCTGCAGTCATAGTGTATTTTGACCTCGTTTTTGTCGGTAAACGTGAATGTGACTTCATTTTGAAGGTTTGACGGGAAGCCCTCGTTGCCGTCGGCGCTGAAATATGAGAATTTAACGCTGTCGTCGCCGAGTATTTCATAATTCCAAACGGCGTTTTCGTATTCGTGATTACCGTGAAGGGTGAATTTACCGTCGATGTTTTTTGTTATCAGGTAATTTTTGCCGTCTATGGTAATGCCGTTTCCGGAAATTCGGTTTGCGACTCTTCCGACGGTGCGACCCTGCGAATCCGTACAGCTCAGCTGACCCTCCATGGTGTCAAAGCCGACAAGCACATCGGCAAAGTCTCCGTTTCTGTCGGGAACCGATATTTTATTGAGCGTAGCGCCGTAATTCAGCAGTTCGATTTCGGCTCCGCTTTCGTTTTTTATTGTGAATGAAAAGACTTCTTTTCCGTCGGCGGTTTTGCCGTAGAGAGATTTGGTCATTTTCAAAGCTACCACCCCATTTTTAGCATTTTAATAAGTATAATATCCGTGCGCGCCGTTGTCAAGAAAGACGAAAAAACTTACAAGAGCGAAAATAATGCTGACCGGAAAACAAAAGTATTTTTATTGACTTTTCGGCGTTTTAAATGTATTCTTAACATATATTATGTATTTGAAGGGAGTGTGCCGATTGGAGCAATTTTTAACTCAGTTTGAATTCCTGTCGCGATATGCTTTGGCTTTTCTTGCGCTTATAATACTTCTCCGGTGCATTTTTTCCCTTTTCAGGCTCAGACCGCGCCGCGAGATTATGGCAACGCTGATAAATCTTGCCGACGACAGCGAAATCGAGATACGAAATTGGGAAACCTCGATAGGCCGTTCGCGCTCGTGCGATATATCGCTCAGAAAGTACGGCACAGTATCGCGTTTTCACGCCGTTCTGGCTCTCAGAAAAGACGGCTGGTATGTCTTTGATACCGAGTCGAAAACAGGAGTTTACGTAAACGGAGAGCAGATAAAAAAATCAGCCAAGATAATCGACGGCGACACCGTCTCGTTCGGAAACGCGGTTATGAAGTTCACCTCAAACGGCTACGGCGTTGAGAGTGAGGAGACTGAGGACGGTAAAAAGGTTGACTTCACAAACGCCACAAGGCTTGTAAATCTTGCCGACAACAGCGCGTTCTATTTAAACGGCACGTGCCTTATAGGGCGTGACAGAACCTGTAATATATGCCTGCCGATGCAAAGCGTCTCGGGCGAGCACGCCGAGGTCTATCCCGCAAAGGACGGCTGGTATGTTGCGGACCTCAATTCCAAAAACGGCACGCTTTTAAACGGCGAAGAGGTTTTCGGCGCATTCCCGCTGTATGACGGCGACATTATTTCAATAGGCGATTACAGCTTCCTTTTCCGCGAATAAAGCGGAGAAGAGGCCATATTCAAAGAAACGGAGGACGCATCTTTGGCTCAGGAAAATGCTCGTAAAAAGCAAAAAAAGACGAGAACCAAAAAATACAGAAAGCCTGTAAACTGGCTGATTCTGCTTATAATTATGACTGTTTTTCAGCTCGTTTGCGCCGCTCAGATAAATATGAACAGTCCCGACATACCGCTGACTACATTATATATTGTATTCGGTGCATATATAGCTATTGAATGGGCGTATTTTATATTTTTCGGCGGATTTTTACACCGCAAGAGCTTTGAAATAGAGCTTATAGCGTTTTTTCTTACCGGAATAGGTCTTACACTCACCACAAGCGTGTATCCCGACAAAGCGTTTGTTCAGCTTGCGGCGGTGATTATGGGTATTGCGGTATTTATAGTTATGCTTTGGGTGCTCAGCGATATAGAAAGAGTCGTAAAGCTGCGTATGCCGGTGGCGATAGCTTCCGTTATCGCACTTGTTGCCACAAGGCTTTTGGCGCACAATATAAACGGTGCATATAACTGGATAAGAATAGGTGGCGTTTCAATACAGCCGTCGGAAATAGTGAAGATAGGCTTTGTCTTTGTAGGTGCGGCTACGCTCGAATACCTGCAATCAACGAGAAGCCTTACAAAATATCTTGTGTTTGCGCTTTCCTGTATAGGCTGTCTGTTCCTTATGAAGGACTTCGGTACGGCTCTTATATTCTTCTTTACATTCTTAATAATGGCATTCCTGCGCTCGGGAGATATAAAGACAATATTTCTTGTATGCGCGGCAGCTCTCGGCGGCGGCGGTCTTGTGCTTACGTTTAAGCCGTATGTCGCAAAACGCTTTGAAACATATCGCCATGTTTGGGAGTATGCAAACGACCGCGGCTATCAGCAGGCGAGACTTCTCATATATTCCGTCAGCGGCGGTCTTTTCGGACTCGGAATAGGAAACGGCAAGCTGAGAGATGTATACGCAGCCACAGAGGACTTGGCGTTCGGAATGGTATGTGAGGAATTCGGAATTATTGTCGCATTTGCCGTGCTTTTGACCTTTGTCGCCCTCGTGGTTTACAGTATACGCTATGCTGTGGCGGCTCGATCGTCTTTTTACGCTATTGCTGCGTGCGCTGCGTCGGGTCTTCTTCTTTTCCAGGCGGCTCTGCACGTGTTCGGTGTTACCGATCTTCTTCCGTGGACGGGCGTTACGCTGCCGTTTATCAGCCGAGGCGGCTCGAGTATGATGTGCTGCTGGGGACTTGTGGCATTTATAAAGGCCATTGATGTCAAGACGTACAAACGGTACGATAAGGTAGCGGTGGCAAAGTCTTAAATTAAATCTGCCGAAAGGGAGTGTGAAACAATGAAAACCATGTCAAAAAGAGCCTGGGTGCTCTATGTGTTTATAGCAGCATTTTTAGCAGGGCTCATTGTGTTGTTTTACACATTTTACACGAACGCCGATTCGTGGGCTATGAAAAAGGCAAACAGGCACCTGTATTCATCAGGTACGCTGTCGGTTGCGGGCAGCATTAAGGATGAAACCGGAGCGGTGCTTGCGGAAACAAAGGACGGTAAGCGCGTTTATAGCAGCGATAAAACCGTAAGAACCGCAACCATGCACACGGTAGGCGACTCTGAGGGCTATATAGCGACGGGCGTTCAGACATCGTATAAGGATGTCATAACCGGCTATAATTTCGTTGACGGCATATATAACCTGAAAAAATACGGTAAGGGCAACGACGTAAATCTCACAATAAACGCGCAGCTCTGTGCGGCGGCATACAGCGCCCTCGGAAGCAACAAAGGCACGGTCGGCGTTTATAATTACAAAACCGGTCAGCTTTTATGCGTTGTATCAAGCCCGTCTTACGATATTGCAAACAAGCCCGTCTCAAGTATAAATAACGATAAGACAGGTGCTTACGAGGGTGTTTATTTAAACAGGTTTTTCTCCGGCGTTTATACTCCCGGCTCGACATTTAAAATGATAACCTCGATTTGTGCCATTGAAAATTTGCCGGATATAGATTCGCAAAAATTCAAATGCACGGGCGAATACAAGGTCGGCGGCAGCTCGGTTAAGTGTCTCGGGGTTCACGGAACCGTGAATTTCGAAAAGGCTCTCAATGTGTCCTGTAACAGCGCATTTGCGCAGATTGCGATAGAGCTCGGACCCGATAAGCTTATGGCCACGGCAAAGGAGCTGGGGCTCGGCAATCAGATGTATGTAGGCAATATAAGGCTCGCAAAAAGTTCGTTCAACGTGACCGGTGCGTCGGACCTTGACGTGGGCTGGGCAGGTATAGGTCAGTACACCACTCGCATAAATCCGTGCCAGATGTTAACTATTGCAGGCGCGGTGGCTAACGGCGGCTCCTCAGTGCCGCCATATCTTGTCGGCAAAATAACCTCGCAGACCGGAAAAACGATTTATGAAGCAAAGCCCGGCGCGGCAACTCAGCTTATTTCCTCGGATACCGCATCAAAGATGAACGATATGCTTCGCTCAAATGTCAAGAATTATTACAGCGACGGTAAGTTCCCCAACCTTAAAATGTGCGGTAAGACCGGAACGGCGGAAGTAAGCTCGGAAGCCGGCGGTGCAAAGCCTCACGCTTGGTTTGTCGGATATTCACAGCGCGAGGATCTCCCGCTTGCGATAGTGGTTGTTGTCGAAAACGGCGGCGGAGGCTCATCTGTGGCAATTCCCGTTGCTAATAAGACTATGCAAAAGGCTCTTTCCTTATATGCAAAATAAAAATTTTTCCGCATACGACAGCAAAGCTCGTGTGCGGAATTTTTAAAGGTGATAAAATGAAATTTTACTTTCCGGAAAATTACGGCGCTCTCGGCGACGGAAAAAACGACGATTCACGCGCTTTACAGTCCGCTATTGACGAGGCCGAAAAAAACGGCGGCGGAACGGTTGTGCTTGAGAGCGGAAAAACGTATTATTCAAGCTCGGTCATAATGAAGAAAAACGTTGAGTTGCATTTGCAAAAAGGCTCGGTTTTAAAGGCAACCTCAGACATAAACGGATACTTTCGTCCCTGCGATTTTATAAACGATGAGACAAATACCCTTATAGGCAATCCCGTTACGGGTAAGCCGTCGTTTGCCTTTATATATGCGTATAAGGCGGACAATGCCGCAATAACCGGAGGCGGAAAAATCGACGCAAACGGTCACAGCTTTGTAAAGAGAAAAGACAAATACTATGTCACCGGCGACTTTTATCCGCGTCCCACGGTTATGTATTTTGAGGCTTGCAACCATATTGTGTTTGAGGATTTCACTGTGGTCGATGCACCGTTTTGGACGCTTCATCCGGCAGGCTGCGACGATGTTTTAATATCAAAAATTCACATATTAAACGACCTCGATGTTGCAAATTCGGACGGCATAGATCCCGACCACTGCAGCAACGTGCGTATTTGCGACTGCCACGTAGAGTGCGCCGACGACTGCATCTGCCTTAAAACTTCAAAAGGCAATTCAGAATACGGACCGTGCGAAAACATACTGATAACGGGCTGTACGCTGATTTCAACCTCGGCGGCGATAAAAATAGGCACGGAGGGCGTCGGCGATTTCAGAAACATAATAGTTTCAAACTGTGTCATTTCGCGCAGCAACCGCGGTCTTTCAATTCAGATACGCGACGGCGGCAATGTCGAAAATGTCAAATATTCCGATATTATAATAGGTACGCGCCGCTTTTGCCCCGATTGGTGGGGGACTGCCGAGCCGATAGTCATAACCGCGTTTGACCGCGACGAAAACACAAGGGCAGGCCATATCAAAAACATATCTTACCGCAACATAACCTGCGTCGGCGAAAACGGAGTTATGATATGCGGCACGGCGGAAAACAAAATTGAAAACGTAGTTTTCTCGGATGTTGACGTAACCCTCTCAAAAACGTCAAAGTGGGACTGCGGTCTTTACGATATGCGCCCGGGGCTTAATAAAGAGGTCGAAAAGCATAAAAATGCCGGTTTTTATCTTCGCTTTGCCGATAACGTTACGCTTCGCAACACAAGCGTGAAGTGGGGTAATGTCTGCCCCGAATATTCGGCTGCTCTCGAAGAGGAAAGCTGTGTAGGCACCGTACTTGAAAATTTCACGGGTGATAACGCCTGAATGCTTTGAGAATGCGGCTGCTCGTTCGAGCGTGAAATTCCCTTTCAAACGGCTTCTTGTATGTACGTTTATACGCATTTTGCTTAAAAATATTTGACACAGCGCGTATAAAATGGTATAATTCAACAATGGAGTTAAGCTATCGCCTGCTTCGGCAAGCGAGAATCGAAAGGGAGTATACTGTAATGAAAAAGGCGTTAAATAAAAAATTGCTTTCTGTACTGATTGCGGCTGTTATTTTACTTGTTGCCGCATTTCCCGTGCTTGCGGCGGATCCGTTTAAGCTCACTTCTTCGGCTGAAGCAAAGGATTCGGTCGTCACCGTAAAAATTTACCTTCCGCAAAATACGGAACTCGGGACGCTTTCGTTTACACTTAAATACGATGCAAAATTGCTCACGTATGTTTCCGCCGAGTATTCGAGCGGAGACGTCAGTGCCACAAATTCAAGCACGGCAGGCGAGGTTAAAATAAACGCCGTTTGGAAAAACACCGCGCCGCTCGGCGGCGAGGTTGCCGCCATAACCTTTAAGGTGAACGACGGAGCGACCGGCAAAACCGACTTCCCGATAAATGTCGATTTCTCAACCGATGCCAATAATCAGCACATTGATTTGTCGGCCGTAAGCTCTTCGATTGACTTATCCGAAGCAGCTCCGATGCCGGCGGCAACCGATGAAACCGTTTCCCCGGAGGGCAAAACGGTAAAGGCCGGAAAAATTCCTAAGACCTCGGGAAAGTATGCTGCGATAGGTTCGGCGGCTGCTGTTTTGTGCGTTGCCGCGGCGGCTGTTGCGATTACGGTAAAACGCAAAAGAAAATAAAAAACAATGCTGAAAGCGGAGCTGTGGCAATGTGCTTACAGCTCCTTTTTGTGTGACTTGATATGTGCCCGAAAATACACTTAAAATTCCGCTTTTCGTTGACATAATGCACTGTGTAATATATAATATCTAATGTATGTTTAATAAGTTGCCCGTTTAGCGTTTTTTATATTCGGGTACGTAATTTTTAAGGAGGAAACTCTAATGGTAAAAGCAATTGTCGGCGCCAACTGGGGCGACGAGGGCAAAGGTAAAATTACGGATATGTTTGCGAGTGAAGCAGACATAGTTGTTCGTTTTCAGGGCGGTGCAAATGCAGGGCACACCATTATAAACGAACACGGCAGATTTGCATTGCATCTTATGCCCAGCGGTGTTTGCTACGACAATGTTACCTGTGTCATCGGAAACGGCGTCGCTCTTGATATAGACAAGTTCTGCTCGGAACTTGAGGATGTGAAAAAGGCAGGTGTAAATCCAAAGCTTCTCGTGTCAGACCGTGCTCAGATACTTATGCCGTATCATATTCTTCTCGATACCTATGAAGAGGAGAGACTCGGCAAAAACGCGTTCGGCTCCACAAAGAGCGGTATCGCTCCGTTCTTCAGCGACAAGTACGCAAAAATAGGCATCCAGTGCAACGAGCTGTTTGACGACGAAGTGTTAAAGGCAAAGCTTCACAACATAGTGACTCTCAAAAATCTCATTCTTGAGCACGTTTATCATAAGCCGCTGCTTGACGAGGACGAGCTTTACAACACCTGTATGGAATACAAGAAAAAGATAACTCCGTACATCTGCGATACGCATGCATTTATACGCGACGCCTTAAAGCAGGGCAAAAACATCCTCCTCGAGGGTCAGCTCGGCACGCTTAAGGATCCCGATTTCGGTATATATCCCATGGTTACGTCGTCCTCGACTTTGGCAGGCTACGGTTCTGTCGGCGCGGGAATTCCCCCGTATCTCATAAGTGAGGTTGTAGCCGTAACAAAGGCATATTCTTCAGCGGTAGGTGCAGGTGAATTTGTTTCGGAGATTCTTGATGAGGACGAAGCACAGGCTCTCAGAATTCACGGCGGCGATAAAGGCGAATTCGGCGCTACCACCGGTAGACCGAGAAGAGTCGGTTGGTTTGATTGCGTTGCGACACGTTACGGCGTTGAGTGCCAGGGTGCCACAAAGATTGCCATGACCGCTCTTGACTGTCTTTCGTATCTTGACGAAATCAAGGTTTGCACAGCTTATAAAATAGGTGATGACATCACAAAGGATTTCCCGAACACCTCGCTTCTTAAAAAGGCAAAGCCGGTATTTACCACATTAAAGGGTTGGCATTGCAATATAAAGGGCATTCGCAATTTCTCGGAGCTTCCGCGTGAGGCACAGGAATATGTCGAATTCATCGAAAAGGAACTCGGCCACAAGATAAATATGGTATCCAACGGACCTGAGAGAGAAGCTATAATTTACAGATAATTAAGAGGATATTTATGGAGAAAATACTTGTACTCGATTTCGGCGGTCAGTATAATCAGCTGATTGCGCGGCGTGTACGCGACAACAATGTCTATGCGGAAATACTGCCGTATACCGCACCGCTCAGCGAAATCAAAGAGGGCAATTACAAAGGTATTATTTTTACCGGCGGACCTAACTCCGTGTTTGATATGAGTTCGCCGCACTACACAAAAGAGATTTTGGAACTCGGAATACCCGTACTTGGCATATGCTACGGCTGTCAGCTTATTTCGTGGATGGTCGGCGGCAATGTTGAGACTGCGGAACAGTCCGAATACGGCAAAATCGACCTTACGGTTACAAAAAAACAGTCTGAAATTTTTGACGACGTCGATGAAACGAGCGTAGTTTGGATGAGCCATACGGACAGAGTTAAAGTGATGCCGTCAGGTTTTGAAATAACCGCAAAAACGGAAGCCTGCCCGATAGCAGCTTATGAAAACGAAGAAAAGAAAATATACGGCGTGCAGTTCCACCCCGAGGTAACTCACACGCAGTTCGGATTTAAAATTCTTCACAATTTTCTATATAATGTTTGCGGCTGTCACGGCGACTGGAAGATGGACAGCTTTATTGACGATACCGTAAAGAGCCTTCGCGAAAAAATCGGAGACAAAAAGGTTATCCTCGGCCTTTCGGGCGGTGTCGATTCCTCGGTCGCGGCGGGACTTCTCTCTCGCGCCGTCGGCAAACAGCTCACCTGCGTTTTTGTTGACCAGGGACTTATGCGTAAGAACGAGGGCGATTTCGTCGAAAAGACATTTACTTCGCTGTTCGATATGAATTTCGTGCGCGTAAACTGTCAGGACCATTTTATAAATGCTCTTAAAGGAGTATCAGACCCCGAGCAGAAGAGAAAAATCATAGGCACGGAATTTTACAAGGTGTTCTGGGATGAGATAAGAAAACAGGCCGAGAAGGGATTTTTTGCACAGGGCACCATATACCCCGACTGCATAGAGTCCGGCAAGGGCGATGCCGATAAAATCAAGACGCATCACAATAAGGTCAAAATGCCCGACGACGTTGAATTCATCGACGTTATTGAGCCTCTTTCAAGCCTGTTTAAGGATGAGGTCAGAGCGGTAGGCGAAAAGCTCGGAATTCCGCACGAGCTTGTCTGGCGTCAGCCGTTCCCGGGACCCGGTCTCGGTGTCAGAATTATCGGCGAGATAACAAAGGAAAAGATTGAAGTTCTCCAAAATGCCGATTGGGTGCTACGCGATGAAATGGCGAAGAACGGTTATGAAAAAAACCTCGCACAGTTCTTCTGTGTGCTTCCGGGAGTCAATACGGTAGGCGTTATGGGCGATCACCGCACATACGATAACCTTGTGGCAATACGCGCAGTAACAACCGATGACTTTATGACAGCCGATTGGGCGAAGATACCGTACGATATTCTCGCCAAGGTTTCAAATCGTATCACAAACGAGGTAAAACACGTAAACCGCGTAGTTTACGATATAACCTCCAAACCCCCCGGCACCGTCGAGTGGGAATGAGCGTCAAAACGGCGCAAACCCGCATGAATACAGGGTTTTTGACCTGTCACTTTGCCTTGTGATACTGGTTTGATACTATTCGTTTCAACCCGGTCACACAAGAGAATGATTGCAAAGGGCAAGCAAACCGCCCTGCTGAACGACAAATTCAGCAGGGCGGTTTTGCTTGCCCTATTTTTCTTTTCTCCAAGGAACATAATTGTCAAACCGTTTGCTGTCATCACAAGTAAGCGGCCAGTTGATTTTCCATTCAAAGTATTCTTCCCTGGTAATCTCCCCGGCGTGTAGCTCCTGCTGGCGCAAAAGCCATTCCCTCATAAACTCGTCCACAAGGCCATAGTTGAAGTAGATACCCACGGGAGGTTGAGCGGGCCAGTCGTCCGTGTCGTTGTATCGGACGGCGGTATCATCGGAGGCCCCTATCTTGCCGGGATTGCGGACAAGCTGAAACAGACGGATGGAGCCGGGGCTGTCCTCGTCCAGCCAGAAGAACGTCCGCATGAAGTCCTCGGCACAGCCAGGTTGAACCGTATAGAAGTTCTGGCGGTCTACCCGCAGGGCCTGGGCAATCTTGTCCAGCAGTTCCCTCTTGGGCACACGGTAATTCGTTTCGTACTGGGCAATACGGTTATCCGCTCCCTTTTCCTCAAAGCCGATAGCCAGCCCCAATTCCTTTTGCGTCATACCCCGAAATGTGCGGATTTTCTTGATTTTTTCTCCTACTGTCATATGTTCCACCGCCTTTGAAAATAGTATAGCGCAAATAAGCGAAATATGCAAGAAGAAAATTAACAAAATTGCGAAATAAACTCTTGACATTAACAACCATGCGAATGTATAATAAGGATGTCGGCATTAACAATTTTGCGAACCAACAATAAGGAGGTGTTGTATTTGAGCAAAGAGCTGTTTGTACGGGCCGAGGAAGTAGCCGGGGCGCTGGGTATCTCCAAGCCCTACGCCTACAAGCTGGTGCGGGAGATGAACGAGGAGCTGAAGCAGAAAGGTTTCCTTACCATCCCCGGACGGGTGAGCAGGCGCTACTTCGAGGAAAAGTTCTATGGACTGCGGGAAAATCAGTAAGGAGGGAAGAAAATGCCAGCGTACAAAGACAAGGCCAAGGGAACATGGTATGCGTCCTTTTACTTTGAGAACTGGACGGGCAAAAAGGAAAAGAAGATGAAGCGGGGCTTCAAGACCAAGCGGGAGGCGCTGGAGTGGGAACGGACGTTCCTGCAACAGCAGACCGCCGACCTGGATATGACCTTTGAGAGCTTCGTGGCGCTCTACGCCGCAGACATGAAAGGCCGTATCAAGGCGAACACCTGGGGAACGAAAGAGCATATCCTCTACAAGAAGCTGGTGCCCTACTTTGGAAAGCGGAAAATGAGCGAAATCCACTCCAAAGAGGTCATGGCGTGGCAGAGTGAAATGCTGAACTACCGGGACAAGAACGGCAAGCCCTACTCCCCCGTGTATCTGAAAACGCTTCACAATCAGTTGAGCGCCGTTTTCAATCATGCGGTGAAGCACTACAATCTGAAAGTCAACCCCGCCGCCCAGGTGGGCAACATGGGCAAGGCCAAGGGCCGGGAAATGCTGTTCTGGACAAAAGCGGAGTATCTGAAATTCGCTGACGCTATGATGGACAAGCCCCTCTCCTACTATGCCTTTGAAATGCTCTACTGGTGCGGTATTCGGGAGGGGGAGCTGCTGGCCCTCACCCCTGGGGACTTCGACTTTGAGAAGCAGACGGTTTCTATCTCGAAATCCTACCAGCGTATCAAGGGCCAGGACGTTATCACCGACCCCAAGACGGCCAAGAGCAACCGGGTCATTCAAATGCCCGCTTTCCTCTGTGAAGAAATGGAGGACTACATCAAGAGCCTATACGCCGTGGAGCCGACAGACCGCATTTTTGCGGTAACGAAATCCTATCTTCACCGGGAGATGGACAGGGGGGCGAAAGAGGCAGGGGTCAAGCGGATCAGGATTCACGATTTGAGACACAGCCACATTTCCCTGCTGATTGACATGGGCTTCACGGCCCTGGCAATCGCTGACCGGGTGGGGCATGAGAGCATCGACATCACTTACCGCTACGCTCACCTGTTCCCCACCCGGCAGGCGGAGATGGCGGACAAGCTGAACATGGAGCGAAAGGGGGCTTAAATCATGTCTGCGAAAAATCTCGACAACCACAACCGATGGAGAAGCAAGACCATAGCGTTCCGGGTGTCTCCGGAGGAAAACGAACAGATTGAGATTGCCGTCCGCCTGTCCGGGCTGACCAAACAGGACTACATCACCCGGCGACTTTTGAACCGGGACATTGTGGTGCAGGGCAATCCCAGGGTTTACAAGGCCCTGCGTGACCAGCTCGCCGCCGTCCTGGGGGAGCTACGGCGCATGGAGGCCGGGGGCGGGGTGGATGATGAACTGCTCGCCACCATCCGCCTTATCACCGTGACGCTGGGCGGCATGAAGGAGGATTGATAGATTGATGGATTCCAGAGAAACGAAAAGGACTGTCCCATATCCGTCTGTTGGCGCAGGCGGGGAACAGCCCAATTCACAAATATGTACCACGGACAGTATATCAGAAGCGGCTACCGAAAACAACCCCCAGGATGAAAGTATGGAGGATATTCTTCGGGAGCTTCAACGGACAAGCGACCCGGCCTACCTCCACACCGTTTCCATGAATGAGCTTTACCGGAATGTCTACCAGAGCAGACCGCCAATCATTGACGGTCTGCTCTACCCTGGGACGTACCTCTTTGCGGGAGCGCCCAAGGTGGGCAAGTCGTTCCTGATGGCCCAGCTTGCCTACCATGTCAGCATGGGCCTCCCCCTGTGGGGCTACCCCGTCCACAAGGGCACCGTCCTCTATCTGGCGTTGGAGGACGACCACCGCCGCTTGCAGGGGCGGCTGTATCGGATGTTCGGCATGGACGGCACTAACGACCTGCTCTTTGCGATCTACGCCAAACAGCTCGGCCTGGGCCTGGAGGAACAGCTAAAGAAGTTTGTCCGCCAACACCCCGACACCAAGCTGATTATCATTGACACCCTCCAGAAAGTCCGGGAGGTCGGCGGGGACAAGTACAGCTATGCCAACGATTACGAGGTGGTGGGCAAGCTGAAACGCCTTGCCGATGATTGCGGTATCTGTCTCCTGCTGGTACACCACACCCGAAAGCAACAGGCCGATGATAAGTTTGATATGATTTCCGGCACCAACGGCCTGTTAGGAGCGGCGGACGGGGCCTTTCTTCTTCAAAAGGAAAAGCGGACGGACGGCAGCGCCATTCTGGATGTGGCCGGACGTGACCAGCAAGACCAGCGGATGTATCTCACCAAGGACAAGGAGCGCCTTGTGTGGGAGCTGGAGCGGCTGGAAACGGAGCCGTGGGTGGAACCGCCCGACCCGGTATTGGAGGCCGTTGCCGCCCTTGTGACGGTAGACAGGCCCGCCTGGGGCGGTACGGCCACGGAGCTGGCGGCGGCTCTCCAAACCGACATGAAGCCCAACGCCCTGGCTATGCGGCTGAACGTCCGGGCCGGGAGATTGGCGGCAGAGTACCATATCCGCTATGAGAACAGCAGGAGCCACGCCGGGAGAAGTATCACCCTCACCCTGGAACCACCCCAGGCGTGACGACCGTGACGGCTGTGACGGCTTTTTTGAGAGCGGGGGCGGTGTGTAAAACATCGTCACGGTCGTCACGGCCGTCACGGGGAGCGGGGCCAAAAGTCAAGGGGGCATACCTGGGGGTGGAGATTGCCGCAAGGCAATACAACCCGAACCCCTTGACTTTTGGCCCACGGAGGACACTGGCCGGGTGGGGGGAAAGGCTGTGCCTTTCCCCCCTGCCCAACGGCGAGTGTCAAAGTTTAGGCGGGGTGCAGGGTGCCCTTTTCAAAGGGCAGCCCTGCTGGGGGAGCTGTCCGCAGACGGCGGGGGCAACGCCCCCACTCCACCCCGTAGGGCGCAAATGCGCTTTTGATGGCCGCAAGGCTGTCAAAAGTGCTTTTGCGTTACTTTCGCAGAAAGTAACAAAGGCCGCCGCTGGCGCGGCGAAAGGAGTGTTGATTTGAAAAGGACGATTAGCGCAATGGTGGGGCAGGGTTCGGTGAACCACAACAGCAGGGCGTTCAACGCCAAGAACACCGACCGGTCACGCTCCCACTTGAATATAACCTACTGCCACGAAAATATCAAGACGGTTTTCCATGAGCTTTTTGACGAGGCCCTCAAGCGGTACAATGACAAGCAGACCAGGGCAGACCGCAAAATCGAGGACTACTATGAAAAGATACGTTCCAGCAAGCAGGAAAAGCCGTTCCATGAAATCATCCTGCAAGTGGGCAATAAGGACGACATGAGCGCCGAGGGCGAGGACGGCCAGCTTGCGGCGGCGGTGCTGGACGAGTACATGAGAGGTTTCCAGGAGCGCAACCCCCAGCTCCGGGTGTTCTCCGCCCACCTCCACATGGACGAGGCCACACCCCATCTGCACATCGACTTCGTACCGTTCACCACCGGGAGCAAGCGAGGCCTGGACACAAGGGTATCGCTGAAACAGGCGTTAGCGGCCCAGGGATTCAAGGGCGGCACCAGGGGCGACACGGAGTGGAGCCAGTGGGTACGCTCTGAAAAGGAACAGCTTGCCGCCGTGATGGAGCGCCACGGGATAGAGTGGGAGGACAAGGGCACCCACGACAAGCACCTGTCTGTGATGGACAACAAGAAAGAACAGCGGGCCAAGGAGATTGCCGAGCTGGAGGCGGTCAAGGCCAAGAAGCAGGGCCAGGTGGAGCGGCAGGAACAGCGCCTAAAGGAGCTGGCCCCGGCTGTGAGGAACATGGAGCAGTTGGCGGCGCAGTTCTCCGATGACCCGGAGCGGATATTACCGGAGCCGGGGCCGCTGGAAAGCGCCAAGTCCTACCGGGAGAAGAAAGCCAAGCCCCTGTTGGCGCAGATCGTCAAGGTGCTGCGTTCCCTGTACCGGGCCTATGTCGAGTTGAAGAGGAAGTATGAGCGGTTGCAGGGAGACTATGGACGGGCCAGGGAAGGAAACGAGCGGTTGTCCGACCGCTTGCAGGAAACGAAGTTGGAGAACAAGGCCCTGCGGGGTGCTATTGCCGACTTTGAGCGGGTCAAGCGGGCTTTCGGCCCGGAGGAAGTAGAGCGAGCCGTGGAGGACGCAAAGCGCCGGGAGGCGCAAGAGCGGGAGCAGAAGAAAGCAAAGCGGAGGTTTAGACGGGGGGCGAGGTAACGGACAGCAGGAGGGCACTCTATGGGGTGCCCTCCCGTTTTGTACTTGTCAGCAGGGAATTTTACTGTTATAATGTAAACGATAAATTCCCATTGGAGGCCGCACATGAAAAACAGAAAACTAATTTTTATTGGACTATTTATCTTTTTAAGTGTGGTAATTGGTTCTTTTATATACTTTCCTAAAAGTATTGATACTGCACTTAACAGAATAAAATATCCGTTTGAAGTAGGCGAAATCTTAACCTCCCAACAAATTGATGAAAATCTTATTGTAGTAATATATACTAACAAAAATAATAATAATGAACTCCAGAACGCTATCATACAAAAAAACAGTATTTTTTATAGCGTTGTTGAAATGAATGGCTCTCTAAATATTGAAATACCTCAAAAGCTCGACAGTGGTGACCTTAGAACGCAAGTATTGGTTTCTTGGTATGATAAAAGTGATAAATATGTTGTGATGGCTGTCGCTTATGACGAAGATGTAGCCGCTATTACCTATCAAAATCAAGAGTTGACACCTTTAGATATAAACGGTTATCACTTGTTTTATGGGACTGGAACTGGCAAGTATGAAGTATATGAATTGTTTGACCAAGAGGGGAATCGCTTAGAACATATCAAAGAATAGTATTAAAGAAAAATGAGAAGTGATTTGGAAAAGGCGGGGAATGTGGTTGCATTTCTCCGCCTTTTGTGATACTATTTTGATACTAAGAAATTGAGCGGCCAAAAATAACAGGTGAAACATTAACAAATTTGCGAATAATTTATCCGTGAAAACATAGAAAATACAGTCCCATATAATAGGATTTGTCGAGTGGGAGTAAATCGAAGAAGTCTGAAACTCTAGTAATATCAAGGGTTTCAGGGTTTTTAAAGAGCCCGTTGATAAGATTTTGATAAGATTCTGCTCGGTCCCCTTTATTGTGTGTACCGAGTGGTTTGTGAGTAAAAAGTAATATCTTGTGGCTCACAAAAATACCATATTAACATTACACCCCGTACTGACGGATTGAAGTCAGTACGGGGTTTTGTCGTTGGCAGGGTTATTGCAGCTTACACTTGAACTAAAAAGCTTGAAACATCGATACGATATTTTGGGTGCAGAAAATGAATAATATTTGTAATAGTGCGACAGAAATTGTAAATGCGGATTTAATCTATGCATAAAATCACGCCGAGTACGACTTCGAAAGCGAGCCGCACTCGGCGTTTATTATTAAAATGGTAACTCATCGTCATCTGTAGTATCAATATCTTCCGTTATCCCTAATACATTTTTTGCACGGAATAAAAGATGATCATATGTAAGAATTGATATTTGATTGTATGCAGCATTGAGTATTCTGTAAGCTTCTCGCTGTTCGTCATTCCAATCATTAGAACGTCCAAAAATCAAAATACAGCGTGGTTTTATTACTTTGCTCTTTGTCTTTTCGATGAATTTAACACTATTTGCTTCACGCTCAATAGCATAAATATAGTTGAGGCATTGAGTTATAGCTTTAACTAAATCAGTAGAAGGAACATAATTATTATGGTCTTTTGTTGCAGACCAAAACTGCAAACCATTTGGTTTTTTTATTTCGACCAAATCTACGAATCCGTCAAAAGCACGCATTATATAGTCTGCGATATTCTCGGTATCTATATTTCGCTCATCGATAATTTGCGCAAAATCCGAACCAAGAACCCATTTGTTTTCAGAAAACCAATTCTGCCAAAAAGATTCAGGCAATGTTTCTCCAAGATTTTTTTCAAAATCAATAAGGGCATCTTTCTTTTTTATGGATGTTGCAGCAACAAATACATTGTCAGACAGAATTCCTTTTTCAATCAGAAGTTCGGCAGTATCGCTATTCTTTTCAACTAACTCTTTAAATTTATTTATAAGCTCTTCATCATCATCAGATACATTTATATATTTTCCAGAGCCAAGATTTACAGGAACATAATTTTCAGAAATATAACTGATAAGAGCATTTAATTCTTCGTTGTCTAATGTAAGTTCACTTTTGGGTTTTTCGTTTTGAACTTTACCAAAAGGAAACAGATATCTTCCTATTTTTAATGATATGTCTGGTTCATTGTGATGCTCATGGGGGATTTTCATTAGCACTGCTTGAGAATAAACCCTTGATTTAGTTTTTAATACACATGGTTTTGCGTAGTCTATTCCTTTAGCAGAAGTTTTTATTTCACTCATAGTTTAACCTCATATTTTGTTGCTGAACGGCAAAGATTTCATGAAACTTTCCATATATTCAAAATCTGGAATACAATTTCCGTCATCATCTGTTATTGGCACATTATCTTTTAAAATAACAGGAAGCTTAATTTGCAATTTTTTAGTTGCTTCCAATTGTATCTGTCTACCATAGTGAAATCGATATGCTTCATTTTTTATAACTGCACACATAAATAAACCAATATACTTATTACATTTGAATTTTGGGAAAAGGACAACGGCATCATGAGATGCAGCAAAAGGTTTAGGTTGATAAAAAACAGTAAGTTGAGCTTTGCCCACAGTAATGGTATTAGCTGGGAACACTGCGGGTAAATTAGTCATCCTCATTATTCCATTATTTTTCTCTCCGGCAGCAATTAAAGGAGTGTTCCCCGTTGTATATGTTCCTTCAGGATGAAATGTGCCCTTATCGAAATCAAACAGTTGCTCCAAGCCAAATTTTTTCCATTTAATAGGATTAAATGGAACGTCATCTTTGCTTGCACGATTAAGATATGTTTTCATACTGGGAATCGAATAAGATTTTACCCAGGCTGGAATATCTTTAGGTGATGGTATCTCTAAAAATTTCAAAGAAGCATTAGCTTGACGCCCATAGTTGTATTTATATTGATTTAATCTTATACAGGCTGCATAATACAATAATTCTTGATCTGATAATTCTATTAACGGTTTTAAACACGCCACATGATATGCCGTGTAATAGGGTTCGGTCTGCAAAAATGTTTCGAGTACAGAACCGTTTAATGCCACTGATAGGGTATGAGCAGGAAGAGGTAACAAATCATCTATAGGATCAATTCTGCATGCCACGCCATTGTTTTTAGACGATCTATTTACAAAAGGTATACCTTGCTGAGATATGCTCATATTACACAATTCAAGACCGTGACCAGGAAGAATTTCGAATATCTTACTTACTGAAATCATTATTATTCTCCTTGTTGTTTGAAATTTCTGACAAATCCATTTGATTTAACTGGAATATTAAATATTTCTTGATTTCCAATTCAAAAGCACTTTGATCAAGTTTTGAGTAATCTGTTTTTGCATAACGTTCCCAACAGCATTCATCAGTTCCATCTAAGCATTGCCAAATTCCTATGTTGGGATCATCAATGGTCCGTTTGAATGATTTGATCCATCGTTCTTTCGCTTCAAGCGCCTTTGAACCATCGGGAATCCTTCCAACGCCTTTTTTCCACTTGTAACCATCGTCTTTCCAGTTTCCTAAATATGTGGGTATTTCTTTATCGTGGGGCTCTTGAGCTTTAAACAACATTATACACGGAACAGTTCCAATAGGTCTAAAAAGTTCAATAGGCATACTCATAACAGCCACCAAAGTATGTTTCTGCATGATTTGCTGCCTCATAAGCTTATTTTCCTCGGCATATGCACACGCAATAGGAATGATGGAACACACTAAACTTCCTTTTTCAACGGTGTCGCATAAGAAATCAACAAATTGTAACGGCGAATAAATAGAACCACTGTAAGGCGGATTTATCATCCCAACAGTTGGCTTTTTGCTCCTTAAAGATTCTTGGTGATCAAAGCATGAACCATAATACATATTAGCTTTTCCGTCGCCACGCAAAATCATATTAGAGCAACCTAGCGAAAACATTAATTTATCGTCGTCACAACCGATTAGACGGCTTGTTTTTATTTTTTCTTTTTCATCCTCCGAATTGGGAAATTTTTCGGCAAGTTTAAACATGCGGTTCATTGCAGAAACCAAAAATCCGCCTGTGCCAGAACACGGATCAAGAACAACATCGTCTATTTGCAAGTTAACCAAATCGCAGAACAACTCTGTGATGTGAGGAGGAGTTAGTACAATTCCACTTGATTGGTCACCCTTAGCATATCTCAAAAATTCACTATAAAATTTGCCAATAATATCAAGAGAAAAGTCACCCTGCATACACGGGTATACTTTGGCTTTCAATGTATCCAAAACAGAACGAAGAACACGTGCATTGTCTTTGAGCATGCCCGGCTGATTAAAGACATCCTTAAACCGCGTAAGAACCATAGAAAACTTAAAAGAGTCTTGAACTTTTAATTCTTCCAACTCTGTTTCCATAGAATCACCCAATAATTTTAGCAGTTTCTTCTCAGAAATTTTCTTATCGCGATAACTATTTATGAAAACAGGATCACGCAAAACCAAAAGCAATCCACTTATAAGCAAACTTCTGTCAATAGGAGGAACACTTGCATCATAAAGAGTTTGATTCAAATCTTGGGCAACACTTAGGGCGTCTTTTTCCAAAATAGTTCTCTTGATAGTGTTTATTGAATCAAATGCTTGTGTATATTCTTTGTACGACAAAATGGAATGAATGTTCAAATTTACAAATGGTCCTTTTTCGTCCTCAATATGTAAGCGTCCTTTTTCCCAAGCAAAAGTATCTATTCTATAATTATCTGGTGTACCGCTGACAGCGATGGCAATCACATCGTAATTAGCAGACAAATACTTGGCGTAATGTAAAGCACCTTCCACGGAATACCTGCTAATAACTTTAGAATCTCGAACAAGGATTCCTTCTTCTCGCAATTTTTTGCTACTATGATTTGCAATTTTAGGCTTACATTCAACAACAATAGCCAAATTATTATGGGTGTTGATGATAATAAATTCAGGCTTGCCAAAATCAGCATTGTCTGTCCATAAAATATCAGGATTCGCATTACACTTTGAAGCATGTTGAAACAGTTCAAGCAATTCACTATTTTGCTTATAACTATCCTGCTCATAAACAATAAGATGATTTTCATCTTCACTTACAGAAGGAAGTGGGAATCCAGAAAAGTTAAGCTGTTGTCTTAAAAAATCTACAATTGGTTGTTCCATGATTTTTGCCATTGTTAGGTTCCTCCGTTCACACTTATAGCGTGCATATCAATAGTTTTATTTCCACTCGTTTTCTGATGCAGTCCAATGTGCGGTGAATGCCGTGCTTTCTGCTGCTTTGATTGGTTCTGCAAGGAAAAGGTTTATTGTTTCGATTACTTTGCTGAATGTATCGGTTTTAGTATCTATCTTTCGACAAAATGCTTTCCATTTCTTTTGCATTGCATCATTTTCGGCAAAAGCCATAACCTGCTCAAATTGTTCTATCGTAAAGGCGTGTCCACGGTTTTCAAAAGTCTTTTTAAGTGATTTTGTCAGCGTTGCACCGTCAAAATCGAACTTATTGGCAAGATAATAAATATCATAATAATCTTTCATTCTGCTTGAAAATTCCAATAAATCGAGAATTGCATCAAGCTTTTCGGCAATTGTTGTTTCCAGCGAATATGTATTTACAGTCGGAGAAATGAAATCGTCAAGCTGTGTTGGAATTTTTCACTTTTCCTGTTTAGGCACGATGACATCGCCAACGCCGAAATCAATGCTGAAAGGTGTTCTTGTATTCTTGATGTGTGCAACAAGTGATGCACCGATACCGGCATATTTTTTTGCAACAGCAATGGGAGCAACATCTGTTATCTCAAATGTAACAAATTCATTTTCAGTAGGTGTTGCGATAATTTCTTCAAGCACAACTCGCAGTTGTTCAGGAGTGTTCGGCATTTGTCGAAGAAAAAAATCAACATCGACTGTAACTCTGCTGTCAAATTCGGTAAGCGAATAGATAAATAATCCGCCTTTAAGAACAAAATTTTCTGCATATTTTGATTTTTTAAGTCTGCGCAAAAATTCTTCCTGACAAAAGAGTTGTAAGGAAAGTTGATAACTTCTTCCACTTGCCTGCGCCTTATTCTTTAATCGAGTAAGCACAGACGCTGCAATATCAGCCATTTAGCAATACCTCCATCAGTTCGGTAACCTTTTTATACACACGAAGTTTTTTAGCATAAACAGAAAGATTATTCAGATTCTTTTTGTCGTCTTTTACATAAGCGTTAATGGCCTTGTTGAAAATTTCGTTATCTAATCTTGAACGATATTTGAAACAATCACATATTGTTCGCTCACGGTCATATACAGGCAGCTCAACTCCATTGAAGTTGTCGGTGATTTTCCCAAGTTCATACAACTCAGGCTGCATATAATAAGGTTGAATAGCAAGCGAATCGACTTTTAGCTTTGTTCTTGACATTGAACGAGGTACAGCTATTGACCATTTTCGTGGTGCAAAGTCGCTGTAACCACAGTGAAACAACGCAGATTCAACACAAACTATTCCTTTTGGGATGAGTGTTGCAAGCAATTGTTCTTCTGAAGAAACACATTGTTCGGCAAGCTGATAGTATCCGTGTCGTACACGATTAAGAAAGCCTGCGTTACACAGGTTTACGACATCAACAGCTCTGATTCCGGCAGCGACAAAGTCGGCAGATTTTGCAATGCCATTATTGTCTACAACTACTTCTTTTGCTCGCTCTTGAAGATTCACTCATTCACCCTCTTCCTTAAATAAAATTCACGCACAGCGAACACGTAATTGTGTGCTGATTTTATTATACCTGAGACAACTAAAAAAAACAATTAAAATTTACGCACATTTTTTGAAATGTGTGCGTAAAATTAAAATACATCTTGCAAGGCAAAAAGATATCAAGTATAATATAAATGTAAAACCAATCCGGTTGCGATTATTCTTTTCTTGCAACCATCGGTTTTATCGCACCTGATAAGAAAATGATAAATTCTCGTCATACAGGTATGATAATATGGATTATCAAAATACTGCGAAGACTACACGATGCATTTTATAAACAAAATGTGTTAGTCTTTGTAGAGTGGAAATAAATCGAAAAAGTCTGAACCCCTAGTAATATCAAGGGTTTCAAGGTTTTCAAAGAGCACTTTGTGGTACGCATACCCGTGGAGAGATTCCGGAATTTATCTTTTCTATGTGATTTTGGCGGTAGCGGTTCCGATTGTAATCAAGGATATTTCAAATAAAGTGATTTTGCGTGCAAACAGTCGCAAAAATATGTCCGCCGAGGAAAAATGAACGTAAAATCACACGGCTTCGATTTTTCGCTTGATATGAACACACTTGCTCAAGGGCTTCGTAAAACGGAGCCCTTATTGGTTATTTTGCGATACCGCATTTTGCGGACTCCGATAAATTTTTAAATAATGCGGACAGTTTCCTCTTCAATTTCGTCTTAATAAGTGAAACGCGCTTCAATAACTTTTAAGAGGAAATTTGAATTATGGATAAAATTGTTTTAATTCAGTTCGCCGACGGAGTTGTGCGGATAATAGCGTTACTTTGCATGTCGTTTGGGTGTGTAATCGCAAGTAAAAATAAATTGAAATAATACGGACAGTTTTTATTTTGAATTCGTCTTAATAAACGAAGTGTGTTTCAAAGCTTTTAAAGGGGAATGTTTATGCTTAGAAAAACCATAAAAAATATAGCTCTTCTTGATTTGCAAAATTTTACTGCCGAGGCGTTAAGGGAAATCAAGAAAATCGAGAGCTGTGCTATGCTTCTTGTTCCGAAAAATGCGAGTGATGAATGGAAAAATGCCTATGCCAAGATAATAATCCGGAATGTTGCAAGTATTATAGAGGTCAGTTACAACAAATACAGCGTTTTAAACGGAATGGTTACATTAAACGATAAAAATGTTTCCGATGATTGCCTCTATATTGTCAACGGCATTGTTATCCTTGAAACCGTTGAAAAGATTCCGGATTTATGCGTGAACGGGCTTCTGCTTAAAAGAAAAAAATCACGATATGAGATGACGCGAATGAACGGCAGAAGTGTTGAGGTTGAGGATAACGTCGTAATAAAGCCTTACCCTAACACCATCGAAATCGACGGCGATACGGTGAGGAGCTTCGATTACAATACATTGGTGGCCGCAGGCAACAATGTCGATATTGTTGATGACGTGACCGAGCAAATGCTCTTAGATAAAAAGATAACATTTGCGGCAGGCAACGAGGTGAAATGCGGCAAAAGTATTTTGGGCTATGTTAAAGTCAATTCAACCGTAGGCAACAAAATCACGGAAAAAAATGAATAACATTGAACTGTTTAACCAAATTTATGAAAAGTATTATAAAAGCATAGTTTCGTATTTTTCAAGGCGATTTGACAGCGACGAGGCAGAGGATTTGGCTCAAATCACCTTTATGAAGCTGTGGGGTTATCTGCCGACGCTCGGTTACATCAAAAAAGAAAAGTCTTTGATTTTTAAAATCGCAAAGAATGTGCTTGCCGACAGACTTCGTAAAAACAATTTTGCCGACTCGCTTGATGAGCTTGAAAGTATTAAATGTCTTGAGGTGTTTGATGATATCACATCTGTTGAAATTCAGCAGATACTTTTGAAAATGAGCGAGATCGACCGAGAAATAGTGACTCTTAAAAGCTACGGCTGGTCGAGCAGAGAGATCGGCAAGATAAAAAATATGCCGTCGTCAACGGTCAGAAACAGGCTGGCTGCGCTTAAAAAGCAAATTGAAAAGGAACTCGGCGAGCCTTGCGGACGTCGAAAGCGCCATAATACATATAAGACCTAAGAGCTGTCGGGCTATATGTCCGACGGCTTTTTTTGTACAGAGATGTTTATTGATATTTATTATTTTTTTTGATAGAATATTTTTAAATCATAAATGTGTAAATCGGTACATCGAAAACAAACGGGTATCAACAAAATTGAAAAACAGTGCGAAAAAGGGGAGGTACCTATGCAGCAAAAAACAGTCAGCAAATACACAAAAGAACAGACATGCGAATTTGCAAAGGAAGTGCTTTTCAGACATTACGGGAGTCGAGCAACGCAGATTAAATACATAGGCGGCGGCTCCTTCGGATATGTTTACAAGGCCGAATTGCCCGTGATGCCGTACACTCTTACGGTAAAGGCCTGCCGCGTCGCCGGTATGCAGCATAATGAGAGCGCCGCGCTGAAAAAGCTTGCCGAAAGATCGCTGGTTCATATTCCCGAGGTCTATTTTACCTTTGACGCAACCGACGAAATCCCCATGGATTTCATAATTGAGGAATTTGTGAACGGAACAGACTGCTTCACCGACTTTTCAAAATTATTTTTAAGCAAAAAAAGAAAAGCGAAATTTGCAGATGAAATAGCGGATTGTCTTGCAAATTGGCACAGCGTTACCTGCAACAAATTCGGCAGCCTCGATTTCCCCGAGTACGATAATTGGCTTGATTTTTACCGACCGTTTGCGCAGGATATTTTACAGACCGCAGCAGAGCTTAACAGAAAAAAACGGCTGAAGGACAGCACGCTTAATGTTATGCAAACAGCGTGGAAAAATTTTGATTACATTTTCAGCGAGCCCGTAAAAGAGGCGTCTCTTATCCACGGCGATTTGAATGTTATGAATGTAATGTCCGATAAAAGACTTAATATCACCGCGATAATCGACCCCCTTGAGTGCAAGTGGGCTGACAAAGAATTTGATTTGTTCCAGTTGAGGAACCTGACCGGGGAGTGCTTCGGGCTTTACAAAGCATATAAAAGGAAATATCCCGTTTCGGAAAAGTGTGATTTGAAGTGTGCGTTTTATGCGGTTTATCACGAGGTGTATTGCCTTATTTCAACCGGAACAAACACCGAAATCATACTTGCAGCGGCAGTCAAGAGACTGAAGAGGGAGCTTAAAAAAGCCGGTATTACATCTTAAAAATCCGACTCAAACGGTGATACGAGCACACATGAATATGCCGAAAACGAGCATATAGTTAAAAAACATCTAAACGCCTTATACTATAATTTACAATCGGAGGATAATATTGAATATCAAAGCCACGGATTTCTGCGACGTCTCAAATTCTGCCGGAGGCGTTATAAAAGCGATAAATGAATTACAGAGCGGAGACACTCTTATTTTCCCGAAGAATGAGTATCATTTTTACAAGGACCGCTGTATTCACAAGGTTTGCCATATGACAAATACGGACTCCTTTAAGGCACCCGACAAGTATTTTGCGGTGCTTATCGAGAATAAGGAGAATATTACCGTGGACGGCTGCGGTTCAACCCTTGTGATTCACGGCGATATGTGTGCGTTTTCTCTGCGCGGCTGTAAAAATGTAAGGCTTGTAAATTTCACCGTAAGATATGCCTCTCCGACGAATTTTGAAATGGAGGTCGTAGAGCGTTCGCTCAATAAAATTACATATAAAATCCCGACGGGAAGCGACTTTGAGGTCAAAAATAATAATCTTACGTTCTTTGAAAAAAGTCCGTTCAGCGGAGAGAATTACTACACCTATACAGCCAACGGCGAGTGCTACTGCAACGTAATTCACAGAGGCGACGAGGTTTTCAGAACGTCGCGCTCACCTACGAAAACCGCTTTTAAAATCAAAAAAACGGGGGATCATACCGTCGAATGCAGATATTTTGTGTCGCCTAAATTCAAGGTCGGAGACGTCGTTGCGATGTCTCGTAATAAGCTGCGCGACAACTGCGGATTGTTTTTCGAGAACTGCTCCGATATCTTCTGCGAGAGGTTAACCGTCAACTATATGCACGGCTTCGGGTGGCTGTCCCAGATGTGCGAAAACCTGAGCTTTGATAAGCTGACATTTAAGCCGGCGAGCGGTTACAGAGTTTCTTCGTTTGCCGATTTGATTCACGTATGCGGCTGCAAGGGCTATGTGAAAATAACCGACTCGCACTTTGAACACCCGCACGATGACGCAATCAATGTGCACGGCGCATTTTTAAGGTTCAGAAAGGCTTGCGACGAGCGAACCGCCGAGCTTGAATTTGTACATCATCAGCAGGGAGGTTACAAGGCGTTTTACTCCGGCGATAAAGTGAAAATATACAGCAGAACCGATTTGTCGGAGCTTGACGGCGTTTATACCGTAGACAGCACGGACGACAACATTGATAAAAAGACGGTCATTGTGAAATTCAAAGAAAAGCTGCCGCCGATGAAGCCGGAAATGTATGTCTTTGAGAACATCACGTATAACCCGAATCTCACCGTGAGCGGATGTACCTTTAATGCGATCCCGACGCGAGGCATTCTCTGTACTACCGATAAGGAGTCGGAGATTTTCGGTAACACGTTCAAAAGCGTCGGTATGCCCGATATTTACATCTCGTGCGATTGCAGGGATTGGTACGAGAGCGGCCCGTGCAGAAATATGAAAATTCACGACAACACGTTTTCTAAAAAAGACCCGATTAAGTTTGAGCCTATTTGTCTTTTGAAGCCAGTCAAGGATGTTCACAGAAATGTTATGATATATGACAACCGTATAGCCGAATGAGCATCGGCTCCGTTTGCAGACACGGCAAAGGCACGTTAGTTATTTTTTAACTAACGTGCCTTTTTTATATTAAGTCATAATTTTACGCGGCCGGATTATTCGGCGGATACGGCGCCTTTAAACCTGCGCGACGGGTGATAGGCGAGCAGAGCTATAAATATCAGTACCGCCGTAAGCGACAGGCTTATCGGGTACGCATACATAATGGTTTTGAAGGTAGGCGACGACGGGAAAACGACGTATATCCAAAATACTCTTGTGCCGCAAACGCCTATTGTTGTGAGGAGAGCCGGTACCAAGGATATGCCGAAGCCGCGAAGATACCCCGACATAATTTCGTAAAGCATTGAAAACGTGTATGCCGAGAAAATCAGTAAAAGTCTGGTGTAGCCGAGCTCTATTACCTGTGGGTCGCTTGTGAATATCGAGAGCAGGAATCGTCCCGAGAAAAGAACAAGCCCTATTGTGACGGCTGTTGCGATTGTGTCCTCCGCAATCGACAGAAGCAGGGTTTTCTTACAGCGGTCGAGCTTGCCGGCGCCGTAGTTTTGACCGACAAAGGTCGTGCACGCCTGACTGAACGAGTTAAAGACATCGTAAGCTATTACCTCTATATTAAATGCCGCGCTCGACGCCGCTATAACTATTGTTCCGAGACTGTTGATAGCCGCCTGAATTATTATGTTTGAAATGGCAAAAACAGCACTCTGTATGCCTGCCGGCAGACCGATTTCCAAAATCTGACCGAGTACTCTTTTGTCTATGCGCAGCTCCCTGAGCGACAGCTTTATGTACTTGTCGGACTTCATCAAAACAATAAACAGCACAATCGAGCTGATTGCGTTGGATATAACGGTGGCAATGGCAACTCCGTTTACGGTCATTTTAAGAACTATTACAAAGAATAAATTCAAAAGCACGTTGAGGCATCCGGAGAGCGCAAGCACTATAAGCGGAGTTTTTGTATCGCCCACGCTTCTGAAAACGGCCGACAGGAAGTTGTACAACAGTATTACGGGCAAGCCGAGCAGATATATGCGAAGATACAGAACGGCATACGGCAGTACATCCTCCGGAATGCTCATAACCGATAAAATTTGCACGGCAAAAATTTCACCGGGTATCATTACAAGAAAACCGCCGATTATTGCGGTGAGCACCGAGGTGTGAACCGCACGCTGTACGGTTTCTCTGTCGTCTCTGCCTATTGCGTTCGCTATTATTACATTTGTACCGAGGGCTATACCTATAAACAGGTTGAGTATCAGCCCGATTACCGGGCTGTTCGCTCCGACGGCGGCAACCGAGGCCGTTTTGGCTGCGCCCGTGAAGTTTCCGACTACGGCTATATCCGAGGCGTTGAAAAGCTGCTCAAGTATTGCTGTTGCAGCCACGGGCAGCGCAAATCGCGGAAGCTTGTTCCATATAGGGCCGTTTATCATATCCATTTTGTTACTGTTTTTTAACTTCGTCTTTTTCGGCATAATTATCCTTTTTGCATTTACGTATTTTTTTATTTCGGTATTGTTTTTTTAGCTGTGTCGCCTTGTAGGACGCAACACAATTATATCACCAAAAAAATTAACATCAATATACAGATATGATAAATTTGAGCACCGCATCGTGCAAAGTAGTGTTAAAACCGCAAAGCACCGCTGCATTATGTGTTTAGGTAACCGAACTTACTCTTGATCGGTTAAACCTATAAAATAATCGGCGGAAACATTATAAAATTGACAGAGCTTGATTAAATCCTCGATTTTCAATTCCGCTCTTCCGGTTTCGATATGGTTGTAGCCCTGTTGGGATTTGTTGATGATTTCACCTACTTGCTTTTGTGTTAAATCTCTGTCTTCCCTGATGTTTCTCATCCTTGTTCTGTAATCCATTTCCACAAAACCTCCATTGTAATTTGTGAAAATGTTAGCATACTCAAAAGCTGAGTATTGACATATACTCAATAATTGAGTATTATCATAAATGAAGTATTTTATTATTGAGAAGGAGTTGTAAATAAATGGAAAAACAGAAAACGTCATCAAAACGTAAAGCGGCAATCAAAGTGATTGTGGCGGTATTGCTGATAGCTATAATGACCGGCATATCGTTCGCAGTCGCAAATTTTGTGCACAACAGAAAAAGCGTGCAGGCATCAAGCGTTAAAAACGGCTTGTCCGCATACGAGCTTGCGGTGCAGCAGGGATATGCGGGAAGCCTTGATGATTGGCTTGTTTCTCTCCAGGGTAAATCGGCATATCAGATTGCCGTCGATAACGGATATTCGGGCAGTGAAAAGGATTGGAGCAAAACCCTTACCGCAATGTCGAAAAAAGACAAATCCGATATCAGCTCCGCAGCATTTTCGGAAAAAGGCGACCTTGTAATTACGCTTTCCGACGGAACAAAAATCAATGTCGGTAAGGCGGTCGGCGCAAGCGGCAAAGACGGAAAAGACGGTAAGGACGGCATAGGAATAAAATCGGCAAAAATCAATGATAAGGGCGAGCTTGTCATTTCCTATTCCGACGGCAACAGCGTAAATCTTGACAAGGTTGTCGGTGAAACAGTAAACAACGGAGTCGGTATTGCTTCTTCGATTATAAATGAAAAAGGCGAACTGGTGTTGACTTATACAAACGGCGAAACTGCAAACCTCGGCGGAGTAGTCGGCAAAGACGGTCGTGACGGCAAAAACGGTGCTGACGGAAAAGATGGCAGAGACGGTACCGACGGTACGAGCGGAACGGACGGTATAAGCATTTCCGCAGCGGTTATAAATGAGTCGGGTGAGCTTGTTATTTCATATTCGGACGGGACGACGGCAAACCTCGGTAAAATAGTAGGCTCTGACGGTATAAACGGTGTGAACGGCACAAACGGTACCGACGGTAAAGACGGCATAAGCGTTTCTTCCGCCGAAATCAATTCGGAGGGTGAGCTTGTGCTTTCGTTCTCTAACGGTCAGCGCGCCAATGTAGGAGCGGTTGTAGGCGCAAAAGGCGAAAAAGGCGATAAAGGCGAGCGAGGCTTGCAGGGAGCAAAAGGCGAAAAGGGCGAAAAAGGCGAAAACGGTCTTAACGGTTCGGACGGTATAGGAGTTAAAAAGTCCGAAATCAACAGCGCAGGTGAACTTGTAATCACATACACAAACGACCTTACCGAAAACCTCGGCCCCGTTGTCGGTGCAAAAGGTGACAAGGGAGACAAGGGCGACCAAGGCGTACAGGGTGAAAAAGGCGAAAAAGGTGAAAGAGGCGTTCAAGGTGAAAAGGGTGACGCGGGTCTCAACGGAACCGACGGAAAAGACGGCACCGGTATAAATAATATTGAAATTTCAAATGACGGAAATCTTTTGATTACTCTTACGAACGGAACGTCACTTAATCTCGGAAACATAAAGGGCGCAAAGGGCGACCAAGGCATTCAGGGCGAAAAAGGCGAAAAGGGCGACCAAGGCATTCAGGGCGAAAAAGGCGACTCAGGCCTCAACGGTGCAGACGGTAAAGACGGCACGAATGGCACCGACGGCATAGGCGTTGCAAGCAGCGAAATAAATGCTCTCGGTGAGCTTGTCATAACATACAGCGACGGTAACACGGTAAATCTCGGCAAGGTAGTCGGCAACGACGGCGCACAGGGAGTTCAAGGCGAAAAAGGCGAAAAAGGCGACAAGGGTGACCAAGGCGTCAAAGGTGAAAAAGGCGACGCAGGTATCAACGGCACGAACGGCACCGACGGCGTAGGCGTTGCAAGCAGTGAAATAAATGCTCTCGGCGAGCTTGTTATAACATACAGCGACGGAACAACTGTGAATCTCGGCAGAGTGGTAGGCAATGACGGCGCACAGGGAGTTCAAGGCGAAAAAGGCGACAAGGGCGACCAAGGCATTCAAGGCGAAAAGGGTGACCAAGGCGTTCAAGGTGAAAAAGGCGACGCAGGTATCAACGGTACTGACGGTATCAACGGTACAAACGGAGCTGACGGTGTAGGCATTACAGATGTTACAATAAATGCCGATAACGAGCTTGTGCTTTCGTTCTCAAACGGCAACGTTATAAACCTCGGCAATATCAAAGGCTCAAAGGGCGACAAGGGAGATAAAGGCGACAGCGGACTTAACGGAAAAGACGGCGTGGGCATACAAAATGTCGATGTGTCGGCTGACGGCGCATTGACCGTAACACTTACAAACGGCACGGTTCTTAACCTCGGTAACATCAAGGGTGCCGACGGCTTAGGCATAACCAAGGCGGAAATCAATACCTCCGGCGAGCTTGTTTTGACCTATTCAAACGGCGACGTCAAAAATCTCGGCAAGGTTACCGGTGAGAACGGTAAGGACGGCGCGAACGGCGCCGACGGACTCGGTATTAAGTCGCTCACACTTTCCCCGGACGGCGAGCTTGTGGTTACAATGTCCGATAATTCCATATCCAACCTCGGCAATATCAAGGGAGATAAAGGCGACAAGGGCGAGCAGGGTCAGCAGGGACTTCAGGGCTCCAAAGGCGCCGACGGACGAGGAATAGCAAAAATGAGCTTTAATTCTAATGGGGAATTGATAGTTGAGTACACAGATAATACTCGGGATAATTTAGGAAAAATCTCCGATAGTACATCTGAGAATATCGATGTTAACTTCGTATATCACTATGAAGATTCTGGCTATGAGGTAATGGCATCAGATGTTGGAAAAGGTCAAAAAGTGTTAGCAATTCCCAGAACATATAAGGGATATCCGATTACAGGTTTAGGTTCTATAAGCTCTCCTGGATTCGGCAAATGCTATGATTTGATACAGATAACAATACCATCAAATATAGTAATGTTAAACAATGCCTCGGGCGGAATGTTTGGATACTGCTCAAAACTTAGAGAGGAAGGAATTATCTTTGAAGGAGAATTTACTACTTGGAAAGATGTTAATACTTATAATACTAATAATAATAATGATACTAAGTTATACTATAAAAATACTGATGGAACATACACATTTGCTAATTATACTTCTATTGAATTTGGTAAAGGAGCAGAATATGCACTATATTTTGATGATGAAAACGAATTGAAAAAAGCATTATTAGGCAAAGCATACTATGTGGTTGCAGTTCCTGTTAAGAAAACATATGACCCCAATGCTGAAAATTTATATGTTTGCCGTGAAAAGAATGGATTAGCATGTACATATATAAAAGAAACTAAGAAAGGATAGATAAAACTATGAGCAAAAACGAAAAAACAGCCAACGATTCATATTTGATTGTTAAAGGCGAGGAGAAAGAGATGAAAAAAATCTCATATCGTGGCAATCTTATAGAAGAATTTAAGGACGATGATGCTGTATATTCTAAAATACAGCACATTAAGACGGATGCAAAAGGACTAAGGCAAATAGCGGAAATTGTAGAAGAATACGGCTATAGCATTTATCATCTTACACAGTTGTAATTTGTAAATTTATTTTATACATAACAACCCCGCTGCGCAGCATCTGCGGAGCGGAGTTGTTTTTTATCTGTATGGTGTGGGATTTTTTGCCGTGAAATTCGGCTTTTGCACATTAAACCGTTAAATTTATCGGCGATTTTATGTATTAAATCGTTGAAATATTTTAATTTGTGTGATAAAATAGCTTTTATCGGAATCGCACACGGCGATACGGGAATGAGAGCTGCCGAAGCATCTCGGCGGCTCGTTTTATTTTTGCTTTTAAGAGGAGTGCTGAAATGACGTCATCAACTGTATGCATTTTGGCGACGATATTTGTTTATCTCGTCGGAATGCTCGTAATCGGATTTCACTATGCCAAAAAGAACGAGTCCTCAACCGACTTTTATCTCGGCGGCAGAAAACTCGGCCCTCTCGTCACGGCAATGAGCGCCGAGGCGAGCGATATGTCAAGCTATTTGCTTATGGGCTTGCCGGGCCTTGCGTATCTGTCGGGTGTTGCCGACGTCGGCTGGACCGCCATAGGACTTGCCGTAGGTACATATCTCAACTGGCTTTTAACTGCCGGCAGACTTCGCAGATATACCCATAAAACCGACTCTTTCACCCTGCCGCAGTTCTTTTCGCACCGTTTCCGCGATAAGAAAAACATATTATCGTGTATGGCGGCTTTGATTATAATAATATTTTTCATTCCCTATACGGCGTCGGGCTTTGCCGCCTGCGGAAAGCTGTTTTCGTCGCTGTTCGGTATGAATTATATGACCGCAATGCTGATTTCGGCAATAGTAATAGTTGGCTACACGGCTGCGGGCGGATTTTTTGCCGCCTCTACCACCGACTTTGTCCAGAGCATTATTATGACCGTGGCTATTGTGTTTGTACTGATATATGCCACCGTGTCGGCAGGCGGCGTCTCGGCTGTTGCGGAAAACGCAAAACAGCTTCCCGGTTATCTTTCGTTCGTTTCGTCGTATTCCGAAGCTACGGGCGAGAGCGAGCCGTACAACCTTTTGCACATAATCACAACTCTTTCGTGGGGACTCGGTTATTTCGGTATGCCGCATATCCTTCTTCGCTTTATGGCGATTGAGGACGATAAAAAGCTTAAACTCTCAAGAAGAGTTGCGTCTGTTTGGGTCGTTATAGCAATGGCTATGGCTGTGCTTATAGGTTTAGTCGGCAGAGGCCTTTCAAGTACGGGACTTATCGACAGCCTCCACGGAAATGACACGGAAACGGTTATAGTTCGCGTAGCCGGACTTCTTTCAACCCACGGTGTTTTCCCGGCACTTATGGCAGGTCTTATTTTGGCGGGAATTCTTGCAAGCACAATGTCCACGGCGGACTCACAGCTTTTGGCTGCCGCATCGAGCGTATCCGAGAACATATTGCGCGAGACCTTGGGACTTAAAATTTCGGAGAAAAAGAGTATGCTTGCCGCAAGAATTACGGTAGTTATAATAGCGATACTCGGCGTTGTTATAGCCAGAAATCCCGACAGTTCGGTATTCGGCATAGTTTCGTTCGCTTGGGCAGGCTTCGGCGCGGCGTTCGGACCGCTCGTTATATGCGCGCTCTTCTGGAAGCGCACAAATCTCCCGGGCGCAATCTCGGGCATGGCTGTCGGCGGAATAATGGTATTTGTTTGGAAATATCTTATAAAGCCGCTCGGCGGAGTTTTCGGAATATATGAGCTTTTGCCGGCATTCCTTATGGGACTTATCACAATAATTGTTGTGAGCCTTTGCACCAAAGCTCCGAGCAAGGAAATAACCGATGAATTTGACGAGGTCAAAGCTATGGGTAAGGCGAAATAAGCGGTAGCTTTGTCGGGTTTTAATATTGTCTTTTTGGGGTGCCGGATTTTGTTCGGCACCCTGTTTTTATGATGCTGTTAATAATTTGTTACAATTTCAACAAGAAATAACATTCAAAATATACCGTTGTTTATTCTGTTCTACAAAAATAAATTTTGTCCTGTAAGATTATTGACAAATTATTTTAAAAAGACTATTGTATTAGCAATGTATCAGTCAAATGCAATGAGCAGGACATGACTATTCGTATCACCGCTTTCAGAAAGCCGTCGGCAGTGCGAGACGGCAGCAAGGCACGTTTGGCTCTCACCTGTTAGCAGCTTCGGTGAAAGATTTTTCTAGTAGTCGAAGCCGGAAACCCACCGTTAAAGGGGCGCGCCATCCATTATGGGCGGCGGTCGAGAGGCCGACAGTAAAATATCGGCAAGCAAAGTGGTATCGCGGAAGTAAATTTGCAACGGCGCAAATATACGTTTTGTAAGTTTAGCCTTCGTCTTTGCACGGGCTACCCGAAAGCGGGTATGCTGTGTGAGGACGAGGGCTTTTTGTTTTGCAAAAATGCATTCGGCTGAGAATCTTTTTTAAGAGAAGGGTTAGAAAAATGAACACACTTGTAATTGTGCTTATCGCGGCGGTTGTCCTTGTGGCAGCGTATCTGCTTTACGGACGCTGGCTTGCGAAAAAATGGGGAATAGATCCCAAGGCGCAGACTCCTGCCGTAAAATACAATGACGGCAAGGACTATGTACCGACAAATGGCTGGACCGTTTTCAGCCATCAGTTTTCTTCGATAGCCGGTGCAGGCCCCGTAACCGGCGCTATACAGGCGGCGGCTTTCGGCTGGCTTCCGGTACTCCTTTGGGTGTTGCTCGGCGGCGTATTTTTCGGAGCGGTCACGGACTTCGGCGCTCTTTACGCCTCGGTTAAAAATGACGGTAAATCCATGGGCGTGCTTATTGAAAAATACATAGGCAAAACAGGGCGTAAGCTTTTCCTTTTGTTCTGCTGGCTGTTTACTCTGCTTGTAATAGCGGCATTTGCCGATATGGTTGCAGGAACATTTAATGCATATACCGTAAAGGACGGCGTTTCGGTACTTTCCGATGCCGCAAATACAAACGGCTGTGCAGGCACCATTTCAATAATGTTTATGGTATTTGCCGTAATATTCGGACTTATCCAAAAGAAATTCAATCTCTCCGGCTGGAAGGAAGCCGTTGTCGGTCTTCTTTGTGTGGTGGCTTCCTTTGCTATCGGTATGCATTTTCCGCTCATTCTCTCAAAGGACGCATGGAGCTATATTACATTTGTTTATATCTTCTTCGCGGCGGTGCTTCCCATGTGGCTCTTAAAGCAGCCGCGTGATTATATGACCACATTTATGTTTATCGGTATGATAGCCGGTGCGGTTATAGGATTGCTTGTTGCTCACCCAACAATGAATCTTCCCGTATTTACGGGCTTTACAAACGAAAAGCTCGGCACACTGTTCCCGATACTCTTCGTAACGGTTGCGTGCGGTGCTGTTTCGGGCTTCCACAGCCTTGTATCCTCCGGAACCTCATCAAAGACCATTGAAAACGAAAAAGATATGACAAAGGTCGGCTACGGCGCAATGGTACTTGAGAGCCTGCTCGCGGTGCTTGCTCTTTGCGTAGCAGGCGCGGCGGCTTCTCAGGACGGCACACCGGCTTCGGGCACTCCTTTCCAGATATTCAGCCGCGGCGTTGCCGGCTTCTTTGAAATGTTTGGTATTCCCGTACACTTCGCTACGGTATTTATGACAATGTGCGTTTCGGCACTTGCGCTTACAAGCCTTGACGCCGTTGCGCGTATAGGCAGAATGAGCTTCCAGGAGCTGTTTGCGGTTGACGATATGAAAAACGCGAAGCCTTGGCGCAAGGTTCTCTGCAATCCGTATTTCTCAACAATTATTACGCTTCTTTTCGGCTTTGTACTCACAAAAATCGGATATGCAAACATCTGGCCGCTGTTCGGTTCGGCAAACCAGCTTTTGAGCGCTCTCGTACTTATAACCCTCTGCGTATTTATGAAGGTTACGGGCAGAAGCAACAAGATGCTCTTCCCGCCGATGATAATAATGCTTTGCGTTACGTTTACGGCACTCGTTCAGCGCCTTATAGCTATGGTAAAGGCTATAAGCACAGCCGCAGCGGTTACGATTCCCGCAGGCGAGACCACTTGGGGCAAGGTGTTCTTAAACAACGGACTTCAGCTTGTCATAGCTGTTTTGCTTATAGTGCTCGGTCTTACAATAGTTATCAACTCTATGAAGAGCTATGTTAAGAGCAAAAAGAGCAGCGAGAAAAAAGAAGAAAAAGTAAACGGCTAATCAATACCGTTAAAACGGACAGGGGACTGTAAAAACGATGTTTTACAGCCCCTTGTTTTTTTGTTATATTATTTGATTTTAACGAGAGCTTTTATGCTCCTATAACACCCGAAGAGGGACAGCTGAAAATACCGACCGTTTTGCCGTTAAGCTTATATGAAGAGGTTGCGAGATTTTCCTTTGACCACAGCTTTTCGTACAGCTCATAGAGCTCCTGCGGCGAAAGATTTTCGAGCGACGGTATTTTTTGTCCGTTTTCGGCGAGTATTTTGTTCTTTGCTTCTTCCGAAGAAGCCATGGCGGCTATATCATTTATCGCAAGAGATTTGTTGTAAAGTCCCCAATCGGAGTCTTTGTAAGAGGTAGTTTTGTAATTCCACAGCGTGTAGCTTATAAGAGCGCTGTCCATAAGCGAAACGGCGTCACCGCAGAATACTGTCGGGTTAAATTCACCCATATAGACCGCAACCTTGTATTGGCGTCTTGCCTTTTTCATAGAACGGATAAGCTGTTTTGTCGTCTTTTTCTCCTTATCGTAGGAGTGAAGCTGATACATCATATTCGACCAGCCCATCTCGGAGGGGGCGGGGAGCTTATCCATTCGCCAAAGCGCCTCTACGGTTATTATGTGGTCACGGTCTGCGGAGCGTATGGCTTTTATCATTCTGTCGTATACCGCTTTTCTGAGCGTCACGTCCTGCCACGGGTCAGCGGCGTTTTCGGGCAGAACACCGTGTTCGGTGTCCGCGTTGTTGAGCGGCTCGTTCATAACGTCGTATGCTGCAACGCAGGTGCGGTCTTTATACCGTGTCGCTATTTTTATCCAGAGATTTTCCATTATGACCTGATAATTCTTATCACTATACAAGAGATTTCTCCCGGTCTTACCCGACGAATGGTCGCCGTTTTGACCGCCGGGGCAGCCGTGCATGTCAAATATCAGATACAGGTTGTATTTTTCCGCCATTTCACAGGCAAAATCAAGCTTTACAAATCCCGGATTTTCGTCATCGTTCTCGGTTATGTATGTGCCGTTTTCGTCCGACATAAAGTTTCTGTACCAGAAGGGTATTCTGATGCAGTTAAATCCGAGAGCTTTAACATTTTCAAAATCCTCTTCGGTGATGTAATTGTCACGGTAGCTTTTAAAAAGCTCTGCGGTTTTTTCTTCCCCGAAAAGAAGCGTGAATTTATTTAAGGTGTCAAGTTCCGCCCAGCCGTCGTCCGTTCCGCCCTTTACGGTAAGACTCCTGTCGAGGCTCATAACGGGGCACATCCAGGTCTCCTGCAAGAGCCAACCTCCGAAGTTGACGCCGCGAAGCTGTATGCCGTTGTCGCCGCCGTCTGTGAGGTAGCCGTCCTCGCTGACTCGCAAGAGCTTGGAGTTGTCGATTTCACGCCGTATTTTCGGCTTCTGACCGCAGGACGAAAGACAAAACAGCAAAGCCGCAGACAGTATAACGCAAACTAACCTTTTCATAACACCGCTCCTATTGTTAATTGTTTTTATCATTCGATTGACGAGTAATCTATTTTTCTGCTTTTGAAATAGTATTCCCTGTCGTGCTCGCCGACATCACGCATTACGCGGCACGGATTTCCGACGGCGACCACAGATGACGGAATGTCCTTTGTAACAACGCTGCCCGCGCCTATGACGGTGTTATCGCCTATCGTAACGCCGGGCAGAATAAGCGAGCCTGCGCCTATCCAGCAGTTCTTGCCTATATGAATCGGCATATTGTATTGGTATTCCTTTGCTCTGAGCGTGGGATCTATCGGGTGACCGGCGGTTGCCACGGTAACGTGAGGGCCGAACATTGTGTTGTCGCCGACGTATATGTGAGTATCGTCAACAAGCGTCAAGCCGAAATTGGCATAGATATGATTGCCGAAGTGTACATGCTCTCCGCCGAAGTTTGAGTGAAAAGGAGGTTCTATGTAGCAGTCATCGCCTATTTCCGCAAACATCTCCCTGAGCATTTCCTCGCGCTTTTTAAGCTCGGTCGGCCGAGTCATATTAAAGTCGTAAAGCCTGTCGAGACGCTTTAATTGATGCCGCATTATCTCTTCATCGCCGGGTAAATACAATTCACCGGTGTGCATTTTGTCTTTCATAGAGCTCATTTAAATTCCTCTTTCTCTCTTTTATTGACATAAATTATAATTGATATTATCATAAGTATATCATTTTTGTATATAGCTTTCCACTATAAAGTTTAACGGAGGAATTACAATGGATTACAGAAAATTCGGAGATACCGTGGTTGCGAGATTTGACCGCGGAGAGGAATTTACAAGCTCGCTGCAAGAGCTCTGTGAAAAGGAAAATATTAAGCTGGCGTCCGTTTCGGCGATAGGCGCATTAAATGCGTTTACCGCAGGAGTATATATGGTGGACGAGAAAAGATATGTGAAAAACGAATTTAAAGGCTGCTTCGAGATCGTTTCGCTCACGGGAACCGTAAACACCAAGGGCGGCAAGTATTACAGCCATCTGCACATAAGCGCCGGAGACGAGAGCGGCCGTGTTTTCGGCGGACATCTTAATGAGGCACATATCAGCGCGACCGCCGAGGTTGTAATAAGGATGATAAACGGTGAGGTTGACAGGTTTTATGACGATGCTACGGGCCTTAATCTGTTTAAATTTTAAGCCGACTCAAATCAGAATATGCGTCGTGCGCTCTTTGGGGCGTTCGGCGCTTTTTTAATTTCTGTTGACAAACGGATAATATGTGTTATACTAAATTAGTTCAATTTAGAACTAATTGAGGTGATGTGATGACCCCGATAGAATTTCTGTCGGACTCGGCAAAACTGTATCAGGATACGGTCTTGCCCGTCTGCAAAAAATACGGGCTTACGTATATGGAATTCGGTGTATTGATGTTTCTTTACAACAATCCGCAATATAATACTGCGGCACAGATAGTTTCGATGCGGCACATACCTAAGTCGCACGTTTCAATCTCTGTAAAATCGCTTATGGAAAAGGGGCTGCTGCACGGCGAAAAGTGCAAGGACAAGCGTGCTGTGAGACTGTCGGTGACGGAATTTGCCGAGGAGATAGCAAGAAGCGGAAAATCGGCTCAAAAAAACTTTGTTGATACGCTTTACGGCGGGTTTTCCGAGGCTGAGCGCAGCGCATTTTCCGCGTTGCTTGATAAAATGGAAACAAATGTTGCGGAACATTTTGATTTGAAACGGAGTTGACACAATGGATAAGGACAAAGAATTTCTCGGAACGGAAAAAATAGGCAAGCTGCTGTTTCGCCTTGCCGTGCCTACCGTAATTGCGCAAATTGTAAATATGCTTTACAATATTGTTGATCGCATATATATAGGGCATATCCCCGGTGAGGGCAGCGCGGCTCTGACGGGAGTGGGCGTATGTATGCCTATAATTATGATAATTTCGGCATTTGCGGCGCTTGTAAGCGCCGGCGGCGCACCGAGAGCCTCGATAAGTCTCGGCAAGGGCGATAAGGACGGCGCAGAAAAAATACTCGGAGGCTGTTTCTTGCTTCAGCTTATATTATCGGTCGTGCTGACTGCCGTTTTGCTTATATGGGACAGAAAGCTTCTGCTGATGTTCGGCGCGAGCGAAAATACAATAGATTACGCTACGGCTTATATGGATATTTATGCCGTCGGAACGATTTTTGTTCAGCTTACATTGGGCTTAAACGCGTTTATAACGGCTCAGGGTTTTGCAAAAACAGGTATGCTCACCGTTATAATAGGCGCGGCGGCAAATATAGTGCTTGACCCGCTGTTTATATTTGTTTTCAATATGGGAGTGCGCGGAGCAGCTGTTGCCACGGTAATTTCTCAGGGCGTATCGTGCGTTTGGGCGGTGTGCTTTTTGCTGTCGAAAAAGACCGGACTTAAAATTCGGCTCAAAAATATGCGCCTGTCGCTTAAAATCATAATGCCGTGTATTGCCTTGGGACTTGCGACATTTATTATGCAGGCGAGCGAGAGCGTAATTTCCGTGTGCTTCAATTCTTCTCTTTTAAAATACGGCGGCGATATAGCGGTCGGCGCCATGACAATACTAACAAGCGTAATGCAGTTTGCAATGCTTCCCTTACAGGGCATAGGGCAGGGTGCCCAGCCTATAATGAGCTACAATTACGGCGCGCGAAATCCCGACCGTGTTAAAAAGACCTACCGTCTTTTGCTTATTGTCAATATGATTTACGCCGTTATTTTATGGGCGGCGGTCATCATATTTCCCAAGGCATTTGCCGGAATTTTCAGTTCCGATTCGGAGCTTGTCGGGTTTGCAGCAAAGGCACTCAGAATTTACTTAGGAGGGATGTTCCTTATGGGCGCGCAGATAGCCTGCCAGATGGCGTTTGTGTCAATAGGCAATGCTCCGTGCTCTATAATAGTAGCCGTTGTGCGCAAATTCGTTTTGCTGATACCGCTCATCTATATAATGCCGCATATAATATCCGATAAGGCCATTGGTGTTTATACCGCAGAGCCGATAGCCGATGTTTTGGCCGTAACCTTTACGCTCATACTGTTTGCGTTCAAATTCAGAAGCGCAATGAAAAAGCTTGAAAAGCCCAAAGCAGCCGAAAAATGACATTGAAAAAAGACACGATGAAAATCGTGTCTTTTTGTTTAACGCATTTGTTTTACGGGGTCGTTAAATCGGAATTGTGCCGACTGAAATATACGCCTGGTTACTCCGAAACATCATTCTCCGGTCAGCAGCATTCTGTCATTGTCAAGCTCTTTTCCCGACTTTTGACGGTAGAGTCCCAAAAGGTCCTGAACGGTCATATTGTTTCTTTCGTCACCCTTTAGGTCAAGCACCGATTTGCCGCATTCAAGCATAATTGTGCGTGTGCCGAGCTTGAGTGCGGATTTTATATTATGCGTAATCATCATGGTTGTGATGCTGTTTTCCGCCACAATCCGCTGCGTGATGTCAAGCACCTTTTCGGCTGTGAGAGGGTCGAGCGCCGCGGTATGCTCGTCAAGCAAGAGAAGCTTCGGCGTTACAAGCGTGCTCATCATAAGCGTTACAGCCTGCCTCTGACCGCCCGAAAGCTGACCCATTTTTGTCTTTAGTCTGTCCTCAAGGCCCATATTGAGTTTTAGGAGCTTTTCTCTGAAGAATTCAACGTCTCTTTTTTTGAGCGCAGGTGAAAATAGGTGTCTTGTCGCTTTTGAATAGACAAGCGCGAGATTTTCTTCAATCGTAAGGTCGGGAGCCGTGCCGCGCATCGGGTCCTGAAAAAGCCTCCCTATGTCTTTGGCTCTGATGTACTCTTTTTGGTAAGTTATGTTTTTTCCGTCGAGGACTATTTTACCGCCGTCACACAAAAACTCGCCCGCAATCGCGTTAAACAGCGTGGATTTGCCTGCACCGTTAGAGCCTATTACGGTGACGAATTCGCCCTTATCAAGCGATAATGAAATCCCGTCAAGAGCCTTATGCTCGTTTGGCGTTCCCTTTAAAAATGTTTTGGAGAGATTTTTAATTTCAAGCATTTTTCATACCCTCCCTTTTCATTTTTCTGTCGGAGATCGCATTTTTAATGGCGGGCACCGACAGCGTTACGGCAACTATAACCGCCGACAGCAGCTTTAGCGCGTTTGCCGAAAATACATTTGTCTCAAGCGCAAAGGCGACTATCATTCTGTAAATTACGGAACCGACGACTGCCGAAACAAGCCCTACTGAAAGCGAGCGTTTGCCGAATATGACTTCGCCTATTATTACCGAGGCGAGACCTATAACTATCATACCGCTGCCGGAGTTTACGTCGGCAAAGCCCTGTGTTTGAGCTATCACGGCACCCGAAAGTGCAACGAGCGCGTTTGATATTGCAAGTGCGGTTACGGTGGTTATGTCGGTATTTATCGAGGAGGCTCTTACCATATCCTTGTTGCCTCCTGTGGCTCTTATACATAAGCCGAGAACGGTTTTAAAGAACATAATCAGCAGTGCTACGCATATCGCGCAGATTACCGCCGCCAAAATCATTTTAGGCAGATCCCCCGAGCTGTTTTCGCCGAACAGCGACGCGAAACCGTCATAAAATCTCTTTTTGCCTATCAAAGATACATTGGGAGCACCCATAACAGTTATATTGACTGTGTAAAGACTGCTCATGGTGAGTATTCCGGCAAGTATCGGGTGAATTTTTGCTTTTGTTTGTAAAAATCCCGTGACAATTCCTGCGGCAAAGCCGGCGAATACGGCCGCCGTAAGACCCAAAAACGGATGACCGGAGGCGCAGAGCACCGCGGAGACGGCAATGCCGAAGGTGAAGCTTCCGTCAACGGTGAGGTCGGGAATGTTCAGTATGCGGAATGAAATGTAGACGCCGAGTGCCAAAAGAGCGTATTGAAAGCCGAGCAACACCGCGCCCGAAACAACAGAAAGCATAAGCTTTCCTCCTAACAAAAATTTAAAGGGGCTGCAAAATACTCGGAAAGCGACAATCAAAGCGGCGTGTTAAAGCTCTGCCGCCGAGATGCTTTTCGAAAATTTTCCCAACCCCTGAAAGACTCAAATTATGCGCCGATGAACTGATAGTTGTCACCGGTAGGTGTTTTAATACCGAGTGTGCTTGCGGTCTTGCTGTTTATGACATACTGATAATCCGTGAGCGCAACTGCGGGAACCTCCGATACGGGAGTACCTTTTAAGATTTTATCAGCCATATCGGCAGCTTTTTCGCCGAGCTGTGTGTTGCTTACGCTGACGCTTGCAAGCGCGCCTTTCTGAACCATTACGGGGTCGCTGCCGTATACGGGAATCTTTTTGGCTGTTGCCGCCTCTACTACCTGCTCCATGGCAGCCTGTACGGTGGAATCTATGGGAATGTAAAGAGCATCACACTTTGCGGCGAGCGAGGTTGCGGCCGACTGTACCTCTGAGGAATTTGTAACGGTTACCTCTTCGTAGGCATAGCCGCTCTGTGAGAGGTAATCCTTAGCCTTAGCGGCGGTTTTTACGGCGTTATCTTCGCCCGAGCAGTAGAGTATGCCTATTTTTTTGACATCGGGAGTAAGCTCCTTTGCAAGGCCGAATATTTGGTCAACCGGAACTATGTTTGAGGTGCCCGTGGCATTTTTATCGGGCTTTTCCATGCTTGTCATAATGCCGGAGCCGACGGGATTTGTAACGGAAATAAATACGACGGGAGTTTTAAGGCCTTGATTTACGACTGACATTGTGGCGGGCGTAACTATCGGAACTATAAGGTCGTAGTCGCCGTTTTTAAGCCCCTGGCTTATGGTGTTGAGCGCGGACTGATCGCCCTGTGCATTTTTGATGTCAAATATCATCTGCGCTTCATCGTAGCCGAGTGTTCTCATCTCCTGAATAAAAGACTCGCGCATCTCTGTGAAGGCACCGTTGTCTGCGAGCTGAACTATTGCGACCTTGTATTTCTTACCGGTGTTGTTTGTGCCGGGGTCGGAGTTCGTGGTGCTGTTTGTTTTGTCTGTGCTCTGACATGATGCAAATGTGAGCACCATGAGCATAAGTGACAGCATAACTGCAAAAAACTTTTTCATTTTAAAATCCTCCTGAAATCTTCTGTATAATAAAAAAGCTGCCCTTGTAAAAATACAAGGACAGGAAATCACCTGCGATACCACCTTGATTAGCGTAAAACGCTCACTCTGACGGAATACTGACATATTCCTCTTTCTGTAACGTGAAAGTTCCGTCGCAACTTTTCATTGCGCCCTCAGCGGACCATTTGTCTGCACCGTAACAACCGGACTCACACCGCCTCCGGCTCGCTAAATGTTCGTTTTGCAGTTTTACTTCCGTTTCATCGGTTTAAGTCATTAAAACACACTTTAATTTTTTTGTCAAGGGTTTATTTTTGATTTTTTTATGATACAATAACATCGGTACAGTTGCTTTGCGCGGTACCGATATTTTCCCAAGGGGCGTGTTACACAATGGTAAGGCATATTATTTTTTGGACATTTTCCGACAATGTCAATGATTCAAACCGTAAAGAGGTACTGAAAATGATGTCTGACTCGGCTAAGAATCTCGTCGGAAAGATTCCGGGACTCATAAAAGCGGAAATCGGTGAAAACTTTGCCGACAGTGACTGCGATTTTGTATTTTATGCGGAATTTGAGCGTATGGAGAATATTCCGGCATTTCAGGTGCATCCGCTGCATGTTGCCCATAAGGAGCGTTCGGCGCCGTATGTAAAAACACGCTTTGTCGCAGACTTCGTTTCGGAGTAATCAAAACATTATTTAATATCGTTGAGCGTCTCGTAAGCTAAGTCCGGCAGGTCTGTAAAGACTGCGTCCGCACCGTTTTTTTCGAGGCGCTTCATTATTTTCGGGTCGTTTATGGTCCAGTACTGAACGGCTATACCGTAGCTGTGGGCGTAATTTATAAGCCTTGTAGTACCGAGGTTGAAGAAGTAATCCTTATACGGAATGTGCAGATATTTAAACTTGAAATGACCCTGCTTATACGGAATGTGAAAGAAACTCTGAAAATAGAATCTGACCACCTCGTGTATTGTGGCCGAACGTGTTATGTCGGGATATTTTTCGTCAAGATACCGAATATTGCTCTTGTGAAATGAGGCTACGGCCGTGCGTGAGAGCATATTATACTTTACCAAAAGGCGGTGAAGCTCATCTGCGGTGCGGTAACCGATGTCACCGTCGTTTTTAATATCAACGGTAAAGGTGTAATCCCCGTACGGAGCAAGAAAATCAAATACGTCGCTGAGCCTTATAATGCGGAGTGAGTCCGGAATTTTGTCGCCTCGCAGCCCCTCGTAAGGTATAGAACCGTCGGGAAGAACAAACTTTTCGCCCATATTAAGCTTTCGCAGCTCCTCAAAGCTCAGGTCGCACGGCAATACGCCGGGCTTGCCGAAATATTCCTCCGAATCGCTTGTGCGGTCAAGCGTGTCGTCATGCAGGACTATTATTTGGCCGTCCTTTGTGAGGTGCAGGTCAAATTCAAAGCCTTCAAGTTCGAATTTATCCCTGTTCTTAATCATATTCTGAAAGGCGAGCAGAGTATTTTCCGGAGCGAGCCCTGCCCCGGAGCGATGAGCCAAAACTCCCGTCTTGCCATATGGCAGTATAGCCGGATTGTCGCTCTTAATGTTCTTCTTGGGCTTGTCGGGCGTTTCCCCTCTGAATATGATACATACTAAAAATACAACCGCTGCTATAATAAACAGCACCGTAAAAAATGTTTTCATTTTGCCCTCCCGCTTACCGCGCATATAATGTGCATAATTAACAATATATATTGTATTATAAATCGATTTATATAATAAGTCAATAAACAAAGACGAAAAGAAAGACGGACATAAAACACAAGCTTTATATCCGTCTTTTAAATTTATTTATGAGGCACCGTTATATCAGTCGTCCTTGCCGCAGCAGTATTTGTACTTTTTACCGCTTCCGCATGGGCACGGGTCGTTTCTGCCGGGCTTTTTGGCTTTTCTGACCGGCTGCTTCTTTTCACTGCCGTCGGTAGCTCCGCTTGTGGAGGTAATCTTGCCCTGCTGCTCACGCTTTGTGTCCGCTTCGGTACGGATTACAACCGTAAGAATGCCGGTGACCGTACCCTCGCGAATGGCATCGGTCATTTCCTCAAACATATCGTAGCTCTCCATACGGAATGCTACTATCGGGTTCTGCTGACCGTAGGAGCGAAGGTAAATACCGCGCTTTAATTCCTCCATCGCGTCGAGGTGATCCATCCAGTGGCGGTCTACGTTCTGAAGAAGTATTTTTCTCTCGAGCAGGCTCATAATCTCCGCTCCGTACTTCTGCTTGCGGTCGTTGTAAAGCTTTTCGGCTTTTGAGAGGAAGTATTTAAAATAATCGTCGGGGGTCTTGAGCTCGTCGAGCGAATCGGAGCCTATAATCCAGCCGAGCTTTGTCTTCATACCGGCGAGGTTCCACTCGTTTTCGGGAAGTGACGACGGGCAGTAGAACTGAACCATACTGTCAAAGTAGTCGTTTATCATCTTCTGAATCGTTTCGTGAAGATCGGCTCCGTCGAGCACCTGATTGCGTTCGCTGTAAATCTTTTTACGCTGCTCGTTCATAACGTCGTCGAATTCGAGGACGTTGCGGCGCGTTGCAAAGTTGTTGGCCTCTACCTTTTTCTGAGCACTCTCAATTGATTTTGAAAGAATGCCGGCCTCTATCGGCATATCGCCGACTGCCTTGAAGTTGTTAAGGATGTTATAGAATCTGTCACCTGCAAAGAGTCTTAAAAGGTCATCCTCGGCAGAGAGGAAGAACTGGCTGTGACCGGGGTCTCCCTGACGTCCCGAACGGCCGCGCAGCTGATTGTCGATTCGTCTCGACTCGTGGCGTTCCGTACCTATGATGTAAAGACCGCCTGCATTTCTAACCTTTGCGGCTTCGTCCTTGAGCTCTTCCTTGTGCTTGTTTTCAAGCTCACGGAATGTCTTTCTCGCTTCGAGAATCTCTTCGTCGGAAGTCTCTGCATAACCTGTTGCCTCGGCGATAAGCTCATCCGAATAGCCCTTTTTACGCATCTCGGCCTTTGCCATGTATTCGGGGTTTCCTCCGAGAATAATATCGGTACCGCGGCCTGCCATATTGGTGGCTATCGTCACGGCTCCGAATTTACCTGCCTGAGCTATGATTTCGGCTTCTTTTTCGTGGTACTTGGCGTTGAGTACCTCGTGCTTTATACCGCGTTTTTTGAGTGCCTTTGACAAAGCCTCGCTCTTTTCGATGCTTATCGTACCAACGAGCACGGGCTGACCGTTTTCGTGACATTCTATAATGCGGTCGATTATCGCATTGAATTTAGCCTGTTCCGTTTTGTAGAGAACGTCCGGGTCGTCGATTCTTATCATCGGCTTGTTAGTCGGAATCGAAATGACATCGAGAGAGTAGATCTCCTGGAACTCGGTGCTCTCTGTCATGGCGGTACCGGTCATACCCGAAAGCTTGTCATAAAGTCTGAAGTAATTCTGGAAGGTGATGGTGGCGAGCGTCTTAGACTCTCTCTCTACCTTAACGCCCTCCTTTGCCTCGATAGCCTGGTGCAGACCCTCGCTGTAACGACGGCCGAGCATTATACGTCCGGTGAATTCGTCAACTATGAGAACTTCTCCGTCCTTTACAACGTAGTCAACGTCGCGTTTCATAACGCCTATGGCTTTTATTGCCTGCTCTATGTGGTGGAGAACGGTTATGTTCTCGCTGTCCATAAGGTTTTCGAGGTTAAAATATGCCTCTGCCTTTGCAATACCGGATTTTGTGAGCGTTGCGGTTTTTGCCTTTTCGTCAACTACGAAGTCGCCGTCCTCGGAAAGCTCCTCCTCGGCGTTCTGCTTTGAGTCGAGCTCCTTTACGGTAACCTTTTTAAGGGTTTTTGCGAAACTGTCGGCAATCTTATAAAGGTCTGTCGACTTGTCGCCGACACCTGATATGATAAGGGGTGTTCTCGCTTCATCGATAAGGATCGAGTCAACCTCGTCCACGATGGCAAACGAGTGACCGCGCTGAACTCTCTGCTCAGCATAGGCTATCATATTGTCTCGAAGATAGTCAAAGCCCATCTCATTGTTTGTGCCGTAGGTTATGTCGGCAGAGTATGCCGCCCTTCTCTCGTCGTTGTTGAGCTCGTGGACTATAAGTCCTACGGAAAGACCGAGGAAGCGGTAGAGCTTGCCCATCCACTCCGAGTCGCGGCGGGCGAGATAATCGTTGACGGTTACTATGTGAACGCCTTTTCCGGAAAGAGCGTTGAGGTAAGCGGGCAATGTTGCGACGAGAGTTTTGCCCTCGCCCGTTTTCATCTCGGCAATACGACCCTGGTGAAGTATGATACCGCCGATTATCTGAACCGGGAAGTGCTTCATATTGAGAACTCTTGATGAAGCCTCGCGGCATACCGCGAATGCTTCGGGGAGAATATCGTCGAGCGTTTCGCCGTTTTTAAGTCTTTCTTTGAACTCCGGAGTCTTCGCCTTCAGCTCCTCGTCGGAAAGGCGAGAATATTCGTCCTCATAGCTTAATACCTTTTTTTGAATGGGCATTACGCGTTTTACTTCTTTCGACGAATAATCTCCGAAAATTTTGGTTAACAGTGACATTTATCGTGTTTCCTTTCGTAAAAAGAATGGAGTTTGCCGTATACGGGTTACATTATACCATACATATTTAAAAAAATCATTAAAAATTTTTATAAAATTGCAAATGCTTTTTAAATAAAATTTATTGGGAAAGTGTTCGGTTTTCGTTGACTTTAGATAAAGATTTTGTTATTATTAAATGCATAGTTATATGCTATTTCGGTTTATTTATTAAAAGAAGCGAAGGAGGAATTAAATTGACCGACACAAAAACACTTGCATACATCAATATGTATGCCGTCCTCGGAACTCTCGAAAATCTCTGTGAGCTTGATGACAAGGCCAAGGAGATATTATCCGGACTTAAAAAGCCGGTATCCGTTTGTTTCGATGTTAAGCACGGACCGTCTGCAACAATTAAATTTACAAAGAGCGGCTGCCGTATGGAAGACGGAGTGAGAGATTGCGATATTTACATACCGCTTTCTTCCTGCGAAAAATTCAACGGCGTAATTGACGGAACCGTTACTCCTGTACCGCTTAAGGGTCTTACCAAGATAGGTTTCCTTCTCAAGACCTTTACGGCCCTTACCGACCGACTTTCAGAAGTAATGCAGCCGAGCGAAGAGGCTCTTAAGGACAGGGCGTTTTTTGAGCTTTCGACTAAGCTTACATTCTACACCATTTCCGTTGCGCTGTCTCAGATAGGCAATCAGGATAAAATCGGCCAGGCAAGCGCTTCTTATATGCTTGACGGTGATATAGCATTTTGCATTAAAGACGGCCCTGCCGCAACAATTCGCGTTAAGGATCATCACCTTGTAACAATCAAGGAATATCCGAAAAAACCGAGAGCTATTATGCAGTTCGACACCATTGACCTTGCTTACGATCTCTTCAACGGCAAAGTTAATTCTCTTGAATGTATAGGTAAGGGTACCGTTGAGATTCGCGGCATGCTTTCCATGGTAGACAATATGAACAGAATACTCGACAGAGTAGCTCTGTATTTAGCATAAGGAGGGCGATAAATATGAGTAAATTCCCGGAATACAAACACACTAAGAGCCATGAATACTTTGACAGAGCCATTAAGGTAATACCCTCCGGTATTTACGGTCACCTCGGCCCCGCAGAGGGTCTTTGGGTTCCCGTTTCAAAATGGCCTTTCTATTCCGAAAAAGCAAAGGGTACATATTTTTGGGACGTTGACGGCAACAAGTACATAGATTATATGTGCGCTTACGGCCCCAATGTGCTCGGCTATAACGACCCCGATGTTGACGCTGCCGCTATGAAGCAGATGAAGCTCGGCAACTGCACAACCTCTCCGTCAAAGGTTATGGTTGAGTGTGCCGAAAATCTTGTAAATACCGTAGCTTCCGCAGACTGGGCATTCTTTGCAAAGAACGGCTCCGACGTTACAACGCTTGCGGTTATGACCGCTCGTGCACACACCCACAAGAAAAAGATGTTCTTCTTAAAGGGCTATTATCACGGCGACTTCCAGTGGGGTCAGAAAATAGACTACCCCGGCATACTTCCCGAAGAGGTTGCAAACAACGTTGTTGTTCCGTGGTTCGATCTTCAGGCTCTTGAGGACGCTTACAACGCTTGCGACGGCGACGTTGCAGGCCTCATAGCTCAGCCGTACGATCACGGCAACTTCTACGACAACCGCTGCGCCTCCAAGGAGTATTGGCAGGCTGTTCGTAAGTTCTGCGACGATCACGGTATGGTTCTTATCTTCGACGATGTAAGAACGGGCTTCCGTCTTGATATAGCCGGCTCCGACCATTATTACGGAATCAAAGCCGACCTTATCTGCTTCTGCAAGGCTCTTGCAAACGGATACAATATGTCTGCTCTCTGCGGCGGCGAGCATATGAAAGCCACCGTTTCGGGCGTTACATACACAGGCTCTTACTGGATGAGCGCAATCCCCTTCGCCGCTTCCATAGCCTGCATCGACAAGATGAAAAAGCTTAACACACCCAAGATGTTCCGCGAAATGGGCACAAAGCTTACCGAGGGCTTTAAGGCTGCCGGTAAAGAGCACGGCTTTGACCTTGTGGTTACCGGTGAACCGGCACTCTTCTATCTTCGTATCGCAAACGATGACAGCCTTATGCTTCATCAGGAGTGGGTATCCGAGTGCGTAAGCCGCGGCCTGTTCCTCGCGTCACACCACAACCACTTTATGAATGCCGCCGTTACAGACGAGGACATCAAAAAGTCCATAGAGATAGCTGAGGACGCATTCTCGGTAGTTGAGAAAAATCACCCCGAGCTCAAGGGCTGATTTAAAACACGGATTTAAGGCGGCTGTGCGTGGAGCGCGGCCGCCCGTAATACAAAACTTTACATTCAGGGAGGAAAATTATGGAAAGAGCACCTTTGACCAAGGAGGAATGGCTCGCGCTTGAGAAAAAAGCCAATGATTTAAGGCATCTCTGTCTTCAGACCACGGTTTGGGCGGGAAGCGGTCATATTGGCGGCGGAATGAGCGTTATGGACATTCTTACCGTTATGTATCACAGATACCTTAACATTAAAAAGGAAGATCCGAAGTGGGAGGATCGCGACAGATTCATACTCAGTAAGGGTCACGCCGGCATAGCTTATGCACCCGTGCTTTGCGATTTCGGCTACAATGATCCCGAACAGCTCAAGACCTTTAACCTTACAAATTCCAAGATGGGTATCCATCTTGACTCAAATAAGGTTGCGGGCGTTGACGCTTCCACCGGCTCTCTCGGCCACGGCATTCCGATAGCGGCCGGCACTGCAATTGCCGCAAGAGTTCTCGGCAAGGACTACTACACCTACGTTGTAACAGGCGACGGTGAGCTTGACGAGGGTTCAAACTGGGAAGGCCTTATGACCATCCGTCATTACAATCTTACAAACTGCATCACGATTGTTGACCGTAACCATTGCATGATAGACGGCAACACCGAGGATGTTATGAAGCTCGAACCGCTTGCGGATAAATTCGTTGCATTCGGCTTCCATACAATCGTTTGCGAGGGCAACAACATCGTTTCTCTCTGCAAGGCTATTGATGAGGCACACAAGACCAAGGATAAGCCTACCGTTATAGTTGCCGATACCATTAAGGGCGTCGGAATTAAGCTTACAAGCGGTAACTACAAGTGGCATTACGGCGCCATTGATGAAGAGATGGCAAAGGTTGCCGCAAAAGACCTTGATGAATACAGTGCTGAGCGTATAGCTCGCTGCGGAAAGGAGTTTGAATAATGGCAGGCGGATTTGTATATAACGTAATTGAGACTCCCGAGCTTTCCACCTCGGAGATTTACGGAAAAACCTTGGCGGACCTTGCCAAGGAGCATAAAGAAATAGTTGCGGTCACAGCTGACCTTGCAACCTCCACAAAGCTTCAGGACTTTACAAATGCGTGCCCCGACAGAGTTTTCAATGTCGGTATCGCAGAGCAGAATATGATCGGCGTAGCGGCAGGTATGGCAAGAGCGGGGCTCGTTCCCTTTGCTTCGACCTTCTCCGTGTTTGCTTCTCTTCGTGCGGCGGATCAGCTGCACACCGATATCTGCTATCAGAATGTCAACGCTAAAATCATAGCTACGCATTCCGGTACCTCTTTCGGTCAGGCGGGCTCTACTCACCACGCTATTGTTGACCTTGCGGTTACAAGAGCTATGCCCAATCTCACCGTTATCTGCCCGGCAGACGGTTATGAGACGGCAAATGCGGTTCGCGCCGCTTATGAAAACTTCGGCCCGTATTACATCAGAATTAACCGCGGCTTTGACCGTGTTCTTTATGATAATGAGGATTACGGCTTTGAAGTAGGTAAGGCTGTTGAGGTTCATCCCGGCACCGACATTACCGTAATAGCCTGCGGCTCCTGTGTATTCCAGGCTCGTGAGGCTGCCAAATTCCTCGAGAGTGCAGACGGACTTAAGGTTCGCGTGCTCAATATGCACACCATTAAGCCCATCGATAAAGAGGCTATCTTAAAGGCTGTTCAGGATACTCGCCGTATAATCACGGTTGAGGACCACAACATAATCGGCGGTCTCGGTTCTGCCGTTGCCGAGGTTGTTGTTGAATCCGGTAAGGGCTGCGCCTTCAAGAAGCTCGGTCACCCCGACAAGTTCGCTCCCATCGGTCTCCACGAGGACATTATGTCCATGGTCGGCATCGACGCCAACGGCATAATCGAGGCGGTTCGTGAGCTTATGCATAAGGACTTTGAGTTAGACGACAACTGGGACGATGAGGTCTGATTTTGTCTGATATTCTTTGATAAAACGAATTAATTTTTTCCTTGCGTACCGTAGTACGCGGCGGTCAAACTTTAATCCGTTTTCTCTAAAGCCTATCAAACAAAATAAATTTAGCAAGGTATTCTTTGATAAAACGAATTAACCGATCTCTTTCGTGCCACAGTACGTGGCAGCGGAACTTTAATCCGTTTTCTCTAAAGCCTATCAAACAAAATAAATTTTGCAAGGTATTCTTTGATAAAACGAATTAATTTTTCCATTGCGTACCACAGTACACAGTACGCGGCAGCGGAGCTTTAATCCGTTTTCTCCAAAGTCTGTTAAACGATCGGAGATTGTTTAATACATCGCTTAAATTATTAACGGTATGCCGGTGCTTCTTCGGTTTCGGCGTACCGCTTCGGCGGAAAATTCGTTGTGATTTTTCGCGCTTTCGAGCAAATAAAATCCTCAAAAAAGGAGAGTGAAAAATTTGCATACAAAAGAAGAATTATATTCAAATAAAATATTCTTTAATGCAGCTTTACCGCTTGTTAAGGTAATTGCGAACGATGTACCCTCGCTTAAAAAGCAGTTTGCGCACGTTCATGCGATTATTCAGGTAAGCGCTAAGGACCCGGATGCTCCGGGCGGCAAGGTCGGCATGCACTTTGTCGTAAACAGTGATGAGTGGCTTGTTCATTTAAACAAGGTAGACCCCAATCCTCACGTTGAGCTTGAATTTAAGAGCGTTGAGGCTATGAACGCATTCTTTAAGGGTAAGATGTCACCTGCGACTCTGCCTAAGATGAAAGGCGTCGTAACACACTTTGGTGCGTTCAAGGCATTCTTAATGACGCTACTTAAAATGTCGTCGCTTCTCGGCGCAACCGAGGCTCCGAAGGACGAGGCAACAAAAGAGCTTATGGTTAAGTGCTTCTTCTATCTTTTGTCAAGCGGTATAAGCCAGCTCAACAAGATGGGTCACGAGGATATTCACGATTGGACCAGCAAGAGCCCCGACCGTGTTTATGCATGGGCGGTTGACGGTTATCCGTCGGTTTCCGCATATCTTCGCATTAAAGCCGGCAAGTCAAGAGCAGGCAGAGGCGATTATAAGCGTGCTATGCCGTTCTTCACCTTGCGCTTTGACAACCTTGACAGTGCGCTCGGAATACTCCTCGGCACAGATGATATGCTTGAGGCGGTAAAGACGGGTCATCTTATCATGGACGGTGCTCCCGAATTCGGCGGCCAGATAGGTACATATATGCTTGAGGTTGCTGCTCTCGCAAAATAAAAAAAGACTTTATATGCCCTCCGTGCTTCTCTCGGGGGGTATTATTTTTGAACGGAGATGATATTTATGGCTGATCCATTGAAGTTTTACCTTATTACCGACCTTCATCACTATGCTCCGTCGCTCGGAACAAGCGGCAAGGCATATGAAAAGTGGAACAACAAGGAACAAAAATGCCTTGCCGAGACAGGGGCGATTATTGATGCCGCATTTTCAAAGCTCATTGCAGACAAGGACATTGACATAGTTTTGATAGCCGGTGATCTTACAAGCACGGGTGCTATGGAAAGTCATCTCGATTTGCTGCCCAAGCTGCAAAGGCTCCGTGACGCCGGGAAACAGGTGTATCTTATAACGGCTACACATGACTTTATAAGTTCGGAAATGGAACCCCTGCGGTGTGAGGGCGACGAGCTTTTACCCGCAACGCCTACGCCGCGTCCGAAGCTTCGCGAGCTGTATGCGGATTTCGGCTGGGACAGAGCCGTTTCCGAGCACAAGGAGTCGTTTTCCTACTGCGTAAAGCTCAAAAAAGGATTTAGGCTTCTCTGTATGAATGACGACGGGACACCCGAACGTCACGGCTATACCGAAAGTCAAATCGAGTGGATGTTCTCGCAGATAGAAGAGGCGAAGAAGAACGGCGACTACATTTTTGTTATGAATCACCATCCGTGCCTGCCGCCGAATCCGATTTATCCTTTATTCTCGAAAAGGGATATGCTTGCAGACTATGACGAAATTACTACGCGTCTTGCCGATTCGGGAGTGAATCTCGTGTTCACGGGGCACACTCATATGCAGAATATCGCCGTAAAGCGTACCGAAAAGGGCAACGTTTTCTATGACGTAAACACCTCGTCGCTTGTAGGCTATCCCACGGCGATAAGAAAGGTAACAATAGACGGCGAAAAGATTGATGTGAGGACAGAGCAGATAGATGATTTTGATTTTGACCGCAACGGCCTTTCGGTCAATGATTATCTGAAAAATCACTTTACGTTTTTCCTGAATGATATAATATCATCAACGGCTTATGACATAGACCATCTGGCGGACTTGGCACCGAGCTTCAGTATGACGGCAGAGACGGTTTACAAATTAAAGGTGCCGCTGAAGATAATCGGTACGCTTTTAAACAATCGTACCGTCGGAGCGGCGGCTAAATATCTCGGAGTATCCGGCAAAATAGACGACAGAGTGCGCGGAATAGTCCTAAAGAACCTTGTTTTGCAGATAATGATAAATCTTTATCACGGTGACGAGCCGTTTTATCCGGGGACACCCGAGTACGGGGCAATGGATGCCTTTATGGGCAGAATAAAAAAGCTTGTAAGGCCGTTTGACAAGGACGGTAAAATAAAAGGAATACTTGACGCGGTTTTGTCATCAATGTATGACGCGCCACCCGAGGATTGGAATGCGGTGCTTCCGCAAAAATAAGGTGATTAAATGAAATTCAGGTTTTTTCTTAGATTTGCCGCCGTGTTCTCCGCTTTCGGAGCGGCTGCATTGGGAGCAAAATATCAAAAGCTTAAAGAGCAAAAGCTTTCCTTGCCGCATGGCTTTACAGTCACCGCTCACACAGGCTGCGACGGTAGCCCCGACAATTCCATAGAGTCTATACAAAGGGCGATTTTTTTGGACGTCCCCGTAATAGAGAATGACTTAACGCTCAGGACTGACGGAACGCCGGTCTTTATGCACGCCGAATCGGCAGGAGACGGCGGCTTGCTCTTTGCCGAGGCGCAGTATTACATAGCGTCAAATTCGAGCACGGTTTTGCAAAATCTTGATTTAAAGGTATTTGAAAATCTTGACCAAATACAAAGCATCGTAAAAAAAGCAGGGCTTATAGGCAGATGCTTCTTTACGGGAGTTGAGAAAGATAACGCGGCAAAGGTCAAAAAATACGCGCCGGAAATACCGTATTATCTCAATATGAAGCTAAATATACTGAGGCTTCGCGATAAGGAGTATTTACGTCGGACGGCAGATGAAATAAAGCACGCCGGAGCCGTGGGTATAAACTGCAAATACACATATTTGTCAAAGGCCTTGGTTGAGGTTATGCACGAATGTGGGCTTTCGGTATCGGTTTGGACTGTGGATAAAAAACCGCTTATGCTGTATGTTTTGAGCCTTGCTCCCGATAACATCACTACGCGAAATCCGCGGCTTTTAATGTCGCTTATTAAGTGATTTTTTCATCGCTCCGTTTTTCGGGGCGATGTTTTTTTGCGCGGATTATATAAGCCGCTGCCGTTTCTTGTCCGCTGTACCGTAACGCACATAAAAACACGACCTGCGGCATATACTTGTACAAAGTAAAGGAGGTTGTGTTATGAACGGCAGTAAAGCTGCGGTAGGTGCCGCCGAGGGCATAAAAGCTCCGCATAATGTCATTATGGAGGACAGACACACACTTACGGTTTCGGGAATTTCCGATGTGGACAGCTTTGACGAACAGACCGTAATCGTTTTTACCGATATGGGCGAGCTTACGGTGAAGGGCGAGGGTCTTCATATAAACCGCTTGAGTCTTGAGGTCGGGGAAATTATGATAGAGGGAAACATCAGCTCTCTCTCATATTCCGACAGCAAGCCGACGCAGGAGGGCGGATTTTGGAGCAGGGTGTTCCGCTGATGGATTACATAGTCGGTATGCCGCGGCAGACGACAAATTTTTTGCTGTCGCTCGGCTTTGGATTTTGTATAGGCGTATTGTATGACGTTGTCAGAACGATACGCCTTATTTTCGGCGGCGGAAAACGCACGGTGCTGATATTTGACATATTGTATTCGGCTTTTGCCGGCCTTGTGACATTTATATTTTCGCTCGTTATAACAAACGGTATGGTTATGGCGTATGTGGTTTTCGGAGAGATGCTCGGTTTTTTTATATATTACATTACGTTCGGCGTGTTTGCGGTGCGATTTTCCGAGCGCGTTACCAAAGCCGTTAAAGGCTTTTTTATTAAAATTTTTAAGACCCTTGCAGCTCCGTTTTTAAAGCTATTTGGGTTTTTTAAGCGAGTTTTTGGAAAAATATCACAAAAAAGTCGAAAAAAAGCGGTAAAAGCGGCAAAAAAATCAAAAATCCACTTGAAACTATGCGGCTCTTTGTTGTATAATCAATTAAATAATAAGCGTAATTATCCGAAAATGCGGAAGGAAGTGAAGCAAAATGGCTGCCGAAAAAAGAGCGGTAAAAGCAAAGAAGAAAAAAGGTAAAGCCAAGCACAGCTTCATACTTACCTTGCTTTTGGTGCTTGCGGTCGGGTATTTTACAATAAGTCTTATCGATACGCAGCTCAAAATTAAGGAGAGGGAAAAAACGGCGGAGCAGGTTTCTGCCCAGTATGAGCAGCAGCTCGCCGAAAACGAACGCTTGCAAAAGGTAGCTGACGGCGGCAGTCAGGAAGATTATATCGAACGTGTTGCACGCGAAAAACTCGGATACGTTATGCCTGATGAAAAGGTATACTATGATATTACACCGGGCAACTGAGAGGTTGGCTCACGGGGAGGATAAAATTCTTTTATGGTCGAAGTAGGGGAAATACTTGAAGGCAAGGTTACCGGACTCACAAATTTCGGAGCTTTTATAAGCCTGCCGGGCAATCTTACGGGTATGGTTCACATCTCGGAGGTTTCGCAGTCTTATGTAAGTGATATTCACGAGCATCTGAAAGAAAATCAAACGGTCAAGGTAAAGGTAATTGACATTACGCCGGAGGGCAAAATAAGCCTTTCCATCAAAAAAGCATTGCCGGCGCAGCAGCAGCCGCAGGGTGAACGTTCTTTCCGCCAAAATAAGGGGCACAGAAACAGCACTCCCAACGTTTGGAAGGGTCAGTCGTCCGAAAAGAAGGACGGTCCTATGTCTTTTGAAGATATGATGGACAGATTCAAAAAGGTCAGCGACGAAAAAATGACAGACCTTAAGCGTGCCACGGACGGAAAACGCGGCTCGTATTCAAGAAGAAAATAAAATGTACGGCAGGCAAGTATTTGTCTGCCTGTTTTTATGGAGCTAAATATGAGAGAAATAGATGTCGGCGAAATAATCAAAGCCGTAGAGGAGCTTTGCATAAAAGCCAATAAAATTTTACCGGACGATTTGTGCGGCTGCATATCCTGTGCCGAAAAATCCGAGACCGATGAGCTGCCCAAAAAGATAATGGGCACTTTGCTTGAAAACCTCGACGCGGCAAAGGAGCTTAATTTGCCTATTTGTCAGGATACCGGTATGGCGGTAATTTTTTGCGATGTGGGTCAGGACGTGCATATTGTCGGCGGCGATTTTGAAAATGCCGTAAACGAGGGTGTTTCAAGAGGCTACACAAACGGGCTCTTGCGCAAGTCAATAGTGCGCGATCCGCTCGACAGAGTTAATACAAACGACAATACGCCTGCCGTAATTCACACAAGAATAGTCCCGGGTGACAAAATAAAGCTTACCGTCGCTCCGAAGGGCTTCGGCAGCGAAAATATGAGCAGGCTTAAAATGTTTACGCCCTCCGCCTCAAAGGACGACCTTATGGACTTTGTGCTTGAAACGGTGAAGCTTGCCGGGGGGAATCCTTGCCCTCCTATGGTGATAGGCGTAGGCTTCGGCGGAGATTTTGAATACTGCGCATATCTCGCAAAAAAAGCACTTTGCCGCCCCGTAAGCGAGAGAAACAAAATTCCTGTTTACCGCGAGATGGAGCAGGAGCTTTTGCGCCGCATAAACGCGACGAATATAGGCCCTCAGGGCTTCGGCGGCAAAACCACGGCTCTTGCCGTAAACATTGAGGCGGCACCGACGCACATAGCCGGGCTTCCCGCAGCCGTGAATATAGGCTGCCACGTAACGCGACACGCCGAAAAGACAATTTGATTAAAGATATGAGCGGTGCCCTAAAGTGGGCACCGCTTTTTTACAATCAATGCTTATTTAAAATTAACAAAAAATTTAAAAAATGTCTTTATTTTACTGTAAATATATGCTATAATCAAATCAAGCTAAAGAAATTCAGCGTATTGTCGCAACAAGGGCCTCGGCCTTTGAATATATAAATAAGGGGATGTCTTAATGAACATTACCATTATCGGCAGAAAATGCACACCGAGAGAATCCTTCAAAGAAAGGGCGGAATTAAAGCTCAAAAAGGTCGAAAAGTTTTTCGGACCCGAAGCTGATGCCAAGGTTACCGCTACGGTGGAAAAAAACATTAAAATTGTTGAGATAACGCTCTCAAAGGGCGGTTTTATATTCAGAAGTCAGGAGCGCTCACAGGACCTTGAGGACGCGCTTGATAAATGTGTTGATTCACTCATTCGTCAGATAAGAAAAAACAAGACAAGACTTGCAAAGCGCATACGCGATGTCTCCTTTGACGAGGCGTTTAATTCGGCTGACGACTCCGCTGAGGAGGAGTATGACATAGTCAGAACGAAGGCTGTTATTTTAAAGCCGCAATCGCCCGAGGAGGCTATACTCCAGATGAATATGCTCGGACACGAGTTTTATATGTTCCGCAATGCCGACACGGACGACGTAAATGTGGTTTATAAGCGTGCTGACGGCGGTTACGGTATACTTGAGCCGACCGAGGGCTGATAAGCTCGGCGGCATAATATAATAAAAAAATAAACAGCACCGCTCGGCCTTTGGCCGGGCGGTGCTTGGCATTTCGGATGAACTATATCATTTCATAAAAAAGAGTCTTACGGGCGAAATCAATGCCGTAAACAGATTTGTTGCAGTGTCATAGTCATAGTCGTAGTCATAAGAAAAGCTGTCGTCGATGTACGGCACAGCCGCCCATACCGCTGTCCACATAATCACCATAACAATTATGCTTAAAAGCACCTGTACGCCGAAGCTGATTGCGGCACAAAGAAGATATGATTTTGCGGCGCGCGGAGTATCGTTTTTCTGCACCAAAAAAAGTATAAGACCGACAATCGGAAAAAACACCGATGCAACGCACAGCCCCACGTTTGCCTTTTCGTTGGGATTACGATATGTCTGCGGATTATAGGCTCCGCCGTTTTGACCGTACTGATTGTATTGCTCCGGTCTGTTTTGCTGATAAGCGGCTCCATTTACCGGAGCATTATATGTGCTGTTTACGGGATTGTTTTGTTGAGAGCCGTAAAAGCCGTTTGTGTTTTCCGAGGGGCTGTTGTAATTCTGATTACAGCTCTCCGGTTTGTACGGAGCGTTTTGCCCGTTATAATTCACATTTGATACAGGGGCTTCTCCTTGTGCGAAGCTTGACCGGCTGACGGGTCGGTTGCAATTCGGGCATATATCCGCACCGTTCGGTAAAGCCGCACCGCAATTTGTACAAAACATAATAATCACCCAATCCTTTTGAATTTTTTATTTATGGTATTTTCCTCCGGAAGATATTTCGAATGCTCTGTATATCTGCTCAAGGAGTATACAACGCGCGAGCTGATGCGGAAAGGTCATTTCCGACATTGAAAATTTAAAATCCGACATTTTTTTGATTTCGTTACTGAGTCCGAATGAGCTGCCGATAATAAAGGCTATATTGCTTTTGCCAGACAGCGCAGTAGCGGATATTTTTTCGGAAAAGTCAACGCTTGACATCTGCCTGCCTTCAATGCACATCGAAAATACATAAGCTCCGGACGGTATTTTGGATTTTATAAGCGCAGCCTCGCTGTCGAGAGCCTTTTTTATTTCGCCCTCGCTCGGATTTTGTGAAAGACGTACGGGACTTAGCTCTGTTATGTTTATTTTGCAAAACGCCTTGAGCCGTTTTTCGTACTCTGCGCAAAAGTCGCGCATATAACTTTCCTTGAGCTTGCCGAGTGCTATAACGGTAACGCTTATCATAATATCATCGCTTTCTCGTCGCAGACGGGCTTTGCAACCTTGAGTATATAGTCGCTGTTCTCTTTTGCTCCCGCCATGGTAAGTGCCGAGCACGTGGTTTGATATGCGAGAGCCGGCATATTGTTTTCGCGACTTAAGTGGCCGAGATAAATTCTCGTGGTGCCGCCGTTTACGAGCCTTTCGGCGGTGCTTGCACACGCGTCGTTGGAAAGGTGCCCTTTTTTGCCGAGAATTCTCTTTTTCAGAGAATACGGGTAAGGGCCGTTTTCGAGCATCATAACGTCGTGGTTTGACTCAAGCATAACAAGGTCTGAGCCGCTTACTGCTGAAAAAACCTCTTCGGTCATTTCACCGAGGTCGGTAGCTATGGAGATTTTTCTGCCGTCGCTGCAGTCTATTTTGTAGCCGCAGCTTTCTCTTGCGTCATGCGAGGTGTGAAACGGGGTCACAAAAAGAGGACCTGCTTCGTTACCGGAAAACGAGACCTCCTCCGTCTCAAATTTGCCGTTTAATATGCCCATATCGTCAAGTGCCGAGAGCGTACCCTTTGTTCCGTATACCTTTATGTGATATTTTGAAGCGAATACGCGCAAGCCCTTTATATGGTCGGAGTGTTCGTGTGTGACAAAAACGGCGTTTAAACTCTCCGGGGCGACGCCTATGTTAAAAAGTGCTTCGCCGATTTTTTTTGCGCTCATTCCCGTGTCTACGAGTATTCCGCCGTCGTTATTGCCTATGTATATTGAGTTGCCGGAGCTTCCGGAAAAAAGCGGACAAAATCTTGCCATAAAGTCTCCTTGCTTTTGTGTCTGTTATTCCGGAAGAATGGAATTTGTCGTGATGTACTCTACGCCGGCGTCTATCATTGAGGCGAGCATTTCTCGGTTGTCAACCGTCCAGCAGGCGGTTTTAAGACCGTTGTCATGAACCTTGCGTATCCACTCCGGACGGCAGGCGTTAAATTCCGCCGAGAAGTCCATACCGCTGCAGCCTGCGTCTCTCGCATCTTTAATGTTTTTGTTGTCGAGATAGTTTACGAGATACCACATATTAAGCGTCGGGTCTATATCGTGCAGCTCTTTAAGGTCGTCGAGTATAAACGAAATTATAACGGCGTCCTTAAGCAGATCGTTTTTGAGAAGCACATTGTAGAAATCCTGCATTTTGTCCTTACGCGGATCCTTGATTTCGATTATCGGGTGGCAATTATACTTTTTGCAGATGTCGATGTATTCCTGAAGCGTGCAAGCTTTGAGCCCGGGGAATTTATCGGCATTGGAGCCTCTTGCGACGTGCATTCTTTCAATTTCGTCAAATGAAAGCTCTTTAACGTCGCCCGTGCCGCTGTATATGGTCGAAACGTCCGGGTCATGCATAATTACCCAAACGCCGTCTCTTGTCATGTGCGTGTCGCATTCAAGGCCGAAATATCCGCCATGCTTGCCTGCCGCCTCAAACGACGGAGCGGTGTTTTCGGGATATGCTCCCGAAAGTCCGCGGTGCGCCACGAGCTGAACCTTGTCCTTATCGAGCGGTGCTAAGTCCGAGAGCCTTTTAAGCTCTTTCGGAACTATCGGTTTCCTCCGCATATTTCTATATACTATCTTGCCGAATACCGGCTGGAATTTATTTCCCATAAACGCTGTGAATTTGTTAAGCTTGCCCATGAAAATCACCTTAACCTTTCTTACTGCTGTTTAATACATATTATAGTTTAAAAACCTTAAAATGTAAACAGTATAAAGCCCTGTTGCTTTGGGATAATAATAAAAAAATCCGTTTTTTCGGCAAAAAAGGAAGGAAGATACACTTGAAGGAAAAAAGCAGAACCGAAGAATTTTTAAATAAGGTATACGAAAATGCCGAGATGTGCTGCGAATCCATTTCAATGATAACCGAAAAGGTTGAGGACCCGAGCCTTTTGTCGGAGCTTCAGAGCGAGCACAGGGATTATACCGATTTGTCGGGCGAGGCTGTAAATCTGCTCGCAAAGGAAAACAAATTGCCTAAGGAAAAGGGACCGCTAGCGCAGTTCGGAGTTTGGTCGGGTATACAGATGAATACGGCATTTGACAAAAGCCCCGATAAAATCGCCGAAATGATGATGCAGGGCAGTATGATGGGCGTTATAGATATGTCGCGAACCCTAAAGGAATACGGCGATACCCCTGAGGATTGCCGAAAACTCGGTGAGAATTTGATTAAGCTTGAGGAAAACAGCATACAAAAAATGAAACAGTACCTCGGTTAATTGTAATATCGGGTGGGGCGTAAAAAATCGGGCAGTTTTACGCCTCGCTCGATTTCGGCTGAAAACGTTGAAAATTTCGCTTGCTCCGAAACGTCCGCGTAATCGGCGATTAGGTCTTTTTAAACGTCCTTTTTTGTTGACATAGATTTGGTTATATCTTATAATAACAGAGTATATATTATGGAAAAGAAGGTTTTTCTATGCAGTTCCAGGAAAAGGAATTTTTACCGGTAATACTCGGAGCCGATATAACCGCTTATTCCCTCGCGAGGAGCTTTCACGAGGAATACGGTATCAAATCACTTGTATTAAGTATGTCGGAGGGCGGTTACATAGCTAATTCCGATATTATAGAAAACAGAATATTCCCCGGTCTTGAAAACAAGGATGTGTTAGTTAAGCATCTTATCGAAGTCGGCAAGGAATTTGAGGGCAAAAAGAAGCTTATTGTGCTAGGGTGCGGAGACTGGTACGTCAGAGCACTCATAGAGAGCAAAAAAGAGCTGTCTCCGTACTATATCATCCCGTATATAGACGTTGACCTCTTAAATAAAATAGTTCTCAAAGACAAATTCTATGAGATTTTTGAAGAGCTCGGCCTTAATTATCCCAAGACATATGTCTATGAGTGCGGCAAGGAAAACGACCTGAAGTTTGACTTTGATTATCCCGTTATAGCAAAGCCCGCAAACTCGGCTATGTATCATTATGCCAAATTCGACGGTAAGAAAAAGGTGTTCCGCTTCAACAATGAAGAGGAGCTTCGCGATATGCTCGCAAAGCTTGAAAAATCAAGCTATGACTATAAATTCCTCATACAGGATTGTATACCCGGCGACGATACCTATATGCGCGTTTTAACCTGCTATTGTGACCAAAACCACAAGGTTCGTTTCGCATCTCTCGGCAGAACACTGCTTGAGGATCACACGCCCACGGCGATAGGCAACCCCGTTGCCATAGTCAACGAGGTGAATCCCGAAATAGTGGCCGCCGCAACAAAGTTCCTTGAGCATATCGGCTACACGGGCTTTGCAAACTTCGATATAAAATACGATGAGCGTGACGGTAAGTTTAAATTCTTTGAAATAAACGTCCGTCTCGGCAGAAGCAATTTCTATGTTACGGGCAGCGGCTTTAATACCGTCAAATGGATTGTTGACGACTATATTTATAACAAGCTTGACGATTACACCGTAGCCGACAATATAAATCTCTATACGGTTGTCCCGAAAGGCGTAATTAAAAAATACGTTCCCGACAGCGATTTCAAATCTCTCGCTTTAAAGCTCTGGTCCGAGGGCAAGGTTTCCGAGCCTCTGTTCTACTCCGCCGACCGCAACCTCAAGCACAATTTTTACGCGAGAGCGGCTTATATCAATCAGTTCCGTAAATTCCGTAAATATTTCTGATAATACGCACCCCGCACGCTTTTATCGTTCTCTCGAGTACCCTTGTACATTTCGGAACGCTAAAAACGCACGGCTGCACGCATTCTCAGAAATATTTGGAATTAAGGTTTCTGAAAATAAGACATAAGCCCCGCACTTTTTTGCCGTCCTCTCGAGTACCTTCGTACACTTCGGGGCGTCAAAAATGCACGGCTGCACGCATTCTCAGAAATATTTAAGCAAAGGTTTCTAAAGATAACGCACACCCTGCACGCGTTTATCGTTCTCTCGAGTACCCTTGTAAAATGTGTTCTCGGCGACAGCGAAAATTGCGGTAATTTGCATTTAGCAGAAAAACAACTAAGCTCACAAACAGAGTAAAAAGAAAGGACACCTCAAAAAATGGAAGAAAAAACTCTCGGTGTTCTGGGCGGTGTAGGGCCGCTCGCTACCATATATTTTGCGGATCTTGTCGTTAAAATGACTGACGCCAAGACCGATCAGGAGCATATATCCATGGTTATTTTAAACCACGGAGCAATACCTGACAGAACTGACTATATACTCGACCACTCAAAGCCGAATCCGCTTCCCGTTATGATTGCCGACGCAAAAAAGCTTCAGGCTGCAGGGTGCGATTATATAGTTATCCCTTGTAACACGGCGCATTATTTTTATGACGAGATACAGAAAAACGTAGATATTCCGATAATCAACATTATAGAGGAGACTGTAAAATACGCAATTAAGACAGTCCCCGGGCTTAAAACACTCGGAGTTTTGGCAACCGAGGGAACCATCAAGTCGGGATCTTACGAGCGTGTTGCCGACAGGTATTCGATTGATTGTAAATTCCCCGACGAAGAGGACAAAAGGTCGCTTATGAACATCATTTACGGTGAGGTTAAGGCGGGCGAAAAGGTCGATATATTTGAGTTTATGAGAATTATCGGCGATATGAAAAAGAAGGGGTGCGACGCCGTTATACTTGGCTGCACCGAGCTTTCGATAATTGACAAGGACTTCAATCTTTCAAAAAAAGACAGCAAAATTATAGACTCCATGGAGGTTCTTGCGCGCAGAAGCATAGATCTTTGCGGTAAGAAAATCAAGGAATAACGGAAGGAACAATATATGTGTGGTTTTGTAGGGTATGTCAACGACACACCGGATAAGTCTGTGAACGAAAAAATTATAAAGGATATGGCGGATCGCATACGTCATCGCGGTCCCGATCAGGATGATTATTATGTGGATTCGTCCGTTTCGCTCGGATTCCGTCGCCTGAGTATAATAGACCTTGACGGCGGCAGCCAGCCGATACTTAACGAGGACGGCACAAAGGTTCTCGTATTCAATGGCGAGATTTACAATTATCAGCCCATAAGAGAAGAGCTTATAAAAAAAGGTCACGTTTTTCGCACAAAGACCGATTCCGAGGTTTTGCTTCACGGCTATGAGGAATACGGCTGTGAGCTTTTAAACAAGCTGCGCGGAATGTTTGCATTTGTAATTTGGGACAGCACCGAGAAAAAGCTCTTCGGCGCGCGTGACATATTCGGCATAAAGCCGTTTTTCTATTATCTCAAAAACGGAAACTTCCTTTTCGGTTCCGAGATAAAGTCGTTTTTGTCAAATCCGCTGTTTGAGAAAGAGCTCAACGAGGAGAGACTTCCTGATTATCTCTGTTTTGAATATATCCCGACTACCGAGACTATGTTCAAAAACGTATATAAGATGGAGCCCGGCAGTTATTTCACTTTCTCGGACGGCAAATTTGAAACCAAAAGATATTTCACTCCAGAATATTCGATTGACGATACAAAGTCCATTGAATATTGGGAAGACCTTATTGACGAGACATTCAAGGGCTCGACTGTGGCGCACGGTATTTCAGACGTTGAAGTAGGCTGTTTCCTTTCAAGCGGCGTGGATTCAAGCTATGTCGTTCATGAAATGGCAAAGCGCAACGATGTTAAAACCTTTTCCGTAGGCTACGCTGAGGAAAAATATTCGGAGCTATCCCATGCACAGGAATTTGCAAAGCACGAAAACGTCAAGAATTTTTCCAAAAAAATAACCGCCGAGGAGTATTTTAACATTACTCCCATGGTTCAGTATTATATGGACGAACCGCTCCCGAACCCCTCTGCGATAGCACTGTATTTCCTCGCAAATCTCGCTTCGCAGCAGGTAAAGGTCGTTTTGTCGGGCGAGGGTGCCGATGAGCTTTTCGGCGGCTATCATTATTACCGAGAGCCGCTTGATTTCGCAAAATATATGCGCTTGCCGCAGGGCCTTCGCAATATGCTCGGCGGTATCGCCGAAAAAATGCCCTCGTTCCACGGCAAGAGGTTTTTGACCCGCGGCAGATACCCGATTGAGGAACGTTATATCCGCAACAACTACGTGTATAACCACGAGGATGTCGATAAGGTGCTCGCAAAGCACATTCCGTCAAAGGATCCCGCCGTTTACACAAAGCCGTTCTTCGACGAGGTCAAAAACGAGGACGACGTTACAAAAATGCAGTATGCCGATATTCGCACATGGCTGGTTCAAGATATACTCGTAAAAGCCGACAGAATGAGTATGGCAAATTCGCTTGAGCTTCGCGTTCCGTTCCTTGACAGGGAAATGCTTAAAATAGCACTTCAAATACCGTCAAAATACCGCGTCAATAAAGAGACGACAAAGTTAGCTCTCAGAGGCGCAGCCGCAAAGGAGCTTCCTCCGCAGACTGCCGCTATGAGAAAAACCGGATTTTTAACGCCTCTCAACGATTGGCTTCGCCGTGACGAGTATTACAATATGGTCAAGGAAAAATTCGAGGGCGAGGTTGCGGCAAAATTCTTTAACCGCGACTATATAATGAAACTTTTGAATGAGCACAAGGCAGGCACGGCGCACAATATGAAAAAGATATGGTCTGTTTATTCGTTCATTCTCTGGTACGAAAAATATTTTATTGAGAACTGATTCGCTTTAACACAAGAGCTGCAAGAGCTTTATTCTTGCGGCTCTTTATGTTTTTGAGCGATATTTTTTTCTTTTCGACGTCTTGTTTTCGCTTAAATTCATTGATATATCGATGTGATAGTGATAAAATATAAAAAAGCAAAAAGGAGGCATATTTATGCAGATGACCTTTCGATGGTTCGGTAAGGATAAGGATACCGTAACCCTTGAGCAGATAAAACAAATTCCCGGTGTAACAGGTATAGTACCGGCTCTTCACTATCTGCCGGCAGGAGAAGTGTGGCCCCTTGAGGACGTTACCGCAATGCGTGACGAAATAGCTGCCGCAGGCTTTACCATGGAATGTATAGAGAGCGTAAATGTTCACGAGAATATAAAGATAGGTCTTCCGTCAAGAGATAAATATATAGATAATTATATTGAGAGCATACGAAATCTCGCAAAGGTCGGAGTTAAGGTTATTTGCTATAACTTTATGCCTGTTTTCGACTGGACAAGAACCGACCTTGCCATGAATATGGGCGACGGCGCCACGTGCCTTTCTTATGACGGCGCACAGATAGAGGGCAAATCCCCCGAGGATATGTTCCGCGAGATAGATAATAATTCAAACGGCTATGCGATGCCCGGCTGGGAAACGGAACGTATGGGTGAAATAAAGGAACTGTTTGAAAAATATAAAAATGTGACTTCCGAGGACCTTTGGAACAACCTTGAATATTTTCTTAACAGACTTATGCCCGTGTGCGAAGAGTGCGACGTCAAAATGGCTATACATCCGGACGATCCGCCATGGGGAATATTCGGCCTGCCGCGTATTATAACCGGGCGTGAGTCATATCGCAGACTTTTTGACATTGTTCCGTCAAAATATAACGGAATCACCTTCTGCACGGGCTCTCTCGGTGCAAACAAAGACAATGATTTGCCTGCTATGATACGCGAATTCGGCGACAGGATTTATTTCGCTCACCTTCGCAACATCAAGGTTTCGGACAGACATTTCAACGAGACGGCTCATAAGTCGAGTGAGGGATCACTTGATATGTACGAGATTGTAAAGGCTCTTCAGGATGTCGGATTTGACGGATATGTGCGTCCCGACCACGGCAGAATGATTTGGGGCGAAGTCGCAAGACCCGGCTACGGTCTTTACGACAGAGCACTCGGCGCCGCATACCTTAACGGATTATGGGAAGCCGTAGAGAAATCAAAAAAGTAATTAAAAGTACGAACCGAAAGGACTGGACTTTATGAAACACGAAAATTTAAATGGCAGAGTTGCGGTAGTAACGGGCGGCGGCGGAGTTCTCTGCGGAGACTTTTCAAAGGTGCTCGCAAAGCAGGGCGTAAAGGTAGCCGTGCTTGATTTAAACGAAGCGGCGGCTCAAAAGGTTGTAGATGAGATAACCGCAGACGGCGGAACGGCAATTGCCGTAGGCTGCAATGTGCTTGACCCCGAGAGTATGCAGAAGGCGCGCGAGGTTGTAAACGAAAAGCTCGGCACCTGCGACATTCTCCTCAACGGAGCGGGCGGTAACAACCCAAAGGGTACCACGACCAAAGAAACTCTCGAAAAGATAGATTTGACTCAGCACGACGAGAACATCAAGACATTTTTTGATCTTGACCCACAGGGAATTTCGTTTGTGTTTAACCTCAATTTCCTCGGAACGCTTATTCCGACTCAGGTATTTGCGCGCGATATGGCTCAGAAAGAAAACACCTGCATAGTTATGATTTCTTCTATGAATGCCTATCGTCCGCTAACGAAGATACCGGCATATTCGGCTGCAAAGGCGGCTGTTTCAAACTTCACGCAGTTTATGGCTGTTCATTTTGCCGATGTAGGTATCAGAGTTAATGCCATTGCGCCGGGCTTCTTCTCGACCAATCAAAATAAAGCACTTCTTTGGAACGAGGACGGCACGCCCACAGCACGTACCGGCAAAATTCTCGCTGCAACTCCGATGAAGCGCTTCGGCGAGCCGAGCGAGCTTGACGGCACGCTTCTGTTCCTCTGTGATGAGGATTATTCGGGCTTTATAACCGGTACTACAATTCCGGTTGACGGTGGATTTAACGCTTATTCCGGAGTTTAAGCTCCGTTTATGGGAGAATATTATGAATCTTAATGTAAAAGATGCAGCTTCCTGCAAATATGATATGATTTCGCTCGGCGAAATAATGCTGAGACTTGATCCCGGCGAAGGCAGAATCAAAACCGCGCGTTCTTTCAGAGCATGGGAGGGCGGCGGCGAATACAATGTCGCAAGAGGACTCAGACGTTGCTTCGGTATGCGTACCGCGGCTGTTACGGCTCTTGCCGACAATGAGGTCGGCAGGCTCGTAGAGGACTTCATGTTAGAGGGCGGAGTTGACACTTCACTTATAAAATGGGTCCCGTATGACGGTATAGGAAGAACTGTTCGCAACGGTCTTAACTTTACGGAGCGTGGCTTCGGCATAAGAGGTGCTCTCGGAGTTTCCGACCGCGGAAATACCGCTGTTTCGAAATTAAAGCCCGGTGATATTGACTGGGAGCACATTTTCGGTGAGCTCGGCGTTCGTTGGTTTCACACCGGCGGAATTTTTGCTGCACTTTCCGAAACTACCGCAGAGGTTGTTATAGAGGCTGTTAAAACAGCCAAAAAATACGGAACAATCGTTTCCTATGACCTCAATTACCGTCCGTCCCTCTGGAAAGACATCGGCGGCAAGGAAAAGGCGCAGGAAGTAAATAAGAAGATAGCAAAATATGTAGACGTTATGATAGGCAATGAGGAGGATTTCACCGCTTGCCTCGGCTTTGAAGTAGAGGGCAATGACGCAAATCTTAAAAAGCTCAATATCGACGGCTACTGCAAAATGCTTTCCGAAGTCGTTAAGGTGTACCCCAATTTCAAGGCTATCGGCACCACCTTGCGCACAGTGAAAACCGCAACAATAAACGACTGGTCCGCAATGCTCTATGCCGACGGCAGCGTTCATAAGGGAATGTCTCTTCCGTCGCTTGAAATTATGGACCGCGTCGGCGGCGGAGACAGCTTTGCCTCCGGCCTTATCTACGGCCTTATGACCACCGGCGACCCTGACAAAGCCGTAAATTACGGCATAGCCCACGGTGCTCTCGCAATGACCACACCCGGCGACACATCTATGGCGTCGCTCAAGGAAGTAGAGAATATCGTATCAGGCGCGGGTGCACGCGTTCAGAGGTAAAATCTTACGCATCTTACGACTTTTCGGCGACCGAACTCGCATATCAAAAATATGCTTCGGGGCGTCAAAAAGCCGTAATATACGAAATCTTTTCCCTCTGAAATCAAGTGGTATAATCCTACGCATATCAGGACTTTTCGGCGACCGAACTGAGTGCCCTTGGCTTTTCGAGTTAATATTAAGGCTATGCGTAAGGAGCAAGACTAAATTTTAAAATAAATATATCCGGAGATGTTACTAATGGATAAAGAACAAATACTTACAAAAATTCAGGACTGCGGTATAGTTGCGGTAGTCCGCGCCGAGAGCACGGACAAAGCGATTCGTATTACCGATGCTTGCATCGAGGGCGGAGTTGCAGCCATAGAGCTGACGTTTACCGTTCCACACGCAGACGAGGTCATAGAGGAACTTGCAAAGCGCTACACACCGGACGAGATAATCCTCGGCGCAGGCACGGTGCTCGATGCAACAACCGCTCGTATAGCAATGCTGTCGGGTGCTCAGTATATAGTAAGCCCCGCTCTTGACCTTGACACGCTTCATCTGTGCAACCGTTACAGAGTTCCGATGATGCCGGGAATTATGTCGGTACGCGAGGGCTTGCTTGCCATGGAAAACGGAGCGGATATACTAAAGGTATTTCCTGCCGACCTTTTCGGACCGAAAATCATAAAGGACATTCGCGGACCTATTCCCTATGCCAAAATGATGCCCACGGGCGGTGTTAACGCCGACAATGTAGGCGAATGGATAAAAGCGGGCGCAGTGGCAGTAGGTGCAGGTTCATCGCTCACAGCAGGAGCTAAGACAGGCGACTATAAACAGATAACCGAAACCGGTAAGAAATTTGTTGCAAACATCAAGGCTGCAAGAGCCGAAATGAGCAAATAATCAAATCTTAAATAAAGGGGTAAATTAAAATGGAAAAAACCGTAATGGTGGAAACCTCCGCAAGACACGTTCACGTTACAGAAGAAACGCTTGAAATACTCTTCGGTAAGGGCTATCAGCTTACAAAGAAGAAGGATCTCTCACAGCCGGGTCAGTTCGCCTGTGAAGAGAGAGTCCAGGTTATAGGACCTAAAAACAGCTTCCCGGCTGTTTCAATATTGGGCCCCACAAGACCTGCCGATCAGGTTGAGCTTTCCGCAAGCGACGCGCGCTCAATAGGCGTTGCAGCTCCCGTTCGTGAATCGGGTGACATTGCAGGCAGCGGTGCTTGCAAATTGGTAGGCCCCAAGGGCGAAGTTGAGCTCAAAGAGGGCGTTATCGTGGCCAAGAGACACATACATATGACTCCCGAGGACGCTGAGAATTACGGCGTAAAAGATAAGCAGGTTGTATCGGTTAAAATCGATTCACCCGAGCGCTCGCTTGTATTCGGTGATGTTGTTGTAAGAGTAAGCCCGAAGTTCAAGCTTGCAATGCACATTGATACCGATGAGTCAAATGCCGTAATGGCAGGACGCGACGCAACAGGCGTTATCGTTGACTGAACTTCCTTTTAGCCTAAGGCTTTTGAGCGGGGCCGCGTTAATTCGCGGTCCCGCTTTTTTGTCCTCTCTAATCGAGCTTTTACTGACGACAAACGTATGTAAAAGCGCAACAAAAAAACCTCAATCTCTTTTGCGAGATTGAGGTTTTAAAAAAAGTTACATTTTAAGCTTCGGCTTATTTCTCGTCGGAATCCTTGTTCTTTTTGGTGAGCACAAGCGCGAGACCTGCTGCTACCGCAACACCTGCAACTGCATATATCGCAACGTCACCGGTCTTCGGGATAGAAGCGGTCGAAGATTTTGAAGAGCTTGACTTTGTGGTAGATGCCTTCTTTGTGGTGGTCTCGGTGTTGTTGCCCGAGCCGCCGCCGATGCCGAGGCCGCTGAGAAGACCCGAAATAGCTCCGCCTATCTGAGAGAACGAATCAGAGAAGCCCTTGAAGAGGTCGCTGAAATCGCCGTTTGAGAAATCGGGGAAAAGCTTATCGAGCACGTTGCTGCCGCTGCCGCCAGGGCCGATGTTTGATGAACCTTCGCCGTTAGCAGCCTGATAGCGGCCGGTAATGGTTGCTGAGGTTCTCAGCTTCATGGAATTGATAAGAGCTTCATCGGTAAAGGGAACGGTGAGCTTTTTGTTTGCTGCGTCAAATGCCTCGCTGACATCATCGGTGATGGTTGCGGGAGAAGTAACGTCAGCCTTGTAATCAAGATTGCTGCCTACATAATTTGCAAGAGTATCAGCGGTGTTGTTGCCTGCGTTGAGACCGTCGAAAATCACTTCGGCAAAAACCTTCTGCTGAGCGGTGAGATCGGCGTTGTCATCGAAATTGCCTGCGAATGCGGGGATGCTTACCATAAGCATCATGGCAATAGCGACAATAACAGAAATCGTCTTTTTCATAACTTAAACAAACCCTTTCATTTTTTTGTTAGGGAATGACCCCCTTATATACTCTTGTATTATAGCAACTAAAAAATTAAAAGTCAACCTGAAAATAATAAAAAAGATACATAAATATCCTGTTCTTTTTTCGGCATAATAATGTTATCACATAAAGAAAGGGTGATAAATTTGAGCAAAAAAAGCAAAGACGAAAAGAAGCCTTCAAGAAAAGCCGTTAATAAGCTGAGCGAACTCGGCACGGAGATGGCGGAGATTTGGAACGGCTATAACGATACCACAAACTCCGATGTTTTGGGCAGCTATACGGGAAATCCCGCGGACAGCGACAAAAGGCCGGAGCAGGATTCCGACGACCTTTGAAAAAAAGCTTGCAAACCGTATATATATATGGTATTATAACACAGTAAGAATATTCGTATGATTGAGAGTGGGGCGACCCGCTCTCTTAGTTTTGTTAAGACTTTTTTTATGAAAGGATATATCGAATGGCAGAAAAATTGACCGGTACCGTCGGAACGGTCTGGAATATCGCACAGCCGCTCGCCGAGGAACTCGGGCTCATTTTGTGGGACGTCCGCTTCCAAAAAGAGGGTGCAGAGTGGTATCTTCGCATATTCATAGATAAACAGGACGGCGGCATAGGAATTGAAGACTGCGTAAATATGAGCCACGCTTTAGACGAGCCGCTTGACGAGGCTGACCCAATAGACCGAAGCTATTCTCTTCAGGTCTCTTCGCCCGGCATTGAGCGCGAGCTTACAAGGGATTTTCATTTTACGAGATATCTCGGCAGCCGCGTGATAGTTAAATTCATACGCCCCGTAAACGGTAAGAGAGTTTACAAATGCACATTAAAGGATTACGATGCGGGTCTTATCACGGTTGAATTTGATGAGGGCGGCGGAATGTCCTTTGAAAAGAAGGAAGCTTCGTTTGTAAAGCTTGACGACTTTGATATGTAAAAGACAATAATCGCCGTGACGAAAAAACACGGCACTACCTTGAAAGGAATGGTTATTAAAATGAATAAGGAATTTTTTGAAGCTGTGCAGATGCTTGAAAAAGAAAAAGGAATTCCTGCCGAGTATCTCTATGAGAAGATACAGAACGCCATAATCGTTGCGCTCCGCAAGGATTATAACGGCAAGGACGTAGTTTCGTGCGAGATTGATCCCGAAAATTATGAAATGAACGTATTTGTTCGCAAAAACGTGGTTGACGAAATCGACGACGAGGATACCGACATAACCGTAGCCGATGCTCAGCAGTATAAGCCCGGCGCCGAGGCAGGCGACATTATCGAGATAATGCTCGACACAAAGGACTTCGGCAGAATAGCGGCTCAGACCGCGAAGCACGTTATCCGTCAGGGTATACGCGACGCCGAAAAGGGTCAGATAATGATGGAGTTCCAGTCAAAGCAGCAGGAGCTTGTCACCGCTAAGGTTCTCAGTGTAGACCCGATTACCGGAAATGCCACTCTTGAAATCGGAAAGGCAGAGGCAATACTTCCGAAGGGTGAGCAGGTTCCCGGCGAGGAGCTTACCGTCGGTGAGCTTATAAAGGTATTTATAGTTGACGTCAGAGATACGGAAAAAGGCCCGAAGGCTATGATTTCACGCACGCATCAGGGTCTTGTAAAACGTCTGTTTGAGACAGAGGTTCCCGAGATTTACGACGGCACCGTAACCATCAACGCAATTTCACGTGAAGCCGGTGCCAGAACAAAAATGGCGGTCAGCAGCAAGGATGAAAACGTTGACGCCATCGGAGCCTGCATAGGTCCGAGAGGTTCGAGAGTCAACAAGATAGTAGAGCTGCTCGGCGGCGAAAAGATAGACATAGTCAATTACAGCGAAGACCCCAAGCAGTTTGTTGCGGCTGCTCTCGCTCCCGCAAACGTACTTAGCGTAGAGATACCCGATTCGGAGGTTAAATCCTGCGTAGTTACCGTACCGGACAATCAGCTCTCGCTCGCAATAGGCAACAAGGGTCAGAACGCACGTCTCGCGGCGCGCCTTACCGGCTGGAAGATAGATATAAAACCCGAAAGCGGATTTTACGAAGGCTGAGTCTTTTGATGTTTAAGGGAGAATAAAATGAAGCAGAAAAAAATACCTCTGAGAAAATGTCTCGGATGCGGCTGCCAAAAGCCTAAGCAGGAGCTTGTGAGAGTGGTCAGAAGCGCCGAGGGCGAGGTCTCGCTTGACCTCACCGGCAAAAAGGCGGGCAGGGGAGCGTATATATGCAAAAGCGCACAGTGCCTTAAGGCGGCGCGCAAAGCAAAGCGGATAGACCGCGCGTTCTCGGTGACGGTACCCGACGATGTTTACGACGAGATGGAAAAGGAGCTTTCGGAAAATGAATGACAGGGCATTAGGGCTGCTCGGTATAGCAAGGCGGGCTTCGGCTTTGAGCCTCGGTCATGACGCGGCACTGTCCTCCGTAAAAGAAGGCAGAGCCTCAGTGTGCATTCTGGCCTCCGATTCGTCCGAAAGACTCAAGGACGAATTTATCTCCCTTTGCGAAAAGACCGGCGGCAAAACTCCGGCATTAACCCTTGGCTGTACAATGAACGATTTAGGCAGGTGCCTCGGCGCCAAGATGACCGCGGTATTAACGGTCAACGACGGCGGCTTCGCACGTAAAATAACAGAATTGATCCGGGAGGGAAAGTAATATATGACAAAAAAATATAAGATACATGAAGCAGCTAAAGATTTTGATATTCAGAGCAAGGATTTAATAGAGCTTGTCTCAAAATACTTTGACGGCGAGAAAAAATATCAGACCGCGCTCGAAGAGAAAGAACTTGATTTGGTTTTTGATTTGCTCTCAAAGCAGAATGCGCCGAAGAGCCTTGACAGCTATTTTGCAAGGCAGAAATCGGCGGAAGATGTTAAGGAAAAGCCGCAAAAATCCGCAGCCGAGCCAAAGAAGACGGCTTCCAAGGCGGATGCGGGCAAAACGAAGCAAAATGCAAAAACAGACAATTCGGCTCCGTTTAAGAGCAAAAAGGAAAAGAAGGAAAAAGATCCTTCAAAGCCGATGCAGTCGCGCACCAAGGGCGAAATGCGCCACGTTGATACAAGAGGCAACTCAGTTGACCTTGACAAGTACAACGAGCGTTATGAGAACATCGCTCCGGTAAACAACCGCAACAACGGCGACAACACCGTCCATAAGCAGAAGCTCAAGCAGAAGTCTCAGCAGTACAGAAGGCAGCAGGGTGTAAGAAGCCATAAGCGTGAGACTGAGGCGGAGAGACTGAAGAGAATAGCGGCGGAGCGCGCCAAGAGACACATTAAGATAACCATTCCCGATGAAATCACCGTAGGCGACCTCGCTCTTAAGCTTAAGATGACAGCTGCCGAGGTAATTAAAAAGCTTATGGCTCTCGGCATTATGGCTACCGTAAATGATGTTATCGACTACGATACGGCGGCGATAGCAGCTTCCGAGCTCGGTGCAAAGGTCGAAAAAGAGGTCGTAGTAACGATTGAAGAGAGAATTATCGACGATACCGAGGATACAGAGGAAAATCTTGAGCCGAGAGATCCCGTAGTAGTTGTTATGGGTCACGTTGACCACGGCAAAACCTCGCTTCTCGACGCCATAAGAAATACCTCCGTAACAGAGACCGAGGCAGGCGGCATAACTCAGCACATAGGTGCTTACAGAGTAAACCTTAACGGTCAGATGATAACCTTCCTTGACACTCCCGGTCATGCAGCATTTACGTCTATGAGAGCAAGAGGTGCTATGGCTACGGATATTGCCGTGCTTGTAGTTGCCGCCGACGACGGTATAATGCCGCAGACAATAGAGGCCATAAACCACGCGAAGGCCGCGGGAGTCAGCGTAATTGTAGCTATAAACAAAATGGATAAGCCGGACGCGTCACCGGACAGAGTTCTTCAGCAGCTCACCGAGTATGACCTGGTTCCCGAGGAATGGGGCGGCGATGTAATATGTGTTCCCGTTTCGGCTAAGACTCATATGGGCATCGACAAGCTTCTCGAGTCGATACTTCTCGTTGCGGAAATGCTTGAGCTTAAAGCAAATCCGAACCGTGCCGCAAAGGGTATTGTAATAGAGGCTAAGCTTGATAAGGGCAGAGGCCCCGTTGCGACGCTCCTTGTACAAAACGGTACGTTGAGGACGGGCGACATCGTAGTTGCCGGAACGACCGTGGGCAGAGTCAGAGTTATGACAAACGAGCGCGGCAAAAAGCTTGAAGAGGCAGGCCCGTCCGTACCCGTAGAGGTTATGGGTCTTGATGAGGTTCCGACCGGCGGTGACAAATTTGACGCCGTTTCCGACGAAAAGCTTGCACGTGAGCTTGTTGAGCAGAGAAAGCACGAGCAAAAGGAGGAGCAGTTCAAGCAGTTCCAGAAGGTAACTCTTGATAATCTCTTCTCATCCATAAACGAGGGTGAGCTTAAGGAGCTTAACATCATTGTTAAGGCAGATGTTCAGGGCTCCGTAGAGGCTGTAAGACAGAGCCTTGAAAAGCTCTCGAACGATGAGGTCAAGGTAAAAGTTATACACGGCGGCGTCGGTGCCGTAAGCGAATCCGACGTTATGCTTGCCGCGGCTTCAAATGCGATTATAGTAGGCTTTAACGTCCGCCCCGACTCCGTAGCCGAGTCAATAGCGGAGCGCGACGGCGTAGATATGAGAATGTACAGAATAATCTATGACTGCATAGAAGAGATAAGCGACGCAATTAAGGGCATGCTCGCACCGAAGTACCGTGAGGTAACGCTCGGCAAGGCAGAGGTAAGAAACGTATTTAAGCTCTCCTCCGCCGGTATGATAGCCGGCAGCTACGTTCTTGACGGCAAAATTACAAGAAATTCACAAATTCGTGTTGTCCGCGACGGCATAGTTGTTTCGGAGGACAGCATCGCATCCTTAAAGCGCTTTAAGGACGACGTAAAAGAGGTTCAGTCCGGCTACGAATGCGGAATCGGTCTTGAGAAATTCAACGACATTAAAGAGGGAGACATCCTCGAGGCATTCGTTATGGAGGAATACAAGGACTGATTCCTTTTATATGAAAGGAATTAAGCTATGGCAGGATACAGAAAAGACAGAGTCGCGGAGGATATTAAGCGCGAAATAGTTGCGCTTATCCGCGAACTCAAGGATCCGCGCGTAAAAGATAAAATGCTCACCGTGGTAAGGGTTGAGGTAAGTCAGGACTTGAGCTATGCAAAGGTTTTTGTAAGCTCACTCTCAGGCATAGATGACGCAAAGCAGGCTGTAAAGGGGCTTGAGAGCGCAACGGGGCTTATACGGCACGAGGTCGGAAAACGACTTCGTTTGAGAAAGGCCCCCGAGCTTAAATTTGCGGCAGATGATTCGGTTGAGCACGGTATGGAAATTTTCAGAAAGATTGAGGCTCTGAAAAAAGACGATGAAGAGGATAAATGAGGCCGAGGCGGCAGAAATTCTCAAAAGTAAAGACAACATTCTGATTTTGACGCACCGCAGTCCCGACGGCGACACGCTCGGGTGTGCTTTTGCGCTCCGACGCGTTCTCGCCGGGATGGGCAAAACGGTTATGGTTGATTGCTCCGACGACATACCTAAGAAGTATTCGTATATGTGGGGAGAGTCGGAGGAAAATTACAATCCGCAAAAGAGTATGGATTTTTCTCCCGATTTTGTGTTGGCGGTTGATGTTGCCGATTCAAAGCTGCTCGGCGCGCGTCTTACGGAAAAATACCCCGAAATACCGCTGTGCATAGACCATCATATTTCAAATACGGGATATGCCGATATGCTCTGTCTTAAAGACAGTGCGGCGGCGTGCGAGATAGTTTACGACGTAATAAAGTGCCTGGGAGTAAACCCGGACGCTTGCACGGCAGACTGTCTGTATACGGGAATCTCAACGGACACAGGCTGCTTCAGGTATTCAAACGTAACTCCAGAAACTCATGTTAAGGCAGCGGAGCTCATTTCGCTCGGAGCACGATTTGACGAGATAAACAGAGTTATGTTTGAGACAAAGACCAGAACTTATTTGCGGCTTGAGGAGCTTGTTTTAAATTCGATAGAAATGTACTTCGGCGGGAAATGCGCCGTTATCACAATCACCAAGGATATGTTTAAACAGAGCGGCTCAAACGAGACCGAGTGTGACGGCATAGCTTCTCTTCCACGTAAAATCGAGGGCGTTAAGGTAGGCGTTACGCTCAGAGAACGGGTTGACGGCACGTTTAAGGTATCACTCAGAACCTACGCTCCCGTAGATGCCTCGGCTATTTGCGCCAAGATGGGCGGCGGAGGTCACGCGCGTGCGGCGGGCTGTGATTTTTCGGCCGATTATGCCGACGGCAAAAAGCAGCTTCTTGAAATAATCAAAACGGAGCTTGAAAAAGCATGACAGGATTTATCTGCATTGACAAGCCTGAAAATATGACGTCGTTTACGGCGGCAAATTTGGTAAAGAGAATAACCGGCTCCAAAAAAGCCGGGCATACAGGCACGCTCGACCCTATGGCAACGGGCGTGTTAACTGTTGCCCTCTCGGGGGCGACGCGCTTTATAGAGCTTATTCCGGACCATGAAAAGAGCTACACAGCGAGAATTTTGCTCGGCGTCACAACCGATACGCTTGATATTACCGGAACCGTAACGGGCAGCTTCCCGGTAAGCGTTACTCCGTGTGAAGCTAAGGAGGCGGCGCTCTCCTTTTACGGCGAGCAGCTTCAAACTCCGCCTATGTATTCTGCCGTGAGCAAGGACGGAGTTCGTCTTTATGATTTAGCAAGGCAGGGCAAGGAGATTGAGCGCGAAAAGCGCAAGATAAATATAACCGAAATTCGCGCATACGATTTTTCGGATAATGAGTTTTCTCTCGATGTGACCTGTTCTGCAGGAACATATATAAGAAGCCTTGCCGACGATATCGGCAAAAAGCTCGGCTGCGGTGCGGTTCTCAAGTCGCTTCGCAGGACGAGGGCAAACGGGTTTTCTACGGACGACTGCATTACGATAGAGAAGCTGCGTGAAATATGCGAAAACGGCGAGCTCGGCAATTATGTTATGCCGGTTTCAAGAGTTTTGTCACAGTACAAAGAAGTACACGTAACTGCGGCGCAGGCGGTCAGATTTAAAAACGGCGGAGAGCTGTTTCTCGACCGCATAGGAAATCCGAAGGGCGACGGCTTTTTCAGAGTTTTTTCGCCGGAGAATGAGTTTCTCGGAATAGGAGAAAAAAACGTCGAAACGGGATGTCTCGCGGTAAAGAGGGTGCTTCAAGGTGAATGAATATAAAAAATCAATAGCCCTCGGAACCTTCGATGGTTTTCATTTGGGGCATCAAAAAGTTATAGAGCTTTCTAAAAAGAGCGGATATATGCCGTATGTGCTGTTGTTTTCCGTTCATCCGCTCAAGTGCATCAAGGGCGAGGCTCCTCCCGAAATACTGACGGACGGTTTGCGCAAAAGCTTGCTCGGAGAAATGAACGTAGGTGCTTTGGAAATAGATTTTTCGGAAATAATGCACCTGTCTCCCGAAAGCTTTGTGCGTGATATTCTTGTCGGAAGATTTTCGGCAGGGGCAGTCTCCTGCGGTGAGAATTACACCTTCGGAGACAACGGCTCCGGAAACGTTGAGGTGCTGCGCAGATTATGCCGAAAATACGGTATAGAGCTTTATGTGGCACCGATGGTTGAGTTTGACGGCATAGAAATAAGCTCAACGCGCATAAGAGAGGCGATAAGAAGCGGTGATATGCAAACGGCGGCGAAAATGCTCGGCAGACCGTTTTCCTACGACTTCACCGTGGTTGCCGGCGACAGACGCGGCCACCTTCTGGGCTTTCCTACAATAAATCAGTTTTTCCCCGACGGATTTGTGCAGCCGAAGCACGGAGTTTACGCTTCGTACGTAGAAATAGGCGGCAAGGCTTATCCGGCGGTGACAAATTTCGGTCGGCGTCCGACAATAGGTACTCCCTCGGTTCGCAGCGAGACTTGCATACTCGGCTTTTCGGGCGATTTGTACGGTACCGATACCGAAGTGCATTTGCTTGAATTTTTACGGGCGGAAAAAAAGTTTGACGGCCTTTCGTCTCTTTCGGCACAAATAAAAGCGGACAGCGAGAGTGCTGTGAAAATATTTGAAAATACTATTGCAAAAAATGCTTAAAAAAGGTAGAATTAACCTATAAATTCAATTTATAATTTACAAAAAGGGATGGTGTTTATCTATGTGGGCAATGAAGGTAGCTTATTACCGTGCTTTTCAGAAGGTCATGAAAATCTTTATGATGTTCCTCGACTGGTCTGAACCGCAGCTGCTTACAGGACCCGGAGCTATCAAAAAGCTTCCCGGCGTCATTAAAGACAAAGGTATCAACAATGTTATGATCGTCACCGATAAAGGCCTTATGAGCCTTCATCTTCTTGACGGGCTTTTCAAACAGCTCGAAGAGGACGGCATTTCATATACCGTATATGACGGTGTTCAGCCCAACCCCTCGATTGAAAATATCGAAGAGGCTCGCGCTCAGTTCGTAGCAAACGGTTGCCAGGCTATGATAGCTTTCGGCGGCGGTTCTCCGATGGATTGTGCAAAGGCTGCCTGTGCAAGAGTAGTAAGACCTAACAAGACCATTCCGCAGATGCGCGGTCAGCTCAAGGTTATGCACAAGCTTCCTCCGTTCTTCGCAGTGCCCACAACGGCCGGAACAGGCTCAGAGACCACTCTTGCCGCTGTTGTTTCAAATACCAAGACTCATGAGAAATATGCCATAAACGACCCGTGCCTTCGTCCGAAGTTTGCGGTTCTTGACCCGGAGCTTACCGTAGGTCTTCCTCCGCATATCACCTCCACAACGGGTATGGACGCGCTCACCCACGCGGTTGAGGCTTATATAGGCAAGAGCAATACAAAATCAACACGCGATTATGCAGAAAAGGCGGTCGCAATTATATTTGCAAACCTCGAGACCGCTTACAAGGACGGTAAAAACATAAATGCAAGAGGGCAAATGCTTCTCGGTTCGTTCTACGGCGGTATGGCTTTCACAAGAGCTTATGTAGGCTACGTTCACGCTGTTGCTCATAATCTCGGCGGTATGTACGGTATTCCGCACGGCCTTGCAAATGCCGTTATTCTTCCGGTTATGCTTGAGGAATACGGCTCAGCCATCTATCCGCAGCTTTCAAAGCTTGCCAACTTTGCCGGCATTGAAGGCACAAGCGATGATGATAAGGCCAAGAAGTTCATTGCCGAGGTTTATGCCATGAACGAGAGAATGAATATTCCGAAGGGCTTTACCCAGATTAAGGAAGAAGATATTCCGACTATCGTATCAAGGGCTCTTAAAGAGGCAAATCCGCTCTATCCCGTTCCCGTTATCTTTGACGAGGACAGAATGACTCAGATAGTCAAGAAGCTTATGATTACCGAATAAGCGATAACTCAAAGTAAAAAAATCAGCGAGTGTATTTTGGCTTGGCCATAATACACTCGCTTTTTTATGCTTTTGTTTAATTGTGCTCGTTATTCTTTAAGGGAGACGCGGTATCTTTTTCCGCAGCGGTTGTGGCCGATGTCGTGCCGGGACTGTCCGTTGCGTCCGGCTTTGTTGCGGCTGACGGGTCGGTCGTATTCTGCGGCTTTGTTGTTGCAGGCGATGTTGTTGTTTCGGACTTTGTGCTGCTTGGCGGTTCATCGGATGCCGATTTCGGTGCAATTACCACCGCTTGACAATTCAGCGCGTTGTATGCGGATATAACCTTACTCTTGTCATAACGCATATTTTTACATTGTAACGAATCGTTAAAGTAGTATCCGCTGTCATCGTAGCCCACAAGAAGCAGACAGTGCATGGGAGTTATCCACGTGAATTGGTCGGATGTACCAGTGATATACCAAGTCTTGTATCTTCTTGCCGGAGCCATATTTTGCGTAGCCCATACAAGCACCGGAATGTCGTTATCTATATATTTTGAGCAAAGCTCGTCTATGGAGCTGCCGTATATTGTTTTTACGGTGTAATTTTTGCCGATGAATTTATTGACTGCGTTCTCAATTACCGGTGCCCAACAGCCCCACCCGTTTTTGCTGTAAGGGTCGCCCAAAAACACCTTGCGCGGATCGTCTCCGAATAAATTTCCGCTTTCGTCGCTGTACGGTGTGCGTCCTTTGTCGAGATAATTGTCTATAAAGGTTTCGGGAGAAATAGATATACCGAGGTATTGAAGCGCCATAACCGCAGATATGCTTTCACAGCCTGTGGGATATTTTTTTCTCTGGTCGATAAACGGCACGTTTAAAAGCTTTGTGGGCGTTATGCTCGGTTTCGGCTGCGTCAGCTTTTTCGGTATCGCCGGAGCGGCTCGCTCTACCGGAGCTGTTGTGCCGACGGGTTTTACAATCGGAGCTGTTTCGGCTGCTGTCTCCGACACGGTTTCTTCCCCAAAGAGAGTTTCTTCCGATTCCTCCGAGTAAGTCTCGGTTTCGGGCACAAATTGCGCTGCCGCCGCTTTTTTCTTTGCTCTCGATACAAGCACTGCGGCGGTTATGCATATCGCAACCGTAACGATACCGATTATAATAATAATTGCATTTTTCTTTTTACCGCATTTAAAATTCACTTTTTTAGCCCCTTAAAATTATGATTTATTTTTCTTTTCTTTGTAAAACACGCTGATGATCCAATAATACAGCGGAATTATAAGGAAAATAAGCCATTGCGGATGCCACATTCCCGCGGTAAAGCCAAAGAGCAGGTACACCGCGACCAATACAAGATGTATCGGCATAGTGAGAAGCATTGCCTTTTTGGTTCGGCAGCAAAGAGCACCGCCGACGCAGTAGTAAACAGGTATAAGCAGCAGTATTATCCAGCCGGGATGCCAGTTTCCGTTCATAAAGCCGAGAAGCAGATATGCTGCGGCAATTAAAATCGGAAACGGGAATTTTACCATTTTGCGGCCGACCCTTTGCCTCTCGGACATATCGGCAAGCTTCTTTTCCTTAAGCTCTGCCTTTGTCGGCTCATTGTTCGGCGTATCCTCCTCCTGCGCTTTGGGACCGTTGAGAATTTCGTCAAGCGGTACGCCGTAAAGCTCCGCGAGAGCGACTAAATTATCCGTGTCGGGCGACGCCTCCGCGCGCTCCCATTTCGAAACAGCCTGGCGGCTGAGTCCGAGCTTTGAGGCAAGTGCTTCCTGTGAGAGATTATGCTCCTTGCGAAGCTTAACGAGTCTGTCGGCTATTTCTATATTCATCTGTTATCTCCTGTTCGTGAATGTATTATTTTGCTGTGTAGCCCATTCTTGTGCAGTTCTCTATATGCTCATCGTATGACGCCGAGAATGCCGAATCATAGGGCGGCTCGGTGTTTATTACAAAGTATAGATAATCCGTGTTGTCGGGCTGCAGCGCGGCGTTAATCGACTCCATGCCGGGATTACAGATAGGGCCTGCAGGAAGTCCCTGACAACGGTATGTGTTATAGTAATACTTGTATTCGTCTATTTTATCGGGATACTGAAGCTCTATAACGCCGGTGCAGTATTTTACCGTTACGTCGCATTGCAGCTTCATTTTTTTTGTGTTGAGCCTGTTGTATAAAACGGAGGAAATAAGCGTCCTCTGCTCAGGAGTGTACGCCTCTTTTTCGATTATGGAGGCTACCGTGAGAACCTCGTGAACGCTCCTTCCCATAGAGGCAGCCTTTGCCTTCATATCGTCGGTAAAGCGTGACTGAAACGTCTCGACGAGCTTGTCTATTACCGCTGTCGGGTCGCTGTTTTTCTTGAATGTATATGTAGCGGGGAAAAGATAGCCCTCAAGAGGGAAGCAAACGTTCTGCGCATTTTTGACGTCTGCGAGAATCCCGTATTTCGAAAGGTCGTAGCTTTGTGCCGCGGAAATGAAATCCGCAGAAGAGCAAACCCCGTTATCCTCCATAAGCCACGAAATTTTAACGAGCGTATATCCTTCGGGAATTGTCACCGTAGCGGTGTTACTGTCCGAGGTGTTCTCTTTATTGCCCGATTTTTGCGTAGTGGGTGCGTCGGGATCATATGTTGCGGTTGTGTCGTTGTCGGTCTTTTTTTGACAAGCCCCGAGCAGCAGCACAAGCACGAGACACATAATAACCGATACGGCTTTTTTGGTTGATGATTTATTCATATATGAAAATCCTTTTTTAATTTAATATTAAAATATATTTTAACATTTTACGAACGCTTTTGCAATTACTATATAAAAGAAAAGGGGAGCAATCGTCTGAGACGACAGCTCCCGGTTTTTTTGTAAGCTGAGAGGCTGAAAAACCGCGCTCTGTTTTTTGTTTACGGATTATTTTTGATGCTTTACTTTTTTTCGCCCGACTCTATAAGCACATATGAGCCCGACCAAACGATCATTCCTATATAGAGGAAGAGCAGCATAAACCAGCCGGAGCTCACCTGAACTACGGTGAATTTGGCTATGTACGGAATTATCTGCGTTATTACGGCAGAGCCGAAAAGGCCCGATACACCGGAGAGAAAATCCGCGATTGTAATTGTGCCGTTAACGATAGCGGCGGCAATAGATTTAAAGCAAATCAGCATTCCGATTACGGATACAAGCCCGACGATAGAAATTATGAGCTGAGGGATTTTCTTCTTGCTTATAAGCGCAAAGAAGAAAATGACAACAGCCAAAAGAAGAGCTATCGCAAAGAATATCAATGTGCCGAGCAGCGCGCCGTGTACCGGTGACAGAGCGTCCCATATAGAAGAGAGGCTGCCCTTGTCGCCGCTGCCGTCGTGAACGAGCGAGACAACACGCTTTATGCTCCAATAATCATATGATGTGCCGTCGTCGCTTGAGTCACCCTTTAGCTTGGCTACAAGCTTATATATATCGGACTCGATAACGGTGTAAACAAGATTCCCGAAATATGCGACTATCGGTACACACACCGCCATTGCCGCCATAATAATGCGGTACAGAATATCGGTGCCGAGATTTTTATTTTTTTGCTTGGTTTTTGCCATTTAAACTCTCCTTTATTTGCCCCACGAGGAATTCAGCGGAACAGTCAGGTTGAATATAATATTATCACAAGTTGAATTTTTGTCAACACAGAAGTAGCCCTTGCGCATAAACTGGAAAACATCGCCCGGTTTTACGTCCTTTAAGCCGCTCTCTATAAGGCATCCCGTTAACACCTTTAAAGAGTCGGGATTTAAGTTGTCCTTAAAGCTGCCGGTGCTTTCGTCGGACGGGTTCGGCACGTTAAAGAGCCTGTCGTACATATTTACGGTAGCCTTAAAGCTGCCTTCTGCCGATACCCAATGAATGGTTCCCTTGACCTTTCTGCCGTCGGGTGAATTTCCGCCGCGGCTCTCGGGGTCGTAAGTGCAGTGAACCGTGGTGACTTCGCCGTTTTCGTCACAGTCAAAGCCGACGCATTTCACAAAGTATGCACTCTTGAATCTTACCTCGTTGCCGGGGAAAAGCCTGAAATACTTTTTAACAGGCTCAGCCATAAAGTCCTCGCGCTCAACAAAAAGCTCTCTTCCGAAAAGAACTTTTCTTGTGCCCATTTCGGGGTGATTAGGGTGAACCTCAACTTCTATTTCTTCGGTCTTACCCTCGGGATAATTGTCTATAACTACCTTGAGCGGGTCGAGAACAGCCATTGCTCTCGGAGCGTTTTCGTTAAGCTCGTCACGGACGCAGGATTCGAGAAGATCCATACTTACTACCGAATAAGCCTTTGAAACACCGATTTTTTCGCAGAAAGTGCGTATTGCCTTTGCCGGGTATCCGCGGCGTCTCATACCGCTTATTGTAGCCATTCTCGGGTCGTCCCAGCCGTCAACAATGTGCTCGTTTACAAGCGCGAGACATTTGCGTTTGCTTGTGAGACAGTAATTCAAATTGAGTCTTGCAAATTCTATCTGCCTCGGCACATTTTTAAAGCCGAGCTCACGAAGGAACCAATCGTAAAGCGGTCTGTGATTTTCAAATTCTAGAGAGCACAGCGAGTGTGTTACACCCTCTTTGTAGTCGGAGAGCGGGTGTGCGAAATCATACATGGGATATACGCACCACTTGTCGCCGGTCTGATGATGCGGAACGTGCGCAATGCGGTAAATAACGGGGTCGCGCATATTTATGTTAGGCGACGCCATATCGATTTTTGCACGCAAAACTCTTGCACCGTTCGGGAATTCGCCGTTTGTCATACGCGTGAAAAGGTCGAGGTTTTCCTCTGTTGTTCTGTCGCGGTAAGGACTGTTTTTACCTGGCTCGGTAAGGGTTCCGCGGTATTCTCTTATTTCGTCTGCGGAGAGGTCGTCAACATATGCCTTACCGTCCTTAATAAGCTTTACCGCACATTCATAGATAAAATCAAAATAGCTCGACGCATAAAGGCACTTGTTCCATTTGAAGCCGAGCCACTCTATATCCTCTTTTATGGCGTCTACGTATTCGGTGTCCTCTTTCTGGGGATTTGTGTCGTCGAGACGCAAATTGCATACTCCGCCGTATTTCTGCGCCGTACCGAAGTTTATGCAAATCGCCTTTGCGTGGCCTATATGCAGATAACCGTTGGGCTCCGGAGGAAAACGTGTCTGGACGTGGTCGTAAACCCCTTCTTTTAAGTCCTCGTCGATAAAGTCGTGAATAAAATTCGACGACATTATTTCTTCGTCCATTATTTTACCTCCTTGTAGTAATTTATTGCGTCCGCTATACGGCTTTCTGTTTCGTCTTTGCCGAGTATTTTCATAATCGCGCAAAGGTCGGGCGTGTTTGTCCTTGACGTTACGGCTATTCTGATAACCGTGGAAACATCGCCGACGTGACCCTTGTATTTTTCGGGATTTTGCTTGTATTCCTTGACATTAGGCGTGAAGCCGAGGGGCTCGCAAAGCTCCTTTATCTTTTGGAACCAGATGTCTTTTTCGTCCTCCTCATTGTATACCTTTAAATACTCGGTGAGAATTTTTTCGGCGTCCGAGGGAGCGATGTTTTCGGGCAGCGTATAGTCTTTTTTGTAATACATGGGATAAAAGTAAGAGAAGTAATTCTTGACTTCACTCCACTTTGCTATATCCTTGCGCGGCTTTTTGCCTCCGCGGTCAAGGTCCATCATAAGCTTTGCTTTGCTTTCGTTTTCCGAAAGAACGGCATAATATTCGTCGTCGTATTCCTTTGCCCATTCAAGGGTTCTCTCATACACCTCGTCTGCGGTCATAACGGAAATTACGTTTTTGCTTATATCATTTAATTTTGCAAGGTCAAAAAGGCAACCGCTGACGCTCATCTTTTTAAGGTTGAACGGGAAAGAAAATATATCCGCCGTCTTGTTTGCTCTGCGCCAATCCTCAAAATTCGAATTTAAGAGAGTCATAATGTATTCGGTGAGCGCTTCCTTCGGGTAGCCGCTCTGCGCGAAATAGCTTACCGACGCCTCGGGGTCCTTGCGCTTTGAGAGCTTGCGCTTCGTGCCGTCCGTTTCGTCCGTTTTCATAACCTGCGGAGTGTGCGCGTATTTCGGAACCTTAAAACCGCACGCCTTAAATAAAGCTATGTGTTTGGGGACGGAGGAAATCCACTCTTCGCCTCTTATAACGTGAGTTGTACGCATAAAATGGTCATCGCAAACGTGCGCAAAGTGGTAAGTGGGTATGCCGTCGCTCTTTAAAAGCACTTCATCTATAATGTTTTCGGGCATTTCGATTTTGCCGCGTATCATATCGTCAAAGACAATTCTTTTGTTTTCATCGCCGTTTGAACGGAAACGAAGCACATACGGCTTGCCCTCTTTTATGTTCTTTTCGATTTCTTCGTAGGTTAAATTACGGCACTTTGCATATTTGCCGAAATAACCTCTTATAAGAGCACCGTCCTTTTCCTGTCTGTCGCGAAGAGCCGTAAGCTCCTCCGCCGTGCAGAAGCAAGGGTATGCAAGTCCCTTTAAGACAAGACTTTTTGCTACTGTTTTATAAATCTCTTCACGCTTGCTCTGCGTGTAAGGGCCGTAGTCGCCCTTTTCGCTGTCTATGCCGGTAACGCCCTCGTCAAATGTAATGCCGAACGACTTAAAGCCGTTTATGATGGCGGAAACGCCGTCGGCAATTTCTCTCTTTTTGTCAGTATCCTCAATTCTCAGATACACTATTCCGCCCGAGGCCTTTGCCGTCAAATAGTCCGTCAGCGCGCCGAAAAAGCCGCCGAGGTGAAGGTAGCCCGTGGGGCTCGGTGCAAATCGCGTGACGCGCGCACCCTCCTTCAAATTTCTTTCCGGATAGAGCTTTTCGTAGTCCTCCGGTGTTTTTGTGATTTCGGGGAACAAAAGCTCCGCGAGTTTTTGATTGTCAGTCATATCGGTACACCCCTGAATAAAAGCAAAAAGCCGCTCTCGGCGGCTTAATATTAGGATAACATTAACCGGCGTTTTTATGAGATTTTTTATCTTCGTCCGGGAAGGTCTTTCTCTCAATAACAGCGCCGAGCGAGCGGAATTTTTCAACGACATTTTCATATCCGCGCTCTATGTGATAAATTTCTTCAATCTCTGTAACGCCCGTAGCGACCATGCCTGCTATCATCATAGCCGCGCCTGCGCGAAGGTCGTCCGCTCTTATAGGTGCACCCTTAAGCGACGGAACGCCCTCGATAATGGCCGTTTTTCCGTCGACGTGTATTTTGGCACCCATTCTTGTGAGCTGCTCCGCATAGCGGAAACGATTGTCCCAAACGCTCTCGGAAATAATGCTTGTACCGTCAGCCAGGCATAAAAGCACGGCGAACTGCGGCTGCATATCGGTCGGAAATCCCGGGTGAGGCATAGTTTTGATGTTGCACTTGCCCGGTCTGCGGTCGCATGAAACTCTTACGGAGTCATCATATTCGGTGACGGTGACGCCGCATTCTATAAGCTTTGCCGAAATGCTCTCGAGATGCTTCGGAATAACGTTTTTTATAAGCACGTTACCCATTGTGGCGGCTGCCGCAACCATATAGGTTCCGGCTTCAATCTGGTCGGGAATTATGGAATATTCGCAGCCGTGCAGATGCTCTACGCCGCGAATTTTAATAACGTCCGTGCCTGCGCCTCTGACGTCGGCACCCATGGTGTTAAGAAAGTTTGCGAGGTCTACTATGTGAGGCTCTTTCGCTGCGTTTTCGATTATTGTAAGACCCTTTGCCTTTACTGCTGCCAGCATCACGTTTATGGTAGCGCCGACCGACACAACGTCAAGGTAAACAGCGTTGCCCAAAAGAGACTCGGCTCTTGCGTTGACCATCGCGTTTTCCTCCATGGTCACCTCGGCACCGAGAGCCTCAAAGCCCTTTATATGCTGGTCAATGGGGCGAACTCCGAGATAGCAGCCGCCGGGCATTGCAACCTTGGCCTTGTTAAATCTGCCGAGAAGTGCGCCTATAAGGTAATATGACGCGCGAAGCTGTTTTGAAAGCTCGTGCTCTACTACAAATGAATTTATGTGACGCGTATCTATTTCAATAGTGGAATTGTTGATGAATTTAATTGACGCACCCATATTGCTCAAAATGTTGAGCATTGCGGTAACGTCGCTGATATTCGGTATATTTTCTATGCGGCATACATCTTCGGCTAAAATTGTAGCCGGAAGGATGGCAACAACGGCGTTTTTTGCGCCGCTGACAGTAACCTCTCCCTTAAGCCTATGACCGCCGGTAATAACGAATTTATCCAAAGGACGGTTCACTCCCTAAAGTTTTTATGTAAAGAAAAAATTAAAATCAAGCAAGCCTGAGGCAAAAACGGGCGCACTTCGCCGTACCTCGAGGCATATAATATGGTTATTATACCACCGAGCAGCGTAAATTAAAAGTTATTTTTTACTCTTTTTTTGTATATGGTGATTTTTTGTTGAAAATAATAAAACATTTGTTTGAATACGTCCGTTTTCGATATAATACGCTTTATATTTGCATTTTTTTGTGTTACAATGTCTAAAAAAGAAACGGTGCTTTTAGAAAATGAAACTTACATTTTGGGATGCGGTAAACCCGTTTGCCGGCGAATATATATTCGACGAGCCGCAGCAAAGACTTGAATTTATAATTACGGCGGCAATAGCCGCGGTGCTTTTGCTGCTGTTTTGTATTTGCCTTAAAAGGGCGATAAAAAAACATAAAAACGATTCGGAGAAAAAGTGATGTCACTCAGTAAAAATCAGAATGTAGAACTCTATATAGACAGCTTTACGAGCGAGGGCAGCGGCGTCGGAAGATATGAAAATATGGCTGTTTTCGTTTCGGGCGCAGCGGCAGGCGATAAGGTAACGGCGCATATAATTAAGGTTAAAAAGACGTATGCCGTCGCCCGCGTCGAAAAGGTGCTCAAGCCGGCAAAATCGCGTATAATGCCTGCTTGCCTGTATTTTCCGTCATGCGGCGGCTGCGCTTTTCAGCACATATCGTACGAAAAAGAAAAGGAGCATAAGAAAAAGCGCGTCGAAGATGCGTTTTCTCATATAGCCCATATCAATATAGAGGCGGAAACGCTTCTGTCCGACAATAAAACGACCTGTTATCGCAATAAGGCACAGTATCCCGTATCGTTTGACAGGCAGCTTAAAATAGGCTTTTTCGCTCCGCGCTCGCACCGCGTGGTAGATTGCGAAAACTGCATATTACAGCCGCCGATATTTGCGGATATAGTTAAGATTTTCAGAAAATTTATAATTAAAAACGGTATAACGGTCTATGATTCCGAAAAGCATACAGGGCTTTTAAGGCATATATATCTCCGTCTTGCCGAAGCTACGGGCGAGGTTATGGTATGCGCCGTTATAAACGGTGAGGATTTGCCGCACAAGAACGAGCTGATTAAAAAGCTTACCGAAATACCCTCGGTTAAGAGCATAGTTTTAAATATCAACCGTGACAGGACCAATGTAATTCTCGGTAAAGAGTGCGTGACTGTTTGGGGAAACGACTGCATATATGACGTGCTTTGCGGAGTTAAGGTCAGATTGTCGCCGCTGTCGTTCTACCAGGTAAACCACGATATGGCACAGCAGCTTTATGAAAAGGCGGCAGAGTATGCCTGTCTCAGCGGCAAAGAGACCGTGCTCGATATGTATTGCGGAACGGGCACAATAGGTCTTTCCATGGCAAAAAAAGCAAAGAGGATAATAGGGGCGGAGATAGTTCCGGAGGCTGTGCTTGACGCAAAGCGCAACGCCCTCGAAAACGGCATAGAAAACGCCGAATTTATATGTGCCGACGCAGGAGAGGCGGCACAGGAGCTGTCGTCACGCGGAATAAAGCCCGATGTGGTGCTGCTTGACCCGCCGCGCAAAGGCTGCTCCGAAATGCTTTTGGCGGAAATCGTAAAAATGTCGCCCGAACGCATAGTTTATGTGTCATGCGACCCGTCTACTCTCGCAAGGGACTGCTTTAGGCTTAAAGATCTCGGATACGAGACAAAACGGCTCGCCGCCGCCGACCTTTTCCCCCGTACCGTTCATGTGGAGAGCGTGGCATTGCTTACAAAGCAAAAATAAGGTGTATTTATTTTTGTGCGGTCTGTGCTTGACAAATGTGCTATATTGATGATGAGGATACGACTTTTTGTGCCCGAAAAGCTACTTAAATTAAAAAGACCTGAATTGTAGGAAAGGATAAAATTATGGAAGCTATCGAAAATATGAAAACGAGAAGAAGTATAAGAAAGTTTAAGCCCGACGCAGTACCGCAGGAGCTTATGGATAAGATTATCGAGGCGGGACTTTATGCGCCGTCGGGTATGAATAAGCAGTCGCCGATAATCATTGCCGTTACGGACAGAAAAATGCGCGACGAAATATCCGAAATGAACCGCGAAATAGGCGGTTGGCAGGAGGGCTTTGACCCGTTTTACGGCGCGCCCGCAATACTTATTGTGCTGGCAAATAAGGAGTGCCGCACAGCTGTTTACGACGGCTCGCTTACAATGGGTAACCTTATGCTTGCCGCACATAATTTCGGACTCGGCTCATGCTGGATTCACCGCGCAAAGGAGGAATTTGAATCCGAAAAGGGTAAGGCAATTCTCAAAAAGCTCGGTATAAACGGCGAATATGAGGGGATAGGGCATTGTGCCTTAGGCTATGCCGACGAAGAGCCGAAGGAGCATATCATAGCCGAAAACCGCGTTTACCATATCAAATAAAGCAAAAAATTACCGCTTAAAACAGATGATTTATAAGTAAAAAACAGCCGTCCGAATCAGGTTTTCGGACGGCTGTTTTTATGTGTTATGTGTGTTATATGGCTTTAAGAGCATTATCTATGTCGGCGATTATATCGTTTACATTTTCAATGCCGACGGAAAGTCTTACGAGGTCGGGGGTTACGCCGCATTCCGTGAGTTCCTCGTCCGAAAGCTGGCGGTGAGTGGAGCTTGCGGGGTGAAGAACGCAGGTTCTCGCATCGGCGACGTGTGTGACTATGGCGGCAAGCTTTAATGAGTTCATAAACTGTTCGGCTTTTTCTCTTCCGCCTTTTACGCCGAAGGAAATTACGCCGCAGGTACCGTGCGGTAAATATTTTTTGGCAAGCTCGTAATCCTTGCTTGATTTAAGCCCCGGGTAATTTACCCAAGCGATTTTATCGTTCTTTTCAAGATATTCGGCAACCTTTTGTGCGTTTTCGCAGTGGCGTTCAACACGTACCGCGAGCGACTCAAGACCTATGTTCAAGAGGAACGAATTAAACGGCGACGGAGTTGAGCCGTAGTCGCGCAAAAGCTGTGCTACTATCTTTACGATATAGCCGTTTTTGCCGAAGTCCTTAGCGTATGTAACTCCGTGATAGCTCTCATCCGGAGTTGTAAGCCCCGGGAATTTATCATTTTGATACCAGTCGAAATTGCCGCTGTCAACGACGCATCCGCCTATTGTAGAAGCGTGACCTTCCATATATTTTGTGGTAGAGTGAGTTACTATGTCTGCGCCGAATTCAAACGGACGGCAGTTTATGGGAGTGGGGAAAGTGTTGTCAACTATAAGCGGAACTCCGTGCGAATGTGCGATTTTTGCGAACTTCTCAATGTCCAATACATCAAGCGACGGATTCGCTATTGTTTCGCCGAACATCGCCTTTGTGTTGTCGCGGAAGGCTGCGTTTATTTCCTCTTCACTCGCTCTCGGGTCAACAAATGTGACCTCAACACCGATTTTACGCATAGTCACGTTTAAAAGATTAAATGTGCCGCCGTAAATAGTGGCGGAGCTTACTATATGGTCGCCTGCACCGAGTATGTTTATAAGCGCAAAGAAATTTGCCGCCTGACCCGATGATGTGAGCACCGCGCCGACACCGCCCTCAAGGCAAGCGATTTTATTTGCGACCGCGTCGTTTGTCGGGTTCGCAAGGCGTGTGTACATATAACCCGGCTCAAGGTCAAAAAGCTTTGCCATTTCGGCACTTGTGTCATATTTGTATGTTGTAGATTCATAAATGGGCAGAACTCGCGGCTCGCCGTTTTTCGGCTGCCAGCCTGCCTGTACGCATTTTGTCTCTATTGCGGAATCAGGATTGTATCCCATTTTTTTAATCCTCCAAAAATCTCTTCATAATGTCGGGGCCATGCTCTATAAACAGGCCGGTCGTTTTTGCGCTCTCTTCGTTTATAGAGTCAACGCCGCTGTCCTTTTCGTCGTTTTTATGATAAATCATAAACGGTACGGGGTCTGAGGCGTGCGTGCCCGTAACAATGGGAGTCGGATGGTCGGGGAGCACCATTATTTTGTAGTCGTCATACTCCTTGAGTGCGTCGAGAACTATGGGGAGTACGCGCGAATCTATCATCTCAATGGATTTCACCTTGTTTTCGGGTTCGTTTCTGTGACCGCACTCGTCGGGAGCCTCAAAGTGAATATATACGAGGTCGCAGCCGTTTTTAAGCTCTTCGACGGCGGCTCTTGCCTTGCCCTCAAAGTTAGTATCAATGTAGCCTGTGGCACCCTCAACCTCGGGAGCGGCCATACCGGCGCATTTTGCTATTCCTTTAAGAAGGTCAACCGCCGAGATTATAGCACCTTTTTTGCCGAAGGTCTCGTAAAACGACGGCAGAGCCGGCTTTTTGCCTTCGCCCCAAAGCCAAATTGAATTTGCGGGGTGCTTGCCCTCGCTTATTCTCTTTTTGTTGACGGGGTGCTGCATTAAAAAGTCGTAGCTCTCCTTCATCATGGCAATAAGCTCTTTTGCGTTTTCGGAAGAGGAGAGATATTCGCCTATAACTCTGCCCGAAATATCGTGAGGGGGAGTCATATTTCCGAGCTCTGTTGTGCCGTTTGACCAGACAAGGCAGTGGCGGTAGCTGACTCCGGGGTAAAAACGGAATCTGTCGTTCCCGAATTTTTCCTGTACCGATTTGATTATTTCGTGAGCCTCCTCCGTCGAAATATCACCGGCGCAGTAGTCCACCATGGTCTTGTCCTCGTAATTCGGCTCGTCGGAGAGAGTTACGAGATTTGTCCTCAGCGTAACGTCCGTGTCAAGAAGCTCAACGCCCATGCTTGCCGCCTCAAGAGGAGAACGTCCGGTGTAGCACTTCTTTGGGTCAAAGCCGAGAACGCTCATATTGGCAACGTCGCTGCCGGGCTTTAAGCCCTCTGCAACGGTTCTTACAAGGCCTACCTCGCCGTGCTTTGCGAGAAAGTCAAGATTCGGTTTTTTTGCAACTGCCATCGGTGTTTTGCCGCCGAGAGCGGGAACGGGGTAATCTGCCATTCCGTCATAGAGAACTACAACGTATTTCATTAGTTTTCACCTTTCATATTATCTGAATTATCAGAGTCCGGGTTGCCGGGCTTAAATGTATCCTCGGGATTTATGCCGACGGCCTTGTAGGGGTCGCTGTCGACGGGGGCGGAATATGAGTTGCCGGCCGCGTAAGAACTTTGAGAATCGCCGTTTCCACCCTGTTCGCCGCCCGTAACGGGAGCTATACCGAACGCCTCGGGAGCTACAATGCCGTTTTCAATCGAATATCTCTTGAGGTTCTCATAGTACATGGCAGCCGTCGTCTCAACATATGGAGTGACATATATTGAGAGTATTCCGCCGGTGAGCCCCACCAAAATATACCAGCCTATAAAGCTGAGATACATCGAAAAGAGATCGCCCTTGAAGCCGTTTGTCATTCTTTTGCTTATCTCGATGGCTTCCTTGCCCTTAAGGCGTGGATTGTCGTGGATAACATATTTTGCCTGTGAGTAAGCGAGAGACTTTATTATGCCGGGAACCACAAACAGAAGCGACCAAAGGAAGGTAAATACATTTACGAGCACACCGGTTACGAGATATGAGCCGTAGTTGTCTATACCCTCCTTATATAGGCTTTTCCATTCGGGGTTAAAGCCGCGTATGTGATTAAGGTAGTAGCCTGATGCGGCTATGGTAAACGGTATAAGCAAAAGAGTAATTATACTGCTTGAATAACCGACTGTTGTCGAAGGGTCGTCGCGGTTTATGGCTGTGACAATATTTACGTAAATCGAAATTCCGCCGTTGAGCAGATATAAAGCAATCGTTGCGAGCGTCATTTTCCACCAACGCGCATTTTGACCGATAAAGCTTTTTGCCTCGGCCTTTATTGCCGGGCGATTAAGAATTTGTTGCATAAAAGAAACCTCCGTGAATTTCAAATCAATAAAATAATATCATTATAGTAGGGCAAATACAACACTTTTTCGCATTTTGACTTTGTTACCAGCCGCTTATTCCGCCTCTTTGCAGTGCACCCACGATTTTTTCTCGGAGTGCCGGGTATTGCCTTTCGAGAGACGCGAGCAGCTCTTTTGTGCTTTGCCGCTCCGTTACCCCGTCAGCCGGGCATTTGCTTTTGACTATTGGCAGGTCAAGGCTTGCCGCCGCACGCTTTACGTCTTTTTCATAAGCGAATATCAAAGGGCGTATCAAATACAGCTCTTTTCTCGAAAGAAACGAGACAGGAGAAAAGCACTTAATTGTGCCGCCGTTCAAAAGATTCATCATAAAGGTTTCGGCGGCGTCGTCAAGGTGGTGACCGAGGGCGATTTTGTTGCAGCCGTATTCCTTAGCTGTATCGTGAAGAATGCCGCGACGCATCTTGGCACAGAGGCTGCAGGGATTTTTTTCTTTTCTGATATTGAATATAACGTCCCAAAGGTCGGTTTTTTTTACGACGTATTTAACGTCAAGGCTGTCGCACAGCTTTTGTATTTCCGAATAGTCGCCGTCCATGCCGCCGAAGCGGTAGTCGAGCGTAATTGCAATAACCTCAAAGTGCTTAGGATAAAACGAGCGAAGCCGCGCGAGAGCATATAAAAGGGCAAGCGAATCCTTGCCGCCCGAAACGCCCACGGCGATTTTATCTCCGTCGTCTATCATGTCGTAACGGTCAACGGCCGCTCTGACAAGGCTCAAAAGTTTTTTCATAAACAGTACCCCGAATTTTAAATGCCTACGAAAACGAAAAAGCGCTCTCCGGTAACCCGGAAAGCGTCGTAATTTTTCGTCCGTATAAAGTTTGCTTTATGCCTCAGACAGCTCTTGTGACCTTGCCTGAACGAAGGCAACGAGTGCAAGCATAAACTCTTTTAGGAGAGCCGTTTACGATAGCCTTAACTTTTTTTACGTTTGGCTTCCAGGTTCTGTTAGAACGTCTGTGTGAGTGAGAAACTTTAATGCCGAAAGCTACGTCTTTACCGCAGAATTCACATTTTGCCATAACGAAGAGCACCTCCTTTAATGATTAGCAAACAGTATTCTAACAGAATACGGAGTAAAATGCAAGCATTTTTTTAAAATTAACTATTTTTATAAAAACTCTTGCTTTTTTTGCACCGATATTATATAATGACGTCAAACGAACATTTGTACGATTGAGAGGTAATTTTAGATGTCCGATAAAAGTAAAGCGCTTGATACAGCCATACTTCAGCTTGAGAAAAAATACGGCTCCGGCACCATTATGCGTCTCGGAGATAATAATGCGCTCAATGTCGAAGCTATTTCGACAGGCTCGATAACTCTTGATTGTGCTACCGGAATAGGCGGCTTCCCGCGCGGCAGGATAATTGAGGTTTACGGCCCGGAGTCATCGGGTAAAACAACACTTGCGCTGCACGTTGTGGCAGAGGCGCAAAAGCTCGGCGGCGAGGCTGCATTTGTTGATGCGGAGCATGCTCTTGACCCGGTATATGCAAAAAATCTCGGCGTAGATGTTGATTCCCTTTTGGTATCACAGCCCGACAACGGCGAGCAGGCACTCGAGATAGTTGAGGCACTGGCGCGTTCGGGCGCGCTTGACGTAATAATAGTTGACTCCGTCGCGGCTCTCGTTCCGCGCGCGGAAATAGACGGCGATATGGGCGACAGCCACGTCGGTCTTCAGGCCAGACTTATGTCGCAGGCTCTGCGCAAGCTTGCCGGTGTTATTTCAAAATCAAATACAATAATTATATTTATAAATCAGCTCCGTGAAAAGGTCGGTGTGGTCTACGGAAATCCGGAGGTTACAACCGGTGGCCGGGCACTTAAATTCTATGCTTCCATTCGTGTTGACGTAAGGCGCATCGAGCAGCTCAAGGGCTCGGGCGGTGAATTTATCGGATCGAGAACAAGGGCTAAAATAGTTAAAAACAAGGTGGCTCCGCCTTTTAAGACGGCTGAATTTGACATTATGTACGGTGAGGGCATCTCAAAGGTCGGCGAGATAGTTGACCTCGGAGTTAACTACGGCATCATCAAAAAGAGCGGCGCGTGGTTCTCTTACGGCGAGACAAGGCTCGGACAGGGCAGAGACAATGTTAAAAATCTCTTTAAAAACGACAAGGCGCTCTCTGACGAAATCGAGAAGCAGATTCGCGAAAAGATGGCGGAGGAGCACAGTGCGGGAGACGAGAAAAGAGAAACCGCCAAAAGCGCCGCCGACGATGACGCGCCCATAGCTTATCGCCCCGTAAAGACCACCAAGACCGCGGCAAGAGCCAAAATCGACGTGGCGGTGGATGACGACGAATGAAACTGAGCTTTAAGGACGGCAGGCAGGGTAAAATACATATATATGTTGACGACGTATATACCCTTACCGTCGATGATACGTTTTGGTTTTCCGAAAAATGGCATAAAGTAAATGAAATTAACGACGAGGAGCTTGCGGACTTAACTTTGTCCGTGAACTCCCGTCGCGCTTTTTTAAAGGGTGCCGAGCTTCTGTCGCGTCGGGCGCACGGCAAGGCGGAGCTCGTGAGAAAGCTTATGCAGAAGTACCCGAGAGAGTGCGCCGAGCAGGCGGCGGATAAGCTCGAAAAGCTCGGACTTATAAATGACGGTGAATTTGCCGATATGCTGGCGCAGGAGCTTTATACGCACCGCAAATACGGCGTCAGCCGTGTCAAACAGGAGCTTTTGAGGCGCGGAATTGACCGGGCTTTAGCCGAAGAAGCGGCTGAAAGACTTGACAAAGACGATTTAAATCGTATTATATTATTGTTGCAAACGAAGTACAGAAATAATCTCGGAGACGAAAAGGGCATAATTCGCACAAAGAATTCCCTTCTGCGCCTCGGCTATTCGTATTCCGATATACGTGCGGCGTTTGAGAGCATAGAAAACGAATCGTTTTGATTACAGCGTGAAAGGCTATGTGTGAGTTTTATGAGTAAAAAAGTCGGTATGATATCTCTCGGCTGTCCCAAGAACCAGGTTGACGGTGAAATTATGCTGTCTAAGCTTGCGGACAACGGCTTTGAGATAACAAATGACGTAGACGGAGCCGACGTGGTCATAGTTAATACCTGCGGCTTTATTGAGGATGCAAAAAAAGAGGCCATTGAAAACATACTTGATATGGTCGAATTGAAAAAAGAAGGCGTAATACGTAAAATAGTTGTCACGGGCTGCCTTGCGGAAAGATACAGGGACGAAGTATTGTCGGAAATTCCCGAGGTTGACGCCGTTGTCGGCATAGGCTCGAATTCTGACATATGCGAGGTATGCGAAAAGGTTTGCGGCGGCGAAGAGGATATTAAAACCTTCGGCGAAAAAACCTGCCTGCCGCTTGACGGTAAGCGTATGCTCACCACACCGTCCTATTACGCATATATAAAGATAGGCGAGGGGTGCTCAAACAACTGCACCTATTGTGCAATACCGTCAATTCGCGGAAAATACAGAAGCCGCACGCCGGAGAGCATTTTGGAAGAGGCTAAAACGCTTGTAGACGGCGGAGTAAAAGAACTTATAGTTGTTGCGCAGGACACAACGCGTTACGGAGAGGACCTTTTCGGTAAATGCGCGCTGCCGGCTCTTTTGACATCGCTGTCAAAAATCGAGGGCCTAGAGTGGATAAGAGTTTTATATCTCTATCCCGAAAGGCTCAGCGACGAGATAATAGATACGTTTGCGAATAACGATAAAATCGTAAATTATATGGATATCCCGATTCAGCATTGCAATTCGGATATTTTAAGGCGTATGAACCGCCGCGGCTCAAAAGAGGAGCTTACGGCACTCATAACGAAAATAAGAGAGAAAATACCCGATGTGGTGCTTCGTACTACCCTGATAACAGGCTTCCCGGGCGAAACGGAGGAGCAGTTCTCCGAGCTTTCGGAATTTGTCAAGGAAATGAAGTTTGACAGGCTCGGCTGCTTTGCCTACTCTCAGGAGGAGGGAACTCCGGCGGCGGAATTCCCCGACCAGGTGGATGAGGAGATCAGAAAAAAACGCGGCGAAATCATAATGGAGCAGCAGTACAATATATTTGAAAAGCTGAATCACGACAACATCGGCAAAACAATGCGCTGTGTTGTTGAGGGCTATGACGGCTATACCGACAGCTATTACGGCAGAACTTGGCGTGACGCTCCGGATATAGACGGCTCTGTAAGCTTTACCTGCGGTTATGAACTCAATGAGGGCGACTTTGTGGATGTGGAGATATTCGACGTAAATGAATATGATCTGATCGGAGAAGTCATATGAAGATGAATTTGCCCAATAAACTGACCATTGCCAGAATAATAATAACGCCGTTTTTCCTTGCGGCATTGCTTTGGGAAGCACTTCCGCACCGTTTTCTTATCGCAACGGCGATTTACGCCGTCGGAGCGATAACGGACGCCGTTGACGGCCATCTTGCGAGAAAAAACGGTCAGGTGACGAATTTCGGAAAGCTGCTTGACCCGATAGCGGATAAGATTCTCACAACCTCCGCTCTGCTCGCGTTTATGACTATGGGGCTTTGCAATATTTGGATTGTTATGATAGTGCTTGCAAGAGAATTTGCCGTGGCTTCGGTCAGAATGATAGCGGCCGCAGACGGAGTTGTAATTCCCGCCAACAAATGGGGAAAGGCCAAAACTGTCAGTCAAATGACCTTTACGATTATAATAATGCTTCTCTGCGAGGCGGACTATATAGCCGTAACGTCGTTTTCGAAAGAGCTTTTTGCGGCGGCAAATACTTGGTTCACATTGCCGCATATTTCAAATTTACTGCTGTGGATAACCGCCGCTCTGACAGTAGTTTCGGGTGCTATTTACTTAAAGGACAGTAAAAATGTTATCGATTATTCAAAATAATTGGTGCAAAACACGAAAAATGTGATACAATATATTAAGATGTAAAAATGCATTGATCGGAAAGAGTAGCGATCTTACGCGATTTTCAGAGAGAGGGCACCTGTGCTGAAATGCCCTTAAGGCTGCGTGTCGTGAAGTGCGTCCGTGAGCAGGCGAAGGGAAAAAGAGTATCTTCGCACGTTTTCCGCGTTAAGGATAATGAGTTATAAAACGAAGTGGAACCGCGTACTCACGCCTTCGCAGGATGATTTTTTTCTGCGGAGGCTTTATTTTTTTGCGGGAGGTGTTTAAATGTTTGACCGCTTAAAGGAAGATATACAGTCGGTTAAGGACCGCGACCCGGCGGCAACCTCGACCATACAAATATTGCTTTTATACCCTGGGCTTAAGGCCATCAGAATGCATAGAAGAGCTTACTGGTGTTGGAACCACAATATGAAATTTCTCGGCAGATATATTTCTCAGCGAGCCGCCAAAAAGACAGGGATAGAGATTCATCCCGCGGCAAAAATCGGCAGACGCTTTTTTATTGACCACGGCACGGGAGTTGTAATAGGAGAAACCACGGAGATAGGCGATGATGTAACGCTCTATCAGGGAGTAACGCTCGGCGGTACCGGCAAGGATACCGGTAAAAGACATCCTACAATAGGAAATAACGTGCTGATAGGCGCCGGCGCAAAGGTGCTCGGTCCTTTTAAGGTAGGCGATAATACAAATATAGCGGCAGGTGCCGTAGTGCTTGAGGAAATACCGCCGGATTGCACAGCCGTCGGAGTTCCGGCAAGAGTCGTAAAGCATAAGGGCGTGCGTGTCGATTGCCTTGACCAGATTCACATTCCCGACCCCGTATCTCAGGAGCTTTGCAGAATGTCGCACCGCATAGCGCTGCTTGAAAAAGAGCTGAAAAAATATCAAAAAACCGAATATGAAGAACAAAACGAAAGGAATTACGAGGATGAAAATATATAACACGATGTCACGAAAAAAAGAGGAGCTTCAAACCATAACTCCTGGCGAAGTCAAAATCTATGCCTGCGGTCCCACCGTTTATAACTATATCCATATCGGCAACGCGCGTCCTCTTTGCGTTTTCGATACGTTTCGCCGTTACCTTGAATACCGCGGCTACAAGGTGAGATTTGTTCAGAATTTTACCGATATTGACGATAAAATAATCAAAAAAGCCATTGAAGAGGGCTCCGATTACAAAACCGTGTCGGAAAAGTATATCAAAGAATATTGGACCGACACAAAGGGTATGAATGTGCGTGAGGCGACCGTTCATCCGAGAGCCACCGAAAATATCGACGAGATAATCGATATCATTTCGACTCTTATCGAAAAGGGCTATGCATATCCCGTTTCAAACGGTGATGTGTACTTCAGCCCGTCCAAATTTAAGGAATACGGTAAGCTTTCTCATCAGCCGCTTGAGGACCTTGAGGCCGGCGCGAGAATAAATGTCGAGGAGCTTAAAAAAGAGCCTATGGACTTTGCACTTTGGAAGGGCGCGAAGCCTGGCGAGCCGTATTGGGAGTCACCATGGGGTAACGGCAGACCGGGCTGGCATATTGAGTGCTCGGCAATGGTAAGACGTTTTCTCGGCAAGACCATCGATATTCATTGCGGCGGTCAGGACCTCATATTCCCGCACCATGAGAACGAAATAGCACAGAGCGAGTGCTGCAACGGCGTTCCCTTTGCGCATTACTGGATGCACAACGGATATATAAATGTTGACAACGTAAAGATGTCGAAGTCGCTCGGTAATTTCTTTACCGTTCGCGATGTTGCGGAAAAATACGGCTATGAGCCGATACGCTATCTTATGATTTCCTCTCAGTACAGAAGTCCCATAAATTACAGCGTTGACATTATAGAGCAGTGCAAAGCCTCGCTTCAAAGGCTTTATACCTGCCGCGATTCGCTTGATTTTGCACTTCAAAACGCAGAGGACGCTCTCCCCGACAACGCCGAGGAAATTAAAAAGAGCCTTCTCTCTCACAAGGAACGCTTTATAGAAGCTATGGACGATGACCTCAACACCGCCGACGGACTTTCAGCGGTATTTGAGCTTGTCAGAGACATAAACTCAAATGTAATACCAACTTCGTCCAAAGAGCTTTTGATATTTGCAAAAGAACTGTTTTCGGAGCTTACGGGCGTGCTCGGTCTTGTGTACGAGGAAAAGGACAACGACCTTGACGGCAAGGTTGAAGAGCTGATAGCTGCAAGAACCGCTGCGAGAAAGGCTAAGGACTTTGCTAAGGCAGACAGCATCCGTGATGAGATAGCCGCCATGGGCATAGTTTTGGAGGACACTCCGAACGGCGTAAAATGGCATAAAAAATAATATTGATGTGATTTTAAAAGCAGCGACTGACATCGTTTTTACCGTGTCGTCCGCTGCTTTTTTACAAATGCTTACAATCGCCTGTTTTAATTGACATATTTAATGTATAAGTATATAATAAATTAGATATATCATAGTGTTTTTTAGGATGTGTAACGGTGAGAGGCTTTTATAGAGCAGTCAAAAGATTTTTAGATGTCACAGCGTCATTTTTGGGGCTTGTTTTGTTGTCTCCGCTGATGCTTGCGGTGTCGATATTGATTAAAATCGACAGCCGCGGTCCCGTTATTTTCCGTCAGAAAAGAATAGGCAGAAACGGAAAGGTTTTTGAGATATATAAATTCCGCTCAATGTGTGTCGGAGCGGAAAAAACCGGCTCCGGCGTTTATTCCGGAAAGGGCGACGCCAGGGTTACAAGGATAGGTAAAATTTTACGAACTACGAGCATAGATGAGCTGCCGCAGCTTTTAAATATTTTAAAGGGCGAGATGAGCTTTGTCGGGCCGAGACCTCCGCTTACATATCATCCGTGGAAATATGAGGAGTATACCGATTCCCAAAAGCGTATGTTCGAGGTGCGACCCGGTATAACCGGCTGGGCGCAGGTCAACGGCAGAAAGGACGTCGAGTGGCACAAAAGAATCGAGCTTAACGTTTGGTATGTTGACCATATGTCGCTTTTACTTGACATCAAAATTATGTTTATGACCGCATTTAAGGTACTTACGAATGCCGACAACGAAAACAGCGGTGCAACCGTAAATAAGAGCACCGAACCGTCAAATGATGCAAAGGTTGTGAAAAAATAATGGCTCTTAAGCTGATGTATCTCACAAACGACCCGAAGATTGCAAAAATCGCACAGGACGTTTCGGTAGACCGAATATTCCTTGACCTTGAAACCCGCGGTAAGGCAGAGCGTCAGGCAAATATGGATACCGTAATATCTCATAACAGCATTGACGACGTGAAAAAGCTCAGCGCGGTTTTAGACAGGACTGAGCTTTTGGTCAGAGTAAATTCGTTTTACGACGGCTCACGTGAAGAAATCAACCGCGTAATAGACGACGGTGCGGATATAGTTATGCTCCCGTATTTTAAGACCGCGGAAGAGGTAAAAGGTTTTACAGACTGCGTCGGAAAAAGGGCAAGGACATGCCTTCTTGTGGAAACGCCCGAGGCGGCGGAGCACTTAGACGAAATTCTTGACGTTCCCGGTATAGACGAAGTGCATATAGGGCTTAACGACTTGCATCTCGGCTATAAAATGGACTTTATGTTCCAGCTTGTTGCGGACGGTACGGTGGAAAGACTGTGCCGTAAGCTCCGCGAAAGGGGCATATTTTACGGCTTCGGCGGCGTGGGCAGAGTTCACAGCGAGGTTATGCTGCCTGCGGAATACATAATAGGTGAGCATTACAGGCTCGGCTCCGGTATGGTTATATTGTCGAGAGCCTTTTGCGACGCTTCAAAGCTTCGTGAGGATGAAATCTTTGACAGATTCAATGTCGGCGTCAAAGAGTTTCGTGAATATGAGGGAGTTGTCGAAAATATGAGCTCGGACGAGCTTGCGGAAAATCACGAAAAGCTTGTGGCTTGCGTCAATTCAATAGTTGAGGCAAAAAAGGCTTGCAAGGTCTGAAAAACTTCGTTTTATAATCATTTACAGGGGCATCTTTTAATGAAAATCCTTTTGACCGGTGCATATAAATATACGGAAGGTCAGCTTTCACGGCTTAAAGCCTTGGGGGCGGACTTTTTATATGTCGAGGACGAGAGAGAGGAGCTCTCTTTTGACGTTTCGGCTGTTGACGCCGTTGTGTGCAACGGCCTGTTTTTATATAACGACATCAAAAAATTCAAAAATCTTAAATTTATTCAGCTCACAAGCGCGGGGCTTGACAGAGTCCCTGCGGAGTATATAAAAAGTAAAAATATTTCCCTTTTTAACGCAAGGGGTGTTTACAGTGTGCCGATGGCGGAATTTGCCGTTCTCGGTACTCTGTTGATTTATAAGAAAAGCTTTTTCTTCCGCGAAAATCAAAAAAATCACGTTTGGCAAAAAAACAGGGAGCTTTTTGAGCTTTGCGGAAAGACCGTTGTGACAGTCGGCTGCGGCTCCGTAGGCAGCGAATGTGCGAGAAGATACAAGGCTTTAGGCTGCCGTGTTTTAGGCGTCGATTTGTACCCGACGGAGAATGAGCTTTACGAAAAAATTTATCCGCTGTCGGTTCTTCCGAGCGTACTTTCGATTTCGGATGCGGTCATTTTAACGCTGCCGCTTACCGATGAGACGAGAGGGCTGTTTGACGGAGAAATGCTTTCTCATATGAAAAATACAGCCGTGCTTATCAACATTTCGAGGGGCGCGGTGGTTGACGAGGACGCCCTTACGGCGGCACTGTCGGAGAAGAAGCTTTACGGAGCGGTGCTCGACGTTTTTGAAAGCGAACCGCTGTCGCAGGACAGTCCTTTATGGGATATGGAAAATGTCGTTATAACTCCGCACAATTCATTTGTTTCGGAGAAAAATTCGGAGCGGCTGTTTTCCGTGATATACGGTAATTTAAGCGGCTTCCTAAAGGGGGACAAGGCAGAGTGAGGTTCATATTGGTTTCGCCGAAAAACAGAACGGCGTATAATTTCAGAGGCGACTTAATAAAGAGAATCATCTCTTGCGGATACGAGGTTATTGTCACGGGCCCCAACAGAGTGGGTGTTGAAAAAATCGAGGCTCTCGGTGCACGCTTCGTCGAGATACCTATGAATAAAAACGGAGTAAATCCGAAGGAGGACCTGAAATATCAAAAGGCTCTTTACGAGCTGTTCAAAAAGGAAAAGCCCGATGTGGTTCTCGGGTACACATCGAAGCCCGTAATATACGGCTCCATAGCCGCAAAAAAAGCCGGCGTTCCGCACAAGGTCGCCATGATAACGGGGCTCGGCTACGCGTTTACCGCGCAGACTAAGAAGGCAAAAGCCATAAGAGCCGTTATGTCGGTGCTTTATAAAAAGGCTCTGAACTGTGCCGATACGGTGATATTCCAAAATCCCGACGACAGAGAGCAGTTCGTTTCATCGGGACTTGTTAAATCCGAAAAATGCCGAGTTGTAAACGGTTCGGGCGTCAATACAAACCGTTTTTCCGTTGCGGATTATCCCGATAAAATCACGTTCTTTATGCTGTCGCGCGTTATGTATTCAAAGGGCATACGCGAGTATTTGAGGGCGTGCGAGCTTGTCAAGGAGAAGCACCCCGAGGTCAGATTTATGCTGCTCGGAGCGTGTGAAAACATACAGGATTCTCTGTCAAAGGAGGATTTGGCGCCGTATGTCGAAAAGGGAATAATAGAGCATTTCGGCGAGACGGACAGAGTTGAGGATTATTACAAGCAGTGCTCGGTATATGTTTTGCCGTCATACCGCGAGGGCACTCCGAGAACGGTCTTGGAGGCGATGAGCATGGGCAGGGCGATTATAACGACCGACGCACCCGGGTGCCGCGAAACAGTGATTGACGGGAAAACGGGATTTTTGGTTCCCGTAAAAAATGCAGAGGCGGTTGCCGAAAAAATGACGGAATTTATTGAGAATCCCGAGCTCATAAAAACGCTCGGTGCGGCATCGGCGGAATATGCCCGCGAAAAATTCAGTGTTGATAAGGTTAACGATGATATGTGCTGTCATCTTAACATAGAAAGGACGAATAAATATGCAGTTGTATGAAAAGCTCGTTTCGGGTGATGAAAAATTGGCTCTTGTCGGCCTCGGATACGTGGGTATGCCGATTGCCGTTGCGTTTTCAAAGAAGGTTAAGGTTGTAGGCTTTGACCTCAATGCAAAGAAAATAGAGCTTTACAAGAACGGCATAGACCCGACCAATGAAGTCGGCAACGAGGCTGTTAAGAATTGTTCTGTCGAGTTTACGGCGGACGAAAGCAAGCTCAAGGAGGCAAGGTTTATAATTGTTGCCGTGCCTACTCCCGTAAACGACGACCACACCCCCGACCTTACACCGGTAGAGGGAGCGAGCGAAATTGTCGGCAGAAATCTTACAAAAGGCTCGGTAGTTGTATACGAGAGCACCGTTTATCCCGGCGTTACCGAGGATATTTGCGTGCCGATTCTCGAAAAAGAGTCGGGGCTTAAATGCGGTACGGACTTTAAAATCGGTTACAGTCCCGAGAGAATAAATCCCGGCGACAAGGTACACCGCCTTGAGACAATAACCAAAATCGTCAGCGGTATGGACGATGAAACTCTTGATACCGTGGCGAAAACCTATGAGCTTGTCGTAAAGGCAGGCGTACACAGAGCGGAGAGCATCAAGGTTGCCGAGGCTGCAAAGGTTATTGAAAACAGCCAGAGGGATATAAACATTGCATTTATGAATGAGCTGTCAATAATCTTCAACAAAATGGGCATAGATACAAAATCCGTTTTGGAGGCGGCAGGCACAAAGTGGAATTTCCTCAAATTCTATCCCGGACTTGTCGGCGGACACTGCATAGGCGTTGACCCCTATTACCTTACATACAAGGCCGAGGAAATGGGCTATCACAGCCAAATTATTCTCTCCGGCAGACGCATAAACGACGATATGGGCAAATATGTAGCCGAAAACGCCGTTAAAAATCTTATAAAAGCGGATGTCCCGGTAAAAAACGCAAAGGTTGCGATTCTCGGCTTTACGTTTAAAGAAAATTGCCCCGACACGAGAAATACGAAAATCATCGACATATACAATGAGCTTCGCGAGTACGGAATAACCCCGGTAATAGCCGACCCTGAAGCTGATGCTGACGAAGCAAAGCGTCTTTACGGAATTGAATTTATCGATATTAACGATATAAAAAATTGTGATGCGGTAATTCTCGCCGTTGCTCATGAGCAGTTTAAAAATCTCGGGCAGGCCGATTTTGACAAAATGTTCAAATCGGGCCGTAACGAAGAAAAGGTGCTTGTTGATATTAAAGGGCTGCTTTCTCGTAAAGAATACGAAAAAGCGGGCTATAAATATTGGAGACTTTGATCTTAGGAGATGTAATTGTAATGCTTCAGGAACAACTTAAAAACAGACCTGACCTTCAGAAATATCTGTTCATCAGAGGCTTTTTGGCAACCGACAAAAAAATAGAAAATCTCAATGATTTTCCGTTTTACGGCAATTGGAACGAAACGGAAAAGTGCGGTTTGTATTTTTACACACATAATAAAACCGCTGTCCATTTTGCCTCAAACAAAAGTGTCACTCTGTTTTTATTGGGCCATTGCTATGACCCGTTTTTGATGGAAATTGACGAGGAAAAAATACTTGCCGACTTTCTCAGAGACTACGGGACGGATAAATATTATGACCGAATATCAGAAATCACCGGTGTGTATGTGTTAGGCTCAATTGAAAACGGTGAAATTAAATTTTCCGTTGACCCTGCCGGTATGCAGTCGGCTTGTTACGGCGTTATAGACGGTCACTTCTTTTTGTCGTCTCATCCTCAGCTTATAGGCGATATTTGCAGTCTTAAAATGGACGATTTTGTAAAGGAGCTTGTAAATTATAAATGGTATGGCAGAGTTATGGGTCCGTATCTTCCCGCGGATTTGTCACCGTTTGCAAATGTCAAGAGAATTATTCCGAGCACAGAATATACATATGACGGCGAGAAGCTTTCGCATAAACGCTTTTGGCCGTTAAAGCCGTTCAAATTTGCCGAGGGCGCAGAATACGACAGAGTAATTGAGGAAGCTGCCGATATTCTTAAAAAGAATATGGAGTTGATTTCAAAAAAATGGGAACATCCGTGGATTTCCCTCACAGGCGGAATTGACAGTAACACCACCTTTGCAGCTGCAAACGGAATGTATGACAGATTTGAGGCGTTCAGTTATATCTCCGCCGAAAAGGAAATACGCGACGCCGAAGCGGCTGCAAAAATAGCAAAGGCTTTCGGCGTAAAGCATCACATTTATAATATTCCCGATAATTCCAACGAGATTTCCGACTATGATTTGAAAGTGGAAATTCAGCGTCATAACAGCGGCTATATAGCGGAGCGCAAACCGAATGAATCGCGCAAGAGATTTTATCTTGAAGAAAACTGCGGATGTGATGTTGAGGTTAAATCGTGGGTATCGGAAGTAATAAGAGGGCGTTGGTACAAGCATCTTAACAGAAAAACATTTCCGAAATTATCTCCTAAACTCTATCGCAGTCTTTATAAAATATTCGTATTTAACAGACCGCTCGCTCATAAATTAGATAAGATTTTTGCTAAGTATATCAAAGACTTCGAGTACGACATAATTCCTGATTGTTATCCGACCGTGGATATGCAATATAATGAGGTGGTTATGGGCAGTTGGGGTGGACTTAATATCAGCGAAATGAAATTCTGCTTTGATTTGACTTTCCCTTATAACAATCGAAGATTTCTTGATATTTTGTTCAGAGTTCCGCTTGAAAAGAGAATTTCTGACGAGCACCATCTCGATATGAAAAAGTATCTTAACAAAGAACTTTATGATATGAATATCCATGTAGTGAATGTAAATGATACTGACACGAGAGCAAAACTCACAAACGCTGTGTTTACAATAAATCAATTTTTACCGTATTAAAAGGAAGTTGTGTAAATGGGTTATAAAAATTTGAAATTTCCGTCGGATACGCTGTTTCTTGTAACGGGTGCGGCGGGCTTTGTCGGCTCGAATCTTTGTGAAGCGATACTCAATATGGGCTATAAGGTCAGAGCACTTGACGACCTATCGACCGGCAAGCAGGAAAACGTCGATATGTTCCTCGGCAATCCGAACTATGAGTTTATAAAAGGCGACATAAAAGACCTTGACACTTGTATGAAGGCATGCGAGGGCGTGGACTATGTGCTTAATCAGGCGGCGTGGGGAAGTGTTCCGCGTTCGCTTGAGATGCCGCTGTTTTATTGTAAAAACAATATTGAGGGAACGCTCAATATGCTCGAAGCGGCAAGACAATGCGGTGTTAAAAAGTTTGTATATGCATCTTCTTCGTCCGTATACGGCGACGAGCCGCACCTGCCCAAAACCGAGGGCAGAGAGGGCAATTTGCTTTCTCCTTACGCTCTGACAAAGCGCTGCGACGAGGAATGGGCAAAGCTTTATACCATGCACTACGGACTTGATACATACGGAATGAGATATTTTAACGTATTCGGCAGACGTCAGGATCCGGACGGCGCGTATGCCGCGGTAATTCCGAAATTTTTAAAACAGCTTATGCACGGCGAGGTGCCGACAATCAACGGCGACGGTAAGCAGAGCCGAGACTTTACTTATATCGACAATGTTATTGAAGCGAACCTCAAAGCTTGTCTTGCTTCTCACGAGGCGGCAGGCAACGCATTTAATATCGCCTACGGCGGCAGAGAGTACCTTATAGACATTTATTACGGTCTTACAAAGGCACTCGGCGTTGACGTCGAACCGAATTTCGGCCCGGACAGAAAGGGCGACATAAAGCACTCAAACGCCGATATTTCAAAAGCGAGAAAACTCCTCGGATACGATCCCGATTACAGCTTCCAAGACGGAATCAAGCTTGCTATCGAGTGGTATAAGGAGAATTTGTAATGGGAACAATGAAAAGCATAGTTAAATCAAGAGGTGTAAGACATTTCATTACAAGTTCCTTGAGATTCATGCCGACACCACTATATATCAGCATTTACTACTGGGCTGCAACGGGCAAGTGGCCGGATTTAAAGCATCCCACGTATTTTAACGAAAAGCTTCAATGGATGAAAATTCATGAAGATTATTCAAAATACCGTGATTATACCGACAAGATAAAGGTTCGTGACATTATCAATGAAAAGCTCGGAGACGGTTTCATGTTCCCGATGCTCGGTAAATGGAAAAGCTTTGACGAAATAGACTTCGACTCTCTCCCCGAAGAATTTGTGCTTAAATGTAATCACGATTCGGGCAGTGTTAATGTAATTCGCAATAAGTCAGAACTTACAAAGGAAGATTTGGAATCTTTGCGTAAGTTTTATACTTCAAGATTAAAGCAGGATTTTTACGATTACGGCAGAGAACCCTGCTACAAGGGTATCGACAGATACATTTTCGCCGAGAAATTTATGAAAGACCCGTCCGGAGACGAGGGCGGAATAAAAGACTATAAGTTTTTCTGCTTCAACGGAAAGCCCGAAATAATGTTTATTGCGACAGACCGCGCAACGGATGTCAAATTCGACTTTTTCGATATGGACTTCAACCACCTCGATATAACAAACATTCATCCTCAATCCGGAAAAGTAATTGAGAAGCCGGAAAAATTCGACGAAATGAAGGCACTGGCGGAAAAACTGTCTGAGGGCATTAAATTTGTCAGAATCGATTTGTTTGAGTTGGGCGGAAAAATTTATTTCAGCGAGTTCACATTTTTCCACGGCGGAGGATTTAACCGTTTTTATCCCGTGGAATGGGAGACAAAACTCGGTAATTTAATTGATATAGACACAAAATAATATTGAGGAACAACAATGAAAATACTGTTTATTTCAAATTCTCCAATAAATCGTCAAACAAGTATAGGAAATACATTTTTGAATTTATTTGACGGCTTTGACGCGGAGTTTTACAGTGTTTACAGCAGAACGGGTTATCCCGACAAAAAAATCAAAAGCGCTTTTCGCATTGCCGAAACTCAGCTTGTTAAAAACATATTTAACAGCAAAAAAATCGGCAAAAAGGTCGAGAATTACGAAGAAACTTCGTCGGAGGACAAGAGCGCTCAAAAATTAGAGACCTCGGTTAAACTCAATCCGTCGCCGCTTAAATATATTGCAAGGGATATGGTTTGGAAGCTTGCGCCGTGGAAAAACAAAAATCTGAAAGCTTACATAGAAGAAGTAAATCCCGATTTGATTTTTTCCGTCCTCAGCAGCAATTCCGCGGTTAACGATATGATAGCTTATGCCGCTAAGGTTTCGGGTGCAAAAGTGATTTTGTATGCTTGGGACGATAATTACAGCTATCCTTATTCAAAATCTCCGTTTTTACGTGCGGTGCACTTTTTTCGGCGTAAAATGATGAGGAAAACTGCGGCATTGGCGTCGGATTTATTTGTAATATCGGATATTCAAAAACGTGATTACGAAAAGATTTTTTCAATGGAGTGTAAGGTAATTACAAAGGGCGCGGATTTTTCAAAGCGTGAAGAAAAGCCTGTTTTGCACAATAACCCGCTAAAAATTTTGTATGCCGGAAACCTCGCCTTGGGTCGTGCGGAAACAATTTCGAATATTACAAAGGCACTTGAAAAAATCAATCGTGACGGTAAAAAGGCGGAACTCAGGATATATTCGGCGACTCCGCTAACCGACGAGCAGGAAAAGACGATGGTGGATTCGAGTAATTCGTTTTTTATGGGAAGTGTTTCTGCTCTCGAAGTACAGAAGCTTCAAAGCGAAGCCGACATACTGGTTCACGCCGAAAGCTTTAAAGAGGAGTATTTTAATCTAATCCATTACTCTTTTTCGACAAAGCTCGTTGACTGTTTTCACAGCGCCAAATGTATTTTTGCCGTCGGACCCGAAAATGCGGCTTCAATTGACTGCCTTATAAAAAATGACGCCGCGGTCGTTGCAAAAAGCAACGATGAAATATATGAGAAATTAAATTTGCTCGTCAACAACAAGAGCATGATTGACGAATACTCGGAAAAAGCTTGGAAATACGGCAAAAAATCTTTTAATCGTATTGAAATTCAGAGGACGCTTAATGAAAGCATAAAAAAAGTTTTATAAGGGAGGGAAAAGGATGTCCGTATATTTACTGAATATCGCACTCATATTTATATGGGCATTCTTTTTGCTTAGATACAAGCCGAGTAAGAACAAGAAAAAAGCATTTTGTGCGATTGCCTGTGTTCAGTGGGTAATTTTATCCGGACTCAGAGGAATGACGGTTGGAGCGGATACAATAGAATATCGTAGGGGGTTTAACAGGGTAAATATAACCTCTTGGCACAGGATTATTACAGACATATCTGCTTATATCGGCGGAGCGGAAATAAAGGACCCGGGGTATGCGCTTTTTGTAAAGATATTTCAAGTTTTTTCCACGAATTACCAGCTGTACCTGGTCTTTATAGCCGTTTTGTTTATGATACCTATGGCAATATGGATTTATAAGAACTCTTCAATGCCGTGCCTCAGCTTTATTATTTTTTCAACGTTGTTTTACTCGTTTTATGCGGTTACGGGTATAAGGCAAACAATAGCGACATCGCTTGTTGTATTTATCGGATATGAATTTATAAATAAGAAAAAGCCGATACCGTTTTTGATTTTGGTATTTTTATCTTTCTTTATACATAAGTCGTGCATTTGCTTTTTACCGTTTGTATTTTTCGCGCACAAAAAAATTACATGGCGATATGTCGGAATCTTTTCCGCAATAACCGCTGCTTTCCTAATTTTCGGCAAAACCCTGTATGAGCCGTTTGCTGAATTCGTCGGATATGACGTAGAAGAAGAGTATTTGCTTGACACATACTCATATACGCTTGTTATTTGCCTTTTAACGGTTGCGGCATTCGTTTTGTACCGCTTCATTAAAAATAATACGAGCGAAGAAAAGTTCAAGGCTCTTTACAATGCGGCGTTATTTGCGACGGCTTTTACGCTTATGACGTTGCGAAATCAGTCGTTTATGCGTGTTCAACAGTATTATGCGCTTTTTTTGATGCTCCTTGTTCCGGAATTTGTAAGAGCATTTAACAAACGGTGGCAGCCCGTGGTTTACGCTGCCGGAGTAGGCATTTTGATACTTAAGCTTATATTAAATCACCCGTATTACGCATTCTTTTGGCAGTAATTTGAAATGGTCGATAAGCGGAAAAATGATACTGAGAACAGCAATAAGTAAGGATTGATATTATGAGAGTTTTACAGGTTAATGCGGTTAATGCCATACGGAGCACGGGGCGAAATTGCGATGAAATGTCATATTATATAAAGGTTCACGACGGAGGGTGTTTTACGGCTTATTCTGACGGACCGCATACGGAGAATTCATATCGAATTTCTTCCGTATTCGAATGCAAAAAGCATGCGGTTTTGTCGCGTATAACAGGATTGCAGGGATACTTTTCACCGAAATCAACGGCGCATCTTATTAATATTATCAAGGAAGTCAATCCCGATATAGTAAATCTCGGCAACCTACATGCAAATTATCTTAATATTATCCAATTGCTTGAATTTCTCGCCGAGAATAACATACCGACGGTTTTGGTGTTGCATGACTGTTGGCCTTTTACAGGAAAATGCACGCATTATACGGTCAAGGACTGTTTAAGGTGGCAGACCGGATGCTTTGATTGTCCGAGCTTACGTGAGGACAATAAGAGTTGGCTTTTTGACCGCACTTCAAAAATGTGGAATGATAAAAAAAGGCTGTGGCTTTCCATACCGAATTTGGCTGTTGTCGGAGTTTCAGACTGGATTACGAACGAAGCAAAAAAATCTCCGATGTTTAAAAATGCGAAAATAATCAGAAGAATTTACAACTGGATAGACTTGGACGTTTTCAAACCGGCAAATGCCGACGATATAAGAGAGAAGTACGGCTTGACCGATAAAAAAATAATTCTCGGTGTCTCAAGCGCATGGAGCCGAAAAAAAGGGCTCGACACTTTCCTGAAGATTGCCGATCGCCTCAAAAAAGACGAAATTATGCTGCTCGTCGGCAATATGCCGAAAATCAGTCTGCCGAAAAACGTCATATCCGTTGCCGCTACCGATAGCGTAAACGAGCTTGTAAAATATTACAATGCGGCGGATGTGTTTTTGCAGCTGTCGGAGGAGGAAACCTTTGGCAAGGTGGTTGCGGAAGCACTTGCATGCGGAACTCCGGTTGTGACAAACGGTTATACCGCAAATCCGGAGCTTGTAAATGCCTCGTGCGGCTGTATCGCAAAGGATTTGTCTCCCGACGGGGTTTACTCGTCTATCGAGAAGGTGCTTGAGAGCGGCAAAAAGGCATATTCCGATTTTTGTATTGAGTTTGCAAAAGATAATTTTGACGGCGAGAAAAATATGGGGGAATATTTGAAATTGTATCGTGAGATGTCCGACTTAAAAAATAACGGATAATCAAAATTCACCGAAGCATTTTGTTTTTTGAAGGTGCAGTATGAAAAGAATTTTCTATTTGGGCTATTACAATCTGCCGGATTCCGGAGCAAATTTTGCTCTGTCCGCAGTAAATAAAATGGATTATATAATAAGTGCCGTCGAGAGCCTCAATATGTCGGTGAACGTAGTATCCGCAACCACTCGCAAGGACGGTAAAAAAGCCAAGGGCGAAATCAAAAAAATCGGAAAAAATTCAACACTGAAAACCTTCGGCAATTATCTCGGGAAAAATAAAATCAGCCGCTTTATCGGTCAAAAACGCTTAAAGCGAGAGTTGAAAAAATATTTAAAAGAAAATATTAAGCCGAATGACACTGTAATAATTTACCATTCGCTCGGTTATTGCGACTTATATAAATGGATTTACGAAAAGCTTAAAGCCAACGTAATATTGGAAATCGAAGAGATTTATACCGATGTAGTCAAGCAAAAACATATTGACAATGAGCAAGAAAGAAAAACGTTCGAATACGCAAACGGTTATATTTTTCCCACTGAGCTGTTAGACAAAACGGTAAACACAAAGGGCAAACCGAGTACGATAATATACGGTACGTACAAAATCGAAAAGCGTTATGAAAAAATCTTTAACGATAATAAAACACACGTTGTCTACGCCGGCACATTTGACCCGAATAAGGGCGGGGCAATAGCGGCAATCGGTGCAGCCCGCTTTCTTAACGGTAATTATCATATTCATATCATCGGCTTCGGAAAGCAGAGCGAAATTGATTATGTCAAAAGCAAAATTGAGGAAACCGCAAAAAAGACCGATGCCGAAATCAGCTATGACGGATTACTGTCGGGCGAAGAATATATCAGATTTATCCAGAGCTGCGATATAGGCTTAAGCACTCAAAATCCCGACGCCCAATTCAACGCTACTTCGTTTCCGTCTAAGATACTTTCGTATATGTCGAACGGCCTCAGGATTGTCAGCGTAAGAATACCCGCAATAGAAAAGTCGGCCGTCGGAGAGTATATACATTATTATGACGAGCAGACGCCGGAAAGCATAGCCGCTGCCGTAATGTCGGTTGATTTTAACGACGGATACGACAGCAGAAAGAAAATCGCCGAGCTCGACAAGACTTTCACCTGTGATTTAAATGCAATGCTCGAAGAGCTAAGCGAAAAAAACGAAACGGTATTGCAGGCACACAGATAAGAAATTAAAATATGAGAATAAAAAACGAGAATTTTTAGATTAAGGACATTTAATTATGGAAAATCAAGTAAAGTTTAAAGCAAAAACAGATGTTCCCGTTTTGCTGATTTTTTTCTCAAGAAGTGAACAATTTCAATCGGTTTTTGACGAGGTGAAAAAAGCCAGACCGTCAAAGCTGTATCTGTATCAGGACGGGGCAAGAGAAGGCAATGAGTCTGACAGAATCGGCGTTGAAAAATGCAGAGCAACAGCGGCAGATGAAAATATTGATTGGGATTGTGAGGTTCATCGTTTTTATCAGGAAAAAAATGTAGGCTGCGATCCCTCGGAATTTATAGCGCAAAAGTGGATGTTTGAAACCGAAGAAATGGGTATTGTTCTTGAGGATGACGATGTGCCGTCGCAGTCTTTTTTCCCTTTTTGCAAAGAACTGCTGGAAAGGTATAAGGACGACAAGCGTGTAAATATGATTTGCGGTATGAACAACAATGATATTTCAAAGCACGTTAACGCGAGCTTCCTTTTCACAAAGAAGGGCTCTATATGGGGTTGGGCCTCGTGGAAAAGAGTGCTTGATACATGGGATGAACACTATACATGGCTTGACGATGAAGAAAAACTGAATATAATTAAAACACAATTAACAAATGAAGAATATGAATCGTTTATTGCCACGGCCAAGCAGCACAAGAACACGGGCAGAGCGCATTATGAATCTATCAATGCCGCCGCTATGTTTATAAACGAGAGTTTAAATATCGTACCGAAATATAATATGATAACCAACATAGGTATTTCGCAAACCACGACTCATTCCGTTTCTGATTTGAGATTGCTGCCGAAGAGAACACAAAGGCTTATGTACAAAAAAAGATATGAAATCGAGTTCCCGTTAGTTTATCCGAAGTCCGTACAAAGAGATTACAAATTTGAAAAGCAGATGACTCCGAACAAGCTTGAAAGAATCGGGATGAAGGCAGAATCGTTGGCGAGAAGCTTTGTGTATTTGGGCTTCAAAAAGACGGTTAACAGAATCCGAAAAAAAGTAAACGGCAGATAAAATATTCTCTCTTTCCTATGGTATTAAAAATGACAGACAAAAAAACAAGCGACGCATTATATGTTATAAAGTCCTTTGCGATACTTTCGGTAATAGCCGCACATATGGGCTTTGTAACGCCGGAAAACGTCGGCAGCTTTTCGACAGCTGAATCAATAAGACTTGCATTGGGTCAAACAGGTGTGCCCATATTTTTTATTGTATCCGGCTTCTTTTATAAACGCCGTAAAGGCGATGCAAAGGAATTTTGGACAAAGAAAGCAAAAACGCTGATAGTTCCTTGGCTTTTATTCGGCGTGCTTACATTTACGGTGAGCATGGTGACAACCGGTAAATATGTTAACGTTCCTTTTGAACTGGTTAAATGGGTTTTGGGTATAGGAACGTGGTTTTGGTATATGCCGGTTCAAATTGTCTTATTTGCCGTGTTCAAATTCATCAAAAAGGATGTAGGACTGTATATATCTATGGCTGTTTCGATTGTTTCCGTAGTTCTCACCGTTTTGGGCAGGATTCCAAGTGAAATAATCAACCAATATCTTAATGTATTTAATTGGCTCGGCTTCTTTGCTTTAGGGATTTTAATCAGTCGGCACCAAAGCATGACAAGACTTGTCAATATGCCGATTTTCATCATCAGCTTTTTAGTATTTGCCTTGTCGGCCGCATTGACGGTATATTTTAAAGACGGTGAGGTTACTTATGCAAATCGTTTTTGCCTGTTGGTTGAGCTGAGCGGATTTTTGTTCTGCCTTAATTTATCTTATGCTTTGTCAGGCTTCGGGCTGCTGAAGGATATAGGCAAAAAATCATTTTTTATATATTTGGCTCACATGCAGATTGCAGGCGTCATTAACACTCGCTTGCCGTATAATACGATATTTTTTATTCTGCGACCGGTTATTGCATTGGCAGTTGTGTATATCGGCGCAAAGATTGCAGAGCTTATACTGAAAAAATTAAAACTGTCTAAGCTGAATTTTTTAATCGGCCTAAAGTAGAGGAGCAGTTAATGAACAGTTCTAAACAGATTAAGCTCGGTGCTTTAATTTCATATTTTGCCATTGCATTTAATATAGTGGCTGGGCTTATCTACACGCCGTGGATGATAAGCAAAATAGGGCAGAGCAATTACGGGCTTTACACACTTGCAACCTCTGTAATATCTATGTTCGTAATGGATTTCGGTATGGGCGCGGCCGTGACGAGGTTTTTGTCGCGTTACAATGCGATGGGCGATAAAAAGGCTGTAAACGATTTCCTCGGCCTTATATACAAATTGTATTTAGCCATAGACGCCGTTATTTTTGCGGTGCTTATATGCGTTTATTTCTTCGTCGATAAGATATACGCAAATCTTACTCCGGACGAGCTTTCCGTGTTTAAGGTGCTTTACATAATAGTTGCCTCTTTCAGCGTGATTTCGTTTCCCTTTACAAATCTCAACGGAATCCTGACCGCATACGAGAAATTCGTGCCGCTGAAGGCGTGCGATTTATTCAACAAGGTGTTTATCATAGTCGGTATGGTTATTGCGCTTCACTTCGGCTACGGAGTGTATGCGCTTGTAACCGTAAATGCCGTTGCAGGGCTCATAATAATACTCTTTAAGCTCATTATCATTAACCGCGGAACCGATATAAAAATAAATTGGAAATACTTTGATAAGGACTCGTTAAAGGATATTTTCGGCTTTTCGGTTTGGACTACCGTAAGCAGCATAGCGCAAAGGCTTATATTCAACATAACGCCGTCCATAATAACCGCGGTGTCGGTAACCGGCTCCGTAGGCGTTGCCGTGTTCGGGCTTGCCACAACGGTTGAGGGGTACGTCTATACATTTTCAACTGCGATAAACGGTATGTTTATGCCGCGAATATCAAGGATTATTTCCGATGGCAAGAGAGAAGAGGAGCTTATGCCCCTTATGATAAGAATCGGCAGAATTCAAATAATGATAGTCGGACTTTTAACTGTGGGCTTTATTTCTTTGGGAAAATCGTTTATAATAGATATTTGGAATAAGCCGGATTTTGCACAAAGCTATATTTGCGCCGTGCTTTTGATAATTCCGAGCCTTTTCTTCCTGCCGCTTCAGATAGGCAATACCACGCTTATAGTTGAAAACAAGGTAAGGCTTGAAGCGATGGTTTTGCTTGCAACAGGTGCAGTAAATATCGTACTGTCGCTGGTGCTTTCAAAATACTATGCGGCTGTCGGTGCTTCGGTTTCGATATTCATAGCATATATGCTCAGAAACGTGCTTATATGCAGAATATTTAAAAAGCACCTGAAACTCGATATGGCGGATTTTTTCAAGAAGTCATATTTAAAGCTTTTGCCGTACCTTGCAATCACTATGGTAATAGGCCTTTTGGCGGAGCACTTTAATCCTTTGGCGCACGGCTATCTCAGGTTCCTTATAAACGGAATAATTGTTGTGGCTGTGTTCTTTGTGCTTATGCTGTGCTTCGGAATGAACGATTACGAAAAGAGCTTGCTTTTCGGAACCTTAAAAAAGATTTTCGGAAGGCTGAAGCGTGCTTAAATTTACTTTGTCGGATCACAGCGGAAAATATGACCGATTGCATAATTTATGAGAATAGAGGATAAGGAAATGAAAATTGCAGTTGCGGGAGTAGGTTATGTCGGGCTTTCAAACGCAGTACTGTTGTCACAGTATAATCATGTAGTCGCTTTTGACATAAGCGAAGAGCGTGTTGATATGGTAAACGGGCGCATATCTCCGATAGTTGATGACGAAATTGAAAGATATTTAAAGGAAAAAGAACTTGATATTGTCGCCACAACGAATGCCGAAGAAGCATTTTCCGATGCCGAGTTTATTATTGTATCAACTCCTACCGATTACGACCCGAATAAAAGCTATTTTGATACCTCCTCCGTTGAGAGCGTTATAGAGACCGTGTTAACGGTGAATCCGAGTGCGACCGTCGTAATCAAATCTACCGTACCGGTAGGGTACACGTCGAGCGTCTCGGAAAAGTTTAATTGCAAAAACATTATTTTTTCTCCGGAGTTTTTAAGAGAGGGCAGAGCACTTCACGACAATCTATATCCGAGCCGTATAATCGCCGGAGTGGTAAGTGAAGAAATGCGTCCTGTGGCAGAGAGGTTTACGTCTCTCTTAAGCGAAGCGGCCGAAAAAAAGGACGTTTCGGTGCTTATTATGAATTCCACAGAGGCAGAGGCCGTTAAGCTTTTTGCCAATACATATCTTGCACTGCGTGTTGCTTATTTCAATGAGCTTGACACCTACGCCGAGGTCAGAGGGCTCAATTCAAAAGCCATAATCGAGGGCGTCGGACTCGACCCGAGAATCGGCACACACTACAATAACCCGTCCTTCGGTTACGGCGGATATTGTCTCCCGAAGGATACCAAACAGCTTCTTGCAAATTATAACGACGTGCCGAATAACATAATTTCGGCAATTGTTGCCGCAAACAGAACGCGTAAGGATTTTATTGCCGAGAGAATAATTGCAATGAATCCCGAAAAAGTCGGCATATATCGCCTTACGATGAAATCTCAGAGTGATAATTTCCGCCAATCGGCGATACAAGGCGTTATGAAGCGCATAAAGGCAAAGGGCATAGAGGTAGTGGTTTACGAGCCGGCACTTCAAGAGGACACCTTCTTTAACAGCCGAGTGGAAAAGGATATAGATAAATTCAAAAAAGAATGTGACGTTATTCTCGCCAACAGATACAACGAGGATATTGCGGACGTAATGGATAAGGTCTATACGAGAGATCTTTTTTTCAGAGATTAATGGTATAGCTAAAAAAGAATTTAAGGGGTGAGGCAATGAAGGTTTTACAAATAAATGCCGTATACAATTTGAGCAGTACGGGCAGAACCACTACGGAGCTGCATCTTGCCATGCTTAATAAGGGCATAGATTCCTATGTTGCTTATTCTAAAACAAATAAGCCGGGCGACGCCCGGCTTTACCATATCGGCTCACCGCTTGACGTAAAGCTGCACGGACTTTTATCCCGAATTTCCGGAGAACAGGCATATTTTTCTCACATTGCAACAAAAAAACTCATAAAGCATATTGACGCTGTTTCGCCTGATGTGGTTCATCTCAGAAATCTGCACGGCAACTATATAAATTTCCCGATGCTGATGGATTATCTTGCAAAAAAAGACATAGCCGTTGTCGTGACATTTCACGATTTTTGGTTTATAACCGGGAAATGCGTTTATTTCACGGAGAGCCGATGCGATAAATGGCAGTACGGCTGCGGAAATTGCCCGAACCTAAAGGATGGAAATCCCACTTGGTTCTTTGACCGAACCGAAAAGCTTCTCAGAGACAAAACCGAGCTTTTCGGGGAAATCAATCGTCTTGCTTTAATAGGTGTATCAAACTATGTTACAAACGAAGTCAAAAAGTCTCCGATAGCCAAGAAAGCGAAGATTGTAAAAACTATATATAACTGGATAGATTTCGATAAGTTTTATCCCCGCGACGCAGGCAGCGCGCGTGAAAAGTACGGGCTCAACGGCTTTATCGTAATCGGAATTTCCGCGGTTTGGTCCGACAGAAAAGGCTTGAAGAGCTTTATAAGGCTCGCCGAAGCGTGTCCCGAAATAACGGTGGTTCTGGTCGGCAGTCTCAAAGAAAATACCGTTTTGCCGAAAAATATAACGGCCGTTTCCGCCACATCATCTACCGATGAGCTTGCGGAGCTTTATTCGGCCGCTGATGTTTTCATCACATTTTCACTTGAGGAAACCTTCGGGAAGGTCTCCGCGGAGGCTCTCTCCTGCGGTACGCCGGTAATATGCTACGATTCTACCGCCAATCCCGAAATAGTAGGCGACGGCTGCGGTTACGTAGTACCGAAAAACGATTTTGAGGGGATTTTAAACGCCGTAAAAAAAGTGCGTGAAAACGGCAAAAACAGTTATTCCTCGGCGTGCGTAAATTTTGCGCATGACAGATTCGATAAAAATATGCTTATTGACCGATATATTGACGTATATAAACAGCTGTCAAAACCGTCACCGGAGGAGAAAGAATGAAAAATGTTATTCTCATAACCAATTCCTTCCCGTTCGGGATAGCTGAGGCAGGCTTTTTAGCACCCGAATATGAGGTGCTGAAAGAAAAAGCCGACGTATACACTGTAACAAGGAATACAAAGGACAAGATGACGACCTCGGTTCCAGAGGACAGAGTATTCAGATATGCATCGCACTACGGAAAGAACGTTTTTCTTTATTTTTTTAAAGCGTTGGTTTCTCCCATGTATTACAGAGAGCTCGCATATTTAAAGCGCGAAAAAAAGCTTGCTTTTTCAAATGCGAAGCGTGCGTTAACGACGCTTATGAGAGCTTTCCACTTTGAGACTTTTCTTAAAAAAGTCAGAAGCAGGGCGGACGGAGAGTGCGTTCTCTATACATATTGGAATGACTATACGGCATTGTCGGCAGCTCTTGCCGCAAAAAAGGGCGACAGGGTTGTTTCGAGAATACACAGAGCCGATTTATATCTCAATGAGGGTAACGGATACTATATCCCCTATAAAAACGAGATTGCAAGACGAATAGACAAGCTTGTTTTTATAAGCCGTGACGGTATGGATTATTACCGTGAAAATTTTGAGATCGATGACAGTAAGTGTCTTCTCTCCTACCTCGGAGTAAAAGAGGGCAAAAGGCCGGAAAGGCCTTGCGCTGACGGTCCGATTAAAATTTTAAGCTTTTCGTATATGTCACCGGTTAAGCGCGTAGACAGAATAATCGATGCCCTGTCCTTGACAGACGGCATAAAAGCGGAATGGACTCACATAGGCTCCGGTATGCTTGCCGATGAACTAAAAGAAAAGGCAGAGCGTGAGCTCAAAGGAAAAGAAAACATCAAATACGAGTTTAAAGGATATATGAATCACGACGATGCCATGGAGTATATATCCGATAATTCATTTGATTTTCTTTTGAATGTGTCATCCTCGGAAGGCTTGCCCGTAACGATGATGGAGTGTATGACAAGAGGTATGCCGGTTATGGCAACTGATGTCGGCGGTGTTTGCGAAATAGTCGAAAACGGCAAAAACGGATTTATGTTAAAGCCGGATTTTACCGACGGCGAGCTTGTGAGTGCCATAAAAGCGTATGCGGAAATGTCCGCAGACGAGCGGCGAAAAATGAGCGACTGCGCATATAAAAAATGGCAGGAATGCTTTGATTGCCGAAAAAACTATCTCGAATTTAGCGAAGAGATATTATCCCTTTAAAAGTATCTGAAAGTGAAGTAAAATATGCTCTGTATTGTTTTGTTATTCTTCGGATTTGCGGTTATAAATCCGATCTTCAACAAAAAAACATATAAAATATATCTGCTGCTTTTTGCGGTTGCTTTGGCATGCCTTGCGTGGTTCACAAAGCCCGATTATACGATGGACCTATACAGAGCGTATGGGCAGCTTGATTTATTCAGACAGATTTCCTTCGGCAAGGCTTATTCGTATTACGGTGCGAGCAACCCCTTGACGCTTGTGTATTATTACGCTCTTGCGAGAATTTGCCCGGAAAACGGCTTGCTGCCGGCCCTTACCGTATTCATCGTATACGGTTTTTCATTTGCACTGCTTTATAAAGCAGCTATGAGGTTCGACTCGACAAAAAAAGAGATGAATATGGCGCTGTTGTTCTTTATGGCGAATTTCAACTACTTCTATGTTATTGACAACACGCGTATTTACATCTGCTTTGCCGTGCTCGCTTACTTTATGTATGTGGATATAGTCGAAAAAAAGCACCGTATTTTCTGCTTTCTCGTATATGCGGCTCTGTGTTATTTTCACTACGGCATATTGCCGTTTGTGCTCATCAGAGTAGTTCTTCTGTTTATCAAAAAGATGCCGCCGATTGTAAAAAAGGCATTTATTGTAATACTTCCGGTGCTTATTTTTGCAGCAAACAAAATCGTGATTGCTCTCGGCTCCGCAAGCGACGGACTTTTGGGTACGGTAGAGAAAAAGGTTTCGGGCTACAGCGATTATGAGGTGTTCGGCATCTGGCAGTTTTCAATGTCGATTATAAGGCTTGTTTTGGCTCTTGTTATATTGTTGCTTTCTATGACGATAACGGAAAGCCTCTTTAAAAAGAAAAATACCGACGGGCTTCTCGGCAACAGACTGTTGAACGGAGTGTATAACTACGACTGGATGATAGTTTACAGCATAGTCACAATATTCCTGTTTGCTTCAAATTACCAGTTCGTTTTGCGAACACCTAACTTCATACAGATAGCGCTCAGCGTGCCGCTGCTGTTCCTTTTATACAGGTTCAGAAATCCCGTCAACAAGAATTTAAAACCGTATACGTATATTCTGTTATTGGCGGAGAGCGTGATACACTTTGCTTATTTGCTGTTGTATGTTTACAATAACGCACAATTTGTTTTCTGATTAAGGATATTTAAATATGAACAGAAAAATCGGGTTGGTTTTTTCATACGGAGTTATGATAACGGAAATATTATCGGCTATGTTTGTAACTCCGTTTATAATAAGAAGTCTCGGTCAGGCGGAGTACGGTATTTACCAGCTCACTTCGTCAATAACCGCATATCTGATTATATTCGACCTCGGCGTCGGCAATTCCGTTATCAGATATATGGCAAAATTTCGAGCCAATAACGACAGGGAGTCACAACGTAAGTTCCTAGGCGTTACCACCGTTTATTATGCGGCGGTTACACTTGTTATACTTATTGTCGGTGTGCTTTTAATAACCGTTTTCCCGAATGTATTTTCAAAGGGTCTTACTTCCTCAGAGATAGTCAAGGCAAAAGAGCTTTTGTCCATAACGATTGTCACAAGTGCAATCTCAATAGGAACATCGGCTTTTTCAAACACTCTCGTAGCATATGAGCGGTTTACGGCGCATAAGGGAATTATGATTCTCGCCAATATCGCCAAAATGGCGGTGCTTGTGTTCCTGATGAAGATGGGAGTCAAGAGTGTCGGCGTCGTAACCGTAAACCTTATTGTTACAGCAGCTACGCGGCTTTTCTATATATGCTATGTGTTTTTCAAGCTGAAATTATATCCGAGCTTCAAAAATATAGATACGTCTTTTGTGAAGGGCGTATTCTCATATTCCACATTTGTGTTAATTCAGCTTATAGCGCAGCAGTTAAATTCAATGTCGGATCAGATAATCCTCGGTATTTTCGCCCCGTCCGCCGCAATACTCATAGGTATATACGGCGTAGGCTCGCAGATAGTTCAGTATTATAAGACCATAGGCAGTCAGTTTAATTCGGTGCTTATGGCGGGAACCGTCCGTATGATAGAGGGCGGAGCCGACAGTAAAACGGTACAAAACGAAATGGTGCGTATCGGCAGAGTTATCTTTATGGTGCTCGGCATGATTTACTGTGTGTTTGCCGTATTCGGCAGAGATTTTGTAGCTCTTTGGGCAGGCAAAGACAATATCGACGGTTACTTTGTGGCACTTATTATAATGTTCCCGTGGCTGATATCTACCCCTCAGGGCATAGGCAACCAAATACTTTGGGCAATAAACCGTCATAAGACGCTTGCGATAATACAGATTTGCTCGTCGGTTTTCAATATTATTGTCACTATTTTTCTGATAAAGTGGAAGCCGCTTGTCGGTTCGTCTCTCGGGACGGCTCTTGCGCTGATTATCGGCGATGTTGTGCTTATGGATATTGTTCTCCGTAAAGAAGTAGGTATAAGATTCGGCGAGTATTACCGAGACTTGTTTAAGGGGACGCTCCCGGCACTTTTGATTACCTTTGCGTTCGGAGCGGCGTTTTCGCTGCTTCACCTTAACAGGTACGGTTGGGTGGGTCTTATAATAAATTGCGGCATAACTGCGGCGGTATATGCAGCTCTTATGGCGGCGTTCTTTATGAACAGCTATGAAAAAGGCCTTTTAAAGGGGCTGTTCAATAAAATAATAGGTAAGCTTAGCCGTAAAAAGGCTTAATACAAAGGAAGATGAATATGTTTAAAGACAAAACCCTTATGATTACGGGCGGAACAGGCTCATTCGGCAATGCGGTGCTCAACAGATTTTTGCAGACCGACATCGGCGAAATCCGCATTTTTTCAAGAGATGAAAAAAAGCAGGACGATATGCGCCATGAGTTCCAGGCGAAAATGCCCGAGGTCAGCGATAAAATCAAATTCTTTATAGGCGATGTCAGAGACTTGGCGTCCGTTAAAAACGCAATACACGGTGTAGACTATATCTTCCATGCGGCGGCCTTAAAGCAGGTTCCGTCTTGCGAATTTTTCCCCATCGAAGCGGTTAAGACCAATGTTCTCGGCACAGATAACGTGCTTACGGCAGCTATTGACGAGGGCGTTAAAACCGTAATCTGCCTGTCAACCGACAAGGCGGCATATCCCGTAAACGCAATGGGAACGTCAAAGGCTATGATGGAAAAGGTAATAGTCGCAAAATCAAGAACCGTAAGTCCCGACAAGACCAAGATCTGCTGCACTCGTTACGGAAACGTTATGTGCTCGCGCGGCTCGGTAATTCCGCTTTGGATAGAGCAGATTAAAGAGGGCAAACCGATAACCGTTACAGAGCCGAATATGACACGATTTATTATGTCTCTCGACGAGGCGGTTGACCTCGTTCTCTTTGCATTTCAAAACGGAGTGTCGGGCGATATTCTTGTTCAGAAAGCGCCGGCTTGTACAATCGGTGTGCTTGCCGAGGCGGTTAAGGAGCTTTTCTGCCCCGACACCGATATAAAGGTTATAGGTATTCGCCACGGCGAAAAAATGTATGAGACTCTGCTCACCAACGAAGAATGCGCCCACGCCGAAGATATGGGAGAGTTCTACCGCGTACCCTGCGATAAGCGTTCGCTGAATTATGATAAATATTTTAAGACGGGCGACATAAAGCGCAATCCCTTAACCGAATTTAATTCAAACAATACGGAGCTTTTAAATGTGGAGCAGGTAAAGGAAAAGCTTTTATCGCTCGCTTATATCAGAGACGAATTAGCCGAATTCAAGAAGTGATTTTGCATTTCGAAAGGCAGCTTTTTTATGAAAATACTTGTTACGGGTTCAGCCGGATTTGTAGGTAAAAACCTTGTCGAGGCACTTAAAAATCTTCGCGATAACAAAGACCGTACCCGTCCGTCGCTCTCGATTGACGAAATATTTGAATATGATGTCGATACGGATAAGGCTCTGCTCTCCGATTTTTGCAGGGAGTGCGATTTTGTTTTCAATCTCGCGGGAGTAAACAGGCCGAAGGACGACGGCGAGTTTATGAAGGGAAATTTCGGCTTCGCCTCGGAGCTTTTGAAAACTCTTGAAAAGCACGGTAACCGTTGTCCCGTTATGCTCTCAAGCTCTATACAGGCGACGCTTGTCGGCAGATATGCAAATTCCGTTTACGGAGAGTCGAAGCTGTGCGGAGAAGAGCTGTTTTTTGACTATGCCGCAAAAACCGGCGCAAAGGTGTTTGTTTATCGCTTCCCGAATCTTTTCGGAAAATGGTGCAGGCCGAATTACAACAGTGCCGTTGCAACCTTTTGCAACAACATCGCAAACGACTTACCCATAAGAGTTGATAATGAAAAAACGGAGCTTGAGCTTTTATACATAGACGACCTTGTGAGCGAAATGCTCGATTTGCTCGAGGGGAAAGAGCACCGTTGTGATTTTTCGGGAGCGGATACGGTACTTAAAAGCGACGGCAGATATTGTGCCGTCCCGGTGACATATCGCGTTACGCTCGGCGAAATCGTGTTGTTGCTTCACAAATTCGATGACCAGCGAAAGACTCTTATTATGCCGGAAATTCCGAACGGCAGCTTTGCCAAAAAGCTATACAGCACGTACCTGTCATATCTTCCGAAAGAAAAAACCGCGTTTGAGTTTAAATCCAATTCGGACGCGCGCGGCAGCTTTACCGAGCTTTTGAAAACCGAAAACTGCGGACAGTTCAGCGTTAATGTGTCGCTGCCGGGCATAACCAAGGGCGAGCATTGGCACAACAGCAAGTGGGAGCAGTTCATAGTCGTTTCGGGAAAAGGGCTTATACGCGAACGCAAAATAGGCACGAACAGCGTTATGGAGTTTTATGTTTCCGGCGATAAGCCCGAATGTGTGCAGATGCTTCCCGGCTACACTCACAGCATAGTTAATTTAAGCGATACACAGCCGCTTGTCACCTTGATGTGGGCAAACGAAATGTTTGATGCAGAGCACCCGGATACATTCGGAGAAAAGGTTTAATACTGTCACACACGGCGGAGGTAATATATATGAAAACCGATTACAGCGATATCAAATTTAAGAATAACGGGAAGTTAAAGCTCCTTATTATTGTCGGCACGCGTCCCGAAATAATAAGGCTTGCCGCCGTTATCGACAAGTGCAGAGAGTATTTTGACTGCATACTCGCACACACGGGTCAAAACTACGATTATAATCTTAACGGTGTGTTCTTTAAGGACTTGGAGCTATCTGACCCCGAGGTGTATATGGACGCAGTCGGAGCCGACCTCGGTGAGACAGTCGGCAATATCATAAGCTGCTCATATAAGCTGATGCGTGATATTCAACCCGACGCACTTTTGATACTCGGCGACACAAACTCCTGTCTCTCCGCAATATCGGCAAAGAGACTTCATATACCGATATTCCATATGGAGGCGGGCAACCGCTGCAAGGACGAGTGTTTGCCGGAAGAGACAAACCGCCGTATAGTGGATATTATTTCGGACGTGAATATGGCTTATTCCGAACACGCAAGAAGGTATCTCGCCGAATGCGGGCTTCCGAAGGAGCGCACATACGTCACCGGCTCCCCCATGGCGGAGGTGCTTCATAAAAACCTTGAAAAAATAGAGAACAGCGACATTTTAACAAAGCTCGGACTCGAAAAGAAAAAGTATATCCTTTTGTCGGCTCATAGAGAAGAGAACCTCGACACCGAAAAGAATTTCAACAGTCTGTTCTCCGCAATTAACGGCCTTGCGGAAAAATATGATATGCCGATACTCTATTCGTGTCATCCGCGTTCAAAAAAACGTCTCGAGGAGAGCGGCTTTAAGCTTGACGAGAGAGTTATTCGCCACGAGCCGCTCGGATTTCACGATTACAATAATCTTCAGATGAACGCGTTTGCCGTGGTTTCCGACAGCGGAACGCTGCCTGAGGAGAGCAGCTTCTTTACTTCAGTCGGAAAGAGCTTCCCTGCGATTTGCATCAGAACCTCCACAGAACGTCCCGAGGCTCTCGATAAGGGATGCTTCGTGCTTGCCGGAATTGATGAAAAATCATTGCTGCAAGCGGTTGATACTGCGGTTGAGCTTGACAAAAACGGCTTTTGCGGAATCCCCGTGCCCGATTATACCGATGAAAACGTTTCGACTAAGGTTGTCAAAATAATTCAGTCGTATACGGGTGTAGTCGATAAAATGGTTTGGAGAAAGCTTTGACATATCAAATCGTCGGCTAAAATACGCTTTACATTGTAAATTTTGTTTGTTATAATAATCTTAGATTAAAAATAACTATTGGATGTGATTTGCCGTGAAGTGCCCTTACTGCGGATACGAGGAGAGCAAGGTAATAGACTCAAGACCTACCGACGAGGGCGAGAGAATTCGCCGCCGTCGCGAGTGCATCAAGTGCGGTAAGCGCTTTACTACATATGAGGTCATTGAAAGCGTGCCGATACTCGTCGTAAAAAAAGATAAGTCTCGCGAGGTGTTTGACCGCAATAAGCTTTTGGGCGGTATGATGCGCGCCTGCGAAAAGCGTCAGGTCTCGATGGATACCTTGGAGCGCGCCGTTGACGATATTGAGGCAAACCTCCAGAATTCCCTTGACCGTGAGGTTTCGTCTATGCACATAGGCGAGCTTGCCATGCAGAAGCTTAAGGACATAGACGAGGTTGCCTATGTCAGGTTCGCTTCGGTTTATAGGCAGTTTAAAGACATAAACGCCTTTATGGACGAGCTGTCGCAACTCCTCAGAAAAAGATAAGATTTGTATTCGGCAGAGACCTTGCTTATCAAAGGTCTCTGCTTTGTCTTTCTGTTGACAATCTCAGCCGAAATAATATATTATATAATCAGATGATAAAAATTCGCAGAAAAGAAGGAATTGTCTTGAGAAAAGCTTTGAGTATGGTTTTGGCAATAGTCTTGACCATGCCGTTTTTGTCACTTTTATCGGGGGCAATGACAGAAAAAACGCTTTACGCGGATATGCCCGTAGAGTGGGCTGTCAGCTATGACCCGAGAACGGACGCTTCCGATTTGGTTCCGGAAAGCGACAATAAAGCATTACCGTTCTTTTCGGACGGAGCTGATACTCCGTACACCTTTTATACATTTTTGAATTCAAACCAACGAGCGGTTTATAACACGGTCAAAGAAAAGCTGTTTGAAAGCTCGATTGATGTAGCCTTGCCGTCGCCGCTTACCTGGGACGGCACAAGCACAAGTGTGCCGAGCAACATAAAGTCAGCCTTGTCAGAGGCGGTCACGGGCGGATTATCGGCACTTTGCGACGATTACCCGATGATTTTTTGGATAAACGGGTACAGCATAAGCTACGGGTATTCCTATTATCAAACAAGCAGCGGTTATCACTTTACGATTTCATCGGTTACGGTGAAGCCGCGAATAAACACAAACGCCTATGCCGATATGAACAAGGTAAAGCAGGATTATAACGATATGGCGGCTGTTGTTGACAGCGTAGAAATCAAAGGCGCAACGCGCTACGAAAAGGTGAAGTTCATACACGATTTTATCTGCAAACGAGTCGAGTATGATGAAAAGTTTGAAATACCTACTGCACATGAGCCTACGAGCGTATTTTTGACACCGTACAAAACCGTGTGTGAGGGTTACAGCGAGTCGTTTAAAATCCTCTGCGACAAAGCCGGAATACCGTGCGTAATAGCTGTGGGCAATTCGAACGGCGGAGGTCACGCTTGGAATTACGTAAAAATGGAGGACGGCAAGTGGTACGGCGTTGACTGCACCTTTGACGATCAGGGCGATATTTTGTACGATTATTTCCTTGTGGGAACAGCCAGCGGAAACAGGTATTTCGGCGCGAGTGAAACCTTCGGCAGCAGCCATACCGAAACGGGAAAACGTTACGGCGGAAGCTTTACGCTGACATATCCCACCGTATCGGAAAATGCCTATTCGCCCGTTGTACCGGAAATAAACTCCGGCGCAACGGTGAACGAAAAGTCAAAGCTTTTGTATATCACAAACGGTGCGAGCATAAATTCGGCGGTTTATATGCAGAGCGGTTACAGTTTCGCTTCCGGCGGCAATAAAACAGGCTCGATATTTACTGTCAGCAATACTTCTGCGGGCACAAGCACGGGATATACCGTTATTATGCGCGGCGACGTTGTGCCGAGCGGATACGTGGACGGCAGCGACTTTGACGCCGTGGTTAAGCATTCCGTTGAGGATAAAAAGCTCGGAGACGGTTCAAGCGAATATTTGGCTGCCGACGTAAACGGCGACGGAGTTGTAGATTTATTTGACGCCGCGGAGATAGATTTGATAAAAGCAGGCAAAGCTTCATAAAGCTGTAATTTGATAATAAAAGCGACACCGCAAAAATCACATAAAAACGGGGCTCTTAAAGGCTGATAACCTCAAGGAGCCCCGTTTTTCTTTTATAAACCCTTGACAAGTCCCGCTTTTGGGACTAATATTATATTTGTAAGCGAACAAATGTTCTATAAATCAACACCCGAAATCTGTTTTTCGGGTGTTGATTTGATTTTACGGACAACGGTTTCGGGCGACGTACCGACAACGCCGTCAGTCCGAAAGGAGAGTTATGGACGAAAAAATACTTGCGGAATTAAGCCTTGACGAGTACATCTATCTCACGGAAAATCTTGAGGTTATAGAGCACGGCGGAGACAAAAACGCGGCGGCGTATATTTTGGCGCGTAAAAACTCCGTTATCAAGAGGATAGTCGGGCTTGTTCTCCGAAACGAGCTGACACAAGAGGAACGGGATTTCCTTCTGGCGAGGCATATTTCGGGACTTAACAAATCTGAGATTGCGCGAAAAAACGGCGCATCACGCAATTATGTTGACAGAGTGCTTTTGAGTGCCGAGAAAAAGCTCTATGCCTATCTTAAATATCCCGTGATGATGCGATTTTCGCTTATCTGTCCGCCGGAAAGCATATTTGATGAAATAAAGGAGTATTTATGACGAAAACCATTTCTATCTATATTTTTTTAGAGGACGAGCCGTCCGTTGAGTGCATAACGGCAGGGAACAGTGCCGAGCACAACGCGACTACGCTGAAATTCATTCTTGAGAGCACCTTTACCGACGAGTTTAAATATTATCTCGATTTTGTGCTGCCGAACGGGAAAACTTTGCGCACGGATTATCTTCCTCTCGATAAGAATGACGAAAATTCGGTGTCGTTTGACGTGCCCGCGTCAGTCACAAAATACGGTACGGCAGAATGCTGCCTGAATGCCGTCAAAATTGACGAGAACGGCATTACCACAGAGGTTATGAAGCCGAAAAACGTAATACTTTATTTTAATACGCTTGCCGATGCCGACGGTGCGCTGCTCTCGGATTATGATTTCTCCGTGAATACAATGCTCGAAAACATAAAGAACGGTGTGTTCAAGGGCGAGAAAGGCGACAAGGGCGACAACGGTAAGGACGGCAGCAACTATATTCTGACAGAAAAAGATAAGAAAGAGATTGCCGCTCTGATAAACAAGAGCACATACGGTCTACCGTATACTCGCCGTGTTTCGGGAGAAAATACGCTGACTCTTACGGATTCTCTTGCGATGCCGTTTAACGGCTTTACGGTATACGGCAAAACCTCGGTTACGGGCTCCTACGGCGGCACGGCGGAGCCTGCTTCTTCCGTAAAAATAAGCGGCGTGTCCTCCGTAAAAATCGGAATAAACGGCGCGGAGCAAACGGTGAATACGGGAAGCGAGCTTTTTTCTGCCGGTGATTACGCAGACAAAGCCGACGTCATAAGCGGAATCTTCACGAGAAAAATCGGCAAATATGCTCTTACGGGAAACGCCCAGACGGTGCTTGCCAAATCATATACAAGCGGCGGCGTAACTTTAAACAGGATATATACTCCGACCCCCGGCGGTGCAAAAATGGTTCGCGGAACCTGCCTTCCCGGATACTGCACGCATTTTGAGGTGTTTACGGATAATATCACAAGCGACGAAGAGCTCGGAGCGCGTATTTCGACGGGTAAAAATTATATCGGCGTAATGTACGGTTACAGCAACGATGTAATATATTTCCTGACTACTCTTTCCGTAGACGGGCTCAAATCATATCTTCAGTCGCAATACGCCGCAGGAACGCCCGTTACGGTATATTATCCGTTGGCATCGGAATCGGAGGAGAATATTACAGCGGCGGCGCTGAATTCGGAGTTTCCGACCACCGAGATTACGGTTTCCGAGCCGGGCGGTAAATTCGATATATGCTATTGTGCCGATATATCCGAGGCGGTAAAGCGCCTTGAAGAAAAGTAAAGAACGAAAGGAATATTTATATGGAAGCTAAATATAAGGGAATAGACGTGTCAAAGTGGCAGGGCGATATAAATTGGGAAAAGGTTCGCGCTTCGGGTGTCGAATTTGCCATGCTGCGCGCGGGCTTCGGCAGGTGCCAAGGCCAAAATGACACTTCATTTGAAAGAAATTACCGCGAGGCAAAGAAAAACGGCATACTTGTCGGCGCATACCATTACAGCTACGCAAAAACCGTCTCGGACGCAGAAAAGGAGGCGGAGTATTTTCTCTCGCTTATATCCGGAAAAAGCTTTGAATTTCCCGTGGCATTCGATATTGAGGACAACTCGCAGAAAAACCTCTCACGTGAGGAAATAAGCAATATTGTCGAGGCGTTTTGCGGCAGAATGGAAAAGGCAGGATATTTTGTTTCGGTCTATGCGAATCTGTGGTGGCCTAATAATAAAATTTCCGACAGGGTAAAGGAGCGCTACGATATTTGGCTCGCGCAATGGGCTGACGCACCCTCCTACGGCGGAAAATACGGTATGTGGCAGTATACGTCATCGGGCAAAACGGACGGCATAACAGGCAATACCGATATGGACTTAGCCTTTAAGGACTACCCGAATATTATGAGAGCCAACGGACTCAACGGCTTTTCAAAAGGTGCCGCAGAAAGCACCGATAACGCAAAAAGCGGCACATTTCCACCGCGCCGGTCCGTGGCACTTTGCAATACACCCTTGTTTTCGTCTGCGTATTCAAAAGCTCCGTCGGCGAGAAAATCGGGTACTTACTATATCTACGACGGGATTGAGATAAACGGCAGGTACCGCATAACCTCCTCTGCGAGCTTTGCTCTTAAAAAGCCGATAGGTGAAAATGTCACGGGATTTGTAAACGCCGATGATATAAGGTGAGGCACCGCTATGAGTGAAAACGAGCTTTTTGAGCATCGAATCAAAACACTTGAAAACGACGTTAAGATACTGTACGGAAAGGTAAATACCTTTGCGATAAATCAGGCAGAGGAAAATACAAAGCTTGATAACTTGCTCTTGTCCGTCGGAGAGCTGAAGGAGAGCATAAGCGAAATTAAACGCAGACCATCGGCGTTTTGGGATAAGCTCTTATTTGCGCTTATCGGTGCCGTCGGAACTGCATTAGGCTATGCGCTTATTGGCTTTGTAAATTAAGGAGGAAATATGGATTTGATGTCATATATAGTCGAACGCGCGCTGATTTTAATCCCGGCATTAAACGTTTTGGGACTGATTTTTAAATCTATTGAAAGAATACCCGATAAATTCATACCGCTTTTGCTGTTGATTTTCGGAATTTCCGGAAGCATAGCTCTGACGGGGCTGTCTGCCGATTCGGTAATTCAGGGAGTGCTTGTTACGGGAGCCGCCGTTTACGGCAATCAGGTGGTAAAGCAGTTAAAAAAGGATAATTGATTTTTAAAAGGGGCTGTAAAAACTTGTGTTTTACAGCCCCCGTATTTATGTGAAGAGCGCGCCGTTATCCGAGCATTTCTTTGATAAGGTCGTCTGTCAGCCCGTCAAGAGCACCGAAGTCCATTTCGCTTATATAGCAATCTTCAAGCTCGTCGTGTATGTTCTTTGCCTCTTTAAGTATGTCAACGCATTTCAGCAACAGCGTTTTAATGTTTTCTTTATAAAAGCACAGCTCGCTGTCATATTTGCTCAAAATATTTTTATCGCAATACTTATCTGCGGAAATATGCTTTGCGCCCTTAATATTTATCGGGAATGCGTCGCAGGAGGTCACATAAGCAAGGCGTTTTTCGGGAATCAGAACGTGCGCGGTCTTTTCAGGGAACAGTACATCTCGGCAGACTATGACGTCGTACCCGATAGAAGCCGAATAATCGGCAATGTCTGCAAGCAGCTTTTCGGTTATTCCCGATTCGTCGCGTATAACGGTTATGTCGTCGGCAAGATTTTTAACGGTATTTGTAAATGTTATAAGTCCTTTCGGAGTAACACCCGAAAGGAAACGGTTTTCGATTCTTCCGTTTTTATCGGAAACAGGCTCAAATTGCAAAAGAATATCGCCCGTAAGCTCGTGAAGCTTTTTCTTTTTCAATGCCGTTTTATATATTTCCGACATATTTTGCTTTAATGCGGTTGCGGCACAAAGAAGCGATGCAACCCTCTTGTGACAAAAGCCGTTTTCATTTGACAGGCGTATAATTTCCTTGCTTTTCTTTTTGAGATTTTTTCTGTTCCAAAGCGCGGCAACATTAACTATCTGTTCTGCGGCGCCGGCAAATACGGGCTCAACCACGTGCGGAGCGGTTCCGTCGCAAACAGAACAATGCTTTTCGGGAATAAACACGCCGTCAAGCGAATCGGGGTCGGATGAGCACCAAAGCTTTTCATTAAAAAGACCGCGTTTTTCGCATTCTTCCGCCACTTTTTTCATAAGTCCGGATTTTCCCGTCCCCGGGCCGCCCTTTATTATAAAAGTGCTGTACGGCGTCGCGTGCTCGGTGAGGTCGTAAAAAAGCGAGTGAAAGCCGGTGCCGGAATTTGTGCCGAGAAAAAAGGATATGTCGTTTTTCATTTTTTGTCCTCCTAATAATATATCCGTGTTATTATATGCGGCAAAACGAAAAATGATAAATAAAAAACAAGGATTGTAAAAAATACAATCCTTGTTTTTGCAGTTTTATACGGTATCATCAAAGGCAGATTATAAATATTCGCGCCCAGTGAGCACTCTGTAAAGTGCAAAGTACTTAACCGACGAGCGGCGTGTATGACTTCCGACCTCATAGTAAAAGCCGTTGGACGTTGTGAAATACAGCTTTGTTTCGCCGCCCATTGACATTTTGACTATATCCGAGAGCATAAAGACCTTTTTGCCCTTGCTTTCATCGATAAATTCGAGTCTGTCATCATAAATGCTTATTGTGCAGTTATCCGAGAAAAGCTCCTTTGTCTCGTTTTCTTCAATGCAGTTCAGTATCTGCTTTTCATCCGAGGTTATGGGCTTTTCCGTGAACGAGCGCCACAGAGCGAGATTGTCCTTAACATAGCTTTTTTGCCATTTATCCCAGTCGAGGACATTGTCAAAGACAAGAGAGTCGCCCTCAAAAAATCCATATTCGTTGATGTGCATCTTATAGCCGCATTCACACGAAAACTCATTGTCGTGCGAATGTGTTTTACCTATGGCGTGACACTTGGGGCAAAGATAAAGAATCGTTTCGAGGTCCTCTGCGAGAGCGCGTCCCTTATATTTATGCGGGTCCTTTTTCTGCTGCTCGTAGGCGTTTATGTATATGTCGCGGCGAATTGCTTCGTTTATTTCGTCAACGGACATTCTTTGAAGCTCCTCGGGCATGTATTCGCGGACCACGCTGCCGCGCATTCTGCCGCGGCGCGAGTGCTTTGCCCATCTCGGGTCCTTGAAATAGCCGCCGACGGTGCGGAATGTGATAAGGCCGGCACCGCTGTCCTTGACAAGCTGACCGGTGCGCGGCGAAACAAATCCCGTTTCGCCGTTTATCGAGCAGTACCCTTCGGCGTGTATACAAACGCTGACGCCGTTCCTTACGGATTCCGCCATCATTTCCATGGTCTTTTCGGAGTCGGCGCCGCGCCTTTTCGGAATGGGATTAACGCAGAACTTTATGAATTTTCCCCAGGCACCCATTCTGAGAAGATGGTCGCTCGTCACAAAGCGCAGATACGGTTTAAACGAGAGTGCTTCAAAAAACGGGTCGAACATTGTCGTATGATTTGAAATAAGAATAAAGCTCTTGTTTTTCGGCCTGTATACCTTGCTTCTGAAATTGAAGTAAAGTTTGATTATCCAGCCGAGAAGAACCTTTGATGTGAAGTAGATACCGTGAGCACGTTTTATGTGAGATAATGCTTCGGGCGTTTCGTTATTTGTTTTCGTTGTCATTTCCTTGCTTCTCTGCTTTTTGCTGCTCATATTTTGCTGCCTCCTCTTCTTCAAGCTTCCTGTACGCTACCTTGCCTACAAGAGTCTTGGGAAGCTCCGTGCGGAATTCTATTTCGCGCGGCATGGCGTATTTGGATATATTTTTGCGGCAGTGCTCAAGTATTTCTTCTTTTATCTTTTCACTCGGTTCAACACCGGGACGAAGAACGACAAAAGCCTTGACCTTATGCATCTTGTACGGATCGGGAATACCTATGGCGCATGAGAGCAGTACATCCGGATGAGCGTCTATGGTGTTTTCGACCTGTGAGGGATATACGTTTATGCCGGAAACTATGATAAGACGCTTAAGTCTTTGCTTAAAGTATATGAAGCCGTCATTATCCATGGTGCCGACGTCGCCCGTGTGGAGCCACACTCTGCCGTCTGCATGGGTGCGAAGCGTAGCAGCCGTTTCGGCGGCATTGTTGAGATAGCCCTTCATAACGGTGGGACCGCTTATGCAGATTTCACCCTCTGTATCGGGCGGAAGCTCGCTGTCGTCCTTCGGATCGACTATCTGATAGTAAACGTCCGGATACGGTATTCCGATACTGCCCTCGCGGAAAAAGTCTCGCGGGGTAAGGCAGGACGCCGTAACGCACTCCGTTGTACCGTAGCCCTCTCTAATCTGTACCTTAGCGTTGTGCTCCTTTAAGAATGCGTCAACCTTCTTTTTAAGCTCAACCGAAAGAGAGTCACCGCCGCAGAAAACCCCCTGTAAGAACGAGAGGTCAACGCCTTCAAGTCCCTCTGTGCGAAGCAAAGCCTCAAAGAGCGTGGGAACACCGGGGATAACCGTAGGTTTGTTTTTCTTTATCATCTTGGCATATGTCTTAACGGTGAACTGCGGAACGAGTATGCACGTGCCTCCGTTGATAAGAGGCGTGTGAATGCCGACACCGAGACCGAAGCCGTGGAACAGGGGCATAACCGAGAGCATACGAAGACCCTCCATGGTAAAGCCGGCCGCCGCGGCGACCTCCATACCGAGCGCGTTCATATTGAGATTTGTGAGGAGTATACCCTTGCTTGTTCCGGTTGTGCCGCCGCTGAAAAGTATGGCCGCCGTTTTGTCGGCCGAGGGAAATGTTTCGGGCAGCGTTTCGTTTTTACCTGCCGCGATAAAGTCGTTCCAACGAACGACATTTTCGCTGTCGGGCAGCTCCGGAGGCTTTTTCTTCAGTGTGAGCGGATACAAAATGTTAAGGGGAAACTTTAATTCATCCTGTATTCTCGCTACGATTATTTTAACGGGTCTGCCGAGATCCTTTACCGCCTGCTCAACCTTCTCATAGAACATATCGAGAACGAGTATTGCCTTACTGTCGGTGTCTTTAAGGTAAAACGTGATTTCGCCTGCCGCAGAGAGCGGATGTATCATAGCCGGAACGGCGCCTATGCGGTTGAGCGCATAGAAACTGTCAACGCCCTGCGGCGCATTGGGCATACAAATGGTTACGTTTTCTCCTTCTTTTATTCCGAGAGCTTTGAAAGCCTTTGCGGTTCTGTCGATTTTTTCTATGAATTTTTCATAAGTCGTTCCCTTACCCTGAAATTCATAGGCATTTACCTGCGAATGGGTCTTGCCTGCGTTTACAACGGCTTCATACATTGAGATTTGGGGGTATTCGAGAGTTTTCGGAATATCCCCGTAGAATTTCAGCCATGGTGCATTAGGTGTATTCATATTAAATCCTTTCCGTATTTTTTGTTATTTGGTGTTATATGCTGCGGAACTTTTTAGGTGTGGTTCCGTAGAAGCTTTTGAATGTGCGTATAAAATTATTTATATCCGAAAAGCCGGCCTTGCGGCAAATTTCGTTTATGCTGAGATTGGTAGTCGTCAAAAGCTTGTTTGCGTTTACAAGACGTACCGCCGTGAGATACTGCTTCGGACTGAAGCCCGAGAAGCTCTTAAACGAGTGGCTCAGATACGGCGGGGACAAATAAGCGCTTTCGGCGAGCTTTTCGACTGTGATTTCTTCGCCATAGTGCGCGTCTATATATTCACGTATTTTCTGCATCGACTTGTTTTGGCGCTCTGTATTTCCGAACGGTGACGGGTTAAGCTTATATATTTCAAGCATAAGCAGCTTTAAAAGCACTTCTGCGGTATTGCCGGCAACAACGTAGGGACTTTGATACTCCTTTTCGAGCTGTGAGCATAACTCCTCGGCAATGCTGCTTTCCGAAAAATCAAAAATATGATATGAGCTTTTAAATTTCTTAGCGAAAAATGAAGAAATGCTCGAATTTCCGAGAATTTTTTTGACCTCCTCGCTCGCGAGAGAAAATGAATAATATTTAAACGGTGCCTTTGTTACAGACATTGTTTTACCGTCGGCAGAGGAAACTATAAGCATTTGACCGCCCGACAAAATAAAATCCGTATCCCCGCTTTTTATTACGGCTTCACCGTCTTTTGCATATATAAAATCAAACATTGATTCCGGCAAAAGCTGAGAAGGAGTTATGTCTTTTTTTTGCGAGGATGATAATACCTGCATGGTTAACCTCCTTTCAACAGATTAAAAAGCAAATTTTACATATTTTTGCCAAGACATAATATATCATATAAAATCGCAAAATGCTACTGTTTTTTTAAAATATTGCAATTTGGCGTAATTTGGTACACAAAGCCGCTTAAACAATGATGCAAAACGGCTTGTTTCGGTAACTCGTTTTGCTTTCGTCTTCACCGGCAGAACGTATCTCGGTTCCTTTTTAAACATAAAAAATATGAAAAACGACGAAAACGCTGTTTTTCGCCGTTACAGCGTCAAATCGGATTGACACTGCTTAGTTTTTGTTGTAAAATAAATAAAATTATAAGGGGCAGAATATACTTGCCCGACTTACGGCGATTTTGAGCGACGTCGCTTATAAACGTTATTTATATTTTGTGGTAAAGAGGTAGTTATGAAAAAAGAAGATAAGGATATAGAAATACACTTTGAAAACGGTCATGTGCCGCGAAGACAAAATCGAAACAGCAATATTTCAAATACCGCCGCGCGCGATATGCGCAGAAAGAAAAAAACCAAGGACGCTAAGGAACCGGGAAAGCTTAAGAGAAAATGGAAAAACCTGAAAAAATGGCAGCGCGTAGTAATAATAGTTGTTGCCGTTATTCTTTTACTCGCTGTTGTCTCCTGCGCCCTTGTTTTCGGTATATGGGGCGGTTTTAAAAAGAACGTAGATAAAGACAATCTCGGCGTATCGGACGATATAGCAAACAAATACGGAAAGACCGATATTGTAAACATAGCGCTTTTCGGCGTTGATACAAGAGATAAGGACTCTTTCTCCGGTCGTTCCGATTCTATAATGATAGTGAGCATAGATAAGGCAAAAAACGACGTTAAGCTGATTTCCGTTCTCCGCGACAGCTATGTTGCGATAGACGGGCACGGCAATCAGAAAATAACTCACGCCTATGCTTACGGCGGAGCGGAGCTTGCCATCAAAACGCTAAACCAGAATTTCAATATGAATATTACCGATTATGCCACGATAAACTTTTATAAGCTTGCCGAGGCAATAGATATCCTCGGCGGAATAGATATTGATATAACCGAGGACGAGCGTCTTGAGCTTAACAATATCGGTGACGACGATAATCCGAATTTCCAATATGTCGAAAAATCGGGTATGGTGCACCTGACGGGCGAGCAGGCGTCCGTGTATTCGCGTATCAGAAAGCGCGATTCGGATAACGCCCGTGTGGATAGGCAGAAGAAGGTTATTGAGTGCCTTATAGATAAGGCCAGAAATATCAGCCCCACAAAATATGCCGACCTCGTAAAGGCGGGTATGGCTCTTTGTGAAACATCGATGTCGGTTTCGGAGGTTCTCTCTTTCGCTCCGATGCTTTCTAATAATATAACCATTGAGACTATGGTTGTTCCCGGCGACGAGGATAACGCGGTAGGCGGTATTTACGACGGCGCATGGGTATGGAGATACGATCTTGCGGCGGCAGCCGACAGAATGCACCTGTTCATTTACGGCGAAGTTCCGGAAACAACTGCGTCGTCAAAGAAAAAACAAGAGTCGCAGACAACAACCAAGAGTTCAAAATCCTCTTCGTCCGCAACAAAGAGCAGCGGCTCTTCAAACGGCGGTTCAAAAAGCAAAAGTTCCGCCACGACATCGGCTAAGCACAGCGGCGGCAATAATAAATCCGAAACCACGACAAAACCGCAGACAACCGCCGAGGCAACCGTAAACAGAGAAACTACCAAAGAGCACACTACGGCTGAACCCAAGACAACGGCATCGTCCGACGAAACTAAGTCGGCGGCGTGATAAATTCAAACAATACATTTTTTAATTGCGCTTCGGCGCAGGAGGAAAAATTATGAAACAGTATGACTATCTTATCGTAGGCAGCGGACTTTTCGGAAGTGTTTTTGCCCACGAAGCGGCAAAACACGGTAAAAAGTGCCTTGTTATCGACAAAAGAAGCCATCTCGGCGGAAATATTTATTGCGAGGATATTGAGGGCATAACCGTGCACAAATACGGCGCGCATATATTCCACACAAACGACAAGAGAGTTTGGACTTATGTAAACGACCTTGTCGAATTCAACCGCTACACAAATTCTCCGGTTGCAAATTATTACGGAGAGCTTTATAACCTGCCGTTTAATATGAATACCTTTAACAAGATGTGGGGTGTTGTGACTCCCGAGGAGGCAAGAGCCAAAATCGAGGAGCAGAAGAAGCAGGTTACGGGTGAGCCCAAAAATCTCGAGGAGCAGGCAATAAGCCTTATCGGATATGATATTTACAAAAAGCTCATAAAGGGCTATACCGAAAAGCAGTGGGGCAGAGAATGCAAGGATTTGCCTGCATTTATAATAAAGCGTCTGCCGGTCAGATTCACCTATGATAACAACTATTTTAACGACAGATACCAGGGTATTCCGATAGGCGGCTACAATAAGCTTATCGAAAAGCTGCTTGAAGGAATCGACACCCGTCTTGATACCGATTTCTTAAAGGACAGGGAAGCTCTTTCCGCCCTTGCGGACACCGTTGTCTACACGGGCCCCATAGACCAGTATTACGACTATCGCTTCGGCAAGCTCGAATACCGCAGCCTCCGTTTTGAAAACGAACTGCTTGACTGTGAAAACTATCAGGGTGTAGCCGTTATGAACTATACTGACGAAAAGACCAAATTCACAAGAATTATAGAGCACAAGCACTTTGAATTCGGTACTCAGGAAAAGACGTATATAACAAGAGAATATCCGTCCGAGTGGCAGGAGGGTATGGAGCCGTATTACCCCGTAAACGATGAAAAGAATCAGTCGCTTTACAGCAAATACAGCGACCTTTCAAAGAGTGAGGACAATATTATCTTCGGCGGCAGACTTGCCGAGTATAAATATTATGATATGGATAAGGTCATAGCTTCGGCTTTGACGGTAACAGATAAATTATTTTGAGCGAGGAACGGTCAAAGGCTATGAATGATGTAAAAGTTAGTGTTATAATGCCTGTTTACAACGTCGAAAATTACGTTGGCAGGGCTATTGAGAGTATACAAAATCAGACCCTTACCGATTGGGAATTTTTTGCCGTAGACGACGGAACTCCCGATAACAGCGGTAAAATCTGCGATGAATACGCCGCAAAGGACCCGCGCATAAAGGTTATCCATAAGGAAAACGGCGGCGCTCCCTCGGCGAGAAACGTCGCCATAGATAAGGCTGTCGGAAAATATATGTATTTTATGGACTCCGACGACTGGGCTGAAAAAACCATGCTTCAGGATATGGTTGATTTGGCTGAGAAAAACGATTTACAACTCGTTGTTTCGGGTTACTATATCGACACATATTACAGTGACACCGAAAAATTCACGCAGGAGCAGGTCTACAAGGATAAGATATACAAAACTCAGGCTGAATTCAGAGCCGACGCACACAACCTTTTTGACCGCAATCTTCTCTACACTCCGTGGAATAAGCTCTTCTCGGGCGATTATATAAGAGACAACAAGCTCTATTTCCCGCAGACCTTCTGGGATGATTTCCCCTTTAACCTCTCCGTTGTCCGCGACGTTGAGAGAGTCGGCGTGACGTCAAAGAAGTATTACCACTTTATCCGTCAGAGAGCCGAGTCCGAAACCGCCAAGTACAGAAGCGATATGTACGAAAAGCGCGAGGAGGAGAACGAGTGGATGAGAGAACTCTATGAGCACTGGGGAATTATGACTCCGGAGATAGAGGAATTTCTCTCGAGAAGATATATTGAGCGCATAGTCGGATGCGTTGAAAACGTTACAAACAAAAACTGCACCTTGCCTGCCGGCGAAAAAAAGGCGCAGATAAGAAAGATGATAAACGACCCCAAGGCGCGCGCGGCGGTTTCTGCGGCTGTGCCGAAGTCAAAGTATATGAAGCTTATGCTTATACCGATTAAGATGAAGAGCACCGCGCTCACATATCTTGAGGGCAAGGTCATTTCTTCCGTTAAGTCGGGCAATACAAAGCTTTTCGCAAAGCTTAAAGCGGGAAGATAAAAAATCCGAAAGGCTGTGAAAATATGAGCGCACCGTATTTCAGTGTTATAATGCCGGTTTACGGCGTCGAAAAATATCTCAGGGATACGCTTGACAGCGTTCTTCGGCAAACCTTTGCCGACTTTGAGCTTATACTCGTCGACGACTGTTCCAAAGACGGCAGCGGCAAGATATGCGATGAGGTTGCAGCCTCGGACGGCAGGGTTCGGGTTATCCATAAGGAGAAAAACGGCGGAGCGAGCAGCGCGAGAAATCTCGGCACAAAGTCCGCTTCGGGCAAATATCTTTATTATATGGATTCCGACGATAAAATAGACAGCGATATATTTGAAAAAATGTATTCGGCTTCGCGTGACGCTTCTCCCACGGTTGTGATGTTCGGCGCGGTGGAGGAGTATTACGACAAGACCGGCAAGCTGTATATGACAAATCCCGTGTCATATGAGAGCAAAGCTCTCTCGGGTAAAGAGAATGTGGCAAAAGAAGTAATTAAAATCGAAAACACCACGCTTTTCGGCTACCTTTGGAATAAGATTTATCTTAAAGACGCGGTGGTTTCCTCCGGAGTTACATTTTGCGATATGCCGCTTAACGAGGATTTTAAATTTAATATAGATTTCTTCAGATATGTTGATTCCATGGTAATTCTTGACGACACGGCATACCACTATGCCAAGAGAGACAATCAAAGCCTTACGTGCCGCTTTGTCAAAAATTACTTTGAGCTTCAGGAAATGCGTATAAACGAGTTGCTCGGTTTTTACCGTGAAAACGGTATGTGTGACGGAGATATACTTAAAAATCTTGCCGGCATATATGTCAGAAGCGTATTTTCGGCTCTCGAAAAAAATAATGACAAACGCTCCGGAATGTCCGGGAAAGACAGAAAAGACTGGCTCAAGGCTCAGCTTAAAAGTGAGCTTTACAAGGAGCTTATGCCTTACGCCGAGCCGGACAGCAGGCTTGTAAAAATTATGGCGAAACGGCTTAAAGGCGGAAATACAGGCGTGCTTCTTTTCGCGGGCAAATTTATTGCGGCGGTCAAAAAAAGTTTCCCGTCGCTGTTTTCGGGGCTTAAGCTAAAAAAATAATGTGGAGGGCAAACAGTTGAAAAAGGTGCTTTTCGGCTATATTATGAACGGAAAAGCCGGCGGAATTGACAAGTATATGCTCAACTTTTTTGAGCACTTTTCCCCGGGTGAGGTGCATTTTGATTTTCTCACAACACAAATAGATAATGAGCTTAAGGAAAAGCTTGAGAGCAAGGGCGCGGGGCTTTTTGAAATACCGACTCTTAAAAATCCGCGTGCTCAGTATAAGGCGATTTGCGATATAATAAAGAAAAACGGATATGATACCGCATATTTCAATATTTCTACCGCGATATGCTATCCGGGACCCAAAGCGGCGCACGACTGCGGAGTAAAAAAGGTTATCATACATTCTCACAGTGCGTGGTATGACTGTTCAAACCCGAAAAAGCGCGCGCTTATGATAAAGCTCAATAACCTTTGCCGCAATTTCCTTTATAAATACGGAACCGACTTTTACGCCTGCTCGGCTCTTGCGGGTAAATGGATATTCCCCGAAAAAATCGTCGGGTCGGACAAGTTTAAGCTCGTAAAAAACGGTATTGACCTTGCAAGCTTTACGTATTCTCCCGAAAAGAGGGAAGCAATGCGCGAAAAACTGCAATTGCAGGATAAATTCGTCATAGGCAGTGTCGGAAATTTCCTTTATCCCAAAAATCACGATTTTATGGTGCGTGTATTTTCCGAGCTGTGCAAAATCGACAGCGACGCACGCCTTTTACTCGTCGGTGACGGCTTGCTTTTTGACAATGTAAAGGAGCAGGTAAAGAGCCTCGGCTTAGCGGACAAGGTTATATTCTCAGGCAGGCAGACCGATGCTTATAATTATATGATGGCTATGGATATATATCTTATGCCGTCGCATTTCGAGGGCTTCGGCATAGCCGCTGTGGAGGCCGAAGCAACCGGGCTTATGTGCTGCCTGAGCGATCATATACCGTCCGACGCCGTGATAACGGAAAACTGTGTTACCCTCTCGATTGACAAAGACGGTGACGCAAAGGTTTGGGCGGAAAAAATAGAAAAAGCCAAGGGCTATAAACGGATTGACCGTACCGATGAAGTACGGAGAGCCGGATATGACCTTTCAGCGCAGAATTTTTATGAATTGGTGTGAGGAGTTAATATGAAAGAAAGTATACTCAGGAAGGGGTCGCAGGCGACCGACTTTAAGCTGCTTTTCCTTGCGCTTACACTGCTCTCGTTCAACGGCCTTACGGCAAACCGCTCAGTACTTACCTGGATTGCATATGCGGTAACGGCGGTGGGTGCGGCGGTACTTGTAATAAGAGTTGTTTGCTTCAAAAAATACTTACACGCAAAAGGTTTATTCTTGCTTATTGCATTTTGCGGAAGCTATGCGCTGTCGGCACTGCTTACAAGGCAGTACGGGCTGTCGGAAAACGCAAAAGCGCTTGTTTGGATGGCGTTCCAGTATTTTATACTGTACACTTATGACACCACGTCCGACGGTACCGCAGAGAAAAAGGAATTCTACATAATTTCACACTTCTTTATGGCGTATACATTCCTGGCTGTTGCGGCGGGAACGGTTATGCTCTTTGCCGATTACTATTCGTATACGGAGGTAAACGGAGTAGTCGTAATTCTCGGATTCCTTTGGAACAGGCTTTGGGGTGTGTATTCCGACCCCAATTATGGTGCAGTATTCTCGGCAATAACCATAATAATGAGCCTGTATTTTTACAAGGACGCAAAGAAGCCGTTAAAGGCTTTGTACATCATAAATATCGTTTTACAGATATGCTATATAGCTTTTTCGGATTCGCGAACCGGTATGGTATCGCTGTTCTGCGCGCTTTTGGTCTATGTGTATCTCACCGCACTCAGGAGCAAAAAGCTCGAAGCAAAAAAAGCGTTCGCAAGGGGCGTAATATGCGTTTTGCTTGCTGTTACAGCGGCAGTCGCATCCTTTGCCGCGATAAAGGTTGTGTCGGTTTCAACCTCCGAATTCAAGAAATGGCAGTATGAGCACATCATAAGCAGCGATAAGGATAAAACCGATGCTCAGAAAGAAAAGGACAAGCAGAAGCTTGAGATCGGCCGTCAGAGTAACGACATAAACGGTGACGTGAGCAACCGCCGATTTGCTATTTGGGGCAGCGGACTCGAAATATTCAAAACGAAGCCGTTAACCGGCGTAACCTTCAGGAACTATGTTCCTTATGCCGAGGATAAGCTCCCCGACACTTATCTTGTCAACAATGATTTTATTGAATTCCACAGTATGCACAACAGCTTTGTCGACATACTTGTAAGTCAGGGCATTTTGGGCGTTGTGATTATCGCAGCATATATAATATTGGTGCTGGTGCTCATATTTAAGAATTTCTTTAAATTTAAGGGTGAAAAATACAAATATCATACCGCTCTGCTCAGCATTATAGCTCCGATATTTGCCTCTATGATGTTCTATTCGGAGACGTTTTATATGAACACCGGCGGAGCGTTCCTCTTCTGGCTTACGCTCGGCTATCTCGTTCAGTCCGTCACATCAAAGAATTCCGAGGCAAAGGAAATAACGCCGGGCAAATAAATTTTTAAATCGTATTGTTTCGGAGAGAATAATACTGCTTCACGGAACTTATTATTGAGGTGAAAATTATGGATAAGCTTCTTACGGTTGTAATACCGTCGTACAATGTCGAAAAATTTTTGAATCAGACGCTTGACTCGTTTGTTTGCGACGAGGCTGTAATGAAAAAATTCGAGGTTATCGTGGTTGACGACGGCTCAAAGGATAACACCGCAAAAATAGGCAAGGAGTACGCCGATAAGTACCCCGATACATTCAGAGTTATCTCAAAGGAAAACGGCGGTCACGGCTCCACCATTAACTGCGGTATTCGCAATGCCGTCGGCAAATACTTTAAGGTTGTGGACGGTGACGACTGGGTCAACACCGCCGATTTTGTGAAGCTCGTCGAGGATCTCGAAAAAACCGAATCCGAATATGTGTTTACAAACTATTATGAGTATTATGACGATGTTAACCGCCAAAAGGCTGTTGATTTTCCGCAGTTCAAAGACGGTACGGAATATGACTTCGCCGATGTTGCAAATAAGGTTTATATACCTATGCACGCCCTTGTAATAAAGACGAGCGTGCTTAAAGATAATAACATTGTTATTGACGAAAAGTGCTTTTATGTGGATGTCGAATATGTTATGTTCCCGGTGCCCTTTGTAAACAAGGTGACCTTCTTTGACCTGCATGTTTATATGTACAGGCTTGCGCTCTCAACTCAGAGCGTGAGTATTCTCGGGTTCCAAAAGCATATAAATGACCATCTCAGGGTTACGTTCCATATGTTTGACTTTTACAAGGACTATATTTCCTCGGATAAGGCAGACAGCGCAAAAGCGGATTATATGAGGACCTGCATATCAGACCTTATAATTACGCAGAGCGCAATATATTCGAGCTATCCCGACAGCGATATGGAAAACAGAAAACGCTTTATGGAATTCGACCGCAAGGCAAAGGAATTAAGCCCCGAAATATATGAGCTCAGCTCCGTTAAGAGCGGAAAATTGCGTTTGCTTCGCAAATATAATTTCAAGCATTACAGGCTCATACAGTCGCTCAGCCGTCTGCACTTCAAAATGACAAATAAATAAAACACATATTGCTTAAAAGCCGTTCGCACTCGTAGTTTTTCAAAGGGTGCGGACGGCTTTTGTCTGTCATCCGATTATCAGCTTTTCTCCGACGTATATGAGATTCGGATTTTTAACGGAGTTCAGCTTTACCAGATTTTCAACGGTGGTGCCGAATTTCCTTGATATTCCCCAAAGCGTGTCGCCGCGCTTTACCGTGTAAATTACGGCTTGTTCCGAGCGGGCAGAGGGTATTTTAAACACTTCGCCCGCATATATGAGGTTCGGATTTTTAATGCCGTTAAGCGCGACTATGCTGTTTATGCTTGTGCCGAATTTTCTCGATATTCCCCAAAGAGTATCGCCGCGTCTTACCGTGTAAAGCGTGTATCCGGAGCTTTCCGCGGACGTCATATGGGGGATTATAAACACTTCTCCGACGTATATAAGATTGGGATTTCTGATGTTGTTTGCGTTTACGACAGCCGACACCGCAACGCCGAATTTCTTTGCAATCCCCCAAAGCGTGTCGCCGCGTTTTACCGTATATCTTATGGCATCGGGCGACTTTGTGGGCGTAGCTTCGCTTGCGCCGTTTAAAAATACCGACGAAGTAAACCTGTCGAGGTTAACATTGCCGTAAATCCCCGGAATTTCGCCGCGGTCGCTGTACTGAAATCCCGCATAGCTCTGCCAAATATTACTTGTAACATACGGTTCTTCCGCGCTGTAATCGGCAACCCAGAGCGGAAACTGCGCAAAATTCCAGTCCCAGGTTTCCGAGGCGTTGTATGCGTCGGTGTAAAGAATCGGCACTATTCCCGTAAGCTCTCGGAGCTTTTGCATAAATGCGAGCCCCACAATATTTATGCCGTTTTTCCCGAGGCTGCCGAATTCCTCAAAATCCATGGCAGGTCTTGCGGCAAAGGTTTTTCCGCTTATAAGCTCGGCAAAGCGCGTTGCCTGCAAATATGCCTGTTCGGTATTTTGTGCGGTCACAAAATAGTACGCGCCGCATTTAAGACCGGCCTTTGTCGCGTTGGTGTAATTTTCCTCGAATTTCGGGTCGGTTACAGAAAAACCGTATCCCGCTCTTATATATACAACTTCGATTCCGCTGCTTTTAACCTGTTCAAAATCTATATCTCCCTGATAAACGCTGACGTCTATTCCCGGAAAAACCTCGTCAGTGTCGGCGGAAATTGCCGAAACATGCAGCACAGATGCCGAAATCGCAACAAGGAGCATTAAAAGAAAAGATAGTATTCGTTTTGCCAGCTTCATAAAAAAATCACAGCCTTTCTGGTGTTTAAAGCCTTAATGCATTATATTTTAAACAGCACGCGAGTGTGACTTTGCTTGCCTGCCGTAAGGACGATGCCATTGAAAAACCACGGTATCGGCGATAAAATAACGCTGAAATAAAAAATTCGAAAGCGAGAAAGATGAAACTTGCGATTTTGTATCAACAAAGCGCACCGCCTGGACCGTGTAAGCCGAAACGCCACCGTTTTATGCACCGCCGGGGTGCGCCGAATAAAAAAAGCACTCAGCCTTACGCTGAATGCTTTATATGTCTTTGTACAATATATTTGATACAATGTGACCACCTGTCCAAAAATGTGACCCTGCACTTGAAAATGTGATCACCACAAATGTTTCAAATATTTTTGCTTGTTCTTTAATTTTATAAATGGAACAATAAGCGTATACTTATTATACAATAAAATTATTATTTATTTAGATAAAAGTCATAAGTAAAATTTAGAATAGCAGCTTATATGAAAATATATAAACTTGTAAAATGGATAAAGTCAAAAATCTAAAAGAAGTTTCTCTAGATTCCTAATAAAAGTCAAAACTATCATTAAAACAACTAACAATATTTTTAGTATGGAAATAAAAAACATTATTTAGATAGATAACCAAAAAATGCTGAAAATATACGGAAAGAAAAACATCTTGATATATTATATAACTCATATTACACTGATATTATATTTATGTTTTTTATAAAACTTTTTTGATAAAAACTACGATTTCGCTCTTGACTAAAGATAATAAAAAAGTCAGTGTATTTTTAATACACTGACACAATTATATATTTATCAATATTGAAATTATATTTTTTTCCATAGTACAAGTTCTGCATTTTCGCCATTACAACCATATTTATATACAGCAATAAACTTTTCATTAGCAGCTACACCATAACATTTATCGCTTCCTTCAATATCAATCTGTTTTGCATAGTATTGTGTATCGTTATCAAGAATTTTAGTTTTATCCCCATTAGGAAGTATACATTCTATATTCAAGTAATTTCCGTCCATAAGATTTAAAGAATTAAAATTCTCAAATTCTTTTATCCCAAGTTTCTTAATTTTTTCAAGTAAAAACTGTTCCGTAAAATTCACCCTTTTTATTTTATTTTATCAAATATATATAATCAAGTCAATTCTTTCTGACTCAATTATTTCTATCCCTCGGTTGAACCGAGGATTTATTTCTGTGCTGAAGAGACAAAAAGTAGGACACTAAAAATTGTACCATTTTTAGTGTCCTATGGTGGTTGCGGGGACAGGACTTGAACCTGCGACCTCCGGGTTACATCTCACAAGGCTGCGCCTTGCTTGCCCCTCAGAAATATAGTCGCATATGCTCGCTTGGAGCGCATCGCAATGCTCCTTATTTCTTCACCTCAGCGGCACGCCTTAATCTGCCACAGGCAGCGGTGCACCGCTTCGCCCCAACGAGCACCGCTTATAGTGCTCATAACCCGACAAAAAAAGAACTGTCATAAAAGACAGTTCCTAAATGGTTGCGGGGACAGGACTTGAACCTGCGACCTCCGGGTTATGAGCCCGACGAGCTACCAACTGCTCTACCCCGCGATATTAAGTTGTGCCCTCTTTCAGAGTGCCTAACTATTATATTATCATTATATGCGTTTGTCAAGTGTTTTATTTGTATTTTATATTTTTCGGTATGTTTCGGTTTTACAGCGATTAAAAAGGCGGCGACATCTCAAAATAAGAGCCGCCGCACTTTGTAATTTTTCAGTTCTGAAAATTTATCTGCTCGTCTTTTACGGGAGAATAACGTATCAAAGCGGAAGAATCGAGATTTTCGCGATGCATATCAACAGCCGAAATTTGATGATTGTCATACGTTGTGTAATAGTAAATTCCCTTATCTGTATTGCAACAAGATGTGTAAAGCGTAATCTCGTATTTGCCGCTTTCAAGCTTGCAGCAACCCCTTGGCTGGCTTACCGAATTTAGAATATGGAAAAACTGACTTACGCTTTTTTCTTCGCCGTCCTCGGACAGAGAATTTGCCTTGACGAACGCCGCTCTGACAAACCTCGACTGCGAAGAGAGATCTCCGGGAAGTCCGAGCGCGCCCATACCGCGAGAATAAGTCGAGAGATTTATATCGGGAGCAAATGTGTTTTTCGGGTCGGCCGCGCTGAGGCTCATATAGTTGTTTAAATTTTGAAGCTGCATATCAAACGGCGGATTGTTTGTAAGAACGCCTACTGGATTTTCGTAAACTTTAAGTCCGTCCTTTACGGACTCGACTACGATACAGCCGCTTTTGTCGGCTATTATCCAGTGAAGCTGTGCGGCGGGGAGCGACTCGTTAAACGGCGTGTTTGTGATATTTACATTTGAGAGCAATTTTTTCGCTTCGTCAACGCTTGCGCATCGACATAAGAGCCACGGTATAAATTCGCATTGCGCGACGTTGCATTTACCGCTTTTTTCGTTACCGTAATATGCGTTGCCGACAAAATTAAGTCCTGCCGCGGCAAGTCCCTTTTCGTTTGCTGCGTCGTAATAGAGCGGATAATTATCCGCAACATATGCCATACCTATTATGGCATAGTGGCTCTTCAAAGGCTCCGCGAATTTGAATTTAAACGGGTAATTACGCGGCGTCACGGTAATTTCGTCTCCGTATGAAAATTCATAGTCGAGTGTGCGGCCGAAATAAAAATCGTTTGTTTTGTATGTTGCTGCGGTACACATATTAAGTCCTCCCGAAATATTTGATTTTTACAGCGAAAATGCTATACTTATGTTTGCCCGAAAAAACGGAACACTTAAAATATAGATTATAATTGTTTTAATATTATGAACTTTATGAAAACAGATTATGAGTTGAAAAGGTCAAAAAGAAAAACTCTGTCGCTCACCGTGACAAAGGATTTAAAAGTAAGCGTAAAGGCACCTGTCGGTTGCCCGCAAAAAACGATAGACGATTTTGTTTTATCGCATGAAAAGTGGATAAACGAGCATATAGAAAAGCAAAAGAGCCGCCTTTCGCTTGAAAAAACGCTTGACGAAAAGAGAGTGTCGGAGCTTCGCGCACTTGCCGCCGCGGAATTGCCGCGCCGCGTGGAATATTACAGCGAGAAAATGAGACTTTATCCGACAAGTGTAAAAATAACCTCCGCAGCGACAAGATTCGGTTCGTGTAGCGGTAAAAATTCAATTTGCTTTTCATACAGGCTTATGCTTTATCCGCCGGAGGCTGTTGATTACGTTGTTGTGCACGAGCTTGCGCACATTAAGGAAAAGAACCATTCGGCAAGGTTTTACGCCCTCGTGGAAAGGTATATGCCCGATTACAGGGAGAGGGAAAAATTGCTCAAAAAAACACCGAAGCTTTGATTTACAAGGCCTCGGTATTTTTATTTTACATTGAAAATGTCTTGCGCATTTCTTCCTGTCTGCCGCAACAGAATCTGCCCTCGGGGCAGGATGAAATAAAGCAGCTCGGACCGTAGTATTTGAAAATCCCCGGAGCGGCTTTTCTCAAAAGCTCGAGTGCCTCTACCGCATGCGCTCTGATTTCCCACTGAGCTCGTGAGCAGGTGCGCAGCTTCATAAATGTCAGTAATTCGCGAGCGTTCATGGTTGTGACTATATCGAGCGTGTTGCCGCTGAGAAGGTAGTACACGAGGCTTTCCTCACTCTTGCCGAGTGTGCGAAGTCTCTCATATTCGGCGGCATTTTCCTTGAATGCGGTTTCGTATTTAAGAAGCAGCTCAGGGTCTTTTTTGACCGATTCGGGGACGATGTGCCGTTTTCTGTCCGCTCTTATCAGTTCGGGAATTTCTATACTCTGCATTCTGTGGCGTGTGAAGTGAGTTATTCCGGAGAGTGAAACGTCATTGAAACGAAGTGTGAAATCCGCAGCCTCGAGCGCTCTCGGCCTTGAAGAGTGAACAAGACTGTATGTTATTTTGTCGGCAACCGTGTCGTCCGATAAAATACGGTCTATATCCTCGGTTGAAGCGTTGGTGTAAGAGATGAGCGCACTTCTCTGAACATTTTTTTCGGCGTCGCCTGTGTATGAGAGAAGCTCGACTTTTTTGCCGTTTGTGCGGCGCGGAACGTCGCCGATAAACGAGAGGTCGGGGTTATCCGGCATATAACTTTTGCTGCGCTCGTCAAAGCCCGTCATTATGCCGGGAGTGAGCTTTTCCGCCTGCTCTTTCAGTTCAAGACCGAGCTTTACTATTTCGGGGTATTTGCTGCCTCTGCCGTAGAGCATGGCTTTTAACAGGTGCAAAAATTCACGCCCGTTTATGCTGCAAAAGAAGTTGGAAAAAAGGCAGTACGGCAAAAGGAATCTCGCGTCCTCTTTGGGTACGCCGGCCTCGCAGAATTCACTGTACAGAGCGAAGAGCTTTGCCATATGGCTTTTGTAGTTTTCGTCCGCATCCTCGGGAATAAAAAATCCCGCATCCGAAAAATCAACGTATCTGCGTGATTTTACGGTGAATGAAGCGAGCCTGAATTCGATGACGAATTGCTCGACAACCGCCGTGACATTTTGAAAGGCGAGATTAAAATATGTATGCTCCACTACCGAATTGTGACCGGAGCGCGTAACCTTGTCGATAAGCTTTGCGTTTTTTTCGCAGTCCTGCGATTTTTGCCATATACCGAGCACGGTGCCCTCCTGCGTAGACACTCTGCCGCCGGCCGAGGTTATTTTTTCGCCGCAGTCGGAAAGGCCTATTATGAATGCTCCGCTTTTATTTAAATCCAAATTATCGAGATTCATCTGTGCGTTTGCCCCTTTTCGATGTTTTACAATATTTTATCACATTATATCGGTTTAGGCAATTTGGAATATTGTGCATTTTTTGTTGTAAAAAATGTAATTGTTTGCTATAATAATTTAGATTGAAAATTAAAAGGGGTAAAAGGTATGTCCGGCAAACTTATAGTTATAGAGGGACTTGACGGAAGCGGTAAATCGACTCAAACGGAGCTTCTTCAAAAAAAACTTGCAGCTCTGTCTGTCGATACAAAAAGAATTAAGCTGCCGGATTACGATGACCCGTCAAGCACGCTTGTCAGAATGTATCTCGGCGGCGAATTCGGAAACGACCCGTCGTGCGTCAACGTCTATGCGGCGTCCTCGTTTTATGCGGTGGACCGCTATGCGAGTTACAGCCGTCATTGGAAAGAGGATTATCTTTCGGGTAAGGTCATTTTAGCCGACAGATATACTTCGTCGAACGCCGTTCATCAGGCGGTAAAGCTGCCGCAGAGCGAGTGGGACGACTATATTAAATGGCTTTGCGATTACGAATACGAAAAGCTCGCCGTGCCGAAGCCCGACAGGATTATATATCTTGATATGCCCGTTGACGTGTCACAGCGGCTTATGACAAAGCGCTACGGCGGCGACGAGGTGAAAAAAGACGTCCACGAGGCAAATGTAGAGTACTTGCGTCGCTGTGCAAAAGCAGCGGCGTTTGCCGCGGAAAAAATGGGCTGGGAGACCGTGGTCTGCTCCGAAAACGGTGAGCCGCGCCCCATAGCCGATATAAGCGAAGAAATATTGGGTATAGTAAAAAAAGAACTTGGTTTAGGAGAATAATTTTGCTTGAATTCAGAAATCCCGAATTATCGGACAGAGCTTGGGTAACGGGCGTAATGGAGCGTTCTGGCGATATGGCCTGCGAGTACTGCTTCGGTAACCTTTATATATGGGCGCCCGTGTATGAAAATACAATTTGTGAGTATGACGGTATGTTTTTGGCGCGCGACGGCGTAGGCGATCCGATGTATCTTTACCCGTGCGGCGACGGCGATAAAAAGGCCGCCGTAAACGAACTTATACGTTATGCCGAAAATCACGACGGCGCGCGTTTAACAATGTACTGCCTCACTCCGTCAAATGTCCGTGAGCTTGAAGATATGATGCCCGGAAAGTTTGAGTTTACCGAGATGAGGGAATTCGCCGATTACATTTACAATACCACCGATCTTATTGACCTTGCCGGCAGGAAGTACCATGGCAAGCGTAACCATATAGCTTATTTCAAAAATAACCACGATTGGCATTTTGAGCCGATAAATGACGGCAATATGCAATTATGTCTTGATATGAACCAGAAGTGGGAGGCTTTAAACCGCGAAAAGGACCCCGATGAAATAGACAGCGAACTTGAAGCCATAAAGCGTGCGTTCTCGAATTTTGACGAGCTCGGGTTCAAAGGCGGAGTTTTATACGCGGACGGTGAGGTTGTGGCTTACACTCTCGGCGAGGAGCTGAACAGCTCGGCTTTTTGTACACATATAGAAAAGGCGTATGCTTCGGTTCGCGGAGCTTACCCGACGGTAAACCGTGAATTTGCGGCAAATATGCTTGCTAATTATAAATTCATAAACCGTGAGGACGATACGGGAAGCGAAGGGCTCCGCAAGGCAAAGCTCTCATATTACCCGGAGATACTTTTGCAGAAGTACCGCGCTTTTTATAAGGGATAAGTTATGGAAATTCGGCTTTCTTCTCCGAAGTACAAAGAAAAGATGTATTCTCTGTGGCAAAGCTGCTTCGGCGACGACAGAGAAACAATCGATATGTTTTTCAAAAACAGCTTTTCTTATGAAAATGCGGTTATCTGCACGGACAAAGCAGAGGTTGTGTCACAACTGTTTTTGCTTCCGGAAAAGCTCTCAATCGGCGAAAAGGAGTATTTTGCATACTATATTTATGCAGCCGCCACCGCAGAGAGTTACAGGAAACAGGGCATAATGGGTTCGTTACTTGAATTTACTTCAGCTCTTGCCGCCGACAGAAAAGCCGATTATCTGTTTTTGGTTCCGGCGACGGAGAACCTTTTTGATTATTACGAAAAATTCGGCTTTTATAAAGCTCTCTATGCCGAAAAAACCGTCTTTAAATTGGCCGGCGGTAAGCCGCTCGACATTAAAAGCACCGAGCCGTCGGATATAAAAAAGGCAGCTCTCAAAAGAGAAAAGCTTTTAAAGGGCGTAAACCGCGTAGTGTGGCGAGAAAACGAAATAAAACTGTTTTCGGATTTTCTCGGCGACGACGGCAAAATAGTTTTCGGAGACGATTTTTATGTCTCGTACAGTCCGGCTGAAAACGGTGTTTTTGTCACGGAGCTTCTCTGCGGAGGAACATATGAAAACGCGTTGGACGTTTTGAAAAAAACGGGTGAAAATACGTTTTTTGTCTCTGTGCCGGAGGAAAAAGCCGCCGAATTAAAAAATTGCAAACGCACCGCCGTAGGTATGATAAAAAATATCAAAGGCGAGAAGATAAATGACAGCGTGTATACAGGGATAACGCTGAACTGAATGCTTAAAGAAAGGATTGCCGCATTCCCGCGCGGCGGTACAAAAAATGATTTATGTTTTTCTTGCGGACGGCTGTGAAGAGATAGAAGCTCTCACGCCGATTGATGTTCTGAGAAGAGCAAAAAAAGACGTTAAGGTTGTAGGTGTCGGTAAAAAAACAATAGTTTCGTCTCACAATATCAGGATTACGTGTGACGCCGAGACAACCGAGGTTTCTCCGAACGAGGACATAGAGGCGGTTATTTTGCCCGGCGGTATGCCCGGTACTTTAAATCTTGAAAAGTCGGAAAAGGTAAATGAATTTATAGACCGCGCTTCAAGCGACGGAAAGCTTATCTGCGCTATATGCGCGGCACCGTCCGTGCTCGGCCATAAAAATCTGTTGAGGGGCAAAACCGCAACATGCTTTCCGGGTTTTGAAAAAGACCTTTACGGTGCTGTTGCCACAGGCGCTCCCGTAGAACGGGACGGGAACATAATAACTGCGCGCGGAATGGGCGTGGCTCTCGAATTCGGACTTAAAACAGTCGAGGCACTTTGCGGAAGCGAGGTTGCCGAAAGCATAAAAACATCTGTTCAAAGCGAGTGATAAAAATGACGGCTCAAAGTGAGGATAAAGCGTTTTTAAGAAGACGCGCCAAGGAGTACAGAAAATCACTTTTGCCGGAGGAGAAGGCGAGACGTGACAAATTTGTTACGGACAATCTGTTTGCCCTCGATGAATTCAAAAACGCTAAAACCGTTTTGTGTTATGTGTCGTCTTCACGCGAGGTTGACACATCGTGTATAATTAAACAGGCGGTGCTTTCGGGCAAAATCGTTGCCGTGCCGAGATGCGTTGACGCTTTCGGGCATATGGAGTTTTGCCGTATAGACTCTGTTTTTGATCTTGAACCCGGGGCGTTCGGCATAATGGAGCCGAACCCATCATGTGAAATTATGACCGCCTTTGATAACGGTATATGTATAGTACCGGCTCTTGTATTTTCCGAGGACGGATACCGCGTCGGCTTCGGAAAAGGCTATTATGACAGGTTTTTACAGTCGTTTTCAGGCACAAAAATCGGGCTCGCATACGAAGAGCAGATAATAAAGAGAATCCCGCACGACAGTTACGATATTAAATCCGACATAATTGTTTCGGATAAGAAAGTACACAGAGTTTAATGAAAGGAGGAGCGCCCATGGATGACAATAAAAGAACTCCCGATGATTCGTATAAGGACCTTTTGGATATTTATGCGCGTGAGGAAGACGAGCAGAAAAGACCCGAGCTTAAAAATATGGTTGAGAGAAACCGTAAGAGCGGCAAAAAGCCATTTAAGCTTGAAATAAAAGACCTTGACTCCGAGTTTACCGACGCTCCGCAAAAAAGACCGCCTGTCAGACGAGATATGCCCGTGCATCACAGTACCGATGCGCCGGAAAGACATAATGCTCACAAAAGACCGCCGGAAAAACACAAAATTCATAAAAGGCCGCCCGAAAAAAACGGTACGGCACCGCGCGGAATAAGCTATGATGACGAATTCGGTCCCATAATTACACGCGGCGGAAGAAACGGCGGAAATGCCGCCTCTTTCGGAACAGCCTCTTACGAGCAAGCGTCGGAGCAGGGTGGCGTACGTAAAAGGCCGCCGATAAAGGGTATAAAGGGAAACGAAAAAGAAATTGCGGTAAGAATAGCCGCGTATTTCGTAAGAAACAAAAAAACGTGGATAACGATAGCGGTTTGCGTTGTATGCGCAATTTGTCTGTCGTCGTATTTAATTAGCTGTATGAACGATGTTTTGGCAATACGCCGCGACAGCGAAAACGTTATATCTGTTACAATCCCCGCAGAGACCAACACAAGCGACGTTATCAACATATTAAAGGATAACGGCCTTATAAAGCATAAGCATTTTTGCAAAGTGTTTGCAAAGATAATGAATTACCGTGATGACAACTATATGTCTGGTATTTACTATATAACCAAGTCGATGGGCGTTGAGAAGATGCTCTCAACATTTAAATCCCCTCCGTCAACGGGCGAGACCGTAAGGCTTTCGTTCCCCGAGGGCTACACGGTAGACCAAATAGTCGAAAAGCTCGAAAAATATGAGGTTTGCTCAGCTGATGCCATCTATAAGGCCATGAGAGAGGTGGACTTCAGCAGTGAATACACCTTTATTAAGAATGAGCCGAATAAAGAGCAGCGTTACAGGAGTCTAGAGGGTTATCTCTACCCCGACACATATGATTTCTATAAGGGCGAAAATGCCTCGAGCGTTATAAGGACCTTCCTAAACAACTTCCAGAAAAAGTGGACGGACGATTATCAGAAAAAAGCCGACGCACTCAATATGTCGGTTGACGATATAGTAAAGCTCGCCTCGATTATAGAAAAAGAGGCCGCCGATGCGGCTCAGATGCCGCTTGTATCGTCGGTGCTTCACAACCGTCTCAATAAGCCGGGGCTTTATCCGTCGCTTCAGTGCGATTCCACGGCGGACTATATCAACGATTATATTGCGAAGAATGTTACAAATGCCACGGAGCTTGCCGCCTACACCTCACGTTACAGCACATATAAGTGCGAGGGTCTGCCCGTGGGTGCGATTTGCAACCCGGGTAACGACTCAATAAACGCGGCACTCAATCCCGCAAAGACCGATTACTACTTCTTCGCGCACGATACCAATAAAAAGATTTATCTTGCGAAAAACGATTCGGAGCGGCAGGCCAATAACATTGCCATACTCCAGGCCAATCAAAAGGCGGCCAAGTCGGCTTCGCAGTAATTTACCAGAGGAGCAATATGAAAAGACAACCCGAATTACTAAGTCCGGCAGGCGATTTTGAACGCTTTGAGGCAGCCTTGCGCTTCGGAGCGGACGCCGTCTACCTTGCCGGCAGCTCATTCGGTATGCGTGCAGGTCCGCAGAATTTTCCCGAAGAGGATCTCATAAAGGCGGTAAAGGAAGCGCACGAAAAGGGCGTTAAGGTTTATTTAACGCTTAATACGCTTCCGCGAAACAGCGAAATACCGCTTTTGCCGGACTTTATAGAAATGACTGCAGGCGCGGGAGTGGATGCGTATATTGCAGCCGATATCGGTACTATGGCATACTGCAAAAAGTATGCGCCGTCGGTACCGCTGCACGTTTCCACACAGGCGGGCATCGTAAATTATCTCACGGCAAACGAGTTTTACAATATGGGTGCCGAGCGAATAGTTACGGCTCGTGAGCTATCTCTGTCGGAGATTGCCGAGATAAGAGCCAAAACTCCTAAGGAGCTGCAAATCGAGTGCTTTGTACACGGCAGTATGTGTATGTCGTTTTCGGGCAGATGCCTTTTGTCAAATTATCTTACCGGCCGTGACGCAAATCGCGGCGAGTGTGCTCAGCCGTGCCGTTGGCAATATGCGCTTATGGAAAAAACACGCGAGGGCAGGTATTTTCCTGTAAATGAGGAAGAGGACGGCACATATATATTAAACTCCGAGGATATGTGTATGATAGAGCACATTCCGGAGCTTGTAGATGCCGGAATCGACAGCTTTAAAATAGAGGGCAGAGCAAAATCCGCATATTATACGGCGGTTATAACAAATGCTTACAGAGCGGCAATCGACGCTTATATGAGCAGCGAGTCGTGTAGCTTTGTTTTGCCGAGATGGATACTTGACGAGGTGCGAAAGGTAAGCTATCGCGACTACTGCACGGGCTTCTATTTTGATTCGCCGCACGAAAAAGCGAATATCAGCTTTGAGGGCGGTTACCGCCGCGAGTGGGATGTTATGGCGGTGGTCGAGGATTGCCGCGACGGCTTTATTTACTGCGAACAGCGAAATAAATTCTTTAAGGGCGACACTCTCGAAAGCCTCGAGCCGGGGAAAAAGCCGCAGAGCTTTGTCGTGACGGAGCTTTTTGATGAAAACGGCGAACCTACTGACAGCACGCCGAGAGCCATGATGAAATTCAAAATACGCTCCGATTTAAAATTTGTTCCCGGAACGATCCTCAGAAAACAAAATATAAAATAAAACACACGCTTCCGTTCAATAATAAAACGGGAGCGTTTTTTTGTTTTTTGAGGTGAATTATGAACAAGCGAGTTTGTGCCCTTTTCTTTTTGTTGTGTCTGTCGTTCGGCGTGCTTTTTGTAAAAATGGCGGAGCTTTGCGGCGGTAACGTGTCTGATGTTGCCGCATCAAAAAACACCGTCGGCGTGACGGTGGCTTCGTCAAGGGGCAACATTTACGACTGTAAAATGCGTCCGCTTGTCAATTGCGATACCGTTTTAAAGGCGGCGATAAAGCCGTGCGAGGAGTCCCTGTCCTCTATCCGGGTCATTGTCCCCGAAAGCGAAATACCTTCTGTTTATTCGACTTTGTCTCAGGGGAAAATAGCGGTTTGCGCGTCAAATGCCGTTTTTGACGAAAAAAACATAAAGACGGCAAAAACGGTGGTGCGATACGGTGAAAACAGCCTTGCACCGCACATAACCGGATATATCGACGGCGACGGAAACGGCGTTTCGGGAATTGAAAAGTGCTACAATGATATACTTTTGTCGTATTCGGGAACTCTGAAGGCAAGGTGCGGCGCGGCGGCTTCGGGAAAATTGCTTGAGGGTGCGGAGATTACATTTTTAAAGGATGGGTATATGTCGGCCGGCGGAGTGGAGCTCACAGTTGACAGAGATATACAAAAGTTGTGTGAATCGGCTCTCGAAGAATTTGACATCGACAGCGGTGCGGTCGTTGTTCTCGACAGTGCCACCTCTGAAATAAGGGCAATGGCGAGCACACCGACGTTTGACCGAAATGCGCCCGAAAAAAGCCTAAACGACTCATCTTCTCCGTTTCTTAACAGAGCGATAACTCCGTACTCAGTAGGCTCGGTTTTTAAAGCGGTTGTCGCCTGTGCCGCCTTGGAAAACGGAATTCCTACAAGTTACAGCATCGTCTGCAACGGTAAATACGACTTGAACGGAGAAATATCGTTCGGCTGTTTTAAAAAGACGGGGCACGGCAATATGAATATGTATTCGGCTATGGCGGAGTCATGCAATCCGTATTTTATAAGTCTTGCGCTTAAAACCGGCAAAGAAAACATTTGCGCCATGGGTGAAAATCTCGGGCTCGGTCAAAAAATCGAGCTTGCGGACGGTTGGGAGACAAAGTCCGGTATTATGCCGTCCGCTGACAGCCTTGTGTCTGAGGCGGATTTGTGCAACCTCGCATTCGGTCAGGGTAAATTGCTTGCTTCGCCGCTGCAAATGTCCGCCGTGTATGCGGCTGTGGCAAATAACGGAGTGTATCGCGCGCCCTCTCTTATGAAAGCCGTAACGGATGAGACCGGAAAGGAAATCAAAAGGGCGGAGCTGCCCGTTCCGAGGCGTGTAATGAGCGTTGATACGGCAAAAACAGTTACCGAGCTTTTACGCGAAACCGTTGTGTCCGGCAGCGGAAAAAGGGCGGAAACCGAGTATTTTGACGCCGCAGGCAAAACGGCAACGGCGCAAAGCGGATGGTTCGACGAGAACGGGAACGAAGTGACGCACTCGTGGTTCTGCGGATTTTTTCCGTATGCTTCGCCGCGCTATGTCATTACCGTCTTTAAAGAAAACGGAGCGGGCGGTGCCTTAGACTGCGCTCCGGTGTTTAAATACATTGCCGACGGAATTAAAAGATAACTTGTGCTGATTCGGCACAAAAGCTTTATTTTCTGTTCCGTAATGTTATTATTTTCCCATAATGTATCGGGGGAATGAGTATGAAGAACAAAGGGAAAAACGCAAAACACGGCTTTAAAATTATGACGGCCGTAATTACCGTATGCGCCGTTTTGTGTACGGTGTTTTCCGCGATGTCGCTTGTGCTGCAGTATAAAGACCATATTTTACTGAAGAAATACGGAGATTTTGTGTCCTATGGAAATTCGACGAAAAACGAAGGCGAAAAAGACGGCTTTTTTCTTGTGACCAAGGAAGCAAAAGCCGAAGGTGAGTCCGATACGGCTGCAAACGCCGAAACAGAGAGTGCGGCGGCATCCTCTGTCGCAGGGCAGACTTCGGCCTCGACTTCAGTCGGCGTAAATTCACAAAAAAGCTCCGGTGACGCACAGCCCTCCGAAGGCACATATACAGTAAACGTGAACACCAAAAAAATTCACTCTCCGTCATGCTCCTACGCTATGAGGACGTCCTCGGAAAATAAAAAGGAAATCTCCGCCTCTGAGCTGTCATCGTATCTTGACAACGGTTACAGTATCTGTTCAAAATGTAATGCCGGCAGATAGTTCAAATATTCTTTTCGACCCGAAATACTCGACACATCGAAAGAGTTTGTCATCAAACCGCATTGCGCCGACTGCTTCGGAATTTTACGCATAGTCATTTTCAACAATGCAAAAAATGACAAAACTGTGTGCTTTAAAGCCTTAATCTAACCGATTTTACAAAATGAAAAACTTTTTTTGTGAAAAATGCAAACTAAATTTTTAAAATATCAATTTTTAGCTTGCAAAATCTTAAAAGATTGTGTAAAATACATAATATATGATTTGTGAAATTGTATAAAAATGCAGACGGGAAAATTTGTACTGCCGTTTCGGCTTAAAGCAGAGTGCGGCAGGGAGGTTTTCTCCGGAGAAAAAAGATAGATGGAGGTTTTATCAATGTCGAACAGATTGTTCCAGGGTATTGTGCATCAGCTCACAGACAGTATCGACCGTACTATAGGTGTTATAGACGAGTCGGGTACCATTATTTCCTGCAGCGAACTCGGTAAGATAGGTGAGGTGCTCTCAACCGAGGTTACCGCGGTTTTCAGCGGAACGGAGGTTATATCGGTAGACGGGTATTCTTATAAGCCGTTCGGCGCGCGTATGCACCCCGAATATGCCGTATTTGTTTCCGGCGATGACGACCTTGCCTTGAAATATCTCTCAATGCTTGCCGTAACACTCTCAAGCATTAAGCAGTATTATGATGAAAAATACGACCGCGCAAACTTTATCAAGAACGTAATTCTTGACAACATACTGCCCGGTGATATTTATCTCAAGGCGAGAGAGCTTCATTTTAACAATGATGTGTCACGCGTCGTAATTCTCATAAGAATTACCGAGCACATAGATATCTCCGCTTATGATATAATTCAGAACCTGTTCCCGGATAAGACCAAGGATTTCGTAATAAACCTTAACGAGACAGATATTGCCCTTATCAAAGAGGTTAAGCCGAATATCGACACAAAGGATCTTGAAAAGCTTGCACGCTCGATAGCCGACGGTCTCGGAACGGAGTTCTATTCTCACGTTCTTGTCGGCATAGGTACTACGGTTGAGGGAATAAAGGATCTTGCACGCTCATTCAGAGAGGCCCAGGTTTCTCTTGAGGTAGGCAAGGTGTTCGACACCGAAAAGAGCATTGTTAGCTATGACAATCTCGGTATTGCGAGACTTATATATCAGCTTCCCACAACTCTTTGCGATATGTTCTTAAAGGAGGTTTTCAAGCGCGGTTCTATCGACAATCTCGATCAGGAAACGCTCTTTACAATTCAGAAGTTCTTTGAAAACAACCTCAACGTATCCGAAACTTCAAGAAAGCTCTTTGTACACAGAAATACTCTTGTATATCGCCTTGAAAAGATTAAAAAGCTCACAGGCCTTGACCTTCGCGAGTTCGACGACGCAATAGTATTTAAAGTAGCTCTTATGGTTAAGAAATATCTTGATTCAAGCCCTGTCAAGTATTAAAGAAAAGTAATTTTCCGCGCGCTGTTGCGAATGGGAAAATTGCACAATGTTACAAGTGTGATTTTGTCTAAAGTGCGCGAATATAATTTACCATATTACAAAATGGTTACAAACTTGACGTTCTATGCTATAATTAAAGGCGGTATTATGAGTGATTATACTCATTTTGCCGCCTATATTTTTTATAGCGGTTGTGTAGAGTCTCTGCCTGTCGGTATTAAACTTTACGGCAGAGTTCAGCGGTGGGAATATTGTGAAAAGCAGAGGTATGTTCTAAGTGATTGAATTTAAAAATGTATCAAAAACTTACGATAACGGGACCGAAGCACTTAAAGATGTCAATATCAAGATAAACGACGGAGAATTTGTCTTTGTGGTCGGCTCATCGGGAGCAGGCAAGAGTACGTTTCTCAAGATAATGATGCGCGAGCAGGTGCCTAACAGCGGTTCTGTTATCATAAACGGTTATCATCTTAACAATTTAAAGAAAAAAGAGATTCCTCTTTTCAGAAGGACTCTCGGTATAGTATTCCAGGATTTCAGACTTATCCCGACCATGACGGTGTTTGACAATGTCGCATTTGCGATGCGCTGCATCGGTGCCAAGGAAAAGGAAGTCAGAAAACGCGTGCCTTATATACTCAGCCTTGTAGGACTTGCCTCCAAGGCGAGAAATCTGCCGACGGAGCTGTCGGGCGGCGAGCAGCAGAGAGTTGCGCTCGCGCGTGCGCTTGTAAATAATGCGGGGCTTATAATTGCGGATGAGCCTACGGGCAACATCGACCCCGAAATGTCTTACGAAATAGTTGACCTTTTAAACCATATAAACGCAAACGGAACCACCGTGGTAATGGTAACTCACGAGCATAATCTCGTCCGTCATTTCCACCACAGGGTTATTACAATAGAGCAGGGCGCCGTGGTTTCGGACTCCGAAGACACCGAGGCACTTCCCGATGATTACGCCACCATCGAAAGAGATTATGCTTCCGACGCGTCAAATGCGGAAAGAGCGGCGGCAGCCGCGGCTGCGGTTCAGAACATTGCCTCCTCGGAGACGGTGGAGGACCGTGTGGCCAAGCAAAAGGAAGACAGCATCAGCCCGTTTTATGTTCAGCCGAATTCGGACGCCGACCTTGAAAAGTTTATGGCGACATACGGCGTGGATTCGGATTCCTCCGACGATGACGTTGATTACTCAAAGTATCTCGACGCCATTGAAAAAAAGACCGGAGGTGACAACAGGTGAAAGGGACAAGCTTAAAATATCTTACGCACGAGGGCTTCCGCAACGTGTGGGTCAATCGCCTTATGTCATTGGCATCTGTAACCGTGCTTATGGCATGTCTTATAATTATGGGCGCGGGCATAATGATATATTTTAATATTAACAATGTAGTCGACAAGGTGCAGTCGCAAAATGTAGTAATGGTCTATGTTGCCGACGATGCCTCGGAGGACGAAACAACACAGATAGGTACCTCACTTAAAGGCATAAGCAATGTTGAAAGCTGCGAATTTGTGCCGAAGGAAGTTGCGTTCCAGGAGCAGATACAGAGCATGGGCGGCGACGCGGCTCTGTTTGAGGGCTTTGACGAAATTCCGCTTCCCGACGCATATAAGGTCACGGTAAAGGATTTGTCACAGTTTGAAAACACCGTTTCTCAGATAAAGCAGATAAACAAAGTCGATTCGGTGCGAGAAAACAGCGATCTTGCAAGCAAGCTTTTGTCTCTTCGCCATGCGGTTTCGATAGTCAGCGTGGGGCTTGTTATAATGCTGTTCCTTGTTGCGCTTTTCATAATTTCAAACACAATACGCATAACGATGTTCTCAAGAAAACTTGAAATTTCAATAATGAAGGCGGTAGGTGCCACAAATTGGTTCATTCGTTGGCCGTTTATGATAGAGGGTATGATACTCGGTACGATTTCCGGCATAGTATCCCTGGGAGTTCTGTGGGGACTTTATGCAGTAGCCGAAAAAGTGTTCGCACAGACCCTCTCGTTAATCGGCTTTTCGCTCGTGCCGTTCAGCGAGTACTGGTGGCAGATACTTCTCGTATTTGTTGCAATAGGATTGTTTACAGGAGGTTTCGGAAGTCTTGTTTCGATGGCTAAATACCTGAAAGAGCAAGGGAGCGTGGTCTCTGATGACTAAAAACGGTCTCAAAAGAGCTTTGAGCCTTTTACTGTCGGTAACATTCGTTTTTTGCGCGTCATTTTTACCGGCTTCCGCGGCGGATTCCAAGAAGGATTTGGAAAACAAAATCGCGGCTGCCGAGGCAAAGAAAAAACAGAATGAGCAAAAAATAAAGGATTTGCAAAATAAAATCGACGGTGCCAAAGAGTCGAACGGCTATTCCTCGGAACAGATTGACGCGTTGCAGGAGCAGCTTGACACGTACCAAAGTCAAATAACGGAGCTTAACAGTCAGATAGGCGACAAAAACGCCGTTATAAACGATTATCAAAAAGAAATAGACTCTCTTCAAAAGAATATAGACGAGGCAAGCGAGAGCATAGAAGCTCAGACAAAGGCCGTAAATGATACATACAACCTTTTAAAGGAGAGACTTCGCGCGGCATATATGGCAGGCGAAAGCTCCACTCTTGAGGTGCTTCTTACGGCAAGTGATTATGAGGGCTTCCTCACAAGACTTGAGCTTTTAAGTAAAACCACAAAGCATGACAGGCAGCTTATGAAATCTTTGCAGGATGATATTGCAAAGCTTAACGACACAAAGGAGCTTCTGTCGTCAAATCAGCAGGAAGTAAAGGCTAAGCAGACCGCCGTAGAGTCGGAAAAGGCGGATATTGTTTCGTCTAAAACGCAGGTGCAGTCGCTTTACAATACCGTAGATTCAAAGCAGTCTACCCTTGAAAAGCAGGTTGCACAGCGAAACGCATATATCTCGTCTCTCAGCGCAGGCTCCAAGGAATTAGAAAACGAGAATAAAAAAATACAGGCTGCGAAAGACAGCTACGATAAAAAGCTTGCGGAACTGGCGAAAAATGCGTCGCAGGGCACCGGCGAATTGCCAAAGCCCGGCGGTAATACAGGCGGAAACACGGGCGGCAATACGGGAGAAAATACCGGTGGAAATACAGGCGGTTATACGGTATCTCCCAAGGGTATGATTTGTCCGCTTCAGTATTCAAACGTAACCATATCGGCAGGCTGGTACGGCTACCCGGGTCACAAGGGTATTGATTTTACCACAAGGGGTGCAACCGGTAATACATACGGTAAGGAGATCAGAGCCGCGGCGGACGGTAAGGTTCTTTCCGCCGAATATCATTCGAGCTGGGGCAATAACGTCTTTATTGACCACGGCAACGGCGTTTGCACAAGATACGCTCATTGCAGCGTTATGAAGGTAAGCAAGGGGCAAACGGTAAAGCAGGGGCAGGTTATAGCTCTTGTAGGCAATACGGGTAACGTAAGTCCCGCGCCGACGCCGGCAAATCCGCATGCCGGGGCGCATCTGCACTTTGAGGTCTGGATAAACGGCACAAGGGTAAATCCCGCGCCGTATCTTCCGTAATTTTTAAAGGGGTAAATCCGGTATTAAAGGAGTTCTTTTTATTTTGAAGCATCAGAAGAAAGCATTTATACGCATTATTTCCGTTACATTAATAACAGCTATGCTGTTTTCCGTGACGGCGTTTTCGGGCTCGGCTTCGTCCGTGCAGGATCAGATAGACGAGCTTGAAAGCAAAATAAATGCCAATAATAATAAAATCAGCGATAATAAGGCGTCCGTAAACGATTTGCTCAATCAGATTTCCGATATGCAGGCTCAGCTTGATGTTTACAACGCCAAGATAACCGACCTTAACAAGCAAATAGCGGCAAAGGATGAAATTATCAACAACTATCAGGCGGAAATTGACAGACTTCAAGCCGAAATAGACGCCGCAAATATTCAAATAGAAACACAGACAGCCGCTGTCGACGTAACATACGACGTACTTAAAGAGAGACTTCGCTCGGCATATAAGGCAGGCGAAAGCTCGGCGCTTGAGGTACTTCTCAGCTCCGGCGACTATGCGAGCTTTTTGACAAGACTTGAGCTGCTCAAACGTGTTTCGGAGCATGATAATGAGCTTGTAAAGGGTTTGCAGGAAGAAATCAATGAGCTTAACAAAACAAAAGAACAGCTCTCCTCCGATCAGCAGTCACAGCAGGAAAAGCAGTCTGAAATAGTTAACGAAAAGGCTGCCATAGAGTCTGCCCGCGCAGAGGTCAAGAGCGTTTACAATACCCTTGACGCAAAGCAGTCACGTCTTGAAGCTCAGGTGAAGTCGCTCAAATCAATGATTTCAAGCCTTGATTCGCAAAATGACGCTTATCAGGCCAAGATGGATAAACTCGAAGCGCAGTCAATCAGCAATACCACGGGCTCTTCCGGTAACGGTGTGCTCTCAAGCGGAATGAGCTTTCCTCTCACGTGCAATTGTTACGTTTCACAGCACTACGGTCACAACGGCCACAAGGGTGTAGATATAGCCGGAGCAAATATAAACGGTCAGCCCGTTTACGCCGCGGCAGGCGGTACGGTAATTTCCGCCTCGTATCACTCAAGCTGGGGCAACAACGTGCTTATAGACCACGGCAACGGCGTGTGGACAAGATATGCGCACCTCAGCAGCATAGGCGTCAGCGCGGGTCAAACTGTATCGCAGGGTCAGTATATAGGCAAGGTCGGCTCCACCGGCAACTCCTCGGGTCCGCACCTTCATTTTGAGGTCTATGTAAATAAAAATCGAGTAAATCCCGAGCCGTATATAGGTCTTTGATAAAACCCCCGAAAGAGAGGCGTTCGTTTGAATAGGAAAATATCCCTGGGCCTTGCGCTCGCATTGATATTCGTGGCTATGGCAGGCTCTGTGGCAGGTACCATGGCTGTGTCAATGAAAATGTACAATTCAATAATCAAAGATCTCCCGAAGCGTTCACAGACTTATTCGCTTTTAGCGGAGATAGACGACGTTATCCGCACCAATTACTACGGCGAGATTAACGAAACGCTTTTAAACGCGGATATGGCAGAGGGCTTTGCAAACGGCGTAGGCGACAGTTACAGCTATTATATGACCGCGTCCGAGTATGACGTATATAAAAACGAGATGAACGGTCAGAAAATGGGCGTCGGCATAATTCCGGTGTTCAACGAGGACGATATGTGCCTTTACGCGGCAGAGGTCTCCGACGGTTCTCCGGCGGCACTTAACAATATGGCTAAGGGCGACCGTATAGTTACCATAGATGAAGAGGAAGTCACGGTTTATAACTATAAAGAGCTTGTAAAAAAGCTTGAGGGCGAAAAGCTCTCGTCCGTAAATGTTGCGTTTATTCATGACGGTAATCTCGTTGCCGCAAATATGGTAAAGGGCTACACCGCGCAGACTGTTTATTATGAGACGGTAGGCGAGGTGGGTTATATTAAAATAACCGATTTTTATTCGACCACCGCATCACAGCTCAAAAATGCCGTAAATACGCTTATAAAGCAAGGCGTGAGCGGCATTATAATAGATTTGCGGGCGGTCTCGAACGGAACCGTAGAGTATGCGACAGACGCGCTTGATGTGCTTGTTCCTGTGGCAAGCGACGGAACAAAGGCACTCGCTACCGCCGTTGATAAAAACGGTGAAGCCATAGAGACCTTTACATCGGATGCCGACAGCATAAATGTGTCCACAGTGATACTTGTCGATAAAGATACCTCCGGGCCTGCAGAGCTTTTCGCCTGCGATATGCGCGATTTCGGCAAAGCAAAGCTTGTAGGTACGGCGACAAAGGGCAACGGAACCATGCAAAGGGTTTATCAGCTGAGCGACGGCGGTGCGGTAAAGCTCACCGTGGCAGAGATAAAGCCGTATACAAGCGATGTGTATAACGGTGTGGGTTTAACTCCGGATTATCTTGTGGAGCTGTCCTCACAGAAAAAGAACCGTTTGGCGCTTTTATCTCATTCAGAGGATGAACAGTATCAAAAGGCAAATTCTCTCTTAACCTCTTCGGCAGGCGCGGACGAGCAATAAACAACAAACATTAAAATCAAAACCCCCGCATAATATTATGCGGGGGTGCTTTTATGTTCGGAGTAATTAAAATAGAAAGAATCGGCGGCGGATTTTTTAAGAGGCTTCATTACAGGCTTTTTCCGCCCGAACCCGTTATCGAGCGGATAAGCGTCTTAGGCAGTGCTCCGTTTTTTACGCTGACGCTTGTGTGTGATGAAAACGAAGAGGTCGATACGGGTGAAATATACAGCCTGCTCGGGCGGTGCGCGGGCAGAGTTATAGTGTGCGGAGGAACCATAACGGAGGACGAAAAGGTTAAGAATTTCGAGCCTCGTATACTGCCGTCCGTTATGCTTTTTAATTCCGCGGTTGATTATATAAAGAAATGCTCTCTTCCGCCGGAAAAAACGAGCGTGGCTGTTATGGATTTTAACGGCTTTCAAAAGGATAAGCTGTCTTTACTTGTCCCTCTTGCTTCAAATCTTAAGGTAATAACGGGTAATCCCGAAGAATTTTCTCCCGTGCGCCGACGGCTGTATGACGATTGGGGTCTTGCGATGACCGTCACGGAAAACGTGAATGAGGCAGGCGGCTGCACATTTGTAATAGCTCCGCGAACAGATAAAAGCAATCCGGACGGAGGGTGCCTTTTATATAGGAATGAGTATTCGGGAAGTACCGTCTGTTTGTCGGGCAGCGGAGTTACTCTGCCCGATGACATAACAAAGGTTCTGCCACCGTGTAATTCGCTCTTGTTTGCTTCCGCCTTGTATGAATTGTGCGGTGCGACGCGTCTTTCCGAGCTGTGCTTTGACCGCCTTGCGGACATTAGCTCTAAAGGCAGAATTGAATAAGCGGCAGCCTTAGTGTAACAATACGTTTTTTTCTGTAGCCGAACAAAAAATAGCGGCACCGAAACTTTTTGCTTTCGGCGCCGTTGCTTTTTGTTTATAAGGCATTATTGCTTCAAAATAACATACCCCCAAGATAAGCTGAGGCACATCTTGGGGGTGGCTTTTTATTTTTTCATCTTCATGGAAATGTCAAATGCCTGAACGGAGTGAGTCAGCGCTCCAATTGATATTATGTCTACGCCGCACGCCGCAACGCCGGGTATGGTTTCGTCGGTAATTCCGCCCGAAGCCTCCGTAAGAGCCTTGCCGCCGATTATCTCAACGGCTTTTTTCATGGTGTCACAGTCCATATTATCGAGCATTATTATGTCGGCTCCTGCCTTGACCGCCTCTTTTACTTCATCAAGGTTGCGTGTTTCAACCTCAATTTTCACCGTATGACCTATCTTTTCGCGAAGCTTTTTTACGGCTCCCGTTATGCCGCCTCCGGCGTCTATGTGATTATCCTTGAGCATAGCGCAGTCGGAAAGATTAAAACGGTGGTTTTTGCCTCCGCCGCAGGTTACCGCGTATTTTTGAAGGGCACGCAGAGACGGAAGGGTCTTTCTTGTGTCGGCTATCGAAGCCTTTGTTCCCTCACAGAGTTTGACTGCCTTTGCGGTCGCCGTGGCTATTCCCGACATATGCTGCAACAAGTTCAAAGCAGTTCTTTCGCCCTTTAAAAGAAGCGTGGTTTTTCCGCTGAATTCGGCTATAAGGTCGCCCTTTTTCACCTTGTCGCCGTCGTGCATATATACCTTGGCAGTAAAAGAATCGTCCAAAAGTTCAAAAACTCTCATTGCGACATCTATGCCGCAGAGAACGCCGTCTGCCTTTGAGACGAAATACGCCTCATTGCGCTGCTCCTCGGAAATCAGGTAATCCGACGCCACATCGACATAGTTAATATCCTCAAGTATGGCGCGCTTAATAATGTCGTCCGTGTAAAACTGCGGTAAAATCATCCTTCGTCCACCTCTTTTAAGATTATATGAGCTACCGTGGCAAGACTTAAAGCCTCACAATAGTCGGGTGTAATTGCAAATTTGCCGTTTTTAAGTCTCATAAGTATAGCGTCAACGCGCTTCAATCCTACTCTTACCGCGTCCATATCCGGAATTACAAAGTAAGAACGTTGCATAATCGAGCGAATTTCCGTACGCATTCCCTTTGGCAGCGGAGCACCCGAAATATCCGTTTTGTGCTCCGTAACGGTCACGTGGTCAGGGTCCTTTTTAGAAAGAGACGCTATATCGTCTGCCGCGCGCTTTCCGAATACGAGTGCCTCCAAAAGCGAGTTGCTTGCGAGGCGGTTTTTGCCGTGAACTCCCGTGTGCGAGCATTCACCTACAGCATACATTCTCGAAATAGAAGTACGCGCGTCAAGGTCAACGTCGATTCCGCCCATGAGGTAGTGCTGGCACGGGTATACGGGAATTAAATCCTTGGTCATATCAACGCCGTGTTTTAAGCATCCCTCATATATTCCGGGGAAGCGGTTTACAAGGTAATCGTGCCCCTTGTATCTTATATCAAGATAGAAGTTGTCGCTGCCCGTTCTGCGGCTTTCAAGAATTATAGAGCGCGATACAACATCGCGCGGGGCAAGCTCAAGGCGTTTGTCATATCTGTCCATAAAGCGTTCTTTGTTACAGTTGAGCAGGTATGCACCCTCTCCTCGTACCGACTCGCTTATCAGGAATTGCTCCCTGTCGTTTCCGTTAAAAGCGGTGGGATGAAACTGAACGTAGCTTAGCTCCTTTATCGTAGCACCCATATCGTATGCGAGGCGGATTCCGTCACCGGTGGCAACGGCGGGATTGGTGGTGTATTTGTAAACTTTGCCTATACCGCCTGTCGCTATTACGCAGAAATCCGAAAATACCGTGGCGGCGGTCTTGCCGTTTAAGAGCATGTCCGCGCAAAAGCCGTTTTTAACCTTTGTGAGTTTAAAAACGTCGGCGTTTTCGACAAGCGTTATGTTGCTTCGCTTTTTGGCTTCTACAAGGAGCGCACGCACAATTTCCGCTCCCGTGGTGTCTTTGTAGTGAACTATTCTGCGACGGCTGTGGCCGCCCTCAAGCGTTTTTTGAAGAGTACCGTCGGAATTGCGGTCAAAATTAACGCCGTATTTTATCAGCTGACGTACCTGGTCGGGGCCTTCGTGAACAAGTGTGTTTACGGCGTCCGGTGTGTTGGCCTGACCGCCGGCAATCATGGTGTCGTTGTAATGAAGCTCATAGCTGTCGTTTTCAAGGCTTAAAACGGCAGCTACGCCGCCCTGAGCCAAAGAACTGTTGGAAACGGTTTCGTCTTGCTTTGAAAGCACAAGAACGGACAGATTTTCGGGCAGCGAGAGTGAAGTGTAAAGGCCGGCAACTCCGCATCCGATTATCAGAACATCATATTTTTTATCCATATATATCCGCCTTCCCGGATTTGATTTGTGTAGATTTCGGCGGCTGTGTTAAGCTTTTTCTGCCGCGTGCATTAAGGCTTGTCTTAAATCTTTGCCGTAATACCTTTTTAAGTATACCACAAAACAGAAAAAAGTGGAGATAATTTTTGCCGATTATGCATTTTGATTGCTTTATACAAATTATACTGTCGATTTTACTCTGTTTTCGGCTTATCTCGCTCTTAAAAATGCATTTTTTATTTGTTTCGGTAAACAGATATATTATAATTATTTAGCCGTAATATTTTATTTATATGGCGATATTTCGGTTGCTTCGGAATATAATAAAAAACGATTTATTCTTGCCGAGCGTAAAAAAATGTTGACTTTTTGCTCTAATAGTGTTAATATACTTGAGCAGTAAAAATTGCATATGCGCCGGTAGCTCAGCCGGATAGAGTGTTTGGCTACGAACCAAAAGGTCGCGGGTTCGAATCCCTCCCGGCGCGCCAGAAAAGGACAGATTTCTAACGAAATCTGTCCTTTTCAACTAAATCCACCCTTGCGGGTGGGTGAAACATTGCTTCGCAATATGAAATACGCTTTCAGCGTATGAAATCGCTGCGGCGATGGGTGGATTTAATTTCATTTTCTGCGTAGCCGAAAATTTCATCAAAACCGTAGGTTTTGATTTCATCGTGAGCAACGCGAACGATTTCATTAAAAATTCCGAGAGTTCAACTCTATCCACAAAAAACATAAAAACATCTTTTCTGTACCCCACAGCCAAAAATCGACAAGTCTCGTAAGAGATTTGTCGATTTTTATTTTATATCGACTCTGCGGTCAGTTTCATATGACGGCTCAAAATCACCGATTTCGGTTTATCGGTATTCGAAATTGTTATTTCCGACAAATTTGAAGGTGTTTTATTATACTTTCGGCGAATTGTATTTAGCGGAGAAAAGAAGTAAAATTATAATAGATGTGCGGCGGCAAAGACACGACGCTGTGCATAATTCACCGAACACGGAGGGAAGATAACATATGAAAAAGACCTTATGTACGGTTTTAAGTCTTTTGCTTGTTTTTACCTTACTTTACGGGTGCGGAAATTTTAAACCTACTTCCACGGGGCGCGCCGTGGTTTCGGGAAGCAGTTGTCTTATAGTTTTAAACGGCTCTCCTACGGTTATGATAAATTCCTCGGACGACGAAGATTTGTTTTCCGATGTCCGCACGGGCGATCTCATAAAAATAAAGCACGCGAATGAGATTATGGAGTCATATCCGCCTCAGGTCAATGTGTATTCCTGCAAGATAGTGTCAAAAGGTATCGCCGATGATGTGGATAAAGAGGTCTTGGATGAGCTTGCTTCCCACGGCTGGAACTATGAATAATCCGAAAGGCTGATATTTATGACTGTGTTTGCTGTCGTGTATTTCGGAACGGCCTTGGCGGTCACGACCGCCGTATATTTTATGTCGCTTAATTCCGAAAAAAAGCCGGCTCTAAAAACCGTTCTTTTGATAGTATATATTTTAGCTCTTGCGGGGCTCGTCTTTGCGACCGGCTGCCTTGAGGCAAAATACGGCTTTACACGGCTTAAATCCACCGCGATAGCCGTGCTGATACTTCTTATGATTTATCTTGCCGACACATTCGGCAGTAAAAAGGCAAAGAAGAACGAATGAAGGTTTTATTTCGAGGCTACGTTTTTTGCAGTTTCATAAAAACCACCGGGAAGGCGGCACCTTGCCTGTACTTTCCGATAAATTCGCGGCACAGCAATCCGTTTGACTGTGAAATGTACGGCACCGTGTAAAACAGCGGAATTAAGAATATGCAGAAAAGTATTCGCCAAGCAAAGCTTATATTATAATTTACAAGCCTGAACCGGTTTCCCTCGGTCAGGCTTTTGCTTTTGTTTACGGCAAGCGCTACGGAGCATTTTTTGTTTTTGAAGTATACCTTTTCGCACAGCCAAAATGTTTTCGAAAGAACCGCGCCGAAGTACAGTCCGAGCAAAAACAGCACAGAGCAGAGGGCGACTGCTCCCGCAAATACGGTTTTGTATAATCCTTTTTCGGAGAGCTCGCGGTAAAAAACAAGACTGCAAAGCAAAAACGGTATTTCTGCTGCGACAAGACACAGTGCAGTCATCAGCTTTTTGAAAAAGAAAAAATAAAAGACCTTCAGCCTTACCGAAAATTTTTCACCGGCAAAAAGATATGATACAGGTGCTTTTTCCGAGGCGTTGCGGTAAAACCATCTTTTGCGGTTGTAGGAAACAGCGGACAGTGCAAACAGAGAAACGGTAACCTCCGACGAAAAAAGGGCATATAGTAAAGAGAGAACGGGAACGCTGTATTTTTCCTTGTCGAGTCCGCTCACAGTATAGAGCGAATACACGCCGAAAAGAGCGGCGCCGAGGATCAAAAGCGACAGCACAAAGCTTAAAAGGCAAACAAAAAACGCTCTTGCGTTTTCGTGCCGTAAAATATCCTGCGAGTCAATGGTGCACCTTTTTATATCCATAGATTACCTCCGAGCTTTTATTAAAATTATGTGTAAAAACCGGAGTTTTAAACATAATAATATTCGCTGCGTAAGTTTAAAAAAAGGTATAAAAGTATTATTTTCCGTTGACATTTGCCGCGTGGCATATTATACTTTAACAAATGAGCCGTCGGCTGTGCGAGCCGCCCTCAAAAAAGCGAAAGGAGATTTTTGTTTTTTAAAGGACTTTCCGCAAGAGAGTTTTAGCGCCGGACCTGTATGTCGCACTATCGGCTTTGCCGAATTTACAGGTGACGAGGAAGAAGTTATCGAAGTTTTCGGCGGATGCTTCTTGTCCCATAAGTGCGGGGATCAAAGGCTTTTCACAAAGGCGGAGCGGCAACGCACCGTGTACAAAGGGAAAGCAAGGCACAAATTTTATTTTTTGAAAAGGAAAAATTTAATATGTGTGGAATTGTTGGTTATGTAGGGGAGAATAGTGCCTCTCCGATATTGATTGACGGTTTAAAAAAGCTTGAGTACAGAGGTTATGACTCGGCAGGCATTGCCGTGTCAGAAAACGGCAAAACAGACGTTGTTAAGACAAAGGGCCGTATAAAAAATCTTGAGGAAAAGCTCGAAGAGGTCGGCGGTCTTTCCGGCACGGTCGGAATAGGTCATACAAGATGGGCCACCCACGGTGCGCCGACAGATGTCAATGCACATCCGCATAAGGGCGGAAACGGCAGAATAACGCTTGTGCACAACGGTATAATCGAGAATTATATTGAGCTTAAAACTATGCTCCAAAAGGGCGGCTATGTATTCGTTTCCGAAACGGATACCGAGGTGCTCGCGCATTTGTTTGATTATTACTACAAGGGCGATTTGCTTGACGCCATGGTAAATGTTATGAAGACCGTGCGCGGCTCTTATGCCGTTGCGATTTTGGCGGACGATAAGCCCGGTACAATTATAGCGGCACGAAAAGACAGTCCGCTTATAGTGGGACTCGGCGACGGTGAGAATTTCCTCGCGTCGGATATCCCCGCGGTTTTAAAATATACAAGAGACTGCTATTTGCTTGAAGACAATCAGATTGCGGTTCTCACAAAAGACAATGTGACGCTTTACGATACAGACAAAAATGTTGTCAAAAAGGACGTTTACCACGTAACATGGGACGTTGAGGCTGCGGAAAAGTGCGGCTACGAGCACTTTATGCAAAAGGAAATTGCCGAGCAGCCCAAGGCTGTACACGATACGCTTTCACCGAGGATTAAGGACGGCATGGTGTCAATTCCCGAGCTCACTCTTACCGATGAAGAAATAAAAAACATCGGCAAGATTCATATAGTGGCGTGCGGCAGCGCATGGCATGTAGGTATGACGGCAAAATATATATTTGAGGATATGGCGCGTATTCCCTGTGAAACAGACCTTGCAAGCGAATTTCGCTATCGCGACCCGATAATCAAAAAGGGCGATATCTGCATAGTTATAAGCCAATCCGGTGAAACCGCCGATACCTTAGCGGCTCTGCGTGAGGCTAAAAGCAAGGGCGCAAAGGTGATTTCGATAGTAAATGTGGTCGCGAGCACAATAGCACGAGAGAGCGACGACGTTATATATACCATGGCGGGACCCGAAATCGCCGTTGCAACAACAAAGGCTTTTTCGGCACAGCTTGCCGTAGTGTATCTGCTTGCACTTCGTTTTTCAAAGGCTGTAGGGCTTCTTCCCGAGGAAAGAGAAAAAGAGCTCACAAAAGAGCTTATGTGTCTTCCGTCGCAGATTGAAAACCTTTTAAATCTTACCGACGAGCTTAAAATGCTCGCCCATAAATACGTCAGCTCCGATGATGTGTTTTTTATCGGCAGGGGGCTTGACTACGCCATTTCTCTTGAAGGCTCGTTAAAGCTCAAGGAAATATCGTATATTCATTCGGAGGCCTATGCTGCCGGTGAGCTTAAGCACGGCACCATATCTCTTATCGAAGAGGGGACTCCCGTGTTTGCCGTTGCGACGCAGGATAAACTTTTTGAAAAAACTCTCGGTAATATTAAAGAGGTTAAGGCGCGCGGCGCATCGGTAATCGCACTTGTCACGGATAAGCATGCCTCCGTTTCGGAATTTGCCGACGAGGTTATACGCGTACCGTCAACAGACGGTAATTTCTTACCGTCGCTCAATGTAATACCTCTTCAGATATTCGCTTATTATATGGCTGTGCTTCGCGGCTGTGATGTTGATAAGCCGCGAAATCTCGCAAAATCCGTCACCGTTGAGTAACCGTGAATATTGCTTTTCTTATGGATTTTCTGTATAATAAAAGCCTAAAGCATAAAGGCAGGTAGATAAATGGTACAGCTGTATTACGGCTTCGGCAAAGGAAAAACCTCCGCTGCGGCAGGCGCGGCCGTAAGAGCCGCGGGCAACGGAATGAGGGTTATATTCGCACAGTTCTTTAAGGACGGTAAATCGGGCGAAATAAAAGTGCTGCGAGACATTCCGGGTATTACGGTGCTCTTGCCGAAAAGCGACTACAAGCTGTTTGAGAATATGACCGATATGCGAAAAAAAGAGATTTTTGAGGATTACACAAAGCTGCTTCGCTCTGTTTTTGAGCGCGAAAATGATTGTGATATGATAATCCTCGACGAAGCACTCGACGCATACACTGGCGGATTTGTTGACCGTGAGTTTTTTTTGAGCTGTATCAAAAGCTGCCACGACAAGCTTGAAATTATAGTGACGGGCCACGCAAAGAGCGACGATATAGCGGACGCTGCCGATTACGTTACGGAGTTTACCGCCGTTCGGCATCCTTACGAAAAGGGCGTAAAAGCTCGCCGAGGCATAGAATACTGAACAATATACTGCAAAAAGGAGCCGTAAAAAACTTCCGTTTTTTACAGCTCCTTGGTTTTTATAAAACACTTTATTTATTTTTTGCTGCCGTAAACGCTCTCGTAGTTAAACTCGCGGCGCTCACCCCTAACTATATGGAAGCAGCGCTTTCCGAGCGAAAATATGGGACGGTCATGGCGCAGGCTGTCGGAATATACGTCTGTTACCTCGGCATCGGGGAAAAGCTCCCTGAAGCGTCTTACCTTTTCTTCGTCGCGGCAGTTAAGCCCTATAATGGCACCGGTTTTTGGGTTGTGCTTTGTGCATATCAGCGTTTCAAATTTGAGCCGCCTTTGGATTTCGCACAGTAAAAAATCGGGGCTTGCGCTTATTACAACGGCGTATCGCTTTCTCTCCTTAAACCAGGGAAATACCTCTTTTTCGTGTTTATCCCAAAACTTGTTAACGGCTTTGTTTAGCGGAACGAGCATCACAAAGCAGAAAAAATATTTTTTGAATGTGGTAAAGCTGATTATTTTGGTGACCAGCAAAAGAGCCATAATTATTTGGAACGGTGCAAAAACGAGTATCCACGGGTAGTGCAGCATACAGTAGCCGAAAAAGCGCGAGCCGCTGTCCATGGGGAAAAGCGTGTGGTCAAAATCATATATATCAACTTGCATAATAAACCCCTCAATTACAATTTGCGGTATGATTTTAACATATTTAATCTTTCTTGTAAATACGGCGTCAAATACCTTGAAAACCGCCTGGAAGCGTGATAAAATAATGAACAATACAGGCAGCGGTGCTCATTGTTATGCGAAAAGGAGTTGAACGTATGAGCGAAAACAAAAAAGATAATAAGAGTATAGGCCAATTTCTTAAATTTGTTGTTTTTTCCTGTTCTGCGGGACTGATTCAAATAGGCAGCTTCACTCTTATGAGTGAGGTTTTGATAAAGCTCTCGTTCTTCCAAGGCTTAATGCAAAGCAATGCGACGTTTGCCAAAATAATGGAAAACGAATACGGCCCCATGTATCTTATCGCGCTTATTCTTTCTGTTGTTTGGAATTTCACGTTTAACCGCAAGTTTACCTTTAAATCGGCAAATAATGTTCCGATTGCAATGCTCAAGGTTTTCGGCTATTATCTTGTATTCACACCGGTTTCTACCGTTTTGGGCAATTATTTCACGGCGAAATTTGCCTCACTTACGGCTATAAACTATATCGTTTTGGGTATCACGATGATAGTTAATATGGTAACGGAATATCTTTTTGATAAATTCGTTGTGTTCAGAGGCTCAGAGGGTACCGCGCAGAATAAAAAAAGCGCGAAAAAGGACGATGAGCAGGTAAAAGAGCAGGCTTAAAATTTCAGCGTATTCCGACCCGCTGTGCATTTGCGCGGTGGGTCTGTGTTTTGTAAAGGAAAATTATGAATTACGAGGACTCAGTAAAATATATACATTCGCTTCTGAAATTCGGTATGAATTTAGGGCTCCAGAGAATATCCGCGTTGCTGAATGAGCTCGGGAATCCTCAGGAAAAGCTCGAATTCGTTCATGTTGCCGGCACAAACGGTAAGGGCACCACATCTACGATGCTGAGCAGCATACTTTGCGCCGCAGGCAAAAAAACGGGGCTTTTTACTTCGCCGTATGTATTTGATTTTTGCGAGAGAATACAAATAAACAATAAAAACATTCCGCATGATGACCTCTCACTCGTTGTCGAAAAAGTGAAAAATGCCTGTGACAGGCTGTCGGCAAAGGGAACGGAGCCGACGGAATTTGAGGCGATAACAGCCGCGGCAATGCTTTACTTTTATGAGCAAAAGTGCGACGCGGTCGTGCTTGAAGTGGGCCTCGGCGGAAGATATGACAGCACAAACATAATTCCCTGCCCGAAGGCCGCGGTAATCACTTCAATATCGCTTGACCATACAAAAATACTCGGCGACACCGTTGAAAAAATAGCCGCGGAAAAATGCGGCATAATAAAAAACGGCGGAACCGTAATTACCACAAGCGAGCAAAACGAAAAGGCTATTTCCGTCATAAAAGATACGGTAAAAGAGAAAAACGGGCGGCTTTTAATCGGCGATGTCTCCGCCGCCGAAATACTGTCCGAGGATATTTTCGGCACGGAAATATCATATAACGGCCTTACCGTTAAAATACCTCTTGTCGGCAGGCATCAGGTGGAAAATACCGTGGGCGTTATAACTGCGGCAAGAGCGCTCGGAATAAGCGATGAGTTTATAAAAAAGGGCATAGAGAGCACGGTTATTCACGCGCGTATGGAGATAATATCAAGGTCGCCTGTCATTATGCTCGACGGCGGCCACAATCCGGAGTGTGCCGCGGCGCTTGAAAACGTCCTTGTGCGGTTTGCGGGCGATAAAAGCATAACCGTTCTTATAGGTATGATGGCTGATAAGGACACAAAGGATTACCTTGCGGCAATTTTACCGCATTGCAAAACCGCGGTGTTTACAAAGCCGTCAAATCCGCGCGCCGAGGATGAAACCGAGCTCCTTCGTGAGGGCAAGTGCTTTTGCAGGGACGTTGTTTCCGTAAAAGACCCGAAAGACGCTTACAAAAAGGCAAGGAGCCTTGTAAAAAACGGCGATATGCTGCTTGTGTGCGGTTCGTTTTACCTGCTTTCCGACATTTTCGGAGAGCCCTAAAAAACTTGACATATCTTTGCTCTTTTGATACAATATTTATTCGTGTAATACTAAAATTTAACGGCCGCGTATTTTATTTGCGGTACGATTTATAAACTTGAAAGGCTATGGTGAATTAGTATGGCTCAGCAGGAAACCTTATTGACCGCAGAGGGTCTTCGCGATCTTGAAAAAGAACTCGAGGAATTAAAAACCGTCGGCAGAAAAGAAGCTGCGGAAAAAATTAAAGTTGCGAGAAGCTTCGGCGACTTGTCGGAGAACAGCGAGTACGATGAGGCAATGAGCGATCAGGCAAAGCTCGAGGCTCGCATAAACGAAATTGAGCATATGATCAAAAACGCAAAGGTTTTTGACGAGGAGGCTCTCGGAACAGAGGTTGTTCATATAGGCTCAAAGGTCACTATCACAAACGATTCCGGCGCAGAACTTCAATATAAAATAGTCGGCTTTGCACAGGCCGATCCCGACGAGGGTAAAATATCGGACGAATCGCCCGTAGGCAAAGCCCTTATCGGCCACAAGGTCGGCGAGACCGTTGAGGTTGAAGCACCTATCGGTCTTCTTAAATTCGTCATTAAGGAAATTTCAAAATAATTAAAAATTTAACGGGGCGAAAAGGGACTCTCTTTGTTCCCTTGCGCTCCTTTTTTGACAGGAAGTGAAGATATGGCAGACGTAAAGAAAGTAAACAATGCAAACGATGAAAACCTCGACGAGCTGCATATGATAAGAGTTCAGAAGCTTCGTGATTTACAAGCCGAGGGCAATGACCCGTTTGTTATCACAAAGTGCGATGTTACTCACCACAGCGCGGATATTAAAGCCGATTTTGATGACCTTGACGGCAAGGAGGTTTCCGTTGCCGGCAGACTTATGTCAAAGCGTATTATGGGTAAGGCGTCATTTTGCAATGTGCAGGATCTAAAGGGCAGTATACAGTCGTATGTTGCCCGCGACTGCATAGGCGAGGATGAATATAAAGCCTTTAAGAAAATGGACATCGGCGATATAGTAAATATCAAGGGTACCGTTTTTAAAACCAAAACAGGCGAGATTTCGATTCACGCAACGCAGGTGGTACTGCTTTCGAAGAGCCTTCAGGTTCTTCCCGAAAAGTTCCACGGACTTACCAATACCGATACCCGTTACCGCCAGAGATATATCGACCTTATTATGAATCAGGACGTAAAGGATACGTTTGTAAAGCGTTCAAGAATAATCAGCAGTATCAGAAATTATCTTGATTCAGAGGGCTTTATGGAGGTTGAAACCCCCATGCTCGTTGCAAACGCGGGCGGCGCGGCGGCAAGACCGTTTGTTACTCATTACAACGCTCTCGACGAGGACGTTAAGCTCAGAATTTCTCTTGAACTGTATCTGAAACGCCTTATAGTCGGCGGACTCGAGAGAGTGTATGAAATAGGCAGAGTTTTCCGTAATGAGGGACTTGACACACGCCATAATCCCGAATTTACTCTTATGGAGCTTTATCAGGCATATACGGATTATCACGGTATGATGGATCTTACCGAAAATCTTTACCGCCATGTTGCAAAAGAGGTTCTCGGCACTACCGTTATAACATATAACGGTATCGAGATGGATCTCGGCAAGCCCTTTGAGCGTCTTACTATGCTTGACGCGGTAAAGAAGTATTCGGGTGTCGATTTTAATGAGATAAAGACTCTTGACGAGGCAAGAGCCGCCGCAAAGGAGCACAATGTTGAGTTTGAGCCGCACCACAAAAAGGGCGATATACTCAATCTCTTCTTCGAAGCTTTTGTTGAGGAACACCTTGTTCAGCCTACGTTTATTATGGATCATCCCATTGAAATATCTCCGCTCACCAAAAAGAAGCCGGAAAATCCCGACTATGTTGAGCGTTTTGAGTTCTTTATGAACGGCTGGGAGATGGCAAACGCTTATTCGGAGCTTAACGACCCGATTGATCAGCGCGAACGCTTTAAGGCGCAGGAGGAGCTTTTCGCTCTCGGAGACGAAGAGGCAAATCATACCGACGAGGATTTCCTCTATGCTCTTGAGCTCGGTATGCCGCCCACAGGCGGTATAGGCTTCGGCATAGACCGTATGGTAATGCTGCTTACCGATTCCCCCGCAATCCGCGACGTTTTATTCTTCCCGACAATGAAGTCCTTAGACGCTGACAAGAAGACAAATAAGACTTCCGAAGCAGCTCCTGCAGCTGCAGAAAAGGTCGCTGAAAAGATAGATTTTTCTAAGGTAAAGGTAGAGCCTTTATTTGAGGAATTTGTTGATTTTGATACATTCAGCAAGTCAGATTTCCGTGCAGTAAAGGTTAAAGAG